>Ga0078972_1001230_pt1 | contig 98391 bp, 82 predicted proteins | sample YelNatPaOPGAMG01_FD_67568 | JGI IMG/M metagenome (GOLD analysis project Ga0078972, IMG submission 67568) | Hot spring thermophilic microbial communities from Obsidian Pool, Yellowstone National Park, USA - OP-RAMG-01 (SPADES assembly) (version 2) | ecosystem: Environmental > Aquatic > Thermal... | reverse complement strand
ATTCCTCCTCGGTGATACGGACATGTCGATCTGGATCGATCGACATTGGTGGGTGGCCACTTTGCCTGCTTTCCGATCTCTACAATATTCACACCTCCTTCGGTCCTATAGATGAGAGTCACCGCACTTGGGCCGGGTTTAGGCCTTGATGGCTCCCAGCATGATCCCCTTGGTAAAGTACCTCTGCAGGAAGGGATAGACCACCACGATGGGGATCGTAGTGAGGGTCACGGTAGCCATCTGCAGCGACCGTGAGTGCACCTGGATGTGGGCGTCGCGCATGGCGTTCATCATGGCGTTGCCCAGGTCGATGGTGGCGTCCACAACCATATGCCTCAGAATGAGCTGCAATGGCTCCTTCAGCTTGTCCTGGATGAAGATCATCGCCAGCCACCAATCGTTCCAGCGGTCCACAGCGTAGAACAGCGCGATGGTCGCAATGATGGGGGCGGCGAGGGGCACCATGACCTGGAAGAGAATCTGGATATCGTTGGCGCCGTCAATCTTGGCCGATTCTTCGAGATCGGGTGGAATGCTCTCAAAGTAGTTGCGCATCAGGATCAAGTAGAAGGTATTGATCAGTGGGGGTATGATCATCACCCAGATGCTATCTACAAACCCCAGCTCTTTCATTACCAGATACCAGGGGATCAGCCCCGCGCCAAAGTACATGGTGATGACGATCAGGTAGAAGGCCAATCTCCGGAAAGGCAGGTACTTTCGGCTCAGCACATAAGCGCCCATCGTCGTGACCAGCAGACTGAGGCCGGTGCCAACCAACGTTACGAAGAGCGATACGCCCACCGAGTTCACGAAATTGGGGTACAGCACCGCCATGCGATAGTTCTGCAGATCGATGGCTTTAGGGATAATATAGAGAGGCGTGCTGATAATATCCTCGTATCTCGCCACGGAAACGAGCAGCATATTGTAGAACGGGAACAGAACGATGATGGTCAAAACGATCATGATGGCGGTGATGACAATATCCACAATTCTATCCGCAAGGCTGCGTCTGATCTTGTGCTGCTTGGGAATTGCGGCTGCCTGGGATGCCATTTTCCATTCCTTTCAAAACAGCTTGTTTTCGCCCAGTCGCCTGGCGATCTGGTTCGCTGTCATCAGCAAGGCAAAGTTGATGACGGCCTTGAACAGGCCGGAGGCTGCCGCGAAACTCTGATTCATCGACTGCTGGAAGGCGTAACGGTAGATATAGACATCGATGGTCTCAATAACGCTGCGGTTAACGCCGTTGACCAGGTTGAAGATCTGATCAAAGCCGCTGTTGAGGATGTTGCCGCACTGTAGAATCAGCAGCACCACTGCTGTCGATTTGATGCCCGGCCAGGTGATGTACCAGGCGCACTGCCAGCGGTTGGCGCCATCGACCGTAGCCGCTTCATAGAGGGTTGGGTCGATGCTGGCGATGCTTGCAAGGTAGATAATGGATCCCCAGCCCGCGCTCTTGAAAAGGTTAGAGAGCAGCAGCATGGCATAGTTGCTAAACACCGAATCATTGGCCAGAAAGTTGTAGGCAACGCCGCCGCTGAGAGCTTTGATCACGCCGTTAATAACGCCATCAACCTGCAGCAGGTCGCGCATCAAGCCGACGACCAGCACCCACGACAGGAAGTTCGGAAAAGTGAAGACGGTCTGGTAGAACCGTTTCGATCGCTCGCGGCGTACTTCGTTGAGCAGCAGCGCCAGGATGATGGGCACGGGAAACTCGAATAGCAGCCGTGCGAAGCTGATGCCCACGGTGTTGCGCATCGCCACCCAAAAGTCCGGCTTGCGCCACATCATCTCAAAATACTTCAGGCCCACCCATTGCCATTGGCTAAAAGGCTTGGTCAAGTTGTGCTGCTTGAAGGCCATCAGTATGCCGCCGGTCTGAGGGTTGAATATCGGCGCGTAAGCAAAGAGGAGATAGTACACGAACACCGGCAGCAGCATGAGGAACAGATAGCGGTGCTCTACACACCTTCGCCAAGTCTGCGCCAGGTTGCTCCTTTCCCCACGCGGCGCCCTCCCTTTTATGGCAACGTGCATCTGCTCCTCCTTACGCTTCGCAGTGACGCAATTCGTTGAACTCCCCTTGCCTTCTCTTGACGTTGCTATCCCACCATGGTATGATGTGAGCGTGGGCTGAGCCCGTCGGGGTGTTCCCCAGTATCATCCTATCTGAAAAGACTCTGCCTGTCCACGACTCAAATGCGCCATGTTTCCGCCAGCGGGGGCCGCCATGGAAGGTTTCGAGCAACTGAGGGAAGATCTGCACGATGCACTGCTGCATCTGCGCGCCCCTGATCTCCGGCTGTCGGCGCCCCTCTGTGCTGCCTTGGGTTGCGATGCCAGGCAGGGCTCCGCGGCAGCCCAGGCTGCCCTCAGCCAGCTCATCGAAGCTCTCCAGCCCGCTGCCGGCGAGCCGGAAGGCGGCCGCGTTGGCCGCGACTATGAGGTGTTGCGGCACAGGTTTCTCCTCGGCTTTACGCAGGAGGAGACCGCTGAACACCTGGACCTGAGCGTGCGCAGCGTGCAGCGGCTGCAGCGCGAGGCTATCCACCTCCTGGCTTCCCATTTGTGGCAGCGTCTGCATCCACGCCAAGCAGGCGCCGGCGCTCCTGCTGAGGCTGGCGATCTGTCACAGACCCAATGGCTCTCGCAACTGCGGCAAGAGGTGCTGGCGCTGCAGGAAAGCATCCCCGAGGCCGGCTGCGACCTGGCCCAGGCCATCGAGGGCACGTTGCGCCTCGCGCGCGCCGCCATTGCCCCTAACCTGAGCATCGAGGTCCAGCCCTTTCCGCCCGGCCTGCACGCCAGGGTTCACCCTTCTGCCCTGCGCCAGGTCCTGTTGGGTGTGATGGCTGCTCTGCGGCAGGCCCTGCCAGACGGGGGGATTGCTATGGCCGCCAGTCAGGAGGGAGATCAGATCCGTATCGAGTTCAAGGGCTACCCCGCCCCCGTGGGCTGCACTGTCGACGTTGCTCTGCCCCGCGAGCTCCTTGCTACGCAGGGTGGGGCCGTGCAGGCCACTTGCGCCAGTGGCGAAGCCCGGATTATTGTGCACCTGCCCTGCGCCGGCAGCGCCACGCGCGCGATCAAGGTGCTTGCCATCGACGACAATGCCGATCTGGCTACCCTCTACGCTTCCTACTGCGCCGGCACGGCCTATGAGCTCTCCCACATCCGCGAGGGCCGGCAGGTGTCGCAGGCCATCGAGAATATCGCCCCCGACATCATTCTGCTGGATGTCATGCTGCCTGACGTCGACGGTTGGGACCTCCTCCTCGATCTGCACTCGAACCCGGCGACCCGGTCCATCCCCATTATCGTTTGCTCCGTCATCACTGATGAGCAGTTGGCCCTGAACCTGGGGGCCGCCCTCTACCTGCGCAAGCCGGTCTGGCGCCAACAGCTGCTGGATGGGTTCGAGCGGGTGTTGGGCGCGTTGCACTGCAATTGATTGGCATCGGGATGGGCCTTAATCTGGCTGCAGCAACTCTGCCGAAAGCTGGCAGGCACAATCCAGGATCTTGTTGACTGACAACCCCTCCCCCATCGCGGCCACGATCATGGGGCTGGCCACCGGCTCTTGCAGGGCGTCCTGGGCGGAGATCAGGATGGTAGGCACACCTTTGAGCGTTTCCTCCTCGCTTTTGCGCCTGAGCACCTGCCACCCATCCAGGCCGGGCATCACCAGGTCGAGGAGTATCAGATCGGGGGGTCTGCGCCTGAGTTCCTGCAGTGCGCCCTGGCCATCCTCGGCCTCAACCACTTCCACCGCCGGGTTGAGCCCCTGCAGGTACAGCTTGAGCAGTTCCCGTGCGTCGGCATCGTCGTCCACGACGAGAACCCGCCCCACGGGCCTGCCCAGTTCTTCGATGGCCCGCTGCATCTCAGTCCGCTTCACCGGCTTGCTCAGGTACCCCCCCGCGCCCGCGGCCATGGCATAGCCCCTCCTGGCTGAGCAGCAGCACCCGACGATGGGGGTATCGGGCGCTCGTCTTTTGGCTTCCTCTAGTGCAGGCCAAAGCTCGCTGGGCGACCGGCTGTTGAGGACAAGCGCCTGCGCCGGGCAGCGGCGGATCTCATCGATGGCGGCGGGCAGGCTGTGCGCGTCGACGAACTCGATCTCGCCCGAGCGGCGTGCCAATGCGCGCTGCAGTTCAGCTCCTTCGTCGCAGACCACCAAGCGCGGCCGATAGTGCGATCTGGGCAGGTCGGGATGGGAATTGCGCTCGTACCAGATCCAGCTCTCCTTGATCCAGCGGTCGGGCCTCGCTATGTGCTCAGCCGGCGCCGTCAAGGGCAGCTCCACAAAGAAGGTGCTGCCCTGGCCGATTGCGCTCTCGACCCACATCCGGCCGCCATGCAGCTTGACGAACTCGTTGCTGATGCTTAGCCCCAGGCCGCTGCTACCTCTGCCATGCAATACCCCGCCCGTGCCCTGTGAGAAGGGCTCAAAGATGCGCTTGAGATCCTCCGCTGTGATGCCTGGACCGGTATCGGCTACGCTCACCAGCGCGCGCCCATTGCTTTGGGCAAGCCGGATAGCGATTCCGCCGCGTTCGGTGAACCGGGCGGCGTTGCTGGTGAGGTTGAGGATAACCTGGCGGATACGCAACCGGTCGCACGGCACCCGCGGCAGGTCGCGCGCCAACTCCGCGCGACAGGTGAGCCCCTTTTGGGCGAGCATCGGCTGTACCATGGCCAGGGCATCTTCGATCACCTCAACCAGATCGACCGGCTCCCGGTGGATGGTCATCCGTCCCGCTTCCACCTGGCTGAGGTCCAGCACGTCGTCAATCATCGCAGCCAGGTGCTCCGAGTTGCGTTGCAGGATGCGCAGGCGCTCGATCACCTGAGCTGGCAGAGGCATCTCGTAGCTCTCCCGGCTGTCCAGCACCAGGTTGGCCATCCCAATGATGATATTGAGCGGCGTGCGAAATTCGTGGCTGACGCGGGCCACGAAAGCCGCCTTCGCCTTCTGCGCTTCCTCAGCCACCTGGCGCAGAGTGGCCATACGCTCGTTGGCCAGGGCGAGTTGGCGGTTGGCGTGCACCAGGTCGTCCAAGGCCTGCGCTAGCTCAGCCTTGCGGCCCCGCGCCTCTTCCAGCAGCGCCTGCGCCTGGCGGAACTGATCCCAGGACCAGGCGGCTGCATCCTCGATGGGATGGTAGACTGCCCACAATACCCCGAGCATAGTCCACATCGAGAGCAGGGGCATCCCCACTGAAGCAGGATTCATCACCCCGACACGGAGGAGCCAGGCCAAGAGCAGCGTCTCGCCGCCGGTCACCGTGGCCGCTGCGGGAAGGTTGATCAGCGCCGCGGCAAGCGCCACTATGACCGCCGCCAGGCCAAAGGCGCCCGGTATGCCCAGCCAGAGGGCGGCAAGATGTGCCAGGGCTACCGTGGCCAGCAATGCGAACCAGCGGCCGGCGAGCTCGCGCCAGCGCGCCACAAGTGCACCCCCGCCCGCCAGCCCATAGGTGATCGGCGCAAGCCAGATGTACTTCGCAGGCGCAGTCTGGGGCCACATTCCGCTCATCAGGTACAAGACCACGCCCAGGATAGGCAAGCTGATCAGTACCGGCGCGGGCGTGATGTGCAATTCGAATTCATGGTCTCTCGAACCTCGCATAGTCTCCTCCAGGCTGGCTATCACCCACAGGCCTGATCACCGTCAGCACAGGAGCGCCGCCACAACCAGCAAGAGCAGGGTGGCCAACAGGGGCAGCCGGCGGCTGATGCGGTCCACCAGCGGCGACAACCCGAGCATGCGGGCCATGCCCGTGAATGAGGCGATGGTGGTCAGCTGGCCTGCCCAGGCGACCGATACGCCGTAGCTGCGGGCGATATCGACCAGGATCGGCCCACTGACGGAGATACTGAGCCCGGCCAGGCCCGCGCCCAGGCAGAGGATGGGCAGGCCCCAGCGTGCGGCGCGCGCTGTAACCATAGTGTCCTTTCTGCGGCAGTGCAGTGTAGATGTGAGCAACCAGCTCTTTGGGATCCTGTGCTACCCCTCTGCGGGCCCGGCCTAGATCCAGTCCAGCCCATGGTGCACCCAGGGGGCCGGCTGGAAGAGGGCCTGGAGCGCCGGCACGGGCAGCAGGCCGGCGGGCGAGGTGATGCGCTCGTCGCGGAGGGCCGTGGCCGGGTCCTCCCGGCAGAGGAACAGCCGCTGCAGGGTTTCTTCCTTCATTTCGAGGGTGATGGCCGGGCCGCTGCCGGGCAGGTCCAGCTGGCGCTGGGGCGTCCAGAGGTGGAGGGCCGGCGCCTCGCGCCCATCCGCCAGTGCCGCCCACGCCTTCTCCAGGTCCAGCAACTGCCCGGCGACGACCGTGGCTTGCGCGCGCGGAGCGGCCTGGAAGCCCAGCTTGAGCAGGTCAGGCAGCGCCGGGTGGGCGCCCGATGCCTGCATGCTGACGGCCTGCGCCCCCAGGGAAGGGGCCGCTGCGATGATGGCCCGCAGCAGGCGCTCCGCCAGGCCCGGGTAGCGCGCTGGCGCAGCCAACTCGAGGATGTAAACCCCACGGGGCATGTGGGCGCCGCGGGCGTTATAGGCAAAGAGGCCATAGCCCGCGAGTTGCCCATCTACGTGCGCCCGAGCCAGGTAGAAAGCGCAGGGGATCTGCACATAGATGATCGAGGCGAACGCTCGCTGCCAATAGGAGGGCTCGCGCACAGGGAAGCCGCCCTGCACCGGGTAGGCCTCCCGGTAGATGGCGTATAGCGCAGCACCATCGAGCGTGGCGGGGTTCAGGGGAGTGATCTCGATAGCAGGGTCTCCCTCGCCTGTAAATTCGGTCAGGGTATAAGTCCGGCTGTAGTGGAGGTCTACAAAGCCGTTGCGCTGGTAAAAGGTGTAGGGGGCGTGGCCCTCGCCACTGGTGTAGACAAAGAGGCCGTCGCAATAGGGTTTGAGGGCCTGTTTGGCGTGGGCCATCATCCCCGAGCCGACGCCCGCGGCGCGGTAATCGGCGGCGACGCCGACGCAGTGGGCAAAGGCGGCGCGGATGCTGTGGCCGGGGCGCAGGGCGAAGGTGCGCAGATCGTAGGGGATGGCGCCGACGATGCGGCCCGCGTCTTCCGCCAACACGGTGACGTGATCGCCGGCCTCCAGTTTCTCCCAGGCGGCCAGGGGGATCTTGGGGTTCTCGACCTGGAAAATCTGGTTGACGAGGGCGAGGGTGGGCTCGAGATCGCTGGGCCGGTACAGCCGGTAGTTGATGGACATGCTCAGACTCCAATCGCGTTGTGCAGGGCGTACAATACTCGCCATGACAGACGGTGTACAGACTCTTTCCCTCTATCAGTATATGCATTTTTCCCCGGCATGCACAAGCGCACCTCCTGCCGCAGCAGAGGTGCGCTTGTGCATCGGGATGACCAGTGTGCCATGACAGGGCGAGACTGGCCGGCTATTAGATTTGCTTGCCTGCAAGAATGGCGGCTTGCGGCGAGTGGACCTTGCCGTAGGCCTCGACGACTATTGGGTAGCTTGAGCGGCGCTGCTCCGCGGCCCCCATCGCGCACGCTTTCGTGACCAAGGCCCGGCCAGCCTGCGGCCGTCGGCCTGGCATCTGCCTGCCGAGAGCGGCGCTGTGCTCACGAATGCGCCGGCAAGATTCACGTCGCGCTCAATGGCGATGCTTGCCTTCCGCTTTTCTCTGGCACTCTACACAGAGGGTTGCGGTAGGGAGGATCTCCAGGCGCATGGGGTCAATAACCTGGCCGCAATCCTGGCAGATGCCATAGGTGCCCGCACGCAAACGAGCCAGGGCTTGTTCTGCCTGCATCAGCCGGCGCCGCGCAGCCAGGTGAGTTGCCTGAGCGATGGTCCATAGTGAGAGATCAGTGGCGCAATCAAGCGCATCCGCCTGGGGGGAGGTCATCGTAGTGGGTAATGGCTGAGCTATCTGCGCCCGGGCGCGGTTGCATTCACTTTCTAAAAGGTCCTTATACCGAAGAGATTGAACCGAGTTCATCTCCGCCTCCATTCCCCCTAACCAATCACCAACCTGCTCAACATAGGCCATTTGCAGGTGCTGAACTGCACCGTGAGATGTGTGGATGATCCGCCTCTGGCTCCGCTCTAGCCCGTGGTTTGCTGCTTGCCCGGCACGCCCGGCTTGGGGCAAGGGGCAGTTGTGCGGTTGCGATGTACGGGCGAGACCCCGATGGATGTCAGATACTCTCACCTCCCTTCGTTTCATGGGCCTACTGGTTGATGCCGGTCTGGCGTAACGGATGCCGGGACACCTCAAACCGGCTGTAGCAAAGATGCGCTTGCGGGATGGCTTGGCTATGATCCGCTCCAGATGGGCACGGCCATCCCGGTTACGCCCACGCTGGATGCCGCTAGTGTGCGATGCCAGCCCGCATGGCCTTGCGCACCGCTTCGGCGCGATTGGAGACCTGCAACTTGCCATAGATGGCCTGCACGTGGTTCTTGACGGTGCTGGGGGCGATGCCCAGGTCCAGGGCGATCTGCCGCACGGCCCGGCCTTCGACAAGCAGCTGCAGGACCTGTTCCTCGCGTGTCGTCAGAGACTCTTGCGGCGGCAAGCCAATCGTGTTGGCCACATCATCACCGAAACGCGCCACGGTGAACTGCTGCGTGCGATGGACGTGCCGGATGAGATTGACCAGGTCGTCCTTGGAAAAACCTTTCTCGATCGCGGCTGTGGCACCGGCCTCCCGGGCTTTGGGAATCAGGTGCTGGAACACCGTAATGACCAGGACTTTGACTTCTGGCGTGCCATGGGTAATCTGCCGGGTAGCCTCGATGCCGGCGGTGTCGTCGCCGTGCCAACGCAGGTCCATCAGCACGACGTTGGGACGCAGCTCCTGAGCGAGGGCTACGGCCTCCTGAGCGCTGGAGGCCTGGCCGACGATCTGCAGGCCTCGCACCCCTTCCAGGATTGTGCGTAACCCCTCACGGGCGATCAGGGTATCGTCAGCAATTAACACGCTGATGTTATCGTTACCCATTTTGGCCTACACCTCTTTATGCTTCGGACAGAGACGGGCCGGAGGGCCGTCTCTACACGGGGCGCCCGGCCGCACACCGATCAGGGCGTGCGGATGGGCGCCATCTCTTCCTTATCCTGATATGGAACACTGACTCGCACGCAGGTTCCCTGGCCGCACTCGGAGTTGATCTCGCAGCAGGCGCGGATGCCTTCGGCGATCTCTATCATGCGGGTGAGGCCAAAGGAGTCGGGTTTTTGGAGTTCCTTTTCCTTGTCAAAGCCGGGCCCGTTGTCGCTGACTTCGAGCACAATGTTGCCGCCTTCCTGGTGCAACCAGACGATGACGCGGATCTCGCGCCCAGAGACGGCCTGGAAATGCTTCTTGGCATTGCTCAGCGCTTCCTGGGCGATGCGGTAGAGCGCATGCTCGACATCTACGGGGAGCCGGCGGCCCAGTCCATCCCTAAGCTCGACGCCCGTCAGGTTGATCATGTTGCAGTGGTTGTGCAGCGCTTCCAGCAGTCCCTCGCGGATGAGGATGGGGTTGCGCGTCTCTTCCTGCATCTTGACCAGCTCGCCATAGACGTACCGCGAGGCGTGCCACAGGCGGTGCAGGGCCTGGGCGGGCTCGTGATGGGGCGTGCCCCGGAATTGGTCCCACAGCGTTTCGATGCGCAGCATAATGCCCATGTGAAAGACGTTGGCCAGGTCGTGCAGTTCGCCGGCCAGGCGGTCACGCTCCTTCTGGACCAGGAGATCGCTGGTGCGCCAGTAGAGATGTGCGCGCTCGATGGCCATGGCCGCTGCATTAGCCAGGGTCGGCAGCAGGATCTCGCGGTCGAACTCGCTAAAGCCCAGATTGGCGTCAATACCCTGTTTGTTTTCCACTTTGAGCACGCCAGTGATGCGGCCCCCGGGGTTGCGCAGCGCCACCAGGAGGAGCGAACGGCAGCCCCGTGAGGGCAGGTAGGCCAGGTGCTCGGTGAAGTGGCCTCCCCAGGCGGGGTGCGTCTTGTACTCATCGCCGACAAAGTAGAGCGATACGCCCGTCGCCGCCACATAGGCTGTCAGCCCGGCGCCGTTGGCGGCGGAGATCGGGATCTCCTTGCGATCGAACAACTGCCGTGGGATACACGAGGAGGCTTCGAAATGCACGGTGCCGTTGCGGTCGTTGTTCAGGAAGAGGGAGCAATCCTCTGCATCCAGCAGGCGCGCCCCCTCATGGGCAATAAACTGGTAGAGAGAAGTGGCCTCGGTTTGCTCGATCATGGCGGCCAGGGTCTCGCTCAACTGGCGCAGCTTGTTGTTTTGGCGCCACTGTTCCAGGGTGGCGATGGCCTGATCGGCCAGGTTCTCGATGACGCGCGCTTCTTCATCGGTAGGGCGAGCTTTGTCATCGGGGTCATCCAAAGTGAGCAAGCCTACCTGCACCCCATCGCGCCGGCGCAGAGGCACCAGCAGCGTGTCGCCGGGCTGCCACTGGGTCGGGCTCTGGCTGCCGTCGCCGGCCTCGCGGCAGGTGCGCAACCAATCGACTTGGGCCGATTTGCGCTCGGCCGGAATAAAGTAGACGTTGCAATCGAGCACCCGGAACTCGGGGCGCAGGGCGCGGGCGATCTGCTCGCGGGTAATCAGACGGTTCTGCAGGCGGGCCTGCTCCTCTTCCGGCACGTTGGCCGAGGCGCGGGTGCAATAGCCGCCGCGCTCGGCATCCAGCAGGTCGATCACCGCCACCCTATAGCCCAGGGCCTGCACTGCCGAGTGCACAATCTGTGTGAGCAGTGCTTCCAGGCTCTGATCCAGCCGCCAGGAAGCGCGCTCTTGCAGCACACGCGCCAGCCGGGCCCGGTTGGCCTGCAGACGCTGGTGCAGGTCGGCGTTGCGGTAGGCCAATGATATGTGGGCGGCCAGGTTGCCCAGAAAGACCTCGTCGATGGGTGTAAAGGCTTGCGGCTCCCGGGCGCCCAGCAGCAGCAGACCCATGGGTTTGGCGGCCACGCGCAGCTGCGCCGCCAGGAGTGAGCCGAACGGTGGGTCCGTTACGCCCAGGGCCGCCCAGCGTGCCGGGCTGACTTCGGGGGCCCGGAGCACAACCTGGTCGGGCAGCTCTTTACCGTTGGTGAAGAGCTTGTGCAGCGGCGCCGCTTCTCCGGCCGGCAGGCCGAGGTCGCGCCCGGAGCGCGCGACAGGCACGTAGAGACGCGAGCGGCTATCCAGCCAAAAGATATAGGCCCCACCCACGCACGAGATCGAGTCGCGCACATAGTTGACGACTCGATCCAGGATCAATTGTGGGTCCTGCAGCTCCATCACCTGCTGCCCCAACTCGATCAGCGAACTGTAGTAACGCAGGGTGCGGTCCTGCTCTTCCCAGGCAAAGGCATTATCGAGTGCGGTGCCCAATTGGCCCGCATAGACGTCCAGGAGCGAGGGCGCCAGGGGTGGAAACCCACTCTGGCGCGATGAGATGATATGCAACGTGGCGACGGCGGTGCTGTGGCTGGTGCTGATAGGCACGGCCAGCGCCGATTCGATTGGATCGTGAAAGGCGCGCCCGTAAAGAAGTTGAGCGACTTCGGCCAGGTGAACGGCGCGCGTGCCTTCGACCTGCCGCTCGCTCAGGCTGCGGCAGCTGTCGGCCAACTGCTGCGCCGTGACGCCCTGACTCAAAGACAGCCCGCGGATGGCGTGAGCCAACAGGCGGCCCGTGTGGCGTTGGGTGACCAGCAGGAACCCTTGCCGCCCATTGGCCAAATCCAGCGCCATTTCCAGGGCATCCTGGGCCAGGTCGGCGAGTGAGCGGCGCGGTATGAGGTGCTGGGCCGTATCGCTCAGGCGCTGCAGGTAGTGCAGGCGCTCCTCCTGGCGAAAGTGGGCCAGGAAGTAGAGGGTGGTTGTCAACTCCAGCAGCGCCATCCACACGCCCGCATAGACGACACCCTGCACCAGCGCTCGCGCCGTCCAACCCGCGCGCGCGACGGCGATGCCGTCGACCAGGACCATCTGGCCCAGGACGCAGTACTTGAAGAAAGTGTTCTTTTCGCCATAGAGGGCGGTGACGGCAATGGGGAGGACAAAGACGAGCCAGAAGGGGCTCTCGATGCCCCCGGTCCCGAGCATCAGCGCGGTAGCGGCAGCGATATAGGCCTCAGCGCGTAAGCGGTTGGGCCACAGGCTATCGTAACGGCGAGGGTCCAGGCGACGGTAGATTTCCAGGGTGACCTGGAAAGCAAGGAGTAGGGTGGAGGTAACCAGCACGGGGCGCGCGTCAGCGGCGTCATCTCCCAGCCAAAACAGCGCTCCGGCCAGGGCGATGCCGATGGAGAGAAACCATCCGTAGTAACGCATGATGGTGCGACCGAGTCTGGAGGGTACCTGGGGTTCGTCGGTCTGCTCCACCACCTGCTCGACTCGAGTCGAATGCGCGGCGGCCATCTCACTCCTTGAGAAGCGATGCTAATCAACCGCAACTAACGTAGGTCCCCCCTGGAGTGTATTGCGATTATAGCACAGGAAGCTAAAGCAGGCGAGATGTGAAGGGAGGATGTAGTGATGGGGCAAAAGTACTAGAGAGGAAAGAGGGGTATAAGCGGGGCCACCTGAGGCCAAAGGCGATATGGCCGGTAAGCCCGTTGTGCGCTTGCGCGAGACCGCCCGGGGCCGAGGCCATCGGGTTTAAAATAAAGCCCCTCCGGGGCTCGTGCAGGACAGAATCTCGCTGTGCAAATCGAGGTTCGCCCACACGAGCCGGAAGGGCTTTGTTTTTCTCAGCCCGACGGCCTTAACCTCGGGTCATTCTTTGCGCGCGCAAGCGGGTTTACCGGCAGTATCCGGTGCTAGACCGAGGTCAGCTCGGCTGGCGCGGGGGTAGGGTTAGCCATGCCCCCTTGCTTGATAAAGATGAGCTTGCCCTCTGCGACGTCGACCAGGACGTGGCTGCCGGCGGCGAATTCGCCGGAGAGCAGCCGCTTGGAGAGCGGGTTCTCGACCTCACGCTGCAGCACACGGCGCAGGAGCCGGGCGCCGTAGGAGGGGTCGTAGCCGCGGTCGGCCAGCCACTCGCGGGCGGCGTCGCTCAGGCTGATGGCCAGCCCCTGTTCGGCCAGGCGCTCAGCGATTTCCTTCATCTGGATATCGACGATGCGGACCACGTCGGCCTTGCTGAGGGTATGGAAGACGATGACCTCATCGATCCGGTTCAGGAACTCGGGCCGGAAGGTGCGCTTGAGGCCTTCCTCAATCTCACTACGCAGTGCTTCTTCGCCCGCATCCTCATCGCTGGCCGGCCGGAAGCCCAGGGGGCCGCCCTTGCGGATATAGCGCGTGCCGATGTTGGAGGTCATGATGATGACCGTGTTGCGGAAATCGACCACGTGGCCGTGACCATCGGTCAGGCGGCCGTCCTCCAGGATCTGCAGCAGGGCATTCCAGACGTCCGGGTGAGCCTTTTCGATCTCATCGAACAGGACCACCTGGTAGGGGCGCCGCCGTACGGCCTCGGTGAGTTGCCCGCCCTCGTCGTAGCCGACATATCCGGGGGGCGAGCCCATCAGGCGCGAGACGGTGTGCCGCTCGCCATACTCGCTCATGTCGATGCGGAGCAGGGCATCGTCATCGTCGAAGAGGAATCCAGCCAACGCTTTGGCCAGTTCCGTCTTGCCCACACCCGTGGAGCCCAGGAAGATGAACGAGCCGATGGGGCGCCGCGGGTCCTTCAAGCCGGAGCGGGCGCGGCGGATAGCATCGGCGACGGCCTCGATGGCCTCATCCTGGCCGATGATGCGCTCGCGCAGGCGCTCCTCCATATGCAAGAGCTTTTGCGTCTCAGCTTCCAGCATGGCCGCTACAGGAATGCCCGTCCAGCTGGCTACGACCTGGGCGATGTCCTCGGCATCGACGATCTCGTCGAGCTCGTTCTCCTTCATCCAGGCTTCCTTGCCCTGCTCGAACTCTTCTTCCAGCTTGAGCCGCTGGCTCTTGTACTGCGCGGCCTTTTCATAGTCGCGCGCCTGCCAGGCCTTTTCCTCCTCGGCGTTCAGACGCTGCAGCTCGAGCTTTTGCTTGCGCAGCTCGGGCGTCAGGGTGTAGATGGCGATGCGCAGCTTGGCCGAAGCCTCATCGATCAGGTCAATGGCCTTGTCGGGCAGGTGACGATCTTTGACGTAACGATCTGAGAGCCGGCTGGCGGCGATCAGCGCTTCGTCGGTGATGCGCACCTTGTGGTGGGCCTGATAGCGCTCGCGCAGGCCGCGCAGCATGGCGATGGTCTCTTCCACCGTAGGCTCGTCGACAAAGATCGGCGCGAAGCGGCGCTCCAGGGCCGGGTCTTTCTCGATGTGTTGGCGATACTCGTCCATGGTCGTGGCGCCGATGCAGCGCAGCTCGCCACGGGCCAGGGCCGGCTTCATCATGTTGGAGGCGTCGATGGCCCCCTGGGCCGCGCCGGCGCCGACAACCGTGTGCAACTCGTCAATGAACAGGATGATTTCACCCTGGGCGCGCTGGATCTCTTCCAGGGCCGCCTTGAGGCGCTCCTCGAACTCGCCGCGGAAGCGCGAGCCGGCCACCATGCCGCCCAGGTCCAGGGCGACCACCCGCTTGCCCAGGAGCGGCTCGGGCACGTCGCCGGCGACGATCTTTTGCGCCAGGCCTTCGACGATGGCCGTCTTGCCGACGCCCGCCTCGCCGATGAGCACCGGGTTATTCTTGGTGCGGCGTGAGAGCACGCGCAGCACGCGGCTGACCTCTTCGTCGCGGCCGATCACCGGGTCGAGCTTGCCCTGGCGCGCCTGCTCGGTGAGGTCCCGGCTGTACTTTTCCAGTGTCCGATAGCGGCTTTCCGCCTGCGGGCTGGTGACGCGCTGGCCACCGCGGATCTCGGGCAACAGGCGGGTGATCTCGTCGTGGGTCACCCCGTGCTCGTTGAGCGTGCGCGCCGCCGCACCATCGCGCTCAGCGACTACGGCCAGCAGCAGGTGCTCGGTGGAGATGTATTCGTCGTTGAGCTTTTGCGCTTCCTCGTTGGCCTGGGTCAGCACGCGCTGCACACGAGGGGTGATGTAGACCTGCCCGCCCGCCAGCGCGGGGCCATAGGAGCGCGGCCCCGATTCGAGCGCCCGCTCCAACTCACGCTGCACCGTCTCGGGCTCAACGTTCAGCTTGTGCAGGATGTCGGAGACGACCCCTTCGGGCTGCTCCAGCAGCGCCAGTACCAGATGCTCGACATCGAGCTGGGTGTGGTTCATACGCTGCATAATCTCAAAGGCGCGGGCTGCGGCCTCCTGCGCCCGCTCCGTGAAACGATCAAAACGCATCATGTAGTCTATTACCTCGCGGTTTACACTACCCACAATCGCAATCGTTACAGCGCGTTGTCCGCCGTCCACGATGGTTGGCGCCGTAGAGACGGCCCGGTGGGCCGTGTACTACCGGCCTGGGTTAATCCTCTGCCGGCACGGGCCACCGGCCCGTCTCTACATGAATGGTATTCCAGGGGATAGTGTACCAAACTTGAGTCTAGCTTTGTAAAGGCAAGTATACCATAAACCAATCTGGATTGCCAGCGGCCCTCCACCCGGCATCTGCGCGGGTAGGCTCAGCGCCGGCTTTCGGGCTCCGCACCCGTCGACAAACCCCAAAGGGGGCTGCCGGACGGCGGCAGAGCGATGGGCCCGGCTATCTAGCCTCTCTCAAAAGTCAGTTGGCCATCACGGGTGTCCACGCGCACGGTCGAACCCTCGCCGAACTCGCCGCGCAGGATGCGCATGGCCAGCGGATCCTGCAGCTCGCGCTGGATGGCCCGCTTGAGCGGTCGCGCGCCATAGACAGGGTCATAGCCGACCTCGGCCAGGTGCTCCTTGGCGGCGTCGGTGAGCGAGAGCGTGATATGCCTTTCGGCGAGCAGGCGCTGCAAGTGGGCGAGCTGGATATCGACAATGCGCACCAACTGTGCGCGGTCCAGCGAGTGGAAGATGATGACTTCATCGACCCGGTTCAGGAACTCGGGCCGGAAGCTCTCGCGCAGGGCTTCCATCACGCGGGCACGCATGGCCGCCTCGTCGCGGCCGCCCAGGTCCTTGATCCACTGGCTGCCGATATTGGAGGTCATGATAATGACCGTATTGCGAAAGTTCACCGTGCGGCCGTGGCCGTCGGTGAGGCGCCCCTCGTCGAGGATCTGCAACAGCACGTTAAAGACCTCGGGGTGCGCCTTTTCAATCTCATCGAACAGGACCACCGAATAGGGCCGACGGCGTACGGCTTCGGTCAGTTGACCGCCTTCCTCATAACCTACGTAGCCCGGCGGCGCGCCGATCATGCGCGCCACAGTGTGTCGCTCCTGATATTCGCTCATGTCGAGCCGCACCATAGCCTCTTCCGAGTCGAACAGGAACTCGGCCAGGGCACGGGCCAGCTCCGTCTTGCCGACGCCGGTCGGTCCCAGGAAGATGAACGAGCCGATAGGCCGGTTCGGGTCCTGCAGGCCGGCGCGGGCCCGGCGCACGGCATTGGCGATGGCCGAGACGGCCTCGTCTTGCCCCACCACACGTTGGTGCAGGCGCTCTTCCATGCGGATGAGCTTTTCCACCTCGCCCTCGAGCAGGCGGGAGACGGGGATGTTCGTCCAGCGCGAGACGACATCGGCCACGTCGTCCTCGCTGACCTCCTCCTTAAGCATGGCCTCGTTGCCCTGCAGCTCGCGCAGGCGCTGTTCCTGCTCGCTGAGGCGCCCCTCCAGCTCACGCAGGTCGCCGTAACGCAGCTTGGCTGCCCGCTCCAGGTCGGCCCGGCGCTCGGCGTCCTCGATCTGCGTGCGGGTCTGCTCGATCGCCTCCTTGGTCTCGCGGATAGCCCCGATGGCCTGTTTTTCCTGCTGCCAACGCGCGCTCAGGGCGTTGCGCCGCTCCTGCAGATCGGCTACCTCGCGCTCGATGCGCGCCAGGCGCGCTTTGGACTCATCGTCCTTTTCCTTGCGCAGGGCCTGGGCTTCGATCTGCAGCTGCATCAGCCGACGCTCTACCTCATCCAGCGCAGAAGGCATGCTGTCGATCTCCATGCGCAGGCGGCTGGCGGCCTCATCGATCAGGTCGATGGCCTTATCGGGCAGGAAGCGGTCGGTGATATAGCGGTCGGAGAGCACCGCTGCCGCGACCAGGGCCGCATCCTGGATGCGCACGCCGTGGTGGATCTCGTAGCGCTCTTTGAGCCCGCGCAGGATCGAGATGGTCTGCTCCACGGTAGGCTCATCAACGGTGATGGGCTGAAAGCGGCGCTCCAGGGCCGCATCTTTTTCAATGTGCTTGCGATATTCATCGAGGGTCGTGGCGCCGACGGTATGCAGCTCGCCGCGTGCCAGCATGGGTTTGAGCATGTTCGAGGCGTCCATGGCCCCTTCGGCGGCCCCTGCCCCTACGACTGTATGCAACTCATCGATAAACAGGATGATCTCACCCTGAGATTCGGTCACTTCTTTGAGCACGGCCTTGAGCCGCTCTTCGAACTCACCGCGGTATTTGGCGCCGGCCACCAGCGCCCCCAAGTCCAGGGCGACAATGCGCTTGTTCTTGAGCCCCTCGGGCACGTCGCCGCGCACGATGCGCTGCGCCAGGCCCTCGGCGATGGCCGTCTTGCCCACGCCGGCTTCGCCCACCAGGACGGGATTGTTCTTAGTGCGGCGCGAGAGCACCTGGATCACGCGACGGATCTCCTCATCGCGGCCGATCACCGGGTCGAGCTTGCCCGCCCGGGCCAGCTGGGTCAGGTCGCGGCCATAGCGCTCCAGCGCCTGGTACTTGGCCTCTGGGTTCTGGTCGGTCACGCGCTGCGAGCCGCGGATCTCCGCCAACGCGCGCAGCACGCTGTCGTGGGTCACGCCCGCCTCGCGCAGCAGGCGCGCCACATCGCCGCCCTTCTCACCCGTCGCCGCCAGCAGGATGTGCTCGGTAGAGACGTACTCGTCGCGCATGGCCGCGGCTTCGCTCTCCGCGCGCGTCAGCAGCTCGCCCGCCTCACGGGAGAGGCCCACCTGCATGGTGGCGCCATAGGCCTTGGCCCGCCGCTCCAGGGCTGTCTGCAGCCCACGCTCGAACGTGCCCGTGGGCGCGCCGATCTTGGCCAGCACCTGCGGCACGACGCCGTCGGCCTGCCGCACGAGCGCGAGCAAGATGTGCTCCGGGTCGATCTGGCTGTGACTGTATTGTGAGGCCAGTTGCTGCGCCTCGACGATGGCCTGCTGGGCCTTTTCTGTGAATTTGTTGATGTTCATGGGTTACCTGGTCCTATACCAATACAATACGATACGATGGGATACGATACGATACGATACGATACGATACGATAACGCAGTACCGGGCGTAAACCGTAAAACGTCAAACGTAAAGCGTCAGGTGTGATGCGTAAGGCTGCCATCGCAGAGCACCTGCCGCCCCGAGCATGCTCTGTCGCTGTGATCGCAAAAGCCGCACTGGCTCTGCAATGGCAACCTTACGTTTTACGTTTCACGTATTACTTATTAGAAGCGCAACAACGCGCCGATCGAGCCCTGCTGGATGAGCGCCGGGTTGCCCGAAATGATCTCTACCTTGGCATCCTGCAAAATGGCCTTGTGGATGGCCCGCTCGACGATATCGGGCGCCCGCAGGGCCTGTGCTGTGCCGCAGAAGAGGCAGTGCTCGGTCTCGTCGACCGAGAGATAGTCGCAGCTTGGGCAGATATAGCCCGGCGCCGTAAAACCTTCGGCGACGAGCATGATCATCACCCGACCTTCCTGCAAGGCCAGGAGCGTCTCGGCCAGCCCGACGACGCCCATGCCCGCGCCGGGGCTCTTGCTTTTGTTGATCAGGATCTGTACCAGCTCGTTCTGGCGCTTGCGCTCGCTTTCGGCCAGAATCTCGTGCGAACGCTCGATGATCTCCGGTATGGGGGCGTTCATGCCCATAGGCATGGCGCCAACCACGGCCTGCTGCAGCGACGTCGGCAGGAAATCGCGGAACCTGGCGATATTCTCCTCGGTGCCGCCCAGAATCAGTCTTGGGGGCAGGTCAGCGGGCTCGCAAAAGCGCGCAGTAGCCTCGGCCGCGGCCCTGAAATTCCTGTTGGCCAGCTGCTCGGTGTGCCGCTGCCAACCGGTGGCGGAAAACCCCCCTTGTTTCTGGTGCTTGATTGGCTCACCCTGGATCTGCTCCTCGCGCAAGACGCTGCCCATATCGATGTGGAACAGGCGCGCTCCCTCCTGGTCCACCAGGACCACAGTGTAGGGCCCATACTGATCCCGCAGATGGCTCAGAGGCGTCAGGTAAGCCTCATCGCTGACGATCACCTGGCTGCGGCCAATGGGCACCGGCAGCGGCTCCACATGCCAGAAGCCGTCGGCAGCGCAGCTGAAGAGGGCCAGACCGCGGCTCTGCCAATCGTATTCATAGTCGACAAAGCGGGTCACGCGCTCGATATCTTCCTCGCTGGCCCCTTCGCTGCGTGCTTTGGCCAGCAGGTCCCGCAGTACTAATTTGATCGGATCCTTGAGCTGCTTTGTGAGATCTGTGTCAAGGTAGAGGCTGAGTACTGGTCCCCGGGTTGCGCTGAAGCTGGCCAGCTCACGCATGTCCCTAGTTGCGATCATGACTCGTCCTCCTTTGGTTGAGCCGCTCCCTGTCCGCTGGGCAGTTGACGCCGGCGGACGGTCGGCAAGTTACGCGCATGCTCGTCCAGGAGCTTCCGGAGGCGAGTGACTTCGGCTTCGAACTCGGCGCGCATATCCTCCATCTCGCGCTGCATCTGCTCCATGCGCTCCGACATATTGAGGATGACCTCGACCCCGGCCAGGTTGACTCCCAACTCATCGACCAGGCGCACGATGCGCTGGAGGCGCTCGATATCGCTCTGCGAGTAGAGGCGTACATTGCCGCGCGAGCGCGAGGGGATCACCAGGCCCAGGCGCTCGTAATAGCGCAGGGTCTGCGGGTGCATCTGCACCAACTTGGCAGCCACGCTGATCACGAAGCAGGGCTCTTCTCGCATTGAGTCTTCAGCTTTCTCTCGCCGTGTCGAACGAGTTGCCATATTGACCGTCTCTCTTTTCTACACCGGGTTCAATCCTGAGGCCGCTCGACCAGACGGATGGGCACTGTCATGGTCTTGCCGTCGCGCAGCACGGTAAGCTGCACCGTCTGCCCTACAGTGGTCTTTTCGACCAAGTAAATCAGCAGGTCATCGAAGCGCTTGATAGGAACACCATCAATGCCGGTAATCACATCGCCCCCGATCTCCAGCTCTTCTTCATGTAAAGTAACCGTCTGATTTGACCCATGCAGGCCGGCTCGATCAGCCGGGCTGCCCTTGATGACCTGCACGATCAGAGCGCCGCGGCGCTCTGGAAGTTTCATGGCGTCTACGATATCGGGGTTGACGTCGCTCCCCGAAACACCGAGCCAGGGGTAGGCGTAACGGCCATCCTTGATCAGGCTGGGCACGACCCGGCGGATAAGATCAGCGGGAACCGCAAACCCCACGCCCGAATTGACCCCCTCGATGGCGTTAATCGCTGTGTTGATGCCGATGACCTGCCCCTGTGCGTTCAGAAGCGGCCCCCCCGAGTTGCCAGGGTTGATAGCGGCATCGGTCTGGATCATGCTGGGGATGGAAAAACGCCCCCCCACAGCTGTAGATTGGCGGCCCAGGGGCAGGGTACGCCCCACGGAGCTCACGATGCCGGTGGTCAGGGTGCCCTGCAGGCCAAAGGGGTTGCCGATGGCGATAGCCAACTGACCCACCTGCACCCTACTCGAATCGCCCAGGTCCAGGGGCGTCACGTCGGGCCATGGGGGGGCGAGTTGGAGCACTGCCAGGTCGCTATCGGGGTCCAGCCCCAACACCTTGGCGCGAGCCTGGGCGCCATCGCTAAAGACGACCAGCACCTCCTCAGCGCCCTCGGCCACATGATTGTTGGTCACCACATGTCCCTGATGATCGATCAGGAAACCGGAGCCCTGGCCGCGCACGTACTCATCGGGCGGCTCACCCTGCTGTGGCTGAAAGCGGAACGAGCCTTCGTTGCGCTTGGTGACGCGCACATTGACGACGGCCGGGTTGGCGCGCTGGTAGACGTCGATGACGACCTGCTGCGGATCCAATGCGGGCGATACACCACCCTGGGCCCGCGGCAAGGCCGTGGGCGCGGTGGTGGCTGAAGGCAGGGCGCTGGATGAGCGCTCCACGACTTGCAGCGGTACTCCGCAGGGCACACACGCCGTGAGCGCGACCAGTATTATCCCCGTGACTGCCAGGGTCCCCAGTCGAGTCTTCATGACTGACGCACTCTTTCTACTTGAGCTCGTGGAACTGAGGGAACTGACGGAGCCAATGGGCAACGGTATATCCCATATTGATGTCTCCTTTCGTCAGGCAGCGACGCATACCTTCCCTTCAGCTCCTCTAGTTCCGTCAGTTCCTACGAGTCCTCATGTACGGCCACGCAGGGATGCCAGTTCCCGGAAGAGCTGCTTTTCTTTCTCACTCAGTTGTTGCGGCACCTGGATGCGCACCTGCACCAGCAGGTCGCCATGGATCTGCGGCTTGCCCAGGTGCGGCATGCCCTGTCCGCGCAGGCGGAAGGTGCGCCCACCCTGTGTCTCGGGAGGGATCTTGAGCATGACCTGCCCTTTGGGCGTCGGCACGGCCACCTCGCCGCCCAGTATGGCTGTATAGATGTCCACCGGAACTTCGGTGAACAGGTCATCGCCTTCCAGCCTGAAAGTTGGATGGGGCAACAGCTCCACTACCAGGTAGAGGTCGCCCCTGGCGCCCCCCTGGCCCGGGCCGCCCTCACCGGCCATGCGCACCCGCGAGCCGCTGCGCACCCCCGCCGGGATCTTAACCTCCAGCGTGCGGTTGCCGATGCGCACCCGGCGGGTGGTGCCGCTATAGGCCTCTTCCAGGGTCACCTGCACCGGCTGCTCGTAATCCTGCCCGCGCGCAGCGCGCCCATAGGCCTGCGTGCGCGGCCCCGCGGCGGCGCCCATGCCGCCACCGAAAATGGTCTGGAAGAAATCGGAGAACCCACCGGCGCCGCCAAAGAGGTCACTCAGGTCGCCGTATTCGACGTGCACGCGCCCACCGCCCGGGCCGCCGCCCGACATCCACTGGCTCCAATCGAAATCGCCGGGGCGGCCACCCATATGCTGCCAGCGCTGATAGTCGGCGCCGAGCTCGTCATACTTGCGGCGCTTTTCCGCGTCGGAGAGCACTTCATAGGCCTCATTGATCTCCTTAAAATGCTCTTCGGCTTTCTTGTCACCGGGATTCACATCCGGATGATACTTGCGGGCCAGCTGCCGGTAGGCTCGCTTGATATCCTTTTCGGAGGCGCTGCGCTCAACGCCCAGGATCTTGTAATAGTCCTTATATTCCATAATGCCTATGAGTCCTCTGCGTAAACCGTAATCCGTAATGCGTAAAGCCGTCGTGGCGCGGATTGCACTGTTCTGACAGATCGTCGCCTGCAAGCAAAATGGCTGGAAAGCAAGGCCACTTTCGACATGGCGACCTTACGGATCACGCATTACGTTTTACGTCAGTCCGGCTCGCCACCGACCACACGCACATGAGCGGGACGGATGAGATAATCACCCTGGCGGTAGCCAGGTAACTCTTCCCCAACAACCGTGCCGGGGGGCTCGGGGCCTTCGACGACAGCGACCGCTTCCTCCTCGGCCGGGTTGAAGGGCCTGCCGACGGTCTGGATCCGCTCCACCCCTTCGCTGCGCAACAGGTCCTGCAGCTGGCGATGGGTGAGCCGCACGCCTTCGACGAGGGCTGCGCCGGCTTCGGGGTGGGCCAGCGCCCGCTCCAGATTGTCGGCCACGGCGATCACCTTGCGCAACAGGTTACGTTTCGCTTCGGCCAGCCGGTCCTCATAGAGTCGCTCCAGGCGCTTGCGGGCATTCTCACGCTCGGCCAGAGCCCGCAGATAAAGGTCGCGGTTCTCCGACGCCTCACGCTGGGCCTGAGCCAGTTCCTGACGCAATGCTTCTTCCACGGTCTCCGGTTCCTTTTCGGGTAGATTCTCAGGCGTCCGACCGAAGCCCTGTTGTTCTTCCATCGATCCACCTGCCATGTAGTGATAGGGCAATGAACGCCGCACGCAACGGCTTGGGCCCCATTCATTGTCGCCCACAGTATAAACCTTTAGTGTCATACTGTCAAGGTAGTTGAGCGATTTTTAAGAAATAAGCTGATTAAAAATGCATAAAAACTATTGACATGCGCACTAGCCATTGCTATAATACAGGTGCAAAACGGGGCCAGGGTTGGCAGCCTGGCCAGTGGATGATGAAGCCATTCTATTGACTCTATTAGTAGGAGGTCGACGATGAGTATCACACGTTGGGAACCGTTCAATGAGCTGATGTCGCTGCGCGATGCCATGGATCGCCTCTTCGAAGAGAGCTTTGTACGTCCTGGGCGTCTGCTGGGTATGCCGGCTGCCGGCTCAGTGCCCGTCGACATCTATCAGCAGGACGGCAACCTGGTGGTTAAGGCCCCCATGCCCGGCGTCAAGCCTGAAGACATTGACGTGACCGTCGTGGGCGACACGCTCACGATCAAGGGCGAGACGCGCCAGGAGCAGGAAATCAAGGAGGAAAACGTCGTCCGCCGGGAACGCCGTTTCGGCGCTTTTAGCCGCACGGTGGCTCTGCCTACCCCGGTCGATACTAGCAAGGCGAGTGCCACCTATGAAAACGGTGTGCTGACGCTGACGCTGCCTGTCACTGAGGCTGCCCGGCCCAAAGAGATCAAGGTCCAGGCCAAGTAACCGTCGTGGGAATGGAGACTTCCGAAGCCCTTGATGGCTTCGGAAGTCTGGATCTGTCGCTTATCTGTTGCGTTGTTTCTTGTCATAAGGAGGAATGGCGATGAGTATCTCTCGGTGGGATCCCCTGAATGAAATGATCACCCTGCGTGATGCGATGGATCGGCTCTTTGAGGATAGCTTTGTGCGCCCCGGGCGCTTGCCGGCGGGGGAGCGCGCCGCCTCGTTGCCGGTAGATGCCTATGCTACCGACTCGGAGCTGGTGATTGTGGCGAGCATTCCCGGCGTAGATCCCAATGCCGTGCAGATCACGATCGAGGGGGATACGCTGACCATCAAGGGCGAATGCAAGCCCCCTCTGGAGAACGTGAACTATTTGCTCCAGGAGCGCCGCTTTGGCCCCTTCTATCGCCAGCTGCAGATCAACATCCCGGTCCAGGCCGACAAGGCCGAGGCCAGTTTCGATAAGGGCGTGCTGACCCTCACCATCCCCAAGGCTGAGGAGCTCAAGCCGCGCCAGATCAAGGTCAAGACGGCCAAGTAAGCACGGTTGCAGAGCCGATCAAAGAGGGGGCGGAGCCCACGGGCTCCGCCCCCTCTTTGATCGGGCGCAGTTCACTTGTAGCCTTTTGTGATATGCGCTGCTTCTGCCCCATACTGGCACTGGGCCTGCTGGACGCGGCAGGCCGTGGAGCACCTGGCGCAGTGCCGGCAGGCCCGCCGCGAGGGCGTCATCCCCGGGCCGCTGCTCACCCTGGCCGCCAAGTGACAGAGGCCAATGCGGCGCTCTTTGATGCTGCCCACGCCTTTGCCGGCTCTATCCCTGGCGCGCACGCGGTGCTCCGGTGCCAGGGGCTGCCCGGCCAACACCCTCTGCCTGGACCCGGCGGAGACCCTCTCCCCTGACCAGGCGGAAGAGATTGACCGCACCTATCGCTGCTACCCCGAGCTGAATGACGATGCTCTTGTGCGGGAGCATCTGGAGCGCTGGCTGGCCTGAGGGCGCTCCCCCCGGGCCCTGCTTTTACTTCTTCCCCACCTGAGACTACAATGTCCCCTCGACTACTATCAAGTTTCGCAAGAGAGGATACGCTTATGCTCGTGCATATTCTGCAGGCGATTGTGCTCGGTATCGTACAGGGCGCTACCGAGTTCATCCCGGTTTCCAGCTCGGCGCACCTGATTATTGTGCCCTGGCTTTTTGGCTGGACGGACCCATCGTTGACGAGCCTGCCCTTTGATGTGGCGCTGCACCTGGGCACGCTGGTGGCCGTTCTGGCCTTCTTTGCAGCCGACTGGGTGCGCCTGATCCGGGCCTGGCTGGCCAGTGTGGCCGAGCGCAAGATCGGCGGCGACCCGGACCGACGCCTGGCCTGGTTGGTGCTGGTAGGCACCATTCCGGGCGCCCTGGTCGGGTGGCTGTCGGAGAGCAAGATCGAGGGACTGTTCCACCAGCCAAATGCGCCGATCCGGCCGGTCGCCATGATCGCCATGGCCGTGATCATCGCGGCGCTGGGCCTGGCGCTGTACGAGGCGGATCGTCTGGCCGTGCACGACCGGGGCTTGAAGCACCTCGGGCGCCGCGATGCCCTCCTGGTTGGGCTGGCGCAGGCCCTGGCGGTATTCCCGGGGGTTTCGCGCTCCGGCAGCACCATCACCGCCGGGCTGGCGTTGGGCATGGAACGAGACACGGCGGCGCGCTTTTCGTTCTACCTGTCCGCGCCGATCATTGCCGGCGCCGGGGCCAAGAGCCTGTTGGAGATCGTCAAGGGTCTGCACACCGGCGCCATCGCCCGGGCAGATATGGTGCTCTTCCCGGCCGGGGTCATCGCAGCGGCGGTGACCGGTTATCTCTGCATCGGCTTTTTGCTCCGCTACCTGCAGAGCAACTCGACCAATGTCTTTGTGCGCTACCGTTGGGCCCTGGCCGTGCTGCTCGTCATCGTCGTGCTCGTGCGCGGGTAAGATAAAGCCCGATAGACAAAAAAAGACCCGACAGGTTTTCAGAACCTGTCGGGTCTATCGTTCCCCTTATGATTCCATGCTCTCGGCTATCGCCTCGGATTCCTCATCCTCCGCCTCATTGCCGTTCTTGACCCAGGCGAACTTGCGCTGCAGGGTCTTGGGGTAGTAGGCGGCGATGACGTCGTAACCGACCCGCTCTCCCCAGCGCTGGTAGATGCGAGGGTCGATATAGGATTTGAGGCTGGTGCCCAGGTTCCAGGTGCGCGTCTTGGAGGCCAGTGTGGCCTGGCTGCTGAAACGCGCCAGGGCTTCCTCGGCGCGACGGAGGCGCGCCTGCGCCTGCTCCACCTTGCGCTCGGCTGCCTCGATCTTTTTCCGGCCCGAGGCTTTGGCCTTTTCTCGCTGGGCCGGCGTCTTGGCGGCCTCTTCCTTTTCCTTCGCCGCTGCACGTGCGGCCTTGAGCGCTTCCCGGGCCTCTTCCAGAGGCGCCTTTAGCTCCTGCACGCGTGCCTGGAGCTGCTTCTTGCGCTCTTGCGCTTTAGCGCGCCGCTCGGCCCAACGGGCCGGCGCCGTCTTGTAGTGGTTACAGAGCACGGCAGCCGCCAGGTTGGCTTCGGCCGCAGCCGCACGCTTTTTATAGTCCGGGTCGCTCGCGCTGACGCCTGCCTCGTCCAGGGTGTCACGCACGACCACAGTAGCGTGGTGCGTGCGGAAGACCTTGGCCGAGAGCCCGGGCAGGGCCTCGCTCAGAAAGGCATTGACGTCGCGGCTGCTGACATCGGCAAAGAGCTGTGGCTTGTCGTGCGCGCTATTGCGGCCGGGGCGGGCATTGCGGCCCAGCTCCACCAGGTTACGCCGCACTTCCTCGGGCAGCTCTATCTTCTTGTGCCAGAGGACGGAATCCTTGCCCAGGAACTTGAACTCGGCCGTGCCGTCCTCGTGCAAAATCACGTGCTCGGGCCGCAGCGTCGTCGCGCCGACCGTATCTGCCTCGTCGGGGTCCTTTTCATCACCCACGCGCAGGCAGAGGGTGTCGATCAGGTAACAAGCTGTGGCCACCTGGCGCCGCCGGGCATCCTCGGAGGTCAGGGCGGCCCTGATATGCGCGCGCACCGCATCGATATTGGCGTCGAGGTCGGTCGCCTTGTCGAACTTGTGCGCCTCGCGGTTCTGCTTCACGGTTGCCGTATCGGCCAGCCAGATGTACTTGACCTTGCCCGAGAGTTTGTCTTGCCAGCGGGCAATCCACATACTTTCCGGCTGCCACACAATTCCGGCCCAGTTGCCCGCCGGGCGGGGCGCATCGGGGCTCAGGTTGAGCGTGATATCGTGCTGCTTGGGTCCCTCTTTCCAGCGCCCACGCAGGGGGTGCTGGCCACGGCCCATAAAAATGCTGCTCGGCTCCACCAGGTAGGTGCCCAGGTCCGTCTCCTCACCGTCAACGATGGCGCGCCCATACTCGGCCTTCATCGCCTCACGGGCCACCTTGCGCTCTGCCGCCAGGGCTTTGCGTTCCTCCTTGGTCATCTGCTCGCGTTGGGCGCGATCGTGCAGGATGATGGCCTCAGCGGGCTGGAAATCCACTTCGTGCAGCTTGAGCGGGGGTTCAATCCCCAAAGCGGCGCTGAAATCGGCCAGGAAATTGCGCACAAAGACCGGGTCCTCGACGTAGGGCGTGCCAAGCTTGCGCGCCCAAGCCAGGGCCATCTCCTCCTGTTCGGGGGTGAGGGCTACCTGGCGGCCACGCACCGTCAGTATTAGGTTATAAGGGCCGGGGGGCGTCGGCACCACCACGCCCTTGTGTACAAGTTGTCTCAACAAGACCTATCGGTTCTCCTGGTTCATAATCATAACAATGCGCGGCTGATAGCACCGCCGCGCTTGAGGCATATATGTTAACGCATCCGGCGCGGAATTGCAAATGCGTGGGGGAGGGGCCTCCAGGGATGATTGACGGGGAGTTCCTCCCGCTTTATAATCCCCTCAATGGTCTATTGGAGGGGGTTGGCCATGGAGGAACTGCCGGTGGGGGAATATCACCCGCCTACCTCGTTTCGCTTTAAGGCTCAGGGGCTGGAGCCTATTGACGATAGGGTTCCTTTGGAAGAGCCGCTGGAGATCGAGGTGAGTGGCCGCTCCGTGGCGGTGCTCATGCGCACGCCGGGCGCCGACAAGGCCCTGGCCCTGGGCTATTGCCTGAGCGAGGGGCTGATCGGCTCGCTGGGCGAGGTGCTGCTGATTCACCATTGCGGCTCGGGGGCGGAGCACGAGCTGCTGCCGGAGGGCGCCGAGCCCACATTCGGCTCGGGCAACCGCGTGCGCATGCTGCTGGCGCCGGAAGCCGCCCGGGGCCTGGCGGAGCGCCCCACGCGCTGGGTCTTTTCGGGCTGTGCGGGGGTCGACGCGGCCACGCTGGGCGAGGCGCTGCACGTGGGCCATGCGGACCTGCGCCTGCCGCCGGCTCTGCTGCTGCAGGCGGTGACAGCCATCGCCGAGAGGCAGGAGCAATATCGGACTTCTGGGGGCATCCATGCGGCGGCGCTCTTTGGCGCCGGGGGTGAGCTGGCCGCGCTGGCCGAGGATGTGGGGCGGCACAACGCCGCCGACAAGGCCATCGGCATGGCGGCCCTCGCCGGCGCGCTGCCGGCGGCCTTGCTCGTCGCGACCGGCCGCGCCAGCTCCGATATCATCGCCAAGGCGGCGCGGCTGGGCATCCCGGTCGTCGCCTCCTTCTCCTCCACCACCTCCCTGGGCGTGCGCCTCGCCGAGGCCGCCGGGATTACCCTCATCGGCTACCTGCGCCGCAACCGGTTTATGGTATATACGCATCCTGAACGTATCGCCGCAGATGTGCGGGCCTGATCAAAACGCCCAATCGGGCAGGGGCTGGGGGATGGTCAGCAGGGCATCGAGCTGCGCGAGCAGCTCGGGCCCGGCCTGCAGACCATCGGTCACGGCCAGGCCCGTGGCGGGCGATACGCCCAGCCAAAGCCGGGTAAAGGCGTTCACAGTCGCGCTAAGGGTGGGCAGCGCGGGGTCGGCGCCCTTTTCCGCGCCCGATGAGGGCCCCAGGGTCACCACGTAATCGCCCTCCACGCCCCGCCAATGCGCATGGGGCCCCGTGTGGGCGGTGAGCGGGTCGCTGAGGCGCAGGTTAAAGCGCACGGCCTTGCCCGGCAGATGGGTGCGGGCCAGGCAGCCGGGCAGGTTGCAGATGCGCATCTGCCACCAGGCCATGCCGCGCACGCCGGCTGGATAGTCGCCCTTTTCCGTGAGCTGGCGCTGCTTGAAGGGTTTGAGCAGCATGGATTGCAGCTGGATGCCGCGCGGCTCGATCATGCCGACCAGGCGCACCTGGTCGCCCAGGGCTTTGAGCAACGCCAGCAGGTCCAGCAGTTGCTCGTTGGTCTGATAGGCCAGCCAGCGCACAAAGTAGGGGCCGTTGGCCAGGTTAGCGGCGCCCATCCACACATAGTGCGAGAGCGTGCCCCCGGGGCCGTCATAGTAGCCCAGGCCGACTCCATTCCTTGCCCCCAGCATCTCCGTGCCGGTCGCCTCGGGCGGGATAATGCTGACTGCCCCATGGCCGCGCCGTCGCTGCAGGCGGCAGGCATGGGCCTGGGGCCAATCGCGGTCGGCGATGCGGCGCGGCGGCCGCGGGCCCCGCGGCAGGTGGAGGGTGGCCGGGTCGAAAGAGACCCAGCGGTCGTAGCTGCCGGTGCCAAAGCCTAGCCGGTTGTAATAGCCCTGCTCGAACATGCCCAGGGCGGCCACCAGCGCCCCCTCACCGACGTCGCGGATCAACGAGTGGACCACGGTGCGCCCGGCCAGCCCCTGCTTGCGGCCCACGTGGCCCGTCGCCACGTTTTTGACAACGGTGATGGGCAGGTCCTCATCCAGGTAGCGCAGCGTGGCCGGCATGGTGAGGACGGCGCATTCGGGCGCGCCCTCCATCTCGGCGACCAGGGCCCGCGAGCCGCTGAAAGCGAGGTCGGTCGCCTCTTCCTGCGCCGGCGTGCCATCTGACCAGCCCACTTCGCGCCAGATGCGGTGGACGGCCTCACGGTCCAGGTGGGCATTGTATGGACGGATGTTCATTGCTGTACCTCTTGCAAATGCTCCCATAGCTGTTGCAGAAGTGTAGCATGGAAGGTGGACCCAGACAAGGCCATTATGCAGGGTTCAGTTTTTTTGACACGCCTTTGTGAAAGCCTATAATGTCTTTGCCAACTGGGTGACCTGGGCGGCCCTTCCCAAGGCAGCGGGGAGATATGTCGTTTCAAAACGCTTCCGAGGCCCACTTTCAGCAACAGCGCCGCAAGGCCTTTTTCGCGGATGTTCTCGCCATTCTCCGCCGGCGCCCCAATGACCTGCTTTCCTATGAAGCGGCTCGCCGTGCTCTGCATGCGAACCAGCAGCTGCCGCCTACGACCGAGATGATCCCGCTGGACAAGATTGTGGGCAGCGTTGGGCGCTATAAGGATTTCAATCGGGCCTTTTTGCCCCGCACCAGTTCGGTAGCCGAGCGCTGGCAGCGGCTAGACCGGGCGCTGGAGCGGCTGGAGACCATCCCTCCTATCGAAGTCTTTCAGTTGGGTGACGTCTACTTTGTGCGCGATGGGAATCACCGGGTATCGGTGGCGCGGGCCAACGGGCTGACGCATATCGAGGCCCACGTGACGCGGGTGCCCAGCCGGGTGCCCTTGACGGCCGACATCGACCCCGATGGGATCGAGATCATCCGCGAGTACAACGAGTTTCTGGAAAAGACCAACCTGGATCAGCTCCGCCCGCAGCAGCGCATTTTCTTTTCTATGCCCGGCGGATACAAGATCCTGCTCGAGCACATTGCCGTTCACCGTTACTTTATGGGGCTCGACCTGCAACGCGACATCAGCTATGAGGAAGCGGTCACGGATTGGTACGATAACATCTATGAGCCAATCATCAAAGCGATTCGCCGGGAAGACATATTGGCCGAGTTCCCCGGGCGGCGTGAGGCTGACCTCTACCTCTGGATTGTCGATCACCACTACTATCTGAATGAGAAATACGGTGGAGGGGTAACCTTTACCCAGACGGCCAGGCATTTCACGGCCCGGTTTGGCGGCACGTGGCTGGAGCGCCTGCTTCGTGTGGTGCGGAGCAGGCTGGGCTGGCGGCGCTGAAAGGCCCGCGTTTGAGGAGGACCTGAAGCCATGGGAATTGCATTTCGTGTGCTGTGGCAGGCGATCAGAGATTTTTACGACGAGATGTTCGTCATGGTCGGAGCAAACCTGCTGTGGGTGGTGATGGCCATCCCCGTTGTCACCATCCCCCTGGGCAACGCCGGCATGATGTACCTGACCAACCAGATTGCCCACCACAAGTCCATCGAATTTCGCATGTTTTTCCAGGGCATCAAAGAGTATTGGGCGAAGAGCTACCTGCTGGCCCTGCTGAACGTGCTGGCGGCGGTGCTCTTTTACGCCAACATGCGCTTCTATGGCCAGATGAACGCCAGCTGGGCTTCGGTGATCCAGGGGCTGTTTGTGGGGCTCTTTGTGATCTGGTGCCTGATCCAGATCTACGTTTTCCCTATGCTCATGGAGCAGCAGGAGCCACGCCTGCTGTTGGCGCTGCGGAACGCTGCTTTCCTGGCTTTTGCCAGCCCTATTCCCACGATCGTCCTGGCCGTGCTGCTGATCGTGGTGGCGGCGCTCTGTATCGGTCTGGCCTTCCTCTTTGCCGTGGCCATGATGGCGGTCATCTGTCTGGCCGCCAACGGTGCTGTGCTGAAGCTGCTCATCCACCACGGTATTCGCAAGCCGCCAGAGGAAGTGCCGGCGGACTCGTAATAAGTAAGGAGTAATAAGCAAGGCCGCGACAGCGGCCTTGCTTATTACTCCTTACTTATTACGAGTCCAGTCTACAGTGGCTAATTGCGCCCGGGTTTGGCCTGAGCGCAGCGAATGCAATGGGTAGAGAGCGGCAGGATCTCCAGCCGCTCGTCGTCGATTGGTTGCCCACAACTCACACACAGGCCATAGGTGCCGGCGTCGAGGCGCGCCAAAGCGGCCCGCACCTCCTCTGCCTGCGCCTCGGCCTGCGCCAAGAGAGCGAGATTAAACTCCCACTGGTAAATTGCTGGATCGCCACGGCCGGGACCATAATCGGCTTTGGTCTCCAGGCGCTCGCGCAATTGCTCGATGCGCCTCTCTGCCTGCTCTAGTTCATGCAGAAGCCGGCCTCGGATTGCCTGCCCCCTATCCATGGCTCAACCTCTGTCCTATACCGAATCTGGGTGAGATCTGTATGCATACCTTCCCGCGGAGCATACAGGTTCCACCCTGGATCCGGTTTATTCGACAGCCGTCGGCACCCGTTTCTTGTGACGGTAGGTAATCCTCCCGCGGGTGAGATCGTAGGGTGAGAGCTCAACGACGACGCGGTCGCCCAAAAGAACGCGGATGTAGTACTTGCGCATACGGCCCGAGAGATAGGCAAGCACATCGTGGCCGTTATCCAACTGCACCCGGAACATGGTATTGGGCAATGCTTCGACGATGGTGCCCTCAACCTCGATCTTTTCCTCTTTCGCCTGAGACTCCTCTTCCATTCTTTTCTTGGCCATTCTTCCTCCCTTGTGCTCAGCATGCCGACTACCGGCAGCCCTGGAGCCCTTCGCTCGTCCAGGAGAGCGTTCGCGTGCCATGCCGTACCGCGTATGCCAAATGAGTGCGACGGGGACCGGTTTCTGCTCGCAAAGAGATATTATAGCCCTTTACGGGCTTTTTGTATACTGCTTTGGCTCAGCTTTGAGGCTGGTCCGGGGCTGCGTCACTCGGCTCGTCCTCGGCCGTCGCGGGTGGGTGCCCTTGTTCCTTGGCCGCGCGCTGCTCTTCCCAGGCCTCGACTTCCATCGCCCCCACCGCTTTGAGGGAGAGCCCGATGCGCCGATTCGCGGGGTCTACCCGCAAAACCCGTGCCAGGCGAACCTGCCCAGGTGCGACCACCTCCTCGGCCCGCGCCGGGGTAGGCTCAGCCAGCTCGCTGAGGTGAATGAGCCCTTCGACGCCCTTTTCGACCTCGGCAAAGGCGCCAAAGTCCACCAGCTTGGTGATCGTGACCTCTACCGTCTGCCCCGGCAGGTACTTGTCGGCGACAAGCGTCCATGGATCGGGCTGCAGACGCTTGAGGCTCAGGCCGATGCGCCCGCGATCGCTATCGACGCGCAGCACATAGACCTCGACCTCCTGCCCTACGCTCAGGATCTCGCTCGGGTGCTCCACGCGGTACCAGGCCATCTCCGATACGTGGATCAGCCCGTCGGCCCCGCCCAGGTCCACAAAAGCGCCAAAACTGGCCAGGCTGGAGATGATGCCCTTCCGGATGTCGCCATCGTGCAGGCCTTCCAGCAGGTTTCTCTTCTGCTGGTTGCGCCACTGTCGCCGCGCCGCACGGTAGGAGAGGATCAGCCGGTTGCGCCGCCGATTGACCTCGATCACTTTAAAAGGCAGAGTCTTGCCGATCCAGGGACCCAGTGCCGCAGGTCGGCCCTCGGCCTCGCTCGTTACTCCGATCAGGTGAGAGGTGGGCACGAACCCGCGCAGCCGTCCAAAGGGCACTAAAAGCCCGCCCCGGTTCTGCCCGATGACCTGAGCTTCAAAGACGGTGCCGTCGCGCTCGGCCTCTTCAGCGCGCGTCCAATCCTGTTCCAACTCGGCAAGGTGCAGTGAGCCGACCAGGTGGCCCTCACGGTCCTCCGGTTTGACGATATAGACCGAAACCTCACTGCCTTCCTTGATGCCCGACACGAAATCGTTGCCGAGCTTTTGATAGTCGCTGGCGGGCACCACGCACTCGCGCTTGGCTCCGATATCGATGATCATCTCCGTCGGGTGGATGGAGAGCACAACGCCCTGGCGAACCTCACCCCGCTGAGGCCGCGAGTAGTCATACTCGTCCAGTGGAATCTGGCTCATGGCCGTCGCTGGCGCCTGAGACTCCGCTGCCATGGTTTCGGAACCTGTTTCGGCGTCTGCTGGAAGCGCCTCTTGGGTGGCTTTGCTCTGATCGGCCAGTGGGGTCCCTTGTGTGGTAGAGTACTCTACTTCCTGCAGATCCGATGGATTATCACTGTTATCCACAGGCATCTCAGGCACCATAATACCCTCCTCCCAAGCGCAAAGAAAAGGCTCGACTTTCTCGCCCCGCCGCAGCGGGCGAGCCCACAAAAGGGAATCGAGCCACTCAGTGGCGCCATCGCCAGCGTGCCGGGCCCGGCGCCTCTGGTGCGCCAGTCCCACTTCTGAGCCAGGGCGCCAGGAAGAACGCCAGCAGGAAAGCAGGGCGGCCCTCTCACTCTGGCAGATCTCACCGACTCAAGGCGCGCAAAATACGCCAACAGCCGGAGGCGCCGCCAGTTGACTTGATCCATTATACACGCATTGTGGGCTTTTGTCAATGGATTGTGTGAAAATTATGTACTAAGAGCGCCATACCGTATTGGGCGCTATTTGTGGTATACTGGCCTTATCCCCTCTGCGCCAAGGAGTTTCATGTTCGAGCCACGCACGTTGATCACTGGCTTTCTAGCCATCTTTCTGGCTGGTCTGTCCTATGGGCTGACGGGTTTCGGCTTTGCCCTGGTGGCCACACCGCTCCTGGTGCTATTCTTGCCCCCGCGGCAGGTCATGCCGTTGGTGCTCCTGCTCAGCGTGTTGACTGGCTGCGTGGTGCTTTATGATGCGCGCCGATATGTACAGCCGCGGCGCATCTGGCTGCTGACCCTGGCCGGCCTGCTGGGCACCCCCCTGGGCACCTGGCTGTTGGTGGCCTGCCCGCTGCACGTGCTCAAAGGGCTTATCGGCCTCGTGACCATAGGCGCCGCCGTGGCCCTCTTATTGGGCTTGAGCCACCCTATTGCCGACGAGCGCCTGGCCTGCCCGCCGATCGGCTTTCTGAGCGGGCTGCTCAATGGATCCACGGGCATGAGCGGGCCGCCGGTGATCCTCTTCTTTGCCAACCAGGGGGTCGATAAGCAGATCTCCCGTGCCAATCTGACGGCCTATTTCATGGCGCTCAATGCCTTCACCGTTCCCTCCTATCTGTTGGCGGGCCTGATTACGCGCCCGGTGTTGGCGTATACCGGCCTCTTTGTGCCTGCGCTGGCCCTGGGGGTGTTGGCGGGCATCCGCCTGGTGCCCCACGTGCCCGACCGCCCCTTTCGCCTGCTCACCCTGCTCATCGTCCTGGCTGCGGGCGTACTCTCGCTGGCTTCGGGGCCGCGGTAGGAACCAGTGGCTTCGCCGGGCAACACGGGCCACCGGCCCGTCTCTACAGGGCTGGACCGGGGCAGCGCGGAGCAGGAAAGCCCGTCACCGGCGATTGTGGGACACAGCCAAATTTGACAGGCTCCAGAAAGAGTGCTAAAATAGCGCCATTCAAGAGCGGTCCTGTACAGCAGGGCTGCCAGACGCGAAGGCATACGACATTGTTGTGCGTAGCGGCGTGCTTGGGTAAGCGGCGCCGCTTTGTTTTTGTTCACTGCGCGATAGCTCAACGGTAGAGTACCCGGCTGTTAACCGGAGAGTTGCAGGTTCGAATCCTGCTCGCGCAGCCACAAAGCAAGAGGGGGTTGGGATAGAAGGCAGGCTACTGTGCTTCTATCCCAACCCCCTCTTGCTTTGTGGCTGCACCATTCAGGCAGCGGGCGCAGGTGCAGGCGCCGGCCTGTCCTCTTTATCTGCTTCCTCACTTTCCTTCTCTTCTGCGAGGGACTCGGGCTGAGAGACGGCAGCTGCCTCTGGGCGCTTGGGCACGAGTATCTGGCCGGGCTCCAGGCGGGGTGCAGCCAGAGCAAAGCCAGGCAAGGCTGGGCTGTGCTGTACGGATTGCCCGTTTTCCTCGTCCTGGCCCATCTCGGTCGCTGGCAGGTCAGGGGCGGCAGCCGGGAGGAATTCCGCAGACGGTGCGGCGATGGCCGTGGCTTGCCGGGCTGCGACATGGGCCGCTTCGCGCTCCGCCGCCCTGGCCGCTGCCACATGGCGGATGGCGCAGAAGAGCGCCGCTATCAGCAGCAAAAGCAGGCCCGCCCACGCCGCACCCAGAACGATCAGCAAATTGGCCTCGGCCGACATGTTTGTTCCTCCTGTTGCGTAAAGAGCAACAACTATGCCCTCAGTTGCCAGTTGACAACCCGACTCTGCCTGATTAAGATAGCCCCGACCCCGATGAGCAGGCCCTGGGAAGGGGAAGGTACAATGGTCCACGAACACTCTCGCGCCCCCATTCGGCCGTCGGCAGCGCTTCTGGATGCGCTCTGGCGCCTGAGCGTGGCTCCGCAAGCCTGGGCCGCTCTCTCTCTGGCGGCTGCGGCGCTGATTGGCCTCGGCCTGGTGTTGCCGCAGGCGCCGTATGACCTGGCGGGCGGCCCCGCCGATTTCACCAGCTGGCTGGCCTCACTCCAGGTCCAACGGGGGAGTTGGTTAGCCTGGCCCGCCCGGCTGGGGCTGCTTTCGATCTACCGCTCCCCATTGCTGCGATTTCTGGCGGCGGCCCTGGCTTTTGTGTGTTTACTGACCCTGTTTGATGGCCTGCTGGCCTGGCGCGACACGTTGCGCCGCAGAAGCTGGCTGCTTCTGACCTGCGCCGGGCTGCTTTTCCTGTTGTCAGGCGCCCTGGTGGAAGAGCGTTGGGGTTGGGAACAGGATCGGCTGCTCCTGGGGAGTGGCAGGCCCATGGCGATGGGGCTCGGGCAGCGCTCGCTCGCCCTGCAACAGCCGGAGGGCGCTGTATCGGCTGAGGATGTGCCCGTGCTCTGGCGCGAGGGGGCCCTGCAGGGGCAGGCGCGCCTGCGTCGGGGGCAGCCGTTGATCCTCTTTCCGTTGACGCTGCACCTGCTGGAGGCAGGGCCGGCTGTGCGCCTGCATGTGCAGGGCCCCAATGGGCAGATGATCAGCCTCGATGACCCTGCCGCCGGCGACCGCCTGCAGTCGGAGATGCTGTTGCGCTTTCAAAAGGTGGGCGAAGAACATATTCTGAGCCTGCCGGCCCGTGACTGGGTGGTGCGCATCACCTATCGAGGCGCGGACCTGGGTGGCGCCCCCTTTAGCCTGGCTGTGTACCGCCACCTGGGCGATGCGACGCCCCTGGCCCAGGCCCCGCTCACCGGAACGGGCAGCCTGGCCGCGGAGCAATACCGCTTTGAGTGGCAACTGTTGCCCTATGCCGACTTGCGCGCAGCGCTGCACCCGGGGTTCGTGCTCGGGTTATTGGGCTGGCTCGCCCTGAGCCTGGGGCTGGGGCTCAGCCTGGTGGGCCAGGGACCAGGCCGGCAACGATCGTGGTGGCTGTGGGCGCCAGCTGCCCTGGTGTTAGGCGCTCTCATCTGGGCGGTGGGGGGTGGGGCCTCGCTCAGCGCGCAGCCTCTGGCGGGCGTGAGCGGCTTTTTCCTGGCCTGCGGCGGCGCCTGGCTCTTGCTGGGCGCTGCCGCGGGCCTGCTGACGCGCCTGACGCGGAACCGTGCAATACAGAGGTGGCCCGGATTGGCCCTGGAGCGCGCGACAGCGCTCAGCGAGCGCTGGCCAGCTGCCCTGGGCTGGGCGCTGGGCGCCTGGACAGTGGGGGGCGCCCTGGATTTTGTGGCCCATTGGGCCGCCGACGGGACGCTCTGGCACTGGGAGCCCGGTCAGGCCTGTTGGGCATTCGTGTTTCTGCTGCTGGCAGCCGGCTGGCGTCTGCAGCGGGAGCGAATGGGCTAAACATAAAGAGCCTTGACAGCCGCTACTATCGTGGCTATCATCGGAGCACCCTCTGCGCGCTGAGTGCAGCCCTGCCTGCCCGGCATCAGGGGGCCAAGCAACTGTGGAGGACGGGGATGAAGGATCGTCTGGCCGTCGTGCGGACGGCATTCACGGAGCATTACTGGAAGCCGGTGGACCGTGTGGTCAGGGCGCCGGGGCGGGTGAACCTGATCGGCGAGCATACCGATTACAATGATGGTTTTGTTTTGCCCATGGCCATTGAGCGCGACGTTTTGGTCGCTTTTGCCCCGCGGGCAGACCGCCAGGTGGTCCTGCACTCGTTGGACATGGATGAGACGGCGGTTTTTTCCCTGGATGATATCAAAAAGGACACGGAGCACACCTGGAGCAATTATGCCCGTGGCGTGGCGCACGAGCTGCAGGCTGACGGGCTCATTCTGCGTGGCATCGATGCCCTCATGCAGGGCAATGTGCCGATTGGGGCCGGCCTTTCCTCTTCCGCGGCGTTCGAAGTGGCCATGGCGCTTGCTTTTCTGTGCGCAGCGGACCTGACGATGGATCGGGTGGAAGTGGCCAGGTTGGCTCAGCGCGCCGAAAACCGCTTTGTGGGCATGCAGTGCGGCATTATGGACCAGTTCGTCTCGGCCCTGGGCCAGGCCGGGCACGCCCTCTTCATCGATTGTCGCGACTTGAGCTACCGTTCAGTGCCGATGCCGGTGGGGGTGCGGGTGGTCATCTGCGACACCATGACCCGCCGTGGGCTGGTTGGCTCGGCTTATAACGAGCGGCGCCGGCAATGTGAAGAGGCGGTGCGCATCCTGCAGACGGTGTTGCCAGATATTCGTGCCCTGCGCGATGTGACCCCGGAGCAGCTGGCGCTCCACGGCGACCTGCTGCCGCCCATTGTGCGGCGCCGCGCCACCCATGTCGTGACGGAAAATGCCCGCGTGTTGGACGCTGTGCGTGCCCTCGAGGCCGGCCAGGCCGAGGTTTTCGGTCGCTTGATGGACGCCTCACACGCCAGCCTGCGCGACGATTACCAAGTCAGCTCCAAAGAGCTGAACCTGATGGTCGAGCTGGCAAGGCAGGCGCCCGGCTGCCTGGGCGCCCGCATGACCGGCGCCGGTTTTGGCGGCTCCGCCGTGAGCCTGGTGCGCGAGGAGGCCGTGCCCGCGTTTGTCGAGCAGGTCTCGGCGCGCTACGAGGAAAAAACCCGGCTCAAGCCCGAGCTGACTGTCTCAGCGGCGGCTGCCGGGGCCGGGGTATTGGCATAGACTGAGGTATCATGGAATCAGGGTACGACCCCGACGAGCCTGTCGTCGTCTATGTGGCGCCCAATCACATGGCCGCCGAGGTGGCCAGGGTCAAGCTGGAGAGCAACGGCATCGAGGCCATCCTCTCCTATGAGAGCGTGGGCCGGGTATTAGGGCTCACCCTCGATGGCTGGGGCGAGACGCGTGTGCTCGTGCGGGCCACGCAGGCGGAAGAGGCCAGGGCGATTCTGGCCGAAGAGCAGGAATAGCAAAAGCGCCCCCGCCACACGCCTGGCGGGGGCGCTTTTGCGATCTGGCTCATTGAGCTTTGGCGCGCGCGTCGGTAAAGAGCACACGGCGCGTGGCAATGTACCAATCGCTGACGGTGCGGAAGCGGTCGCCAGTCGTCTGCAGCGGTGTGATCTGCAGGCCCTTAACCTGCTTGTCCACAGCATAGGTGTAGACCGGCTGGTAGAGCAGGATGGCCGGCGCCTGATCGACAAAGCGTTGCTGGAACTGGCTGTAGAGAGCCACGCGCTGATTCCGGTCGCTGGTGCGGCGTGCCTGTTCCAGCAACTGGTCGCTGGTCGGGTCGCTATAGCCCACATAGTTCTGGCCCGTGTCGCTGATCTGGCTCGAATGCCACAGCGGGTAGGGGTCGGGATCTGCCGCCGGCAAGTCCCAGCCATAGAGCAGGGCATCATAGTCCCGCTTGTACAGGTGATCGCGCACCAGTTCGGTCATGTCGATCGTCTGCGTGTGCACGCGCACGCCGATGGCACCCCATTCCTGGGCGATTTCGTCGATCATCTTGGTGCGCACCGGGTCATCGTTGTTGGTCAGCAGAGTGAACTCGAGCTTGACGCCATCCTTGGAGCGCACGCCCTCGTGGTTCGGGTCTACCCAGCCGGCTGCATCCAGGGCAGCGGCTGCCGCTTTGGGATCGTAGGTGATCTTGGGCAGGTTCGGATCGTAAGCCCACGAATTGGGCAGGATCGGCCCATTCAGGACGATGCCCTGGCCGTTCAGGTCGCGATCGATCAGGCCCTGGCGGTCGATAGCTTCCCAGAGCGCCTTGCGCACGGCCGGGTCCTGGAACACTGGCCGGTTGAGGTTGAGGAAGACCATCGTGTAGCCTGCATAGGGCGCCGAGTACACGTTCAGGCGGGTGCTTTTCTGCAGAATCGCCATGTCCTCAGGCAGGACTTGCGCCAGGCCCGCTACCTCACCGCGCTGTTCCGCCGCCATCAGGCTCGCATCGTCGGCGTAGAACTGCATACGGATGTGCGAGATGTGCGGCTGGGGCCCATAGTAGTTGGGGTTGGCATCCAACGTGACATAGTGCGCCGTGACTTCAGCGATCTTGTAGGGGCCCGTGCCTACCGGCTGGGCATTGAACTGGCTCGTCGGCAGTTGCTGGGGTGAGACGGTGGCCAGAATGTGCGACGGGATGATCCGCTGCGTGGTATATTCCAGGAATGGCGCAAAGGGCTCCGGCAGGGTAAAGACCACGGTCTGCGCATCGGGCGTATCGACCTGGATTGAGCTCCACAGGTTGTGCAGTTCGGATGGGCCCTGGTAGCCGGGATCCTGGATGGATTGGATAGTAAAGGCGACATCAGTGGATGTTACCGGAGCGCCATCTTGCCAGCGGGCGTCTGGGCGGAGGTGGAAAGTGTAACGCAGGCCGTCTGGCGAGATTTCCCAGCGCTCGGCAAGGTCGGGGATCACCACGCCCTGAGCATCAGTGCTGGTCAGGCCGCTAAAGACCAACGAAACCAGATCCTGGTCGACCTGATTGAACTGGCACAGGATAGGGTTGATATAGTTCGGGCTGCCAACTATACCCTCGACATAGGTACCGCCGCGGGCAGGGACGACGACCGTTCCAAAATGCACTGCTGCAAAGCCCAGCCCAGAGATCACAACTGCGGCGGCCACAATGATAAGTATTGCCTTACGCATGTGGGGCACAGATCACTCCGCCTAGCCTTGCACAACCACACTCAACAAAGAGATAACGCCAAAAAGAATGGCCAGGGCAATGGTGAGTTGGAAAAGGGTTTTTTCCAGGCCACGGCGGGTGCGATAGATGGCGCCTTCGCCACCGAATATGGAGCTGAGCCCACCGCCCTTGGCTTGCAGGATGACCAGGACAATGAGAGCCACTGATATAATGATCTGGACGATGTTCAGATAGACTGCCACATTCCCTCCTCTGCAGCCCGGTCTGGGCAACGCGACCGGCCGCGGCGCATTATAGCACAGAGTGGAAGGAAGGGCAAAGGGGCGTTGACGTAACTCTTTACATCGCCCGCCGCCTGTGCTAACATATACCCATCCCATCCACGGAGGTGCTTCCCTTGTACTTTGATGCTCTGACGACAGCGGCCATGGCTGCAGAGCTGCAGGCGACGCTCGCCGGCGGCAAGGTGCAGGACATTGTGCTGGTGGATATGCTGACCCTGGGCATGGAGATTTATGCTCAGCACGAACGCCAGTATCTGCTCCTCAGCGCCCAGCCGGGGAATGCGCGCGTGCAGCGCCTCTCGACCAAGCCGCGGCGGGGGCCGGAGGCGCCCTTGCCCATCTTGCTGCTCCTGCGCAAATATGTGCGGGGCGGGCGTCTGCTGGGGGTGGCCCAGCGCGATTTCGAGCGCATTCTGTCGTTCGAGCTGGTGGGGCCGGAGGGGCCGGTGACGTTGCTGGCCGAGATCATGGGGCGACGCAGCAACCTCATCCTGCTTTCGCCGGAGGGTGTGGTGATGGAGGCCATCAAACGGGTGACGCCCGAGCAGAGCCGCCGGCCGGTGCAGCCCGGGCGCCCTTATGAGCCGCCCCCGCCCCTGCAAAAGGCCAGCGTGGCCAGCCTGACCCCAGCCCGCCTGACCGCCCTTCTGGCGGCCGGCGAGGGCTCGCTCTCTCGCCGCCTGGTAGATGCCGTGGCCGGGATGAGTCCACTCCTGGCCCGGGAGGTCATCTTCCGTGCCACGGGCAATGCTGGGGCCGAAAGCGCCGACCCGGCACAGCTCCTGGCGGCAGGCCGTGCGCTGCTGGTGGAAATGCCGCAGAACGGCGCCTGGGCGCCCACGGTTGGGCTGGAAGAGGACGTGGTCACGGCCTATGCTCCCTATGAGCTGACCCATATGGCTGCACATCGGGCAGCGCCATGCATGAGTGTGGCGATCGAGGAGTTTGTGGAGGCTCAAGGCTCCAGCGAGCCCTATGCCGAGGCCAAGGATCGTGTGCACAAGATGATCGAGGCGGCGCGCGAGCGCGAGGCGAGGCGCCGCACGGCTATCGCCCGCGACATCCGGCCCGAGGAGGAGGCTGCCCATCTGCGCGAGATGGGCGAGTGGATCCTGGCCTATGCCAGCCAGATCCGGCGCCGCCAGGAGGAGCTGGTCGTGGAGGGGCTGGAGGGGGAAGCGCTGCACATCAAGCTCGATCCGGAGCGCTCGCCAGCCGAGAACGCCCAACGGTACTTCCGCGAGTACGATAATGCTCGCGCTGCCGCCCGTGAAGGCCCCCGTCGCCTGGCCGAGGTGGATCGTGCCCTGGCTCGCATTGCCCAGTGGGAAACGGACCTGAAGCTGGCGGAAAACCGTGGCGAGATCGACCAGGTGCGGGCAGAGCTGGTGGAGGCGGGCTATGTGCGCACCAAGAGCCGGCGCTTGCCCAAGGTGGCGGTCGCCGGGCCCAAGCGCATCGAGACCGAGGAGGGGTTTGTCGTCTGGATCGGCCGCTCCAGCCGCCAGAATGCGGCCGTGCTCGAACGGGCTGCGCCGCTGGATCTCTGGTTCCATGTGCATGGGCTGCCAGGGGGGCACATTGTGCTCGTGACCGGTGGACGGCCGGCGCCTGAGGCTCTGATTCAGCGCGTGGCGGGGGTGGCGGCTTACTATTCCGCTGCCCGGGGCGAGCCTCGCGCTGAGGTCGATGTGACCGAGCGACGCAACGTTCGCCCCATTCCAGGCGCAGGGCCGGGGCAGGTCACTTACCGCGGCGAGCGGACGCTCGTGGTGACGCCCGCTCCCTTGTGTTGAGAGAGTGGCTCCCCACACCCCTGGCTACCGGGGCCCTACGCTTCGCACTACTCTGAAACAGGACCTTATTGGGGTCAGGCATGTCGCACAGTCTTCACAGGGCAGCCCGATATGCCTGACCCTCCTCGGCTTGAAGCCGGGCGGCAGCGTGGCGGAATAGCCGGCTGCAGCCCAGGCGGCGTATACGGAGCCTGGATGCACCCTTCCAGGCCTTCCAGCCCTGGTAGAGGGTGGCATCCTTTTTAAGAAAATTCGCCCCCAATGGCCTATTGACAGAAAGGGAATTCTGTTATATAAGGGGGCTAGTGAATGAAGATCCGCCCGAAGCGGGAAAGGAGAACTTGTTCCCATGGCTAAGGAATGGGAATGCATGGAGTGCGGCTTCGTCCATGAGGGCGCTCGCCCACCCAAGCGTTGCCCCGAGTGCGGCGCTGCCGGTGATGAATTCGAGCTGTACGAGTACGAAGAAGATGAGGACCTAGAGGACGAAGAGGACTGGGAAGAAGAGGAAGAGGACTGGGAAGAAGAAGAGGAAGAGGAAGAAGAATAGCTTTTTTTCTGCTCGCTTCCCACATTATCATATAGACCATGATTTAGCTATTATGCAGACGGGGGCACCTACAGGAATCTGCGGGTGCTCCTGCGTTTCTTGATAATGGCCTGCCGGCAGTGGAGCCGAGAGCATTTCTCCCATGAGCCCCGCCCCTGCCGATTGCGCCTGCACTTGTAGAACCGCCTCCGTTTGCTTCGGACAGGACAATCCAATACTCTTACTCCAGTAGACCCTCACACTGCTTTTGATAGGTACCCGTTGCCTACAGGAGCACAACTCTGGCCCATCAAAACCCGTGCGGAAGGTCACTGGCTGAGTCTTTTTGCGGCCGGCCTCCTCGACAACTGTCTGGAGGCCGGCCGTTTTTTTGCCCACCGCAAGGGCATGGCAGCCTTGCCAACGCATGCCGTGGAAATGGATTGCACCCGGCGTTTTCCGCTGCTTTGACTCGCCACGGTTTTCCACATAGGATGTAGCCGTATGGTTTATCGGCCTGACTTTTGGAGAGGCGGTTATGTCCAACGCAGTGTGTGTGCGGCGCGCGAATGTGGAGGCCTTTGCATTCGGCGATGTGCAGATCTGGGATTACAAGGTCAGCAAAAGTCTGTCCTCCTCGATTGCCCTGGTACAGGTCAAGCCCGGGGCTGCGCACAGCCAGGCGCGTTCCATGCGCTCGGAGAAATACTACTATGTCCTCAGTGGTATGGTCGAATTCGAGGTGGGGGAGATCAGTTACTGGGTCACTCAGGGCGACTTGCTGATCATCCCCCGGGGGGAATGGTTCAACTATCGCAACAGCGGCCGTGAAATGGCTACCATGATCCTGGTGCATACTCCTCCCTTCCGCCTGGAAGATGAGGAATTTGCCGGGGAGCGCAAGGGCAAATAAAGTCCTGAGGACTTGGATCTCTACTCGCTCTACCGGCAGACGATCTGCCCGGCGAGCTTTTGTAGCAGCGCCGGGCCCACGCCTTTGACTCGCGTCAGGTCTTCCACGGTCTCATAGGGGCCATTGATCTGCCGGTCTTGCCAGATGCGCTGGGCGAGCACGGCCCCAATGCCCGGGAGTTGCTCCAGCTCTTGGGCAGAAGCGGTATTGATATTCAGAGGCGAGGCCACTGCCCCTGGCGCGCTCACAGTGGGGACTGTGGCCACCTCATCCCGGGTTGCCACGTGCAGCTCTTGCCCATCGCGCAGAATCGCCGCCAGGTTGATCTGCTCGGCAGCCGCTTCTGGGAGCAGCCCCCCCGCAGCGATGAGGGCATCCTTGACGCGGCCGTTTTCTGGCAGTGAATACACTTCAGGGTGAGCTACAGCTCCCGAAACATAGACCTGAATCATTACAGGGGTAGCGGTAGGAAGCGGGGTCGGCTCGGTAATGACGATGGGCGCTGGGGCAGGCAGGCGCCACAGCAGGACTGCGCCGAGGATCGCGGTGAAGATCAGGGTGAGAATCAGGTAGCCCCGGTACGTGTGCAGCGTGGTTTTCATGCGGCGCCCCCTTTCACACACATTGTGCATTATAATGGGGGCCGGTGTGGATGCAAAAAAGCGCCGGGGCGATCCTGCCCGGCGCCTCAGGGGTCAGTTGGCGATCTGCAGAGCCTGGATTGGGGGATCAGGGGAAGTGTTTTGCAGGGCCTTCCCCTGATCCCCCAATCCAGTCAGAGAGCTTGTGTAGGGATCCATGCCGGTTGCGCGCCGGCTACCAGGGGCTGTGCGGCTCGCTGGCGAGCCAGATAGGCGCACACCTTGTCTACACTATCCAGGTTATCGGGGGTAATATCCTGGTCTGGAATGTTCAGACCGAAGGTTTGCTCTAGAAAGAGCACGAGCTCCAGAATGCCCGTGGAATCGACAATCCCCTGCTCCACGAAAGAGTCGTCATCAGCAAGGACAGCGCCCTCCTCGAGGATAAAGTTCTGCATGATGAACTGCCGTACAAGTTCACGGGCTGCTTTGTCTTCGGCGTCCATGCGTTGAACTCCGTCTCACAATTTTCCGGGGTATGGCGTTGGGCCAAGGTTTCAGGCCCACAATCTTCTGAAGCACAAACTGTGCCAGACTTGCCTATACCAGCTGCTCGCTCAGAACGAGTTCTTTTCCTGCACGGGCAGACTCCAGGTTGTACAAAAAGTCGAAATAGCGTTGAGCAGCAGCGGAGAGCGTATGCTTGCTCTGGGCATAGCGCGCTGCCTGACGGCCGTACCAGCGGCGCATGGGCTGGTGTTCGCTGAGCGCCCAGAGCGCCGCCACAATCTGCGGCACTTCGCTGGCGCCCACATCGACCTTGATGGTGCAGTCGTTGGGCAGGAGCGAATGCGGCAGCCGATTGGCCACAATGGTCGGCCGGCCATGACTCATGATGCGCAGCACGCTGGTCGACAGGCCGCTCCACGCAGAGTAGGCCAGAGAGATGCCCACATCGCAGGCGGCCAGGTAGCGGTCAAAGGTTACCGCATCAACCGGCCCGGTAAGGCATACCCGGTCAGCAATGCCCAGGGTCTGCGCCTGCTCTGTAATGGGGTAGGCCGGCGATGGCTCGCCGATCAGCACGTACAGGGCGTTGGGGCAGCGGTCCAGCAGGCGGGCAAAAGCTTGCAGGGCTACATTGATGCGCTTTGCCGGGTCGAGCCCCAGGGAGAGGCAGATGAAAGCATCTTCCGGTAACTCGAGGGCACGGCGGGCAGCCAGCGGGTCGATTTGAGGTGGAACCGGTATACCAATGGGCGCCTGGGCGATACGGGCCTCTGGGAAGCGCAGGCGCAGATGCTCATAGGCTGCCTGGCTGTGCACCATGACCCCTTCTGCCCGGCGCATCACCAGGCTGACCAATTCGGGCCCGCTCTGAAGCCGGCGGCCGCGCAGCAACACTTCTCCGGCGTTTTGTAGCCACGGCCCCAGCCCCCCCTGCCGGCGTACCGTGCGCAAAAAGCCCAAGTCCTGTCGCACGGTCTGGGCATGGAGTATCGCCGTCAGCTCGAGGTCGTGCAGCACGGCTACGCCGCCAAAACGCTGGAAGAGAGCAAAGACCGGCACGTGCTCTGGCCCATTGCCCAGGTGGTAGAGCATGTGCCCGTAGCGCTCGCGTTGGGCCGGGAGGTCCCGGTAGCCGTAGAGGGGGTAGACGCGCCCCACCTTTTGTGTGGCTGCTACCCGGTCATCGGTGTAAGCATCGACCTGCGCCCACTGGCATAGCTGGGGCAAGAGCGCCTCGCTATAGTCGCTGATGTCTGACTCGGTCGGGGCCAGAGGGGAAAGATAGGCTATTCTCGTCAGTTGGGCCATTGGTACACCTCTTCCACCTTTTCACCATCAATACACCACCTGCGCTCGACAATAATTGACGCCAAGGGTAGAGAAAGATCAGCGCCCCAGTCTATTCGCTGGCGAACAGCAAAGGCCGGCTGTGTAGGAGGGCGTTTTCCTCGGCAGCCGTCAAGGGCTGCCGGCCCAACATCAAGCGCCCGGCCCGCGCCTGCTTGAGAATGTGCAGATGGCCCCACAGCGAGCCGGGGCTCATCGCCCACTCGCAATAGGCGCGCTCACGCCATAGCTCGAGTTGGGCCGCTTTGAGCCGCGGATACTCGACCACCGCTGGCCCGCTGGGGTCGCCCTCGATGACAGATACGCCCTGGCGCAGCCAGCCACTGGCGGCCGCTTGCCGGTAAAAGGGTGTGCCGGGATGAGGCACGGCCAGGTCGAAGCTGACCCGCTCCAGGCGCAATGCTACCGCCAGGGCAATAGTACGCCGGATGCTCTCCTCCGTTTCACCGGGCAGGCCCAGGAGGAACGAGCCCCAGTTGTGGATGCCGGCGGCGCGACTCCAGGCGAGCGCCTGTTCCGCCTGGGCGGCAGCCTGTGAGCCCTTGCCGCTGCGCTGCAATATCCGCTCAGCGCCCGATTCAATGGCCCAGGTAATCCGGCGGCATCCTGCCCGGGCCATGAGCCGCACTAACTCCTCATCGACTGTGTCGGGCCGCGAGGTGCACGACCAGGAGAGGGCCAGGCCCTCGGCGCCGATCAGGCGGCAGAGATCCGCCACCTGATCGCGACAGGCCGTGAAGAGGTTGGCTTGCAGAGTCACATTGTGCACGCCCAGCCTCTGCAACTCTATCAGCTCTGCCACAATACTCTCTGGCGAGCGCACGCGCAAGGTGTCTTGGTAGACGATATGCTTGGGGCAGAAGCAGCAGTTGCCCAGGCAGCCGCGCCCTGTCACGACGACGGCTGAAGGCGCCTCGACTGCCGGGGCGCTGTATTTCCCGAGGGGGAGCAAGCGGTGCAGAGGCAGCGGCAAATCATCCAGCCGCGGAATCAAGGGGCGCGAGGCATTGATGATCACCTGCCCCTCATGCCGCCAAGCCAGACCGCGCACGGCGCCCAGCGTCTGCGGCCAGGGCGCCTCATCGGCCGGGCCGAACAGGCGCTCAATGGGGCGCGTCCGTTGCAGGGCTGTGTTATCGACCGTATCGACCAGCTCGCGCAACGTCAGCTCAGGCTCGCCGCAGAGCACATAGTCGAGGGCCGGGTAACGCTCGAGCAGAGAGTGGGCCAGGGGCGTGGCCAAAAGGCCCAGGGCCACTGTGCGTGCGCCAGCTCGCTTGGCCAGGGTGACTCCCTGCAGGTCACTCTGTAGTGTCGGGCCGCTCAACAGGGTCACATACCAGCGTGGGCGCGCACGCTGCACCTGCGCGCCGAACTCGGCCCAATCCAGGCGCCGGGCATTGGCATCAATCACACTTACCGTTCGGTCGGGAAACAGCGCCGCGAGCTGAGCCAACGCCGTCTGCGGCCACACTGTGCCATCGGGAGCACGCTGGCCAGTACGATGTTGGCAGCGGATCCAGGTGTCGTCATCGGGCCCGGGAGGGTTGACAAACAGGAGGTCCGCACCGGGACCCATTCGCCCTTGGGTCAGGGCCTCACCGGCCTGCGGTCTAATCAACGCTTGTTCTCCGTGTGCCGATACAATCATCAGATCACTCACTCCTCTTGTCCAGGGCCACTTGCTCTACCGCCCGAATGGCCGCAGGCTGCGGCATGGTTACGAGCTGCCGCCGCGGCTGCACCGGCAATGTCCATCTGACCAGGAGGAAGGCCGTCAGCGCGCCCAATATGCCCAAGAGCAGGCGTGCCGGCCAGGGGCCGTGCTGCCAGCAGGCAATGCCCAGCAACGTCGCTGTCAGGTCGAGCGTGGGCAGGACCATGCCCCGTACAGCCACTTGCTGCAAACGGCGCGGGCGCTGGGTGCGCGTCTCGCTCATGATCGCTTTCAGAAAGCGGATGCCATCGCGCACGACTTTGAGCTTGGAGCGCCCTACCCGCTCCGAATAGGAAATGGTGACCTCGTGCACATGCAGGTGCTTGTACAGAGCGCGCACCGTCATGGCCGGTGTGAATTCGAGCCCCGTGGGCAGCGGCTGCGGCTGCTGCAGCTGCTTCCACGTACTGACGCGCAGCACGCGCATGCCGCTGGCGCAGTCTGACACCTGCTGCCCCGTAAGCAGGCTCACCAGCTGGGCAAAGAGCAGGTTGCCCAGGCGCCGAATGGCCGGCATCTGCGATGGGCCGCCGCACATCCGGCTGCCGATGACCATGTCGACGCCCCACATCAGGCAAGCCTGGCAGAGCCGGGGCAACTCTTCGGGCGGGTAAGTGCTGTCGGCATCCAGGAAAGCCAGGATATCGCCCTGGGCATGAAGGAACCCGGTCTGCAGCGCCGCGCCATAGCCGAGGTTGTAGCCGTGGGGGAAAAGCTGCACAGAAATGCCCATCTGGCGGGCCCGGGCCGACAAGGGCACCACCGCCTGGGCGGTGCCATCGCTCGACCCATCATCAACAACCAGGATCTCCATCTCATGGACCCCTGCCGCCTGCAGTTGAGGCCGGATAGCAAGGAGGCGCTCGATGACTTGCGCGATCGACCGCTCCTCGTTCAGGGCCGGAATAACCACAGACAGCTTGCTCATTGCCTTCCTCGATCTCATGCAGTACAGACGTCGTCAGACCCCATGGTTATGTTCAACCCATTCTTAACTAAGCAAAATCCATGCCACACGGGCTCGTAATGCGTGATCCGTAATGCGTAAGGTCGCCATGCCGGTATGATCGCTGCTTTGCATCAGCCTCGCCAGCGCAGATGTCGTGAAGAGCAACATACGTTCCGAAGCGGCGACCTTACGGATCACGCATCACGTATCACGAGTTACGAATTACGCCCGCCGGTTCCGGTGCCCGGCGCCGCGCCGGCCGGCGGGGGGCAAAAGTTCCGTGGAGCCAACGGGCAGGCACGCCGGCGACGACGGTGTTGGGCTCGACATTGTGTGTGACTACAGCGCCCGCGCCGATCACGGCCCCGCGCCCGATCTGCACGCCATCGAGGATGACGGCCCCCGCGCCGATCCAGACATTGTCCTCGATCTCGATCCCGCGGGCACGCAAGCCCTGCTCCAGAATCAGACGATCGGGATCCGAGTAGATGTGATTCACAGCCAGGATCTGCACCTGCGGCGCGATGATGACGTGATTGCCGATGTGTATTCCACCCTGGCCACGCATGATGCTGTATTCACCGACGATGCAGTTGCGCCCGATCTGGATCTTTGATTGCTCGAGCCCGCGAAAGTTGTAGACGTGCAGCTCAGCATGGTGCATGACATAGGTATTCTCGCCGATCTCGATCCCCTCTGGGCAAGCGTGCAGATAGACGCCCTGATCGAGGTAGGCTCCATCGTGAAGCGTCACATTGTGCGCCTGGCAGATGCGCACCCCGGGCTCAATGGCGGCCCACCCATCGCAGTGCAGGATCAGCCTGTAGAGCAGGGCGCGGATGGCCACGCCCAGAAGCCCGGGGACCCAAGAGCAGAGGGCAAAGATCGTCTGCTCCAGGATATAGCGGCTCACACTCGTGGATTGAGCCTTGATGTAAAAAGCCAGCCGCTCACGCAGTTTGGGGCGGGGCCGCGCATCACGAGCCTCAGGCTCCGGCTCTCTAGTGCTCAGCCAGTCTTTGTATTCCATCAGTGTCTTATCGCCCTGGCCTTTCTCATTGTATCATTTGCAAGCAGCTCACTGCACAACACGGTCCACCGGGCCGTCTCCATGCTGCCTGCAGGCAACAAAAAACCGGCCAACGCAGAGGCGCTATGCCGGTAAGAGAACAATGCCCCTGCCAGTAGTACCGGCGAGAGGCTTATTCAGTTCCCATGGGTCACCGGGAGGTTTAGCCTCTCGCAAGAGTACGCGTGGACCCGAGGGTTACCTAGTACGAATTACCCAGACCAGAGACCTGAATGATGGCGCGAATTATAGTGCAATTATCCCATTTACGCAAGTCAGACGCACGGCAGGGTAACGATTAACCAGTATGCGGGTTAATTCTTGTAATGAATTTGGCCCATTGATTCTATCCGGGCCCCTCACAGGCGCAGCGCCCATTTTGACGGTTGGCATATTACGTGTAAGATTACCCTGGCCGTGCTGTATGGTTTTGGCGCAGGATTGGTCTGGGAACACCGGGGCGGTAGCTTCGGCGAGCGGAAGGTTAGACAGTGACCTCGATCCGGAATGAGATGTGCTTTCCCCCCGGCTTCCTCTGGGGAACGGCTACCTCTGCCCATCAAGTAGAGGGGGGCAACGAGCAAAACCAATGGTGGGCCTGGGAGCAGCAGCCCGGTCGCATCTGGAAGGGCGATCGTTCCGGTTTGGCCTGCGACTGGTGGCGGCGGGCCGAAGACGACCTGGCGTTAGCCGCTGAGATGGGGCAGAACTCTCATCGCTTCTCTATCGAATGGAGCCGCATCGAGCCGCAGAAGGGCTGTTTCGATGACCGGCCGCTGGAGCGTTACCGGCGCCTGATTACGCGTATGCACGAATTGGGCCTCGAGCCCATGGTGACCCTGCACCACTTTACCAATCCACAATGGTTGGAGGATCAGGGCGGCTGGCTGAACCCAGAGGCGGTAGAGCGTTTTGCGCGCTTTGTCGAGCGCGCAGTGACCGCCCTGGGTGATGGGGTGCGCCTGTGGTGTACGATTAACGAGCCTGCCGTCTATGCCCTGCTTGGTTTCATCGAGGGTGATTTTCCCCCTGGCCTGCATTCTCCCCTGCAGGCGCTGCGCGTACTGCGCCACCTGCTCCTGGCTCATGCAGAGGCCTATCGGGTTGTGCATCGGCTGCAGCCCGATGCACAGGTGGGTACGGTCAACCATATCCACCTCTTTGATCCTGCCCGGGCCTCTTCGCCGCTTGACCGATGGGTGGCGAGTGCGCTGGATGGCATCTTCAACGCAGGCCCTCTGCGCGCTGCAGTTGACGGGCGCCTGCGCTTCCCGCTCACCTGGAGCAACCGGCGTGTGGCTGCCCTGGTCAACAGCTGCGATTTCATTGGGATCAATTATTACACGCGTGAGATGGTCGCTTTTGATCTACGGCGCCCGGCCGATCTCTTTGGCCGCCGTTTTTATGCCCCGGGGGCGGAGCATGCCGATATCTCGCGGCGAGACGATTTCGGCGACATCTATCCAGAGGGGTTGTATCGTTGCCTGCGCGCCTATGCCGGCCTGGGCAAGCCGCTCTACGTGACCGAGAATGGCTGGCCCGATGCGGCTGATGTGCATCGCCCCCGGGCGCTGTTGAGCCACATTACCCAGCTCTGGCGGGCGATGGCGGAAGGAGCGCCGGTGCGTGGGTATTATCACTGGTCGCTGATCGACAATTTCGAATGGGCGGAAGGTTGGAGCCAACGCTTTGGCCTCATCGCAATGGATCCCGTCACCCAGGCCCGGCGATTGCGGCGCAGCGCCGAGCTGTATGCCGCTATCGCCCATGGGAACGGCATTACCAAGGAGTTGGTCGAGCAGTACGCTCCCGAGGCGATGGCTCGGATCTTTGAGTACTGAAGGGTGTTATGGCGTTGAAGAAATCGCTGCAGCAGTTAGTCACTGAACTCACGTCGCTGGGGCCGGGCATGGTGGCGCAGAGCCTCTTCTTCCCCTGGCGACGGGCCCTGCGCGTGGCCCGTTTGAACAGTCAGGGACAGCCATGGCCGGCTTTCTGGCAAGCCTGGCGCGCTGCTCGCAATGGCCACGCTCCCTCCTGGGAGGCGCTCTCCTGGACCCTGGTTGGCGACCTGATCTCCTATCGCGCTGATGGGCGTTATATCCGCCTGCAGTGCAACAATGCTGCCATTGAGCTGGCGGTCCTGTCGGAGACGGTCGTGCGTGTGCGCCTGAACCGCGATCCCAACGGCAACTTTGAACCTCCTTTCTCCTATGCCGTTGTTCGCACGGATGATGATTGGCCGCTCCCTCCTCCTTATGCCATCGATGACCTGGGAGATACCCTGGAGCTGTGCACGGCCCGCCTGCGTGTGCGTATCGAAAAGCACCCCTGCCGCATCAGTTTTCTCGATCATGCCGGGCAGACGGTCCTGGCGGCGGATGAGGGCATGGGGTGGAGCGGCGAGGCGGTGATGGCCAGCACCCGCCTGGAGCCCGGCGAGCATATCTATGGCCTGGGCGAGAAGGCCTATGGGCTAGACCGGCGAGGGCACGTCTTTGACATGTGGAATACGGATCCCTCGGGTTATGGCCCCGGGCACGATCCGCTTTACCTCAATGTGCCTTTTTGCCTGGGGCTGCATGGGGTGCAGGGTTACGGCCTCTTCCTCGACAACTCTTCGCGTGCACATTTTGACGTGGGGGCGTCTCACCCGGATCGCCTGCGTTTTGCCGCGGCTTCGGGCGAATTGCGCTACTATTTCTTCTATGGCCCCGATCTGCGCGCTGTGCTCGAGCGCTATACGGAGCTGACGGGCCGCATGCCGCTGCCCCCACGCTGGGCGCTGGGCTATCAACAGAGCCGCTGGAGCTATTCGCCGGCCAGCCAGGTGCGTGATATAGCCCGACAGTTCCGCATGCGCGCCATCCCTTGCGATGCCATCTACCTGGACATCCACTATATGCGCGGCTACCGCAGTTTCACCTGGAACCGGCGGCGTTTTCCCGATCCGCGAGAGCTGGTGGCCGACCTGCGGGCAGCAGGCTTTCACACGGTGGTTGTGATCGACCCGGCCATCAAGGTCGATCGCCACTATGAGGTCTGCGCCACCGGCCTGCAGGAGGATGTCTTTTGCAAGTATCCCGATGGCGACCGGGTTGCAGCGCCCGTCTGGCCGGGAGATGCCTATTTCCCCGACTTTACCGCGCCGCGCACGCGCCAATGGTGGGCTCGCCTGTATCGGGACCTGCTCGTTGAGGCCGGTGTGGCAGGCATCTGGATGGATATGAACGAGCCGGCGGTCCTCGGCGCCAGCGGCAGCGATACTCTGCCCGACCAGGTGCTCCACGACTATGAGGGCCTGGGCGCTACCCATGCCGAGATGCATAATGTCTATGCCTTGCAGATGGCGCGTGCGACCCGCGAGGGCTGGCAGACCTGGCGCCCCAACGAGCGACCTTTCGTGATCAGCCGTTCAGGCTATGCCGGTGTACAGCGCTATGCTACCCACTGGACGGGAGACAACGAAAGCACGTGGGAGCATCTGCGCCTGACCATTCCCATGATCCTGGGGCTGGGCCTTTCGGGCATTTCTTTCACCGGCGCTGATACGGGCGGTTTCTGGGGGGCCCCCGATGGCGAGCTGGCGGTGCGCTGGCACCAATTGAGCGCTTTTACGCCCTTTTTCCGCAACCACACTGCCCTCGGCACGCCGCCCCAGGAGCCCTGGGCGCACGGCGAGCCCTATGAGAGCCTGAACCGCGCGGCGATCGAGCTGCGATATCGGCTGATGCCCTATATCTATAGCGCCTGCTGGGAGTCGTGTGAGCGTGGCCTGCCCATGGTGAGGCCGCTTTTCCTCGAGTTCCAGTCGGACCCCGAAACGCACACCATCGATGACGAGTTTCTCTTTGGCGATGCGCTTCTCGTGGCCCCTGTGTGCAGCCCTGGCACCGTCATGCGCCAGGTATACCTGCCTGCCGGCTCGTGGTACGATTTCTGGACGGGCCTGCGCTACGATGGCCCGGCTGTGCTCACGGTGCCGGCGCCCTTGTCCGAAGTGCCTATCTTTGCTCGCGGCGGTTATGTAGTGCCCATGTGCCCGCTCATGCAGTACACCGGGCAGCGCCCGGTGCAGGTGTTGACCCTGAACATCTTCCCCGGCAACGGTGTAAGTTGGCTCTACGAAGATGACGGGCGCAGCCTGGACTATGAGCAGGGCTTCCATCGCGTCAGCCGCTTTGTTACCCGGCGCAGTGAGGGTGAGCTGCGCCTGCAGGTAGACCGCCAGGGCGCCTATCGCCCCGAATACGAACGGTGTCAGGTGGTTTTCCATGGGGTCGAGGGTCGCCCGAGCCAGGTCTTTGTCGATGGCCAGCCCACTTCCGGGTGGAAGCATAATGTCTCTACAGGTATTGTGGAGCTCAGCCTGCAAGAGTTCAGGCGCATTGCTCTGATCTGGTAGGAGTATGCCATGCCGGGATGAGAGGGGATCGAGGGGTTTTCGTGCATTGTTCCAGCCAAGGAGAAAGGCGCCATGCCCGCCATTACCTCTGATTTGATCCATAGGGCCCGTGGCTGCCTTTTGGGTGCAGCCGTGGGCGATGCTTTCGCCATGCCGTTGGAGGGGGCGCCTCGTCCATACGGCGGCGCACAATGCCGCGAGATGCGCGCCGGGCGGCTGGAGGCAGGGCGTTTTACGGCGGCTACAGAGCAGATGTTGACCACTGCCCTCCATCTGCTCGATGCCCAGTGGCCGTTGGCAGAAAAGACTGAAGCGAGAGGGCGCAAGGAAGCTTCCCCCCCAGCAGGCGCCGGGAAGCTCACCCTCCTGGCCCGGTTGGGCCGCAAGCCCTCGGATGCTTTGCCTGTAGAGGCGACGGCGCCCGACCCGGCCGTGCTCACGCGCTGCCTGCCTTTGGCGCTGGCCTATATCGGTGACCGCGATGCCTGTATAGAGCAGGCGCGGCAGCGCACCGCTCTCACCCACTCTCACCCCGATTGCCTGTCGGGCAGCGCTTTTGCGGCTGTCCTTCTGTGGCAGCTCTTGCGCGGCGTCGCTCCCAACCGTGCTGTGCCGCAATCTCTGCGTTGGTGCGGCGAGATCTCGGATGCGCTGGCAGAGACGATCCAGAACGCTCCCGGATGCCCGCGCGAGCGCCTCACCAACGGTTCTACTGTAGCCGCGGTCCTGGAAAGCGTCGTTTGGGGCCTCAGCGTCACTGCCTCCTATCAAGAAGCGGTGACGCGAGTGGCCAACCTGGGCGGCCCCTTCGCCTCGACTGCGGGCGCGCTCATCGGCGCCTTTGCTGGCGCTGCATATCGCTTTAGCGGCGTTCCTGCCGATTGGCGGGCCCAGTTGCATGGCGTCTGGCCCTTGCGCGGGGGCCGCACCTGGCGCGATGCGGACCTCGCTGAGCTGGGTGAGCGGCTGGTGCAACATCCCATCGACCAGGCCCTGGCCCGAGCATAGCGCCAGCGCCCTTCCGGGGCAATTGCCGGCTGCATGCGGAGTATGGGTACCCGGAAGCCGAAGGGTGTTGTCGTGCGTTGTGCCCAATCGGGCATGGAGTGTGGTGGATCGGGCGCTGGAACCCATCCAGAAGAGCAAAGATCGCGTAGACGAGCTTCTATCGTCAAGGGCAGGGTCCTGGCGGGCTGGTCAAATGGCCAGTCTGCCGGGACCCTGCCCTGATTTCAGGTATTTACCTGACATTTTTCATATAATGTGGTAATATAGAGTGTGTACTGATTGGCCATCGAGGAGGTGTCATGGTACTCGCTGATGTGAGAGACGTGGCCATTATCCTGCTGGCCGCCATATCGATTGCGATTGGGATCCTTCTGGCTATCCTGCTCGTGCAGATACAGAGCTTGATCCGGTTGCTCCAGGAGGAGGTCAAGCCGATTCTGACTTCGCTGCAGGAGACTGCGGGCACTGTGCGGGGTACTACCGGTGTTGTGAGCGAGTATGTCGTCACACCGGTAGCGCGGCTGGCTTCGGTGATGGCCGGTGTACGCCGCGGGTTGGACGTTCTCCGTGGACGTGCCCCGGAAGAGCCTGAGTTCTGACATTCGCTGATCAGGTCCTAACCATATTGAAGGAGGTATCGACATGGCGAGGAATCAGGGTGGCTCGGATTTTCTGACGGGCCTGTTTGTAGGCAGCCTGGCGGGTGTGGTCATTGGCCTCTTGCTGGCGCCCCAATCGGGCGAGCAGACGCGCGCTCAGCTCGTGGAGCGGGGGATTGAGCTCCGCGACGAGTTTGAGAAGCGGGCCGGCGATCTGCAGGACAGGGTGCCTGCCATGATCGATGAGCAGCGGGACCGGGTAGAAGAAGCGATCGAGAAGGGTAAGGAAGCCGCCGCCAAGAAGCGGGAAGAGATCCTGGCCCAGATCGAAGCGCAGAAAAAGGCCGGGACCAGCCAGGCCTGAGGCGCCTTTTCCCAGACGGATCGTGGCACCGAGGAATCACCTGCCCACGATGGGTGATTCCTCGGCAGCTTTACTCTGGGCGGGTACTGCCGCCTCGACTCCTGCAGGCAGGCCCTGGATGCAAGAGGCAGGGTGGCGATGCCTGGCTCAGGTCTAGCGTAGGAGATAATTGGGGATGTCGTGTACGCGGAGGCTGCCGCGGCCCTTGATCACCCTGGCGGTCCTCCTGGTCATTGCGGCGACGGCCGTTCTGGCGGCCTGGCGCCCCATTATAGCCCCGGCCATGTACGCCTGTACTGGGGAGCAGGATACTCTGGAGCAGATCAAAGGCACTGCCGCCTATCTCTATCTGAAGCTGGCCGAACCCGTCCCCGACCTGGCCCCCTATGTCCCGATTCAGAACATCCCGAACAATCTCTTTGGCGTCAACACCTTTCTCGAGCAGGAGCCCGACCCGACCAAGGTTGCCCGCTCGCTGGATCTCATTCGCGATATGGGGTTTGGCTTTGTGCGCCAAGAGTTCCCCTGGGAGGATATCGAGATCTCGGGCAAGGGGGATTTTTGGGACCACAAGTGGAACGTATCGGCCTGGGCCAAGTACGACCGCATCGTCGATATGGCCAATGAGCGCGGCCTGCAACTGATTGTGCGCCTGGATCATCCCCCAGCCTGGACGCGCGCTGTGGGCAATGCCAAGGGCTCCTTTGCTCCCCCCGACAACCTCTCCGATTTTGGCGACTATGTGGCAGCCGTCGTGAGTCGCTACAAGGGCCGGGTACGCTATTATCAGATCTGGAACGAGCCCAACATCTACCCCGAGTGGGGCGAGCAACCGGTGAATGCTGCAGCGTACACGCGCCTGCTGCAGGTGGCTTATACACGCGCCAAGGAGGCGGACCCCGACTGTGTCATCATCTCGGCCGGCCTGGCGCCTACCCTGGAAAAGGGCCCTAAGAACCTGGATGACCTGACCTACCTGCAACAGATGTACGCAGCAGGGGCCAAAGGCTATTTCGACGTCCTGGCGGTGATGGACTATGGCCTGTGGACTGGCCCAACCGACCGCCGTGTGAGCCCGGATCGCACCAACTTCTCCCGCCCCGAGCTGATCCGCGCCATCATGGTGCAGCATGGCGACGCAAATAAGCCCATCTGGGCCATGGAGATTGGCTGGGACGCCGTGCCGCCCGATTTCCAGGGGCCTACCCCCTATGGCCGCACGACGCGCGATATGCAGGCGCAGCTGGCTGTGGAGGCCTATCAGCGGGCGCAGCGTGACTGGCCCTGGATGGGTATGATGAGTTATTGGTTCCTTCGCCGGCCTACCGATACGGAAAAGGACCAGCCTTTCTATTACTTTGCCCTCATGGAGCCCGATTTTACGCCCTGGCCCGCCTATGATGCCCTGCGCGCCTATGCCACGCAGCCGGCTGTGCTCTACCCTGGCTATAAGTCGCCTGACCGCACAGCCTTGCACTATAGTGGCCCCTGGCAGAACCAGGCCGACTCGGCAGCACCTTTTGGCCAGGTAAAGCGGGGCAGCAGCGGTGCCACGGTGGGCTTTACCCTTTGGGGCAGCGAGCTGGACCTGGTGGTGCGCGGCCCCGCTCAACCATCGGACCTGCAAGTCACCATCGATGGCCGCCGGGCGCGCGTGTCGCCCGTGCGTGACGCCACTGTCGGCGAGACCCGGTTCGCGCTCCTCCGTTCCCTGAGCCCCGCCCAGCACACTGTCGAGATCACGGTGACTGGCCCGAGCGGCGGCCTGCCCCTCGCCGGCTTGATCGTGCGCTCTACCGACCGGCGGTTTGAGTGCGCGCTGGGCGGGCTGGGTGTGGCAATAGTGGCCGTGCTCGGCGTGGTGTTGATGCGCCGGAGTAAGCGCCGTGCCTGAGAGAACCCATGACCTTGACCGCGAGCGGCTGATTCGGGTGGCCCTGGCGGCTATTCTGGTGTTGGGCGCGGGGCTGCGCTTCTATCTCCTGGCGGGGCAGAGCCTGTGGAACGATGAGGGCACGAGCGTCGCCCTGGTCCAGCGCAGTCTGGGAGAGATCACGCGCGCAGCGGCTGCCGATATCCATCCGCCTCTCTACTATTACCTGTTGCACTACTGGGTGCGGCTGTTCGGCATCAGTGAGGCGGGCGCGCGCTCCCTTTCGGCCCTGCTGGGCGTGGCGCTCCTGGCCCTGGCTTATCTTTGGGGCCGGCGCCTGTTTGGCGCCCGCACCGGGCTTCTGGCGGCGCTGCTTCTGGCTGTCTCCTCCTATCAGATCTACTATGCCCAGGAAGCGCGCATGTACATGCTGCTCACCGTCTTGGGCGCGGCTTCGAGCCTGTTCTTCTACCTGACCTGGCTGGAGCCCCGGGAGGGCCGCCGGCCCTGGATCATGGCCGGCTGGGTACTGGCCACAGCGGGCGCCATCTATTCCCAGTACACTGGCGTGGCCATACTGGCTGCCCAGAACCTGGCCTGGGCACTCCATTTTCTTCTCGCCCTGGGCAGGACCTCGGCACAAGGCAATGCCAGGGCCAAGCCATCGGCAGGAGTGCGCTCATGGCCCTGGCGGGAGCTCGCAACCTGGGTGGGCGCCCAGGCGGTGGTAGCCATCCTGTACCTTCCCTGGCTGCGCCTGGTCTGGAATCAGCTCCACAGCTGGCCGGGCACGAGCCAGCCCTTCGGCCTGATGGACCTGTTGCGTCAGGCGCTGCCGCTCTTTGTGGTGGGGCCTTTTGTGACGGCGCGGTCGCTGTGGCCCCTGGCGGCGCTTGGGCTGGCCTTGGCGGCCCTGGGCCTGCTTTGGCCCGAGCGGGGTGATGAGCGGGCGCCCTGGGGGCGACTGCTGGCCCTGTTGCACTGGCTGATGCCGCTGGCGCTGATCTATTACCTTTCTCGCACGCGACCCGTTTACCACCCCAAGTTCTTGCTCCTGGCGACCCCGGGGTTTGCGCTGTTGGCGGCGAGGGGGGTCGCGGCGCTGGGTGGGGATGGATTTCAGATCCGCCCCTACGGATGGAGGATCTTGCGCTGGGGCCTGAGCGGCTGCGCGATCCTGGCCCTGCTGGCCGCGAGCGTGCCGGGGCTGGAGCACTATTACTATGATCCCCACTATGCCCGCGATGATTATCGGGGCATTGCCCAATACATTGCAACCCAGGGGCGGCCTGGCGATGTGGTGTTGATCGATGCACCCAGCCAGGTGGAGACCTTTGCCTACTACTATCACGGCCCTCTGACCGTCGACCCGCTGCCCCGGCAGCGCCCGCCCGACCGCGAGCAGACGCTGCAGGAGCTAAAGATGGTCACGGGCCAGGCCGGGCGCGTTTTTGCCGTCTTTTGGGCCACGGACGAGTCGGACCCTGACCGCCTGGTGGAGGGCTGGCTGGATAGCAACGCCTACAAAGCTTTGGATGCCTGGTACGGCAATGTGCGCCTGGCTGTCTATGCTATGCCCTCCCGCAGCCTGGATGAGAGCATCCAGCATCCTCTGAACGTGACCTTTGGCAACCAAATCCAGCTGGCGGGTTATTCGCTGGCGCCAGCCGAGGTGGCTGCGGGCGATATCCTGCAGCTCAACCTCTTCTGGCGCGCCGTGGGACCCATCGGCAAGCGCTACAAAGTCTTTACGCACGTCATCGATGCCGATGGGCGCCTGGTGGGCCAGCGTGACGCCGAGCCTGGCGGGGGCGTGCGCCTGACCAATACCTGGCAGGTGGGCGAGCAGATCAGCGATCACTATGGCCTGCCCATCCAGGCGGGCACGGCGCCGGGCGACTACCTGGTGGAAGTGGGGCTGTATGGCGTTGATGATGGTCAGCGCCTGCCGATCACGGCCGGGGAAGGCATGGGCGGGGACCGGGTGATCCTGCAAAAGGTGCGCGTCGTCCGCCCGCAGACGCCGCCGCCCCTGGCCGCGCTCGACCTGCAATATCGCCACACCATCACCCTGGATGCCGATCTGCAGGTCCTGGGCTGTTCCTTTGGCCGCCTGGGCGCCGAGCGTACAGACTCGCCTGTGCTGCACGCGGGCGATGTGGCTGAGCTTGTCCTCTTCTGGCAGGCGCTGCACCCGCTGCAGGCGGAGGACCAGGCTGTGGTGCAGATCGTCGATAGCGCCGGCCGCGTGCGCCTGCAGGTTAGCGCCCCGCCCACCGCCGGGCGCTATCCGCTGTCTCTGTGGCAGGCGCAGGAGATCGTGCGCGACCCCTGGCATCTCGCCTTGCCGAAGGACCTGGCGCCCGGCCGCTATCGCCTGCGTATTGGCCGGCAGGGCGGCGCCACGCTTTCCGACTTGACCACATTTATGGTACAATAGAGATAGAAGGTCAACCGGCCCGGACCGCCGTTTCCTCATCGTCGCTCCCCGTTTTCCCTTTGCGGCTACTTCTTCTCCCCATCCCTGCCCCAACCCCGGCGGACGGGTTCCAGACTGGCCATGCTGCGCTGATCTGGAAATAGCCTTTACTGGCCTGTCGGGTGAACGCCGGCTGGCCCGCTCCGCCCAAGCCCGGCCTTGATCCGGAAGGTGTGGTGGGTCACCCTATAGAAGGCCTGTTCCGGCCGCACGCGGAGCATGGGTGCCCGGAAGCCGAAAGGCGTTTTCATGGTGCGTTGTGCCTCCCGGGCATGAGCGATGGATCTGTGAATGGTACCGTGTTTTGCTCTACAGGCAGGGGATTAGTCATGGGTAAGGCTGATATCCATATCCACACCACGGCCTCTGATGGTCTGCTCGATCCGCGCGATGTGGTGGAATATGTCGCGACTGAGACAGATCTCAATGTGATTGCCATCACCGACCACGATACATTGGCTGGGGCGCACAAGGCCTGGCAGTGGCTGCAGGCCCATCCCCAGTTCCCGCTGCAGCTGCTGTGGGGTGTGGAGATGACGGGCGCCTGGTTCAAACATCTGCTCTTCTACTGGCCCGACCGGCCGCCGGCCCGGCTGCCGCGCCGCCTGACCGCGCCGGCGCGTCTGATGCGCGAGCTGCGAGAGACGGGCGCTCTCTGTGTGGCAGCCCACCCGGCCAATCCGTTCTCCATGGCCGGGCCTGACCTGCGCTCACTGGTGATGCAGGGGCTATCGCCAGATGGCCTGGAAGCCTGCAACCCCGCAGCAGGTCGGCGGCCTGAAAAGCGCCTGCGCAAGCTGGCGCACGAGCTTGGGCTGGCTGTCACGGGCGGCTCCGACACCCATGGCGTGCTGGCCACCATCGGCGCCGCCTATACATCCTTCCCCGGCAGCACGCGTGAGGATTTCATCCGGGCCTTGCTCACCGGCACTACGGATGCAGGCTGGAGCCCCCCCATCCGCATCCCTATCGCGACCATCGCGCGCCAAATCGTCCAGGCCTGGTTCGTCCGCCCCGGCCTGCTGCAGAGAACGCGCTGAGTTACCATTGACGATCGTGCACAAATGAGTTATCATCCCCCCAATCCAGAGACAGAGGAGGTAGCATGGGCTCCTTGCGCAAGGGGCTGATCTGGTGCATGGCCCTGGGGCTGGTAGCTCTTTTCCCTGCCACTGTTCTGGCGGCGGATGGCGTTCATCCTGCGGCCTGGCCGAGCTGGCATTTGCAGGCCGCTTTCCTCGGGTTGTTGGCGCCGGCGGCTCTGATGCTGCTGGCGCTGGGCGCTACGCCCGCGGAGCACGCGAGCGATACCGTGGCGGGTGCGCTCTCGGCCCTGGTGGCGGGTGTAGTGGCCTACTGTATCTGCGGTTTCGCCTTCCAATTCGGCGGCATTGCCCTGCGTGAGAATTGGCCGGGGTTGCACGGGTTGGCCGCCGAGTGGTCGCCGATCGATCCCAGCCTGGGTTGGGGGTGGGGCGCCATCGGTCTGCGCGGATTCTTTCTGCTGGGCCCGGCGGCCACACCCGATGGCTATGCCCTGGCGGCGGTGCAATTGCCGGCGGTGGCGGTGGCCATTCTGGTGCCGGTTTTGGCCCTGGCCCGCCGGGTAGGGCGGCCTATCCTCCTGGCAGTGGCGGCCCTGGTTGGCGGGGTCCTCTACCCACTAGTGGGTAACTGGGTGTGGGGTGGCGGGTGGCTAGCTCTGCTGGGCGGCAATGCTGGGCTGGGGCACGGTTTTGTGGACCTGGGCGGCTCAGCCACGCTGAACCTGCTTGGGGCGGGCGTGGCTCTGTGCGGAATTCTGCTCCTGGAGCATCGTGTGGCGCCGGCGAAGCGACGCCAGGCCATCGAGCTGCCGCCGGTGCACTTTCCTCTCGTTATGCTCATAGGCTCGCTGCTGGCCCCTATCGGTTGGGTGAGCATGGTGCTGGCCAACCCGCTTGTACCGGGCGACATGCCGGTGGGCCTGGTGGCGTTGAACCTCGTGTTGGCGGCGCTGGGGGGCGCTGCGCCGGGGCTTTTTTATTCGTGGCTTGCTACCGGCCGCGCTGATGCTCTGCTGGCCGCACGCGGCATGATCGCCGGGCTCGCCGCTGCGAGCGCGAGCTGCGCTTTTGTGCCTCCCTGGGCGGCGCTGTTGGTGGGGCTGCTGGCCGGCCTGCTGCTGCCGCTGGTGCTCTACGCCGTGGAGCACCGTCTGCACTGGCATGACCCCAATGCCATCCTCTCGACCCATGGCCTGCCCGGCCTGCTGGGTGTGCTGTGGCTGGCCTTTGCGGCCGATGGACGCTGGGGGGTAGGCTGGAACGGGATCGGCGAATGGGGCGTCAGCGGTTGGCTGGCAGGGCCAGGCAGCGCGGCCGATGCGCCCGGGCAGCTCCTGGCCCAGTTGGCCGGTGTAGGCAGCATTCTGCTTTTGGCTGTGCTGGGCTCCGGCATCCTCTTTGGCGTGGTGCGCATCCGCCGGGGCCTGACTGCACTGCGCGAGGCGCCCCAGCCGGGCCGTGCGCGCCGCGCGCGTAGACGGGCAACCTGACCGGTTATGCCTGCACTGGTTTTTGCCGGGCGTACTCGTTGAGCAGCTCGATTACCTCGGCGTCGGTGGTCTGCTCGAACTGCTCGTAAAAAACGCCCACGGCCCAGAAGGGCTCGGGTGTCTCCAGCACGACTACCCGGTCCACCTCGCGCTCCAGCAGGGTAATGGTCTCGGGCGGGCCCACCGGCACGGCCAAGATCAGCTCTCGGAGCGGTTGCCGCCGGAGCGAGCGGATGGCTGCCAGTGTGGTGGCCCCGGTGGCTACACCGTCATCGACCAGCACCACCGTCTTGCCCGCGACCTGCACCGGGGGGCGGTTATTGCGGTAGGCGCGCAGGCGGCGCTCGATCTCAGCCTGCTCGCGCGCCGTGGCCGTCTCGATATATTGCTCGCTGACCCCCAGGCGCTCCACCAGGTCGTTATCCAGCACCAGTGCGCCGTCGGCTGTCACCGCACCGATGGCCAGCTCGGGGTTCCCCGGCGCCGGGATTTTGCGCGCGATGATCACATCGAGGGGGGCATCGAGGGCGCGCGCGACCTGGGCGCCGACGACCACCCCACCCCGCGGCACGGCCAGGACCAGCAGGTCAGCGCGCCCTTTGAGGAACGAAAGTGCCTCGGCCAGCTGTTTCCCGGCATCTGCACGGTCGTAGAAACGCATCATGAGGCATCTCCTTTAAATCACTGGCGGACCGGCCATAAGCTCTGCCTCTGTCACTCTCGCCCCATGGATACGGTCGATGGCCTCAGCGAAGAGTGAGGCCACGTTGACTACCTCCAGGCGCTCACGGGGCTCGACGGGGATCGTGTTGGTGACGACCACGCGCTGAATCAGTGAGGCGAGGAGGGCGTCGATGGCCCCGGGTGCGAACACGCCATGTACCGCACACGCCGAAACGCTGATAGCGCCGCTCTCGAGCGCCAGGCTGGCGGCGTGCAGCAACGTCCCACCGGTCGAGATCATGTCGTCCACGAGGATCACATGTTTCCCCCGCACATCGCCGGCCAGCGCTGACGGTCCGACTTCATCCGGCCGTGGGCGATCCTTCAGCACAACGGCGATCGGCGCCCCGGGCGCCACCAACCGCTGGAAGGCCTCGGCCCGCTTGACGGCCCCGACATCGGGCGCCACGATGGCGGTCTGTCTTGGATCGACGCCCTGAAAGGCCCGCGCCAAGAGTGGGATGGCGTGCAGGTGGTCGACGGGCAGGTCAAAGAAACCCTCGATAGCTTCGGCCGACAGGTCCATGGTTACAATGTGGTCGGCGCCGGCCGCTGTCAGCAGGTTCGCTACCAGCTTGGCCGAAATGGGCTCCTGAGGCGTTGTCCGCCGCTCTTGGCGCGCATAGCCATAGTAGGGGATCACTGCCGTGCAGCGGTCAGCCCCGGCGCGACGCAGTGCATCCAGCAGGAGCAGCAGTTCCATCAGGTGCTCGTTGACCGGCGGTGAAGTGGGTTGAATAGCGAAAACATCAGCGCCGTGAACATCGTCTTGCACCACCACGCGGGTTTCCCCGTCGCGGAAGCTGCCGATGGTCGCGGCGCTCAGCGTTGTTTCAAAGTAGCGGGCGATGGCGCCCGCGAGCCCAGAGTTGGCATTGCCGGAAAAGAGCCGCAGGTTTCCGCGTCCATCCGGCTGGAGCATGGTTTACCCCTCCCGCGGCTGCAGGGGCAATGGACTGGCGCTCAGGCGGGTGTAGATGGCGCCCGCCGGCTGCAGCACGCTTTGCATCAAGCTGACCTCGCGCACGCGCATGGTCGCAAGGGTCCCCACGTTCTGCTGCTTCACCCAGGCTCCCAGTTCGGCCCGCTCGTGGTTTTGCGCCATATCGCGCACGCGGGCCAGGGTAAGGTGGGGCGTAAAGCCACGGCCCTCGGGCTTGAAGCCCAGGCGCGCGAGTTCGCGCTCCAGGGCTGCCTGCAGGCTTGCCAGCGCGCCTGAGGGTTCCTCTATGCCCACCCAGATCACGCGCGCTCGCGTCGCATTGGGGAAGCAGCCCAGCCCGGCAACGGCGATCTCAAAGGGCGCCGTGCCGGCGCTGGCCATTTTGATGGCCTGGGCAATCTCGGGCACCCGCTCAGCTGGCACATCGCCCAGGAATTTGAGCGTCAGGTGGATGCACTCTGGCGCAACCCAGCGGCCCAGGCGTCCCAGCGGCGCCTGCTTCAGACGGCGCTCCAGCTGGCCCAGGGCCTCCTGAATGCCGGCATCCAGCTCAATCGCGACAAAAGATCGGATCATTTCCATACTGACTAAAACCCATTCTTGTATATGCATGGGCGGTCTTCACCGCCGAGGCTACAGAGAACACGGAGAGCCTTCTGTGGAAGGATCCCCTAACCACCAAGTCACAAAACCACGAAGATGCACAAAGGTTAAGGAGTATTCTTTGTGGTTCTTTGTGTCTTGGTGTCTTTGTGGTTGGCAGGCTCTGTCTATTATGGGCAACTGCTCAGGCCGAACACCTGCGCCGCGTTGCCGCCGACCAGCTTCCCCAGTTCCCTATCAGCGATTCCCGTGCCTCGCACACGCTCCAGGAGCCGCTTCGGCCCCAATAAGGGATAATCGGTGCCGAAGAGGATCTTGTGGCTGGCCATGAGCACGGCCACGTTGAATATGGCGTCATCATAGAGCAAGGGCGAGGCGGCCGTATCATAGTACACGCGCGCCAATGCCCGCCGGACCTCCGGCATCAGCTCGTAGAAGAACAGCCCCCCTCCCCAGTGCGCCAGGACAATCGTCGTCTGGGGAAAGCGCTCGGCCAGGTGCACCGCCGAGGCCAGCGATGGACAGCCCTTGCCAGGATAGTCATGCCCTACCGGCTCACTGGCATGGGTCAGCACTGGCCAGGAGAGCGCCTGCGCCGCCTCCATCACCGGCGCCAGCAGGTCTACGTCATCGAGCGTGCACTGCTGACCGTCGGGCATCAGCTCGCCGATGCCGTGGAAAGCGCCGGTACTCGCCGCGCGTGCGACTTCAGCCTCGGCCCCCGGCACAGCCGGGTTTACGACGGCCGACCCCATGAGCCGCCCAGGATAGGTGCGCACCGCCTCGCACACATAGTCATTGCTCACACGGCAGAGCCCCGGATCACGCCAGCCAAAGCCGAAGGTCAGGGCACAATCGACCCCGGCTGCATCCATGGCGGTGATAAGCTGCTCGGCGGTCGCCATTTTCGCTTTGGGGTTGGCATAAAGGCAGCCGAACCAGGGCTCGCTGGCCAGGAGCTGCTCCCGCCGGGCGATGAGCTCCGGCGGAAAAATGTGGGTGTGAGAGTCCAGGATCATATTCGTATTGTCCCACAGCGGCGGGCAAAAGTCAAGGAATTTGCCGGGGCGCCCGCTCATTGCCCGCCTGAGGACTTTGACAGCGGATACAAGATGCCGCAAGATAGGGGCCATCGCCCAATCGGTTGTACAGGCCAAGGAGGGGATATGAGCATGAAGATCGGGCTTGCCAGCACCTTGCATAGCCTCATCCGGTTGTTGCGGGGCCGGCCACAGGCGCCCGCTTCTCTGGCTGATAATGCACTGCTGAAGGTGATCCTGAACCGGCGCAGTGTGCGCCAATTCAGTGACCGTGAGATACCGGATGATATCTTGGCGGCGATTCTGGAGGCCGGGCGGCTGGCCCCATCAACCGTGAATCTGCAGACCTGGTCGTTTGCAGTGTTCACGGCCGAGCGCTGGCGGCAGGTGTTTGGACAGTCCATACCCTTCCGAGGCAACCGCGCTGTGATCGTCATTGGGGATACTTTCCGGGCACGGCAGGTGCTGGACGTTTTCCCCTACAGTCCGCTGATCGAGTATACGGTGGCCGTGATGAATGCTTCCCTGGCGGCGATGAACATGAATATCGCTGCCGAGGCGTTGGGAGTCTCCTCGGTCATGCTCTCCGAAACCGGGCGAAGCGGCCTGCTGGATACCCGCTACCTGGCGGAGAAACTGGCCCTGCCCGAGGGCACCTACCCCTTGCTGACCCTCGTCCTGGGCTATGCCAGGGGACCGTACCCCCCTATGCCGCCGAAACTGCCCGCGCAGCAGATCTTCTTCACAGGCGCGTATGGCTCGCCGGACCGCGCGATTCTGCAGGACTGGCTGGCGCAGATGATCGCCGGGTACAAGGCCAGCCATCCTCTATCCTCGTTTGAGCGGCAGGTCCAGGTCTACCGGAGCAAGATTGGCCAGGCCGAGGCTGACCTGCGGAAGAGGGTATTCTATCGGGGCGATTACCCCCAACCGGGCCACTGATCGTGGCGCCGCAGCACCAGCCAGTTGGGTCTCACCGGTAACCCTGTTCTCCCGAGGGCAACGCTCCACAAGTGTGCTTGGACAAAGCCCCCGAATTGCAGTATCATGAATCCATGAAGGCGTATCTGATCTGGAACCCTGCGGCCGGCCAGCGCGACGTTCGCCATGGTCTTGAGGAAGCTTGCAAGACCCTCGAGGCTGCGGATTGGACTGTGCGGCTGCGCGAAACAGTCTGCCCTGGTGATGGCACGGACCTGGCCAGAGAGGCGGTGGCCAATGGCGCCGATGTGGCCATTGCCGCCGGTGGCGACGGCACGGTGAGTGAAGTGGTCAATGGCCTGGTGGGTAGCCAAGTCGCCCTGGGTGTGCTCCCTGTCGGCACGGGGAACGTCTGGGCGAAGGAGATGGGCTACCCGATATGGGTGCCTCCTAACCGGCACCCCTTGCGCATGGCGGCCCAGGCCCTGCTCGATGCTTCGGTGCACCGCGTCGATGTAGGGTGCGCGAATGGGCGCCATTTCCTCCTTTGGGCGGGGGCAGGGTTTGATGCCCTGGTTGCCCATGAGGTCGAGACCTCGATGATCGAGATGCGGCGGCGAGTGGGCAATGTAACGTATGCCCTCACGGCCCTCAACCTGGCCATGAGCTTTGTCGGCAATCGCTGCACCGTGGTTGTTGACGGCAAGGTGCGACGCCAGCGGGTGGTGCAGATGATTATCTCCAATGCCCATCTCTATGGCGGGGGGCTGGTGCGGCTGGCGCCTACGGCCTGCCTGGATGATGGTTACCTCAATGTGCTCCTCTTTCGTGGCCAGGGCACCGCAGCGACCCTGCATCACGTGTTCAGCCTTCTGGCCCAGTCTCATCTGCGTGACCCGCGGGTCGATTATTACCGTGCGCAGCAGGTGGAAATCTATAGCGAGAAGCCTATGCCTGTGCAGCTGGATGGCGATGCTTACGGTCAGACCCCCCTGCGGGTGCACGTTGTGCCTCAGGCCCTCAATGTGCTCGTGCCCCCAACGGCCTCGAACACCCTCTTCGCCCGACCGGCCATGGAGTACGTGCAGTGAGGGAGGATCGGCAGTGCGTGTGATCGGCGGCAGCGCCAAGGGCATTCACCTGGCCTCCGTGCCCGGAGAGTCAACCCGCCCCATTACCGACCGGGTCAAAGAGTCCTTGTTCGATATCCTGGGCTCATTTGTCCAGGGTGCCAGGGTGCTGGATCTTTTTGCCGGCACGGGGAGCGTGGCCATCGAGGCCCTCAGCCGCGGTGCGCGCGAGGCTGTGCTCATCGACAAGGACCGGCGCGCCATCGCGACCATTCGCCGCAACCTGGCCGCCGCGCACCTGGAAGATCGCGCCCAGGTTATCCAGGGCGATGCCTTTGCCTACTTGAGCCACCCCCCAGCCGAGCCTTTTGACCTTATCTATATCGCTCCTCCCCAATACAAGGGGATGTGGGTGCGGGCCCTGCAGGCCATCGACCACCCCGGCTACCTCACGCCCGAGGGGCTGGTCATCGTGCAGATCTTCCCCAAAGAGGATGAGCCTGTGCCCCTGCAGTATCTCGAGCGTACCGAGGAGCGCAAGTACGGTTCCACACTGCTGGCGTTCTACGAGTTAAAAGGGTAAAAGGCGAAGAGGGGAAGGGGCTGCCGGCCCCTTTCCCCTCTTCGCCTTTTACCCCTATTGGCGGATCAGGCTTCGAGGGCAGCGATCTCTTCAGGCGTCAACGTGAGGTCCGCCGCGGCGCAGCTGGCGCGGGCCTGCTCTGGGGTGCGGCAGCCGGCAATGGCAAAGGCCGGGAAGGGCTGGTTCAGCAGGTAGGCCAGGGCGATCTGGTTGGCGCTGCACCCGCGCTGCGCAGCCAGGGCCTGGGCCCGTTCGAGCCGGGCGAAATTGGCATTGCTAAAGTAGAGCTTGCCCACCCCCGAGCTGGCCATGCGCGGGTCTTGGGCGCTGGCGCGGCTGTATTTGCCGCCGAAAAAGCCCCCGGCCTGGGAGGAATAGGCCACGGCTGGGAATTTGCCAGCGCGGTGCCAGGCCAGGGTGGGTGTATCCATATAGAGCATCCCCGAGAAGCCGGCGGCTTCCTGGTGCGCCTCGGCCAGGCTCCAGCCGATCTGGCTGGCCATAAACCCCCGCAGGCCGTGGGCGCAGGCATAATCGGCTGCCTCCTGCAGGCGTGCGGTCGTCCAGTTGGAGGCGCCGATGGCCCGGATGAGCCCGGCGGCGATCGCCTCGTTCAGCGCTCCCAGAATCTCGCCCACGGGCACGGCCGGATCATCCCGGTGCAGCCAGTAGAGGTCGACATGATCGCGCTGCAGACGCTCCAGGCTCTCATGCAAATCCTGGGCGATCTCGACCGGGGAAAGGCGCGAGATGTGCATGGTCTCCAGGCGCGGATGGGCCCCCTTGGTGCCGACCATAAAGGGGAAATGGGCGCCCTGTGCGCGCAGCCAGGCGCCGATAGTGCGCTCGCTCGCCCCGGCGCCATCGGGGAGCCAGCTGGCATAGACGTGGGCCGTATCAACCCAGTTGCCGCCGCATGCAGCATAGGCATCGAGCAAGGCAAAGGCCTGCGCCTGCGGGATGCTCGTGCCCAGCCCTCCGCCGCCGAGGCAGATCCGGGAAGGGGTGAGCGGCAGGCCGGCCAGTGGTTGGTAGCGCATGGCTGTTGCTCCTTTGTAAAGAGGTCCATGCGCATTCTACTACCAGTCCTGATAGGGGCAAAATGGTGTGGGCCGGGTGATTTGCGTTGCATGGACCCGGCGCGGCCCCTTATGAGGTGTCGGTGGTGTGCCAGGCCCCGGCATTCTGGGGCGGCTTCAGCCGCCCAGAATGCCGGGGCCTGGCACACCACCGACACCTACCTGGGTTGAGGCCGGGCATCGGCGGAGCGTGACGCCCGGCTGTCGCAACTCTGCCGCTATTGACTCCTTTCCCCAATAGAGGTATGCTGCCAGAATTCAGCAGGGCTCTTTTGGAGAGGATCGACAACAATGCACGGCGGTGGCTGGCACTCGTATATTCGCTACGATGAGAAACAGGATCGCCCCGAGATCAGTTTGGCGTTGGTGCGCCGGGTGGCAGGGTATGGCCGCCCCTATCTGGGCAGAATCATCGCCATGCTGGGGATTATCGTCATCATCACCCTGTTGAGCCTGGTGCCGCCGCTCCTGGTGCGCGATCTCATCGACCGCACGCTGCCCCAGCGCAATTTTGCGCGCCTGAACCTGCTCGCTCTCGGCATGATTGCCATCCCGTTGGTGAACGGCCTTTTGGGCGTTGCCCAACGCTACTTGAGCGCGTCCATCGGCGAGGGCGTGATCTATGATCTGCGCGTCGCCCTCTATACTCACATGCAGCGCATGTCGCTGCGCTTTTTCACCCACACCAAGACGGGCGAGCTGATGTCGCGGCTGAACAATGACGTGGGTGGGGCCCAGCGCGCCATCAATGGGACCATCGTGGACCTGCTCACCAACCTGATTACCCTGGTGAGCACGCTGGCGATCATGGTGCGGTTGAATGTGCATCTGACGATCCTGTCGGTGCTGGTGCTGCCGCTCTTTATTTTTCCGGCGCGGCTGCTGGGCAACCGGGTGCGAGAGGTCGTCCGCGAGCAACTCTCTCTGAACGCCGAAATGAACGCCATGATGAACGAGACGCTCAACGTCAGTGGGGCGCTCCTGGTCAAACTGTTTGGGCGCGGCGCGAGTGAGATCGGGCGGTTCTCCGAGCGCGCCAGCCGGGTGCGTCGGGCGGATATCAAGCAGGTTTACCTCATGCGCTGGTTTGCCCTCACCACCAGCCTGGTCAGCGCCGTCGGCTCGGCCCTGGTCTTCTATGTGGGCGGCCTGCTGGTGCTGCACGACCCCAGCTTTACCATCGGCACGATTGTCGCCTTTACGGCCTATCTCGGCAATGTCTACGGCCCCCTCACGGCGCTCACTAACGCCCGGGTGGATTTCGCCACCTCATTGGTCAGTTTTGAGCGGGTATTCGAGGTGCTGGACCTGCCGGTCGAGATCAAGGAGAGGCCAGGGGCGCTGTATCTGAAACAGATCCAGGGGCACGTCCGTTTCGATCATGTCTCGTTCAGCTACCGGACGGGGGAGGGCCAGGCAGGCGCCATCGCCACCCTGAGCGAGGTCGTCCGGTTCGGGCGCGGCGCTGCCAGCTTCCAGCCGCCCCTCTCACAGGAGGAGGGCAAGCGTCCGGCTCATAGCGGCGCCGGCGGCCGGGCCCAGAACGGCCTGGCGGCGGAGGACGAGCCGCCCCAGCCGGCCCGCTGGGCCGTGCACGATGTCAGCTTTGACGTCTGGCCGGGGCAACTGGCGGCGCTGGTCGGCCCGAGCGGCGCCGGCAAGACGACGATCACCTACCTGCTGCCGCGCCTCTACGAGCCATCGCAGGGGGCGATTCTGATCGACGGCCACGATATCCGCGACCTGACCCAGGATACCCTGGCCGAGCAGATCGGCATGGTCACGCAAGAGACCTACCTCTTCAACGACACCATCCAGGCCAACCTGCTCTACGCCCGGCCCAACGCGACCGATGCGGAGATCGAGACCGCCTGCCGCGTCGCCAATATCCACGATTTCATCCTGGGCCTGCCGGAGGGCTATGAGACCGTTGTGGGCAACCGCGGCTACCGCCTCTCAGGCGGCGAGAAGCAGCGGCTGGCCATCGCCCGGGTCGTCCTGAAAAACCCGCGCATCCTCGTGCTGGATGAGGCCACCTCCTCACTGGATAGCCAGTCGGAGGCCCTGATCCAGGCGGCGCTGGAGCGGATCATGGTCGGGCGCACCAGCCTGGTCATCGCCCACCGGCTCAGCACCATCCTGGCTGCCGATACCATCCTGGTCCTGGATCAGGGCTGCCTGGTCGAACAGGGCACCCATGCCGAGCTGCTGGCCAAGGGCGGCCTCTACGCCTCGCTCTATGAAACCCAGTTCCGGCCGGGGCGGAAGGAGGCTCAGGCGCCGGGCGAAGAGCAGGCATGAATGTCTACACCAGCGGGCACATCGCCCACCCCATCATAGAGACTGGCCGGCAAAGGATACGCCAAAGAAGCAGCCCAAGCTGTGACTGGGGGGGCATTGGCCAGCTACCCCATTCCCTGCATCGTCGCGACCGTGGAGGTGGGCAACATCGCCTCACAAAAGGTCGTGGAGAGCTGTGGGTATAGTTCATCGATGAGTTGAGAGTTCGACCACGGCTGGAAGCCATCGGGCTCAGAAAGGCAAAGCCCCCTTCGGGGCTCGTGCAGGAGTGAATCTCGCTGTAAGTCATCTTCCCTCCACACGAGCCCGCAGGGCTTTGCTTTTCTCAGCCCGGCGGCTTTAGCCCCGGGCCCTCTTGGTCAAGCGCACTCTTACCCATTGGGGCACGGATCTCATCCGGGCATCGCACTTCGCACGCGACCGAAGTGGAGCCATTCGGGGGGTTGGCGGGCTGCAGGCAGCCCGCCAACCCCCTCCCGGGTCAGAGCCGGGCAGGCGCGCAGTACCTTTGCCGGCTGTCACGGGGTGCCGGCTGGACCAAGTACGGTTGTCGTATTATTTACCTGCGATAAAGTCCTCGGTCAGCCGGCGAGCCTCGTCATCCGAGTGCTGCACCGGCGGCGACTTCATCAGGTACGAGGAGGGGGCTTCGAGCGTGCCCGAGAGCTTGCGGTCGAGGCCGATCTTGCAGCAGCGGATGGCGTCGATGACCACACCCGCCGAGTTGGGCGAATCCCACACCTCGACCTTGCACTCGAGGTTGAGAGGCACACCACCAAAGGTGGTGCCCTCCATGCGGATGTAGCACCACTTGCGGTCGGTCAACCAGGGCACGTAATCGCTCGGGCCAACATGGATATTGTCGGGGTCGAGCTGATAGTCGAGCTGGCTGGTGACGGCGTTGGTCTTGGAGATTTTCTTCGACTCGAGCCGCTCCCGCTCCAGCATGTTGAAGAAATCGGTGTTGCCGCCAAAGTTGAGCTGATAGGTGCGGTCAAGGCGCACGCCGCGCTCGCGGAAAAGGTGCGTGAGCACGCGGTGCGTGATGGTGGCGCCCACCTGCGATTTGACGTCATCGCCGATCATGGGCAGCCCGCGCTCCTTGAAGCGCCCCTGCCAGTAATCCTCCCGCGCGATAAAGACGGGCATGCAGTTCACAAAGGCGCAGCCTGCATCGAGGATCTGCTCGACGTACCACTTGGTGGCCATCTCACTGCCGACGGGCAGATAGTTTACGACCACGTCGGTGCCGGTATCCTTGAGGATCTTGACAATATCGGCGGTGGAGCCAGGCGCTTTGGTGATGATCTGCTTCAGGTACTTACCCAGACCGTCGTGGGTCATGCCGCGCGACACGGGCACGCCCAGGTTCGGCACATCGCTGAACTTGATGGTGTTGTTCGGGGGTGACCAGATGGCCTCCGAGAGGTCCTTGCCGACCTTGTTGGCGTCGATGTCAAAAGCAGCGCTGAATTCGACATCGCCGATGTGATACTCACCCAGGCGGGGGTGCATCAAGCCCGGGATGAACTCGTCATCGGCGGCATCTTTGTAATAATGGACGCCCTGGATCAGCGAGCAAGCGCAGTTGCCCACCCCGATGATCGCGACACGGATCTTTCCCACGAAAGGACTCCTTTCTGACCTAAACCGGTTGTTCATGCGCCCTGCACACCTCCCGATAGAACACGAGGTGCTACAGGGGGATGCGAAGGTGCACACGTGTCCACGGAAAACTCGTCTCGCTGAACACGTGTGCACCGCTGAATTTTAAGGTTTGTGCCGCGGAACCCCGGCGCCGGGTTCCGCGGCTCCCGGTGTCCTTGTCTTTTTTTGACCCTCCGTGCGGACCGTGGTACTCTTTCCCGCATACCGATCTCCCATGCCTGGCCTGAAAATAGCACGGGCGCCCTTCCGGGCAGTTGCCCGGCTGGCCCGCTCTGCCCAGGCCCGGCCTTATCCCAGAGAGTGTCGGGCTGTGGGGCGGTCGCACAGACCCACATCGTATGGAAGGCCTGCTTCGGCCGCGTGCGGAGCAGGATGCCCGGAAGCCCGGAGCCATTCTCCTGCCTCCTGATGCCTCAAAGGAAGGGCATGTCTGATTGGGCACAATGCATGGCGAAAATGGATCTTACGCGGAGGTCGCGGGGCCGCGGAGGCTTGCCCTGAGCAAGGCTGAAGGGTTGATATGGAACCCCGTTCTCCGCGCCTCTGCGTGAGATCGATTCTGGAATCAGGAGGACCCTCATGTCGCGCAAGGGAGGGTGTTTGCTCGCTCTGATGGCCCTGGCCAGCGCACTTGCGCTGAGCCCCCTTGGTTGCGCCAGGCCACAGGCTGGCGCGGCGATGCCCACACCGGCACTCACCCCGGTGCAGGCCCTGCCGACAGAGGCGTCCTCTCCCTCGCCTTCGCTGCAGCCCACAGAGACGCCCTCATCGACGGCTACGCCGCCGCCGACCGCTACGCCCACATCCCTGCCCAGCCCCACTCCCGATGAGGTGGAAGGTATGCTGCAACGTATGACCATGGAGGAAAAGATCGGCCAGCTGATGCTGGTGGGGGTGCCCGGCCCGGGCGTGGACGACGCGGCGCGCCATGTGGTGGGCGGCCTGCATGTGGGCGGGGTGGTACTGGTCGGCGCCAATGCGCAGAATCCCGGCCAGACGCAGGCGCTGCTGCGCGACCTGCAGGCTTTGGCAGCGATGCCCCTCTTTACGGCGATCGACCATGAGGGGGGCGATGTTGTGCGCTTCCAGCAGGGCGTGACCCACTTTCCCAGCGCCATGGCCCTGGGCGCGACGGGCTCTGCGGACCTTGCCTATCAGGTTGGGCGGGTGAGCGGGCAGGAGCTGGCCGCCATGGGCGTCAACATGGATCTGGGGCCGGACCTCGACGTCAACAGCAACCCGGCCAACCCGGTGATCGGCCTGCGCTCGTTTGGCTCGGACCCGCAACAGGTGGCCGAGATGGGGGAGCAGTATCTGCGCGGCGTGCGTGACGCCGGTGTGATCGCCGTGGGCAAGCACTTTCCCGGCCATGGTGGGGTGGCGGTCGATTCGCACCGGGCCCTGCCCGTACTCGATGCAACGGAGGATGTGATCTGGGAGCGGGACCTGGCGCCCTTCCGCCGCGCCATCGCCGAGGGGGTGCCTGCCATCATGAGCGCGCACCTGGCTGTGCCAGCGCTCACCGGGGACCCTGCTCTGCCGGCTACGCTGTCTCGTACGGTGATGACCGATTTCCTGCGTGTGCAGCTGGGTTTTCAAGGGCTGGCCATGACCGATGACCTGGGGATGAAGGGGGTCTCGAGCACGATGAGCGAGGGTGAGGCGGCGGTGCGCGCCATCGAGGCGGGAAGCGATATGGTGATGGTCGCGCATTCTTCAGCGGCCCAGGATGAGGTCTACGGGGCGCTTCTGGCGGCGGCCAAGAGCGGGCAGCTTAAGCCGCAGCGCATCGACGACTCGGTGCGCCGTATCCTGACGCTCAAAGCGCGCTACGGTCTCTTTGCTCCCTCTGCTGAGCGCTCACTGGCCGCCGTGGGCTCCTCCGCGCACCAGGCGCTGGCCGAGCAGGTCAGCCGGGCGGCTATCACTCAGATCAATGGCGCGGGGCTCCCTTTGGTGGCTGGCCAGCGCACGCTGGTGGTGATGCCCACCCCCCTGCCGCGCTACAGCGATAGCAACTGGACGCTCCTCGGCTGGGAGGTGCACCGCCGCTCCAGCATATGCCGCGAGCTGCTCTACAATCCCCACGACCCTGCTGACGTGGCGCAGGTGCGTGGGCAGGCGGTTGCCCTGGCGCACAATTATGATCAGATCGTAGTTGGCCTGTGGGATGCTTCTCTGCAGCAGGCGCAGACGGGCAATGATGCACCCTTCCGCCTGGTGCAGGCGCTTGCCGGCGCCGGCATGCCGGTGGTGGTTATCGCCCTGCACCTGCCCTATGACCTGGGGAGCCTGCCGACGGGCGTGGGGGCGCTCGCCACCTATGGCGACACGGCGCCGCAGTTGGAGGCCGTGGCGGCCGTCCTGTTCGGGGAGCAGGCGGCGGTGGGCAAGTTGCCCGTTGACATGACTCGTAATAAGTAATGCGTAATAAGTAAAGCCGCCATTCCGGCGCACATATTGCTTTTCGTGGCGTTTGCACTAGCGAGGCTAACGCGAAGCATCGAGCATAGCGGAATGGCGACCTTACGCATTACGGATTACGCATCACGCTCCGCGCTGCCTCGCCTCCTCGGGCGAGATGCCGGCCTGGTGCGCTACGATCGCCGTCCTCGCCTCGCCGTTGGCAGCGTCGAGCAGGCGCTCGGCTTTGGCTTCGGGCACCTGTGCGGCCTCGGCGACGATATGCACGGCCCGCTGGCGCAGCTCGGCACTGAGCGCCGGCTGCAGGTCTACCATCAGGTTGCCCAGTGTCTTGCCCAGGCGCACCATGGTGGCGGTGCTGATCATATCCAGCACCATCTTTTGCGCTGTGGCTGCCTTCAAACGGGTGCAGCCCGCAATGACCTCGGGCCCCACGATGGGCACGATGGCGATCTCCGCCAGCGCCTCCAGGGGCGTGTTGGGGTTGCAGGTGACGGCGACCGTCAGCGCCTCGCGAGTGGCCGCCTCGGCCAGGGCGCCAAGCACATACAGGGTGTTGCCAGCGGCGCTGAGGCCCACCACAGCGTCCAGCGCTGTCACCGCCAGGAGCGCCAGGTCCACGTGGCCGGCCTCCTCCGAGTCCTCGGCCCCCGCCACGGGCCCCCGCAGCGCCGCCTCGCCCCCCGCAATGAGGGCCTGCACTAACATAGGCGGCGTGCCAAAGGTGGCCGGGCACTCGGCTGCGTCCAGCATGCCCAGCCGGCCGGAGGTCCCCGCCCCCACATAGATCAGGCGGCCGCCGCGCTGCAGGCGCTCGACGATTCTATCCACCGCCGCCGCTACGTGCGGCAGTTCTTTCGCCACGGCCCGTGCAATCTGCGCATCCTCGCGGTTCATGAGCTGGCAGATCTGCAGGGTAGCCAGTTTGTCTATATCCGTGGAGGCCGGGTTGCGCTCCTCGGTTATCAGTTGGCTCACGTTTCCCTCCCGGGTTACTCGCCAGGATGCACGGTAGATGTGCGTTTCTGCCTTATTTCTACCATAGCCAGGGGCTGCTGTCAATGAGATGTGAAAGGCTTGACACATCCGCCTATCCGGATATACTGATAAGTATGGAATCATTGGCTCACGATCCGGTTTCAGTGTTTGGCCTGCTGGCTGATGAGACGCGCCTGCGCATCCTGCGCGCGCTGATGCCGGGGCCGCTGACGGTGGGCGAGTTGACAGAGGTGCTGGCTGTGCCCCAGTCGACGGTGAGCCGGCACCTTGGGGCGCTGCGGCGAGGCGAGCTCGTGACGGATCGCCGCGATGGCACTTACATCTGGTACAGCGTGGCCGATCTGCTGCGGGGCGACGAAGCCTTCTTTCCCGCCGTGCGCGATGCGTTGGCCTGCCTGCCGCAGGCTGAGGCCGACAGCGCCCGCCTGCAGGCGGTGCTAGAGGCGCGCAAGGCCCGCACACGCGATTTCTTCGACGCTCTGGCCGGCAGCTATCACCAGCTGGCCCGGCCCGGCGGCGGCGCAGAGGGGTTGGCCCTGGCCATGTTGATGGCGCTGCCGCCCTGCACCGTGGCGGACCTGGGCTCGGGTCAGGGGGAAATTGCACTCCGTCTGGCGCGCCTGGGGCACCGGGTTATGGCCGTGGACTCGGCGCCGGCGATGATCCGCCGGCTGGAGGAGCGGGCGGCCGCCGAGGGGCTGCAGAATGTCGAGGCCCACGTGGGCGATGTGGAAGCGCTGCCTTTGCCTGCGGCGTGTTGTGATCTGGCCCTGTTGAGCCAGACGCTGCACCATGCCCACCGCCCGCAGCTGGTCCTGGCCGAGGCGGCGCGTATCACCAGGCCGGGTGGGCGCGTGGTGGTGATCGACCTCCTGCACCACGAGCAGGAATGGGTGCGCGAACGGCTGGGCGACCTGTGGCTCGGCTTTGACCCGGCCGCGCTGCGCCGTTGGCTGGAGGAGGCCGGCCTCACCGGCATCGTAGCCGAGGTGGCTGAGGTGGAGGGCGGCCTGCCCGTGGTCGGTGTCGTGGGCACGCGGCCAACGGCGTAGATCGTCCGTGGCATGTGTGGAACTGTAGAAGGTCTTCAGGAGGAGCCTCTAGCCACGAAGGCTCTGGAGCACGAAGAACGCGAAGCGGCGCGAAGGGCGCGAAGCGTTGTGCAATTGGGCTGCGGGTTCCGTTGGCTGCAACGTCCCCGTGAAGAACTGCCCGAAGCAGAGGGCATGCATAAGCACCCAACCCTTCGCGTTCTTCGCGTCACTTCGCGTCCTTCGTGATCCAAAGCCTTGATGCTTAGGCGCTCTCTGTTCTGAACGGTTTTGACGCTTTTGATACGGGAGGGAATACCATGGCAGAAGCAGTGCAGGTGACGGCCAACTATGTCGTCAAGGATATCGGCCTGGCCGATTTCGGTCGTAAGGAGATCGATGCCGCCGAGAAGGAGATGCCCGGCCTCATGGCCACCCGGCGCAAGTACGGCCCGGAGAAGCCCCTGGCGGGCCTGCGCATCATGGGCTCGCTGCACATGACGATCCAGACGGCGGTGCTCATCGAGACGCTGGTGGACCTGGGCGCCGATGTGCGCTGGGCGAGCTGCAACATCTTTTCCACGCAGGACCACGCCGCGGCAGCCATCGCGCGGCGGGGGGTGCCGGTGTTTGCCTACAAGGGCGAGGCGCTGGAGGATTACTGGGAGTTCACCCTCCGCGCCATGACCTGGCCCGACGGTTCCGGCCCCAACCAGATTGTGGATGACGGCGGTGACGCCACGCTGCTCATCCACCGCGGCTACCAGGCCGAGAATGATCCTTCGATCCTCGATGCGCCCACCAAGAGCCACGAGCTGCAGATCGTGAACCGCCTGCTCAAGCGCACTCTGGCCGAGCGCCCGGGTTGGTTCCACAAGATCGTCAAGGAGGTCCGCGGCGTCTCCGAAGAGACGACCACGGGCGTCCATCGCCTCTACCAGATGATGGAAAAGGGCGAGTTGCTCTTCCCGGCCATCAACGTCAACGACTCGGTAACCAAGAGCAAGTTCGACAACCTCTACGGCTGCCGCGAGTCGCTGGTGGACGGTATCAAGCGCGCCACCGATATCATGATCGCTGGCAAGACGGCCCTCGTCTGCGGCTATGGCGATGTGGGCAAGGGCTCGGCCCAGAGCCTGCGCGCTCTCAGCGCCAAGGTGTGGGTCACCGAGATCGACCCCATCTGTGCCCTGCAGGCGGCCATGGCCGGCTATACTGTGACGACGGTGGAGGATGCGCTGCCCTACGCCGATATCTATGTGACGGCAACCGGCTGCTGCAACGTCATCACCCTGGAGCATATGCTCAAGATGAAGGACCAGGCCATCGTCTGCAACATCGGCCACTTTGACAACGAGATCCAGGTTGGCCGGCTGGAAGAAGTGCCGGGCATCCAGCGTGTCAACATCAAGCCGCAGGTCGACCGCTGGGACTTTCCCGATGGCCACTCTATCTACGTCCTGGCCGAGGGGCGCCTGGTGAACCTGGGCTGCGCCACGGGCCACCCCAGCTTTGTTATGTCCAACTCGTTCACCAACCAGACGCTGGCGCAGATCGACCTGGCGCGCAACAACTACAAGGTCGATGTCTATCGTCTGCCCAAGAAGCTGGACGAGGAAGTGGCCCGCCTGCACCTCGAGCACGTCGGCGCCAAGCTGACCCATCTCACCCCCGAGCAGGCCGCCTACATCGGCGTGAAGGTCGAGGGCCCGTTCAAGCCGGAGCATTACAAGTACTAGAGGGCGAATCTTACCCCAACCCCTTCGCGACGCAGCATAGAGCTGATACACCCAATTCCCTGGAGAGCGACTCAGGACTCTCCACTGGCAAGAACCCGGCAACATGAAGCCTGGGGTAACGTAGCCACGGATTACACGGATTGACACGGACAGTCGGGCGTCAGCGCCGGGCCTTGCAATGCGGCAAGTGCGCGGGAAGGGACACGGCGCTGTCTGGCACAGTCCTGTCTTGCCGGGCTGGCCAACCCTGATCAGGAAGGCCCTCTGTTTGCGCAGTGAGCCAATCCGTGTAATCCGTGGCTACGTGACCCCAGGGCCTGACGGCTCGCCGAGTTTTCGTGCGCCCGTTTTTCGCGCTCTGCGTGTACCCCGTTTCTGCCCTGCATACCCCCTGTCCATCGGCGATGTCCCTGAAGTAGTCATGGGAGTTTTTACCAATCGGTACTCCTCCAGGGAAATTGCTGTGTCAGGTCTACTACTACAGGCCGGATCGGCGACCATGGTTTCGGCAACCCGGCGCTCGATGCGGGGGATATCTGCTTCCTGAAATACAGCACGTACTTTGCAGCCCCCGGAACCCCACTGCCATCTCTGCGTCTACCATACGAGAGATTGTGGAGCCAAAAGCAGACCTGGCCTTTGAATCCTCTACAGCTTTCCCCGTGGAGGCTATATCTATGCGCTTGTTATCACGCTTTGCACCCTGCCTGTTGCTTCTTGCCTTGCTGGCCTGCGCGCCTGCGATACCTGCCGTTGCCCCGACTGCACAACCGGCGCAGCAGGAGAACCCGACCGCCCTGCCCATGCCCACGCAGATCCCGGAGCCGACGGCCACGCCTCCGCCCTCGACGCTGGTGCCCGCGCCGACGGAGGGCGCCCCGGCCCCCTACCCGACGTCGCAGCAGCCGGTGACTATCGGCGCGGCGCCGGCAGACCTGCCGGGGGTGCTCGCCGCGATCCCGCAGACGCTGCAGGAGTACGGCGGCGACCTGGGGGCGCTCTATGCCCGCCTGCAGGAATGGAAAGTGCTGGATGAGCAGCCGGGCTTTCGCGAGTACGACCTGGATGGCGACGGCAAGCCCGAGGTGTTGCTGACCCTGATGGCCCCCGTTGCGGACCCGCAGGCGGCGCCGCTCTCGGGTCCGCGTGCCCTGGTGGTGCTGGGGCAGGAGGGCTCAGGCTGGGCGCTGCGCGACTCCAAGCTCTACGACCAGGCCTCAAATCTTGCTGTGCCCCGCATCGCCGACCTGACCGGCGACGGCCGGCCGGACCTGGTGGTGACCTATCAGGATTGCGGCGCCCATACCTGTTTCCTGACGGTGGATGTGCTGAGCTACGAGGGCGGGCGCTTACAGAGTCGGTTACCTCAGCCGCTGAGCCAATCCTACGCCGATATGAAGCTCGAGCTGCGCGACGGCAAGCCCACCCTCGCCCTGCACGGCGGCGAGATCGGCTCGGTGGGTGCCGGCCCGGTGCAGGCACGCACCGACTATTATGCCTGGGATGGACAGGGCTTCCGCCGCGTGGATACGGTGTGGGACCCCTCCAATCTGCGCCTGCACGTTTACCAGGCGGGCGACCGCGCCCTGCGTAAGGGGGACCTGAAAGGGGCCGCAGAGCTCTATCAACGGGTCATCTCCGATGCCACCCTGCTACAGACGGGCATGGCCGATGAAAAGGCCGAGCGCCACGCCCTGGAAGCTTTTAGCTACTACCGCCTGGTGACGGTGTACGCGGCCCTGGGCGATCGGGGCGCGGCGCAAAAGGCGCTGGACGCCCTCAAGAAGGATTATGCTGATCATCCCTGCCTGGCCCTGGCCCAGGCCTTCTGGGACGCGTGGGAGCCCACGGGGAATGTCAGCGCCGGCTGCGCTGCAGCGACGGCCTATGCCGCAGAGCACGAAGCGGATGTGGGCGGCTCCTTTGGCTATTATGGCTATGCCAACCCGTTGCCGGGGGTGGGGGATTTCTGCTTCCTGAAGTAAGGTCTGGCGTATAAGGAGAGGGGAAAGGGGCTGCCGGCCGGCTTGTATGCTACGCGCGGATCCCGGCACGGACCCCGCCCGGCTTGAGGCCGGGCAGCGGCGGAGCATGCAACCCGGTAGCAGCCCGGGCAAGGTCAGAAGGGATAATAGCTCGCTGCCGTGTCGAACAGAGCCACGATATTCTCCGGTGGGGTGCCGGCCTGGATGGCGTGTGAAGGCCCAAGGATATAGCCTCCCCCCTTGCCCAGCACACGGATAAGCCTCTGAACCTCCTCTTGCACATCCGCTACACTGCCGAAAGGCAGGGTCGTCTGCACGCTGGCGCCGCCCTCGAAGCACAACCGGTCGCCAAAGCGCTCTTTGAGCAGCGCCGGGTCCATGCCCTTGGCGCTGAACTGCAGCGCCTGCAGCACGTCGATGCCCATATCGATCAGCCCATCTACGATCTCCATCACGGCCCCGTCGGTGTGATAGATGACTTTGACCCCCTCGAACTGGTGGATGGCCCGGTTCAGCCGTACGTGGTAAGGCTTGATGAACTCTTCCCACAGGGCACGCGACATGAGCAGCCCCTTCTGGCTGCCCACATCATCAGCTGTAAAGACGAGGTCGATCTCGCCGGGGGCGGCAGAGAGGATGCGGGTGAAATAGTCCACGTAAAAATCCGTGACCCGGCCCATGATGCCGTGGACCAGCTCGGGGTTGAGCATCATGTCCAGGAACATGCGCTCGAACCCGCGCATGTACCAGGAGGACTCGAAGATATTACCGTTGGCCACCATCACACAGTAGGGTCCCCTGGCCTGCAGGGCGCGGATGCGCGCGGGGAGCACGGTATAATCGAACCAGTCTGCGCTGGGCCAGTGGTGCTTGCTCAGGTCACCCGCATCCTGCGCGAAAGCCAGGGGATAGTGCTCGATCTCGTCATAGCCGCCCGAGCCGTAACTGACCAGCTTGCGCCGCACGCCCCAGATGTCCTCGTTGGGCTCCAGCGCCGGGCCAATGTACTGCGGCCCTACCTGCCGGATATCGATCAGGGGGCCGAGGTAGGCCTCCACACTCAAGGATCGCTCGCGCTGCAGATACCGTTCGAGTTCAGCGTAAGCTGGCGGGTTGATGCCCGCGCAAACCATGGCGATGGGGATGCGATCTGTCTCCTGGTGCGCCAGCGCCAGACGCACGCGCTCGCGGCTGCTGAGGGTTCCCTTTTGGGCCTCCACTCCTGACAAGTCCTCGATGCCTCAGGCAGGCGATTCCTCTGCCGTTTCTTCACCCATGAGCGCCGCGACCAGTTCCTTGCGCAGCGCCGTGCCCAGGTTCGGGCGTGCTTCGGCCAGTGCGCGTACCCTTGCCTTGAGCTCATCGGCGCGGAGCACCGGGTATTCGGGGTTCTCGACCTGGAGCTGCACGTTGTCTTGGTAGAACACAATGACGCCATCCAGCGGTATCGGGCGCTCGGGGTCCTGCAGGTCGGGCATGGCCTTGAGGGTGTTGTTGATCTCGGAGCGCAGGTCCCGCGAGGGGTTGCCCAGGCCAAGCTCGCCCAGCAGGAAGCGCAGCCGCTGCAGGAACGGGCCGTGCCGCCAGCGCCCGCCGCGCACACTGATGCGCCCACGCTGCTCGCGCAGCAGGATGGCGATCATGCCGCTGGGGGTAACCAGCACGTGTTCGGCAGGGAGGACATAATGGAAGAGGGTGTACTTATTGTCCAACCCCTTGAGTACCTTGTCCAGCACCAGGTCCGGGCGCGGGGGCCGCACATAACGGTTGCCTACACGTACCGCCGTCATGGCGATGACAAAGCCGGCCAGCAGGAGCGCCCAGGAGAGCAGCGGGTTGCGCGCGGTGAGGAACAGTGAAACGATCAGGAGCCCCATACCCAGCAGGCTGCCGTACTGGGTCAGTTTGCTCCGCTTTTTCAAAAACTCTTCGTTGCGGACGATTTTCATGGATAATACCTGCCTTGTATGAATACCTATTCCTCTGCCGTCCCCGAGGCTGCGATGCCGGCCCGGATCACGTCAAGCACATTGCTTTCGACGGTCTTTTTGGCCACTCGCACCGCGCTACGGACGGCCTTGGCGTTGGAACGGCCGTGGCCCACGATCACCGCCCCATCTACCCCCAGCAGGGGTGCTCCGCCGAACTCGGTATAATCGAGCGTGCGTTTGGCGGCGCGGAAGGCCGGCTTGGCCAGCAGGGCGCCCAGCATAGACAGCGGGCGCTGCTTGATCTCACGCTCCAGGACGCCGAGGATCAGAGAGGCCACGCCTTCCGAGGCTTTGATGAGCACATTGCCGGTAAAGCCATCGGTCACGACGACATCGGCCAGGCCGGCGGGCACGTCCTTCCCTTCCACGTTGCCGATGAAATTGAGGCTGCTGGCTTTGAGCAGAGGATAGGCTTCCTGCACAAGCTGGCTGCCTTTGCCTTCCTCCTCCCCATTGGAGACAATGCCCACGCGCGGATTGCGAACCCCCAGCACGTGTTCCGCATAAGCGCTGCCCATGATGGCGAATTGCACCAGGTATTCCGGCTTGCATTCGGTATTGGCCCCCAGGTCGAGCAGAAAGGCCGGGTTGCCGCTGGTGGGAAAGACCGAGCCAAGCGCCGGGCGCTTGATCCCCTTCAGCCGGCCCAGGTGGAAGAGGGCAACGGCCAGGGCGCCGCCCGAGTTGCCCATGGTCACAAAGGCATCGGCCTCGCCACGCTTGACCATCTGCATGCCGACGACCATGGAGGAATCCTTCTTGGTCCTGGCGACGAGTGCGGGGTGCTCATTCATCTCGATCACCTCGCTGGCGTGCACGACCGGCAGGCTGAGGCCCTGCGTGTCGTGCCTGGCCAGTTCCGGTTCTACCGCCTCGCGGCGGCCCACCAGGACGACTTCAACACCGTATTCCCGTGCGGCCATGACGCCGCCTTCCACCACCGCAGCCGGCGCGTTGTCGCCGCCCATCGCATCCAGGACGATTCTCATGGCTACCCCTCCGGGCAATCATGTCGGATAATGACAACCTGCTTGACCGCGAGATTATACCATAGCCAGGGGCTGTCCGTAAAGCGCAGGTCTTTGGGGGGTGAATCTCACTTCTGGGGCAAACCGCGCCCGAATGTCACCCTGAGTATCCCAGGGTTCCGGGAACCCTGTGTCAAGCAGCGACTTTCTCAGCCCGGAGCGTTACACAACGCACCTCACACTGGCAGAGCAGCTTTCAGCACTAGGCAAAGCACCCTTTGCCGCTCCGGGCCTTTGGCGGCGGAACGTCATCAAGAGCGGCTCTGCGCGTGCACCGTCAGTGCGAACGCCGCACAGCGAAGAGCCTGCCTTGAGCAGAGCGAAGGGGTCCTTCCTGCGCCATAAAGACGCTCCGCTTGAGCAAGTTGAGCGCTGTTGCCGGTTGGCTTTGCCCACTCAGCGTGAGAGCACTCATGCATGTTGCCCCCGAAATGAACCACACCCTCTTGGAGCCTCCGGGCGGCACACGCCGCCCGGTTCAGCCAAACCCACTCCAATCCCCCTGGGCCAGGCCAGGCGGTGCCGCAGCGGGTGAGCCGGTTGCCCACGAGGCCGCTGGCTACTGCCGGGTTGAGACAGGCGGAAAGGTGGCCTAACTTCTGGCGGGCTGGGGCACACGACGGAAATAAGCCACCGTCTCCCTGAGGCCTTCCTCCAGGGTTGTCTGGGGCGTCCAACCCAGCATATCGTGCGCCTTGGTGGCGTCAAAGTACTGCAGGCGAATATCGCCCGGGCGCTTGGGCGCGCGTACAATAGGCGCCTGAAAGCCGGTGATCTGGGTCAGGCGCTGGTAGATTTCGTTGACCGAGGTGGGCTTGCCGGTGCCCAGGCAGAAGGCCTGATTGTGGCCACGCTCCAACGCCAGGAGGTTGGCCTGGGCGATGTCGCCGACATAGACATAGTCCTTGGCCTGCTCGCCGTCCCAATCGATGCGCACCGACTCGCCGGCCAGCATGCGGTGGGCAAAGATGGCGATGACCCCCGCCTCGCCCATAGGGTCCTGGCGCGGCCCATAGATGTTGGCATAGCGAAAGATGGTATATTCCAGGCCATAGGCGTCGTGCCACATGCGCACATAGTGCTCGCCCGACATCTTGGTGATGCCATAGGCCGACTCGGGCCGTTGGGGCGTGCTCTCGTTGATAGGCAAGGCCTCGGGCGTGCCGTAGGTGGCGCCTGAGGAGATGTAGATTATCTGTTGTGCCTGATACTGGGAGCAGCAACGCAGCACATTGATCAGGCCCAGGATATTGACCTCTGCATCGTAGACGGGATCATCCATCGAGATTTTAACCGAGGCCTGGGCGGCGTGGTGATTGACGACCTGGGGACGGAATTCGCCAAAGACCTCAGCGAGCGCTTCGCTGCGGATATCGATCTCATAAAAGCGCACCTGAGGGGGCACGTTCTCTCGCCGGCCGCCGCCAACCAGGCTCAGGTTATCCACCACGGCGACCTCATGCCCTGCCCCCAGGTAGTGTTCCACCACGTGGGAGCCGATGAACCCCGCTCCACCGGTGACGAGGATCTTCACGTCCTACCTCCATTGCAGTGATGCTTGCCGGGGAACTCTCTCGCCGGATTGTAGACCGGGTCTGGGGGGCAGTCAAGCACAATTCTGGAAAGCTGTCAGGTCTGGCTGGTGGCAGGAGGGAACTCGATGTAAAAGGTGGCGCCGCCATCGGGGTTGTTGCCGGCCCAGATGCGGCCGCCATGGGCCCTGACCACGCCGTAGCACATGGAGAGCCCCAGCCCGGCGCCCTGGCCGAGCTCCTGCGCGGTGAGGAAAGGCTCGAAGATTTTATCCAGCAGGTCAGGGGGGATGCCGGGCCCGTTGTCGCTCACGGTCAGACGCACATGATCCTGATAGGTGGCGCACAGAGAGACCCGGCCGGCCGTATCGGGCCGCAGCTGCACCGCATGCTGGGCATTGCCCACGAGCTGCCGCAGCACCTGCTCGATCTGGAAACGGTCGCCGCAGATCGGCGGCAGGTTTTCTGGGATCTCGACCCGCAGGGCGATGCCGTTGGCCTCCAGGGCCGGCTGCTCGCGCTCGGCCACGCTCCGCAGCAGGTCAGCGACATTGATGGAGATGGGGGTGATCGGCTGCTGCCGGGCAAAGGCCAACAGGTCGCGCACGACCTGCGCCGCCCGGCGCGCGCCGCGATCAATGCGTTCCAGGTCGGCGCGCACCTCTGGGGCCACGTCGTCATCATCGAGGAGCACCTGAGCATAGCCGGAGATGATGGCCAGGGGATTGTTGAGCTCGTGGGCTACGCCGGCAACGATGCGCCCCAGGGAGGCCATCTTCTCTGCCTCGATCAGTTGCGCCTGGGCCGCCTTCAGTTGCTTCATCTGCTCTTTTTGGTCGGCGTAGAGGTGAGCGTTGTCCAGGGCCAGGGCAGCGAGCGTGCCCAACTTGAGGCCGAGCTGGGTCTCGGCCAGAGTGAAGCGGCGCACGGCCTTGCGACACAGGAAGAGAAAGCCGAGCAGGCTGCCGCGTGCGCGCAGGGGCACAGTGAGCGCGGCCTGCATATGGAAGGCCGGCCAGAAGAGGGAGAGCAGATCGCCCTTGCCCGGGCGCTGTCCTGTTACCGGGCGGCCCTCGGTAGCAGCGTGGACGATCACCGGCAGTTGCGCCAGGGGCACTCGCTGCAAACCCGCCTCTTCCACGGCGGTGCGGGCTATGCCTTGCACAACGGCCAGACTGATCTCTTGTGCTACAGGATCATAGAGGTAGAGAGCGCAGATGTCGGTATCCATCAGATCACTGGCCTCGGAGACCAACGTCTGCAGGATGGCGTCGACATTCAAAGTCGCGCTGAGCAGCTGGCTGATCTGCAGCAAAAAGACCGACTCGGCGGCGCCCAGCTCAGTCTCGCGGTGATGCTCAGCATTGACCACGGCCCCCGCCACCTGCAGGCCCAGTGCAGCCGCCATCTCGCGCTGCTCCGCCTGGGTCCAGGGCGCCTCGTCACGAGAGAGGAGCGCCAGCAACCCAAAGAGGCGGTTGCCATGGTGCAGAGGCACCACCCCCAGCCCCTGGGTGCGGCTGGCCGCCAGCAGGCTCAGCGCCCAGGCGGGCGTTCCCTCCGCACTGGCAGAAAAGAGGACTGGCCCGGCCCCGGCCAGGGCGATGGGCTGCACGTCAGCAGCGGAGATTCTGGCCCGCGCGGCGTAAGAGGCGCGCACGCCCTTTTGCGCCCGGATGACATATTCCTCGTGCGACTCACTCGCCAGGAACAGGGCCGCCGCATCGAGGTGCATAGTCGCCATGGCCTGGCTCAGGATGGCGCCCAGGACGTATTCCAGGTCCAGATCATGGGCAATGATCCGCGCCGCCTGGTTCAGGGCCTCCAGACGATGGTTTGCGGCAGTGAGCGCCTGCACCTGCCGCTGCCACCCCTCTCTCTCTTGTTGTTCGGCAGCCAGGTGCAGAGCGCGGGCCTGGGCCTGGCGCAGGGCAACAGCGGTCTCGCTCGCAAGCAGGTGCAGCTCCTCCACCTGAGAAGGGAGGAGGGCTCGCTTGGGCAAGGCGGCAGTAGCCACCGCCAAGAGTTGCCCACCAGCGTGCACCGGGAGCATCATCTGCGGGCCGTCTGCTGTTGTTGGAAAGAGAGGCGAAGGGGAGCGCAGGACACAGGGCTTGCCGGCCGCCAGCGCCCGCTGGAGCGTGGCCGGCAACCCGGCGATGGCCAGCGCGGTTCCCGGGTGATCCTGGGCGGGCAGGGTATGGCGCAGGGTGAGTACGCCCTCGCCATCGGCTATGTACAGATAGATGGGCGGCGGCGATTGCAGCAGGGCAGCCACCTGGCTCAGGATAACCGTGAGCGTCTCCTCCAGGGGGCGCCCCGATGCGAGGGCCTCGTGAATAGCCTGGAAGCGTAACAAACGGGCCTGTCGTGTTGCCTGGGGGCAAGCTTGTGTCGTCGTTGTCTTTACCGTTGCTTTGGAGGCCATGCCCGTTCCGTATCAATAAGCGTTGCGGTCGCGGAACACATTGATGATGGTGCGCAGCAGAATCTTGATATCCAGGAGGAGCGACCAGTTCTCGACATAATAGAGATCGAACTTGGTGCGTTCCACGATGGAGGTATCGCCGCGCAGGCCATTCACTTGCGCCCAACCGGTCATGCCCGCCTTTTCCCGGTGCCGGTCCATGTAGCGTGGCACAACCTGGCGGAATTGCTCCACAAACACCGGCCGCTCGGGGCGCGGGCCCACCAGGCTCATTTCGCCCAGCAGCACATTGATCAACTGTGGCAACTCATCCAGCGAGGTCCGGCGCAAAAAGCTGCCCAGCCGGGTCTTGCGGCTGTCATTCTTGGTGGCCCACACCGGGCCCGTCTGATCCTCGGCGCCGATGCGCATGGAGCGGAACTTGAGCACCGGGAAGGGGCGCGCGTCGAGGCCCATGCGGATCTGGCTGTAGAACACCGGTCCGGGCGAATCGAGCTTGATCAAGAGTGCTATCAGCAGAAAGAGGGGCGACAGGAAAATGAGCCCCAGAGCGCTGCCGACGACGTCGATACCCCGCTTCAGGCTCAAGCGCCAGCCGCGCAGCGCGACGTCGCGCACCGTCAGCATGGGCAGACCGTTCAGCTCGCCAATGGTGACCTGGGTAGCCATGATCTGAAAGACATCGGGGAAGACATGGACCACCACACCCTCGCGCTCGCACTCGTAGATCAGGTCGAGCACTTCTTCGTGCGAGGCCTCGGGGAGGGCGATCACTACTTCGCTGACATTTTCGTTGCGGATGGTCTGCCGCAGGTGGGCGGCAGCGCCCAGCACCGGCAGCCCCGCCGCACTGCGTCGCCCGGGCGTATCATCGAGAAAGCCGACGACCTGATAGCCCAGGCGCGGCGACATGCGGATGCGTTGGGCAATCATGCGCCCCACGTCGCCCGCGCCGATGATCAGCACCCGGTCCGGGTGGCTGGCGCGTATCCTCGCCTGCCAGGCGGAGGTGAACATGCGGCCAGCGATGATAAAGACGACGGCAAAAAAGCCAAAGTAGATCATCATCAACCGTGGCCAGTCGAGCTCTTTGTAGATGAACGAGGTCAGGGCCGTGGCGATGAGAGCGCCCAGGGCCACAGCGGCCAGGATATTGGTGAACTGGTCTATACGCGAGACGGTGCGCGGCTGATGATAGAGCTTGTAGAAGAGAAAGGTGCTCACGATGCTCAGCACCTGGATCACCATCATGCCGGCATAGCTGGAGAAGGCTGCCATGTTCTGGGCCGGGGGATAGCGGACAAACCAGCGCAGTTGATAGGCGACATAGAACGCCGCCACGACCATCATGGCGTCTACCACTGCTGTCATCAAACTAAAGCCAAGGGTGCGTTGTCTGCGCATGGTACGACTGCCTAGGCCGAGGCTACACGCCGCCGCTCTGCCGGGCGCAGGGCATTGCGCGCCAGGGCCACCCAACCCAAGATGGTGATCCCGATATCGATCAGCCAGTTGAGCAGGAAAAAGGTCCGGGCCCGGTAGTGCTTATCGTGAAAGAGGCGCATGGCACGGTAGAAATGGCGGATCGATTGTGCGCTCCGCTGCCGGCTCGAGGCGCCCTTGTAGTGTAACACCGTCACTGCCGGATAGTAGTAGATCTTCCAACCGCGTTCCTTGATGCGGTAGCAGAGGTCGATATCTTCGCCGTACATGAAGAAACGCTCATCGAGCAAGCCCACGTCGCGTAGCATCGGCCCGCGCATGAGCATGAAGGAGCCGGCCAACGAGTCGCACTCGGTCATTTGGTCCGGGTCCAGGTAGTCCATATTGTAGCGGCCAAAGCGCGGATGGCGCGGGAACAGGCGCGAGAGCCCCGAGAGTCGGTAGAACGAGTTCTCCGGCGACGGGAACGAGCGCCGGCAGGCCTTATCGAGGCTGCCGTCCTGGCGCACGAGCTTGGCCCCAACCGCCCCGGCTTGAGGGTGATCTGCCATAAAAGCCATCACTTGCTGCAGGGCATCCGCAGGCAGCACCGTATCGGGGTTCAGCAGCAAGGCATAGGATGGGGTTGGGCCCTCAGCATCGGGCCCCAGCCCGGCTGCCCTCAAGCCCACATTGTTGGCGGCCGGATAGCCGCTATTCTGCGCTTGCTCGATCACCCGCACATGCGGAAACTCGGCGCGCACCATGTCCACGCTGCCGTCGGTCGAAGCGTTATCGACCACATAGATAACGCACGAATCGCCCAGATTGTTCCGGTCGATGCTCTGCAGGCAGTCGCGCAGCAGGTCGCGCACGTTATAGCTGACGATGACGATCGCCAGCTTGGGTCCCGGCAACTCCTGAGTATAATCGGCCATGAAAGGATTGTAATCCAAAGGCCATGCGCGGTCAATTAGGGATTGACGAGCCTTTCTTGGCCCTTGGCTGAGGGGGTGTATTTGTATTCCCATCCCGCTATCGTGTACACTAGAGTCAGGAATACTGGTCTTGTCGTCCTGTGCGACGTCAAGCGACCCTGTCGCTATGCTAGATGAGGTGAGACTGTCATGAAAACGGTAGATCGTCCGCTGCCAGAAAGCGACATTCTATTCCTGGTCGACACGGCCCTGCCCGGGCGCGCCGATAGGGAGCAGGCCGCTGCCCTCATCCGCGACGACGCCGATTTCATTGACGCTCTGTTAGGTGATGAGCGGGTCTTTGACCGCCTGCTGAACGATGATGAGGCGCTGGTACATGCCTCGCCGCGCCTTTTTTTCGCTGTGCTGCTCAAGCGTGCGCGCCGCGATCTGGAGGCTTCTGCCTACACGGTGGAGCGCCGCCAACACCAGCGCGTGGTGATCTTTGACTCTCACCAGGCGGGCGAGTTGTTGGAGCAGCGCCCCCTGCGCGATTACCTGGCCGAGATGCTTGCCTCTTTTACGCATGTGCAGAGCTTTACCCGGCGCGTGCGCGTCCGCAAGGGCACCTGGCATCGGCAGCGCTATGCAGAGCTGGATATCGATAGCCTGATCCGCTACTGTAACACGCTGCCCGAGGAGGGGCGCTTCCAGGTCTATCGCCGCATCGCCGACGTCTGCCTGTTCCTGGCCGGCGTCTTTCCCGAGTATATCGAGAGCCAGAGCGGCCCCTTTATCGCCGCCCGCCTGCAGCGTACCATCGAGGATTACGAGCGCCAGGGCGCCAGCTTTTACCATCTCGCAGCCAACCATCGGGCCAGCCGCAGCGCTCATCTCTCGGGCCCCCTCAGCACCCTGGCCGACAACTTTACCCTGGCCGAAAAGCCCCTCACCTTCATTTCGCAACGGTATCTTGAGTTGAGAAAAGGCTACCTCTTTGGCCTGTGAGCGATTCGCCTTGCCTCTCACTCTCCTCGCTCCTATACTGCGGCCAAAATGCAGCGCAGTGAGGGCGGAGAGATGAAGGCAACGGCCAAGGCGGGCTCTAACATCGCATTCGTCAAATTCTGGGGCGAGATGGACCCAACGTTGCACCTGCCCCTGAACAGCAGCCTCTCGATGACCCTGGACCAGGCGTACAGCATTGTGACGGTCGAGTTTTCGCCCCACTATGCCCAGGATGAGGTGGATCTGGAGGGAGTGCAGGCGGAGGGGCCGCGGCGTGAGCGAGTGGTGCGCTTCCTGGACTATCTGCGAGCGCTGGCGCGGGTGAGTCTGCCGGCGCGGGTGGCGGCGCGCACCACCTTCCCGGTAGCTACGGGCCTGGCCTCTTCGGCTTCCCTCTTTGCCGCTCTGACAGTGGCGGGGCTGGCCGCCCTGGGCCTCTCGCGCGATGAGCGCACCATGAGCACGATCGCCCGCCTGGGGTCGGGGTCGGCGGCGCGCTCGATGTTCGGCGGCTGGGTGGAGTGGGTGGCCGGGGGGCGTCACGAGGATTCCTATGCCCAGCCCCTCAAGCCGCCCGATTGGTGGCCCATCACCGATATCCTGGTCATCGTCTCTAGCGAGCCCAAGGAGGTGTCCTCGGTGGCCGGGCATGGGATGGCCGCCAGCAGCCCCTGCCAAACAGTGCGCCTCTCTCGCGTGCCAGAGCACCTGGCCCTGGCGCGCACGGCCATCGAAACGCGCGACCTGGGCCTGCTGGGCCGTGTGGCTGAGGAGGAAGGGCTGCTGTTGCACGCGGTCGCCATGACCGGCACCCCTCCTGTGCTCCACTGGCTGCCGGCGACGGTGGGCGTCATTCGCCGTGTGCTCGATTGGCGGCGCGAGGGCCTGCCCGTCTACTATACCCTCGACGCCGGACCCAATATCCACGTCCTTACCCCTCCCGAGTATACTGCACAGATCGCCGCCGGCCTCTGCCGGGTGGAGGGCGTCGATCACACCATGGTCTGCCAGCCCGGGGGCCCGCCCATCCTGGGGGACGTGCACAATTTCTAGGGCCGGGGCGCCTGTTACACGCGTCGCCGGCGCGTCTCTACGGGCTGCGGCAATGATACCGTGCGGTGAGCGGGGCTGGCACGCCTGTTGCCGTAATCGGGCAGAATGCTGCCCGGGATACCCCCCCAGTCGTAGGGCAGCGATGGAGGTGGATCGTGGCGGTTGAACAGGCAACCCGGCAACAGATTATCGACCAGGCTTCTGACCTGGCCTTCCGGTATGAGCAGGCCTATGGCAGTTGCTCGCAGTGTGTGCTGCGCGCCATGCAGGAGGTCTTTGGGCTCATCAGCGATGACACGCTGAAAGCGGGCTATGGGCTGGCGGGCGGCGGCGGTGCGACGGGGCGCGGCACCTGCGGCGCCCTGGCGGCCGGTATGATGGCGGTCAGCGCCCGGTATGGCCGTGACAAGTCGCAGATGGACCAGGGCCTTCCCTTCCGGCCTTTTGCTCTGGCCAGGGAGGTGATGGACCGTTTTGTGGCGGTCTATGGGAGCCCTATCTGCGCCGACGTGCAGCGCAGTGTCTTTGGCCGCTGCTACGATTTCTACAGCAAGGACGACTATGAGGCCTTTGAAAAGGCGGGCGGCCACATCGACAAGTGCCCCGGTGTGGCCGGTAATGCGGCCCGATTCGCGGCCGAAGTGCTGATGGAGGCTGAGGAGCAGGACCGGGCTAAATCTACATAGGCGCTTGCTAATATGGAGCATAGGTCACCCGGCGCCCCGGGTACGCCATGAAGGGCAAAGCCTTGCCGCCATCGGCCGGCCTATTTGGGGCAGGCTCAGGATCGCTCTTGCGGTCACTAGCCCTTCTTCGTCTGTCACAATAAACTTGACATCTGTGCAGTATAATAGTATGATCGACATTGGGGGCTGGCATGGCATGGCGGCAAAAGCTTCTCTTAGCCGCTGCGTCTCTGCCGGCTGTGGTGTCGTTCTTGACTGATGAAGGAGGCGAAATGGTTCCTGCGCCTGATGTGCATCCGGGCGAGGCTGGCGATTCCGGCGTGCAGGGGGAGCAGCCCCTGGCGGGGCAGGCTGATGCCCCTGATCGGATCGCTCGTGTAGTGGCCGTCATGAGCGGCAAGGGTGGAGTCGGGAAATCCTCCGTGGCGGCGATGCTCGCGGTGGCTCTCCGGCGTAGAGGCCAGCGTGTGGGCCTGCTTGATGCAGACATTACTGGGCCGAGCATACCGCGTCTGTTTGGGGCGCGCGAGCAGCCGGGCATGAGTCCGGTGGGAATGGTGCCCCCGGAAACGAGCAGTGGTATCAAGGTGATGTCGATCAATCTGCTGCTGCCCCAGGAGGATGAAGCCGTTATCTGGCGCGGGCCGCTTATCGCCAGTGCCATCCGGCAATTCTGGACCGAAGTTTTCTGGGGCGATCTGGACACGCTGGTTATCGATCTGCCGCCCGGTACGGCGGATGCGCCGCTGACGGTGATGCAGTCCATCCCTCTCAGCGGTGTCGTCATGGTCACCTCGCCTCAGGATCTAGCCGGAATGGTGGTGCGCAAGGCAGCCAAGATGGCCAACGCCCTGGGCATACCCATCCTGGGCTTGGTTGAGAATATGAGCTATTTTGTGTGCCCCTCTTGCGGTACGCAGGTTGACGTCTTTGGGCCCAGCCAGGCGGAGCATACGGCCCGGGCCCTTTCCGTGCCGCTCCTGGGCCGTATTCCTCTGGACCCCGTGCTGGCGTCGTGCTGCGATGCAGGCGAGATCGAGCACTATGACCAGGCGGCATTGGGTCCCATCGTGGACCAGATTCTGGTGCGGATGCCGTCCGAGAAGATCAAGCCGGTCTTTGCCGCCGGAGGCAAGGGAGCCAGGTAGGACCGTCTGGTGCGGCTATGGGAGCGGCGGCGCCTGTCCATAGCGTGGACCTCAAAAGCGGGCAGTTGAGGATTGAGCTATATCCTCAGTTGCCCGCTTTTGTGTTGCCGACGGTCACAGAAGTAGCAGAGCGTGGGCTTTCAGGGACGATCCCGGTAGGCGGGCATTTCGATGACCACCTTGATGGCGCCATCATCGCGCGTGTAGGCCAGATCGTAGGCGCGCTCGGCCTGCGCCAGGGGGATGCGGTGGGTGAGCAGGGGAGAGACGTCGATCTCCCCGCGGGCGATCCAGTCCAGCGCCTGGCGGAAGGAGACCAGCCCTGGCTCATTGCCCGCGCCGGCGATGGTGATGGTGGTGCAGTATTTGCGCCAAAAGGCGTAGAAATCCAGCTCCAGGCGCTCAGCGCGCGGCACGCCGAAGAAGAGCAGCGTGCCGTAGGTGCGCACAAGCCTGGGGGTCAGGTTGATGGTCTCTACCTCGCCCGATGCCTCGATCACCACATCGGCAAGCTGCCCCCCGCAGATTTCCATGACCGCCTGCAACGGGTCCTGCTCGGCGTTGTTGATGGCATGGGTGGCGCCCATCTTGAGCGCCGCCGCCACGCGCGCTGGCTTGACGTCTATGCCGATGACCCGCTGGGCGCCCAGCCGTCGGCATACGGCATCGAAAAAGAGCCCGGCCGAGCCCTGGCCGATCACTGCCACATTCTTGCCCAGCAGGCTGGGCAGGCGCTTGGAGGCATAGATCACGGTGCCGAGCTGCTGGCCCATGAGGAAATGCTCCGGCGGGCGCCCATTGGGGAGCGGCAGCGCGTTCTCGGCGCGGGTCAGGAAGAGCTCGCGCACGGCATCCTCCGGCGGGCACAGCGCCAGCACCAGGTCACCGGGTCGCAGGCTGGAACCGGGCGCATCGACGGCCTGCACTCGGGCGATGACCTCGTGCCCGGCGGTGCCTATCGGGCGGGGGTAATCCTCGTCACGCAGATAGTAGAGGGTGTGCACATCACTGCCGCAGAGGGCAATGAGGAGCGGGCTCACCAGCACATGGCCCGGCTGGAGGGTAGGGGCGGGGGCCTCCACATGGCGAATCTTGCCCCGATCGACAACCTGGATAGCATGCATGGTTATAGGGTCCTCCTGAGTAGGGCTGTCAACATAACTCTTTCATGTCTACAACGATATGTCTGATCTGCCTGCGCTGCCAGGTATACACGATATGCAGGCGGCCGTCGGCGGCCTGGATGATGGAGGGGTAGGAATATTCTCCGGGCGCCGTCTCCAGGTCCAGGCGCATGGGCCAGGTCTCGCCGTTATCCTCAGAGACGAGGAGCGCCAGCGGGCTGCGCCCCTGCCGCGTGGGGTTGCAGGCCAGCACAATCCGGCCGTCGCACAGGCGCACGGCGTCGAGGCCGCTGTTGGGGTTGGGGATGGGGGTGGCCCAGGCCTCGGCCCAGGTGCGGCCATAATCGTCGGAGGTCGAGGCGCATACGGCGCCTACTGCCTCAGTGGCGCGCATGAGCATCTTGAGCCGCCCAGGGGCATATTCCCACACGGTAGGTTGGATGAGGCCGGCAAAGCGTTCCCCGAGCCCGTGGCCCAGCCAGGCATCGCTCGACCCGGGGCCAACGTGCGCCCCCGGCGCCGTGAGCGGGCCATATCGGCGCCATGTGCGCCCGCCATCGCTCGAGATCTCGGCCCAGCAGGCCCAGTTGCGCCAGGCCTCGCTGGAGGCGCCGCAGAGGATATCGCCGTTGCTGAGCAGGATGGGCTTGTTCTTGGCCGGCCCCAATAGCCCGGCTGGCAGGATAGTGGGCGGCGTCCAGGTCTTGCCCCCATCGTGGCTGCGCACATAGGCGCCGGTCCAGGCCGGGATCGTGGGAGCGATTTTGTAGAAGAGCCAGATCACCCCGCCCCCGTCGCGAAAGAGCACCGGGTTCCAGAGGGGGATGCCCGGCTCCGCGGCGACCCTACGCGGGGCGCCCCAGCGCCCCCCCGCGAACTGCGCCAGCCAGATAGCCACATCGGGGCGGCCCTCGGCCTCGCCCGCGAACCAGGCGGCCAGCAGCTCGCCGGGCCTCGCCTCGACGATCGTGGCGGCATGGCAGGAGGGTAGGGCAGGTGTGGGCTCGTAGAGGTATGTGGCGAGCATGGGCGGCTCCCTATGGATAGAACGTGATACGGCGCGGGGCAAGCTTCCGCGCTGAGAGCAAAGCCCCCTCAGGGGGGCGGACTATGATGACCCGTAGCTCAAGCTTCCTGGTCTTAATGCTACAGCCGTACTTACCCATCGGGGCGCGGATCCCATCCGGGCATCGCGCTTCGCACGCGACCGGAGTGGAGCCATTCGGGGGGATTGGGCGGGTTGCCTGCAGCCGGGCCGCCCGCGGGCG
>Ga0078972_1001176_pt1 | contig 98435 bp, 99 predicted proteins | sample YelNatPaOPGAMG01_FD_67568 | JGI IMG/M metagenome (GOLD analysis project Ga0078972, IMG submission 67568) | Hot spring thermophilic microbial communities from Obsidian Pool, Yellowstone National Park, USA - OP-RAMG-01 (SPADES assembly) (version 2) | ecosystem: Environmental > Aquatic > Thermal... | reverse complement strand
TTTGTTAAAAGGGGTGGCAGTCCGCCTGCTATGCAATGAAGGGGTTTTGTCTTTAATTCCCCTTTTGTAAAAAAGGGGTGGCATTTTGCCTTTCGAAGAAAGGCAAAATGACGGGGTATTTATAACAAAATCATTCAACTATTATTTTATTTTATTTATTTATTATAACGGTATATTACATGACTAACACTAACACTAATACTAACACTAACACAAACAGAAACATATACATATACAATACGCTTTCCCTCTCGAAGGAGCTTTTTAAGCCGATAAACGAGGACAGAGTTTTAATGTACGTTTGCGGAATAACCGCATACGACCTGTCGCATATAGGTCATGCCAGGGCGTATATCACTTTTGACATAATTTACAGATATTTAAGACATCTCGGTTATAATGTAGTTTACGTCAGAAATTTTACCGATATTGACGATAAAATAATAAAAAAAGCAATAGACGAAAATTCAACGGTAGAAAAAATTTCTTCGAAATATATAGACGAATACCATAAAGATATGGACGCCCTGTATGTTTTAAAGCCGACTTACGAGCCCAAAGCGACGGAAACGATTCCCGAAATGCTAAATTTGGCTTCGGGACTGATAAAGAAAGGAAATGCTTACGAAATAAACGGCGATGTTTTTTTCAGGGTTTCTTCTTTTAAAGATTACGGCAAACTTTCCCATAAAAATATTGACGAACTTGTTGCAGGTTCCAGAATACCCGTAAATGAAGAAAAGGAAAATTATCTCGATTTTGCGCTGTGGAAAAAATCTAAGGAAGGCGAACCTTCGTGGGACAGTCCGTGGGGAAAAGGCAGACCGGGATGGCATATAGAATGTTCTGCTATGAGCATGAAATTTCTGGGCGAAAGCATAGATATCCACGGCGGAGGTTCAGACCTCATATTTCCCCATCATGAAAACGAGATAGCACAGTCCGAAAGCTATACCGGCAAGAATTTTGTAAATTACTGGATTCATAACGGTTTTGTCAACATAAACAGCGAAAAGATGTCTAAATCTCTTAAAAATTTTATTACTATAAGGGATGTTCTCGATAAATTTCATCCGGAAGCGCTGCGTCTCTTTTTTATGTTTACTCATTACAGGTCTTTCATAGATTTTTCGTTCGAAGGCGTGGAAAGCGCTAATCAAAGCCTGCTGAGGCTTTATCAGGCAGTAAATCTTTATGAAGAATTCAAAAAATTAATAGAAGAAAACCGCATCGCCGTAAAAAAAGACGGCGTTTCTCCGACGGCTGAAAATATCGAAAATTATACGCACGATTTTTATAATTCGCTAAATGACGATTTTAACACGGCTAAAGCAATATCGGTCATATTCGACCTAGTAAGAAAAACTAATAAAATCATTAACGATTCAATGGTCAAAAGTTTTGTAAATTCTGAAGATATCTTATTTTTAGACTCGGCTGCGGCGTTTATTAAAAAATCGCTTTCCGGCATATTCGGGCTTTTGAACGATGACCCTAAGCGGTTTATAGAATCCAATCAGGCGGCTCTTTCGGTTTATGGAGGCGGCGAAGCCTTAATAAGCGAAGAAGAAATAAAAAAACTTATAGACAAAAGAAATAAACTCAGGAAGAACAAAGAATACGGTTTGGCGGACGAAATAAGAAAATCGCTTCTTGAAAAGGGTATTGTGTTGGAAGATTCCGGATTTGGCACTGCTTATAAATTTATCGGGACTAAACGGCAATAATTTAAATAAAAAAGTCAAAGAGGAGTTAAAGAGGAGTTAAAGGCATTTATTATAAATACCCCGTCATTTTGCCTTTCTTCGAAAGGCAAAATGCCACCCCTTTTTTACAAAAGGGGAATTAAAGACAAAGACAAAGACACAGTTTAGTCATTGTGAGGAGCGTCAGCCAATATCCTGTCATTGCGAGGAGCGTCAGCCAATATCCTGTCATTGCGAGGAGCGACAGCGACGAAGCAATCTCGCTTTTATAAAAAGGGGAATTAAAGACAAAGACAAAAGAACAGGAGTTAAATTGATTATGAATGTTAAAGAAATGGCGGAAGAATTTCTTGTATGTCCGAAATGCCGCGGTCATCTAATTTATAAAAAAATTAAAGAAAAGGAGATGCTTATCTGCAAAAATTGCAGGGTTTATTATCCGGTAGAAGATGAAATCCCGATTCTTCTTACAGAAGATGCGGTAAGCATAGACGGATCCGGTGTCAACATAGACGAACTTTAATGAATATATTTGCAAAATTAAAGCAGTTCTTTTATTTAAACAAAGATTTTTTCGTCAGGGCACAAAAATATTCTCCGGCGGCATACGGGGCGGCTGATTCCGCCATGCCCAAAAGGATATGGATTTATGCCGAATCTCTCGGTGAATTCAGGCTTGCCGCCCGCATCGCAGATATTATAAAGTCAGCATTATCCGTAAAAAATGCCCCGCTTTCGCTTTTTTTTATCAGTTTTAAAACGTTTTCGGCGCTTTCTCTCGCGCAAAACGATAAAGCCGGTAATAAAGGTAATAACGACAATAAAGCCAATAACGGCGGAATATTATATTTTTTTCATCCGTTTTTCGGATTCAGAATGATATTTAAAAAATATGCGTCAGCTGTAAAACCGGATTACTTTATATCGGTTCAGCATCCGGTTTCAAAAAAATTAATCAAAGAACTGTCTGGTCCGGCTTTTAGGACAAAATTGATTTTTATGGGGATAAGTCCTGCGGATTTAAAAAAAATGGATATAAAATATGAAGAAAAGGAAATTTCGGAAATCCCCGCCGGCTTTTCTCTGTCCGTATCTGTACCGGTTTCAGACGTTTCCGCGGCTTTCGGAGCCAAAAAGGCAGAATTTGATATTCTGCCGATGTCTTTAAAGTATGCTTCATGTTTTGAAAATAATATTGAAAGCGGAACGGCAGCGTCGGCAAGCGAAGAAAAATATTTCAAAAACAGCGTCGTATTATCTTTTGTTTCCGTTCACGAAAAAGAATCCGGCTTTATTATAAAACTGTTGGGAGAAATTATTTCGGACGAAAGCTTAAGACAAAAAATTAATTTAAAATTTATTTTTGTTCCCAGAAATATAAAAAATTCACGCAGGATTTTTAAAGAGGCGTCTAAAATAGGACTGAATCCGTTTTACTACCGTGGAAAAGCAGAAAACAAAGATTATAAAGGCGGTTTAGAAGATTTTTCGGGGTTAGGAGGGGTCGGTTTAGACAAAGGAACCGAAACCTTAATAGTCGATAAATACGGAATACTCGACGAGATATATCCCGTTTCGGACATTGTTTACGTCGGCAAAAGTTTATTTAAAAATGAGAAAGGCGGGCATAACGTTTTGGAGCCGGCTTTATTTGGCAAAGCAATCGTAACCGGTTCATATGCCGCAAATTTTAAGGATATAATAAACGAAATGGTCATCTGCGGGGCAATAACCGAAGTTAATGAAAAAAATTTCAAGGATATTCTGCTTAAATTAATCAAAGATGAAAAACTGAGGAACGAAACCGGAAAAAACGGATTAAAATTCTGTCTTCAAAAAAGAGAAGAATTTGAAAACTATTTCAAAAATTATTTAACAAAAATTATTATATAATTCTCTTTTTTAAAAGGGGTGAAAGCGGGATTGCTTCGTCGCTAACGCTCCTCGCAATGACAGGACTGTGTCTTTGTCTTTAATTCCCCTTTTTTAAAAGGGGTGGCAGTCCGCCTGCTATGCAATGACGGGGTTTTTTGCCTTTAATTCCCCTTTTGTAAAAAAGGGGTGAAAGCGAGATTGCTTCGTCGCTAACGCTCCTCGCAATGACAGGACTGTGTCTTTGTCTTTAATTCCCCTTTTTTAAAAGGGGTGGCAGTCCGCCGCAGGCGGACTGACGGGGTATTTATAATAAAATATTCAATATTCAATATTCAATAATCTAAAATCTAAAATTATAAATCATAAATTATAAAACATAAAATCTAAAATGAATTTAGCCGTTTTTATCATATCTTCAAGACTGTTTTTAGTTTTTACGTCTATATTGCTCCTGCTTATTTATTTAAGAATAAAATTTTTTAAATTAAAAATAGATTTTTTAAACGTTAAAAAGGAAAACGAGGCAAATAATCCCGTCCGTAAATTTTTCGAGTTAAACGGAATAATTCATTTTCATACCGTATATTCGGACGGTTCGGGACGCATAGAAGACATTATCGAAACCGGAAAAATACTTAAAACGGACTTTCTCGTTTCCTCCGACCACAACACGCTTAAGCCAAAATTGGACGGACTCGAAGGTTATTACGGGGGGCTTTTATATTTTGCCGCCGAAGAAATCAATACGGAATTCGGACATCTTCTTGCGCTCGGAATAGAAAACGAGATTAAAAGAGGCAAATATAAAAATGTCCTTTCCGATATTAAAAAACAGAACGGAGCCGCCGTCATATGCCATCCCTACAACTGGTGGACTCCATGGAAAAATTTTAAAGTCAAAGGATATGACGGCATCGAAATTATCAATCTGGATTCGCAATGGAGGGGTATGAACCCTTTATATATAGTTGCGGTCATTCTGTCATACCGTATAAATCCTCTGTACTCACTGCATTTTTTATCGCATAAGCCGATAAAAACGCTCAAATTCTGGGACAGCGTCCAGAAGCACAAATCTATGAAAACCGGCATAGCCGCTGCAGACGCCCATTCAAACGTAAAATTAACGAGAAAGCGCAGAATTAAATTCCCTAAATATTCCGAGCTTTTTTCCGTCGCGAGGAATCATATCCTGCTTGACGGCAGGCTGTCCGGCGATTTATCGGAAGACAAAAAGAAAATAACGGAAGCCGTTAAAAAAGGAAGATGTTTTTTTTCCTTCGACCTGTTCGGAATTCCGAAAGGGTTTTATTATTATGTTTCTGTCTGCGGAAAATATTATTTCAGCGGAGATTCGGCAGATTCTGCCAAACATCATATAGACATGGACAAAAACGGTAAAAATGTTATAATATATTCAGGAATAGATATAAATCCAAAAAAAAATCCGTATATAATCAATTTATTCCGTAACGGCAAAAAAGTCTTTTCTTCAAAAAACGGCGGTCTGATTTATGAAGTAAAATCTGTTCCGGATATACCGTCTTTTTACAGGGTCGAGATAGACGTTTTTTTCGGCCGTAAAAGAATAACTTATCTTTATTCTAATAACATAGAAATTTATTAATTTATTTTATTTATAATTTATTTAATTAATTTATAACTTATATTTATAAAATTATGAACAATCTTAATCTTAAGGGCGAAGATATCGAAAAATTAGACCGGGAATTCGTGTGGCACCCTTTTACGCAGATGTCTGACTGGGAAAAAGAGCGGAATATATTAATAGAAAAGGGAGAGGGGGTTTATCTCTACGATATTTACGGCAACAAATATATCGACGGAGTGTCGTCTTTATGGGTAAACGTTCACGGACATAATAATCCCGAATTAAACGAAGCGTTAAAGGAACAGCTCGGTAAAATCGCCCACAGCACGCTTCTGGGTCTTGCAAATATTCCCTCGGCTATTCTTGCCGAAAAACTTATCGAAATCGCGCCTAAAAACCTTAAAAAAGTTTTTTATTCGGATTCCGGTTCGACTTCCGTCGAAATTGCCGTTAAGGTCGCCTTCCAATATTTCAGGCAGAAAGGTCCGGCATATAAAAACAAAAAAAAGATAATTGCGGCAACGTCCGCTTATCACGGCGACACCTTGGGAAGCGTTTCCGTGGGCGGGATAGAGCTTTTTCATTCCATTTACAAGCCTTTGCTCTTTGAAACAATCAGGATTACTTATCCTTACTGCTACAGATGCCCTTTTAATCTTAAGCATCCCGATTGCGGGCTTTACTGCGCCAAAGAAGCCGAAAAAATAATAAAAGTCCATGCCGAGGAGTCCTGCGCGCTTATAATAGAACCTATGTTGCAGGGGGCTTCCGGAATGATAACAATGCCCGCGGGATATATGAAAAAAATAGAAAGGGCGTGCAAAGACAACGGCGTTTTACTGATACTCGACGAAGTAGCCACAGGTTTCGGAAGAACAGGAGAAATGTTCGCCGCTTTTCATGAGGATATTTCGCCGGATGCGATGTGCGTAGCCAAAGGTATTACCGGAGGTTATCTTCCCATGGCGGCAACGCTTTTCATGCAGGAAATTTACGACGGTTTTTTGGGGAACTGCGGCGACAACAAAACCTTTTTTCACGGGCATACGTACACCGGAAACCAGCTTGCATCCGCATGCGCCGTAAAATCGCTTGAAATGTTTAAAAAATACGGACTGCTTAATAGAATGAAACCCGTCATAGCCCGTTTCAACGAGCTTCTTAAAGAATTCCGGCAGTTGGGAAACGTAGGAGATATAAGAAATATCGGTCTTACGGCAGGCATAGAATTGGTAAAAGACAAAGACACCAAAGAGCCGTTTGAAGCAGGGGATAGAATCGGACATAAGGTCGTTCTTAACGCACGGGAAAGAGGTGTAATAATAAGACCTCTTGGCGACGTCATCGTAATAATGCCGCCATTAGTTATAGACGAAAGTACCCTCGAAACGCTTATGTCGGCAATTTACGATTCCGTTAAAGCGGCAGTGAAAACCAAAGAAAAAAGGGGTCAATAAAAAAGGTGTCAGATTTAAGAAAAAAGGTGTCAGATTTAAAATCTGACACCTTTTTTTGGGAAATGCTTCGTCGCTAACGCTCCTCGCAATGACTATAGAAGGGGTTTTTGCTTTTAATTCCCCTTTTGTAAAAAAAGGGTGGCATTTTGCCTTTCGAAGAAAGGCAAAATGACGGGGTATTTATAACAAAATAAATAAATAATAAATCAATAACTTAATAAATTATGAATTTAAACGCTTTAAATAAAGGCTATATAGGCTTATTCCTTTCGTGGGCTCTTTCGATGGGACTGCTGTATCCGGGCATTATTTTTTTAATGATTCTGGAATCATGCGCTCTTCCCGTTTCTTCCGAGTTAATTCTGGGTCTTTCGGGATTTTTATCGGGAGAGGGCAAAATAAACTTTTATCTTGCCGTTTTAAGCGCAACGCTCGGCACTTTTATCGGCGCATCTCTGCTTTATTATATAGGAAAAAAAGGCGGCAGAAGGATGATAGAAAAATACGGAAAATATTTCCTCGTCAGCAAAAACGAACTCGATAAAGCGGAAATCTGGTTTAAGAAATACGGCTCTATAGCGGTATTGGTCGGCGTGTGCCTCCCCGTTATAAAAACTTATATAGGTTTCCCGCCCGGCGCGTCGCTGATGAATTATAAAAAATTCAGCATTTTTATAATATTAGGTTCACTTATCTATAATACCGCCGTCGCATATCTCGGACTAGTCGTAGGGCGCAATATCGGCATTTTTATTCCGTATTTCAGGAAATTCGGAATTATTTTGCTCTCAGCCGTATTGGTGTTAATAATTATATATTTTTATAAACACATAAAAGCGGCGTTTAAAAACTAATAAATATTATTATGTTTTTCGACAAAAATAAAAACAGCCATCCCGCCGCCTCCGGACGTTTCGCCTCTTACGGCGAAATAGTTTCTAATTTCGCATGCTTAGCTTATAATGCCGGAATTTCTAAACCGGATAAAACAACGGATAAAACAAGTTTCCGTTTCGGAAAAATTTATTACTTTTTTGCGGTATCCGCCGTATCGCTTATTATTGCAATAATTATAACGGTATTTTTAAACGCCGCCGCGCCCGCCGTCCGCAATCCTTTTGAAGTATCAGCTGAATATCTGATATTGTGGCTTGTTTTCTTTTTTATATTGAGCTTTGCAGGAAATAAAATAAGCGCGCTCGATAAAAACCGGAAAAATTTAGGTTTTATCGCACCCGGCGGCATTAAAAATGCTTCCGTCGGTTTTACGGACGAAAAAGCCTTTAGACTTGGAATTTTAAAAGGCGCAGGCAATAAAAAATATCCTGACGTTTTAATCGGATTAGACGAAAAAAAGAGATTCGAGCATACGCTTATCGTTTCGCCTACAGGCGGCGGTAAAACATCGAGGTATATAGTTCCGGGAATTGCCGCAGATGCGCGATATTCCGGCGTCAGCGTATTTGCGATAGACATAGACAGCCCTTATCTTTACGAATCGGTTAAAAAAGACTGGATTAAGGCGGGTAAAACCGTTATTTATTTCGACCCCTACGAACCGGAAACGGAACCTGAACCGGAAATGAAAGATTCCGATTATAATGCCGATCATAGTGCCGAAAGCGGAAACGGCATAATCGGGGCAAAAGCCGCGCGAGCCTTTTTTAATCCTTTAACCGGTAAAGACAAAAATCCTTTAGCTGACGATAAACTTTTGGATATTTCGTCTATACTTTTTCATTTAGATAAACAGGAAATAAAAGGCGGCGATGTTCATGCCCATAAATACTATTCAAAAAGGTCTTCGGATTTGTTTTACGGATGCCTTTTGTATCTTAAATATAAATACGGCGCCGAATATTTCGACCTCGTTACCGTAAAAGCGTTTTTTGAAAGGGGAGTTAAATTCATCGAGGAAGAAATAAAAAAATTTAACGGAGAAAACGTTAAAAAGATAAAAATTTTATTTAATAATTTTTTGGAACTTCCGGTTTACGAGAGGGCAAAAATCGTTACCGATATATTAAATAATCTGGATTTTTTAAGCGACCCGAATGTCGCATCCCATTTTAGATGCAAAGGCAAGGATACTCACGATTGTTTTTTTATAGGCGATTTTTTTGCTAAAGATATGCTTTTTATAGCAGGCATACCCAAGGAAAAGATAAATTCGGGAGGAGACAGGCTTATGTCTTTCATAACCCGCATTTTTATTAATGCTGTTTATGAAGACAGAAGAAAAAAACTGAGGGAAGAAAATAAACCGGACACCGGCACAGCTTCAGATACCGTTACCGTTACCGATACCGCGAGCTGTAATTCCCGCAGTATATTTATGTATCTCGACGAATTTCCGGCGTTAAGCCTTAACGATTTCGACATAGAACTGGCAAACCTCAGAAAAACAAATACCGGAGTATGTTTGACCGTTCAGGATATCGCCTTTTTAAAAGACCGCTACGGCGATACCGCTCTTATAACTTCCAATATAGGAACCCATATAGTTATGGGACACGCCGGTTACGAAACATGCAAATATTATTCCGAAATATCCGGCGAGAAATACGTGTTCCACAAAGAACGCGTTAGAAAACATATCGCCCCTGTATCCAAATCTTTTCCGGATTCTACGCTTGCGGATTACGATTACGGCGAAACTCCGGTTGCTTCCGGTCTTTATCCCTTAATTTCGCCCGACGAATTAAAAAACATGGACGGCAATTCCGTATTTATTTATACTAAATTCGTGAATCCGTTCATATTGAATCAATAATACGGCAGTAAGAAAAAAGGCGTCAGATTTAAAATCTGACGCCTTTTTTGAGATTGCTTCGTCGCTAACGCTCCTCGCAATGACAGGACGGGGTTTTTGTTTTTAATTCCCCTTTTGTAAAAAAGGGGTGGCAGTCCGCCGCAGGCGGACTGACGGGGTATTTATAATAAAATGTCTTTAACTCCTTTTTTTACTTCTGCGTCTGCACTTTAATAGCCGAAATCATAGTCGAGGCAAGGCTTTTATATGTGGCGGAAGAAGCATTTTTTTCTAACAGTCCGTAATATTTCAGCGCAAGGACGTTGTTATTCATATATTTCATGTAAATATAGGCTATCTGGGACAGTTCGTATTGAAAGTGTTTTCCAGACGGGTTAAGTTCGTAACTTTTCTTAAAATACTCCAAAGACAGTTTATAATTTTTGTTTGAATAGTTTATTAAACCGAGATAATAATAGGTTTCGTATAAAATGTCGGCATTGTTTTTTTCTTTGGCGTAGTTATTTTTAACGGCTTCGTTGAAATATGCGTCAGCCGCTTTTAAATCGTTTTTGCCGAATTCCTCCCGCCCCAGAAAATAAAGATTTTTTAACTTGTCTTCCGGAGGAAGCAGGTTAAGGCTGGTTTTTAATAAATTAACGTAATCACCGGCATACTTTAATTTTTTATACAGCTTTAATTTTAATTTTATAATTTTATTCCTTAAATTAAGGCTTTTTACGCTTTTTAAATCAATACCTTTTATTAACGCAAGAGATTTTTTGTAGTTTGCCGATTTAAAATAAACATCGGCAAGAAAATATTCGGAACGGGGGCTTTTGTCTAAAACATAATACTTTTTCGCATAAATTAAGGCTGATTTCTCGTCTTTTTCTTTAATTTTTATCTTAGAGAGGTAAAGATAGGTTTTCGGGTTTATGTATTTAGGCGCGATTAAAAATTCTATTCTGCCCAAAGATGTAAATGCATCATCGAAACTTTTATTTTTATAATCTTTTTTTATAATGTTATAAATTAATCCGGAGGCTTTTTTTTCTGTTTCCGTCTTTTCCTTTTCCGGCATATAAGGGAAATCGAAAAGGATTCTTTTTAGATATTTTAATTCTTCGCGGGGCTTATTTTCTTTTCCGTAATAATCGGCTATAAATTTTAACGATTTAAGTTTAATACCCGGGTAGCCTATTTCAGAAGCCCCCATTTCTATATATTTGATGCCGGAGGGGTTTTTTTGTTCCGCCAGCGCCATGCCGTAATATACCAATCCGTTCTTATAGTAATAGCCGGAGCAATAATTCGAAGACCTTACGAAATAGTTCTGCGCTGCGGGATATTTTTTTGCTTTAAAAGCGATTAGCCCTTTATAATATAACTTATAACAGCGGTCGTCCTTTTCAGGTTTAAATAAGCCCTTATTATTTAAAATCATAAGGGCGCCGGATAAATCGCCTTTATGATTTATCAGGTAATTCAAGTAAACCGATTTAAAATAATTGTCTCTTTTCCTAAGGTAGATTATTTTTTTTAAAATCTTTTTAACGTGGTCTTTTTCGAACAGTTCATCCGCCGATTTTGTTCTGCCGCAGGAAGCGTAGGATAAAGTGAGATAAATGAGCGACCTGTCGTAAAGCCTGCCGCCTTTTTTGCTTTTGCTTAAAAGAAATTTGAAGTCCCTTATTGAGCGCCTGTAATTTTTAAGGTTAAAATCGCTTCTTGCCATATAAAATATAACATTGTAAATTTTTTTATAATCCGGATTTTTATATATAATTCTCTGAAAATAAGGCTTTGCCATATAAAAATTTCCCTGCCTGTATAAAATTTTTCCGCAAAGGTAATAAACGTCGGAGGATAAGGTTTTTCCGGTTTCATAATTATTAAGTATAAATTCAAGCCGCCGGTATGCAGAGACAAACCTGTCGGCTTTATAATCGTTTAAAGCCTTTTTATACATGTCGAGGGCTTTGGGCGATACCGCGGTTGTTCCGGCGGCTTCCGCACTGACGGCGGTATAACCCTGAAATATTAAAACAGAGCCCGCGCTTATTATTAAAAGCAGAGCAAACGCGAGCAAAATCGATAGCGGATTATTTTTTATTTTTTTCATATCTTTTCAGCTTTTCTATTAAGGTAGTTCTGTTAAGCCCCAGCATCTTGGCGGCTTTTTCTTTGACCCCGCCGGAAATTTTCATAACCCTGTTTATGATATCCATCTCGGTTTTTTCCATTTCTTTTTTAAGGTTTATTCCCGAAACCTTAATTTTCTCCGCGTCGATAGCTATATTGACGGCATGATTTGTTTTGGGTTCCGTGTCTTGTTGTTCCGCGTCTTGTTGTTCCGCGTTTTCTTGTTCCGCATCTTTTTTTTGTCCGGCGGGGTTTTTGCTGTTGTGTTCGATGTGCTCGGTCGCCTGTTCGGCGGCTGACGGATGCTTATATTTTTCAGGTATATCTTTTGCGGTAATAAGTCCGGTTTCGTTTAAGACTACCAGCATCTCCATAATATTCTCAAGTTCTCTTACGTTTCCTGCCCAGCCGTAATTTAAAAGTATATCAAAAGCGTCTTCCGAGATACCGTAAACCGCACTGTTTTGAAAATCGGAAAATTTCTTTAAAAAATAATAGATTAAAACTATAATGTCAGGCTTTCTCTCCCTCAGTGGCAGGATATGAACCGGTATGACGTTAATTCTATAATAGAAATCTTCCCTGAACAGTTTTTCGGAAATCATTTCTTCTAAATTTTTATTTGTCGCAGAAATAATCCTGACGTCTATTTTTTTTGTTTTTAAAGAGCCTATCGGCTCAATTTCTCTTTCCTGAATAACACGCAAAAGTTTAACCTGAAGCGAAAGACTCATATCGCCTATCTCGTCTAAAAATAATGTCGATTTGTCTGCCAGGTCGAATCTGCCCTGCTTATCGGTAAACGCTCCGGTAAACGCTCCTTTTTTATATCCGAAAAGTTCGCTTTCCAGAAGCCCTTCGGGAAAAGCGCCGCAGTTTACGGACACCATAGGGTTCATACCCCTTCTGGATTTATTATGTATAAGCCTTGCTATAAGTTCCTTGCCCGTTCCGGATTCTCCGGTAATAAGCACGGAGCTTTCGGATTGAGCTATTTTGCAGGCTTTTTCTATAACGGATTTAATGTGCTTAGAAACTCCGTATATGTTTATTCCGGTATCTGCATCGGCGGTATTGTCATTATTTTGACATAGGTCTTCAAGCAGAGTCGATGTTTTGTCTATAAATGCATTATAATGTTTTTTTTTAAAAATCTTAGAGTCTATAAATTTTTCGTAATTTAATTTTTTTATATTGCCTTGATGAATTATGTGGTCTATATTGTGTTTTATTAAAAAAGCTATGTCCTGCCAGCTTAAATCCGTTATATTATTGACATAAACATAAAGTTTTATGTTCCTTTTAGGGGTTGCCTTAGATATTGCAGAAACGTTAATCCTGCTGTATTCCGCAATAATATAAGTATCGCTGTTAAAATTGGACGGAAGTTCATTTATACCTTTAAGTTCGGTTATTTTTTTTTCGTCGACCGTTTTTGCGAGAGTACTCTTAATAAGAGCGCAGATATCTGCCCGTTCCGATATAATATAAATAATAGATATGTTTTTTTCCATTTGACTTAAATTGTTTATATTATTTATAATTTATATATTATGCTTACAATAATCGTAGACGGATATAATTTTATATTCAACTCTTATTTTAAAATACGTTTTAAATCGGATGAACTTCAAAAATTAAGAGAAGAAACTATAAATTTTTTATCAAAATATTATAATGTAAAAAGAAATAAAGTGGTAGTGGTTTTTGACGGATATAATACCGGCGAGCTTTCCGAGTCTAAATACAACTGTCAAAATATTGAAATAATTTATTCTAAAAAAGACGAAAAGGCGGACGACGTAATCGTCAGATTAGCAAAAAGCATTACCGGAAACCTTCTCATAGTCACGAACGACAATGATATAAGGCGGCGCGCTTCAAGCGCATCATGTTCCTGTTTGGACGTGGACGAGTTTATAAGGCTGGCGGAAAATATAATAGCGCAGGGAATATACGGCGGCATTAAAGGCATTGCTGACGGAACGAACTGGCGGGAAGAGGAAGATTATGAAGACGGGATAGCAGGCAGAAGGGGAGGGTGTGTAAAAAAAGGCAATCCTCACCGTCTCTCTAAAAAAGAAAGGCTTAAGATTAAAAAAATCAAAAAACTTTGAATTTTTTAAGACCGTTTAAAATTTCGTATCAACAGTTTTACCGCTAATTGCCGTAAAGCCCCTGCCTTTAGGCATGGGAGTATGTCAAGCACAACAGCCGGGTATTTGCCTTTAATTCCCCTTTTTGCGAAAGCGAGATTGCTTCGTCGCTAACGCTCCTCGCAATGACAGGATATTGGCTAACGCTCCTCGCAATGACTGGACTGGGTATTAGTTTTTAATTCCCCTTTTTTAAAAGGGGTGGCAGTCCGCCGCAGGCGGACTGACGGGGTACTTATAATAAAATATTCAATTTAATCTGAATTTTTAATCCGGCGTTACCTTAGTAAAAATTTTTTTTATCTGTTCGAGCTGTGTTTCGATTCTTGCGTCTATTTCGCCGAAATCTGTTTTTATTATAACGCCGCCTCCCGGCAGATTGGCGTCCGGCATGAAGTTTATTGAAGCCTGCTTTTCTATGAAATTTTTTACCGCTTCCGGATTTTTATTTAAGACTCCGTAATCTGCAGGATTTAAACAAACTGTAAACTTTATGGAGTCCGAAGTTTTGTTTACCGCATCGGCTATTATTCCTGCGATTAAGCTGCTGTCTGCGGCTGTTTCAGCTTTTACTATAGTTTCGGCTATTTTTAAAGATAATTTTATTACGTCCTGTTTTACATCTTCATATAATTCGTTTTTAAATCTTTCTATAGATTCCGAAGCCCTGAAGATATTTTTGACTCCTTCTTCCATCGATTTTAAGACATCTCTTTTGCCCTGTTCGAATCCGTCCGAATAACCTTTTTTGCGGGCTTCTTCGAAAATGGCGCTTTCTTTTTCTTCGAATGCTTTTGCTGTTTTATATTTATAGTTTTCTATTAACGTAATGATGAATTTTTGAAGCGAAGGAGGCACGGACTCTAATGCGGCGGTCAGTTCTTTATTATCTTCCGATTTTTCGTTTCTCAGTATATTTACTAAAAGCGTTTTTTTTCCGTCGTATAAAGCGTTTCCCTCTATATTTAGTTCGCGGTCTTTTAAGATTTTGCTCATACGAGTTTTTCGCTTTCGCTTTTTACGGCAAGGCTGATTTTGCCTTCGTCTTCAAGTCTTCTTGCTACTTTCAGTATTTCATGCTGGACTTTTTCTACTTCCGATAACTTTTTAGGTCCCATAGCTTCGAGGTCGTCTTTAATCATTTCCTGCGCTCTCTTGGAAACGTTTGCCAGAATTTTTGTTTTAAGTTCGTCAGAAGCCGTTTTTAAAGCCAGAACAATCTGGTCGTGGGATACTTCCCTTAAAATTAACTGCATAGATTTGTCGTCCACGCTCGCAAGGTCGTCGAAGGTGAACATAAGCTCCCTTATTTTTTCGGCTTCTTCTTTATCTAATTTTTCTATGTCCGCAAGTATAGGTTCTTCTATGGATTTATCCATATTGTTTAAAATATCCGCTACCGTTCTGACGCCCCCGACTAATTTGCTCTGCGTCGAACCCGTCGATTTCAACTGTTCCTGAAGCACCTCGTCGAGGTCTTTGATTACGCCTGGAGGAACCCTTTCCAATTTGGAAAGTCTGAAAACTACCTGCGACCTGATGGAAGAAGGCAGAAGACTTATTACCACGGCAGCCGACAAAGGTTCCAAGTGTCCAAGTATAAGCGCTATTGTCTGCGGATGTTCGTTTTTCACGAAATCGGCTATAATATGGGGGTCAAGCCATTTTAAGGTTTGGAGACCTTCTTCTTCTATTGGTCCGTGCAGGTTGTCCAATATTTTTTTTGCTTTTTCAGGGTCTAAAGATTTTGCTATAAGGTTTTTTACGTAGTCGTCTCCCTTAACTACGATGCCGACCTTAGAGAAATTGGAATTGAAGTCTTTGAGAACGTTTTCCGAATCGTCTTTCTCGATGGTAGGAAGCTGGTCCATATATTTGGTAATTTTTTGAATTTCCATAAGTTCCAGCCTTTTTATTATTTCCGATGCCGCATCGTCGCCCACGGAAACAAGAAATATAGCCGCCTTTTCGGGACCCGAAAATCTTCTGCCCATATATTTTATATCTCTCTATTAGATTCTTTAAGTAAATTTTTTACGTAATTAGTCGCCGCATCCGGGTCTGCTTTTACTATACTGACTGCGATATCCTTTACGTTTGGCTCCGGTTTCTGAATAGATTCCTGTTTTATCTGCGCCAGCGTTTCAAGCCTTTCTTCCTCCGTCCGCCTTGCGGGCAAGCGTGATTCGTATGAAGTAATATATTTCATTAAAGGGCGCAAAATAATCAGTATCAGTAATACTATGCCTATTAAAATAACGCCGTATCTGATTATTTCTCCGAGATTAGATTTTATAAGTGACGTTATGGATTTTTTAGGCGGAGCCGGTATCGTGTAATGTATTCTCTTGAACGGAATATTCGCTACCACGACTTTGTCTTTAGCGGTTTTAGAATAGCCGATAGCCGTTTTAACTATATTTTTGAAGAGCGCCATTTCGGAAGAGCTTCTCGGTATATATTTGACCGACGGCGAACCTTTTGCGGCTTTTACTTTTTTGTAAGTTCCGTTGACGAGAACCGAAGCATAAACTCTTTGCACCGTTCCTACCGGATATGAAATCTTTTCTATTTTTTTCGACACGTCGTAATTTGTAGTTTCTTTTTTTACGGTATGGGTACTCGGTTTTGCCGTAGGGATAGGAGTCTTTCCCGGCGGAAGATTTGATTTTGCGCCTGGAATTCCGTAAGGCTTTAAGGCACCGGTTGAAGAAGACCTGTATGTCTGCTGGGAAACTATTGCCGTAGTATTTGGATTATAGGTTAGCTTAGATTCCGTTTTTTTTGAAAAATCTACTTTTACATATACTTTAGACGTAACGTTTCCTTCCCCTACAACGGGTATAAGCATAGAATTTATTTTATTTTCTAAATTTTTTTCGATTTTATGGACGTAATTAAGCTGATTTACGGTATATTCAAAAGAACTTTTCGTAGGCATAGACAATAACCGTCCGTCAGTATCGACGACTGTTATGTTTTTAGGCTTCAAGCCTTCTACGGAGCTGGCCACTAAATGGATTATCCCGTTTACCTGCATTTTATTAAGGGTCATCCCGGGTTTCAGCTTTATGATGACCGACGCTTTAGACGGTGTTCTTCTGGTGACGAAAACCGAGTTTCTTGGGAGGACTATCAAGACTCTGGAATATTTAACACTGTCGATCTGGTCTATAGTTCTTTCTAACTCTCCCTGCAGGGCCCTTTGATAATCTACATGCTGCATAAAATCCGTCATGCCTATCTGAACTTTGTCGAATATAGAAAATCCGACCCCTTCTTGATGAGGAAGACCTATTGAAGCAAGTTTAAGGCGGGTTTCATAAACTTTGTTTTTAGGAATCAGAATCGTCTTTCCTCTGTCGGAAAGTTTATAAGGGATATTGTACGAATGAAGTTTATCGATTATGCCGGAAGCCGCCGGCGCGTTCAAGTTGGAATAAAGAACGCCGTATTGCGGCGCAGTAGCATACAGCGCTGTAAAATATACAGCTATAACAACCCCGATTATTACGAGGGCGAATACGATCTTTCGTTCTACCGAAAGCTCGACGAAAAAAGTTTTTAACTGGGAACCGAAGTCCTTGAAAGTAGCGGCCATTTAGTGTTAAGCTTTTCTTATACCTGCATATTCATAATCGAATTGTATGCGGTTATAATTTTATTTCTGACCTGCATCATGAGTTCGAAAGAATCGTTTGCTTTTTCCATGTCTATCATTGCCTGATGTATATTGGACGATTTTCCGGTAGCAATGGCTTCTGCCGAGGCGTTCGCCGTATTTTGAAGTTCGTTGACTTTATTTATGGAATTTAAAAGCGTATCTGCGAAAGAACTGCCTCCCGGACCGCCTGTATCGGCAACGCCGGATGCGGAAGTGCCGCCATTCGTAATGCCGTTGGGATTAAGTTCTTTTATATCGTTTAAATTAATTGCGTTTTCCGCGCCTATAGGTAAAGCCATAGCCAAATCCTCCTCCTTGTCCTTTAATGCTTATAATGCGTATTTACCGGCGGACTTAATTATTCCCCTGTGATTTGTTTAAGCCCGCCTTAATTTTAATTATACCATATTTTATATTTTATTTTGAAAATCAAATCTTTAACGACGACTGCGACATAGCTTTAGATTCCGATATAACCTGAGCATCCGCCTGATAAGCCCTTGTAGCCGAAATCATATTTACGAGTTCCCTTATTGACGATATATTGGGAGTTTTGACGTATCCGGCTTTATTAGCCAGCGGATTGCCTGGGTCGTATTTTTCAGAAAACGGATTTTTGGCATTTTCTATTTTTTCCACTTCGACGCCGAAATAATTTTTAAATTTAACGGTTTTGAAAAGCGGTTCTTTTTTTACGTAAGGAAGTCCGTTGCCGGCATCGTCGGTATTAATGTTCGCAAGATTGGACGAAATAACGTTCATCCTTATTCTTTCGGCATTTAAGCCTTGCGCCGCTATCTTTAAAGAATCGTTAAAACTCATAACATATCCTCCTTTGTAAAAAAGTTATACTATTTTACCTATATATATTATATTGTATTGTAGGCATTTCGTTTTTAATTCCCCTTTTATAAAAGCGAGATTGCTTCGTCGCTAACGCTCCTCGCAATGACAGTACTGCGTCTTTGTCTTTAATTCCCCTTTTTTAAAAGGGGTGGCATTTTTGCCTTTCTTCGAAAGGCAAAAATGACGGGGTATTTATAATAAATAATAAACATTTTTTTCAACTTATTTCCTGCATTACGGATTAGCATTGGTTATAGCATAATTAAGCGTCGCAAATTTTTTAGACAATAAACCGGCAACCGCCTCAAATCTTATTGCGTTCGATGTCATATCGCTCATTTCCTTACTCAGGTCAACGGTATTTCCGTCCAGCGGAGGAACGGTTTCGTCTTTTTGATTATGGACAAAAGATTTTATATAGTCAGATTGTCCTTCAGTTTGCGACCCGGATGCCAACACGCCGCCTAAATCTTTTTGGGACGTAGCTTTCATAGGCATAGAGTCCGACGATGGAACAAGACTTTTCATAACCTGCTCAAAGTTAAGCTCTTTTGCCTTGTAACCCGGCGTATTCGCGTTTGCGACGTTAGAAGCTATAACGTTCTGCCTGTCGCTCAGAACGTTTAAACTTTCTCCCAGAATTCCGTAAATTTCACTAAACATATAGTGGACTCCTTATTTTATTATAAATACCCCGTCATTTTTGCCTTTCAAAGAAAGGCAAAAATGCCACCCCTTTTTTACAAAAGGGGAATTAAAAGCAAAACCTCCTTCTATAGTCATTGCGAGGAGCGTTAGCGACGAAGCAATCCCGTTTTCACCCCTTTTACAAAAGGGGAATTAAAAACAAAACCTCCGTCATTGCATAACAGGCAAAAATGCCACCCCTTTTTTACAAAAGGGGAATTAAAAACAAAACCTCCGTCATTGCATAACAGGCAAAAATGCCACCCCTTTTTTACAAAAGGGGAATTAAAAACAAAACCTCCGTCATTGCATAGCAGGCAAAAATGCCACCCCTTTTAAAAAAGGGGAATTAAAAGCAAAACCTCCGTCATTGTATATATATGTATATATAATTGATAAAATTTCACACCTAGTCCTAAATTAATTCGCTATTTATTTTTAATGCAAAAATTATGCCACGTAAGGCAAAAACACGCTGATTTTTGCCCCGCCGAGTTCTTTGGAATTTTCGGCGCTGATGTATCCGCCGTGAGCCATAACGTTGTTGAGGGCTATCGACAGACCTAAACCGGTTCCGCCGCTTTTTTTAGTCGAAAAAAAAGGGTTAAAGATATTCTTTACGACATCCTCCGAAAAACCCGGTCCGTTGTCTTCAAAATCTATGCGGATGTAACCGTTCCCGTCTTCTCCGCCTGGAACGGACGAGGATTTTACTTTTAAAATACCGTCAATATTTTGAACGGCATGCGCCGCATTAATAATTATGTTGACGAAAGTCTGCCCTATAAGATTTTCATCAATGTCTAAAATAATATTTTCGTCTATTGCGGTAATTACTTTTACCTTTTTTTCTCTTATTATATATGAAGAATACATTATGGATTTATTGACTGCTTCGGATAAACGGCATGGCGAAAAAGCCGGCTGGACGGTTTTTGAAAATTCGAGGACATTGTTTATGGTTGTGTTCATATTTTTGACGGCGGATATTATATTGGAAATAATTTCCGCATGCTCGCCGTTATCAATCTCTTTTTGCAGAATGGAAGCGAACAGGTCTATCGAACCCAGCGGGTTCCGTATTTCGTGAGCTATTTTTGCTGACATTTCGCCAAGTTCCGCCAGCCGTTTAAACTTCTTTATCTCTTCTATATTCTGAATTATAAAAATCCGTCCGGAATTTTTGCTGTTACTTCCGTGTATGTTTTTTATATATAGAAATACCGGAATTAATTTTTCGTCCTGTACTCCGGATTTCATCAGCTTTTCTATCGGATAAAAAACGGGTTTTATGAAATCGCCCAGCGCAGAACCGTTAAAAAAAAATTTTAAAAACTCGTCAACAGGGCGGTTTAAATAATTGACAAGATTGTATCCGCCGGCAATGTCGGTTAACGACTTGTTAATAAATTTGACAAGGTTATTTTCGCCGGTAATTAAAATCCCTAAAGGCAGGCTTTCCAGAACGGTATTAAGATTTTCCTTCAAATCTTTTATTTCTTCTTCGAGACTTTTGTAATACTCCGAAAGTTTTTGGGAAGCTGCTTCGAACGATTCAAAAGCCTTTTTAAGCTCCTCTCCGGTCAGCGCCGAGGCAGACCTGTCTTCAGAGTCTTCGGATTGCTTTTGCGCCGATGACAGTTTGAACGCATTCGGCACTGCCGAGCCGCCGCCGCAGGATTTTTCCGATGCTGTTTTTTCATCCGTATTCATAGGACAAATTTTATCATAATTTCAAAGTTTCAAAGTAAAATTATTTCAAAATAATTTTTTTAATCATTTTTTATCAATTTTTTATTAGTTATAATATAATATATAGCTGATAATAATCAAAATAATATAAGAATATAAAAAAATATAAAAATATGAGAATATGAGCGAAAATAAAATAGGCGGCTTAAATATATCAGGCATATCAGGCATATCAGGCGGCAAAACGGCGTCCGGCGGCATAGGCAAACAGAATAATCCGGCTGGCAGGATTCTGATAGTCGACGACGACCCCCATATGCGTTCCGCATTGAGTCTCAGCTTAAAAAAAACAGGCAGAGAAGGGGATATTTTTGCTTCGGCGGAAGAAGCCCTAAAATTTTTGGACGGATTGGACGGCAGTATCTATTTTCTTATATTATCCGACTTAAACCTTCCCGGAATGGACGGAATTTCTTTTTTAAGCGAAATAAAAAAGCGCGGAGCGTTTAAGCAGATTCCTTTCGTTATCATTACCGCATACGGAACGGTTGAAAGCGCGGTTTCTGCAATGAAATCAGGCGCTACCGACTATCTGCTGAAGCCTTTCGATATATCCGATTTTGAAAAGATGCTTAAAAATGCGGAAAAAATTTCCGCATACGAAGCTCTTAAAAAAAATGCGGCTGGCGCGGAACCGGCTGCGGGTGCTGGCGCGGAAGCGGATGCAAATGCAAACGGCAAATCCGGTTTTATCTGCGAATCGTCGGCAATGAAAAAAATAAGCGAATATATTAAGGCTATAGCCGACACGGACGCCACAGTCCTTATAACCGGCGAATCAGGAACGGGAAAGGAAGTCGTGGCAAAAAGAATACATAATTTAAGCAAAAGAAAAGGTAAATTTATCGGCGTCAACTGTTCTGCCATAGTGCCGACTCTTCTTGAAAGCGAACTTTTCGGCTACGAAAAAGGGGCTTTTACCGGCGCGGTTTCTTTGAAGAAAGGAAAATTTGAACAGGCGGACGGCGGAACTATACTGCTTGACGAGATTGCCGAAATGTCTCAAAATCTTCAGGCGAAAATACTCAGGGTCCTTCAGGAAAAGGCTATAGACAGGGTGGGAGGGGACGGAGCCGTTCCAGTAAACGCAAGGGTCATCGCCGCTACAAATAAAGACATAGAAAAAGCTGTAGCCGAAGGAGATTTCAGGGAAGACCTGTTTTACAGGCTTAACGTCATCCGCCTGCATCTGCCGCCGCTGAGAGAAAGAAGAGAGGATATAATTCCTCTCGCGGAATACTTTACTTCGGTTTATGCGAAAAAATATTTCAGGGAAATTTTTGGCATTACGGAAGAAGGACAGAATTATCTCCTTTCGCTCAGTTTTCCCGGTAACATCAGGGAGCTGGAGAATATAATAGAAAGAGCCGTTATACTGGCTCAGAAAGATAATTATTTAGGCGTGCGCCATTTCGGGAGTTTCGCCGGCATCGGCGGAATCAGTGAAACCGGCGGAACCGGTGAAATCAGTGAAACAGTTGAAACCAGCGGTTCGGGAAACGAAAGCGCCGCAAATCCGGATGCCGTTTCTGCTTTTAACATCAAAGAATTTAACATCAAAGAAATGGAAGAAAAACTGATTATAGCCGCCCTCAAAGAAACAAACGGAAACAAGACTAAAGCGGCGGAAAAGCTCGGAATAACCGCAAGAACCCTAAGGAACAAACTCAAAGAATACAATTTGCCTTAATTTAATATTGAATTAGAATTTTTTTTATTATAAATACCCCGTCAGTCCGCCTGCGGCGGACTGCCACCCCTTTTAAAAAAGGGGAATTAAAGACAAAGACTCCGTCATTGCATAGCAGACGGACTGCCACCCCTTTTTTACAAAAGGGGAATTAAAGACAAAGACTCCGTCATTGCATAGCAGACGGACTGCCACCCCTTTTTTACAAAAGGGGAATTAAAGACAAAGACTCCGTCGTTGCATAGCAGACGGACTGCCACCCCTTTTTTACAAAAGGGGAATTAAAGACAAAGACTCCGTCGTTGCATAGCAGGCGGACTGCCACCCCTTTTTTACAAAAGGGGAATTAAAAACAAAAACCCCGTCCAGTCATTGCGAGGAGCGTTAGCCAATATCTTGTCATTGCGAGGAGCGTCAGCGACGAAGCAATCTAATGCGAGATTGCTTCGCTTCGCTCGCAATGACATAATGCGAGATTCATCGGACACGTGGTCCGATATGCTTCGCTCGCAATGACATAATGCGAGATTCATCAGACGCGTGGTCCTATATGCTTCGCTCGCAATGACAACATCGCTGGCAATAATCCAGTCCTGTCATTGCGAGGAGCGTTAGCGACATTTTTTTTGGCACGATGTTTGCATAATTACATATCGAAGGCAAGAAAGCCTTTAAAACGGGAAAAATTTTCCGTGTATGTTTTATATAAATAATAAAAAAATTATGTTACGGAGGGAATAAAAATGTCGGTAAATTCGTTATTTGCGCCAACTGCAACTGTTAACGCGGGTTCGGTTGCGTCTTCGGCGGCAAACGCCGCGGCTAATACCGCAAATTTGTCCAATTCTAACGGCAGTCTTATAAGCGCAACGACTTTTATGCAGTTAATGGTTCAGCAGCTTCAAAACCAGGACCCGTTAAATCCGCAGTCCAGCTCGGCTTCGCTTGCACAGCTTGCGCAGTTCGATTCGCTGAACCAGTTAAACACGGTCAATTCTGAACTTCAGACGCTTGTATCCGACCAGAATCAGGCAACCCTCGGCAGTGCCGTAAATATGGTGGGAAAATCGGTTCAGGCAAACGGAAACGCATTCGGTTATTCGAGCGGCGCTACCGCCAACCTTAGCTATTCCCTGCCTCAGAATGCAAGTTCGGTGTCGATGGATATATATAATACGTCGGGAAATCTCGTTTACAATACAAATCTCGGAGCACAGAGCGCAGGTTCGCAGTCTTTTACATGGGACGGAACTGAAAACAGCGGACAGACGGCTCCTTCGGGAAATTATACTTTCTCGGTCGGCGCAACAGGCTCTGGCGGAACGGCAATCACTCCTTCGACTTTTACGCAGGCGACGGTTACCGGACTTTCCACTGCATCGAACGGGGCGGTCCAACTTGAACTAAGCAACGGTTCAACGGTTCCTTTGTCAAGCGTTACGAACGTTAATTAGCTAAGGGAAAAGTCGCCGGATTTTATAAAATTAAAAAATAAGTCGATATAACATTATAATATATAATTTTTTACAAAATATTTCGGTTTTTACATTATCAAGGAATCAAGGAGGAATAAAAAATGGGAGTGAATGCGCTTTTTACGGCAGTTTCGGGATTAGACTCAAACCAGACTTATCTCGGTGTTATAGGCAACAATATAGCAAACTCGAATACGATAGGATTTAAAAGCTCCAGTCCGATATTCGAAAACTTGGTCAGCCAGACGCTGAGCGGCACGTCTAATTCTCAGGAAGGTCTGGGAACGGATGTTTTTTCCATTCAGCAGCAGTTTACGCAGGGCGCTATGGAAAACACTTCTAATCCTTTAGATATGGCGGTTGACGGCAACGGATTTTTTATCGTTCAGGCTCCGAACGGTTCGACATATTATACGAGGAACGGCACCTTCAGCGAGAATGCGAATGGGCAGATAGTGGATTCGACAGGTCAGAACGTAGTTATGGGCTATACGTTAAATTCTGCCGGTATTGCTACTTCCGGCACCCCCAGCCCTATTACATTAAATACGGGTGCGATAGCACCGCTTGCCACAACGACAGCAACTTTGACGGCAAACCTTGACTCTAATATTTCACCGCAGACTACCCCTACTACTACGACCGGATATTTTATGGGGGGTTATATTACCGGAAACTATTCAACGGGCACTACTACTTTAAATGTCAGCGGCATGGTAAATACGCCGGCAAACGGCGGACCGACGAGCCTTTTGATAGGCAACGGAGACGGAACGTCAAATTTATATACGGTTTCACAATATTGGACTGGTCCCGGCGGTACGGGGACATCTTATGCTCCGGGAGCGATACCCGCCAATACTACTATTCAATCCGTTACCCTATCTACTCCTTTGACAAGCAATATTCTCGAAAATACGGCTATTTCCCAACAGACTCTTGGTGTTGCATCCACAACGGGAATTTTACCGGGTTCGGATATTCAAATAGGAGCTACTTCAAATACTGCTAACGCTTATCAGTTCTTAAACACCGTAGCGAGTGTCAGCTCGGCGAACGGCACTGTAAATCTTTCTAATGCAATGCCCGCCGGAGATACTGCCAATAATTTTGCGGCTGGAGGCTCTGTTGTAGCAGGTCCGGCAAACGACTACTATTCTACAACTATCAATGTTTACGATTCGCTGGGTAACGCTCTTCCTCTGACCGTTACTTTTGCTCCGCAAAGTTCTAGTGTGGGAAGCTGGAACGCTTATTATTCTATTAACGGAACTGCCGCTCAGAGACCGTCGCTAACTCCATCAACCGATACAAGTCCCGATATTACGTTTAATTCGAGCGGTCAAATTACCAGCACTTCCTCTTTGACTTTAACTGATGTCCCCAGTTATGTTACCGGAGCAACAGTGCTTCCCGATGGAGCTTCTCAGCCGTTAAATATTGCATTAAATCTCGCAAATCTTACCCAGTATGCAGCTCCTTCGGCTACTACCGCGTTTACGCAGAACGGCTATGCTACGGGAACGCTGACAAGTTTTACGGTTGACCAGAACGGAAGGATTTCAGGACAGTTTTCTAACGGTCAGACGAAATATTTATATCAGGTTGCTCTTGCAAACTTTATAGCTCCGACGGGTCTTACGTCTGAAGGCAACAGCCTTTACGCACAAACTTTTGCGTCCGGTCAGCCTGCAGTCGGCGTGGCAAATTCGGGAAACTTCGGCTATATTACAGATTCGGCGCTGGAACAGTCCAACGTCGATATCTCATCCGAATTTACAAATATGATAGTTGCGCAGAACGCTTACGTCGCCAACTCCAAGGTTCTTACTACTGAAAATTCGGTATTGACGGCTCTGGAAAGTTCGGTGCAGTAAAAAAATAAAACGGTAAAAATATACTGCAATCATGATAAATAATTTTGCATTAAATTTAGGAATAGACACGGGACTTTCGTTGGTAAACGACGTGATGAGCGTTATTTCCGCTCCCGATAATGCCGCAGGCGCAGGTTCAGGCGGACAGGGCGTATTCGCTCAGATACTGAGCGATTCCGTTGCCGGTCAAACAGGTCAAACGGGTCAAACCACCGCAGTCCCCGCCGCGTCGGTCAATAATAATTTTGCCGCGGGAAATATAAATAATAGCAATGCGGCAGACAATTCTCATACCGCAGTCCTGCCCCCCGCAAACGGCGGGGCTTCGGGCGTGGCGAATAATACGCCCTCAGTATCTTCCCCGGCTCCGGTCCCAGCCGATAATTCTTCGGGAGACGGAACGGTTTCTGCAAATCGGGGAAATTTATCCGGCAGCGTCGGTGGCAATACTCAGCCTCTGACCGGAAATATTGCGGCAGTTAAAAGCAGTAATAATAATTCATCGGCTAAATCTAAAAACGGTAAAACAAAAAATAATGACGGGACAGCCGCCGGACAGCCTCTTTTTTTTGCAGGGAACGGCAGCATTATTCTTCAGCCGCTTTCGTCAGATAAAACAGGTAAAGCCGGAAACGGAGGAACTGCCGCAGGTGCTAACGTCACGGCGGCCGCCGGCGCAAAACAGGACGGTAAAAATTCCGGACAGCTTTCCGCATCTGCGGGAGATACTGCTTCTTTCGGCAGACTGCCTTTAAACGTAGACGGCGGCACCCCTGTTGATACAGAAAGGTCGGATAATCGGTCACTACCGGCAAGTCTTAATCAAAACGCCAATACCGCCGGAAAAGGTACCGCTTCCTCAGGCAATTCTTCAGGCGAAACCGGTTTGTCCGCAACCGCAGGCAATATAAAAAATACGGACGGGAAAATTTCGGATAGCGCATCGGGGCAAAATAATATTAATCAAAATATTTTAAACGCCTCCGTATCGGTAAAATCACAGGCTGTTTCAAACACAAATGCCGTAAATACAAATATAGATACAAAAACCGTAAACGCAAATATTTCAAACACAAATGCCGTAAATACAAATACAAAAACCGTAAACGCTAATATTTCAAACACAAATGCCGCGGCCGCTGCCGCAAACGTTAAAACGCTCATAAAAGACGCCGCAGTTAACGCTCTTAATCTAAACGTTCTTAACGGCGAGGCAAGACAGGCTCTTTCTCCGGCGGACGGAAAAAATATCGAAGCGTTATCGGCGGGAGTTTCTAAAGCCGGAGATACCGGCTCAGGTTTAGCTTCTTCGAACCTTTTCGGAGCCGCAGGTTCGGCAGTTTCTCCAGCCGGTTCAAGTTCGGCTTCCGCTTCGGAAGGAAATTCCGGCGGCTTCAATTTAACGGGTGGCGGAGTTTCAGGGCTCGAAGACGCCTCTTCAGGAGAAACTAACGGTTCTGCGGCAATTAATTCCGTTATGTTTATGCTGAGAAAGAATATCCAGTCGGCTACGATTACATTAAATCCGGCTTCGCTCGGCTCCGTTAAGATAAATATATCTTTAAGCTCCGCTAATTCTTCTTTAAACCCGCAAAACCTGCCGGGGGTTTCTAGCGGCTCTATAACGGTCAATATGCTTGCTCAGAACGAAGCGGCAAAAAATATTCTTCAATCGTCTTCGGATTCCCTGCAGAACGCGCTTAAAAACCAAGGATTTACTTCTATAAACTTAAATATAAGCACCGGTTCCGGTTACAATAACGGCAACGGAAACAACGGAAGCGAATCTTTTAAAAATCCGTTTGCCGGCATTAATTACAGCGGCAGGTATTCAAACGGGTCGCCGGAGCAGGGGACGGTTTCTGCCGGAATAAATAATTTTTCGGCAAGAAATCCTAACGCTTTAGTTGATTATTTTGTATAATAACATTAATATATAGAAATGGCGTTTAAATTTCAAAACATATTAAACTACCGCAAAACTGTCCTCGATAAAAAATATCTGGAACTTTCGGAAGCCCGGCGGAAAGTGGTTTCGCTTAATTTAAAAATATTCGACGTCCAGAATTCGATAGAATCTTATAAAGCGGATTATCCGGCAAATATTCTTAAAGTTTCCGATATATACGATTACAATTCGTTGGATTTTAAATTTAAATCCCTCAAGTCAAAATTAGAAGAATTGCTGAAAGATAAAGAATCGGCAGAGAGAGAACTCGAAGCAAAAAAAGCCGCAGCCGTTAAAGCAAAAATGGAACACGAAAAAATCAACAAACTCCGCGAAAAAGAGCTTGCCGTAGATAAGATGAATGCCTTAAAACACGAAGAAGCAATTGCCGCCGATTTTTCCTCCAACCGCTACAGCCAAAGCCAAAGATAAAGATAAAAAATACTCTAATCCCCGTCATTGCGAGGAGCGTTAGCGACGAAGCAATCTAATGCGAGATTCATCGGACACGTGGTCCGATATGCTTCGCTCGCAATGACAACATAGCCAATGACACTTTTTTGCCTTGACAGGAAAATAAAAAAATCTTTATTATTTCTATTATAAGTTGTATAATTTAAAAAAATCAGTAAATTTTAAATTTTATATGAGTTATCTGCCTTTATGATAATTAAAATTTTATCAGTATTTATAATATCCGCCGTTATATCGCTTTTTTTATTGAATGTTTTCAGTCCCCGCGATTCCTACGCCTCGGCTTCAAGCGCGGCGGCGGAAAAGGAAGAAGTTAAAGTTCTTAAAAACCAGATAAAGCTGGAAGTCGAAAAGCTTAAGCATCTCGAAGCTAAAATCCATCATATAAAAGCCGCCCAAAAAGCGAAAGTTAAAAATCTTATATCCCTGTATTCTTCTATGAGCCCAAGAAACGCCGCAAATATTCTTCCGCGCATTAATAAAAGCGTAGCTGTATATATTCTGTCCCATATGACCCCGAGAACCGCATCCGCCATCATTGCAAGGATGCCAGTCAAGGATGCCGCATTTTTTACAAACAGTATTGCAGGAAAATAAATTACGATTCAAATTACGATTCACTAGTGTCAAAATAATGACAATATACGGTTAATATACGGTTAAATAAAAATAGTCCAAAATAAATATTGTCGTAAGATATTTAATTTATTGGCTATTTTTAATTTATTTTGATTTGGCACAAATATTGCTCTAACTAAAAAAAACTAATAAAATAAATATTTTAATTTTTACGTTGGAGGGCTGTTAATGGCGGACAATAAAAACGAAGAAAAGTCGGATAAGGAATTAGGCAATATCGACGAAGACGAGATGTCAACGATTTCCCAGATAGAATCGTCAAAGAAAAAAGGCGGGAAAAAGAAACTTCTTTTTATACTGATACCCGTTCTTCTCGTCCTCGGCGGAGGCGGTTTTGCCGCCTATCATTTTTTGTTTGCGCAAACCAAAGTCAAGGCTCCGTCTAAACCCGCCTCTGTTTCTCAGATAAAGCCGGGACCGATGATAAACCTTAAACCCTTTTTAACGAATCTTGCGGATAAGGATAAGACTTCTTATATAAAAGTTTCTATTTCCATAGAATTAAAGCAGGGTTCTAATCTCGGAACTTTCAAACAGCTGACTCCTCAGATAAGAAACAGGATAATTATGATTATGAGTTCTAAAACGTCAAGGGAAATAAATACGCCGCAGGGGATACTGTCTTTAAGGCATCAGATAGCAAGGAGCCTTAATCAGATTCTTGGAGACGGCACGGTTACGGGAGTTTATTTTAATAATTATTTAGTCCAATAACTATGGCAGAAATACTTTCTCAGGACGAAGTCAACGCATTGCTGAGGGGAATATCCTCCGGTTCCATCGAAACGGAAAAGAAGGAAGAGACCGGCGGCATAAAGTCATACGACCTGACCTCGCAGGACAGAATCGTCAGGGGCAGGATGCCTACCCTTGAAATAATAAACGAAAGGTTTGCGCGGCTCCTTAGAAACGAATTGACTTCCGCATTGCGGAAGGTTGCCGAAATAACCGCCACATCCGTAGATATGCAAAAGTTCGGCGAATTTTTAAAAAATATTCCTCTTCCCACGAGTCTTACGATATTTAAAATGCCGCCCCTTCGCGGCTACGGAATTTTCGTTCTCGACGCAAGATTGGTATATAACCTTATAGATATATTTTTCGGCGGCACTACGGATTTGCACGTTAAAATAGAAGGAAGGGATTTTTCCCCGATAGAAAACAAATTGATTAAAAAAATAACCGACATGGCGTTTAACGCAATGAAGCAGGCATGGACGCCGGTTACCCCTATAGATATAGAATTTCAAAGGAGCGAAATCAATCCTCAGTTCGCCACCATTGTAACGCCTACCGAGGTCGTTATAATAAGCAGATTCGAGGTTGACATAGAAGGAGCGGTATCTAGATTTATGATATGTATTCCTTATTCTATGATAGAACCCGTTAAGGAGAAACTTTACAGCGGATTTCAGAGCGAACAGCTCGAAATAGACCAGAGATGGATTGAAAGGTTTAAAGAAAGGCTTAAAGAATCGGAACTGAATATAAAAGTCAAAATAGGAACCGCAGTCATATCCGCGCAGGACTTTTTAAAAATCAGGAAAGGCGACGTTATCGTGCTTGATAAAAGAATAGATCAGCCTTTGGTGGTCGAAATAGAAGATATCCCGAAGTTTATCGGATATCCCGGAAAAATCAACAATCAGGTAGCGGTAAAATTAATATCTGAAATACCTATAGGAAAAGAGGGCTATTATGAGTGATACCGAAAAAGTTCCATCCCCAAAAAATCAAGAAAACCATGCCGGAGCGCAGGACATAAACCTGTCCTCCGCTCCGGCGCCGGACGTTCAGGTTCAGGCAGGACCAGAATCTAAACCGTCCGCAGAACCTGAAGACGATAATATAAGCTGGGAGGACGCCTTTAAAGAAGAGGAAGCGGCTAACGCCGCCAGAAAACAGGAAGTTTCCGGCGAGAATTCGGCGGGCAGCTTGGATATAGACATAGATGCAATAAAAGCCGAAGGCGCCGGCACGGATGCAGACGCGGCTCCGGCTGCGGTTAAAACAGTTAAAAAACCGGTAAAAAAACTTGAATTTGCCTCTTTCGACGAATCGGACAAAACGGCTGAACCTCCTAAAAATTTAGATTTTATTCTCGATATACCGCTTACCATTTCGGTAGAGCTCGGAAGAACCAAAATGGTCATAAACGATATGCTTCAGCTGGGACAGGGTTCCGTAATCGAACTTGCAAAACTTGCCGGAGAGCCTTTAGACGTATACGTCAACGGAAAACTTATGGCAAGAGGCGAAGTCGTATTAGTCAACGATAAATTCGGCGTCAGGCTTACGGATATCATAAGTCCGGTAGAAAGGGTCAAAAAATTATGAAAATTAAACTGTTTTTTGCTGCAATTTTTATTTCGGCATTTTTTGCGGGAATCTTTCCGAATGTTTGCCTTGCCGGTTCTGCGGACGGCAATTTGCTTTTAAAAAACATATATGTTTCTAAAAGCAAAAATGCGGATTCTTACCTCATATGGTTTAAGTTTAACCGAAAACCAGAAAATATAGTTAAAAAGTTGGGTTTAAATGGCTATAGCCTCGAACTTGCGTTTAAAAACGCGCAATCTGGAATGGGAGCTAAATTTATCAAATTTCATAACAGCAGACTATTTAAAGCCGTTGAGATTATACCCGCTGAAAATTCGGAATTGAACGCCGTAATCTATTTTCATAAAAATATTAAAATAGCCCATAAGGATACTTATGCGACTTTTTACGGAAATTATTTTATAATTAAAATAAACCATATTTTTTCGGGAGATTTATTTAAAAACGTCGGCAAAGAATTGCCTGCGCAAAAAAATAAAATAAAACCGGCAGTCAAAGTTTCCAAACAGCCTGCGCGCCCGGCAGGCGTCGCAGCCGCTCCGTCCGCTTCACCTTCTTCTTCGCATGGTTCACCTGCTTCGCCCGCTCCGGCGGACTCTTTCTTTGCAAAAAGCCGACCTAAATTAAACATGGGCCTTGAAGCAGTGAAAACTGCCGTTTATCTTGCATTTATTATCGGACTTATTTACGGCGCATATTTTCTTATGAATAAACTTAAGAACCGCATTTCGTTAAAGGAAAAGCCTAACAACCTTAAAATAGTATCTTCGATTAATCTTGGAAATAAAAAATCCATTCTTTTAATAGAAGTAAACAAAGAATTTTTTCTTGTAGGGGTATCGCAGTCGAATATTCAGGTTATAGGACAGCTTAAAGGAGAAGCGGTTTATAAAACCGCCGCAGGAAAAGGAGCGCCCGGCGGCGCTCTAAGCGCCGATGCCGTTAATGCCGATGCCGCCGCCGATGCCGTTATAGATACCGATACGAATACTTATGAAATATTGAAAGCAGGCACATACGGGAGCGGCGCTCCGGCGCCATCCGAAGATGCCCCTTCCGCAAGCCGGAGCCGTTCCTTTAACGTTAAATCTTACGGCAAATTTGCGGATGTAATGCGGGAGCAGGTTAATAACGCAAATAATAACGTAAATAATAACGTAAATAACGCAGGCGGCGTAATTAACGAACCTTACCGCAAGATAAAAAATATAAACGAAGCAAAATTTAAAAATAAAGCCGATAACGTATTTTTTGATATAGAAGAAAGGTTAAAGGGGTTAATGGAGAGCAATGGCAACTCTAAAAAGTTTTAAAAATTCGACGCTTTTAGCTTTGCCGGCTATAACAATGACCGGACATTCCCAGCATTCGCAAGTATCTATGCTGATTCAGATACTTCTTATTTTTACGGTTATTTCTATAGCTCCGTCTATATTAATAATGATGACGTCTTTCGTCAGAATAGTAGTCGTCCTGTCTTTTCTGAGGACATCGCTGGGTCTTACGACTGAGCCTCCGAATCAGGTAATCATCGGATTAAGCCTTTTTCTGACTTTTTTTATTATGGCTCCGGTTATAAATTCCGTATATAAAAATGCCTATATTCCTTATACGAAAGGCTCTATCGGAATTAAAAAGGCTTATAAAATAGGGATAAAGCCAATCAGGGGTTTTATGCTGAAACAGACGAGGCTTAAAGACCTCGAACTTTTCGTTAAAATGTCTAAACTTAAAAACATCAGGTCTCCGAAAGACGTGCCGACTTACGTGCTTATACCCGCGTTCATAGTGAGCGAGCTTACGACCGCATTTGAAATCAGCTTTCTTATATATCTGCCGTTTTTAATATTAGACCTTGTAGTATCGAGCCTTTTAATGTCTATGGGAATGTTAATGCTGCCGCCTACCATGATATCGCTTCCTTTTAAACTTATGCTTTTTGTCATGGTTAACGGCTGGTATTTGGTAATAGGCTCTTTAGTGCAGAGTTTTAAATAATTTTAAATAATTTAAATAATAAAAATAAGGTAAGGCAATATGTCCGTAGCGTTCGTAAATTTTATTATCCAAAAAGTCATAGTTACGATTTTGTATTTAAGCGCTCCGCCGCTTATAGCCAGCCTTGCGGTAGGAATACTTATCAGCATGTTTCAGGCAGTAACTCAGCTGCAAGACCAGACGCTTACTTTTGTTCCCAAGATTATAGCCGTAATAGTGGTTTTATTGATTTTCGGACCGTGGATGCTCAGTGTTCTCGGAAATTTCGCTACCGTTCTTTTTACACATTTTCCCCAGTATATAAGGGGTGGGAGCTGATATGCCGGTTATAATAATCCACCAGTATTTGCTTATAGAATTTATGCTGATATTTTTTAGAATCATAGCTATGATCGTGATTTTGCCTTTTATCGGCAGTTCAGCGGTTCCGGGCTGGGCAAAAATCGGACTTGCTTTTTTTATGTCTTTAATCGTTTATCCTTTGCTCATTAAAACTCAGATAATACCGCATATTCCATTGCCGATGGTTATCCTGTCCGTTGTTTCGCAGGCGCTGATAGGCGTAATTTTCGGTTTCTTAGTTCTCATTATCTTTACGGGCGTCGAAGTAGCAGGACAGCTTATAAGCGTTCAAGTCGGCTTTGGTATGATAAGTCTGCTGAACCCCTTAGTTTCCGATCAGCAGGTTTCCTTAGTATCCAACATGCTGAATTACTTGGCTCTGTTAATTTTAATAGAAACGTCGGCATTTTTCTTTGTTATAAAGGGGATATACGACAGTTTCAAAACGATTCCTTTGACTTTTACAGGTTTTTCGCCCTATATTTTCAAATATTTAGTAAATAAAGCGGGGGATATATTTTTAATAGGCGTTAATTTAAGCATTCCTATAATATTGGTGGCAATTTTATTGAATATAATTATCGCTTTAATGGGAAGGCTTGCTCCCCAGTTTAATATTTTTGCCGTAGGGTTCCCGCTTATTATAGTCATCGGACTGCTTATGCTGTATATTTCAGTGCCGTATTTTACGGATTATATAATAATGTCTTTTTCGGGTTTGCAATTAGAATTTAACCGCTTAGTAAATATAATATAACAGATAATAATATAATAATACCATGGCAGAAGATAGATTTGATAAAACCGAACCTGCAACTCCTAAAAGAATTCAGGATGCCAGAGAAAACGGGCAGGTGATGAAATCCAGAGAGGTTACCAACGTCTTCGTATTCGTCGTCGTAATAATATATCTTTATTTTAATATTTCGCATATAGGCAGAATCCTATCAGACAGGTTAGTTTATTTTTTGTCAAATTTCTCCCGTTTAAATTTGAACTATACCGCCTGCCTTAAAATCATGGACGGGTTTATTTATACGGTAATTTACGCTGTTCTCCCGTTCGTCCTTATAGTATTTTTTGCTTCGCTGGTTTCAAACATAGCGCAGGTCGGTTTTCTTTTGACTTTTCAGCCTTTAATCCCTAATATTACGCGCATCGACCCGATTTCGGGTCTTAAAAGATTTTTTTCCCTTCAGTCGCTTAACGAACTGGCAAAATCTATTTTTAAATTTTTCGTTTTAACCGCAATAGCTTATTTTACATGCGCCCCCTATTTAAAAAAGATACTGGTTTTGCAGTATATGACTCCGTCGTTCGATATTTTTTTTACCCTTAAACTTATTTATAAACTTTTTTTTAATATTATTATGGCAATGGTCGTTCTCGCGATTGCCGATTTTTTTATACAAAGGTATCAATATAACAAAGGGCTTATGATGACAAAGCAGGAAGTCAAAGACGAAGCCAAGCAGTTTGAAGGCGACCAGCAGGTAAAAGGAAAAATAAGAAAAATGCAGAGAGAAATAGCCAGAAGAAGAATTTTAAAAGAGGTTAAGAACGCGCATGTGGTTATTACAAACCCTACCCACTTTGCGGTAGCGCTTAAATACGACAATAAAAAATACAACGCTCCGGTAGTGCTTGCAAAAGGCGCCGACAATCTTGCTCTTCTTATAAAAAAAATAGCAAAAGAAAACGATATTCCTACGGTAGAAAATAAATATGTAGCCAGAACTCTTTACGAGACGTGCGAACCTGGTCAGTCTATACCCGCGTCTCTTTATAAAGCGGTAGCGGAAATATTAGCCCATCTGTATACGACTAACGAAAAGTTTAAACAAATATGGAGTTTTATTAAATAATGACGGAAAAAGCGGAAGCGGGCGTTCTTCCCCGCAACATATTCTTTAGAAACTCAGATGTATTGCTGGCGCTTCTTTTCATGATGGTTATCGGACTTATGGTTATACCGATAACTACTTGGATGCTCGATATATTTCTGACCTTTTCTATCGCCTTCGGCATTATAATCTTATTGATTTCAATTTACGTATTAAGACCGCTGGAATTTTCTATATTTCCCACTATACTTTTAGTGGCGACGCTGTTCAGGCTGTCCTTGGAAATTGCCGCAACAAGGCTTATACTGCTGTACGGATATAAAGGCGGGGACGCCGCGGGAATAGTCATACAGTCTTTCGGGAAGTTCGTCGTCGGAGGCAATTTTGCGGTAGGAATAGTTATTTTTATAATTTTTATCGTTATAAATTTTTTGGTTATAACCAAGGGTGCTACAAGAGTTGCAGAAGTTTCGGCAAGGTTTACTTTAGACGCATTGCCCGGAAAACAGATGTCGATAGACGCCGAACTTAATTCTGGTTTTATAACGGATGCCGAGGCGAGAAAGAAAAGGTTAGACCTTACTAAAGAAGTAGATTTTTACGGGTCTATGGACGGTGCGAGCAAATTCGTCAGGGGAGATGTCATAGCCGCTATAATCATTATTATAATAAATATTATAGGGGGGCTTTTAATAGGCGTGTTCCAGCACCATATGTCTATCCTGAGAGCGGCTTCGGACTATACTCTTTTAACGGTAGGCGAAGGATTGGTTGCGCAGATTCCGGCTCTTATAGTTTCTACATCGGCAGGTATTATAATGACGAGGGCAACAAGGGAAAGCGACCTTTCCAAGGATTTTTCGTCCCAGTTTATATCTAATCCGAGAGTGCTTTATACTGCTTCCGGCATACTCTTTTTTTTCGGCATTATTCCGGGACTTCCGCACTGGCCGTTCATTCTGTTTGCCGCAACAGCGGCTTTCATAGCCTATCTTATCTCCAGAGAAGCGGGTAAGAAAAAAGCGGAGTCTGTAAAAACCGCGGCAGCGGAAAAGAAGGAAATACCGGAATCGCAGATTATAGAAAATGCTATGCAGATAGATATTCTTGAGCTCGAAGTAGGTTATAATCTCATATCTTTCGTCGATGCCTCGAGAGGCGGGGAACTTTTGGAAAGAATAAAAGGTATAAGAAAACAGTTGGCGGCGGATATGGGAATCATAGTTCCGCCTTTGCACATAAAAGACAATTTAAATTTGAAACCCAACGAGTATGTTTTTTTAATTAAGGGAATAGAGGTCGCCAGATACGAAACTATGCCTAATAAACTTCTTGCTATGAACCCCGGGAACGTAACGGAAAACATACCCGGGATAGTCACTAAAGAGCCGGCTTTCAATCTGCCGGCTCTGTGGATAGATGAAGGATTAAAGCAAAAAGCGCAAATGGCGGGATGGACGGTGGTGGAAATACCTGCCGTCATAGCTACCCATATAGTCGAAATAATAAAAAATAATGCGGCGGAACTTCTTACGAGGCAGGATGTCCAGAAACTTCTGGATATACTCTCTTCGAAATATCCCAAGATTGTCGAAGACCTTATTCCGGGAGTTCTTTCTCTCAGCGCGGTGCAGAATATTCTGCAGAATTTGCTTTCCGAAGGGGTTCCTATTAAAGATATGCTTACTATAGTGGAAGCCCTGCATAATTATGCGCCGAACACAAAAGACCCTGCGGTTTTAACCGAATACGCGAGGAGCGCATTAAAAAGAACTATTACGAAAACGTTAATAACGCAAGACAATACCGTGAGACCCCTTACGCTCGGCAAAAATTTAGAAAACGTTATATTCGGCGAATACAATAAGACTAAGGAACAGGGCGCCGGATATACGGGACTTGACCCGTCTTATTACAATAAAATAATTTCGGCGGTCAGGGACGGTGTCAAAAAATCGACGGATGCTGGTTTGTCGCCGGTAGTACTGACGTCTCCCCGCATAAGGCTTTTTTTAAAGAATATTTTAAACGAAATAGTCCCGGGGATTTCTGTCGTATCTACAAGCGAATTATCCCCTAACGTAAAAATAAAACCGGTAGGAACTATAGAAATATAAAAATCTATGCAGATTAAAAGATACGAAGTTTTAGACATAAAAGACGCTATAGAACTTATTAAAAAAGACCTCGGAGAAGATGCGGTCATAATTTCTACGAGACAGGTCAACGGCTCCAATGACCTGGGTTTTTTCGGAAAACCTTTTCTTGAAGTAGTCGCCGCCATAGATTATAAAGAGGAGGATATCGTTCCGCCCAAGGATAGCCGCGGATTTAATCAGGATATGCTTGCCCCCATATATGACGACGTGAAATTCCTGAAAGACAATTTCGACACCATAGTCGAGGACAAGGTTATTTACGTTTTAAATTCAAAGTTTGAAGAACTAAAAGCGTTTATGAATGAAATTAAATTTGATTTAAGCCTGCTGAAGGGCGAAAGAACCGGTAAAGGAACTGCGGAAAATGACCTTCTTGCATATTTGGACAATATTTCATTTGAAAGAAATATATCCGCTAAATTAATCGAAATATTTTTTAAAGACATAAAATTAACGAATTTCAAAAAGGAAGAAAAAGTAGAATATTTTAAAAAATTTTTTAAAAAAATAATAGAAAAAAAAGTCGAAAGGAAAAAAATGAACCGCATGCCCGACGGAAAAACCGTTATTGCGGTCGCAGGAAACAGCGGTTCCGGAAAAACCGCTACCGCCGCTAAACTCTGTTCCAAATTTATATTCGAAAAAAATCAGCATGTTTCGCTTTGCACTATAGATTCGATGAAAATAGGCGGTTACGAAACTTTAAAAAAATATGCCGAAAAATTAAAGATAAATTTTTCCGTATTAAAAGACCGGCAGGGATTAGATTCTTTTATTTCCGATTCACAGTCCGACGTTATCATAATCGATACTTTTGCCGTTAACCATAACAATCTGTTTCAGCTGAACGCCCTCGCAAAATTTATAGGCAATTTTAAAGGCAGAATAAATACGGAGCTTTTGCTGCCGGCACATCTTAAACATTTAGATGCGGTGAGGGCTTATGAATCTTTCAGGAACAAAGTCGGAATAAGCGGAGTTATTATATCTAAAACGGACGAGTCGCGTGGCATCGGCAATCTTGCGGGACTGCTTCTTTTTCAGGACTCGTCGGTAGATTTTATTACCTCGGGAGAAAATGTTCCGGAAGATATCGAAGAAGCGACGGCAGATAATATTTATTCTTTATTTTTTCCTAAACCGGCGGAGTTCTAACAGGCAATAAAAAATTCAAGAGGCATTTTAAAATGAAAAGACAAAAAAACGAAAATTCTTATACAAAAATTATTTCCGTTACAAGCGGCAAGGGCGGGGTCGGCAAGACCAATATAGTCTGTAATCTCGCATATTGTTTAGCATCTATGGGAAAAAGGGTAATAATAATGGATGCCGACCTGAGTCTCGGAAATGTTCCGGTAGTCATGGGGATGATTCCTAAGTACAATATATCCCAGGTTATTTACGGGGATAAACAGCTCAGAGATATTATAATGACCGATCCCAACGGAATAATGGTTCTTCCGGCTTCTTCCGGAATATCCGAACTGTCGAACCTTTCCGAACCGCAAAAGCTCACGCTGATGTCGAGATTCGACGAATTTGCGGGCGATTTAGACGCAGGCGGAAGTCCGATAGACGTGCTTCTTATAGATACCGGAGCCGGGATATCGTCCAACGTTCTGTATTTCAATCTTGCCGCCAGCGAAATATACGTGGTTGTTACTCCCGAGCCTACATCTATTACAGACGCTTACGCCCTAATAAAAGTTTTAAGCACCAAATACAGCGAAAAATATTTTTCTATCATAATAAATAACGTCAGAAGCGAAAGGGAAGCAAAAGAGGTGTATAAGCATTTGAGTCTTGTTTCGGATAAATTTCTCAGGGTTAATTTGAATTACCTCGGTTACATTCTAAGCGACGAAAACATTTCCCGCTCTGTTATAATGCAGAGACCGGCGTCAAGCATTTTTCCGGATTCAAAGGCTTCCGTATGCTTTAAAAAATTGGCTTACAATATACTGTCGCAGAAAGACAGCAAAACATCCAACGGCAATATTCAGTTTTTTCTTAACAGGCTTCTTATGTCTTTCTAAGGAATGCAATATGCAAAAATTAGACGATAAATCAAAAAAATTAATAGAAGAAAACTTCAGCCTCGTGAATAAGGTCGCCAACTTTATGTCGGTAAAATTTAACGGCGTAATAAATAAAGACGACATTATAGAGTTCGGAATATTCGGGCTCATAGACGCGGCGATTAAGTTCGACCCTTCAAAAAACGAAAATTTTAAATTTTATGCAATAACGCGCATAAAAGGAACTATATTAGACAACGTGCGGAAACTCGACTATATGCCCAGAAATGTCAGAGAGCTGTCCGGGAGAATAGAAAAAGTTTATTCTAAATTAGAGCAGAAACTCGGGAGAATGCCTTCCGACGAAGAAGTCGCAGATGAACTGGCTATAGGCATAGACGAACTTAACGAAATGTTTTATAAAATAAGGGGGGCTTCGTTTTTAAACGATAAAGATTTCATATCTTTAGACAAAGCCAAAACCAAGCCGGAATCTTTAGATGCCATAGAAAGTAAAGAAGTCTCGATAATAGATGGTCTTTTAATGGACGAGAAAAAAAATATATTAAAGAAGTATATAGATATGCTCGAAGATATTGAAAAGAACGTTTTAATGATGTATTATTATGATGAACTTACATTAAAAGAGATAGGAAATATATTAAATCTGACGGAATCAAGAATATGCCAGATACACTCCAAATCAATTATAAAACTGAGGGCTAAATTAAAATCTTATGAATAAGAAAAATTTATTAAAACTTTTAGATTCCGACAATCCTGCGGTTGTCGAATCCGCCCTAAACGCCTTAACCGATACTGCCGGCGGAAAGAATGAATTAGTTAAAATGCTTTTGGATTCCGTCGCCTCGGCGTCATTCAGCATCAAACTCCGCTCCAACTCATTTGACGCTTTGAAAAGGCTGGCTATGCGGGACGGCAATTTTTTGGCGGATTACGCCGGTAAAAATAACGGAAAGTATGACAGAATAATTGCCGAACTGATGAGATACGGAAAATTCACTCCGCCGGATTATCCCAAAAAAGCTTTAAAAACCCTCGCAAAAAGCAAAGACGAAATTACAATGGCTAATGCCATAGAATCGGCAGGGATATTAAAAATAGACCTTGGGAATATTTTATTAAAGGCGCTTAAGGGGGATTTCTTCGTTTTATCCGCCGCCGTTTTTTCCATAGGGGAACTTAAATTAAAAAAAGCCTTCCATAAACTTAAGGAAATATTATTAAATACCGATGACAGAGTGGTTAAAAATATCATTACGGAATCTCTTTCTAAAATCGGCGGAGACGAAGTAACCGATTTTTTGCTGGAACTTTTAAATAAGAACGCAAAATATAAATTAGACAAAATTTATATCCTAAAAAGCCTTTATAAAATATGCCTTATAAGCGAATGCGATAAAAGCGGAAAAAATACCGTCAAAGAAAAAATGTATCTTAAACTGTCGAGAAATAATTTAAAAATCAGCATATTTTCTCTTAACGATTATGAAGAAAAAGACGCAATAGATGCTATTCTGTGTTATTTTTCCCTGTTAAACCATAAGAAATCTAGAAAAATATTTAAATTTATTTTCGAATATTACCAAAAAAACGAAAATATAGACGAAAAGGAATACGAATATATAAAAGAAATAATAAAAAAAATTGCAAGAGTCAAATTTATAACGGAATATATAAAATCGTTGAACCCGTCCGGCGATCAGAATAATAAAACGGATATACTTATCGATGTTTTATCGGATATTTCGCAAAAGGATATAATTAATCTTTTAGATTTTTATAAAAATAAAAAACTTTTCGTCGAAATAAAACTTTCGCTTTTAAAATACGCCCAAAAGCTGTCCGGCGGTCATTACGAGCAGGCGCTGATTGACGCGGTTATTAACGGATATATAAAAGATGTCAACGGCGACGTCCGAAAATCTGCAATTTTTTTGCTCGGCTCTTTGAAAAAAGCTGTTTCGTACGAAGAAAAAATTTTTAACAGCCTTCTGAACGAAAGCTATCCCGACGTTATAGACGCTTACGTAGAAACAATGTCGGAACTCTTAAGCCTTAATAAAAACAAAAAATATATCTATTTTTTTATAGACGGGCTTTCTTTGAAAAACGCTAAAATCGTCGAATACTCTTTGAGAATTCTCAGCAATAAAAAAATAAAATTAACGGCAAAAGAAATTTCCGATTTATATGCTAAGTTCAAAGCGTTTAAATATGTTGAATCCTTATTTATCAAAAGACTTCTCGCAAAATCTTTAAAAAATTTCAATTTGCTTGAACATAAAGAAGAAATGTTTTTTCTGATGGAAGAAAAAGACGAAGAAATAAGATTTAATTATCTGGAATCACTTTTGCTTTCCGGAGAAAAAAATTCCAATGTTTTTTTAGAAGCTGTCGATTCAGGGAACTATTCCGATATTTTCAGATATCAAATAATAGAGCTGGTTGAAAAAACCGGGGATAAAAACGGTTTTGACAAACTTGCCGCATTACTTCTGAGGGAAAAAAGCAAAATGGTCAGAATTGCGCTGTTGCGGGCGCTGCATTCGTTAGATAAAGGAAAATCGCATTCTATCTTGAAAAAATATAATTCGTCCAAAGATAAAGATATAAGAAATTTTTCTTTGGAATTAATGAAAAATTAAACCATCCAAGCATTTACATGGAATATACAGGCGCAGTTTTAACCGATGATGTTTTTAATAAATTAAAAGATTTGATTTATGAGCTCTCCGGAATATATTTCGGGGAGCAGAAAAAATATTTGTTGGAAACAAGGCTTGCTAAAAGGCTTTCCGCTTTAAACCTGTCGAATTTCGACGACTATTATAACTATTTGAAGTATTCTTCCGAAAAAAGCTTGGAAATAAAGGAACTGTTAAACAGCGTTACTACAAACGAAACAAGTTTTTTCAGGGACATGCCCCAGCTTGAAGTGTTTGTGGATATTTTAAAACAGGTTGTGCAGACTGCCGGTAAAAACGCGTCCAAAACAATAAGGATATGGAGCGCGGCTTGCTCTACGGGCGAAGAACCTTACACGGTAGGCATTTTAATAAAGGAAAATATTCCGCCGTCCGGCATAAATTTCGAGATAATAGGTTCGGACATCAGCTCTCAGGTTATAGCTTCCGCAAATAAAGGCATTTACGGAAGCTATACTCTCAGAAACGCATCACCGGAAATTTTAAAAAAATATTTCGTTCAAACGGACGATGATTCATACGCGATTAAGGACGAAATTAAAAAAATGGTTTCTTTCCGCAACGTTAATCTGATAGACGCTAAAGATGTGAAGAAACTTAATGAATTCGACATAGTTCTATGCAGAAATGTTATAATATATTTTGATGCAGAATCTAAAAAAAAGGCTATAACCAATATATACGAAAGTTTGAAAAAAGGCGGATATCTATTTCTCGGACATTCGGAATCGCTTCATTCCGTAACGTCTTTGTTTAAATTAGTCGGTCTCGGTAAAACGCCGTTATACAAAAAAGAGTAGGCGGAGGAAAATATTATGAAAAACTATACCGTATTAATCGCAGAAGACTCTGTAGTCGTTCTAAAATTTTTGTCGGTTGCTTTTAAGAATGCCGGTTTCACGGTAAAGACCGCTTCGGACGGATTCGAGGCTTTAGAAAAAGCCATAAAAGACGATATAAATTTAATAGTAACTGATTTGAATATGCCCCAAATGGACGGTATAACGCTTTTGAAAAACCTTAAGGAAAACGATGATACTAAGAAAATTCCGGTAATACTTATGTCTTCAAATACGCCCGGCACAAACGAAATTTCAGGCAGTTACGCTTTTTTGCAAAAGCCGTTTAAAGAAAACGAAATAATAAGAATCGCAAAAAAAGCCGTTAAAGATATTTACGGCTGAAAATATAATATAATAATAAGTTGATAAAAATAAAAATTTTTATTATAATTTTAAATATTTCAAAAGGATACCGAATATGGCATTAGACCTTTCTATGAAAATTCTTGTGGTTGACGATTTTTCCACTATGAGAAGAATAATAAAAAATATTCTAAAACAGATAGGCTTCACAAACATAGACGAAGCGGAAAACGGCGAAATAGCCTTGTCAAAAATCGGCGACGGAAATTACGATTTTGTCATTTCGGATTGGAATATGCCGGAAATGACCGGCATAGAGCTTTTAAAAAGGGTAAGAGCAAACGAAGCCACAAAAGAACTGCCTTTCTTAATGGTTACGGCGGAAGCGAAAAAAGAAAACGTCATCGAAGCGGTTAAAGCCGGAGTAAATAACTATATAGTCAAACCTTTTACAGCAGAAGTTCTTCAGGAAAAGATTTCAAAAATTTTTCCCGATTAAACGCTAACATTTTACGGGTGATATTAAATGATAGACGATTCAATGCAGGAAATTGTCAATGATTTTGTTCAGGAGGCCCTTGAACTCCTTGACAGTCTTAACGAAAATTTTATAGAGCTCGAAAAACAGCCCGATAATAAAGAAATTTTAAATACGATATTCAGAGCGGCTCATACCGTAAAAGGCTCAGCAGGTTTTTTAGGCTTCCAGAACATAGTGGAACTTGCCCACAGCGCCGAAAATATTCTTAATAAACTGAGGCAGGGGGAAATCAGCCTTACATCAGAAATGACGGACTATCTTCTTAAGACCATGGATATTCTTAAGTCTATGATAATAAAGGTATCTGAAACCGGTTCGGAAGGAGAGCCTCCGGAAGGCAACGCGGAACTTATCTTGAAATTAAACGCTTTATCCGAAGGCTCAGGCGGAACTAATGCGGCAGAACCGGCTTCACCCTCTATTCCCGCCGCAGTTATGCCTGAAGTAAAAAAAGAAACAGAAACTCTTTCTGGACCAGAAGCATCTGCAAAAAGTTCTGCCGTCCCGGCGCAGAGCGGTGATTCCGCTAATGCTTCCCCGTCCGCAGACGCAACTCATTCAGCTAAAAAAAAGGCAAGAAGTTTAGGCGATATACTTCTTGAAGACAACCTTATTTCCAAAGAAGAATTAGAAGAGATTTATAAAGAGAAAGAAGAGGAAGAACGTTTAGAGAGAAAAGAAAAAGCTCCGGAAGAACCTATAAACGTTAAAACTATGTCTTCAGAAGAAATTCCGGAAATTTCCGCAGAAGAAATTGTCCATCCTTCCGTATCGGAAACTTCAAATCTTTCTTCGGCGCCTTCAGGCAAGCCTGCTCAGCCGGCTCCTGTCCAACAGCCCGTTCCGGTTCAACAGCCGCCTGCCGCTAAGAAGCCGGCGCCTGTCGCGGTCCCGGCTCCGCCGACGGAGATTAAAGAAACGACTATAAGGGTTGACATAGAAAGGCTCGATAATGTTATGAATCTTGTCGGCGAATTGGTCCTTGCGAGGAACAGGCTATTCAATATTTCTTCTAAATTGGAAATAAAATACGCCGATGACGACCTTTCGTCTGCGCTGGCGCAGGTGGTAGCAGGACTTAATCTCGTAACGACCGACCTTCAGCTTGCGGTTATGAAAACAAGGATGCAGCCGGTTAAAAAGGTGTTCAGCAAATTTCCGAGAATGGTAAGAGACCTTTCGCGCGAATTGGGTAAAGATATTGAACTGCTTATATCGGGCGAAGAAACCGAATTAGACAAATCCGTTATAGAAGAAATAGGCGACCCGCTCGTGCATTTAATCAGAAACAGCGTGGACCACGGCATAGAGGATAAAGAATCAAGGAAAGCCGCCGGAAAACCTGAAAGAGGCACGATAAAACTTAGCGCGGAACATGAAGGAAATTATATTATAATATCCGTTACAGACGACGGCAAAGGCATGGATCCTGCCATAATTAAAAGAAAAGCCGTTGAAAAAGGCGTAATTGACGAAAAAACTGCGGCAGGACTTTCCGATAAAGATGCTTTAAATCTTATTTTTGCGCCGGGCTTTAGCACTAAAGACAAAGCTACCGAAATTTCGGGCAGAGGCGTAGGAATGGATGTCGTAAAAACGAATATTCAGAAACTTAACGGAATTATAGAAATTAATTCTAAGCCTGGGCAGGGTTCGGGCATTATATTAAAACTTCCGTTGACCGTCGCAATAATCCAGACTCTTATCGTAGGAATTGCCGACGAAGTATTCGCCATACCTCTTAATTCAGTCGTAGAAACGCTCAGGATAAAGGAATCTACCATTCAAACCATAGACAAGCATGAAGTAATAAATTTAAGGAAATCGGTCCTGTCTCTTCTAAGGCTCGGAGATGAGTTCGGCGTTGCCGAAATTGCCGGCAGAGATGCCGTCCGTCCCGCAGACAGGGAAATTTACGTCGTAGTCGTAGCTCTTGCAGAAAAAAAGGTAGGTATAGTTGTGGATAATCTTTTTGGACAGGAAGAAGTTGTTATTAAATCTCTCGGCGATTATCAGCTTGGGTATAAAGGCATTTCAGGCGCTACTATAACCGGCGACGGGAAAGTGGTTTTAATAATAGACGTTGCTTCCATGATAGACGCCGTCAAGTCTAATTAATCATGGAGCAATAACGGGGTATTAGTTTTTAATTCCCCTTTTTGCGAAAGCGAGATTGCTTCGTCGCTAACGCTCCTCGCAATGACAGGATATTGGCTAACGCTCCTCGCAATGACTGGACTGGGTTATTGCCAGCGATGTTGTCATTGCGAGCGAAGCGAAGCAATCTCATGTGCAATGACGGAACGGTGTCATTGCGAGCGAAGCATATCGGACTACGTGTCCGATGAATCTTGCATTAGATTGCTTCGTCGCTAACGCTCCTCGCAATGACAGGATATTGGCTGGCGCTCCTCGCAATGATAGGACTGAGTATAGGTTTTTAATTCCCCTTTTTTAAAAGGGGTGGCAGTCCGCCGCAGGCGGACTGACGGGGTATTTATAATAAATAAATGCCTTCAAATCAATTTGTATTTTTTTTAAATTTTAGCATTATAACAAAGCATTATAATTATAATTAATAAGGAGTTAATATTTAATGGCTGAACCTATCAGGCTTTTAATTGTGGATGATTCTCCTTTTATGAGAAGGGCTATCAGCTCCCTCGTAGAAGGAGAAAGCGATATCAAAGTAATCGGGACGGCAAAAGACGGACAGGATGCAATACGGCAGATTCAGGACTTGAAACCCGATATAGCGACTATGGACATCGAGATGCCCGTTATGGACGGGCTTACCGCCCTTAAAATCATTATGGAAAAATTCCCTATTCCTATAATAATGCTCAGTTCGCTTACGGAGGAAGGAGCAAAAGAAACCTTAGACGCTCTTGATTTAGGCGCAGCCGATTATATTCCTAAAAACCTTTCTAACGTATCCCTTAACATATTGAAAATAAAAGACGATTTAATTTCAAAAATCAGGGCTATTACCGCAAAAAAATATTCTTTTAAACCGCGTCTCAACGAACAAACTGAGGCGAAAGTTTTTAAAACAGCTCCGTTTAAAGAAAACGGAACAGCCGTTAAAAATAATAAAATAGACATAGTAGCTATAGGTTCTTCAACGGGCGGACCGAAAGCCCTTCAGGATGTTATACCTAAACTTCCGCAAAACTTTCCTGTGCCTATACTCATCGTTCAGCATATGCCTAAAGCTTTCACCGGTTCTTTTGCGGAAAGGCTGTCATCCATATCTCATATTAAGGTCATAGAAGCCTCGGGAGGAGAGATAATAAAACCCGGTATTGCTTATTTATCGCCAGGAGACAAACACATGAGCGTAGTAAAAGAAAATAAGGCAGGCTTTGTGATATCGGTTTCAAACGAACCGGAAGATCTTATAAACAGACCGTCTGTTTCCGTTATGATGGAATCGGTCGCAAAAGAATATCCGGGGAAATCTCTTGGTGTTATATTGACAGGTATGGGTTCGGACGGTCTTACGGGAATGAAAAAAATCAAAGAAAGCGGAGGGAAAACTATTGCTCAGGACGAAGCGACATGCGTAGTTTACGGTATGCCTAAGGCGGTGGTAGATGCAGGCGCAGCCGATATGGTTCTGCCTATATATAAAATCGGGGACGAAATAATAAGGGAAACCGTATGCTGATTTAGTGAAATTTTTATAAAAATATAACTTTTGGAGGAAGAACTATGGAAGTTGATAAAGAAACCGAAAATAAAAAAAGCGGCGCGGCGGGTGCAGAATCAGGTTTAAAAATGGACGAAATAGTCCAGCTCGTAACATTTAAGCTCGGCAACGAGGAGTTTGCATTAGATATTTTAAAAGTGCAAGAGATAAACAGGATAGTCGAAATAACGAAAGTCCCTAAAGCTCCGGATTTTGTAGAAGGGGTAATCAATCTAAGAGGCAGGGTAATTCCTATAGTCGATATAAGGAAGAAATTTCATCTGAGCATAAAGGAAGCGACGAAAGAAACGAGAATTATAGTCGTAAACATTATGAACAAGACTATAGGTCTTATCGTGGACAGCGTCTCCGAAGTTTTAAGGATTAATTCTTCGACCATTCAGCCTCCGCCTCCTTTAATAGCCGGTTTAGACTCCGATTATATAAAAGGAGTCGGCAAATTGGACGAAAGGCTTATAATACTGCTGGATATAGACAAGATATTTACCACCGGCGAGCATAAGCTTATCGAAGGTATGATAAAATGATTTATGAGTTTTTACGGAAAATATGAAAACTCCTTATATTTTTGCGACGGCAAACCAGAAAGGCGGCGTAGGAAAAACAACGACCGCCATTACTCTGGGAAGTTCCCTGTCTATTTTCGGATGCAGGGTTCTGCTCGTCGATCTTGACCCGCAGGCGAGTCTTACCAATCACCTTGCCGTTGAACCTGAAAAATTGGAATATTCGGTAGCTAATTTAATAATATCAGAATCAGATTCGTTAAATCCCTCAGAAGCCGTAATTAATAAATACAGGCTTAAAAACGGCGGCTGTATAGACCTTATCCCATCCAATATCAACCTTGCCAGAATAGAAGCCGAACTGTCCAATTCCAAAGGCGGCGGATTAAAACTAAAAGAGAAATTAAAGTTTTTTTACGATAATTACGACTATATTATAATAGATTCTTCGCCTGCGTTAAGCGTTCTTCTTATAAGCGCCGTTGCGGCAAGCGATGAAATAATAATTCCGGTAATGTCTGATTTTTTATCCGTAAGGGGGGTAGAACTTTTGCTTTCCACAATAGATAAAATAGAAAAAGCGCTGGATTCGAAATGCACGTATAGGCTTTTAATTACTATGTTCGACAGGCGGACCGGTTCTTCGCAAAAATCGCTGGATTATTTTAGAAATAAATATAAAGATACGCATTTTAATAGTATAATTAATATAGATACAAGATTCAGGGACGCAAGCATGCTCAGAAAGCCGCTCACATATATAGACGTTCATTCTAGGGGAGCGCTCGATTACATTAATGTAGCAAAGGAAATATTAGACGATTTTAATAACGGGGTAAACGGAAGGAGGGTAAAAGATGAATAACGCTTTCAATTTATACGATTTAAAAGACCGTAAGGCAGTCGGTTCGGATATTGTAACGCCGTGGATTGACGATTTATTAGACAAAAAAAATACTGCTGAAACCGGACATCAGGCGCAGATACTGTCTTATCCGGTCGATAGATTGCTGTCGCCGGAAACATCATTAAACACAGTTTCCTCAGCATCATCTTTTCCTGCCCGCACCCCGGACACCGACAAAGTTTTCGATATCCGTATCGTATCTTCGGTCAGCAAAGCAGATACGCAGGTTTCGCCAGACTCTCAGATAAAGCCGAAAATAGATTTGGAACAGGAAGTTTCATATTTTACATTTGTATCCAGAAATTCTCTTTATGCTCTTCCGGCTTTAAATATAAACGAAATAATAAAATACAGGACACCGGTTAATATTTTTTCAAGAAAACCCGGACATCTCGGGGTGATACCTTACAGAAGCAGAATCGTCCCTATATACGATTTTTCCGCAGTAGTAAACGGGGTTATGGATGTTAAAGCTATGTTAAAATATATAGTAATATGCGTTTACGAAAATAAATTTTTCGGATTGTCGGTAAGCGAAATAAAAAATATAACCAGAGTTAAAAATAAAAATCTTATCCCGTCAAACATAAACTCTGATGTATTTGAAGATGCGGAAGGAAAGTTTTATTCCGTTTTAGATATAAAAAGTATTTTTAAATATTTAACGTCTTAACGTTAATTATTATGATAGATACCGTTGAGCTTCAGCAAATTATTACAAATCTTCCTTCCGTAGAAAAGATAGCCGCGTCCTCCCATGTCTTAGCCGTAAATTCAAACAATATAATTCAGAAAGAAATGGAAAATACCGATGAAGCCGCTTTAAATACCGTGGTTGAATTAAGCAGAACGCTTGAGCCGGTTAACGATAAAAACAAAAACCGCAAAGAAGAAGAAAAGAAAGAAGAAAAAGAAGAGGAAAAAGAGGCTGAAGAAGGAGCAGGCGCAAATAATCCCCATGTAGATTTAGTCGTATGAATTATACAGCGGGGCAGGCGGACGGTCCCGTCCGCATAATCGGCATAAGCGGGAAAGATAATATAATTTCAGGAATCATCAAGGAAAAAATAACATCTTCCCTTTTAGAAATATTAAAACCAGGAAGCATAGCCGAGGCAGATTTAATCAGCGTTTCGTCCGGCGAAGCAAACTCTCCGAACGGGATATTTAATATTAACGGCAAACTTTTGACGGCGGTTATTCCAGAAAGCCTTTTCGACGAATTTACTTTAGGAAAAACGTTTGACGAAAGCTTCACGATTCCGGTCAAACTCAGGCTTGAAAGTGCGGTTAAAAACAGTTCATTAAACGAAAGCGCGGGAGCCGCCGACGGTTCCGGCATTGAAATAGTATTCAAACTGATAGGCGATTCCGCGGACAATATTAATATACAAAAAGCTCTGGATTTATACGGCAAGGCAATTACCGGCGGTTTGGAAGACGATATAGGAGCCGCTTTTAAATCCCTTTCCTCATCCGGTTTAAGCGCTTCGATACAAAACGTAACTGCCGAGGTAAAAGGCAATTTTTTGTTTGTCCATATTAATTTCGGTTCCGCACTCGGTTCCGGTTTGGTTATTTTAACATCCGAAAATACACGTTTTATAAAAGACGCCCCGGACAAAAAAAGAACTTTAAACGCCGCTCCGAAAAAATATATGTTAATGCTTGAAACGGAATTTAGCAGGTTGGGGCGCATTAAGCTGTTTTCATATTATTCCGCTCAGTTCCTAAGCGTTAAATTTCAGGAATGTCCTGCGGCGGCAAGAGAGCTGATTGACAAAAACCTTGAATCTTTTAAAGAAATGCTGTCGAAAGACGGTATAACTCTTAAAGATATTTCATTTAAAGAAAATTCCGGAACTTTCGCCGCCGCCGAAGCTGCCGCAGACGCCGCCGCGGAAACATTTTCAGGGGGGAAAATAATAAATGAAAGAGTCTAAGTTTAAATTAGCCAAGGCAACTGCTCTGCGTTACGACCCTAAAAAAAATAATGCTCCGGTCGTTACGGCCAAGGGCAGGGGAGAACTTGCCGAAAAAATTATCGAAATAGCAAAAAAAGAAAATATTCCTATAACTAAAAATAATGTGCTTGCCGATATGCTTGACGGGCTGGATATTTATCAGGAAATTCCGCCGGAACTTTATAAAGCGATAGCTAATATCTTTGCGTTTTTGTATGAATTAAACGAAAAAGCCTCTAAACAGTCCTTTTCATAGCGCTTTCATAGCGGCGACTATTTCCCGCTGCCGCCTGAATATATACTTAAACAAAACATCCTGTTCGGCGGGTTTTAAATTTATAGCTTGAGCGCCTATTTTATATTTAAGATTGTCGAGTCTGGCTACAGACCTTATTTCCATTCGGACGGTAATTTCCGGCAGACCCCAGGGAAATTTAATTTTTACGCCCTCTAAAACCGTATGTTTTTCTACGGGGAAGTCGAGCAGAAAAGAAAATCCTTCGCCTGATAAGTCAAATAATTTTGTGTCGAAATATTTATTATTTAAAAAAAAAGACAGTTTAACGGGTTCGCTTAAAGACGGTTCTATCCTGAAAAATTTTCTTTTTTCCAGCGACAATATTTCTATAGGCTTATAGATATCGAAAACGAAATAGTCTTTGTCTTTTTCGTAGTTATATAATTTTGAAAGAAAGAAATGCTCATTATTGTTGAATTTAAATGTAACTTTAATATATGAGGATTCGATAAGTTTTAAATTGCCGGATTTTGGAACCATAGAATCTATGGTTATAGTTTCGTCTTTAACTTTAAGTATATTCGTCGTATATTCATCGTTGAAAGGAACCGGATAAAGAATAACCGGTTTTTTCTGGCTGGCGAACCCTTTAAGTATTGTGTTAATTTCCTGCTTTTTGGAATATATGTTAATATCGGGATTTTCTTTCAGCTTTTTAATGTCGAACATATGAGTCGGCTTATCCTAAAATAATAATATCCTGTCTTTTTCTTCCAGCCCGCTTACCATTTTTGCGTTTTCGAACTGCGAAGCATAGTTAAAATCGTCTGAACGCGATATTACTCCGTTAACGACGCAGGAATGTTCGCAAACGGAAACCATATCTATGTTTTGCTCATACTTTTTGATAAGCGAAATAAATTGTTTATCTTCCGTCAAAAAAACCCCTTTGTCCATAATAAAAATTGACACGGCATATTCCTTTTCCGCCGCCGCTTCGATTAAACCGGAAATATGGCGGGCATATTTATCGCTCGTAATAATAAAGGCGAGTTTTCTGTTCATAATGTTTATTTTTTTATACGTATTTCGTATATAGTATTCCTCTTAGATATTGTATATTAATTTAGCCTATAATATCAACATTATTTATTTTTATTGTTTAAGATATTTTTTCCGCTAATTAAAATAATTGCGGAAATTTTTTCCCACTTAAAAATTATCGCTTAAAAGGTATCCTATTTATTTATTTTCTCAACAGCCTTGCATCTTAGGGTTCGCGGCGGTTAATTTTTGTATATCTTTTTTTAATGGCATATTTATTGCATTAATTGCATTAGATTAATTTAATTAAAAAAGGCGGTTTATAATGAACGGCGGTTCTTACATAGCTCTAAGCGGCATACTGGCTGAAGAAAGAAAATTATCCATTGTTACCAATAATATATCCAACGTTAATACGGTTGGATATAAAAGCAGCGGCGCCGAATTTGCGGAGTTTTTATCACCGAAAGCCGTTTCCGCTTTAAACTCCGGCATGGATAAGCCTCTAGTAGATAAGTCGTACCCGATAATACTTAATACATATACTAATATGTCCCAGGGGGCTTTAAAAAAGACGGGCAACAGGCTGGACTTTGCAATAAAAGGCAAGGGTTATTTCGTTGTTCAGACCCCGGACGGAATTAAATATACCAGAAACGGAGCGTTTTCCTTAAATGAAGCCGGAGAACTCGTAAATCAGGAAGGTTTTCCGGTTATGAATACAGATGAAAAACCTATTTTTTTAAATGAAAGAGGCTCAAATATAACCGTTTCCGATTCCGGCATAATAAATCTTACCGACCCTCAGACAAATAACGAACTGTATTCCGGGCAGATATTGATCGTCAATTTTAAAAACCCGGAATATTTATCTAAATACGGCGATACTCTCTTTTCGGCGACAAAAGATTCGGGAAATCCGGTGCAGGAGCAAAATCCGGATATGCTTCAGGGGTATCTGGAGGAATCCAACGTAAACGAAATAAAAGGGATGGTTCAGATGATTAACATTTCGAAAACTTACAATAATATGATACAGGTTTTAAAATCTTATTCACAGGTTAATAATACCGCCATTAACACAATAGGCTCGGCGGTTTAAAAAATATAAAAACTTTAAACTTTAAATTTTAAATTTTAAAGGCGGCATAGCGATAAGGAGGTAAATTTAAAAGATGAGAGCATTATGGACGGCGTCTACGGGTATGGAAGCACAGCAGATAGAAATAGACAACATAGCCAATAATCTTGCAAATACCAATACTACCGGATTTAAGGAATCGAGGGTAAATTTCGAGGATCTGTTTTATCAAACAGTAAAAGCTCCCGGATCTTATTCTTCGCAATATACCCAGTCTCCTACGGGTATTCAGATAGGACTCGGCACAAAGGTTTCATCAATAGAAAAAGAGTTTACGCAGGGCGACCTTCAGCAGACGTCGAACCCTTTAGATTTAGCGATTTCCGGGCAGGGGTTTTTTCAGATACAGATGCCCGACGGCGAGACCGCATATACGAGAGACGGCACTTTTCAGACAAATTCTCAGGGACAGCTCGTAGATGCAAACGGTTACCAGCTTGTTCCGCCTATTACTATACCGCCTAACGCTACTGCCGTTACTATTTCGGAAAACGGAACGGTTTCTGCGACTATTGCCGGACAGACTAATCCTGCTCAGATCGGAACTATAACTCTGGCTAATTTTATAAACCCTGCGGGGCTTAGCAGCGTCGGCAATAATCTTTATCTGCAAACTTCCGCTTCCGGCGTTCCGCAGATAGGCACGCCGAATGAAAACGGGCTCGGCACTATTCAGCAGGGTTTTCTAGAAATGTCAAACGTAAATCTTGTCGGACAGATGGTATCTATGATAACCGCACAAAATGCATATACCATAGACTCCAAAGCGATAACCGCCGCAAATCAGATGCTCCAGACTATGAGCGGCTTAATACCGTAATAAAATGGAAATAAAGGTGTGGAAATAAAGGTGTCAGATTTGAAATCTGACACCTTTATTCAAAGCGAGATTGCTTCGTCGCTAACGCTCCTCGCAATGACAGGACCGGAGTATTTGTTTTTAATTCCCCTTTTGTAAAAAGGGGTGGCATCGCAGGTTAAATATGCAATGACGGGGTTTTTGTATTTAAATTCCCCTTTTGTAAAAAGGGGTGGCATTTTTGCCTGAAAGGCAAAAATGACGGGGTATTTATAATAATTTTTTTTAAGCACAAAATGCATATACCATAGACTCCAAAGCGATAACCGCCGCAAATCAGATGCTCCAGACTATGAGCGGCTTAATACCGTAATAAAATGGAAATAAAGGTGTGGAAATAAAGGTGTCAGTTTTGAAATCTGACACCTTTATTCAAAGCGAGATTGCTTCGTCGCTAACGCTCCTCGCAATTTAATTTTATTAATTCAATCGTCTATGTTTAAATATATGTTTAAAAAAGCAATCTTTATCATTATTTTTTTATTGCTGTTTTTATTTTCCGGTTTACTGCCGTTTACGTTAAAAGTTTCTTTTGCCGGCTCGGAAAATTTAGCCGTTAAAAGCAATACCGGTCAAATTTTGAAAAAAATGGTTATAAAATCATATTTAAAAAAAGTTCCTTTAAAATTCAGAAAATATTTTCACTTTGATGATTTTACTTTTAATGTTCCGTTTAAAAACATTAAAGATTATTCCGTCCGGATTGAAATAAGCAATTCGGGATTTTCCGGCTATCATACGGCGATAATAAAATTATTGGATAAAAATAACGGCGCTATTAAAGGAATGGACAGTATAAACTTTAAAACGGAAATTTATGCTCCGGTTGTTTCAGCAGCGGAAACGATAGGCAGATTTCAAATTATAAAGCCGGACGACGTTAAAATATCTTATAAAAATATTCCGAGTTTAAATGACGGGTATTATCTGAACGATAAAAACATCGCCGGAAGGGAAGCTAAATTTTTTATTGCGGCGGGTTCCGCTTTAACTAAGGCAAATACCGAGAGAAAAAGGATAATTAATTTCGGCGATATCGTAAACATTGTTTATAAAAGTAAAAGAGCAGGATTAATTTTAAAAACAAAGGGTATGGCGCTTCAGGCAGGCGCTTTGAACTCCGTAATAAGAGTTAAAAATATACAATCGGGGACGATTCTTAACTGTTTGGTAAAATCGGATAAAACCGTAGTCGTCAGGTGAGAGGAAAAAAATATGAAATTAATCTATTGCGTTTTAGTTTTATTATTATTCTTTCCGGTTATTTTAAGCGGATGCGGAGGAGCCGTTCCGCCTAAATCGATGATTCCGCCTGCATATGTTAAACCTACGGCAAAAAACGGCGGAATTCAAGGGAAATCGGCTCTCGGTTCTCTATGGAAGGGAACGGGAAGCTCAACGAATCTTTATACCGATAACACGGCTTTTAAGCTAAACGATACGGTTACTATTATAGTAAACGACCAGACGCAGGTTTCGGATTCGTCGGGAACGTCGCTTTCGCACAATTCGTCCGGATTGGGCAGTATCGCTTTCGGCACTCTTTCTACGGCAAAACCTACGGGGTATAATGGGTCAAACGATGAAACTTTCGCCGGCGGCGGCGGGGTAGCGGAAAACGGTCAGATTTCTTCTGTTATTCAGGCACAGGTTGTTAAAGTTTATCCAAACGGCAATCTGGAACTTAAGGGAGAAAGGGAAGTTTCCGTTAACGGAGAAACAAGATATCTGCTTATTAAAGGTATAGCCCGTCCGATAGACATATCGCCGGGGAACACGATTTTGTCGAGCCAGATATCCGATGAGAGAATATGGATAAACGGCAGAGGCTACGTAAACAGCGCTCAGAGCCCGAATTGGCTGTATAAGATTATGCAGGATATCTGGCCGTTCTAATAATTTAAAAAAATCAAAAATAAAAATTATGAAGAAAAAAATAATTTTACCGGTTTTAATACTGTTATTATTCAGTTTGTTTTCCGCATGTTCTTTTACGGATTTTTCTTCCGCCGCAACCATAGGGAATATAACCTCAATATACGGGGCTATGAGCAACCCGCTCGTCGGCTACGGTCTCGTTACCGGTCTTGACGGGACGGGTGACCAGTGGGGCGTTAACGTTACCCAGCAGAGCATAGTTACTATGCTTTCAAAATTAGGCATCAATACAAACGAGGCTTCTCTGTACGAAATCAGGGATACCGCCGCCGTTATGGTTACAGCTGAACTTCCTCCTTTTGCCGTTCCGGGCGAAAGAATAAACGTTACCGTCAGTTCTATCGGAAATGCCGAAAGTTTGCAAGGCGGAGTTTTATTGATGACCCCGTTGAAAGGACCTGACGGGAAAGTTTACGCGCTCGGTCAGGGCAGCGTATCCACCGGTGGCAGTGTTGCATCCGAGAACGTTATGCCTCTTCCCGGATACGTCCCCATATCGCAGAATTTTCAAACATCCGGCATTATAGATAACGGAGGAGTCGTAGAAAAAGGCGTGTCTATAGGGCTCAATAATTTCAGCGCCGTCCGGCTGATTCTTAAAAATCCAAGTTTTATCGATTCTTCGAGAATTGCCGCCGCAATAAACGCAAAAATAGGTAAAGGGACGGCAAAACCACTAAATTCTACGAGCGTGACGGTTGCCGTTCCCGCTTCTTACAAAGGGAATGTTTCTCAATTTATATCGGTCATAGACGCCATAGACGTTAAAACCCATTCAAAAGCCGTCATAGTTATAAACGAAAGGTCGGGAACCGTTGTAATGGGCGGAAATATAAAAATAAATCCCGTAGCTATATCGAACAGAAATATAACTCTAAAGATTAATAAAAAGTGGGTGCCGAACGCATTTTTCTTAAAAAAAGGTTTGACCGTGGAAGAACTCGTAAAAGCCTTAAATGCCGTGGGAGCTTCGACGTCGAGCATAATCTCTATACTTGAATCCATTAAAGCGGCGGGGGCTTTATCGGCGGAAATAAAGATAATTTAAAGGGATAATTTAAAGGAGCTTAAGGGATATTAAAGTTATAATTTGAAAATGCCGATTGTTATATGAAGCAAGATTAAATTTTTAAAAAGAAGGTAAAAAGTATGGCAATCGAAATTTCCGGAGTTACGTCATCAGTTTTAAGCGAAATACCGCAAAATAATAACGGAAGGAAAAAAGAAGTAAACGGCGCCGAATCAGCTCAGACGTCAGGTTTCGACAAGGTCAGCATTTCGGAAAGCGCTAATTTTATAGGCAGTTTAAAAACGGCTATAAACGGCGAGCAGTCGGCTCCTCCTTCCAAAATCAGCGACATAAAGCAAAAGATAGCATCGGGAAATTATGCCGATTCTTCAAAAATTGCCGAGGGGCTGATTAACAGTTTAAATATTACCGGAGAATAAGACGGATAAATAAGACGGATAAATAAGACGGATAAATAAGACGGATAATAAAAACGCCCGGTAAAAATCTAAAGGCTGCAATTATATTTATGAAAAATACAATCTCAAGAGAAAATAAACTCGAAGACCTGCTTGAAACAGTCAAGAGGTTAAAAAAAGAGCTCGAAGACTCTTATTCGATATTGAAATCTAATTTTAATCCTTTAAAAAATATCGATATATTCGATGAAAAAAGAAAGTTTTTAAAAGAAACAGCCGAAAAGATAAAAGAGTTCGGCGTTTTAACCGACGTTAAAGGGGAATCGGACGGAACAGACGGCAGTCAAGAATTAAAAGAACTTCTAAAAACCGAAATACAGGCAATAAACGAATTAAACAGCGCATTTTCCGACTTAATCAAAAAAAACATATATTATAATCAGCTTACTATTTCGTTTATAACCGATGCTTTCAATAAAAGTTCCATTTACGACAGGGCCGGCGTAAACAATTCAAACTTTTTTCCCTTAAAAAACGTTTTAATGAAATCGGGGGTAAGGGTATAAATGATAACTGTAAATAATATATTAGATATAGCCGATTCGGCTATGAACGCCAACACGGCGGCAATGAGCACCGTATCTCAGAACGTTGCCAATGTAAATACTCCTTTCTACAACAGTGAAACGCCGATAGAAACGGAAGCGCCTGCCGTTGTCGGCGCTCCATATACTTACGGAACAGGCGTTAATGTTAACCAGATTCAAAGGAGCACGGATAATTTCGTTCAGACGGAAGTCAACAACGAAACCGGGCAAAACAGCTATTATACCACGTTGTATCAAGGTTTAGACCAGATTCAGAATCTCTTTAACGACCAGACGGGTTCAGGTTTCAGTTCGCAGATATCTCAGTTTTTTAACGATTTTCAAAACGTTGCCAATAATCCCTCTGATACTTCGCAAAGAACGGCTTTATTATCTGACGCGCAGTCGCTTGCCGGTTCTATAAATAACGCTTATACGACTATAACGAATATGGTTTCTTCCACCAATACTTCGATTAACGGTGTTATTCCCGATATTAACAGTCTTACGAAACAGATTGCAGGTCTTAACCAGCAGATTACGTATGCCCTTAATGCCGGAAGCAACGCAAACGAACTGCAGGACCAGCAGATGCAGGCGATAAACAGCCTTTCCAAACTTGTCAATATTTCATACTTTACGAATAATAACGGAAAGACGAATATATCGGTCGGAGATGTTCCGCTTGTTTCAAGCGATATGTCTTTTAACCTTTCGACTAAGCTTGACACCTCCAATCCGGCGAATTTAGATATCTTCTGGAACGGACCCGACGGTTCGGTTCAGCCTATAACGAGCCAGATTACCGGAGGCAGTCTCGGAGCTTACGTAAATCTGGAGCAGACCCAAGCTACGTCTTATATAAGTCAGCTGAATTCCCTTGCCGCGGCGGTGACCGATAACGTAAATTCTTTGCAGTATAATGGCTACGGGTTAGACGGCTCGACAGGAAACTACTTCTTTCAGCCGAATTTGACGACGGCGGTAACCAGCGGTACTGATGCGACTATATCTACGGGAATGGTAACTAATCCTGCGGATTTGACGGGGGATAAATATACTATTTCGACAACTGGCGGCGGCGTTTTTACCGTTACAAATACCACGACAAATCAAACCTTAAGTCCTTCCAATGTAAATGTTTCCTCTACAACTAATAAATACGGCCAAAATGTTTATACTATAGGTTTTGACGGAGTATCGGTAGATATCACTTCTACTTCAACTAATCCTTCCTCTGCTCCGGCAAACGGCGACACTTTTACCGTCAACCAATTGACTACTGCCCCTGCTTTTACTATGGCGGTAAATCCCAATTTAACGGCTAATCAGATTGCGGCGGCTTCCGCCGTTTCGACTGCCGTTAATCCGAACAATCAAGGCAACGCAACGATAAGCGCAGGTTCGGTTATAAATCCTACAGATGTGACTAACGGAACTGCTATTTTAGGAAGCAATGAAGGCGGTCAATATACGATAAAATACAGTCCAGGCGGCACTGGACAGATAGTCAACGGGGTTTCTAATTCAAATTATAATTTTATAGTTACAAATAATACGACGGGCAATATACTATATCTCAATGTAACGCCAACGACTGACTCAAGCGGACAGCAAGTTTATTCAGTTTTTTTTGGCAATCAAACAGATGCATCAGGAGTTCCATCCGCCCAAAACTTCCATGTGTCCATTACCGGAACGCCTCAATTAGGAGATACCTTCACGGCAAACGTTTTGAGTCCGTCCAGCTCTTCATCCGTAAGCAACGGCTCAAATCTCAATAGCAATTATTTAACCCCTATGAGTTTATCCAATATGAATTCTGCAGGTTTGTCCGGCAACAATGAAAACGCTCTTGCTATGGGCGCTCTTCAAAACAAAAGCGTGCCGATTAACGGAACAAGTTCAGCTATTTCAACATATTATTCAAATATCGTTTCAAATATAGGAACACTGGCGCAAAGCGCAAACACTAATTATACCAATTCCACATCTGTTTTGACTAATTTGCAGAATCAGCTTCAATCGTTTGTGGGAGTCAATATGAACCAGCAGATGACTAATCTCGTTAATTATCAGAATTCTTATCAGGCGGCGGCAGCAATTACAAGCTCGGTTCAGGCGATTATGACAGCGCTTTTGAATACCGTTCCGTGATAAGTCGAGTTGAATTATTTTATTAGAAATACCCCGTCAGTCCGCCTGTGGCGGACTGCCACCCCTTTTAAAAAAGGGGAATTAAATACAATAACATAGTTTTGTCATTGCGAGGAGCGTTAGCGACGAAGCAATCTCGCCTTCGCAAAAAAGGGAATTAAAAACGAAAAGAGGTTTTTAAAATGATACAGATAACAAACAGCATGATATACAATAATATAAATACGGAACTTAACAGCGAATCGACCAATATTTATAATCTTCAGGACCAGATTTCCAGCGGTTTGCAAATCAACTATCCGCAGGATAATCCGGCAGGTATGGTCAATGTTCTTACATATAAAAACAGCACTGCGCTCGTTACCCAGTATAACTCTAACGTAACCATAGCAAACAGCATAGGTTCTTTAGCCTCGTCCACAATAAGCAACGCTATGACGGTAGTAAATCAGGCCTACACGCTTGCCATAGAGATGGCAAACGGAACTAATACTGCCCCAAATAATCAGGCTGCGGCACAGCAAGTGGGACAGATCATCAACGAACTTATCCAGTATGCCGATACTTCTTATAACGGACAGAATATCTTTACCGGCACTGATATTAACGCCCCTTTAGCATATACGAGTACTTCTGCTACTTATAACGCTACCGGAGCACTCACACCAGTCCCCTACCAAGTTTATACCTATGCCGGAACCGATACAAATCAGAGCTATCAGATAACACAGAACGAGACGATTGCTCCGTCGCTTACCGCAGACAGCATATTCGGGAGTGATCCTTCAACGATTTCCTCTTCTACTGCGCCTTCCGGCTTACTTTCTATTCTTTCGCTTTTTCAGTCTGAGCTTCAAAATAACGTGTTTCAGCAGAATTCTTCTACGATAATTCAGGGAATACAGAGCGGATTGGATAAGATGACAGCGGCTCAGGCGACCATAGGGTCGGTCGTTCAAAGGCTTAACGAACAGCAAACGAGCTATCAGACTGTTCTTTCGAATCTTTCTCAGCTTTTAAACCAGACGCAGGACATTAACGTAGCGCAGGCTATGACTAACCTTACGCAGGCGCAAACTTCTTATCAGGCTACGCTCGAAGCATCTTCAAATATTACTTCACTGACGCCGATGCTGCTTCAGTATTTAAAATAGCTGTCTATCAGGCATAAAAATTATGTTGATTCTTGCAAGGAAAACCGGCGAAAGCATAAAAATAGGGGATAATATAACCCTCGAAATTATTTCCGCGACGGGAAATACCGTAAAAATAGGAATAGAAGCCCCAAAGGAAGTCGGTATTTTCAGAAAGGAAGTTTACGACATGATTAAGAACGAAAATATAACCGCTTCGGCGGTTAACTTATCCGATTTGTCTAAATTAAACGATTTGGACGCGGACGACTTAAAAAATATAAAAAAATAATAATAAGGAGTTTTTTTAAGTGAATACGATAAATCAGGAAACCGAAATTTTAGTAAAAAGCATATACTATCCCGAAGGGGTGGCGGTCGAAAAAACGAAAATTATAGAATTCGTTAAACCTATATTAGGATTCGATTCGTTAAAAAAATACTGTATCTTAAATATTAATAAAGAGAAAAATCTTCCCTTTTTTATACTGCAGAGCATAGAGAACGATAAATTATGCTTTATAGTAGCAGACCCTAATTATTTTTTTAAAGATTATGCCGCAAGCATTACCGACGAGGAAAAAGAACTTCTCGGTTTTAAAGAGAAAACTGACGTAATATTATTCGTAATAGTTACGGTATTTCGGGATTTATACTCATCAACGGTAAATTTAAAAGCCCCGGTGGTCATAAACGTTAAAAGCCGCAAAGCTATTCAGACGGTTTTAAACAACGGTTTATATTCCGTTAAACAGAAACTGCCTATAATAAAACAGGATGCCGATAATCCAAAAACTGCTTAAAAGACAAATGCCTATTTTTTAATCCGATGCCTTTGCTGTTCAAGGGTAAATTTAATTATTTCGTCCCTGTCGTATTCGTTTATCGCTATAAACTTGCATGACACGGATACAGCCGAAGAATTATTTTGTCCGGCATCCGCGCCGGTATCGCCGTTATCGGCATAAGAAATTTTTACCGCCTGAGCCAAAGCCTTTATTATAAACTGAGGAACGGTCGGAAAAAGCATCGTAATTTTTATGATACTGCCCTGTTTCAGCCCTTTATCCGCATCCGTCCACATAATGCCCGATCCGCTTATTGATACCTGCTTTTCCTTAATGTCCGCAAATATAGAAGCTTCAGGATTAATAAGAGAAATAATTACGTCCAATTTGCTGTTTATCGCTACAAGAAGTTTCTCTATTTTAGGATTGAGCGGGGCATCCGAATCCGTTTCCGAGACGGTCTGAAATATTTTAGGAGCGGCTAATCCGTAAATTCCGTAAACCGATGTAGTAAGTGAAGGCTTCGTAATATACGCGTCTTTAGTTTCAAGAAATTCTTCCAAGGATATTTCTTCGTAAACGAACTGGATAACGGCGTTAACCCGCAAAAATTCTCTGCCTTCTCTTTCTTCCGAAGGAACATCCGCAATTTGCAACTCTAAGGAAATATTCCTGGCATTTTTAACGATGCTTTTTAAAATAGGCTTATACAAGAAAGTTTTCGAAAAACCGTAACTTATTAAAGTAAGAACGGCGGAGTTTTTAATCAAAGATATGTCTGCGTCCATATCGTAATCATCTGCGCCGAATTCCGGTGTTTGTCCGCCGTTAACGGTCGAATATAAAATAATATGCAGGAAGCCGCCGTCTATTTTATTAATATAACCTTTGAACTTTTTTTGCGGAGTTTCTAAAATTATTTCCTGATTTTTATAAAAATGCCTGTCTGAATTATCCATAATTTAATTATAATGACCTTATCGTTCAATTATCGTTCAATTAGAGCTGTAAGCTTTAACGGCGGAGGAAAGTTTCCTCAGCATCGAAATTTTATCGGCAATATATTCTTTTTCTTCTATTAAAATGTTTATAATGGTTTTGTCGGATTCCGTTATATCGGTCAATATATCTTTAAGCCGCGATAAAAGTTCGGCGCCGTCCGTTTCCTGTTTTTGGGCTTCATAAGCGCTTGCGCGTCTTTCCGTTTTCGAAAAAAGAGACGTCAAAAAAACTTTTCTGGCAAATATGTGTCCGATACCGGCGGGGTTCTCCCGTTTTTCTAATAAAATGAGCAGTATATATCTATTTATATTAAGAATTTGTGAAGCGATTTTAAATTTTAATAATGTTAAATTTTTCATAATTTAAATTTTATTTTTTTCTATTATAATTTTATAATATGATATAATATAAATCAACCTTTAAAGATACTTAAGAGGTAATTATAATTTATATGAAAAAAACGGCGGCAGAAAATCTTAAAGCAGGCGATATCTTAGCCAAAGATATAATATCCGGCAAAGGAATTACTGTTCTTAAAAAAGGGACGGTTCTTACGGATAAATTTATAAGAAATATTAAAAAAATGACCGCCGATTCTGCAGGAGTGTCGGATAGCTATATATTCATAGAAGAAACGGCAGGCTCGCAAACAGAAAACGCTCAAGAAAATAAAGAAAAAATGGAAAAAGAACTGTCTTTATTGGAAAAAAGGTTTATGCACGCCGAAAGCGGCAAATTTATGAAAGAAATAAAAGAAATAATAAAAAACGTTATAATTAAAAATTACGGCGGAAGCTTGTTATAACATGAAAAAAATAGACACTTTGGACAAGTTAATTGCTACCGTTAAAAAAACCGATAACCTGCCTACCCTGCCTAAGGTGTTATCGAAAATTTCCGAAGAGATAGACAACGATAATTTCTCTATAAAAAATATCGGCGAATTAATGTCCCGCGACGTAAGCCTTTCGGCTAGAATATTGAAAATAGTAAATTCTCCTTTTTACGGATTTCCTCAGAGAATATACAATATAAACCACGCAATAGTGCTGCTGGGCGCCAATGTTTTAAAAAGCATCATAATTTCCACCTCCGTTTTTACCGCTATGAAAGAAACCATGGCGGGGCTGTCGGAGCACAGCCTTTTCTGTGCCTTCACCGCAAAGCATATATCGGTGAAACTTAGAGCGCAAAAGATAATTAATATAGACCCGGATATTATGTTTTCAGCCGGATTGCTGCACGACATCGGGAAAATCATTATAGCCACCGTGTTTAAAGACGATTTTAAGAAAATCATAGAAACTGCGGGCAAAAGCGAAAAACCTTTAACCGATATCGAACATGATATTCTCAATACATCCCATGACTATTTAGGCTACATGCTGACAAAAGAATGGAATCTGCCCCAGTCTATATATATACCGATAAAATATCATCATAACATCAATCTTGCGGATGACTTTAAAGCAGAAACGGCAATATTAAATATTGCGGATTTCTTGACAAGGGCATTAGGCATCGGTTTTTCCGGGACATCATATTTAGAAAAAATAAACACCGATGCGCTAAATATGCTCGGTATCGATATCGATTTCATAAAATCCGTAATAGAAGAAATATATTCCTATAAAGACGAACTTTATTTATTCGAATAATCGAAGCGGTTGCATAAAAGATTAATTTCCGATCAGATATGAAAAAATACAGAAACAACAGCAAACCTAAAATATTTGCGGTATTCGATAAAAACTCCCCTTATAACTGCATATTTAAGGAAAAATCGGCAAAATACGATTTTAAAATATTCGATTCGTTCAATCAGGCATATTATTCCGTTTATGCCGAGCCGCCGCAGTTAATCATTATTGATATGAACGCTGTTTCTGGAAATGCTGGAAATGACCTCGAAGCGCGTAAAAAAGAGATTAAAATGATTAACGATATGCAGCTGGATAATATGCTGAGCAATATTCCGATTCTTTTTATGCTGCCCGCAGATTTTGATTTTAACGGCATAAAAGACGAAAAATATTTTTTAAAGGATTATATTAAAGAGCCTCTTAATCCATACGAACTGGAATATAAAACGGACAGCATTATATATGCCTCTAAATCTGCATTAGACGCAAACCCGCTGACGAAACTGCCGGGAAATTCCTCTATAATGGAATCTATTATGGATAAACTCAACAAAGGCGTTAATTTTTCTTTTGCCTATATCGACATAGACAATTTCAAATCCTATAACGACAAATACGGCTTTTTAAGGGGAGACGAAGTTATTATGATGACGTCGAGACTCATAGCGACTACTGTTTACGACATATCTAAAACAAGGCGCAGGGAAATAGAGAATTACGTATTCATCGGCCATGTCGGCGGAGACGACTTTGTCGTAATGTCCCATTCAGGCGACATAATTGACATTTCAAATGCCGTAATATGCAATTTCGATAAAATCATCCTGTCGTTTTACGATAATACCGATAAACAAAGAGGATATATCGAATCATACGACAGGCAAAAGAAATTGCAGAGATTTCCCGTAATGAGCCTGTCTATTGCGGTTATCGAAGATGTAAACAAAAAAATTTCGCATTACGGACAGATAAGCGAAATAGTCTCCGGATTAAAATCTATAGCTAAAGAAAAGCCCGGTTCTAATATAGTCGTGGACAGAAGAAATACGGAATAAGATACCCGAAATTTATTTTTTTTAGGATCTCGGCAGTTCGTTATTCAAGAAAGTAGAAAGAACCACTATATTGACTCTCCTGTTAAGCGCGCGTCCCGCCGCCGTTGCATTGCTTGCCACAGGCTTGTATTTTCCGTATCCCGAAGCCGAAAGCCTTGCCGGAGGAAAATTCACGCTTTTTATAAAAAAGCTTAAAACGCTGACGGCTCTGGCGGTGGAAAGCATCCAGTTATTCGGGTATTTAACCGTGCGTATCGGCGTAGAATCGGTATAGCCCTCTATGGCGATATTATTTCTTACTTTAAGCAGTTCAGACGCTATGTATTTCAAAAGCGGGTGATATTTTCTTAATATTCTTGCGCTTCCGGAGCCGAAAAAACTCGAACCTTTTAAAGATATCACGAGTCCCCGTGTCGATTTATATACCCTTAGGGATGATTTGTAGGCGCTGTTTCCGGCGGTAAAGGATTTTATACCCGATTCAATGCCGGTGAAGACCGCTGATTCATGGGCTTCTTCTTTCAAGAGCTTCTTATTCGATTTTGAAATTTTGAATGTCGAAGGGGCAACTTTCGGAACGATTAATTTCGGGGTCGAAGCTATATTAGGTTTTGAAGTCGAAACCGTAATAAACTTATTTGCTCCGAAAGCCTGCTGAATCGATACGGCAAGTTCCTTAAGGCGGACGTTATTGACTTTGGATATCGCAAACATTACTATGAAGAACGACAGAAGAGTGGTCAGGAAGTCGCCGTAGCTTATCATCCATCTTTCGGAGTTTGAATGTTCGGGACATTTCTTTTTCTTTCTCATTTTTTATTTCTCCTGATTTTTTATTTCATACATTTTCTTCTCCTGTTCGCTCAGGAATGATTTTAGCTTTTCCTCTATAAGCCTTGGATTTTCTCCGTTTTGAATGCTCCGTATCCCCATAAGGATAAGTTCGTATCTTAAAACTTTTACTTTCAGATTCATCTTAAGTTTGCTCGATATGGGAAATAAAACGGTATTTGCAAACGCAAGACCGTATAAAGTTGCGGTAAAAGCCACGGCTATGCCGGCGCCCAATCTGTTCGGCTGGTTTAAATGCTGCATAACATGAATAAGCCCTAATACCGCGCCTATTATACCGAGTGTAGGAGAGTATCCTCCCGCCTGCTCGAAAATTTTAACGCTTTCTTCCCCGAATTCTTCTATATGGGACAACTCCGTTTCCATGATTTCCATAACAATCTGAGGGTCTATGCCGTCGACGACTAACTGCAATGCTTTTTTTATAAAATCGTCGGACGATGCTTCTATTTCCGATTCTAATGCGAGAACGCCGTTTTTCCTGGCTTTTGTGGCATAATTAAGCAGGTCGGATATAGTATTTTCAAAATCGACTTTTTCGGATAAAATAACGTCCTTAACGGATAAAAGGGCTTTTTTAATATTTTCCATCCTGTTTCCGGCGATGGTGGCGCCCGCGGTTCCGACTATAACTATTACGAATCCTATAGGGTCTATCAGCTGCATTAAATTAGACCCCTGCAGGAAATTTCCGAATATTATGCCGCCTAAGCCCAAGATAAAACCGATAATAGATGCTATGTCCATATTTCAGCTGTTGTAATATTTTATTTACTGAATAAATTTATATTTTTTTATTATTATAATATAAATAATATATTTTTAAAATAATTTCTGCAAACTTTTATTAATAACCCGGTTATGATATAATTTTTTATATGAATATAAAAGATGCTTTGACGGTTTCCGCCGGCAAAAAAGAACCGGCCGAAAAAACGGCTGTTACTCCTGCGGAACTTAACGAAATTAAGACCGTCGCCGTTAAATTTGAAAGCCTTTTTTTAAACATGATTTTCGATTCTATGTCGAAAGAAGTAGAAAAAGGTTCTTTTATCGATAAAGGAACGGGATATAAAATTTTTAATTCCCTGTTCTACGAAGCCGTAGCCAACGGCGGAAGCTACGGAAAAGGGATAGGCATCGCAAGAATGATTGTCGATTATTTTAAAGAACATCCTTCTTTAATTGCTCATGACGGACTAAAAGATTTGAATTCTTCCGTATCTAAGCTTTCCGCGTCGAATAATCTTTTTCAGGCGTATAATTTATATTCCAAATACGGTAATAACAGCGGCGGGGTAGGTTTAAACGCGGAAGAAAAAAATACCGGAGGAGCGGGTTACGGCGGAGCGGACGCCGGCAGTCTGAACGGAGATTACGTTACGGCAGACGGATTAGCAAAAAAAGCTTCCGAGATGTACGGCGTTCCTTACGGACTTATAAAAGCCGTAATAAAAACGGAATCGGGATTCAATCCTTACGCTGTTTCCGGCAAAGGAGCAGTCGGACTTATGCAGCTTATGCCTGAAACGGCAAAGGAACTGGGCGTCAATCCGTATGACCCCGAAGGTAACGTTTTCGGCGGAACGCTTTATCTTAAAAGACTATTAGACCTTTATGGAGGGAACAAAGAGCTTGCGCTTGCCGCCTACAACGCCGGAATAGGCAATGTCGATAAATATAACGGAGTGCCGCCGTTTGAGGAAACCGAAAATTACGTCAGAACGGTTCTTTCATATTACCGCGAATACGATTCGGATTCCAAAGCGAAATCTTAAATTTAATTTAACTTAATTTAACTTAATTTAAATAAATAATAAGACTGATAAAATGGGAAGAATTCTAAGTTTGAAAGAATATGAGGACGCTCTTGATAACGCAGAAACTTTGGTCATAAAGGGAAAGCTTACCAAGGCGGTGGGTCTTGTCCTTGAAACTACACACCCCGGTCTTTCCATAGGAAAGATATGCAGAATAAAAAGCAAAAAAACGGGCATTCTTTCCGGTACTGCCGCGGATACCGGCATCACCGCCGAAGTTATCGGCTTTAACAACGATAAGGCAATACTTATGCCCTACGGAGATACATCCGGCATAAGCTTAGAAAGCGAGGTGCTTCTTTTAGATGAAGAAGAAAAATTTCCTGCGGGAGAAGAGCTTCTGGGAAGAATCCTCGACCCTTTCGGCAACCCTATGGACGAAAAAGACAGAATTTTTTGCAGCGATTACGCAAAAATATTTGCCGAGCCTCCGTCTCCGCTTTCCAGAAAAAGAATCAGCGAAGTTATGGACGTAGGTGTCAGAGCCGTTAATTCGTTTCTTACTATTGGCAAAGGACAGAGAATAGGTATTTTTGCCGGTTCAGGTGTTGGCAAAAGCACTCTTCTCGGGATGTTTACGAAGTATTCCGAATCCGATGTAAATGTTATAGCTTTGATAGGCGAAAGAGGGCGTGAGGTTAAGGAATTTATAGAAAAAAGTCTTGGAGAAGAAGGGTTAAAAAAATCGGTGATTATAGTAGCCACTTCCGATAAATCCCCTTTGGTAAGACTGAGAGGCGCTTTTGCCGCTACCGCAGTTGCCGAGTATTTTAGGGACAAAGGGCGCAATGTTTTGTTTTTAATGGATTCAATCACCAGATTTGCTATGGCTGTCCGCGAAATAGGCTTATCGGCGGGGGAGCCGCCTACCGTAAGAGGATATACGCCTTCCGTATTCAGCGTTTTGCCTAAACTTCTCGAAAGGGCAGCTATCTCCGACAAAGGCAGCATTACGGGAATATATACCGTTTTAGTCGAAGGAGACGATATGAACGAGCCGGTTTCGGATACCGTCAGGTCTATTCTGGACGGACACATTATACTTTCGAGGAAAATAGCGGAAAACGGTATTTTTCCCGCTATAGATGTTCTCAACAGCCTCTCGAGGGTTATGCCCGACATTGTTTCCAATGACCATTTGCTTAAAGCGAGAGAGGTTTTGAAAGTAGTTTCCGAATACAGACTTAACGAGGACCTTATAAATATCGGCGCATATTCTAAGGGTTCCAACGATAAAATAGACTTTGCCATTGACCATATATCGAAGATAGAAAATTTTATAAAGCAAATGCCGGACGAAAAATATTCGTTCAACGAAAGTCTTAAAGAAATGGGCGAATTGCTTAACTGAGGAGGGCGCCGTCAGGGCGGGGCAGTTTCAGTTTATGAATAAAGATTTGCGTTCTAAAGACAATAACAATTACGGTAATAATTCGGATGTCTGCCGCAGAATCGACAGAGGAACGGCTATAGATTTATTTAAAAACAAAAGCCTTCTGGAACTCGGCAAAATAGCCGACGGTATAAGGAAAAGAAAACATCCCGGCGACATCGTAACGTTCATAATAGACAGAAATATAAACTATACCAATATATGCATATCGGAGTGCAAATTTTGCGCTTTTTATAAAAAATACGGCGTTTCTGATACAAATGCTTACGTTCTTTCCAAAGAACAAATTTTCGATAAAATCAGAGAAACAAAAGAGCTTTCCGGCACGCAGATTCTTCTTCAGGGAGGATTGAACCCGGATATATCCATAGATTATTATCTGGGGCTTTTAAGCGATATAAAAGAAAAATTCGATATTCATATCCACGCCTTTTCTCCTCCGGAAATTATTTTTATAGCAGATTCAAACGGCATTACCGTAAAAGAAACTATAGAACTCTTAAAAGAAGCGGGGCTGGATTCGGTGCCCGGGGGCGGCGCCGAAATACTCGTTGACAGAGTCAGAAAAAAAATCAGCCCCAATAAAATTACCAGCCGACAGTGGCTCGAAGTAATGGAAGAAGTTCACATTGCCGGTATGAATTCGTCGGCGACCATGATGTTCGGCACAATTGAAACTGACGAAGACATTATCGAGCATTTATTCAAACTAAGGGAACTTCAAGATAAAACAGGCGGCTTCAGGGCTTTTATTCCGTGGAGTTTTCAGAGCAAATATACGGCTCTAAATCCGAGAGGCGTTTATGGCCATTATTATCTGAAAGTTCTTGCTATTTCAAGGATAATTTTGGACAATTTCGATAATATTCAGGCATCGTGGGTAACGCAGGGCGTAAAAATGGGGCAGACGGCGTTAAGTTTCGGCGCAAACGATATGGGTTCGACTATGCTCGAAGAAAACGTCGTTAAAGCCGCCGGAACCGCAAACAGCGCCGTTGACGAGAAATTAATGGTAAGGCTGATTAAAGACGCCGGATTTATACCTGCGCAAAGAATTAATAATTATGATATGATAAAATTTTATTAAAAATTATTATTATTATTATAAAATTATGTTATAATTTCATTTGATAAATAAAAACACAAAAATATCAAATTAAATAAAACAAAGAGGGAAAGAACGCAGTGACGGAAGAAAGACTGCTGTATTTTAAAAATATACTGTCCAAAAAACTTGATTGTCTTCTGGACGAGGCTTTAAAGACGGTAGATACTATGACTAAAGAAGACGATAATTTTCCGGACCCTGCGGACAGGGCGACGCTGGAATCGGACAGAAATTTCGAGCTCAGAATACGCGACAGGGAAAGAAAACTTATTCCTAAGATAAAAGAAGCGCTCGAAAGAATAGAAAACGGAACTTACGGCATATGCGAAGAGTGCGGCGAAGAAATTTCCGAAAAGAGATTAGAATCGAGACCCGAGGCTACAATGTGCATCGTTTGCAAAACCAAGGAAGAAGAGCTTGAAAAAAAATCAAATATGTAATAAAGTAAAAAAAATAAGGTATAAAAAATAATGATAAACCGTTTGAATAAAATTTGCCCGCGCAAACACATTCTTATAGTTGAAGACAACAGGATGCACGCCGAGCTTCTGAGTATTATCATCCGCTCGTCTTTCGACGCAGATATAACCGTTGCGGAAAACGGCAGGGACGCCCTTGATAAAATTACGGAAGGCAGCGTTTTCGACCTCATAATAATAGACATAATGCTCCCCAAGATTAACGGGCTTGATGTTCTTAAAACCATAAGAAAAGTTTACGATAAAGTTCCTATTTTAATGCTCAGCGCGCTGAACGATAAAGAAATAATAAAAAAAAGCTATGACGAAGGAGCTACGGATTATGCGGCAAAGCCCATCAGAAACGAAGCGCTGAGAGATAAGATAAGCGTTTTGCTCGGAGGAGGGGTATAAAAATTTCATTGGATAAAATTAAAATAATAAAGGGGAATTAAACTCACATTGAAGAGACAGAATAATTTTATGAACGGTGTCATGGCAAAAATCCTGATATACGGCGGCGGTAAAGCCGCAAAAACTGTTATTGAAATGCTTCAAGACGATAAAAACGTCGAGATAGCCGCTTTGGTTGCCAGAAATTTAGACAAAGAAGGCGCCGTTTACGCTAAAGAAATCGGAATAAAATGCTTTCAAACGATTAAAGAAATTAGCGATACCGGCATAAAATTTAATATAATATTTAATTTGACCGGAGAACCGGAATTAGAACTCGGAGAACTTGCAACACTTCATGACCACGGAATAGAAATTATTAATTCCGTCAGCTCAAAACTGATATACGACCTTCTTTACGACAGACACAAAAACCATATCGACAAAGAAACCGTAATTAAACAGTTAAGGGAACAGAAAGCATATTTCAAAAACATATTGGACGATTCTTTCGATATGATTATGGTTACCGACCGCCGCGGAATAATCACCGAATTTAACAAAGGCGGCGAGAATATGCTCGGTTTTTCCAAGAAAGAAGTCATAGGCAGGAAAGCCTCCGAGTTTTATATCAATCCCGATGAAAGAGACGATATTTTAGAGAAACTTAAAAAAGACAAATTCGTCGCAAATTACGAAACTGTGCTCATAAAAAAAGATGGCAGTCCCGTAGATATATCTCTCACCATATCCCGCATTATGGACAAAAACGGCGATATAATCGGAACTATCGGTATTTCAAAAGACATTACGGAAAGAAAGATTCAGGAAAAACGACTTAAAGAGCTTAACGAAAATCTCGAAAATAAGGTTATCGAAAGAACGAAACAGCTTGAGGAAAGCGTTAAGGAACTCTCGAGGGCAAACGAACTAAAATCTAAATTTATCGCAAATATGTCTCATGAACTCAGAACGCCGCTTAATGCGATTATAGGCTATTCCGACCTCCTTAAAGATTCCCCTGATTTAAGCGAAAAGCATAAAAAATATACAAACAACATATTAGTGTCCGGCAAACACCTGCTCCAGCTCATAAATAATATACTCGATATATCAAAAATAGAAGCCGGAATGTTCTCATTAGAATATTCGGTGTTTTCTATTAAAGAAGCAATAGACGAAGTTATCGTAGTTTTAAAATCCCTCGCCGGAAAAAAGAATCTTGCGATAACTGTCGAATATCAATGTTCGGAGGATTATAAACTTTATTCCGACAGGGTTAAATTCAAGCAGATTATATACAACCTGTTAAGCAACGCCATTAAATTTTCTTTTGAAAATACGGAAATAAAAGCCGTATGCAAAAATGTCCCTCCTTCTTTAGACATTAAAACAAAATCTAATTTCAATCTAAAAAAGTACAGTAAACAGCAGGATAAAATGTTCGAATATATACAGATAGACGTTATAAACAGCGGCATCGGTATAGACGACAACTTTAAAAATAAGATATTCGAGGAGTTTACGCAGGCGGATAATAATTATTCGAGACAGTATGAGGGAACAGGTCTGGGACTTGCCCTTACCAAGAAAATTATTGAACTTCACGGCGGACATATAAGTTTCGAATCGGTCAAAAACGGTGTTACAGATTTTACGTTCGTTCTTCCAAACCCGCTCGAAGCCGAGGTATTGGCTATGAGCTCGGAAGAAGAAGCCGAAAAAACCTTGATAACGGTAGATGCAAAAACTTTTTTCAGGAACAATAACGCAAAAAGAAATAAACCTCTCGTTTTAGTAGCAGAAGACGACCGTCCAACCTCGGAAATATTGACCATAAATTTGGTAAACTCAGGATATTCAGTAGCCCATGCGTACGACGGCATCGAAACGATGGAAAAAGCAAAAAGCTTAAAACCTTTCGCGATTCTTTTAGACATTATGCTTCCTAAAAAGGACGGATGGGATGTTTTAAATGATTTAAAAATGGATAAAGAAACTAAAAATATACCCGTAATTATAACCAGTATAATCGATAATAAAGATTTAGGGTTTGCTTTAGGCGCTACGGACTATCTCATAAAACCCATAGATAAACAAACTCTTATTCATACTCTTTCGCAGTTTACTCTCACATCCAAAAGAAAAAAGAGGCAGGTCAATATCCTTCTTATCGACGATGACCCTATTGTCCATAAAATGATAGAAAAACTGCTTGTCGGAGAGGGCTTTAACCTTGTTCATGCATACAACGGCGAAGAAGGGCTTAAAATGTCTATAGAGCTTAAACCGGATTTAATACTGCTTGATTTGGTAATGCCGGATATAGACGGCTTCGAGGTGGCGGAAAACATAAAAAAACATCCTATTTCCGCGCAAATACCTATATTCATAATAACATCCAAAGATTTGACGGTAGAAGAAAGGCTTAAACTTTCGGGCAATATCGAAAGGATAATCGGCAAGAAATCTTTTTCTGCCGAAGAACTGAGCCGTTCAATAAGGGAGCTCGAACTTATATATCCTCAAAAAGCCGGTTTATTCGACGAGATTACCGGACTTTTAGACCATAACTATTTCAATATAAGGCTTGCGCAGGAGATTAACAGGGCTAAAAGATATAACATCGCTTTCAGCGTTATTTTTCTAGACATTGACAATTTTAAGGAATACTGTGATTTGGTTGGAAATTTTCATTCCGATATAGCGCTTAAAAAAATATCGGAAATGCTTAAAAGACTCTTAAGGGGTTCGGACGTAGTGGTCAGGTTCGGCTATGACGAGTTTGCCATTATACTTAACAATACCTTAAAAGATGCGGCGGTTTTTGTGGCAAACAGATTCTGTTCGGTAATCAGGGATTATCCTTTTTACAAAGAAGAAGAACTTAAATCTAAAAAATTAACCGCTTCTTTCATAGTCGCTTCGTTTCCTCAAGACGGGGAAACCCCTGAGGAACTTATTTCTAAAATATACAACAGGCTGTGCGACGTTAAGAATTCAGGGGGAAATGCCGTAGCCGAAGTAAACATATGATATATGCAGTCCGACTGCTATGCAATGACGGAGTTTTTGCTTTTAATTCCCCTTTTGTAAAAGGGGTGAAAGCGAGATTGCTTCGTCGCTATCGCTCCTCGCAATGACTATAGAAGGGGTCTTTGTTTTTAATTCCCCTTTTGTAAAAAAGGGGTGGCATTTTTGCCTTTCTTTGAAAGGCAAAAATGACGGGGTATTTATAATAAACGTCTTTAATTCAATTTTTATTAAATTAATCAATTATGCGCCATAAAATTCTCATAGTAGAAGATAACGCTATAAATCTTGATTTGATTACCGCAATGCTGGAACCGTTCGATTTAGACATTATAACTGCGGAAGACGGTTACGAGGCGTTGAAAAAAGTTGATGAAAACCCCCATCTTTCTTTAATTCTTCTTGACATAGGACTGCCCGGAATCGATGGGATAGAGGTATTTAAAAGGCTTAAATGCAACGACGCATCTAAAGGCATTCCGGTTATAGCGGTTACCGCCCATGCTATGGCAGGCAACAAAGAACATCTTATGTCTATAGGCTTTAACGATTTCATCGCAAAACCGATAGATAAAAATATACTGCGTGAAAAAATAAAGGAATATTTAAAACTTGAAGGATAAAACAGACGGATTTAAATTTTATACGCAGCTTAAGGTTAGGTATGAAGAAACCGATGCAATGTCCGTCGTCTATTACGGAAAATATTTCGTTTTTTTCGAAGTGGCAAGGACCGAATATCTTAAAAATATAGGCTATAATTATACCGATATTGAAAAAGCAGGCTTTTACTTCGTGGTAGCAGAATCTAACTGCAAATATTACAATCCGGCAAGGTACGACGACGATTTGAAAATATTTACAAGCGTAGAATATATAAAAAACTCCAGTTTTAATTTCCTTTACTATATCGTAAAAACATCCGAAAACGCAGCAATTCCCGATATAAAAATAGCCTCCGGCAACACCGTTCTTGTTTGCGTCGCCAATACTGACTTCAAGCCGCGCCGCATTCCCGAATATTTAAGAAAAGCCATTCAGGATTTCGAACAAATTTAACCCTGTTTAATTCTGCCCGATTAAATTCAAGACAGTCCGATTTTTTAGTTGAATATTTTTTAGTTGAATATTTTATTTTTATTATAAATACCCCGTCATTTTTGCCTTTCAAAGAAAGGCAAAAATGCCACCCCTTTTTTACAAAAGGGGAATTAAAAGCAAAAACCCCGTCCTGTCATTGCGAGGAGCGTTAGCGACGAAGCAATCTCGCTTTCACCCCTTTTACAAAATGGGAATTAAAAGCAAAATCTCCGTCATTGCATAGCAGGCAAAAATACCACCCCTTTTACAAAAGGGGAATTAAAAGCAAAAACCCCTTCTATAGTCATTGCGAGGAGCGTTAGCGACGAAGCAATCTCGCTTTCACCCCTTTAAAAAAGGGTAATTAAAAACAATGACCCCGTCATGTCATTGCGAGGAGCGTTAGCGACGAAGCAATCCCGTTTTCGCAAAAAGTGGAATTAAAAGCAAAAAACCCGTCTAAGCCGTGCTAAATGGGCATTTCCGGTATTTTGTAACCTGAATGTAATAAAAATTTAACCTGTTTTTAACAATTACTTCATAATACCGAAACATTAAAATGATATAAATATTATTAACGCAGTTTTTATTTAATTTTATTTTAATAATTTCACTTACAACTTTAATTTAAATTTATAACAAAGGAGGAAAAATGCTAAAAGGAACAAAGGTTAAAATCTTTTATTGTTTAGATGCTGTCAATGTTTGTCTGCTTAAAATTGCCGCAGGGATCCAATACGAAATTTATGGCGAAGATTTTCGTTTCAAAAGGACACGAAAAAATCTGAAAAAAACTTTATTATCGGCTTTTGTTTTCGGCTCTGTTTTATCGGTAGGCAGATATGCATTTGCGGTTATAAATCTGAATCAAGGGTCTTTAGGCATAGGCGCATCGGGAATTTTAAACGAGGCGACCACATGGATTTGCTATAGGCTTGCTCCGGCAACGCTTACTATAGGTCTCGTCAAAGGATTTTACGATATAAAACAGCATAAACCGGATGCCGCGAGAAAAGCGTTTATAACCGCCGCCGCAGGAACGGGAGTTATGCTGGCTCCTACTATCACGGGAGCGATACTCGGCATAGTTCAGAACGCCGGAGGCACAGCCGGAGGAATCAATATTGGAGGCGGCAACGGAGCTACTACCGTCGGACAGCCGTAATAAAAGGGAAGGATTTTTTTATGAAAGAACAAAATAATCAGAACACCTATAAAACGGGTGGCGGAGGTTATACAGAATTTAAAATTTATAGCGGCATATACGGAAAAGTAACAAGGTTCGGATTGGAAATTTACGATTGGGGACTTTTTATATTTTTTACGATGTTTTCCATCCTTTTATTAAAAAATATTATTATTATTGCAATATTATTGGACGCTGCAGTTTTAATTTTTTTAAAAAAATATAAAAAGAATAAGCCGGATTTTTATACAAGTTCGCTGGTGTCATTTATTTTTGCCAAAAAAGAGCTTTATGTTTTAGACCCGGAACAGGATAAACCCTAATCCCGATATAGAAATTATTTTAAGAATTTCAGGTATTTCAGGTAATTATATGTTTTTAAATTCGGTATTAAAAAAAATAGATGCGGAAGGTTCTTTAAACCATTACGTCAATCTTTTGTCCGTAAATGACGGCATAGCCGTTGGAATAGACGGGTCGTTTACAATAGGATTCTCGGTCAGAGGCTTTGATTATTATCTTGCCGGAAACGAAATTATCAACGATACGGCATACGTAAACGACCTTTTGCTGAATCTTCTTGACGAAAATATAAACCTTCAATGGATTTATAAAATTGAAGACAAAAACGACCCTTTTATTTCCGATTACGAAGCGTCTTCGTTGCCACCGGAAGACTTTAAATATATTAAAGAAAACAAAATTAAACATTTAAAGGCAAAACCGATTAAAAATATTAAGATATATCTGTTCTGTTCTTTTAACGGCTTAAATCTCAATGCAAAAAAGGAAAAAACAAATACGCTTTCCAAGATTTCCGATTACACCTCCGGACTTTTTAAATTCAAATTTGCCGGAGTTGTTAATTCCGTTTCAAGAAATAATGCCCTTGCCGATAAAAAGTTTATAGAAAAAAAATTATTGAATATCGAAAATAATCTGAGCTTTATATCATCGAGATTAGATATAAGTTTAAAAAGAATGGGAAATCAGGAGCTTGTGGATTATTTTTACGCCGAATTGAATCCCTGCAGGTCTTTAAGCGTCAAAGCGCCTTTGTGGGAGGATATGCTCGACGGTTCCACTTTCAGAAGCCAGCTTATATATTCATGCGCGGAAATTAAAAGAGATTTTTTTTATCTCGACGGATACTATTATAAATTTATAAATATGCATAAACTTCCGTCGCGCACCGATTCCTTCGGGATAACTTCCATTTTGAATATCGGCGGTTCTGCGGAAAATTTTTTCCCGTATGATATTTCCGTAGCTTTCAATATTCCCGAACAGGAAAAAACAATTGAAAAAATACAAACCGACAGAAATATAAAGGCAAGCCTGACCGAAGCCGTAGGCGGCGGATATACCGATTATAAAGGGGCGAATATTACGGAACAGCTGGACGAATTTTTAAAATCGGTTTCTAAACTCCAAAAGAAAGTAGTGGAATTTTCGCTATGCGCAAGAATTAAATCTAAAAATTTAGACGAACTCGGTTCTATGGCGGTCAAACTGCTCGAATCCTTTAAAAACTATAACGGAATGGAAGGAATAATAGATAATATGGAGCACCATAATCTTTTTCTTTCCTTTCTTCCCGGACAGTCCCGTTTTAACAGACGGTTTAAGGCTTCTATTTCTTCTTCTGCGGCGGCGTTTTTTCCGCTTAACGAGGGTTTTGCAGGAACCGAAAACTGCGCCGTTCCTTTGCTCAACAACAGGGGGGAAGCCGTAAAATTAGACCTTTACAATAACCGCCTGCCGTCAAAGCACGGGATAGTTTTCGGGAAGACGAGAAGCGGAAAGGGATTTATGCTTAACGGATTTTTAAGCAACTTTTACATATCGGGAGATAATTATCATATTATAGGCGTAGATATAGGCGGAACTTACAAAAAGTTCTGCAAAATATTTAAAGGCGATTACATAGAAATAGATTTAGACGGAAGCTACTCCATAAATCCGTTTCCTCCCAAAAAATACGCCGTTAAGGAAATTAACGGCGAAGAAGCTTTCGACCCGGATATTATGGTTTTTCTGACGGGAATAATCGGGCTTATGGCGGAACCGGAAAAAAGTTTGTCGCCGAACGATAAAACTATCATAACACGGGCAGTTCAGGCGGCATACGATGCGATAGAAGATATGGAAGATATGCCGGTAATATCGGATATAAATAATATTTTATTTGATTACGGCGAAGCCAGAGATATTTTAGATAAGAAAAGAGCTATGGAAATGGGAAAAAATTTATTTCAGTGGACGGATATTTCTTCCCCTTACGGAATGCTTATTAATAGAAAAAAGGGGATAAATATAGATAATAAAATAGTAATATTCGACCTTCAAAAGCTGAAAGGGCATGAAGATCTGCAAAAAGTCGTTTTTGCAATAATAAAGAATATATCTTTTAAAAAAATGTACGATAAATCGGCAAAAGTCTTTTTCTTTTACGATGAATGCTGGGAATTTATGAACGACCCTAAAATTTCGGAACTGATAATGCACCTTTATAAAACTTCTGCGAAATGGGGTTCTATGGTTTGGAGCATCACTCAAGAGCCGGGAGATCTGTTAAAAGCCGGAAATATCGGCAAAAGCATTATAGAAAATTCATCCGTAAAGATATTTTGCCAGCTTGACGGCGGCGTTTCTGCAGAAGATTTAAAATTATGCGGATTAAATGAAAAGGAAATGAATATAGTAAAAAACCTTAAAGTGGTTAAAGGGCATTATGCAGAATATTTTTTAAAATTCGGCAAGGATTCAGCTGTAATAAAAAATTCACCGGATCCTTTTGAATACTGGCTCTGTTGCAAATCATCCGAAGATGAAGAAATAGAAAGGCTGATAGAACGGCTTTATCCGGATAAGCCATTAAAGGAAAGGCTTTATATATTAGCCGAAAAGTATCCCAACGGACCGTACGGGATAGAACGCAATTAATGCAAGAAATAAAATTCAATAAAGGAGGAATATTTTATGAAAATGAAAAATAAAAAAATTATCCTGCTCATTCCTGTCATTATACTGTCAGTTTTTGCCTGTTTTATCGGAATATCTTACGGAATGGGGATTCCCCTGCCCGACTTAGAAGCTGTTTCCGGTCAGATTCAATCGGTAGAAACGGCGGCGGGCGGCGCTTTCTCGGCGTTGCAGGGACTTGCCGGAACTTTAGGATATGCGCCGGGGGCATCAGGCGGTCCGCTGTTTAACCCGGGTCCGGGACTTTCGGAAGCGATGGCTACCGTGGATAAGCTTACGGCTGATGTTTCGAAAATGCAGGAAGAATATCAAAATATAGTCATTAATTACGACAAGTTAAGCCATCTCGTCAATTCGGTGGAAAATGCCGTAGGCGCGGTAAACAACCTTAATAGCCAAATCAACTCGGCTTTCAATCAAATTCCTCAGGATTTGACCGCAAGCGACGTTAGCGCTGATTCCGTTCAAAGCCTTATATCAAATATTAATTCAAATATTAATTCCGAATCTTCCGAATATGCTAACCTTAATACTGCGGGAGAAACTTTTAATCCGCAGGCTTTTATTTCGGGAAGTTCTTCCGGCGGGTCGGAAACATTAAATAAATCAGCCCTTGAAAACGGCTCCTCCTTGTTTTCCGAAGGAGAGATTTATAATTCAGGCGGAAATTCCGGTTCTGCAACTGAAACCGTTAACTGTTCTTCGTTAGGCGGCGGTTATTATTTTGACGCAAACGGAAATCCTGTAGGCGGATGCACTGATAATGTCGGCGAGCTTTTAGACGATACCGCTTCTTCAGGGCTTTATAACTCCGGACTGTCGGCGGCGAGGGCTCATAAGGCCGAACTGGAAGGAGATGAGTTTATGCAGGAAATTTCCGGAGATGAGCTGAAAAACAGCACGAACTATTATGCCTATCAAAGTTCCATCTTAACGCTTATGGCGGAAGAAAACGCCGCAAGCCTGAAAAACTTAGGATACATGGAAAGCCAGTTGAAACAGCTTGAGCTGGCAAAATCTGCGGACGAAATAAAAAAAGAACATATAGGTGCCGTAATTTTGCCTCAGACTGATTCGGAACCTGATATGAATTTTTACGGCAATACCACTATGTAATAGCTTTATGTAATGCTGCAACGCGCAATACAATTACGCAATAATGCTAATTAATTTTAATAAAAACAGTTGCTTATGAATATTAATTTTAAGTTATTTATTAATATTTTTATGATTTTTTTGTTTATTGCCGGTTTCGGTTTTACTTTGATAAGGACGGCTTACGCCGATTCTTCCGGTTCGAATCCTCCTGCATCGGCAAGTTCCGGCGGAGGCGGTTCAGCTTCGGCTTCTTCTGCAGGTGTTGCCGGCAATTCCGCTTTGTCTATTTCAAAGCTGAACAACGGGGAAGATTTAAACATGCTTTCCATAGATTCTATTCCGGCGGCGCTCGGACAAGATTCCGAATTGAGCAGTTTTGTTACGTATATGTTTTATTTTTTATTTGCACTCGGTATAATCTTGTCTTTTTTCGAGGGTTACAGAGCAGAATTAACGGGAGCCGTTTTTAATTATTACGGATTATTTTTAAGAACAGCATTAATAGCTGTCGGTTTCCTTTCTTGGAAACAGACCGGTATGTCAAATTTTGCCCAGCTCATTCTGACACTTGCCGACAGGATACAGCTTTATCTTATAAAACAAAATATTTACAGTTTAGGACAATCGGTATCGCAGATTGTTTCTTCAATTTCCGGCAGTCTTCATTCCGTTTCAATTCCGACTGTTTCATCCAACGGGACATCGTCTGTTCATGGAGGGTGGAATCTGAATCCGGTTTCGTGGCTTGCCGGTGCGGTTCATGCTTTAACCGGAGCAGTTCTTATGGGTATAATATGGTTTTTATTTAATATTTTATATTTGGCAATACAGCTGTTTATGGCATTAGTTCAGCTTGTATTTCTTGGACTGCTGTTTTCTCTGTGTCCTATAATACTCGGCTTTGAAACGATACCGTACACAAGGGGCATATTTGCCAAATGGTTTAAAATGTTTGTGGAAATCTCCTTCTGGGGCGTAATGGTAGCCCTTGAACAGCTTATTTTCTTTACTATTCTAAGCAAAATGGAATCTGCCGCTATGCCTTCTTCCGGAACCGGCATAGGAAATATTTTAGGGATGTTTACGTTTGCCGAAGTGATAACTGTTTTTATAATTATGATGGTTATAAATGTTTCCGTTCCGTTTTTGGTAGGCAAATTATTCGACGGTATAAGCGGAGAAGCACATGAAAAAATAAAAACGGTCAAGTCTAAAGCAGTTGCATCCGGTTTTGCCGCAGGTTCTTAAAATTAAATTAAAAAATTAAAACCTGCATTAATATTAAAATATTAAAAAATTAAAATATTAAAAAATTAAAAGATTAAAAGATTTAAAAATTTAAATTAATTATGCCTCAACTTTTTAATTACAAAGACAGTTATAAAAAAAGAAACGGCAGACTGTTTTACGAAATATGGGGAGACTTAGAGTCCCAGAATATGACGCTTAAAGCCGTGATAATCTTAATGTCTTTAATCAGCATAATCTCGCTTTTTACAGCTTTTTATACATATAAGGCAAACCGGGTTCCGGTGGTAATAAGGGTGAACTCGGCAGGAAACGCAAAAGTTTTGAGAAACCTGCCGCTTAACAATAAAGCCGGCATGGGTGAAATAGTATATTTTTCTAAAAGTTTTGTGCGGGAATTTACCGGATTTAATTCGATAATGATTAAAACCGAACTTTCAAGGGCGCTTAACAAAATGTCGGAAAATTACGGCAAAAAAACACTGAACATGATTATAAGAAGTAAATTTATTCAGAAAATGGAAAAAGCAAACATTACGTCTAAGATTAAATTTAAAAAAATAAAATTAGTAAGGCAGACTGTAAATCATGATGAATTAAAACTTTATGTCATAAGAACAGTAATATCAAATTCCGATACTTCCATAAAAAACAGCGCCGCATATGAAGACAAGCTTATTATTAAAAGGATAAAAAGAAGCGTTCAGTTTCCGTTTGGTTTAGAGGTAGTTTATTTCAGCAGTTTAAAGCTCGGAGGAGCCTGATGTTCTTTAACGGCAATAATGATAATCCGCATGTTATAAAAGAAGAGGATTTGGAGAGCAATCCGCATAACGATTCTGCGGCTGTTGATAATGCCGATGCAAACGGCGGCGGAGAAAAAGTTCGCACCCGCAGTGGCGGCTATGTTTCCGGCGGTCAGTCTCTTGAAGAAACATTTGACGAACGAGGAGAAGAAGACGTTTATAATTCCGTTCCGACCGGGAAAAAGAAATTATCGGGCAGAGATTTTTTCGGTTTTTTTAAACTGCCGCTGATAATAATAGTTTTTATAATTGCGGCAGGCATAGTTTTTAAATATATGTTCGCCGGCAAGCCCCATGCCGCAGTAAAGAAAACTGTAAAAAACAATACCGTAATAGACGATAAAAAAAGGTTTTCGCCTTCCGTTTTCGATTATAACGCAAAACCTGAATCAAAAAATTATAACGGCAAAGGCGGAGCAAAAAAAACCGGTAAATTTAATATTAAATTTAAAAAAGAAGCAGGTGAATTAAAGCATAATGTAAAATTTAATTCAGGGGGCAATTACGGCTCTGCCGCGCCTGCTCCTCCTCAAATAACCAAAAAAACCGTAGTATTCATAGAAGCAAGTTACGGAAAATATATTTTAGACTCGGAAAGAGGAATTAAATCCGTTAAACCTGCGGGAAACGCAAACGAACTAAGCGAGGCAAACGAAGTAAAAAGTGACGCACCCGCAGTTGCAGCCGCGGGAGCTTCTGCAATCGCCGTGCCGCAGGGGACGGTAATAGACGCTTATACAAAGTATAAAATTTTTTCTTACAATACATCGGTTCCGGTTATAGCCGTTGCTGTTTCAGGATATTATTACGACGGTAAGACCGTTTTTAAAAAAGGAGATAAATTTTTCGGGACGGTAAGCGTAAAGCATTCTTTGAATCGTTTAAACATAAATTTTGACAAAATTATAGAACGTTCGGGACATTCGCTGACTATAGATGCGGAGGCGATGATGCCGGACGGTTCCGGAGGGGTTAAAGGAAATTTGCACAGGCATTATGCCGGAAATATTTTTGCGTCGTTAGCGCAGGGTATAGTCGGGGCGGCTTCCATTTTTGCAGGAGGCGGTTCGGGAGTTAATTCTTCCCAGCCTTATACTTTTCAGAATCAGGTAAGGGAAAACGTCGCACAGAACGAACTTAATTCCGCGCAGAACGGATTAAACAATTATGCGGAATCCGAAAAAAATATAAGCATAACTTTGCCTGCCGGCACTCCGATTAAAATAATATTTTTAAAGCCGGTTTACGTAAACGGAATTAAACCGGATTAAAAAGGGGCGGTATTTTTGCCTGCTGTGTAACGACGGAGTCTTTGTTTTTAATTCCTTTTTTTGCGAAAGAGAGATTGCTTCGTCGCTAACGCTCCTCGCAATGACAGGATATTGGCTAACGCTCCTCGCAATGACGAGACGTTGTCATTGCGAGCGAAGCGAAGCAATCCCGCTTTTAAATTTCGTCATTGCGAATGAGATTGCTTCGTCGCTAACGCTCCTCGCAATGACTGGATGGGGTTTTGTCTTTAATTCCCCTTTTGTAAAAAAGGGGTGGCAGTCCGCCGCAGGCGGACTGACGGGGTATTTATAATAAAAATAAATCTAATAAAATATTTCAAATTTTAAAAAACATGGGGTATAAAAATGGAAGAAACGGCACATTCCATTGCCGAAAAAATTAACGGCATCAAAGAAAGCCTAAATTCTAATTTTTTAGAAAGAAAAAACGCGGTCGATATGATTCTTTTATCGGTTATTTCAGGAAAACATTCCATTTTGATAGGCGGACCGGGACTTGCCAAGACAGCAGTATTAAAGGCGCTGGCAAGCCGCGTAAAGGGATTAAAGTTTTTCGATTTTCAGATGACCCCTGCGACTAAAATAGAAGAGCTCGTTTCGAGCCGCTCTCAAAACAGAATAGGTATCGATAACTGTGACATAGCTTTGATAGACGAATTTTTCAAAGGTCCGCATTCTACAATTAATTCGCTTTTATCAGTTATGAACGAAAGGATAATATATGCTCCGGAACCGCGCAGAATCCCTTTAATAAGTCTTTTTGCCGCTTCCAACGAGAGACCGGACAAATCTTCCGATGCAAATTTACTGCCTCTTTACGACAGATTTTTATTCAGGATGGAAATTTTACCTATAAAAGACGGAAAAAATTTTAAAAAATTGTTGGAATTAAAAGAAGATGACTCTATTGATAAAAATAACACAGCCGAAAATTTTTTAGAAAAAAAAGATATAGAAATCTTAAGCAAAACTGCCGAAAAAGTATTTATAGACACTGAAATTTACGACTGCCTGCATAAAATCAGGGATGAATTAAAAAGCAAACAGGTATTCGTTTCCGACAGAAGATGGCGCGAAACGGTGAAAATATTAAAAACTAACGCGGCGTTAAATAAGCGTTCCTGCGTTGTCAAAGAAGACATAAAGACGCTTGAGCCCTCTCTCTGGACATACTATTCTGATATAAGAGCGGTAAAAAATATTTTGGGGAGAGAGCTTAAATGAACAAAAGCGGCAATAAAGGGTTTATTTTAAAAACATCGTTATCGGCAGGAATTTTTTTATCGGAACTAATTTATCTCTTTTTAGTATCCGGATTTTTTTCCGATAAAAAAATAAGTTATTATTTTTCTTATTTTAACGGGGTTAAACTTGCGTTTATTTTTATTCCGCTTTCGACTTGGTTCGTATCTTCATATACTTTATCCAGCATAGTTTATAATAAATATCTGTATTTAAAGCCCGAAAAAGACAATAAAAGGACGGATACATCGGCGCTTCAAAAAAATTCTGCCCGAAACGTTATGTTATGGCCGGAATCCGAAGAACTTCAGTTAGTTATAGGCGAAATACATGAAAAAGACGGAACGGTAAAAGAAAAACCTGAGTGGCTGATTATGGATAAATACGGTCTTTTTACCGGAATTATCGTTTTCGGCTCTACCGGCACGGGAAAGACTACCGCATGCGCCTATCCTTTCTTAGACCAGCTGGCAAAATACAAAAAAGAATCGCCTGCCGAAAGGATAGGCGGCTTAATATTAGACGTTAAAGGCGATTTTTGGAAAGAAGCCGCCCGCATACTTAAGCGCAACGGAAGAGGAGATGATATAGTCATAATAGAACCCGGATCCGGTTATTATTTTAATCCGGTTCATTATCCTCATCTCGATGCTAAAATTATTGCCGAAAGATTATATTCCGTTCTCGAAAATATGAACTCCGGCGACGGAAGACAGGACAGTTTCTGGAAAGACAAGGCAATAAACCTGCTTGCAAATTCCCTTAACATTGTCAGGCTGTGCATGGGTTACGTTACTTTAAGCGATATTTACGAAATAATTTCGGACGAAAATAAATTGAAAAATATTATAGGTCATGCCCAAAATTTAATAAAAACAAAATCCAATATAAAATCAAATATGCAATCCAATATAAAATCCAATGAGGAAACTTATATTCAAGAACTTAAACTGGCGGCATCGTATTTTGCCGGTGCGGATTATGCCGGACTTGACGATAGAACCAAGGCAATAATAAAAAGCGAATCTTTAAGGGTATGTTCTGATTTTATAAAGCCTGTTTTTAAAGAAACTTTCTGCTGTTCGGAACAGAAACTTAATTTTCCCGGTTTTCAGGAAGCGGTTAACTCCGGAAAAATAGTCATATTAAATATGCCGGAATCTAAGTACGGTTTAACCGGAAAAATTATAGGAATTATGCTTAAACTTGATTATTTCAGGACGGTATTAAACAGAGTTTACAGGTCGGTAATAGACGATACGGTAAATATAACAAGACCTGTCTTGTTTATCTGCGACGAATACCAGAATTACGTAACGTCCGGAGATATAGAATCAGACGCCGAATTTTTTGCAAGATGCAGACAGTCTAAGGCGATTAATATAGTTCTTACGCAAAGTTACAGCTCGTTAAAACTAAAACTCGGCTCGGAAGAAAAACTTAATTCTTTAATCGGAAATATAAGGTCTTCCGTGTGGCTTGCTTTAAGCGATGATTATTCGCGGGAAAAAGCCTCCAGAATATGCGACAAGGAATACAAACTCAAAATCACGGAAAACATAACGGAGCAGGACGACAGAGCTGTTTTTAACCCTTTAATAGGAAAACTTTTGTCGAACGACAACACAATATCGCAGGGAACTACAAAGACTTATGAAAAATTGCCGTCGTTCGATACCGACGATTTCGCCGGTTTAAAATTAAATCAGGCAGTTTACAGGATTTATTCCGGCGCAGAGATGAAAGGACCCGGCATAGTATATCTTCATCCGTTCTACCTGCCGAAAACGAAAAGCTATTTTGCAAAAGAGGCTTTGTAAATGAGCAGTAATAACTATACCGGCAATAATAACGGCGTTAATTACGAACTTGATATTTTAGAAATAGCTTTTCTGGTGTTTTCAGGATTATTTGCGCTTTTTTATTTTACGAACGGGAACTTTAAATATTGCGTAAATTCATTTTATGTATTTATATCCTATTCTTTTAGGGTTTATACCGCAACTGTAATTCTGTACGCCGTAAATCTGCTTTTGTTTCTGACAGGGCTTCACGGTTTATACGTTAGAATATTTGAAATCAGGGTAAGCGGCTCTAAACTTAAAATGTATAACAAGCTGGAAAAATATAACGATAATTACGGCGGCAATAAAAAATAAAAGCATAAAAAAGGAGGCGTTATTTAATGTCGATATTTAATTTAATATTTAAGTCAAAGTTTAAATATTATAATATAAATTATTTAATTTATTATATTTCTATATATTTAATTTTATATTTGATTTTATTTTTATTTTATATAAATTTTGCCGTCATACCTGCATTTGGGCTAAATTATTCTTCGTTAAAAAAATATACCGTTAAAAAAAAGCTTTGGGTGCATAAATTAAAAATAAAATCGGGAATAATTTATAAATTGAATACTGCTCCCGGATACGTATCCGTTATAACCCTTCCGGTTATACCCTTGGACGTTGCGTTAGGCAATACCGGAGCTTTCTCTGAACAGATAGTGGGAAGGCAGATATTCATAAAACCTGTAACATACGATTATGAAGAAACGAGCAATATGGAAATATACACAAAATACGGTCTTATAAATGTACTTTTAAGAATAAGAGACCCGAAATCAGTTACTTATAATTTAAATATAGCCGATACTATCAAAGACGTTTTTATTAAAAACTATGTCCAAAATAAAATAAATATATTAAAAGCGGTTTTGATGAAAAAATATGCCGAAAAAAATATTTTCTTGGATAAAAAAGCCGATGCTTTAAAGAAGGAAAAAAAAGAGGTTATCGGGCTTATCCTTATGATAAACCGGAAAAAAATAGATGAGTCCGTTACGAAAGACGGTATAACTTTGACCGTAATTTCGGTAAGCCGAATAAAAAATTTATATTATCTGCAATATCAGCTGACCAATAATACAAGCAGAAGCTTTTTTGTCAGAAATGTTTATCTTTATAAAGAATACGGCGGTAATTTTTTTAACGGCTACTCTCCAAATAAGTTGAAAGAAATACTTCCGATAAACAGGATGCCTCATAACGCCGGCTATATGCCTTATAAAATAATAAAAAACGTGATAATTTTTAAGCGTCCGCACAGCGGTTCAGCTAACTCCGGCGGTTTTAAAGTGTCTTTTCATATTCTTGACGCAAAAAAACTTATTAAATTAAAAATAGGCGGGATTCAGCCTTGATTTTTACCGACAATAACTAAAATTAAAAAGATTATGAAAATTAAAAACAATAATAAATTTAAGCATATAATATTATATTATTTATTCTCAGCTTTAATTTTTTCTTCATTAGCCGTTCTTACCGGATGCGCGCCGTATTCCCAGTTTGAAACGGGCAACGGATATAAAAACAGCGGGGCAGAAAACATTAAACAAAAGAAATTGGAAAACAAAGTATTGGCGGCATCTTTAAAATTAAGCGGTGTTTCCGGCAAAAGAATAAAAACCTTAATATCTTCGGGAAGAACTTCAAGAAGTTCAAGAACTTCGAGCATAGACAATTATTATATTAAACCGGCTTTTATGAAAAAAGAATCGAATATCATAAATAATAATAAGGATAATAACAGGAACAGCAACAGTAGCATTAATAGTAGCAGTAATAGTAACAGTAATAGCAAGAAGAGTCCGTCTGAACGCGGTTCCGGTTTAGCGTTAAATAAAACCGCTAAAAGCAGCAACGGAAAAATAATTCTGAAAGCGCTCAGCGCAAAATCAGATAAAATTTTTGAAATAATATCGTTTTCGCTTGCAAATCTTTATTCTTCACCAATCAAATGCAGGCTGTCGCTTTTGAAAAAATCGGGCAAAAAAGCTGAATATGAATATAAGAATATTCCTTTTAAATCCGATATCGGAAGGGGATACGAAAGTAAAAATTATTTTATCCTGCAGGGTTTAAGCAAAATAAAAGGGGAGATAATATTTTTAAACACCGGAAACAAACCTTATGAAGACCCGGTATCCCGCTTAATGCTTGGCATTTCGGCACTATATAAAAGCCGTTTCGGCGGAGGCATTAAATTTTTAAAATTATCCGCAAAATTATAATTTGAAAGGCAAAAATGACGGGGTACTTGCTTTTTATTACCATTGTAAAAAAGGAAATGTATATTTTTCCTGCAATTTATATAGCAACGGGGTTTTCACTTTTAATGCCCCTTTTTGCGAAAGCGGGATTGCTTCGTCGCTAACGCTCCTCGCAATGACAGGACTGGGTCATTGCCAGCGATGTTGTCATTGCGAACGAAGCATATCGGACTACGTGTCCGATGAATCTCATGCGCAATGACAGGACTGGTTATTTGCTTTTAATTCCCCTTTTTGCGAAAGCGAGATTGCTTCGTCGCTAACGCTCCTCGCAATGACAGGATGGGGTATTTGCTTTTAATTCCCCTTTTTTAAAAGGGGTGGCATTTTTGCCTTTCTTTAGAAAGGCAAAAATGACGGGGTATTTCTAACAAAATATCTCAACTATTATAATAAATATAATATACAATTATGACAAATACTAAATATCCTAAGGCTTGTTTTTTATTGGAAATCGTAAAAGCGGCAATATTGGCAATATTCTTTCTGTTCGTCTTTTCGGTTTCGGTAACTTATGCTTCCGCTGCAGGTTTAAACAAAAGAAATCGTCATACCGCATATTATTTAGATGAAACCTTAATATATGCCTCGAAAAAATACGGTCTGCCGCTTCCTTTTATTGTTGCGGTGATGAGAGCGGAAAGCGGTTTCGACATTTATGCCGTAAGCCCTAAGGGAGCTATAGGCTTGATGCAAGTTATGCCCCAAACAGGCAAAATGATGCGCCAAAATATTGACAATCCTGTAAATAATATAATTGCAGGAGCAAAGTATCTGCATTACTGCCTTAAGAGATTCGGATTCAAACCGGTTCCGGCTTTAGCCTGTTACAACGCCGGTCCCGATTCGATTCGAACGGTATATATCAAAAACCGGCGAAAATTTATAATACCTCCGTACCGGCAAACCGAAATTTATATTATGCGTGTTTATAAGTATTATAATTACTACAGGAAATTATTGAAATAATCAAAAAAGACAAATATAAAAATTAAAGATGAATTAATGAGATAATAAAATATAAAAATAAAGATAGATAATGAGATAATGATTAAGCATACCCTATATGAATATGTTATAATATTTATAAAAAAAGCTGAACAAACTTATGCAGAAAAATACAAATTTGCTGTTAAGCGACGAAACGGACAAAACATTTGAAAAAAAATTAGTGAATTTAACCGAAGCAAGTAAATTTGCCTCGGCTGAGATCGGCAGAACTGTTTCTACGTCAAATATATCATACCTGATTCAATACGGCAGAATTAAAAAATACGGCAGTAAGGGGAATATTTTAATTGATATCGAAGAATTACGGAATTATTATAATTCGCTCAATATGTTTTTATATGAAGCTAAAAATTTAACTTCAAATTCTGTCCAAAATAACTTATTATCATTTTCTAACTATACGGAATCGGAAAGAACTAAGCATGTGCATAGAATTCACCCTTATAAAGGAAAGTTTATTCCGCAATTAGTCGAATATTTTCTTGACTCGCATACCGATGAATTTAAAAAAGAGGTATATTTTAAAAAAGGAGATATTGTGCTTGATCCGTTTTGCGGAAGCGGAACTACTTTAGTGCAGTCTAACGAATTAAATCTGCATGCCCTTGGAATAGAGATTTCGCCATTTAATACTCTAATAGGAAATATAAAGGTCGGCACGCATCCTTTGCCTGAAATCAGAAAATATGTCTCATGCATTACAGATAAATTTACTGATTTTCAAAAGAAAAAAAATTACGGATTATTTATCGAAAATTTAAATCGTGCTTTGTCTAGATTTAATAATAAATATTTTCCTTCGCCGGAATATAAAATAAAAGTAAGAAAAGGGTTGTTCAACGAAAAAGAATACGGCAGGCTTAAAGAGAAAGAATTTTTAGCAGAATACGATAGATTGGTTAAAGAGTATAATATAGAGCTCATAAACAAATGTAACGTCAACAGTTTTAACGGTAAATGGTTTTTACCGCCGGTAAAAGAAGAAATAGATTTTATTTTCAGCGAGATACAAAATATAGAAAACTCAGACGTAAAAAAAGTATTAGCGCTCATATTAAGTAGAACGATGCGCTCCTGCAGGGCTACGACGCATGCCGATTTGGCAACGCTAAAAGAACCGGTAGTAAGTCCTTATTACTGCAAAAAACATGGGAAAGTATGCAAGCCTTTGTTTACGATCAAAGATTGGTGGAAAACTTATGCCGAAGATACACTTTTAAGACTTGAAGATTTTCATAAATTAAAGACGGATACTATTCAATTATGTTTGTGCGGTGATAGCAGAAATTTGGATATATATGCCGAAGTAAAGAAAAAAAACGCTTTTTTTTATGAAATATTAAAAAAACAAAAAATAAGAGGAATTTTTTCAAGTCCGCCTTATATTGGATTAATAGATTATCACGAACAGCATGCCTATGCTTACGAATTGTTCGGCTTCGTGAAAAAAAACGAAATGGAAATAGGTTCTCTTTCAAAAGGTTCCGGAAAAAAAGCTAAAGAAGATTATATTAAAGATATTTCCGATGTTTTGCTAAATTCGGTAAAATATTTGCAGGAAAATTACGATATTTTTTTAGTGGCAAACGATAAATATGATCTTTATCCCAAAATAGTGCAGTTAGCCGGAATGAAAATAGTCAACCGCTTTAATCGTCCGGTGCTTAACAGGGTCGAAAAAGACAGGAGTAACATTTATTCGGAAACGATATTCCACATAAAAAAAGCATTATAATTTAGACAATATAATCATATATTATATATTATAATTACATATTTTAACTTGGAGAACTGAATCAGATTGGAATTAAATAGAAAAAACGAGATAATAAAAAATATCATAAAAGAAAGCTTAAGAAAGAAATTTAAAACTTATAAGCCAGAAACTAAACAGATGCCGTTTCATTATTTATTGCTCGGCAAAGATAGGATGGCATTATTTTCTTTTATTCATTCTTTAAATACGACTTTCGGAACATCTATTTTTGAACCGGTCGCTGAAACACTCGCTAATTTTAATCCAAATTTTGAGTTTGCGGAGAAACAGTTCACTGTTGGAGACTTTATAAGCGAAAAAGCTCAAAATGAAATTCAATCTATAATCAACAGTCTTGCTTCGGGAATAGGAATCACTCCCGATAAAACAAATGAAATCAAAAAAATAAGAGCTGTTTGCAAAAATGGGAAAATGAATATGTTAAAAACAGTTAAAGTGGATTTATTTATTAAGGATAAAGAAGGAAAAATACATTTATTCGATTTAAAAACAGCAAAGCCGAATATAAGCAGTTTTAAAGATTTTAAACGTACTTTGCTAGAATGGACGGCAATTTATCTTGCTGAAAATCCAGATGCCGATATAAACTCTTATATAGCAATACCCTATAATCCATACGAACCCCAGCCTTACGAAAGGTGGACGCTGAAAGGAATGCTCGATTTAGATAATGAACTAAAGGTAGGGAAAGAATTCTGGGATTTTCTTGGCGGTGAAGGCGCATATGAAGAATTACTTAATTGTTTTGAAAGTGCAGGAATCGAATTAAGGTATGAGATAGATGAATATTTTGCCATATTTAAATAATTAAAATTAAAAATAAGATAGACGACTGGAAAAATTAGTTATTTTGCAAATTCGTATTAGGGGAGGAGTGGTGTCAGCAAAAAACGTTATCTTTTAAAGACCTTCGTTCATTTTGTGATTTTAAATTTTCCGGATTTTACTAACTGAATACTGTTATAATTTTTGGCGATAATTTTTTAACAGTTTTTGTTGGACAGACGCTTGGCGTAATATTAGCAAGATTAGAAATATTTACACCTAACTTTCTAACTATTGATTTTTCAATAAATTTTAAATTAACATTGTATTTTATACCGATTTCTTGATCCGACAGGCCTTTGCTTTTATCTTCCAGTATATTTTTTTCCAAATTTATATCCAAATTTATATCCGACATTGAATAGCCCTCATGCGGGTTTTAGTATATTAAATATTGATTTATTATAGCATGAAACTGAGAAAAAGAATATTTTTTTATGATTCGCAACGTATTTATTTTCATCTTTTTTATGTGATATAATCTTTTAAAAATGTATAATAATATAAATATTATCGGTATAATAATAATATTGTTATAACAAAACTATAATAAAAAAAATAAATTAATTAAATTAAATAGGCGAAACAGGCGGAGGGAAAGAAATGGCTATATCATTTAAAGATAAAGACGGGAACCGTGTGTTAATCTTTAAAGCTCTTTTTGCTTTGTTTATATCATCAGCATTGCTGTTATACCCCTTTTCTATGGAAAAGGCTTTTGCAGGCGGATGCGGATACAGAGGAGTATATGCGTCAAATCCTATAATTTATGCTCTTTATCTAAAGGCAAGAGGCAAGACTATCGGCAAAAACGACATAATTACGTATATAAAAATCGTAAATCCGGCAAAATACAAGCACGACAGAAATAACGTTTTTTTGTGGAATAAATTGTATTCAAAAGATAGAGCGAGATTAAATAAGCTTATGGATTACGTCAATTCCGTAAAATATTTTAAAAATTATATAAAAGCGTCTCTCGGCGGCTATGTAATGAAGAAACAGGGATTCTATCTTTTGTATCATAGAAAAAACAGAGTAATAGTCGATGGAATGCGAACTGATAGAAATATAGACTTTATAAAATCGAAGAACGGCAATATTTACTATTTCTTTCACAGGCTGACCATAGTCTATAAAAATGCGGGAAAATTTAACTTTTTAAGCGTTCCGCCCGAGAAGGCAGAAAAGTTTATTAACAAAAGAACGGGGACTTTCGGGCATATAAAAAAATCGGTTTATTTAGAATATTATTTCACTCCTTTAAGCGCAAAGCATAACGTTCTTACAGTTGATGTTTCCTGCGTTAAAATTTACGGAAGTAAAAGTAAAAGTTTTTTACTTGGAGTTATAAAATAATATATGATATAATATATCCTATATAATATATATAAATATATAACAATATATATATAAAACAGGGGGTGCCGTATATTGCTACGGCTGAGAGCGGAGCGGCTAAAGCGCGCAACCCTTTGAACCTGATACGGATAATGCCGTCGTAGGGAAGCAGGATAATCTACCTATTATTATTTCTTTTCAGGCAGTTCCACTCCCTTAAGGCTATTTATTCCTATCATTTCATTATTTAATTTTAATTTTTATTTCAATTTAAATTTAAATAACAACGAAGATATTTTATTATGTTAGCATTACATTTGTCGAATAAAACAGAATCGGCTCATATTTTACAAAAAGTTTTATCGGGAGCAAGGCTCGATGACAGTGAACTCCTCTGTTTGCTTGAAGAAAAAGACGGCAAAGCCGTTAAGAAAATATTTTCTGCGGCGGACGAAATCAACTTTAGGATTAACTCCGGCAACGTTTCCTATGTCGTAAACAGAAATATTAATTTTACCAATATATGCTCTTTGAACTGCAAATTTTGCGGATATAAAAGAACCGAAAAATCTAAAGACGCATTTTTGCTGGATTATGATAAAATAATAGAAAAAATTTCCGAAGGCGAAAAAAGTATCGGGATTAATGAAATATGCGTAACAGGCGGAATAAACCCCGAATTGAAATTAAAGCCGGATTATTATTTTAATTTAATAAAAACAATAAGAAAAAATTTTCCGGATTTGCATATTCATGCATTTTCGCCGCAGGAAATTTACGAACTTTCCGAAGCTACCGGCAAGCCTTACGCCGCCGTTATTGAAAAATTAGCAGATTGCGGGCTTAATTCTATGCCAGGAACAGCGGCGGAAATATTAGCGGAAGAAACCAGAAATAAAATATGCCCGCAAAAGATAAATACGGCAGAGTGGGTCAAAATTATAAAAACAGCCCATAATGCAGGAGTTAAAACATCTGCAACGATACTTTTCGGACATATAGAATCGCATGCCGATATTGTTTATCATTTATCTTTATTAAGGCGCATTCAGGATGAAACAGGCGGATTTACGGAATTTATCCCTCTGCCTTTCATTTATTTCAAAACGCCGCTTAAACATGATTTAGAATTGGCAAAAAGACATAACGGCAATGACAATTTCTTTAAATTTTACGCCATATCCCGGCTTTATTTAGACAATTTCAAAAATATTCAGACAAGCTGGCCTAAAATAGGAGTAGAAGCCGCCGTCAAATCTCTGGCATACGGCATTAACGATTTCGGCGGGACTTTAATGGAAGAAAACATTACAAAAAGCGCAGGCGGAAGTTTCGGAGAATATTTATCGGAAGAACAGATAAAAAAACTGATTGAAGAAGCCGGAAAAATTCCTGTAAGAAGAGATACGCTGTATAATTATATCTGATTTTCCGATAACTAACTTTAATAATAATACTTTAATAATAATAAATAATAATAAATAATAATAATTGCAATATCGGACTTAATTCCGATAGTAATTTTAACAATTTTAACCTTATGAATCTGCGTATGAATCTGTACATAAACGGTAAAGAATTTGATGTCCAAAGCGGAATTACCGTAAAAGAACTTATGACTCGGTTAAAATTGGACGTTAAAAGCTCTGCCGTAGCAGTAAATAAGACGATAGTTTCGAAAAGCTCTTACGGCGAATTTGTTTTAAACGAAAACGACAAAGTCGATTTGGTAACAATAGCTCCCGGCGGATAGTGCAAATATGCAATGAAGGGGTCTTTGTTTTTAATTCCCCTTCTTGCGAAAGCGAGATTGCTTCGTCGCTAACGCTCCTCGCAATGACAGGACGGGGTTATTGCCAACGATGTTGTCATTGCGAGCGAAGCGAAGCAATCTATATTTAAAATTTCGTCATTGCGAATGAGATTGCTTCGTCGCTAACGCTCCTCGCAATGACAGGATATTGGCTAACGCTCCTCGCAATGACAGGACGGGGTTTTCGTTTTTAATTCCCCTTTTTTAAAAGGGGTGGCAGTCCGCCGCAGGCGGACTGACGGGGTATTTATAACAAATGTCTTTGACTACTATTTCTAAAAGATAATAAAAAGGGGTGTTGGTCGCGATGTTGCATTATCAGGTGAACAGATTTTTTTAATTCCCCTTTTTTAAAAAAGGGGAATTAAAAGCGAAAACACCGTTGTTGTCTACTTGGCAGGCGGACTGTCGCCCCTTTTAAAAAAAAGGAATTAAAAATTATAATCCTTATTAAAAGAATATGTAAAGACTTTGAATCAGAATTAGTCGAATTTAATGGAGAATCCGACCATATTCACATGCTTATCATTATTAATCATAAAGCTTTTAAGGTTTTTGCTCTTCTCTGCGCTTTTTCGTAAAATCCTTCATGCGGTCCAATCATGAAAACAAGGCAAACACGGTCTTCTTCTATAAAAATGTAAGCGGCTCTATAAGCAACTCTTTTAATTGAGAATTTTAAAGCCCTTACACCGTTAAGACTTCCTTTAAGTGTGTGTCCTTTTAACGGGTTTTGTTTTAGATCCATAATCTTATTAAGTGCGAATTCTTTGAATTTTTTAATATTTAGCAAGTCTTTTTCTGCGTTAGCCGTAAATAGAACATCGCAGCAGGTTTCCATATTTATTTTGCAAGTTTTTCTATTCTTTTGACATTGCCTTTCTTATATTCTTTCAATGCTTCCTCTACTAAGACATCAAAGGGATTTATAGCTTTATTTAATTGTAATTGCATCTGTTTTTTTGCCGCATCGTAATTTAAATAAAATATATCTCCGGGATTTATATTTATATCCTTTCTTATGCTTTTAGGCAAAGTAAGCCTGCCTTTATCGTCTATTCTGACCGTTAATTGCAAAGAGTTTTTCATATTTCTCACCTCATTATAAAAATTAAATATGCGGACTAATTCAACGCATTATTGCTTAATTTCATAATAATACAACCCTTGGTTTATTTAATAACATTATATCAAATTTTTATTTTTTTTAGGAATATTTTATGGTTCATTATATGAATAAGGGGGGTCTGTCCACCTGCAATATATACAATGACACGTTTTTCGCTTTTAATTCCCCTTTTTTGCGAAAGCGAGATTGCTTCGTCGCTAACGCTCCTCGCAATGACAGAATATTGGCTAACGCTCCTCGCAATGACAGGATATTGGCTAACGCTCCTCGCAATGACAGGAAGAGATTTTTGCTTTTAATTCCCCTTTTTTAAAAGGGGTGGCAGTCCGCCGCAGGCGGACTGACGGGGTATTTATAATAAATAAATTCCTCAACGATTTAAATCATAAAGATATTTAATACCTTTCAGAGTCCAGAATCCGTCAAAAGTTTTTGCATATTTTGTTTTTACGGCA
>Ga0078972_1001227_pt1 | contig 98528 bp, 64 predicted proteins | sample YelNatPaOPGAMG01_FD_67568 | JGI IMG/M metagenome (GOLD analysis project Ga0078972, IMG submission 67568) | Hot spring thermophilic microbial communities from Obsidian Pool, Yellowstone National Park, USA - OP-RAMG-01 (SPADES assembly) (version 2) | ecosystem: Environmental > Aquatic > Thermal... | reverse complement strand
TATTCCAGTAGAAAGGAAGCAGCGAATTCCTGCATTGTATCTTGCGCAGACATCAGCCATAGTGTCACCATTTAAATCTCCCATACGGATAGTTGAGAAGTTATCTTTGTCGTTCCAGCCTTCTGTATCTGACCATTCAGGTCCGCTGAGTATGGATGAAAAGGAGTTTCCATTTGAAAGGGTGCAACTTAGCCCTCCTGCAGACCTCGCACAGGCATCCGCTATTGTATCTCCACTTATGTCACTTGTTACAGCATTATTTATAAGATTGGACTGATAAAGTAACTCTTCCACTGCGGGGTCAGCTGTGTTACCTCCACCAATTGAAAATACTACCCCTCTGTAGCCGGCGTCAGACCATCTGGAACTGAATGTGGACCAGGACACAACCTGTCTTTCACAGCGAGCAGGTTCATTTACATATACAGATGAGCCTTCTATTCCACGAATTAAAACATAGTGTCCATGTGTCCCGGTTGAAAATGGCCAGAATGTATGAGCTACCATGGGGCGCCCCGCCCTTATTTGCGCCATTGCATTGTCAAAAGCATTAGAACTATTCCAGTCGACAGCCTGAGCACAGTTAGAAATTCCCAGGAAAGTGGCGCAATAAGAATTTGCTGCAGAGGCAAGCAAATCATCCCCGGGTCCACAGGGGAGTCTGGCGTAAAGCCAGTTTTCTATCCAGTCAGCACTATGTTTCTTGCCCAGATATGCTAGTGCCATTGCTGTAGAGGCGGAACCACAACTCCCACAGGTTGAATCCCTATTGTCCTGGCACTCTACTGGAACATCGAGAATCTCTCCAGAAGAGCGGTTAGAATTAAAAAGAAAGAAAACTATGATAAAAAAACTCAGAAACTCAAAAATTTGCATTTGCTTAAAACAAACTTGTATCGTTTTAGAAAATTGGTAATTCATGATTACTCCTTTTTGTTTCATCTAATTAAAAATGCAAACATGATGCCACTCATTTTGATTGATGATTTGAAAAGAAATACCTGATTTAAATAGTATAAACTTAATTCCTGTTAGACGTATTTTAAATGAATCAGGAACAAATCTGTACCAAAAAGGTGCACTGGAACTGCAAGGAGAATATGTTTGATAGGTCCCAATAAGCCAATAAGAATTATCAAATGGTATTATTTCCCTTTAAATGGATTCTATTTACTGTTCAAAATGGTCGTTCTTATGATTTACTATTCCAAAACATTTTTAAACTTTTACTCTGCATTTTGAATTTGATTTGTGTTTTTTTGCAATTAAACTGATACTTTAGTTAAAAGCTTTCATCCATGGAAGCTGGTAAATTTTGCTTACTAAAGTTTAATTCAGTTAAGTTTTATCATGGGGACATGGCCGGGGTACTGAGCACCTCTGTAAATAGCGTTTACGCCATTGGCATCAAGAACATAAATACCAAGGTTATCACGAGAACAATCAACGGCGCAACATGGCTGGCGCGAAGTTATAAGATTTCTAAATGCGTTTGTCCGTTCCCAATTAATGTGGGATAATATTGCATCATTGCCCGATTCTATGTTTGTAGGGTCAAGGATGTAATAAAATCTCTGAGAAGGGTCACTCGGATCCGAGCCAGCTTCATACCAGACAACAACGAAATAATGTCCACCCCACTCCCAGTTATTCATTATTGCAAGCCATCCGTTGAGCAAATAATTTCGCATTTCAGATAATGGAATATATTCCCAGACAAGATTAAATCCAAGGTCCCTTCCAACACCTTCCATCATTCTCTGGATTTCAGAAAAACCTATTCCACTGGTACCTACTATATATCCAAGGTAACGTTCCTGAAGAAATTCCTCAACATTGTATGTTGTCTCGGCGTTATAAGCGCATGAATCTTCCGCTGGAAGTCCACCACCACGCCAGCTTCTCCACGATGGGTCGAGGTTTCGCAATCTCTGTGGAAGGTCAGGAATAAAACTATGGAGCACCATGTAAAGGCTTGCTGTATTGCACCATCCTTCGTAACTCGAACCACTATAAAAAGGACCACCATCGTTACTGCTCAGTGGTTGCTGGTGATATTTAACGAAATCGAGATTGCTTCCAGAGGGAGACGGTTCCGGATTTTCGCTTTGGCATACAATATCTCCAATATGAAACTGGTCAATGGCACTCCACTGCCCGCTATTCAATAGATTATACTGAAATATGCTAAAACCAGTAGGGCATGCCTCCATTGCTGCACGAATATCAGCGAGCATTTCTCCTTCGTTTAGAGGAGTAGGTGAATCGTCTCCTTTGTAATTCTGGAGGATTGGCCATACATCTGCATTGCTTCCAGCTTCCTCAATTGCTGCTCTTGTCATGGAAGTTATCCATGAAGTTCCTGACGAATAATTATAGCGATAAACCATTGGTGCAATTACATCAAGATAAAGCGCCATCTGTTCCACATCCTGTCCGTAAACTGATTCGTTCGCACCAAATTCCGGCATGACTGCAGCGCCAATAAGGACATTATCACCATTACTTGAATTATAATTGTTAACTCTGGTTCTTACATCAGCACAGAATGATGTTATGGGTTCGGTTCGGTTCGAGGCATTTCCAGGATAACGAATGCAATCGAGCATGATGCCGTCAGGTTTATGATTTCTCAAAGTATCTTCTATTAATTGCAGTTGACGGGTCCTATAACTTTCATCCTGTGGGTCCACCCAGTTTGTGTCAAAATCATCATTATATGATTCATCATTGAAAATAATTATCCATGCCCAGATTTTAATGTCATATCCCTGGTCATCTCGAATTCTAGTCAGCCTGTCCATTACATCATAAACAATTTGCCCGCTTGTGCCCTTGATAAGTAGAAAAACATCACTAATATTATGACTTGCCATATCAGACATGAATCTCTGTTCGTTTCCTCTTATACTGCTTCCCCAAACCCAAATACCCTTGCTTTCAAGGGTAATTCCCGGATTGATGCAAAGAGCATTACCTTCCCCGTCGATAGAGCAAATCTTGCCCATTCCTTCACAATTATCTTTTGAATTCCATTTTGCACACCCGCTACCATCAAGTTCACAAACCTGAACGGTATTCCCTGAACATTGAGAATGACCTGTATCACATTCATTATTGCAAGGTGATTCATTGGCAGGTGATTCATCATTAGTTTCTGCATCATTTGAAACTGAAATTACATGTATTCCATTTGGGAAGGTATTATTTATTTTTGTTTTTCCATCATATTCAACAGAGAATTCCCCGCATGAAAGTAATTCGATTGCTATAAAGATTATCAAAAAAAGTCTGAAGATTTTTAAACCTGTTTGTAAATAAATTATCTGTTTCATTTTATATTCCTCCTTTTTCCATCTGGTTTAAACCACTTGCTATTAATGTAAAGTTATCTCCGGGACCTGGTTGCTTGTCTCCGGATAAATCCTCCCATTTATAAATCCTCCACTGGCTTTTAATTTCTTTTATTATTTCGCAATTGTTTTGTTTAATGAAATAACCTGCTGCTTTTGTTCCAAATTTCGTATGACCGTAAACTATTAAAACAGATACTTCATTTTCGTTATCAGCGAAGGACTCAACTACAAAGTAGTCACTCGAATTTCCCACCATAGAAGTTGTAACTCCTGTGCCAGGAATACATGACCCTTTTCCACACGGGCTTTCCCAGCAAAGGGAAGAATTTTTACTGACATGACAAGCGGGAGCAATTTTATTGTTTTCGTAATATCGCACCATACGATTGGATCCAGGACCGCCTGCTGTAACAATAATTGAATTTTCAGGAACAATGGGAATTGATTCATCAGTTGAAGAGTCAAATGTTATAAGTGGTTCTGAGCAATTTGAAAAAATGCCCTCATTGGGGCAATATTCATCAGGGGATTCTTTGCATTCGCCTGAGCATTGGTTGCAAATAGTATTACATGAACCATCTTCGCACCCTGTTATTACAACTGAGTCTGAAAAACAGGACAGAATGGCTTTTGCAGTAAAAACATCGCACGAACTTGTATTGTAAATACCATAGATGAGACGAATATCACCCATAATATTTCTCGTATTTTCCACATCGAAGAATTCCAACTCGTTAGCAGCCTCTTTTTTCTCCTCTTCACTCTGTGACCATTCCATGGCACATCCAGCTGTGCCAATGAAAATAAGAACTGTGACATTTATTACCATTTTATATTTTCCTTTATTTACCAATGCTTTTTTTTGATTCATTTTGATGCTCCTTGACAGTAATATTTTGCAAAGGAAATGCCGAGGAGTTGCAATTCCATGATTTTGCGAAAATGACGATTAAATGCTTCTTTTAATTTAAGAACTTTGGTTTTATTGATGCAGGTGAGGTACAGATGTGTACCAGAAAGGAACATTTTTAAGGATATTTTATTTCTGACTTTTACCGTATCCCGTATTTCTTCATCCTGTAGATTAGAGTGCGACGGGTAATGCCAAGTTTTCTTGCTGCCTTGCTCTGATTTCCTCCACATTCCTTAAGTGCTTCTATAATTGTTTTCATTTCAAAATCCTGAACCTTTTCGTTTATTCCTGCTGGTTCAGCGATGGAAGACCTGTCGGGATACTCTTCATTGAGAATTGACATAAGGAGAACCTCGGTAATTTTATCTTCATCACAAAAAACAACAGCTCGCTCCACCACATTACGAAGCTGGCGTATATTACCAGGCCATGAGTAACTGGTAAGGAAATTAACTGCATCTTCACTCAATCGTGGAGTATTTTTGCGTGACCTTATAGCCATTCGTCGAATAAAGTATTCAGAAAGTGCAACTGTCTCAAGCGGACGAACTCTGAGAGGCGGGACATAAATAGTGAATTGACTGAGACGAAAATATAAATCCTTGCGAAAATTACCCTTTTGAACTTCATTTTCAATATTTTTATTTGTAGCGCAAATTATTCTTACATTCAGGTTGATTTCTTTTGAACCCCCCATTCGTCTGATTTTGTGGTCATCAAGAAAACGGAGGAGTTTTGCCTGAATGCTAAGTGGCATATCAGTGAATTCGTCAAGAAATACCGTTCCACCTTCAGCAGATTCTAATAATCCTATTCTTCTTTCAGATGCACCGGTAAATGCTCCCTTCTCATGACCAAAAAATTCACTTTCCGCAATATTTTCAGGAATTGCAGAGCAATTTATTGGAACAAAAGGACCTGCTCTATATGGTGATGATTTGTGAATATGCTTTGCTATAACCTCTTTACCAACACCTGTTTCCCCCATGATAATAACGGAAGAGTATGAGCTTGCAATTAGCGATGCGGATTCAAAAATTTTTACCATACAGGGGTCCTTTATAATGACCTCTTCCTGCAAATCATCGGGGATTTGGGTTTTCTTCCCCTCCTTTTTTGTTTCTTCAGAAACAGGCAGGACTTCAATAACATTAATAATGCAACTACCAGCCCTTATTTCATCGCCGTGAAAAACCCTTGTGGGAGAGTAAATTCGCAATCCATTTATAAAAGTTCCGTTTGTGCTTCCAAGGTCATTAACCAGTAAGTCTTCACCAGTTTTTGTAAATTGAACATGTTTTCTCGATAATTTAGGGTCTGGAATTGCAACATCAGCGCTGGCATCCCTGCCTATAATTTTACTTGTGCCGAGAGGAATTGGGAGTACTTTCATGCACGATGGATGGAATATCGAAATGCAGGTGCCTGGTGGCAAAACGGAAGCAATGCCTGATTCTTCGGCATCGTATTTTATAGTTTCTTCAATTACTTTTTCTTTTTCAACCATAAAATTTTCCAAATTAATATAACATGTTAAAGAGTTAAGTCAACACATCGTAGAGGAGAAGAATAATTCAATTTAAGATTCTTAAATTTGTTTTAATTGGGACTTTGACCGAATGTCAAAAATAAAATTTTTTAGAGTTAGAAGTTTAATAAGGCGCGACATTGTGCGTGCAAAGCCATGAACCAGCATTTACAGTTGAAGAAAATGCTTTAGATTCCCATGTGCCGTTTTCGAGAAGAAAAAGTTCTCCCGCCCAGTAGTAAGATGGAGAAGAATTGCAGTAACATACATTATGAAAACCAGGAGATACATTCGTAAAATGGTAAATAGCACCCGAGCCTTTGACAGCAGATTCTTGCACTTCTACCTTTTGTCCTCCAGGGCAGGTATAATTTAAGCAACCTGCATTTTCATCCGGGCAGTCAAGTAATATAAAATGAGCCCTACCTGCAGTATCATTTACTGGATGTGCAGTTACTTTTACGCTTATTTTGCAAACTCCATTGTCCACATTTCCATCGCAATCATTGTCCTTTCCATCACATACCTCCGGTGAACCTTCATCTATTTGTCCATTACAATTATCATCTATACCATTGCAGATATCCATTGTGGAAGTAATATGGCACTCGCAACCGGGTTCGCCATCAAGGTTAACCCAGCCTGTATCGCAAATTAAGAGGCAACTACTATTCTGGCAATCAGGTTGAGCGTGGGGTGCTCCCTCACATTTTTTATTGCACTCACCACAATTATTTATATCTGATTTTAAATCCACGCAGGAACCATTGCAATATGTTAAGCCCGATTCACAACCCTCAAAATTATCATTACCATCATCGAAATTGGGAATATCATCGGAGATAGGAATATCATCAGAGATGGGAATTTTATCAGTGGATTGAGAATCGGGAAAGGGAATTGTATCGTTAAACTTTATAGCGCATGAAACAACTATAAGACATAAAGATAAATTAAGTATTATATTGTTATTTCCTTTGGTATGAATCATAAATTTAAACACTTCACTATTTAATATATATATCAAAAAATTATTCTTTCAAACAGATTCCTCCCATTTTTTGCCACCCTTCAAAATTTTGTAGTTGAATGTGCCACCCCCGTTTATATTTTCACAGGGGTAAATTGTCATTCTTGCCCCTGCCTGCGCACGGGTAAACTACAGCAGAAATCCATTATTTTTAAACATTTGCGTAGTCCTTCCGTTCTGAATTCCCGCCGGAGTTTATCCTCGTGGAAACGGGGACCAGAATGAGTTATGGAGGGAAGGTGGAATCTTTTTTTGCGATAAAAGCGTATGGCAGTTTTTTATAAACGATAATGGTACAATCATGTTCCTTCATTGTCCAATATTGAACCCAATGGCACATAAAAATTAAGTTTTTATCGTGCTTTCACCTCTGGCACAAGTTTTTCATTATGATTTTTCAGGAACATTAATTATCAGGAGGTGTAAAATGAAAAGAAGAAATTTATTAAAAACAAGAGTTTTTATCCCTGCTTTCCTTTCCGTTATTCTGATTTCGATATATGCTAAAAATGTCCACTCCTATTGCGATAAACCTTCTGTGCTTTTAATTTTAGACCGTTCATCTTCTATGGTAGCCTACAATGTGCCATCGGGTGAAACAAGATGGGCTGCAGCGAGAACCGCACTCAATACAATTCTTGGAACCTTTAGTGACAGAATAGATTTTGGTTTAATGGTTTTTCCCTACCCGGATGGATGCAATCCTGGCAGAGTTGTTGTAGATATTGGACCTGGAACCACTGAGGCGATTAATAATTATCTTGCAGAGCCGCCTCCACCACCGCCTGCTAATTCAACACCAATGGCTGCAACTATTGAAAGGGCAGCGGAATATGCTCCGCTTCGTGATACATCAAAAAGGAGAGCCGTTGTGCTGATAACCGATGGACGGGAATGGTGTTATCCCTATGACCCTGAAACCCGCTTTACACCTGTGGAGGCTTCCGCACATCTTCGTGAGCAGACGGGAGCTACAATGTATGTAATTGGTTTTGGAGGCGAAGGAGTTGATGCACTTGTCCTCAACCAGATTGCTTATGAAAGTGGCACTTACATTTCAGGGTGCAATCCCTCTAACGATGATCCCCTATCTTCCGGTAACTGCTATCATGTAGCGGGTGATCTTGATTCACTTGTATCTGCTCTCAATTCTATAGCACAAAACATAATGGAGGAAATATGCGACGGTCTCGATAACGACTGTGATGGGGAGATAGATGAGGATATTGCTGTTTCCTGCAGCACCCCTTGCGGTTCCGGGTTTCAATATTGTGTAAATAGTATGTTAACTCAATGCGATGCTCCGGCACCAACTGATGAAATATGTGATGGGAGTGATAATGACTGTGATGGTGTAATTGACGAAGGATGTTCGTGTATAGATGGTGAGAAGCAGGAATGTGGTATTAATGCTGGTGTGTGCAGACAGGGGGTAAGCCGATGTATTAACGGAGTATGGGGTGAATGCGAGGGGGCAGTGAATCCTTCACCTGAGGTTTGTAATGGTGTTGATGATAATTGCGATGGATATGTTGACGAAGGTTGTGAATGTATTGATGGCGAAAGTCGTAGTTGCGGCTCTGAAATAGGTGAGTGTATGCCGGGAGTTTCCGTATGCATTGATGGACACTGGGGCGAATGTACGGGAGAAAAGCCACCTGAATTAGAGGTATGCGACGGGTTAGACAATAATTGCAATGGCGAAATTGACGACGGTGCACTCTGTGCTGATGGTGAGATATGTATCGCTGGAAAATGTATTCCTGATACTTCAAATGCAACACCCGGATGCGGTTGCTCAATTCCTGAAAGTAATGATTCAATACCTTTTACAAGGTTACTGCTTAACTTATTTCTGATATCTGTGTGTCTGCTTATTTTCCCCCGCTTCTTCAAAGGGAAAAATTAGAAATAAGTTGTTAACTCCAGATATCCCCTTTTTTCCCCCTCAAAATAAACTGAAGGTATAAGAACCCCAGTTGAAGACTTAGTTTCAACTTTTTTCCGACCTATCAATAAGTAAAGAGTGACAGAAACGACTTCAAGAACCACCCCGGTTGTGAGGAAAACAGTAGTCAAAGTGCCTAAAATTTTTCCCTCCTTTGCTATATCATCCATCTTATTCTTTGCAATAAGATAATCTGATTCGGTGGCAATGCCTTTATTATACAATTTGATATAATCTGTTTTGGCTTCATTGTATTCTTGTTTTTTTTGCAGGGTTAAAATCCCCGTTCCAAGTGAGGCAGCAGCGAAAACTATTCCAAAACCTATGCCAGTGTAATAAGGCCATACAGTCCTGTTTTCTACAGTTTGTTTTTCCTTTTCTGGTTTACTGATTTCATATTTTTGCAGTTTTACTATAAGTGTTCTCTTCTCACCCTTGTCAGCAACGAATAAATTTCTATAGGGAAGGTATCCCTCTTTGACAATTTCAATTAAGTGTTCTCCGGGTTTGACTTCGATTGGGGAGGACATGGGTGAAAATCCAATTTCCGCACCATCAATTCGTATGGCAGCACCTTCCACATCTATTTCAAGTAAAATTTCACAAATCATTGTCATTATGTTTTGCAATACTTCCTGAATTTGCTTTGCAATTTCTGGTTTCACATTCTCTTTACCTTCTTCAAGGTAAGTATCAAATTCCCGTTTAGCATTCAGATAATCCCCCATCATGTAATAGCACAATCCAATATTATAGTGTAATTCCCAGTGTGGCCTTACCTTATAGGACTTTTTAAATTCCTCAAGGGCCAGAGAAAAGACCCCTGACTGGTACAAACGAACTCCTTCGTCAAAATGTTTTTTTGCTTTTTCTATTTTAATTTCACCTTGAGCCAGACAGTGACTGAGTTTAAAAGTAAAAGCGATTACTATTAATATGAAAACAAATCCGAGAATGTTTGATTTTCTTAAAATTTGCTTCATAAACTAAAAAAACAGCAACTTATTTAAAGTGTGTTTCTATTTATTTCTAACTACATTATCAATCACAAAAAATAAAAAAATTCAATTTTTTCATTGAATTGGAACATTTAAATTATTTTTTGAGAAGGTCTCTTTAAGACCTATAATAATTCTGCTAAAAGTAGGGTAGAAAATTACTAAAAAGAATCCCTCTAAAAAAAAAACAGGATGATACTATAAATCATAAAAAGGATATTATAAAAATATGGAGGTAAAAAGATGGGCTGGTCAAATATTGGCGAATCAAATGAAAAGATAATAATTGGTGATGGGACATTAGATATAGTTTCAGAGATGATTTTTGAATTTTCAAAAGAGTATCAGAAGGATCTGGGACGTAAGCCAACTTTGAATGAATTGGCTAACACAATAAGGATGATCCTTGGTGCTCATGCGGATGAGTATTTTGATGGATGCGAGGAAATAGAAATTGTTGATGTAAAAATTTTGACAAAGAAGCGACGAAAAAAACAAACATATAAGGATGGAGATTTCTTTGCTATACCTCTACCTGAAGGGAAATATGCCTTTGGCAGGCTACTCGATTCGAAAGAAGGTATTTACGGATTTTTTAACATTATAAGCAATAAGATTGAGCCGATTAATAAATTAAAACAGACCCCATACATGTTTATAATACCTTGTGCTGATGATGGTATAACTTCATGGCGATGGAAAATTATAGGTAATATAAAATTAGCCAGGGGTGAATATGTTGAGCCAAAATTTTGGGTCAGAGATGCTCTTGATGAAACGAAAGCACAGATTTATTGGAAAGGCAGATGTCGAAAGGCAACACTCGAGGAAGCAAGAAAACTTGAAATACTCAAAATCTGGGTTCCAGAATTGGTAGAGGAAAGAATATTAAAAACAGTAAAATAAAAATTTTAATTCTAAATTTCTTAATATTCATTTAAACCCATACCAATCATTCGTATTTAAAACAGGGTTATTTAGATGGTTAAGTTTTTTACAAGGGGTATTTTAAGTTCCACACGGGTCATTACATGGACCCCATGGACCCCATGTGCATGAGCTGGAGCAAGAGCGGGTTTGTGACCCTAACCCGCACGCACCACAACTTGCCGTCTCTGTTTGCCCAGGAGTACATTGCGAACTGGTAGCCTGACATACGGAGCAATTCCATGTACCACATGAATTGCAGTTACAAAGTTGAGTTCCCGGACAGCCCTGCGGAGTTGTGCATGAATGGGTTTCAGTTGAACCAGGACTGCACTCCATGGTATTCTGGATGCAGTTTTCCCATTCACCCCATCTACAATCGCTTCCGCATGTCCTTCTTTGACTCCCAGGGCAACCGTTACTTGTCGCGCATGTTCTGAAATCTGTTGAGCCTGGGAAGCATTCCTCATTTTCACAGCCAACCCATGGACCCCATATACAGTCAGACGTACATGTTTTTGTTTTACTTCCACCGCATCTACATGATTCAGTGTAGGTTTGTCCGGGTATGCATAAAGGCGTGCATGGGGACCAGGGACCCCATGTGCATGTATCGGTACAGGACCGAGTTAGAGTTATTGAACAGCCATACATTAAACATGAATCGTAGTCAACCTGACCAGGAATACACTCGCCAGTAGACCCCTCACACGGTGTTATTTGAACCCAATAACACCTTCCTCTATTTTCGTAGGTTATTGTACCGCCACAACCACATGGGACAGTCATTCTCTCACCTGATGTTCCGGGAGGAAAGCAGTTTCCATATACAGTTTCCTGCCACCTTCCATCAGGGGTACAGACTCTACGAATCATGCCTCCACATTCGCAGCGTTCAATCTCGGATGTTCCTGGAACACATTCTCTACATTCTGGCCATGGTTCCCATGTGCAATCATCCCTGCATCTTCTTGTAATCAGGATACAATCACCACATAACTGGGATTGAGTTTCACCGGGATAGCATTCACCATGCTCACCAATACAAGGACCCCATTCACCCCAAAAACAATCTTCGGTGCATGTTCTCTCAGTTGTCCCGCACCGTCCGCAAACACTTGTTTCAGTTTCTCCAGGATTGCAATGCTCACTGCCTCTATTAGTACAGCTTCCCCATGGAGTCCAGGTGCAATCATTTCTGCAGGTTTTCGATTGGATTAAACAGCTACCACAACTATTAACCATTTTTTCACCGGGAAAGCAATCACCTGCTTCCCCTTCACACGCTCCCCACGCTCCCCACACACCTTCGGAATCGCAGGTCCTTGTTTGTGTCTGGCATTTTCCACAACTTCGCGTTTCAGTTTCTCCGGGTGTGCATGCATGTGTGCAGAGGGACCACTCCGACCATGTGCAATCTGGAAGGCATCTTCGCTCCTGTTTTCCACATTCTGCACAATCCTGAACCTCCCTCTCACCTGGGACACATTCTCCTGTCTGCGGAGCATCACAAACCCATCCATTTTCTCCCTCGCACCTTTCTGTTCCATATCCACATGTTCCCATGCAAAACCTTTCTTCTAAGCCTTCATCTATTCTACCATCACAGTTGTCATCTAAACCGTTGCATTCTTCCTCCCCTGCAGGAATGCAAATTTGTTCATTTTCAGAATCTTCATTTTCATCCAAAAGTTTCTCTTCACCCTGTTCACCCTGATTATCTGCAATCAGTAATTCTGTTAATTCCACATCGCCCATATCAACTGTAAAATCATCTTCGTTTCCTTTCTTTGCTCCACAACTTGGTAAAAAGAAAACGACAATAAGGAATAAATAAAAAATTTTCATTTAAAAAACCTCCTTTAAATTTTTCTAAAAATTAATGATATTAAAAAATACAAAATGTTCAATATTTTTAGAGAAATTGAGAAAATGCAATTTTGAGTTTAGTTGAAATTGGCTGGTGACAACATATCAGATATTTTCAAAATGATTTTTCAGGGCAGAAAACGGTCATTTCCTCTTTTGCTGGAATGCAATTTTGGGTAATGGCAAAAATATGAAATTACTTGACAGTTTAATTTAAAAGTGGAGTAATATAGTCAACTATTATTAAGAATTTTAAAAGGAGACTGATATGGATGTGACAACATTAAGCAGATTGCAATTTGGAGTAACAGCGGGATTTCATTTTATCTTTGTTCCGCTAACACTCGGTTTATCCATCCTTATCGCTTATATGGAAACAAAATATATTTTTACGGGTGTCAGGGATTATCTCCGGATGGCAAAATTCTGGGGGAGACTTTTTATTATTAATTTTGCTCTTGGAATTGTAACAGGCATAACAATGGAATTTCAATTTGGCATGAACTGGGCAGAATACTCGAAATATGTTGGAGACATATTTGGTTCTCCACTTGCAATCGAGGCGACTGTTGCATTTTTTCTCGAATCCACTTTTCTCGGGGTATGGATATTCGGATGGAACAGAGTCTCGCCAAAAATTCATGCGCTTTCAATGTGGCTTGTAGCGATTGCTACAAACCTTTCTGCCTTATGGATTCTGATAGCTAATGGATGGATGCAGAACCCTGTTGGGTATTTAATGAGAAACTCAAGAGCAGAAATGGTAGATTTCTGGGCAGTGGTAACAAATCCCTATGGTTTACTAAAATTTGCTCATACCGTAATGTCAAGCTGGGTGGTAGGTGGTTTTTTTGTAATTGGTGTTTCAGCATATCATCTGTTAAAAAATAACGAAGTCCATCTTTTTAGCAAGTCTTTTAAAATAGGGGCAATTTTTTCATTAGCAAGTTCACTGTTTGTTATATTTATAGGGCACTTTCACGCTCATGAAGTGGCAAGAATTCAACCGACAAAGTTAGCTGCTATGGAGTCAATATGGGATACAACTGAAAATGCTCCTATGTATATTTTGCAAATTCCTGATACAACAAAAGAAACCAACGCTATTGAGATTGGAAAGTTACCGGGATTTTTAAGTTTTATATCAGGTCAGAAAGTGGTAAAAGGATTGAAAGAGTTTTCCAGAAATAATAGACCCCCGGTTTTACCGACATTCATAAGTTTCAGATTAATGGTTGGGCTGGGATTTTTAATGTTTTTTTTATCACTACTGGCAGTAGTAGAGAAAGTAATTCCTTACAAAAAATTATTATTCAGGCTTTTTATAATCATCATACCATTACCATATATCGCACAGCAGCTGGGATGGATTGTAGCAGAAGTCGGAAGACAACCATGGATAGTTTATGGGGTTCTTAGAACTGCTGATGCGGTTTCAAAGTCAGTCAGCCAGACTCAGGTTGCTATATCATTTGTGGGATTTACACTTCTTTACAGTCTTCTCGCTATTTTTGATGTATTACTGCTTTATAAATACTCAACAAAAGGTCCAGAACCAGTGGAGGCATGAAAATGGAATTCCAGATTTTATGGTTTATTTTATGGGGACTGCTCTGGGCAATATATTTTGCCCTCGATGGATTTGATCTTGGGGCTGGAATTTTATATCCAGTTCTCACCAGAAATGAAAAGGAAAAAGGCATTGTATTACATTCGATTGGTCCTGTCTGGAATGGTAATGAGGTGTGGTTAATAACCGCTGGTGGTGCAACTTTTGCAGCTTTTCCTGCAACCTATGCTTATCTATTCAGTTACCTTTATTTGCCTTTACTAATTATACTTTTTGGATTGATATTGAGAGGGGTAAGTGTGGAATTCAGAGGGAAGAGTTCCTCAAACTTACAAAAACGATTCTGGGATGCAGGAATAACTATTGGTAGCTTAATTCCAGCTTTCTTTTTGGGTGTTGCTTTTGGAAATATTTTTATGGGTTTAAAATTCGATAGTTCCGGTTATCATGGAACAATTTTAACTCTTTTAAATTTATACGGTTTAATTACGGGATTGTTATTCTTATCAACTTTTATTGTTCATGGTGGATTGTGGATTTCAATCAGAAGTCAGGGAGATATTTCAGAAAATTCTTTGTCTGTTAGCAGAGTTGTCTGGTATATTCAACTTATTATTTTTGTCGTATTTTTAATTTTAACTGCTATGTATACCAGTTTATATAATAATTTTATCAGAATGTTTGTATGGTTCATCGTTCCTTTGATTTCAGTGGTTTCCATACTTTTAACAGGAATTTATATTATGAAAAACAAAGCGGTTAATGCCTTTATTTTCTCTATTCTTTTTATCCTGTCATTTATATTTACAGGTATTATTGGTCTTTATCCGAATCTAATTCCATCATCAGTTAATCCTGAATATAACCTCACAATTTTTAATTCTTCCTCGAGCATCTACACTTTGAAAGTTATGACAGTTGTTGTGCTGCTGTTTATTCCTGTTGTTATTTTTTATCAAATATGGGTATATAAAACATTTTTTTACAAAATATCAGAGAAGGATCTGGAGGGAAAAAACTATTAAAGGGTTCCAGATATCAAGGGAAACTGATTACGCAATTAGAATCATTTATCATCTGTGTAACGAAAAAAGGCATTTCTCTACCGCTCACCTTATATCATTAAAAATGTTCATACCGAAAGAGTTTTTAAGAAAGATATTAAAGAGACTTGAACAAAAAAAATTCATAAAGTTAAAAAGGGGTGCAGGCGGTGGAGTTAAATTAATTAAAAGTCCTAAAAGAATAACAATCTATGATGTTATTGTTGCTTTTGAAGGAAAAATTGCTCTGAATAGATGTGTCATAAATAAAAAGGTATGTAGTATTTCAAATAGATGTCCTGTTCATCCAATCTGGATAAATTTGAGGAGAAAATTAATTGAATCATTAAGGGGAATTAGTTTTTCCACATTAAATCCATCGAAGAAATTTAAAATTTTGAAGAACTAACAGAAAAGCAAATATTTTAAAAGATGCTCATTGCTCAATTTTACCGTTAATTAAAGAACCTAAGTTCAAAATGGATATGAGTCAGTCCTTATCTGAGCTCAAGGGATGGTAAATATTAATTTTTTAATTTAATTACAGCTAACAAAATGAAATTTGATTTTTTCAAAAAACTTAGCACTTTTATTTTTGGTTCATTTCGAAGAACCTTCCGTTTTTATTCCTTTTTTATCATGCCTCCATCGTAAATCGTTTATCAGGGTATTTATTTTCTTCTATATTTGTCACCTTTTTTGGTATTATCCCTAAGATAAAAATGTTTTTGTTTTCTTTTTAACTTCCACACGGGTCATTACATGGATCCCATGTGCATGAGCTGGAGCAAGAGTGGGTTTGTGACCCGCACTCACCACAACTTGCCGTCTCTGTTTGCCCAGGATTTCTTCTAATCCTTCATCTATTCTACCATCACAGTTGTCATCTAAACCGTTACATTCTTCTTCCTCTGCAGGAATACAAATTTGTTCATTTTCAGAATCTTCATTTTCATCTATAAGTTTCTCTTTACCCTATCAATATATAAAAAAATTATTCCTGTTGGTTTTCTGCCGGGGAAAACATCAGGGGATAGGTGGCAATAACAACTCCGCTATCTTCAGGTGCTGGAAATGTCCATCTTTGAAATGCTTTTGCAACGCAATTCTCAACCTGGGTGTTATCTAATGTTGAATCTACAACTGAAGCCATTTGAACTGTTCCCTGAGAGGAAATTAAAAATTGGATAACAACACGCCCCTGTAAATCAGGTTTAACTACAAGTTGCTGAGCATAACAATAACGAATCTCATTGAGGTGTTGACGGATAATTCTTCGAATAACTTCTTTTGATAGTGAACCCTTTACCACTCCATTAGCATTATTAATAGATATCGGGAGAACACTTTTCCCTTTCAAATTCAAATTGCAAATGGTAGGTTTGCATGTTCCCCATGCGTAACCTTCACCTGAACCATATCCTACACCCAAACCTTTACCGCCACCATGACCGATTGTTCTAAAGTTTCCCAATCCTATTGTTCCCTCACCCATTCCACCACCCCCCCTACCTGAACCTTTCAATCCAAGACCACCAAAACCAAAATTGTGTCCTATTTGCTTACCCATCACTGATCCAAGAGCATTTTCCACATCTGTTCCAATGGCACTATCGCTGCCAAAAGGGGAATTTGGGATATTAATAGACTTTTTAAGAACTGTTAGAATACCGATTTCCTTTGCGATTTTTTGTTTCTTATCCATTGCCATGTGTGTATCAGGATTGTTAGAAGGACCTTTGATTCCATATATATTATTTGTTTTCTTTGCTTTTATGCCACCCATCTTTCCTTCTTCACCACTATGCCTTTGTCCTCTCCCACCTTCTTTTACTTTATCTTCATCTTTATTCTTCAGCCATTTAGGAAGCTTCTTTTCTGAGGCAACTTCCTGTGGTTGCAAAATGAACTTGATACATCGATTGTATTCAGAAATCTGGTCAAAAGAGAGCGTTTTTGATTCAGGCGGGAAGAAAGACACGGTGAGCATAAAAATTATATGGAAAAGGAAACTAATCCCTGTAAATGATTGATTCCCCCAGTTAAATACAAAGGATAATTTTGTTTTTTTAGGTGCAGGTACAGAATTCACTAAAAAAGTTATATTACCAAAATCTATCTTACACTTTGCTCCTTGCGGAATCTGGAAATCTCCCTCACCTGACGGAAGAATTGTTTTGAATGATTTAACTTCACCATTTTTAAAAGTGACATATCCACCGGTAAAATATGGTAGATAATGGATAAATCCATTTCCTTCTACAATTACAACTTTCGAAAGCCCACTAAGTTTATCAGGAGGAACCCAGAAATCACATACCGGATTTTCTCCTATGAGAAAGTTATCACTTTTTTTAGTAAGATGCTTAACATTGAATACAGTTGAATTCCATATTGCAATAACCTCAGTGGCATGCACGGATGAGTCTTCAATTTCACAAAAATCGGGGGAATTTTCGGAGGCATGAGTTTCTGATTTAAATTTTTTACCACATAAATTGGATATATTTGAAATTGGAAGTGGAATTTTATATATTTTGTTACTCATGCTTTTCTTTTCCCTCCCTTATTTTTAAAAAATTTTTAATTGTTTATTATCCGATATGCTTTTCAAAAATTATGACAACAAAGGAAATTTAAATGTTCCCTATTCTTTAGAACCTTAACTTTTTAGTTTTGCAATTTATATTCCTTCTGTTTTTGTCCTGATTTCATGAGGAATTTTTGAGTTACAATTCTGATGTGGTTTATTGTATTTTATGTCCTTTTGGTGGATAAATTTTGTTTTTAGTGAATTTTGAACGGATGTATTTGGTGAAAGAGTTTTCTGATGAAATCCTTCTTAAATCATACCAGTTGTTTAACTTTCTTCACTTTACTGACAGTTGAGGAGTCCCGAAGATAAAGTGCAGATGAGCAAATCCACACCTGAACCTGTGGGGGGGGAGATATTATTATAATAGAAATAAGCAATGTACGAATTATTTTCATATATTCTCTGAAGGGAATAATAACCAACAAAGCCAGAAATTGTTTGCGGAATTAACTCCTTTGACCATGCTCCAGTAGTATCTCTTATTGCCATAATTAAAGTGCCATCGGAACTATTTTGATAGACTACACGCAAATTTCCATCCGAATCAATTCCAATTGATGTATTGTCGCCAACAAGGTCGTGTTCCATATTAGTTGTGTCAATACCATCATCTATGGTTTCTTTTAGAACCACTGTCTTTGAAGAATCAACCTGCATATAGATTAATGATTCTGCAAGACCATCAACATATACAATGTGCCTTGTCCCATTTGAATCAATTGCTATGGAAGGATACCATCCCCTGTCCCCATGGTCGTCAGGATTTGGTGATTCTTCATCTCCGTCTAAAATTACAGGTTCCTGCCATGCTCCTTCCTCCTGAAAAACCCAGACAAGATTTCCTCCTGTTCTATCGTAAAAAACAGCTTCAATGTTGCTTCCGTTCAGTGCAGAGGATGTCCATATACCTGTTCCCTCAGGTAAGTCTGTGGGTGAAGTAATGATGTCTTCGCATCCCCACGCCCCTGTTCCTGCTCCATTCGAATCAAGTTTCTGGAGGCAGGCCTGAGTATCTGTGCATGCTTCGCATTCGCTTTGATGCTCACTTACAGAAGATGGTGGCCAGCAAAGCCTGTCTTCTGTCCTGCATACATAACCTTCAGGGCATGAACCAGACCAGCATGGAGTGTCATTTCGGCTTGCAATAACTTTTATGTTCCATTGCCCTTCCCCTGTCATTTCTGCGGATTTGAGATGAGTGTTAATATGAACAACCTGATAGCCTGAAACTCCTGGATGATTCTTTGGTTCAAAAGTTACTCCACGATAAAGAATGACTGGATTTTTTGATGGGGAAAAAGTCATTTCAGTATATTGTCCTGCATCACCAGCCTGAGGGGCTGGAGTATGTCCTCTGGTTCCGTCATCCACCGTTTCAATTGCCCATGAAACTGATTCACCTGAAATAGTGCCTTTTGCAAATTTCAAAGAACCGTGAGTTTTATCATAGTATGAAATCATAGGTGATTCGTTTTCGTCGAGCAGAAGTGATGTGTACATTCCTACATCATCACCCGGGTCACTTATCCCCCCTCTCCATCCTTCAGTGGAATTGGAAACAAAACCATTTTCTGGAACACCATCAATTATTTCCCACTGAACTTCAGATGTTTCAAAGTTCCATCTTCCAGCCACCAGGTCACCAAATATTTGGTTTTTTGACATTCCAGGGCTATACCCACTTATCCAGACTACAGGGTTTTCCCCTTCGACTTTTACGTCCATTCCGAGATATTTTCCGAGACTTCCACTTGAAAGTTTAGATGCTTCCTTGCAACACGACCAGTCGAATGAACATCCCTCTTCTTCGGTTTCTCCTGTGATAAAAGAAGGCATGTCCTGACAGAAGAAGCCAGGCTGGCACCCTTCGTTGAACCACCCCTCGAGTGATTTTGGTGCAGGAGGTGACTGAAGAGGGGATGGAGGGGACATGCATTTATGATTTACTGTGCAGCAAAAAGTGTTTTCTCCACAGTCATCACTTGTAAGGCAGCATTCTGGACCTGGTTTTCCTCCACATACCCCATTGGATTCTTCCTCGCATGAACAGGCGGTTGTTAGAAAGAGAAAGACTAAGGAAAATAATAAGAGGAAAAATAAATTTAACATATTCTTCAGCAAATTTCTTTTTCTGCGAATCAAGAATACTGAAAAAATGGCAAAAACCATGACAATTGAGGGTGAAAGTTTGGCTTTTTCACTATTTTCTGATAATGCACACGAACCACAACCCGAAGAATCAGGTGGGGGTTCAGGAAGTCTTCCTCTAATTTCAAAGACTCTGGTGGATGTATTCCCCGCTTCGTCCGTCGCTGTAATTTCTATTTCCCACAGGTTCATGTCGTCTGTTTTTATTCGTAAAGGTGGTATGGTTTCTTTTGTTTCCTGAATAGTGCCATCAAGTGAGATTTTTTTGATAAGAAGTTTTATCTTATCAGTTTTTGAAACGATGTCTTCGGCAGTAATTAGTAGTGTTGAAGAATTCTCCTGTGCAATATTTATTTCTGGTGGAACACCATCCACAAGGAGTTCTACTTTTGCAGGTTCGGTGTCAATTGTTTCCGGTTTTCCAGCAACTCTTGCCTGTGCTTCGAGAATATGACGCCCCTGAAATACAAAAGATAAAGATTCTATTCTTTCAGTTTCTTTTCTGCTCCACCTGCTCCACGGACCACCATTTAGTCGCCATCTATATTCCATAGGCGAATCCGTTGCACCAGGATATAGTCCTTTCATCTGGATTACAAAATAAGGTTTACTTTCGCAGCTCGAAAACTGCTTTGCAGTTCCTGTAGAGAGGTCAACAGGTGGATTGAAAGATTCGATAACCTTTAAATCTGTTTCTACATGCAGTGGAAGGGGTGGAGGGGGTGGGGATGGAGGTGATTCTGATAATGCAAGATTTGCATATAAGACAAGAAAATCTTCCCCGTTTTCTTTAATATGCCCAATTCCACCGTCAGGGATATTTATTGAAAGGGGGTCCAGTGCTGGTATTTCTATTGGTTCAAGACCGGGAATAAATCCCATCGCAAGTTCTATTAGCCCTCCCACAAGTGTTCGAAGGCTTCCTTCATCAACAGCGAGAAGATTTTTATTATAAACCCTGACATCCTGAACGACTGGATTTCTTATTATGGGTGTAATTTGATTATTTTTGACATCAAAATCTAAATTTAAAGTGATGTCAAAAGTAGCAGTCATAAAACGGGAATATGTTTCGTCTATCCATGCGTAAAAGTCTATTGAAAGGTCTCTCAGTGATATTGAAAGAAGTGGTGAATCTTCAATTGCAACATCAGGTGAATCAAAAGCATCGAGATAGGGTTTTTGAATATTGAATTTTGCTATTGAAGGTTTCAAAACAAGGGCAACCGGGGAATTGTCCCAGACGAGATTTTCGAGTGGGCGAATGGCTAAAACGAGCGTTTGAGTGCTGAGTTGCGGAATGGCTCCCGGTGGGATTTCAAGGCACAATGCTCCAGAGGAAACCGCTCCGTAAAGGTACCTTTTAATCATACTTTCGCTCATGCCTGCAACAATCATTACTGATTCCGTTGTCTCCTGACATTTACCACTCGAATCGGCGCAAACACCATACATGTTGCAGTCGTAAGGGTCCGAACAATTTTCATTGGAAGTGCAAAATACGCAGTGTGTAAAACTCGAAGTTTTAAGAGATTCTGCAACGGGGACTAATACTTCGGAAGGCTCCTGTGAAGGAACAGGATTTCCATCTCCATCTTCACAATAATTAATTGGGACGCATGAACCATCTTCGAGCATACAGGGCTGCGAAGGATCATATTCAAGTAATGGGTTATCAGGGTCTGGCTGGCATGGTAATCCATCTCTTGGCGAAGACCCTTCAGGGCAGGAATCAACACATCTTCTACAAGGTAGAATCCATGGTGTTGACCATTCTGGACTTCCGCAAGTAGAAGGTGGAGGGCAATCTGAATTTGTTTCGCAAGGAATAGGGGCGGTTCTCACACACTGGCTGACCGGGTCACCCTGGGCACCGGCATAGAAACCAAGATCAAGAGAATCGGGTTCTGCTTTTGCTTCTGCATAACCTCCAGCAGCAAATAACACATCCATTGTTGCCTGAGTGGAAGGTGAAAGTGAACTCAATAGCCCTCCTATATCCATCTTCCCCATAATTCCAAGGAGTGTTGGAACGCATGTTCCATCTCCATACCTGCAAACCCCTTCCTCGGGGTTAGAACTGTCGCACGAAGATGATGGTGGGCATGATTCCGTGCATTTTCTACAAAAATTATCGTTGATGGAATTGAGTTGTTCCGAAAGGCTTTGTTGAATCTGATCTATTAAGAAATCTTTTATAAAACCAACTTTAGCAAGATTACAAATCGCCAGTCCGCAGAAATTTGTGTTCGTTATATTTAAATCGTCATTTTCTATGTCATCTACTATACGGGCGTTTTGAATTGATACATAAGTATATTCAGTGTTAGAATCAATTTCAAAAACCAAATCAGCAAGGAAGCTATTGTATGGTCTGCCAGAATTTCGTGTAACAAAATCTACAGAGCAATCACATGTATCCCAGCAGAGGCATGCAATTCCCTGATGTATTATCACTGAAAGATTCCTGACTTCGACTTCAACTTGAAGAACAGCTCTTATAGTTGATGGGGGAACAGGGGTTATGCTTATATTTGTAACTGTTAAATTTGCCTGACATCCACCTTCAGGGCATATATCCACCCTACCTATGAGCGAAACATCCTGAGAACTTGGGGGGATTTCAAACGAAAGTCCGTCGGGGAAAAATGTCTGAAGCAATTTATCCCAGTTGTTTTCGAGAAAATCAAAAGTAGTACTTGATACATGTATCTGTGTGGCGTTTTTCACTCTCTTTGAAGTGGGAAAGTCTCCAGGAATAGGTTCCATTTGTAATCCGCACCCTGAACATCCAGAACATCCCATAGACCCTTCACACGAAGATAAAACGGTTAAAATAGATAGGAAAAGGATGATTTTTAAATTAAAAATTTGCATTGGTTTGTTTCCTCCTAAAATTCGCATTATTATAGGAATAAAAATACACTATCTTTTAAATATTTCAATTTTTAATATTATATTTTTTTATCTTATAGAGGAGGGCTCTATGACTGATTTCGAGAAGTTTTGCCGCTTTTGATTTATTTCCTCCTGTTTTTTCAAGTGCTCTTTTTATCAGGACTGCTTCAGCGTATTTCATGGCTTTTTTAATAGAAATTTCGTCAAATTCGATTTTTTTCCTCAAAGGGTCATCGCTTTTTATTATCGTTTCGGGTAAGTTTTCTTTTCTTATTGTTGAACCTTCTACCATGAGACAAGCTCTTTCAATTGCGTTTTCGAGCTCTCTTACATTTCCCGGCCATTCATAATCCATTAGAATTTTCATTGCAGATGGTTCAATTCCTTTGATACTGGTTTTGAATCTCTGATTGTTCTTTTCTATAAAATATTCTACTAAAAGGGGGATGTCTTCCTGCCTTTTCCTGAGTGGTGGAAGGGTTATGGTTACAACATTTAGTCTGTAAAATAACTCCTCCCGAAATTTTCCTTCTTCCATTAATTTGAAAAGGTCCTTTGTAGTGGCTGCAACAACTCTTACATCAACTTCTATGTCGTTTGTCTCTCCTATTCTTCTGATTCTTCCTTCTTCGAGAACCCTTAAAAGTTTAACCTGAAGTGACAATGGCATTTCACCTATTTCGTCGAGAAAGAGGGTACCTTTATGTGCAGCCTCGAAGAGCCCTTTCTTATCACTTGTTGCATCTGTAAATGCCCCTTTCCGATGACCGAAGAGTTCAGATTCCAAAAGGTGTTCAGGAATTGCTCCACAATTAATTGCTACGAAGGGACCACTTGAAACTGAAGAGCGTTTGTGAATGGATTTTGCAACGAGTTCCTTTCCGGTTCCACTTTCTCCGAGGATGAGCACCGTTGATTTATAGGGGGCAGTTCTTTCTATCTGCATGAATATGGATTTCATCAATTCACTTTTGGATATGATACCATCAAAAACAACTTCACGATAGAGTTCCTCTTTGAGTTTGCGATTTTCCCTTTTTAGTTCTTCTCTTTCTTCTGCTTTTCTCAAGACAAGTAACATCTCTTCCGGTTTAAATGGCTTTTTTATGAAATCATTCGCTCCCATTTTTACCGCTTCAATTGCAGAATCATCATTTCCGTATGCGCTCATGACAATTGTTATTACAGGGATTTTCTTTTCAGAGAGGATTTTTACAAGGTCCATTCCGCTCATTCCCGGCATTCTTACATCGGTAATAATAATATCGGGTGCATTTTGAAGAATTATTTCCATCGCTCGGGAAGCACTTTCTGCTGTCTCAACTTCGTAGTTGTGTTTGCTTAGATAGGTTTTAAGGACGATTCTAATGTTTTCTTCATCATCAATTATTAGGACTTTCGGCATAGTCATTTACCAGATTCTATGACTTATTTACAATAATATGTTTTAAATTTAAATAGTTTTTATTACATTCACTGAGAAAACAACATAACACAGAATTGAAAGTCTTATTATTGAACAATTTTATCAAAGGCTTTTAATTGGAGTTTGTTCGTCAAATAGGAATCATCCTTGCGAAAGATTCCCTCCTGAATTTGTTTCTTATAACACTATTTTTAATTACTACACGAATTTATATTATATTTAGAGTGCTTCCTCCATTTCGAGGCCGCATTGTGCCTCCACCGGTTCTTCTATCTTTAAGTCTCGTTTTTTCCTTACTAATAATCAGAAGAATAGAAATGCCATCAGCAATTCCTTCTCAAGTATTTATTTTTATTCTTTTCATCAAGGAATTGATTTCAGGTTTTGTTATAGGTTTCATTGCTTCTTTACCATTTTATTTTATTCAGCAGTCAGGCTATCTTATGGAATTTTCTTCTCGTGGAATTCTTACAATGCAGGTTACTCCTTCTGGTGATGAAGAATCAACAGTAGTTGCAAACCTGTTTTTTTTCATTTGTGTTCTAATTTTTTTTGCAGGAGGAATATTCCATTCACTTTTAATGGGTATTGATTCTTCTTTTGATGCTATTTCAGTATATCCTCTTCAATTTCAATTTACAGGAAAATTTATGGAAAAGGTGTTTGAATTATCTGTTGAAATGACTTCGAAACTCATGCTTGCATCGGTCTTACTCGCTTTCCCTGTCCTTTTGCTCGTTTTGATAGTAGATATAATGATGGGATTAATAGGGAGATTCTCCCCGTATTTTGGTGGTTACTTCGTTTCGATGCCACTTAGAGGAGGGGTTGGGATTTTAAGTGTCATAGTAGTCCTGATAGTAATGCCACCCTTGATTGAAAAAATGATGGCTTTAGCAATGAAATTTTTAACCCTTTTCCCTTGACACGGTTCGTATAAATGCAATAAAAGTTAAATAATGAAAGTTGCAAAAGCGGGAATAACTCAGCGGTAGAGTGACAGCTTCCCAAGCTGTAAGTCGCGGGTTCGAATCCCGTTTCCCGCTCTAATTGTTTTTATATAGTTGTCTCCTGTTCTGATAATTCAGCTTAGACGAAAATCATTTAAAGCAAGGTTTCGCTTTGTTTGTAAAAACTCTCACTTCTTATCCTGTATCCGCAGGGGTAAACTCTGTTCCTGCGGAAGCAGGAATCCATAAATTTAGATTGTCCTGGACAGAAGTTATAAGAATTCAATTTTTACCATTGTTTTTTTTTATTTGCCTTTGTATAAATTTTCATAATGGAAAACCCCATTTTTAATATATTTTAGTTAGGAGGGAACATGATAAGTCTTTCTTTGTTTAAAGATGCAATTTCAAATTTATATTTAGACCCTGATAAGGAAGACAACTGGACGAGTGTAGAAGAATTACTGAGGAATAAAGCAGAAATTGAGGATGTCCAGGGGGTTAAGGATGAAATTCTTTCGTTTATAAGCAGATTTGAAAGACATGATGCGTGGGAATATGTTGTAAGGCTAATGAGGATGGTTGTCGAAATTGAGGATGACCCTGCTAAACAGGCAGATTTATATTTCAGGCTGGGAAAAATTTACGATGAAAAAATATTTGATAGTAAAATGGCCCGGAGATATTTTGAGGAAACCCTTAGAGTGAGACAGGGTGATCAGGGGGCTGAGGAAGCACTTTCGCAAATAAAAGCACTTGCTGGAAACTGGAGGGATGTTGTCGAAAGGTATCTTCAGGAAGCAAAGGACATGGAAGACCAGAAAGTGCGAAGCGAACTTTTATTTCAAGTTGCGGCAACTTATCAGAAATTTGGAGGGAAATCGAAGGAAAAAATAAAGGATGTTTTGCACTACCTGCAACTTGCTCTTGAATCTGATGCAGGAAACAAACAGGCAGTTAGGTTTTTAAGGAGATTACTTGTTGAGAGGAAACAATGGGACGAAGTAGTAGCATTATACAAAAGGCTTGCTGAAGTAGCAAAATCGAAGGAAGAGGTAGTTGAGGCTTTAATAGAACAGGCAAGAATACTTTCTCTCCGTCTCAACAGAAATGAGGAAGCAGCTGCTATTTATGAACATATCCTTGATATTGATAGCGGTAATACAACTGCAATGGCTTTTCTTGTGAATTTTTATACTGAAACAGGTAATAGCGATAAACTCATTCAATTGTACCAGAATGTTCTCAAATTGAGACCTAACAGGGAAGATGAACTGGCAGCTTTACTTCAAATAGCAATGGTTTACTGGAGGGTAAAGAATGATTTCGAAAAAGCGGAAGAATACTTCAGGAGAGTAAAAAAGATTATTCCCGACCATCCTGCATCACTCAATTTTTACAGAGAATTTTATTCCAGAACCCAGGATTGGATTAAATTAGTTCAAATATTGACGGAGACTGCACGAACTGTGAAGGAACCTTCTGATGCAGTCAGGATATGGAAAGAGATTGCCGAGATTTCGTTAAACCAGCTTCAGAATGTAGAAAGGGCAATAGATGCTTATAAGGCTATTTTGAAAATAGACCCTGAAAATTTAGAGGTGCTTACGGAATTGAAAAAACTCTACAGAAAGACGGAAAAATGGAATGCGTTGCTTGATATTTTAAAAGGCGAACTTGGAGCTCAGGACAGGGATGTTTCGAGTAAGATAGCGATTTTAAAAGAAATGGCTGAAATTTATAAGGAAAAACTATCCCTCGACGCAATGGTAATCAAAACTTATCATCAGATATTAAGCCTCGACCCGGCAGATTATCATACCGTTTTAAAACTCGCTGAAATTTATGAGCATGGAGAAAAATGGAGCGACCTTGCAGCACTTTATGAAAAGGCTGTGGCGGTAGAAGAAGATAATGAAAAGAAGGCACAGTGGCTCAGAAAAGTAGCAGATATATGGATGGGGAAACTTCAAAATTTCAATCGCGCGACTGCCCCACTCGAGAAGATTCTGGAACTGGAACCAAATAATCTGGAAGTGATAGAAACCCTTAAAAATATTTATACTCAGCGGAGGATGTGGGAACCACTATATCGGATTTTGAAAAAGGAGGAAGAATCGATTCCCCCAGACAAAAAATTGGAGCATCTCAGGGAGATGGCTTCAATAGCATGGACGAAATTAGGATTAATAGAAGAAGCGGTTTCAATCTTCTGGAAAATACTTGAACTTTCTCCAGCAGATAGAGAGGTTCTTTCGAATCTCGAAAAACTCTGCGAGCGGATTAAAGATTGGGAAGGGCTTGCAAAAGTTTTGAAAATGCGAAGCGAAATTGAGGAATCACCAGACGAGAAAGCAGCATTGCTTCAAAAACTTGCAGGGTTATTTATGGAGAAACTCGAAAAGATTGACGAAGCAAAAAGTGCGTGGCATGAGCTTTTAATGGTTAAACCCGGCCATCCAAAAGCAATGGCCTCTCTGAGGGAATTGTATATTAGAAACAACGAATGGGAAAATCTTGAGCAACTGTTTTCCCTCACCGGTAACTGGAATGGCCTTGCGGAAAGTTTTGTTACTGCTGCTGAACAGAAAGAGGATAAAAATTCTTCTGTAGAGTTGTTTTTCAAAGCGGCAGACATTTATGAGCAAAAAGTTGGTGCTCCGTCAAAAGCAGCCAGAGTCTATGAAAAAATACTCGCTATTGACCCTCAAAATACGAGGGCAGCAGAACTTCTGCTCCCAATTTGCAGGAAAGAAGGAAATACACGCAAGGAGGTTGAATTGCAAACGACCCTCCTTCAATCTGCAAAAACGGATGAAGAAAAACTCTTGAGGCTCAGAAGGATTGTTGAAATTTATGGTGAGGAAATAGGTAGTTTAAATGAAGCCTTTAAAATGGCACTTCAGGCACATGAAATTGCACCGACGGAATCATGGGTTTTAGATGCAATCGAAAAATACGGGGAAAAGATTTCTGCGTGGGATGATTTGCAGCAGGTTTACCGTAAAAGATCTGAAATTTTTAAAGGGGATGACCGTATTCCCAATCTTGAGAAACTTGCGTTGGTTTTGCATAAAAAACTTGGTAAACTTGAAGAAGCTCTCAAAGTATATGAAGAAATTATCGAGATTAACCCTACCAATGCTCAGGGGATTGTGGCTATCGAAGAGATTTTGAAAACAACCGGTAAGCTTGAATCCCTTCTTCGCTTTTACGAGAAAAGGCTCGAAAATATTGGGGATGAGAATGAAAAGGTGGAGATGCTTTACAAAATGGCAATGGTTGCACAGGAAGGGCTTGATAATCCCCAGATTGCAGCTGATTACTATGAAAGGATACTAAAAATAAAACCGCATGACAGGCGCTCAATGGAGGAACTTGAAACACTTTATAGAATAAGTGAAAAGTGGGAAAATCTAATAAACATTCTTGAACAAAAATCAAAAACGGTATCGGGTGAAGAACTTGCAGATGTGATTACTGAAATAGCTGAAGTTAATGCTATAAATCTTGGAAATTATGAAAAGGCGATTGATGAGGCTCAGAAAGTGCTTGAGATGAAACCTGCTGACCGCAGAATTGTTGGGTTGCTTGAGAAGATGCTTTCAAAAGAAGACTACAGGGTAGAAGTAGCCAGAATTTTGATGCAACACCTCAAACCCCTTGAAAAGTATTCGCAGTATGCATGGGTGATTCAGATATTGCTTGAAGCAGGAGAAGAAAAGGGTGAAAAAAGACTTTCCCTTTTTGAGTCTCTGGTGGATGTTTATGACCGCAATTTGAATGACCAATTTGTTGCGTATGAAACTATAGTGAAGGCTCTTGATGAATTTCCTATGAGTCAGGATTTGTGGAAAAAACTGATAGATGTTGCAGGGAGAACTGGAAGAATTAAGGAGGGAGTAGCAGTTCTGGAAAGGATTTTTGAGGATAAGAAGAGTCCGGATGAAGGCAAAATGTTGCTTGCAACGGAACTTGCAGTTATTTCGGAAGAAAAATTGGGAGATGTTGAAAAGGCTCAAAAGTATTACAGATGGATTTTTGAAAAGGACCCCTTTAATCAAACCGCTTTTGATGCGCTTGAGGTTATTTATACAAACCTTGAAAGATTTGAAGATTTAAAATCCCTTTACAGGGAGAAAGCGGAAAAATCTGAGAATGTCCAGGAGAAGGTTGAGCTTCTTCAGAAGATTGGCTTTATAGACGAAGATATGCTTGAAAATAGACGCAATGCTATTAGCACCTACAGGGAAATTTTGTCACTTATGCCACAAAATACAAATGCTCGAAAAACTCTCGAAAGATTGTATGAGCAGGAATCTATGTGGGAAGAACTTGCTGACCTCCTCGAGGAAAATATAAACTGGACTCCTCCAGAGAATCTCGTTGGGTTGCAATTTAAATTGGCGGATGTGCTCGATCGCAAACTCAGTAAATATGACAGAGCGGTATATTTTTATAGAGAGGTTCTGGATAAACACCCGACACACCTCAAAGCACAGGAAGGTCTGGAGAGATTTCTTGATATTCCAGAAGTCTGCATGGATGCTGCAATAATTCTTGAACCTCTTTACGAATCTCAGGGTGCTTATTCACAATTACAAAAAGTTCTTGAAGTTAAATACAAAGGTGCAACAAATGATGAGGAAAAAATTCAGGTTCTGTCGAAGATTGCCGATTTGAAAGAAAAGAGACTCAGGGATTTTGACGGGGCATTTGAATCCTATTCAAAAGCATTCAGGATGGACCCTTCCAGAGAAGAGTTAATGAGAAAGCTCGAGGATCTCGTAGAAGAGCAAAATTTCTGGGATAGATATGCAAAAGTTCTCGAAGAAGTTGTAATCAAAATAGAAGACAGCATTTTAAAGGGAAGTATTATTTTTAGAATAGGTGAAATTTACGATTCAAAATTAAGTAATACGGAAAAAGCAAAAGAATTCTACAGAAAATTTATAGAACTTGAGGTAGAAGATAGGGAGAAAATTCTTTCTTCAGCCAAGGCGCTTGAAAAAATATATATTGTGGAAGAAGACTATAACAAACTCGCTGAAATTCTAAATCTTCAATTTCGCTACACTGAAGATTTGAATTTGAAATATTTGATTTGCAAGAGAATAGCAGAAATCCAGGAAGTTCATATTGGTAATTTTGGTGAAGCAATAAATACCAACCTGAAAATACTCGAGATTAAACCAGACGATCTGGAATCGATTAATTCGCTAAGGAGGTTGTACGAGATAACTGAAAACTGGTCGGAATTTGTATCTATAACGAAAAAACTGATTGACATTACAGAGGAAAACGCACGGAAGAAAGAATTAATGTATGAGGTTGCAGCGATTTATACTGATAAGCTTAAAGATAATGATGAGGCTATTTTTACTTATCAATTAATTGATGAAACATTTGGGAATGAAATTCCTGCTCTGGAAAGACTCCTGAAATTGTACGAACAGATTGAGGATTATCCTGAACTAATAGCAACCATAGATAGGCTCATAAATATAAAAACAGAAAAATCAGATAAAGTTCAGCTTCTTATTCATGCAGGTAGAGTGGAAAAGGAAAAACTGGAGGATATTAATTCGGCGGTAGAGAGGTTTCGGAATGTACTGGAAATGGATTCCGAAAATAGAGAGGCTCTTACCGAATTGGAAGGGTTGTTAGGAAATGAGAATATTCGTTTACAGGTTGCAAAAATACTTGAGCCGATTTACCAGCAAACGCAGAATCTGGAAAAACTCCTCGGAGTGCTGGATATTGAAATAGCAGAAGAGGAGAATCCCGACTTAAAGACACAGATTCTTAAGAAAGCAGCAGAGATTGCTGAAATAGGGCTTGGAGATTTGCCACGGGCTTTTGGTTATTATTCTGATGCTTTGAAAATGAAGCTTGGTAGTGCGCAAGAGGCAATACCTCTTATGGAAGAACTCGAGAGGATTGCAAGAGATTCCGGTAATATGAAAAGATTGACCGATTTTTATATCCTTATTGCTCCTGATATATTTAATTCAGATGTGCAACTGAGGGTTTACACCACTATAGCAGAGATTTTTCACAGGGAATTAAAGGATATCGATTCCGCAAAGGATTGGTATACAAAATTACTCGACATAGCTCCTCAAAATATGGAAGCTATAAGTGCTTTAGAAGAAATTTATTCACAGAAGCAGGATTATTCGAGACTGATAGAAATACTAAAAATGAGGTCAGATTTAACTGAAGACCCGACCGAGAAAGTGGACCTTTTCTTCAAACAGGCAAAAATTGCAATGGAAAAGTTGCGGGATGAGGCGGTAGCAATTTCATGTTATGAAGCAATTCTCGAGTTTGAGGAAAGCAGGGAAGCAGTCAGGGCTCTTGAAGATTTGTATCGTTCTACAGGAAGATGGGGTAACTACAGGGACATTTTATTGAGGCAACTTGAATGGCCGGAGGTGGATGCGGTAGAATTACATTACAGACTTGGAGTTGTTTTAAATGAACATCTCGGTGATACTGAAGGAGCCCTTGAACATTTCAAAGAAGCACTAAAAATCCGTCAGGACCATTTTCCAACTATAGAAATGCTTGAAAATTTACTTAAGGGAAGCACTTTTAGAGGAGAAATTCCAGATATTCTTGAACCTATTTATTTAAAGAATCTTCAGTTTCAAAAATTGCTCGATATTTTTGAAGTTAAACTTGAGTCTGTGAATGACCCCATGGGGAGGAAGGAAATCTTTTTGCGAATGGGAAAAATTTACGAGGAGCAACTTGAAGACCTCGAAAAGGCGTTTAATATCTATGTACGCCTGCTCGAAGAAGATATTGAAAGTAAGGAGGCAAGGCAGAATATAGACAGGCTGGCAAATGTCCTCGATATATGGCCAAAAGCAGCCGAGGCATATAAAAGAATCTTGAGTGATGTGGTAAGTGATACTTCTGCTACTGCAGATTTGTGGTATCATCTTGCGATAATTCAGGATACCCAGTGCGATGATTCTGAATCAGCTATCGAGTCCTTGAAAAAGGTTCTCACTTATGACCCACAGGACAGGCGTGCCTTTACTGCCCTCGAGAGTATTTACAGGCGGGATGACAGGTGGGCAAAAGACCTTTACAATCTATACAGAGAAAATGTGGATATGGTTTCAGACCCGGCGGAAAGGAAGAGAATGCTTTATACAATGGGAAAAATCTGTGAGGAAAAACTTTCCCAGCCGCAGGAAGCGATTCAGATATGGAAGGAGGTTTATGCAGAAGACCCGAGAGATGAAACTGCAATAGCGGCACTTGACAGGCTCTATTACTATGAGAAAAAATTTTCGGACCTTGCTGATTTGCTTCTCGAGAGAATTGATAGAGCTGAAAATGCAATGGAGCAGATAGAATTAAAACATAAACTTGCAAGAATTTATAGCGAAAATCTTGGTGACATAGATGCAGCAATAGAACTTTATGAGCAAATATTAAATCAGGATTCTGCATATCAGGATTCTATTTTGGCACTTGAAGATTTAATGAACAATCCTGATAAGGAAAGAAGGGTGTCTGAAATATTAGTTCCTATTTATAAAGAACATAAAAACTGGCAAAAACTTGTAAAGTGTTATGAGGTGCAACTTAAGTCGCTTACAGACCCTTTTGAAAGAAAGGAAAGATTTATAGAAATAGGAAATATTCAGGAAGAGAAGATTGGAAATCTAAACTCTGCTTTTTCTGCATTTGCTTCTGCTTTAAAAGAGGACCCCTCCGATATTCAGATTGTGGAAAAGTTGATGAAAATAGCGGAGAAACTTGAGAACTGGGAAGAACTTGCATCTGTTTTTGGCGAAGCGGCGCAGCTGGCAGAAAGTGCGAGTGCCAGAGGATTTCTGCTGAGATCCGAAGGAAGAATTTTAGACAGAAAAGTGGGTGATATAAGAAAAGCAGTAGAAGTTTACAGAATGCTTCTTGAAATTGAAGAAGGGGATAGTGAGGCAATCGAAACTCTTGATTCACTCTATACACTCCTCAGTGATTGGGAAGGGCTTATGGAAATCCTTGACATGAAAGCAGAATTTGCCTCGGATGCTGGAACCCAGATTATGACAAGATTGAGGCAGGGTGAAATTTGTGAAGAGCAAATTGGTGATCTGTCGAGGGCAATCAAATATTACAGGATGGTTTTAGCAATTGAACCATCGAATTTTACAGCATTTGAATCTCTTGAAAGGCTGTACGAATCACTGGAAGAATGGGAAGAACTTGCCTCTCTTTTGAAGGATAAAGTAGCTTACATATCCGACAGGATTGAGAAAAGAAATACGACATTGCGTATAGCGCAGATTCAAAAAGACAAACTCGGGAATATGGATGAGGCTATTTTGTCTTATAATCTTGTGCTTGAAGAATTTCCGGAAGATATTGAAACGAGAAAGATTCTTGATAACCTTTATCTTCAGACCAGGAGGTGGGAGGAGTACCTTGAAAATCTTGAGAAGCGTGCTTCTTTAACTTTTGATGAAGAAGAGCTTGCAGGAATAATGTTATGCATGGGGGATGTTCTTGTGAAAGAAATTAAGGATGTTGACCGTGCGATAGAATACTATAAAAAGGTACTGGAAATACGGGATGATGAAAAAGCTTCATCTGCCCTTGAAGAGATAGCACAGAATGAGGATTACAGACAGACGGTGATTTCTATACTTGAACCTGTTTATCGCAGGGGAGGAAAATGGGAAAAGCTTCTCGGACTTTATCGCATGAGTCTTGAGATTCTTTCAGACCCTGTTCAGAGAGTTCAGACATTTATAAGAATGGCTCAATTGCAGGAGCAGGGGATGGGAGACAGACAGGGAGCTTTTGAAACATACCTTCAAGCATTAAAAGAGGATATCTGGGACCAGGAGGTTTACAGAAAAGCAGAAATCCTTGCCGAAGACCTTGGGAAGTTTGCAGACTTTGCAGAAGGTATTGAAGAGAAAATTAACTCGGTATTTGATGTTTCTTTAATAACTGAGCTGTCGCTTTTACTTGGAAAGTTATGGGAGGAAAAAGTAGGTAATGTGGAAAAGGCGATAAATTCATACAGGAGGGTTCTTGAACAGGGGGTGGAAGCAGAATCTGCTCTTGATAATCTTGATAGACTCTACACTTCAACTCAGCGATGGGAAGATTTAGTGGGCATACTGGAGAGGAAGATTCCATTGCAATCTGATGATGCTAAAAAAGCTCAAATTATGCTTAGAATGGCAGAAATAAAAATTGATAAGACAGGGCAGATTGAGGATGCCATTCAGGTTTTAGGTAGTGTTCTTGAAATCGATAATCAAAATATGGAAGCAATTAGAATGCTGGAAGGGTTGCTTGATAGAGGTGAAATGGAATCAAAGGTGATTGAAATTCTCGAGGATGCTTATAGAAGTACGGGCAATATGAGAAAATTGGTGGATTTACTTGATTTGAAGGCGAGGAGAACGGTGGACCCGATTGAAAAAGTAGAAATTTTGAAAGCTGAAGCAAAGATTGCTGAGGAGGATTTAAAGGACCCGGATACAGCAATGAGGTCTTTAATGAGAGCTATAATGGAGAGTCCAAATGACCCGATTTTACTTGATGAACTGGAGAGATTGAGTGAACTTTTAGGAACATGGGATTTTGTTTCATCAGGGCTTGAGAAGATTATTGAAGGGAGAAATCCATCTGAAGATACAAAAAAGGATATGAGTCTGAGGATTGCAAGGTGGGCAAAAAATAAAACAAGGGACCATTCGAAAGCAGTCAGATGGTATGAAGTTTATCTGGATTTTGACCCTGAAAATACACAAATAATTGACGAACTTGAAGAAGAACTTTTAGCAATAAAAGATTATCCAAAACTTTTAACTTTGCTCGAAAAGCATGAAAGTATAGAATACGATTTAACAAAAAAGAAAGAACTCCTTTATTCGATTGCCGAAATTGCTTTAAAGGAAACCGGGGAAAAAGATAGAGCAATTAAGGCATATGAAAAACTTTATGAAATTGAAGAGACGAATACGGATGTTATTGATTCACTGATAAGCCTGAAGTGGGAAAAAGAAGATTGGAAAGCAGTTATGGAACTTTTAGAACGCAGGATTGATAGCTCTGCAGATGTAAGAGAGGCTACGGATTTACGCTTTAAACTTGCAGGGCTTGTCGTAGAAGTGGAAAAGGATGATGAGAGGGCAATTGAAATATTCAGACAGATACTTGAATACGACCCACAAAATCAGGATGCGCAGAAATGGCTTGAGCATCTCTATGAGAAAAACGAAAAATGGTACGATTTGAAAGAAATTTACCTTGATAGAGCACAGAATTTGCCTGCGGTTCAGGAAAAACTCCAGTATTATTTATTACTTGCTCATCTTGAAGAAGAAAAACTTGATGACAGGGACGGGGCAATTGAAGCTTTAATGAAAGCATTTGATATGGTACCTGATTCTCCTGAGGTAATTAGCAATCTTGAAAGATTATTATCAGCAACCGAAAGGCTTGATGATTTGATTGAAATCCTGAAGAAGCGAGCAGCAAAACTGGCAGAAATAGACCCTCATGCTCAGATGGGACTTATGGTTAGAATCGGGGAGATATATTTCAAATCACTTGGCAAGGTAGATGAAGCAGTTCGATGTTATGAAGAGGTGCTCGAAAAAGACCCCGAGAACCCTTCTGCACTTCTTGGTCTTGCAGCAATATACGAATCACAGGGTGAATGGCTAAAGTGCATTTCTGCTCTCGATAGGGCTGCGACTGCCATGAAGGATTTTGAAGAAATGGGAAATATTTTCTTCAGAATTGGTATGATGAAGAAAGAGAAATTATTAGATTTAAGCGGGGCTCTTGAAGCGTTTAACGCGGTACTGGAAGTTTATCCTGATCATCCAAAGGTGATGGATACTCTGGAGGAAATATTTGAAACTCAGGGAGACTGGAAGAGATATGCTGGTATTTTAGAAGTAAAACTTTCAAGAACAAGTTCTGATGAGGAAAAGGTGAAGTTATTGATGCGCCTTAAGGACATAGCATCGAGCAAAATGAATGACATGAAGAGGTCCATAAATTATCTTGAGCAGGCACTTGCAATAAAGCCCGCTGATTCTTTAATCCGAAAATCCTTGATAGATGCTTATATAGCAATTGGGAATAATGATGCTGCGTGCAAAATGATAGAGGAACTTATCAAAGAGGAAGAACGAAAAGGAGTTAAGAGGTCAAAAGACCTTTCTTCCTATATGTGCATGCTTGGAAGGGTTGATGAACAGAGGGGAAATTTACAGGATGCTTTGAAACGCTATGAGGAAGCAATAAAGATGGACCCTGCAAATGTTCTGGCAAATTTCAGTCTTGGAGCGATTTACGAAAAAACTGGAGAAATAGAAAAGGGTATGAAAAGTTTGAGACCTCTACTACTTCAAAATCTTGAGGGGACAGGGGTTGATAAAGCAGAGGTTTATTATTTATTGGGTAAGATGCATTCAGCAAAAGGGGAAAAATCAAAGGCAATCAATATGTTCGATAGAGGGCTTTCAATTAATCCTGCTCATAAGGAAATGAAATCTCTTCTCGAAGAATTGAAAAAGAAGTAAATTTAATAAAAAATTCATCCATTCAGCCATCCGCCCCCTCCTGCAGAAATGACCAATTCCGCAATCGGGTGCCTGAGCGAAGTAGAAGGCCGCGGACTGGTTTGTAGATTTGCGGGAAAACAGAAAACAAGACCCCTTTAAGGTCTATTTTCCCATTGAGAATCATTGCAGATGCTGTTGCATCGGGCAGACTTAGCTTCCTTGACATTGAGCAATTTTTCATTTTTTGCCTTTAAGGCGAACGAGCACAACGACCTCCCATTTTATCTCCATATCCAGTATATTCGACATCATAAACAAATAAAGAAGCAAATCTATTATACAAAATAGGAGAACCAATGCAAGTAGATTTGTATGTAGAATAGTTACTTCGAATATAAGGATAAAATATTCCTTCTTCGTAAGGGGGATATGGTGTTTTTCCTGTATAAGATTGTAGCCATTCGTCAACATTTCCAAAGGTATCCATAAGTCCCCAGAAACTTGCCCCTTCGGGATATGCCCCAACTGTTTGGGAAAAGGCGACGCAATATGCCTCATTTGCCTTTGTGCATGGTTCAACATACTCATTACCCCATGGATAAAGAACAAAATCCTCTGGAGAGCAACTGCTGTTTCCATCTCTTTCACACGGACTGCAGGCTGCCCTCATCCATTCCTGCCATGTTGGAAGCCTTTTCCCCTCCCACCTGCAGAATTTCTCAAGCATAAAATAATCAAGTCCTGTTACAGGATGATTATCTAACTCGGGATTATCAAAATATTCTGAATTATAAATAAAAGGGTATTGACATACACCAGATTTAACACATTGTTTGTAACGGCGAATAGTAACTTCATATTTTTCAATGTAGAAGGCATCAACCCATTCAACAATACTACAGGGATTTATTGGATTTGTTGGAGGAGTCAGGCATACATATCCTGCCGGAATATATATTTCTTCATCGCATCTTCCCCTGCATCCTCCAGGAACACATTTTCTATCAATATTACAAATAGTGTCTTTAGGGCAAAATCCACAATTAACCCAGCATCCTGCGCATATCTTGTCCCAGTTCTCCAATTCTTTTAAAAGAGGATTATCCACTGCAAGTCCGCAGTTTCTTTCTCCGCATTCGGGGCAAATGCAATCAGGCTGTGGTTCCGCATCCCATTCTGGACAAAATTTATTATTACAGGAATGAGAAAATAAAAATAAAAACAAAAGTGAAATATTTTTCATTTACAATCTCCTCTAAAAATTTGAATAGTCACAATTTAAGGGAAACGGGCACATCTGCCACCCATAATTATTACTATTCCTCCAAGAACATTTGAAGGATTTTTATTGTTGAAAAAAATAGTAAGTATGCAATTTGAATCGGAGGAATAAAACGAATTTAAAATATAGGGATAGAATCTTCCTCTTTCAATGTTGGGATGATATGGAACACTTCCTTCGAAGGATTTTAGCCATTCAGCAGCATTTCCAAAAGTATCCATAAGTCCCCAGAAACTTGCCCCCTCAGGATAGGACCCAACTGGCTGTGTAAAACCAACACATCCATACGTATTAGCCTTTGTGCATTTTTCATCATCTTCATTACCCCATGGATAAAGAACAAAATCCTCTGGAGAGCAACTGCTGTTTCCATCTCTTTCGCACGGACCGCAGGCTGCCCTCATCCATTCCTGCCATGTTGGAAGCCTTTTCCCCTCCCATCTACAAAATTGTTCGAGCATAAAATAATTTAATCCTATCATTGGATAGTTATCGAACTTAGGGTCATAAAGTATATCCATGCTAGCTGTAGGATAATAAAATCCTAAAATACCTGAATCATCCTGTAGAAAACAGACTCCAGCTTCATAGCATTCTCTGTATCGTCTGATAGTAACCTCATATTTATCAATATAAAAAGCCTCAACCCATTCTTTTCCCTCACATGGAATCGATGGATTTGAACCTCTTTCAGGAGTAAAACATAGATATCCTGCAGGAACGAATATTTCTTCATCACACCTATCTGTGCAACCTCCAGGAATGCATTTTCCTTCTTTATTGCACATTTCTCCTCGGGGGCAATATCCACAATTGTTTTTGCACTTCCACTCAGGACAAATTAACTCTGGTGGATAAACATTTTCTTCACTTAAATTAAATACAGAAAGCCCGCAATTTCTTTCTCCGCATTCAGGACAGATACACTCAGGCTCATAATTAATTATTTCATCCAATTCTATGTCACCCTTCGGGCACAAAGGATAATTACATGAAAGAAGAAAGAAATTTAATGTAATGATAAATTTATAGCATTTTCCTTTTTTCATTTTGTATTCCTATTTTCTTTAAAGTCCTGCCATTTGGGAGAATGCTAACTGGAAAAATTCCATGCAATAAGAACAAAAATGCTTTGCTCCAAGGGTGTCACAACCTTCATCTTCATCATAATCTTTACCTCCCATTATACAGAAAGGGTCATTTAAATCATAAGGATATATACCTTTTGTATTTCCAGAACATCTGGGTTGTATATCATCAAGACCACAAAAATGACCATCATAATCAGGATAGCAATAGTAAGAAGTAGGGAATTCCAATCCACAAAAATTTTCTTCCGGACTTTCTATTGGATTGTAACAAAGATTTGAGCCAACATGGATTCTGCATGCAGTATATTCATCACATAAAGCATAAGAGTGACCTTCATGAGATAATCGTGTTATATGTCCAAATTCATGTGCTGTTGCTATTTTGAATGAATCTTTGACTATGGCAATCCTTGAAAGTGGATGGGAAACTCCTCCTTTAAATGGTTCACCTGGAAATCCACTAATAATTGCTATACCGTAATCATTTGAAGAAAAACTCGAATTATAGTTTTGTATTATCCACTGTTCAATATTATTAGGGCAATCAATACTGAGTTCTTCCGTTGGTCCCCCGTGATAATAACATATTTCCCTTGCTGAAAGAACCTGTTCTATTATATTTATTTCAAGTCCCCAATAATCCCCTATTCTTGATTCTTTTATAAAATTGTTTAAATGAATTCCACATCGAGTCCTTAGGTAATCTTCCAGTCCCAACCACTGTCCATCAAAAAGAGCAAGAGGAACACAATAAAATTTGACTATATTATTTGATGCTGGGAGACATCTTCCATCAAAACACCCATGCTGGCACTCAACTTCTTCAAAATGTTCCCAATTACAGCCTTCTGCTATTTTTAATGGTGCTTTTTCAATTAGAGTATTATTGTCGAAACAATACTCAATATTGCCGTATTCATCAATTCCTTGAATATAGGGATTTAGTCCTTCATCAGTATCCGAACACCTGCAAGCACCTTCTTCACATCCTGACCTGCAACGATGTCTAATGCTATAAATTTTGCAATCTCCATTTTCATCATAATCACTATAATATTCGATAAGAGTCATTCTGTTTTCTTCGCATTCATCCTCTGAAATTTCAATTCTTCCATTACTTCCATATGACCGACCATATTTGAAAATATTTATTCCACCATCTTCATCCAGGCATGAGCATCGTGCCCCACTCGGAGTATCTTCACAAATAGTTGGACAACCAAAAGGATAAACATAAATATTGCACCCTTTTCCATCATAGGAAGTTATTGCATAGTGTTCACCTATTCTGTGCCTCGAAGGATCTGCAAGGTCACAGAAATCCCTGAAACCACCTATTGCCCCTGCTTTCCATATTTCAATTCCACCATCAGTGTCTGCTTCTTCACAATTACACTTTGCATCCATCAAAGAACAACCAAAAGGGCATGAAATTGAATCCTGACGCAAGCAAAGTCCATTACAGTAACCTTCAAGAAGATTCGGGGATTCAAGACAGCCATCAGGCGCAATTGAATAATTTCTGTCATATTTCCACCTACATGTTCCATTTTCAAAAACAGGTTCATTTTTATGCTCTATTAATACTCTCCCATATCTATATGGAACAATTCCTTCATCAGTATCCTCGCATCCACATCCAAAAATGTCAATAAAATCGAAATTATAGACATCAGGTGGTGATGGAAGCCCGCATACAGGATGTAGTTCTTCATAAACTGCATTTTCATTACCAGGGCAGTTATCACAGACATCACCAAGCCTATCGTAGTCTGAGTTTAATTGATTTTCATTTTTAACACCGGGGCAATTATCTTCTATATTTATAATTCCATCTCCATCACTATCTCTGAAACCCCATCTTAAGTAATCAATCAAGCGTGCAGGTAATCTTATCAAACGATACTCTTCAAACATCATGTACCAGTTTTCTAATGGCAGGGGCATGTCGAGGTCATATGGGATAAACTGAGGGTCGTAATTCCATGTGGTGACGGGCAAAATACTAGTAGAACCTGCAAAAGGCAATTCTATTTCATCAATCAAACATGCCTCGCCCATTTCATCCTCTATCGAAGTTTCACCTTGTGAGCATTGTGGTCCTTTTCCTTTTCCTGCATAAAGTCGAATTACCTGTAGTTTCAATTTGGATTTGTATGTCAGGTTTTCAATTACTGCTTTTCCTTCTTCATCCTTTCCATCCCATTTTGTAGCAACCGTTCCTGCATAAGATGGCGGATTCGTCCCTTCAATTGGAATTAAGGAGGAAGAGTCTCTTAATTTTAGTATCCTGCTTCCATCTATTGGCGATACAATTTCCCTTTCCATTTTGAGAAGGAATACATGATTTTTGCTGTTTCCAGTAAGTCCTTTAACTCCATCTACTTTAACTGATACTTCCATAATAGAAATATCTTCCAAAGGATTCATTTCGATAGGATGATTAGTCAGATTTATTAATTCCATTTTTCCATTAATACCTTTTAAGGGTTTTTCTGATATAGAGGGGGTTATGGTAAATTCCTTTGGTTTAGAAGGAAGGGACATATTACCCTCATCATCTACAGCAATTGCTATTAATGAATGATGACCTTCAGTAAGCCGAATCTCAGGGATTATTTCAAAAATGGAATTCTCACGAGAAATTCCCCCGCCAATGATAGTATTTCCCTCAAATATTTGAACTTTTATATATGGTTCTGCCATTCCTATAATTTCTGGCTTTACTTCAGTTATAATTTCACCATTTGTTGGTAAAAGAATAACAGGCTGCGAAGGTGCACATCCTGGAGACAATCCTCTTTCCCATGCGCTATGCTGACTATAAGGAAAACTATCAATAACATCAATTTGATTACTATCAACACCAGGTGTGAATAAAGGAACTGAACATGTATGACCCCACCAGTTTCCTCTCGAAATTCCATCTGATATTTCAGCAGGACTTATATCCGACCAGATACCCCACAGTCTCCAATTATAACAATTATTCCAGTAAATACTGTTTGGCACTCCCCCATTGGAGATTCCAAAGCATCTTAAAACATTTGATATATCGTTTTCCCGAATTAGATTTTGAGTGGAAAAGGAAATCAAAATTCCTCCGGTGGCCCGCGAGATAGTATTATCAATAATATTATTTCCTGTGGCACCAAATATGTTCCCATCTATGCCTTCCATAAGAACTGCGAGACCTTCTACAGTTATACCATCATTATCAACATCTATTGTATTTCCTGAAATTTCATTTTCCATTGAAGAATCCCAGAGAGCTATTGCCCAGAGTGATCCTCCAGTTATTTGATTATTGAAAATAAAAGAATTACTCGTCCCCTGAAAGAGAATTCCAATTAAATTATTCACCAAAACATTTTCACTCAAGACAACTGTATTTGTCCCGTATGCCCCGATTCCATACGCATAATAACTCTCCTCACTCCCAACTCTGCAATTTCGAACAACCACTCCCTCGGTACCTGAAGGAATTAAAATTCCTATTCCAGAACCTCCATACGCCGCAGGTGGATTAATGGAATGACCATTACAATCTAAAATCCCTCCTCGAAGTTCAATCTCATCCCAAATATCCATGCCAAGAATGCAAACATCTCCTTCCCTTTGCCCGTAATAAGAGCATTCGTCTATATCTTCACCCCCGCCAATAACAATTGTTCCTTCTTCTGGCTGAATCCAGATAAGAGATGGATTTGATAAATCAATTGAAAGAGTAATCTCTCCTCCATCAAGAGGTGTTAGTAATCTATGAAAATCATGGGAGTTTATGTAAACATGATTTTCACCATCTACTGGAAGACCAGAAATTGTAACATCTGTCCTTTCTACTGAATCAGCCTCAGCATAGAAAGATACAAATAACGGAGAAACAAAAAGCCTCCCAAAAACTGAATGGGCAGTTCTTACAGAAATTCCGTTTGTAGAAAATTCTCTACCTTTACCAGAAAAAACTGAAGGAGTTGATACAATTCCATAGATTGAAAAATGACTTATTGAACCGACAATAGAGGAAGTTTCAGGGTCATATTTGCTATCGATGAGTATTTTCCATGAGCCATTTTCATAATATGCAAGACGAAGGGAATCTTTATTGATTCTATACGGAATTTCATTTTCAGGGATTGAGACTGCAATTTCTAAGGGATTATTGAATTTCATTCCTTCGGGATAAAATCTGAATGCCTTAATACTTCCGGCAGGATTCCCTTTTAATTCTTCAATGGAGATTTTTTGAATCAATTCTTTGTTACCATTTTCAGAATTAAAGGAAATAGAAATACCATTTTTCTTAAATACAAACGGCTTTTTAGAATCTCTGCTCAATTCTCTCTTTACTTTTGATTTATTCTCATGGCATCCAATAAGGACTATAAAAATAAAGAGAAATGTTATAGTTCGGAGATTTGAATTTTGAATTTTGAATTTTGAATTTTGAATTTTGAACCCATTTTTCCCTCCTTATTGTTAATTTTTATAAAAATTTTTTACCATGTCAACCAAAAATTTTATTTTTTTCATTTACAGAACAGTATTCGTTTGTTTTGCATTTCATAATAAATGCGCACAGGCAAATTTTGCCAACCCCCAGACTGGAAATTTTAATTTAAGGATTCCTGTTTCCGCAGGAACAGGGTTTGCTCCTGCGAAGGCAGGGGTAGAAACAAGATTTTGAATGGTGGAAAGGGAAGGGGAGTCTTGACTTCTGTACTAATTTGTATATTATACTTTATAAACTAAAGATAATAATATTTCTAACCTATAGTTTATGGAATATGAAAAAAAGCCAATTTCGAAGATTCTGCGTTCAAATAATACCGTCTTTTCTTTTAAAGACATTTGCCTGATCTGGGGAACTACTAATAAAAAAGGGGCGATTTCAGCTATTAACTACTATATAAAAACTGGCAATATTTATAGAATCCGTCGAGGTTTTTATGCCAAAGCCAGAAATTACGACAAATTTGAATTTGCTACAAAAATTTATACTCCTTCGTATATAAGTTTTGAGACAGTTTTGACAAAAGCAGGTGTCATCTTCCAGTATTATGACCAAATTTTTATTGCATCCTATCTTACAAGAGAAATAGTGGCTGATGGGGAAAAGTATTTCTACAAAAAAATCAAAGATATAATTTTAACCAATCAATCTGGTATTGAAAATAAAGGGAATTATTTCATTGCTTCTCCGGAAAGGGCATTTTTAGATATTTTATATCTCTATAAAAATTATTACTTTGATAATTTATTATCACTTAACTGGGAAAAAGTTTTTGAAATTCTTTCAATTTACGGTAAAAATAAGACAATGAGGAAAAAAGTTGAAGAGTATTATAAAGAAACCCGAAAAGGTTAATTAAAATTTATGTCTCTTGATATAAACACCCACAAGAATATCCTTATTAAGATTTTAAAAGATATTTATACTGATTCTTCCATTGGTCCAATTTTAGGATTTAAAGGAGGTACAGCGACCTATTTATTTTATGAACTCCCGCGCTTTTCTGTCGATTTAGATTTCGATTTACTCGATTTTGGGAAAGAGGATTATGTTTTCCAGAGAATTGGAAAGATTTTGCAAAAATATGGGACGATAAAAGAATCGGTTAAGAAGAGATTTAACCTTTTTTGGAACCTTTCATACAAAAAGAAAGTAGAAGGAGCTCAAAACATCAAAGTTGAGATAAATCGTCGTGATTTTGGTTCAAAATATGAGATAAAATCTTTTCTCGGAATTTCTATGAAAGTAATGGTCCAGGAAGATATTTTTGCCCACAAGCTGGTTGCTATGAGTGAAAGGATTGGGAAGACAAACAGAGATATTTTTGATACATGGTATTTTTTACAAAATGATTGGCCGATTAATAAAGAGTTAATTGAAAATAGGACGAAAATGTCTTTTAAAGATTTTATTAGAAAATGCATTGTCTTATTAGAGAATAAGGAAGAAAAATACATTTTATTTGGAATGGGTGAACTTTTAGACGAAAAAACTAAAAATTGGGTAAGGAAAAATTTAAAGAAAGACACATTATTTTTGCTTAAATTAAAATTAGAAAGCGAAAAATAGGGGTATCTTCTTTAGGGTTTTTAACATAAATTTCAAATGGAATTTTATTGAATTTGGGATATTTTGACCCTTTGCATTCAATTTCGAGTGTTTTGAGTTTATCAAGGACTGGTTCGTAAATTTGAAGTAAAACAGGATGTCTATTTTGATTCTTTCTCTTATTCCAGAATCACACATGAAAATCAACGCAAAGTGGTGTATTCCACTTATTTTGAAGACAAAACATAAGATGGTATTGTTACTGGACCCGATTCAAAATCAGTATCGAGATAAATAGGATGACCGCTACCCCAATACATAACCTCCCCACTTTCCAGCACTACAATTGAATGCGAAGCACCTGAAGCCAAATCCACTACTTTTTTGTCAATTCCTATCACATCTACAGGAATAAGGCTTTGCTCCAGAGTTCCATTTCCAAGTTGGCCATAATTGTTCCTACCCCAGCATTTTACTTTTCCATCCGCAAGTAATGCACAGGAAAAATCAACCCCACAGGATACTTTTTCAACTTCTGATGTAATTCCATAAACATCAACAGGTGTAAAACGGTTAGTTGTAGTTCCATCTCCAAGTTGTCCCCAGTAATTAGCACCCCAGCATTTTAATCCACCCGATTTTAAAATAGCACAAGTATGATAATATCCACCTTTACAAATCCCTTTTACATCATTTCCAAGTGAGGTAACAGTTTGTGGTATATGTGTGGTGAAGTATTCCGCTTCTCCAATTCCAAGTTGTCCGTAATCATTATTACCCCAGCATTTGAGTTCTCCAGAATTCATTAGCGCACAGATATGGAGAGGAAATAAGGTTATAGAAACAACATTCGAAGTAAGACCAAAATCTTTATAATGATAGGTTGGATAATGAGCGGGGCACTTTAATCCACCTGATTCAGTGATAGCACAGATACCCTCATTACAAGAAACATAGGTAATTCCTGATGTTAATCCTTCAACATCTTCTGGAACATTATGAGATGATGATCCATCTTCCCAGAATTTTACACCACCATTTATAATGCAACAAGCCATTTCAAGGCCGCAGGAAACCTGCTTTACGGGACCATTTAATCCAATAACATCAACTGGTATTTCTGAACTTCTCCAATCACCATTTCCAAGAGCACCCATATTATTACTTCCCCAGCATTTTAATTTTCCTGAATATGTTATTGCACAGGTGTAATAACTATGGGAGCAGACTTCCTTTATACATCCTAAACGATGGTAGCATCTTTTTTTTTCTAAGTTGCAATAATCAATTGAGCATGGGTCTGAATCTATGCAGTCGCTATCTCTTTCACATGGAATTGGATTTCCTGAAAGTTTATTTTCTTTGTTACACCCGGATAATAATGAAAAAACAATAAAATATATTAAAAAACAATAAATTTTCATTAATACCCCCATCTTCTTCTGAATGTTATTTTTACTGGATTTACTGGTGTCCTGTATGCCATTAGTAAACTAAAATTTCCTTTTCCTAATTGTGGAGATACAGAGAAATCATTTACATTTCCAAATTTTACAGGATAAGCGAAATTACCTCTCATCTCGCATTGATTACCAGGGTCTCTAATGAAACTAAATTGTTGATATGAACCATCTGAAACTTTAAATATAATGTTAAATTCCCCTGTAAGATTAAATCTGGGAAAATCATTTTCCTGAGGTTTGTAAACTCCTTGAGGGTAAATATACATCGAAATTGGTCCTGCTATTATTTTATCCTCTAATATTTCCATACTTTCAAATTCACATGAATGTTCGGAACCTTCCGGTAGAATCTTTTTAACTTTCACCTTAGTTCCATCTTCTGAATAAGAAATAAAAAGACCATTATAATTCTGGTAATCTATGTCATAGGATTTATATCCGGCAATTGCAGGTGGGACTATTGAATGCAAATTTGTATCTATTGAACCTGTATAATAATCAATAAGGTCAAGAACATGAATGGTCGAGGTATTCCCATTAATATAAGAAGCATATACATGTCCGGAATATTCATCTATTTCGATACCGTTCCCATCGGTTAAGAACGGTTTATATATTCCTTCGGAATATAATTGAGGAAAATAATGAGTCCATTCATCATTAAATCTGTCATATTTTAAAACGCCGATTTCATCTGTAAAATAATGAATATAAGCAATGTATATATAATCCTGATACCCGTCATTATCTATATCAACTGATACTGCGTCAAAGTCCTTTATAAGAATGAAGGGAACACCTAATTCATTTGCGATTGAAATTCTTTCCCATGTTCGGTAACCAAGAGTTGTATCGTATTTTCCTTTTACCCAGCATATATCGTAATAACTTGAGGACTCATCCGCTCCACACCTTTCAAAGAATGTTTCTTCTTCCCATCCAGGATATTCAATTTCAGGAGTTGAAAATAAAACAGGGACAACTTTACCATACCCTTTCGAATCATATCCAGAAACATTATTGAGTAAAACAGGACTGGACCAAAATCCAAGTGCATTTACATTATATGTCAAAGGTAAGTAAATATTCAAATAATCCGAGGAAGGAAGAGTATTTGCATATATATCTGCCGAAACTCTCAAAGTATTGAGGAAAATATCTATGGATTCCATTAAACTCAAGGAAGATTGAATTGGATTTATAAATAGAGGAATTGAATTCGCTAAGATTGATTCAAGATGGGTTCGCACTTCACTATGACTACTATACCACCAGATGGGAAATACTTCCCGCGTGTAATATCTCCATATATCCCATACCATTTCATTATTTTCAGGATTTCTTACAGGAGAAAATGAAGAAAGGAAGAAGATTCTACTAATTAATGAATAAATTCTAGTCTCCAAGTATCTCCACCATTCAATTTCCGGACGGAGTTTTTCAGGACTATAAAAGGGTATAGTGAAAAGACCCCATGTGGGAGGAGTTAGTGTAGGTAGACCCATTTCAATGTCTTCATGATTTTTAATATCGTGAACCCAGTAACTTTCATCAATTGAACCTGAATAGAACCAATTAAAAAGAACACCCATTGGGTAAGCAATAAACTCAGAGATATATTCATTTCCTGAAAGACCTGCATATCCCTCCTGAAGACCATGAGTAAATTCATGCCCCAAAATATTAGGGGTAACATTACCTTCAGAAATAGCAGCACCTTTGCCTACTAATTCAGCATTACCGCAACCGAGTGTTAAGAAATCACACCATACACCTGCCTGTTCAATAGGAGCATTTAAAAGAACGCCAAGGTAGGGGTCTATGCCTGCAGGAAATTTTTCTTCAAAAAAATGCCTTTTAACTTCTTCAAATTGAGGAGCATCCCACCAATTTGAAATTCCTTCAAGAATCCTCAATGCTTCTTCAACTTCCCAAATTCCGTTTGGATAAACATTGCGATAATCATCGGTATACTGGTTGCGGTCATAGCATGTTAGTATGGATTTATCGTAAGAAGGACCTCTATAATATTTAACTATTCTGTCAATTAATTCATAGGGATAGTAAATTTTTCCTAATATCCTTCCATTTTTAGCATCAACATACCAGAATCCCCCTTTCTCTAAATCAGAAATAACAAAAATCTTCCATAATAGTTTAACCTCCTTATTTAATCCAAATGAGGAAATATCTCGATAAACAAGTTCGGTATCCGAAATTGTAAAATCAATTGAAGTGCCATAAGTAGAATATAGATAATTTGATAATAATTGCTTTGCTTTATGTTCGCTAACTAATGGAACTGGAGATTCAGTTATAACTGGAAATACCTGTCCTATTATTGCAAGAACACTATTGTATTCGTCAAGAAGAACAGATAAGGAGCCATTTTCAACAGGTACACCTTCTTGAAATTGTTTTAAATATACAACTGAATATCTATCATATAGACGAAAAGTGTCTGTATATTGAAGTTGTTCAAAAGGATTGCAAAGGGAATAAAGGTCCCTGTGAAGCGAAAGAAAAGAAAATGCAGCATTTTCAGGTGATGTTCGATTAAATGGTTCAAAAGAAGAAAATGGTCCACCAACGAACATAGGAACATGCCACGGAGACCATACAACAGGCAATGAATCGCTTATATCTCTTCTTGGAAATGGAGAAACCCATGGAGTAGTTATTCTTTCCGGAAATAGCAAAGAAATAATTCTTTTTGAATTTGTTCTATATTCTCTCAAAAGATTTTCATATTCAATTCCTGCCCTCTCTTCTCGACGAGGAGATTCCAGTTCACATGGAAGTAATGGCGGGAGAGGAATTCCTTCTACTGGAGTTATATAAATACTTCCTGCATTAAATATTTTTACTTTATCTATTATACATGCAGATGCACCAGATATTTCTGCAAAAGTTTCATCTCTCGAACATCGTGGTCCACGACCACTTCCTGTAAAAATCCTCATGAGCAAAAACTCAATGTCATAGTAGAAAAGAGAATCTTGAGGGGAAATTATACCATCATTATTTTTGCCATCCCAGGCAATTCTAACTGTTCCATTTATCTGTTCATTAGCATTCGCCGGATGTCTTGTCGGTAAATCAAAATTTGATTCAAGATTTCTTGAAACTAATCCTGTCAATGACTCTTTTATATCCCATTTTATGAGAGTTTCAAAGCGGAAATTTTGTGAATTTCCTCCCAAAGCATTTATTCCAGGAGTATTGTAACTAATTTCAAGCGTCGATTGGTTAAATAATGGGTCAAATGGGTCAGGAAAATCAAATAATTCAGTTATTTTTAATTTTCCTTTTATCCCCTCTATTATGGAATCTTCAGAGATAGTTCGAGTTAAAAACTTTATACTATAGGAAGGCTGGGACATATTTCCTGCCTTGTCCAAAGCAATTGCATTCAAAATATGCTCACCATCAGGAATATTAATAACCCAGAAGATAAAATTTCCTTCCGATGATGAAGTAGTATGCCCTATATCAACTCCACTATCATATAGCGCAACAGTTGAAAATGGTTCGGATTTGCCAGTAATTTGAAAATATTGAAAAGTGATTATCTCACCATCTACGGGATAGATTATTTCAGGCATATATGGAGGTATTGTATCTATTGTAAATTCAACTATATTTGAATTTTCTGAAATATTTGATGCCCTATCCCTTGCAATAGCATAAACATGATGAACCCCTTCCGAAAGTGTGGAAGAAGAGAAGAATCGAAAAATACCTATATTATCAGACTCTCCCTGGGCGACTTCCGAGCAATAAATCATGGCTCCTTGTTGGTCAATTGGGCAGTCAATTATAGTAGCGCTGCTCATTGGTTCTGCTCTACCTGAAAACTCAACGATGGGATTGGATAAAATTGCCCCATTGGAAGGTGATGTAATCACAGGTGGAGGAGGGGGAGTTATATCACAAGCATCACCTTCACCAATTCCATCAGAGTTAGACTGGTCAGGATTAACAACAGACGGGCAGTTATCAGATTCGTTAGTTACACCATCCCCATCAATATCATTGAGACAACCTGGCGGAATCCCTTCAAGCCATGCGTCCTTCTGCCCGTATGGACTGTTATCACGAACACTTTCAGGAACTCCATCAACTCCGGGATTAAATAAAGGTCCCGGACATGAATGCCCCCACCAGTTCCCTCCATAAACTTCGTCTGAAATGTCAATCTTTTCAACCTGAGAATAAACTCCGTAAATACTTCCACGAAAATTATTCCTGTAAATATTATTAGGCCATCCATTAGAACTTATTCCAAGTGCAGTCAAAATACCTGATATATCGTTCCTCGTTATTGTATTATCGTGAGTCCTTGTAAGTAAAATCCCACCAGTTCCCCTCGTGACTTCGTTTTCAACAATTCTGTTTCCTGAATTTGAATGATAAATTATTACTCCTCCTTCTTCCGGAGGTCCTTCTATCGTTATTGCATCATTATCAACATCTATTGTATTTCCTGAAACTTCGTTTTCCATTGAAGAATCCCAGAGAGCTATTGCCCAGAGTGACCCTCCAGTTATTTGATTATTGAAAATAAAAGAATTACTCGTCCCCTGAAAGAGAATTCCTATTAAATTATTCACCAAAACATTTTCACTCAAAACAACTGTATTTGTCCCGTATGCCCCGATTCCATGCGCATAATAACTCTCCTCACTCCCAATTCTGCAATTTCGAACAACCACTCCAGTGGTACCTGAGGGAATTAAAATTCCTATTCCAGAACCTCCATACGCCGCAGGGGGATTAATGGAATGACCATTACAATCTAAAATCCCTCCACGAAATTCAATCTCACCCCAAATGTCCATGCCAAGAAGGCAAACATCACCTTCCCTTTGCCCATAATAAGAGCATTCATCTATTTCGTCACCCCCGCCAATAATTATTGTTCCCTCCTCTGGCTGAATCCAGATAAGAGATGGGTTTGATAAATCAATTGAAAGAGTAATCTCTCCTCCATCAAGGGGTGTCAGTAATCTATGAAAATCATGAGAATTTATATAAACATGATTTTCACCATCTACTGGAAGACCAGAAATTGTAACATCTGTCCTTTCTACTGAATCAGCCTCAGCATAGAAAGATACAAACGACGGAGAGACAAAAAGCCTCCCAAAAACTGAATGGGCAGTTCTTACAGAAATTCCGTTTGTAGAAAATTCTTTTCCCTTACCAGAAAAAACTGAAGGAGTTGCTACAATCCCATAGATTGAAAAATGACTTATTGAAGCAATTAAAGAAGATGTTTCAGGGTCATATTTGCTATCGGAGAGTATTTTCCATGAGCCATTTTCATAATATGCAAGACGAAGGGAATCTTTCTTGATTCTATACGGAATTTCATTTTCAGGAATTGAAATAGCAATTTCTAAAGGATTACTGAATTTCATTCCTTCGGGATAAAATCTGAATGCCTTAATACTCCCGGCAGGATTCCCTTTTAATTCTTCGACGGAAATTTTTTGAAGTAATTCTTTGTTACCATTTTCAGAACTAAAGGAAATAGAAATACCATTTTTTTTAAATACAAACGGCTTTTTAGAATTTCTGCTCAATTCTTTTCTTATCTTTGATTTATTCTCGTAGCATCCAATAAGGACTATAAAAATAAAGAGAAATGTTATAGTTCGGAATTTTGAATTTTGAACCCATTTTTCCCTCCTTATTATTAATTTTTATAAAAATTTTTGCCTTTGTCAATTAAAAATTTTATTTTTTTCATTTACAGAACAGTATTCGTTTGTTTTGCATTTCATAATAAATGCGCACAGGCAAATTTTGCCAACCCCCAGACTGGAAATTTTAATTTAAGGATTCCTGTTTCCGCAGGAACAGGGTTTGCTCCTGCGAAGGCAGGGTATAGAGTCTATGAATTTACATTATCTTATGACAGAAATGATTTTCATAACAAATTAAATTGATTTGACAATTTGTCAAAAATTTTTTAATAGGATTTTTTCGTTTTTTAAGAATTTCTCGGTAGTTTAATGATTAATTATCTGGTATATAAATTGCTAATATTTTTAAATATGAAGTATCGAAGGCACTTTACCATTCTTGCTGGACTGGTGGTTATTTTTTCTGGTTGTGCGCAAAAATTTATTCCAAATACCACCATAGTTGACAACCCTTTTCATAGAAAGATAATCAGTTTTTGTGAGGAATACCGACTTGCAGTTGAATCCAAAAATATAGGAAAACTTCTTACAATGGTTTCACCTGATTACTATGAAGATGGCGGTACCCCTACTGGTAATGACGATTATGATTATTCCGCTTTAAGGGATATTCTTGTTACAAGATTCGAAAAAGTAAAAACCATAAGATATGACATGAGGTATAAAAAAATAACAGTGGAAGGAGATAAGATAAATGTTGATTATGTTTGGAGCGGGAGTTTTCAGGTGACAGGACCAGCCGGTCAGGACCACTGGTTCAGGAAGGTCGAGGATAACAGACTCGTTCTTGTTCCCTACAAAGACACCTATAAAATTTTAAGTGGTCTATAGATTTTATCTTTAATTTTCGTATATTAAAAATATTTAAATTTTTTGTTTTGATTATTATGAGCGGAGATTACTATTGATTTCCAATGAAAATATTGAAACCTGCTCGGAGAAGAAAAGGAGTTTTTCAGAAAATTTAAAGTTAATATTACCTTATTGCGTTGTAGCATCTATTCCACTTGTCCTTTATTTGCCATTTTTAGGTTCACAGGGATTGTGGGATCCATGGGAAACTCATTACAGTGAGGTTGCAAGAAGAATTCTTATTGATAGAGATTGGATAACTCTGAGATGGCATGACGAAAAGTTCTTTTCAAAACCTGTTTTTCTTTTCTGGACTATAGCACTTTCTTTCAAAGCTTTTGGGGTGAATGAATGGGCTGCCCGCTTTCCTGTTGTAATATTTTCGACTTTTGGAATAGTTATGGTTTTTCATTATACAAGAAAGATTTTTGGAACAACTATTGGAATCCTTGCCTCGTTTGTTCTTTCCACAATGCCTTTCTGGGCGATGCTTTCGAGACAGGCAATTACAGACATGGAATTCGTTGCTCCTATGAGTGCCGGACTTCTTGCTTTAATCTGGAGGTTTTCTTGCGAAAAAGAACCGCATCGAATAAACGCAATTTTTGCCTATTTTTGCTTTGGTGTAGCAGTTCTTGCCAAAGGGCTTTTAGGTGTTGCATTACCGGGAGCTGTGCTTTTTTTTGCAATGTTGCTTTCGGGAAGAAATGACTGGATAAAAAGGGCAAGATTGCCCGAAGGAATAATCGTTTTTCTTGCAGTTTCTCTTCCATGGTATCTTGCGGTTTCAATAATAAATGGTAAATCTTTCCTTTATGAATTCTTTTTTCTTCATCATTTTGCAAGAGCAGGTGGGGGTGTCCACGGAGAAAGAGGGACTTTTGAATATTTTATTCCACAAATAGCGTGGGGGATGCTTCCATGGACTGTGATAGTTTTACCTGCAGTGGGAAGCGCTCTCATTAAAATTGTGACACTAAAATTTAAGGAGCATGAAAAAGTTCCTCCCCCTGTAATGGCGATTTTTATTCTCGTAATATGGGCATGTGGTGCATTTGGACTTTTCACGATAGCGAGAACGAAATTTCATCATTATATTTTTCCAGCAGTTGTTCCCGTTGCAATCCTTGCAGGGGTGTGGCTCGCTGAAAAATTTCGAGAATTGAAAATTCATAGTGGTGAGTTTTTACTTACTTTTCTTTCGTTTATATTTTGTGTTGTTTTTGTTATCGAAATAAAAGCAGTACCAGACCGTATTACATATCTTATAACCTACGCTTATGAGAGACCTGCTGGTTCCCCACAAAGAACATGGTGGGAAATAGGTACATGTGTCCTGATTTTTTCCGCTGGGTTATTCTGCATCAAGTTGCTGAAGAGCCGAATCATTAAAATAGCAAGCTCTGGAGTGTCATTAATTTCAGCAATTTTGCTTACTTCCGCTTTACTTTATGACCATATGCCTGCTGCAGCCAGGCATGTTTCCCAGAAGGAATATTTTGATATATGGACAACTCAGGGCAAAAAGGGGGACAGATTTTATAACTGGAAAATGAACTGGAGAGGTGAAATTTTTTATTCGAAAGACAGAATTAAAAAAGCAAGCAGACTTGAAGAATTAAGGCCCATACTTGCAAAACCGGGGCGAACTTTCATAATAAGTACAATCGAGAGGTATAAACAACTCGACCTTGAAATAGAAAGGATAAGAGGGAAAGGTTTGAGAAAATTGGGGTTTTATGATTCTCGTTATGGATTTGGAGTTTTTGAAGGAGAACCAATCTCTTCTCAGTTCCCGGTACCTACTGTGAAAAATCTCCCTGCTGATGCAACTCCGACATCAATCACACTGGGGGGAGGGCTTTTAGAGCTTGTTGGTTACAGGGTTGGAAAAAGAACTGCAAGAATAGGGGATTCTATAATGGTAACTCTTTACTGGAAACCATTAAAAAAGATAAATGAAAGGTGGATAGTTTTTATTTACGGTGAAATGTATGCTGATGGAGATGCTAAAAGGTTCAATGGGAATCATGTTACCGGAGAAGGTTCATTTGGAACAGAGAGATGGGAGGTTGGAACGATTGTAGAGGATGCATTTGCAGTTTGCGTTGATTACGGCATTCCTTCTGGTATCTATGAATTGAGTGCGGGGCTTTACAGGGAAAAGGAAAGGATGCAGGTCGATGAAGCGTGGCTTCATGATGGTAATAACAGGATTTTCCTTGGAAAAATAAAAGTAGAGGAACCTCAAAGATGGAGTTTAAAATGAATAAGGAAGGATTTGAAAGAGTTGTAAAATTGATAGAGGGTAGCAGGGATTATGCAATTCATGTGTTGGGGAGGATAATTCCTGTTCCTGCTCTTTCACCTGAAAATGGTGGAAAGGGTGAATGGGAGAAAGCGGAAGTTTTGATTGAACTTCTTAAGGGAGCAGGATTTGAGGATATAGTTGTGCATGAATCTCCGGATAAGAGGACTCAAAGAGGAACAAGACCGAACATAATTGCAATGATAGGCGGAAAAAAGAGAGGGGAGAAAAGATTATGGATAATGAGTCATATTGATGTTGTTCCTCCTGGAGATAGAGAGAAGTGGCACTCCGACCCATGGAATATAAAGGTGGATGGAGACAGGGTTTATGGAAGGGGAACCGAGGATAACGGACAGGGAATAGTGACTTCACTTGTTTTAGGAAGAGCGATAAAATCAAGCGGGCAGAAACCTGAGAGTGACCTCTGCCTGCTTTTTGTTGCAGACGAAGAAACCGGTAGTGAACATGGAATACAATACATTATGAAAAATCATCGTCCATTCAGAAAGGAAGATATTGTTGTGATTCCTGATGCCGGGGAATCCGATGGAAGAACGATTGAAATAGCAGAAAAGAGTATTCTTTGGACAAAAATAACGATACAGGGTGAGCAAACACATGCTTCCACTCCTCAGCGTGGTAAAAATGCTCATTATGCTGGTGCAAAATTGATTGTGATGATGAGAAAATTATATGAAGATTTTGGGGTTGTTAACAACCTTTTCGACCCTCCTGTTTCAACATTTGAGCCGACAAAAAAAGAAGCAAATGTTCCGAACATAAACACGATACCAGGTGAAGATATTTTTTATTTTGATTCAAGAATACTTCCATGTTATAAATTGGATGAAGTAAAAGGGGTAATGGAAAAATATATAAGGGAAATTGAAAAGGAACTCGGCGTAAAGGTAAATGTAGAGTATGTTCAGGAAGTTGCTGCACCTCCCGCAACATCTCCTGATAGTCAGGTGGTTAAAGTATTGCAAAAAGCAGTTTCAGAATTAAGGAAAATAGAAGCAAAACCGATTGGAATAGGAGGAGGAACTGTTGCAGCATATTTAAGAAAAGAAGATATTCCCTGCGCGGTCTGGGCAACAATGGATGAGACCATGCATGGGCCTGATGAGTATGTTAAAATTTCCAATGTTATTGAAGATGCAAAAGTGTTTGCATATATGTGTTTTTTTAATGAATAATTGGAGGGGGTGACATAAATGGCGTTTGAAATTGAAGAAAGGACATTACAGCATCTTAAAAAGCTCATATCAATTAATACCAGTAATCCTCCTGGAAATGAATCTGAAGCGGTAGCATATATTTCGGATGTTTTGAAACAGGTTGGAATTCAGCCTGTAGTGATTGAACCGCAAAAGGGGAGGGGTAATTGTATTGTAAGGTTAAAGGGAAAAGGAGAAAAAGGGGGATTACTGCTTAATTCCCATCTTGATGTTGTTCCTGCCGGAAATGAGAAGGCATGGAGAAACCCGCCTTTTTCTGCAGCAGACGAAGGGGGATTTATCTGGGGAAGGGGAGCGGTTGACATGAAACATATGGCGGCAATGATGCTTGCCATTGTAGAAGAGATTTCATTGAAGGGTGTGGCACCCAGAGGAGATATTGTTTTTGTCTGGACTGCGGATGAGGAGCGTGGAGGAGAATGTGGGGCACGGTACCTCGTTCAGAAACATCGTGATTTGCTTGAAGCAGAATATGGAATAGGAGAGGTTGGAGGTTTTGGGCTTTCTCTTGGAGGTAAAACATTCATTATTGTTCAGACCGCAGAAAAGGGGTTATGCTGGTTTAGATTAAGAACAGCAGGACTCTCAGGGCATGGTTCAATGCCGGATCCTGAAAGCAGTGTGGCGAAAATATCGAGAGCGATTGCTGCACTTTCGGATGCAAAATTACCTGTGCATTCTACCAGAACTTTTAGTATGTTTTTAGAGAGTGTGATTACAAAAGCAGTTCCGGGACCTGTTGGTAAGTTTGGCAAGATGGCGATATCAGCAAAACTCCTTAAAACCATTATGCGAAGATTTCCGAATTCAAAGGTAGTTAAAGGTTTGTGGCCTATGATGGCAAATACGGTAGCAGTAACAATGCTCGAGGCTGGAGATAGTCCGAATGTAATTCCCCAGGAGGCAACTGCAGTTGTTGATGGAAGGTATCTTCCTGGACAAACAAGGGAAGGGTTTCTTTCAGAAGTTACAGCAGTAATTGGAAAGGATGTGGATATTGAAATTATACAGGAAGGAGAACCTTTTGAAGTAAGTTCGGAAACAGAACTTTTTAGAATTATTCAGGAAACAGTTGAAAGGTTTGAACCACGAATGAATGTAGTCCCCTTTCTCAATCCCGGTTTTACAGATGGTAAGTGGTTTTCGAAGTTAGGTATAATCTGGTATGGATTTACTCCACTTATAGGAGTTTCTCCTGAGGGTTGGAGTACTTTTGAAACAATTCACGCCGTTAATGAAAGGGTTCCGGTAGAACTGGTAAAAAAGGGGAGCAGGGTTTTATTGAAACTTATTGAATCATGGATGTTTTGATAAAACTAAATTAACTTCTTTTAGGGGGAATCAATGAAAGGGAAAAGAAATGGAAAAAAACAGACAAAGGAGGAGTTATTACAAAAAGAAGTAGAAAAATTGAGACAGAGAATTTATCTGCTGGAGAAAGGAAAAGAACTCAGGTTAAGTTCTCATGAGGATATAATATTTCGAAGTATCTCTGAAAATGTAATGCTTCAGGATGTTAATGGGGTTATTTTATGGGGAAACAAAGCTGCTGCTGCTTCTGTTAATCTAACCCCTGAGGAACTAATCGGAAAATTGTGTTACGATGTTTTTCATGGATTAAAAGAAAGATGTCCCTTTTGTCCACTTATTGGAACTCGTCAAAATGGTGAAATTTCAGAAGGGGAAGTTCAGAGTAAAAATGGCAGGTGGTGGTTGATTCGTGGATATCCCATAAAAGGGAAAAACGGGGAAGTTATAGGTATGATTGAAATAGCAAGTGACATTACCGAGCGTAAAAAAATGGAGATTGAGAGAGAGTGGGCACACAGAATGGAATCAATAGGCATTTTATGTAGAGGAATTGCGCATGATTTCAACAATATTCTTACCGCAGTTCTTGGTAATATTTCACTTGCGATGCAAATTGCTAATCCTCAAGATGAAGTTTATGAAAAACTCATTGATGCTGAGAAAGCAACTTTGATGTTAAAAAACCTAACTCAGCAACTAATGGCTATTTCGAAAGGAAGAGAACCGATAAAGGAAGTGGTTTCGCTTAAGGGGCTGCTAATTGATGCTTGTTCTTTTTCACTTAGTGGTTCAAGTGCTAAAGTTAAGTATTCTATTCCGGATGACCTCTGGTCGATTGAGTGTGACCCGGGACAGATTTCGCAGGTAATCAGTAATATTGCCATAAATGCGAATCAATCTATGCAATCAGGAGGGGAAATTGAGGTTGCTGCTTGCAATGTAAAAATGCCACCAAAAAATTCTTTATCTTTACCTGAAGGAAATTATGTTATGTTTTCAATAAAAGATGGAGGGGTAGGGATACCGGAAGAAATTCTCCCGAAAATATTTGACCCCTATTTTACAACTAAAAAGGGTGGTAGCGGTCTCGGTTTGACTGTTGCTTATTCAATTGTAAAAAAACATTGTGGAGCAATAAAGGTGGAATCACAGGTCGGTAAGGGAACAAAGGTTGAAGTTTATCTTCCATCTACTGGAGTTATTGCCCGGACTGATGGTGCCCAAAGACAACAACCTTCAAAAGGGTGTGGAAGGATTCTTGTAATGGATGATGAGAAGATTGTTCAAAGAACCGCTGCTACCATATTGAAATATTGCGGTTATGAAGTTGAGTGTGTATCAAGCGGAGAAGAGATGCTCAGTAAGTATAAACTTGCAATGGAATCCCACAACCCTTTTGATGCTGTCATTATGGATTTAACTGTTAGCGGGGGAATGGGGGCTATTGAAGCGATTGGTCACCTTTTAAAGATTGACCCTGATGCAAAAGCGATAATTTCAAGTGGTTATATTGATAATCAAGTAGTGATAAATTTCAAGAAGTATGGTTTTAAGTCATCAATATCCAAACCTTATGGAATTGAAGAGATTGCAGAAGTCCTTTCGAATGTTATAAATGATAAGGGACAGGAAAAGAGTAAAAAAGATTAAATCAATACGATAGACCTATACCTATTACTGCATCAAGGTTTACTGCTACTGCCGGGAACATCACATCTCCTACAAGGTCTATGAATAAATTAAAGAAAGGAGTAAATCGATGAACAATCTGGACACCGAGGGAAAAATCGAATCGGCCGGAAGGATGATAGAAATCTCCTGATTCACCCTTAGGCAGGATTGCGTCTCTAATAATATGTCTCATCATACCATAGCCAAATCCTAAAAATGGCAAAACATTTAGTTTTCCTTTAACATAAACAAGATGAAGTATTCTTAATCCTATGATCCATGCATCAAATTTTGTGTCGTAGCCTGGTGTAGAGCCGTTTGTAATTTGCAATCTTGCAAAAACTCCAAAACCAAGACCCCTTTTCAGCACATAACCTGCTGACCACCTTGCAATTGGACCTGTATCAGTAGTGTTGTTTCTTATCGTTGGTCCATCATTCTTATCATCAGGTGTTTTGGGGTTATCTTCATATACTTTACCGCTAACATATCCAGTTCCAGTTCCAAACCCTGCCGAAAAAAACCAGTGTCCGGCACAGGAATCGGAAGGCCATTTTTTTTGCAGTCGAAGATAAAATCCACTGGTTTTCTTTTGCTCTGTATTTTTGCCTTTTTCTTGATTGGAGGAGTCCTGTCCTGCAACCTGTCGGGAAAGGAGTAAAAGTGAAAATTGAAAAAGTATAATAAGGTTCAGGATGTTTTTTCTATTCATCTGTAATTCCACAAAATTATTTCTCGAACAGTTTCAATACATTCTGAAATATTGAATCTCGGTTCGAAATTAAGAATCTGTTTTGCTTTACTCGTATCCACCATGCAATTGTACATTAAAAAATCTACTGGCAGAGGGAAAGAATTTCTTGTTCCCAGAAACTCCATGGTTTTCGAAGCTGTACTTATTAAAGGCGAAGGGATTGGCACAGATTTTATCCCTAAATTCTTCAATATTTTTGAAAGGGGAATTTGCCCGTTTCCTGCTATGTTAAAAATTCCTTTTGCGTTTGATTCAAGAGATACAGAAATAGCTTCTGCTAAATCACGGGCATGGGTGAGCTGGAACATCGGATCAAAACCAAGAGCTGTATAAGGTTTTTTCATTTTGAAAAAATTCATTATCGGGCTATTAATATAACCTACTATATTTACAGGTCTCAGTATAGTGAGGTTACAAGAAGGATTATTTAAAAAGGAAGCCTGTGCAAGCATATCTATTTCTACGAGATTGCGCGAAGAAGACAGTCTGCTTCCTCCCAAAATTGGATGGTCTTCAGTAATGAACTGGGGATTATCTGGACGGGCGCCATAAACCGATGCATTGGAAACAAGAATTAGCCTCTGAATATGATAATCGGAAATCAGTTGCAAGAGGGCTGAAAATACTTCAAGAGAAACATCGCTATTATCAGGAATGTGGATCACAGCATCGCCATTAAGTTTTCTGAATATATCCCTTGTTTTTTTTCTACGAATATCCATTGCAAATACTTTAACATCAGCAGGGAGTTCTGTTCCAGCACGGGTATCAAATCCTGCCACTTCAAATTTTCGGTGGAGAATAGAAGATATAAGTTTGCCAAGATTCGAACATATCTTTGTAATGATTACTTTCATGTCGATTCGACTTCCATTAATTTACCCATTCATCTCCTACCAAAATATGTGTTTTCGTTCTTCCAATCCCTTTTGAATCATGGTTTGAATTGTACGGCGAACTACTCTAACTTTTTCTTCTATAATTCCATCATCATCATCAGGGTTACCTTTGAATGTCATAGGCTCTCCAAAGTATATGCGGTATTTAGTAGGAAGAGGCAGGAAGAAGGCAAACGGAATTAGAGATTGAATCGGGAGCGGAAGTCCGGGCATTCGTAATGCCTGTGCTATTCTTTCAAGGTTTGCAAGAGAAGGGTATTGTTCTTCTGCTCCAATGACGGCGACAGGAACTACAGGACAATGGTGAGTCAATGCTACTCGCATAAAACCCATCCCGAACTCCTGCAGAATATATGCTCTTGAAAAAGGTTTCACTATCCCTTTTGAACCTTCAGGAAAAACCAGCACTGCTTCACCGCGACTCAGCAGGAGATTGATGTTCTCTGGTTTTCCTACTATCTGGCCACAGCGTGAAAAAAATGTATTTATAAATGGCAAAGTCGCAGCCCATTTTTCAACCATCGACCTTAAAAGCCTTGGTTCTTCTGAATCAAGCATTAAACCTGTTGCAATCATTGCTCCATCAATAGGGATTTGACCTGAGTGATTTGCTACAAGAATGAATGGACCCTGTGGTAGCTTTTCAATTCCAATCGTTTTTACTCTAAAATAGTATCTGTACACAAGTCCTGCTATCAGAACTACATAAACAGCAAAATTGAAATCGAAACCAAAAGGGTCAAATTCATCAGAATGATAACGTTTCATGATTAATTCAATTCGTCTGTCGAAATCCGGAGCAAGGGCTCGTTTGGCAAATTTCAAAATTGGTTCAGGAAGAATAGGTTCATTTGTGCTTAGCCACTCATCAAGAAGACTACCTCCTGAAGTTACATTTTTTTCATTTCCTTTTATTTCACTTTTTTCCATAAACCTCACGACGGGAAATTTATGATTGTATTTTAGTTTTTCATTTACTTTTTCTTTTTCTGAGTTTTTTCTTCAGGAGGTGGACAATCGAGACATTTATGGTCCTTGTATTCTAATAATCCGTCAGAATCCTGAAAACCATGGCTTGATATCATTGTAAACCAACCATCAATCATGTACTGATGTCCGAGTTCAAAATCCCATACGCATGGAGGAAGTTCCACGCCTTCGGGAATTTCCTGAACAATTCCTTTCAGAGCATCTTCTTTGCATTTTTCCATTTGCTGGAAACCCTCTGCATAACCAACCACAGCAAGCCTGTATTTGGGATTGGTTTCTCCCATTGTATCTGCTATCCAGAGGTGAGGCATTTTTGCAGGTGGACAGGTTTTACCTTCAGGGCAGACAGGTTTTTGATATATTTCAACTACTATTCCTTTTACCTTTACTCTCTGCCTCATGGTTTCCTTTTTCTTCTTTCTGAGCCCGTAAACCGAATAACTTCCATCCGGATAATTTATGGGAACATTAGGAATTGTTATTGTTGGTACTGTCGGGAGGTTGGGTTGAAAGTCCGGTGGTTTTTCTTCTTTGGGTGGTGGTGTTTTAGATGGGTTACAGGCAGTCTGCAACTGAAGAAACAGTAAAATCAAAATTATACCAAGTGGTGATGCTGAAAAATGAAGCATTTTTTGGGATTGTTTTTTGGAAACCATTTTCATGAGAAACTCCTTTTAAATAATATTTCTTAATCTAATATTCAAAAGTTAATAAAATCAAGTATAAGATTATAAAATTTTTAATTTTTTTTATATTTTAATTTTGCTAATGGCTGGAGAAAAATTTATGGGTCTTTTTAGAACCTGTGGAAATGCGGTAAAAAAAGATGAATTGTTTTTGTCTGCCGGATTTGCGGATTTTAGCCTCAACTTTTATAAAATAATGATAGCTCTCGAAATTTTCTTTCTTCTGACAGGATGCTATGTGGGTGGTAAGATGGAGAAAAGGATGGATGCAGGAGAAAGTAGAGGTGATTCAATTATTGTTTGTGGAGGGAAGGTATCAGGAATAGATGATACCAGGCAGAAAAAAATTGAATCATATTTGGCTTCTGGAGAGCCAGAGTATGGGGGGAGCATTAGAATTCACACCGATGTGGAACCTCCGCATCTTCAACCAATGCTTCGCCCGGATGCATGGATAGTTAGAATGGTACAGGGAGATGTTTTTGAACCTCTCGTCAAAAGAAATCCTGTTACATATCAGTTTGAAGGTGCTCTTGCAGAGAAATGGGAATATGACTCATCAAGTGGTAATTATACTTTTTACCTCCGAAAGGGGGTCGTGTGGCATGATGGGAAACCATTTAGCTCCAGGGATGTTATTTTTACTTTCAACCTTTTAATGAGCCCTATGACTGATGCGGTTACTATGAGAAACAGTCTCGAGGAGGTAGATGAGTGGCGAGTCGAAGGGGATTACAAAGTGATTCTTCACACCACGAGAAGGAACTTTCTTTTTTTACAGAACATCGAAGGGTTGCCAATTTTACCAGAGCATATTTATGGCACCGGTGATTTCAACAAACACCCCTTCAATCGAAAGCCTGTTGGAACAGGACCATTTAAATTCAGCAAGTGGATTCCTGACAGCAGGATAGAATTTGAACGCAACGATAATTACTGGGGCAAAAAGCCTTTTTTGCGGAAAGTAATTTATGTTATTCATAGAGATAAGAATGTTGCCTTTGAAATGCTTAAAAGGGGAGACATTGACCTTTTGTATAGGGTAGAAACATCTCGTTTTTTTCAATATGATGTTGATAAAGAACTTAAAAGGAATTTTTTTAGATTAACATTTAAGACTCCTGATTATTCATTTTTAATGTTCAATGTTCGAACTCCTTTTTTTTCTGATGTCAGGGTGAGACGGGCAATGGCTCATCTTCTGGACCTTGAGAAAATAAGGGCTACTGTTTTTAAATGTCTTGCAACGGTAGTAACTGGTCCATGGCCACCTGGTCATCCAGCGTATGATAGTAAAATCCAGCCTTATAGTTATGACCCGCAAAAGGCTGAAGCCTTGCTTGAGGAAGCAGGATGGAAGGATGAAGATGGGGACGGTATTAGAGAAAAAAATTCAAAAAAGTTTCATTTTACCTTTCTTATTCCTATACAATCGAGGGAAATTCAACGAATCCTGTCCATATACCAGCAGGATCTTGAAAAAGCGGGTATAAAAATGGATATAAGTTTGCAGGATTGGTCAATATATATAGATTTGTGCAGGAAACACAGGTTTGAAATGGCTGCTATGATGTGGGATATGGAGTGGGACAATGACCTTACAGGGTTATTTCACTCAAAGAGTATTGAAGGGGGACAGAATTTTCCCGGGTGGAGTAATCGTGAAGCGGATAGATTGCTTGAGGAAGGAAGAAAGGAACTTGATGATGAAAAAAGAAATTCAATGTTCAGGAGATTACACGCTATATTGCATGATGAGGTACCTTATATTTTTGCTTTTTCGCCAATAGAAACTGCTTTTGTAAGAAAGAATTTTAGAGGACCGGGTCTTATAGCAGGGGTGAACTGGTTTGACAAAATAAGAATATGGGTGACTCCTGAGGGCTCGTTGAAAAATTTTTGAAGACGGAAAAGGCTAAAGGTTAAATAGATGATAAGATATGTTGTAAGAAGAGTAATTTTTACAATTCCGGTAGTTTTCGGTATATCCATTGTTACATTCATCCTTGTTCATCTTGCCCCCGGTACTCCTGGTGCTGCCCGTATTTCGACTAGCCCATCAAGTCAGGGTATTGATGAGGAAGTAATGGAATTTTCCCGTTCTTACTTTCTGCACCTTCCCCTGTTTTTAAATTTTAATATTCAGGATGCAAAAAAGGATGCAAAAGAAATCATATCCGCATTGAAAAATGAAATGCGAAGAGATTGGGTTAGGCGACAGATATCTTATCGAGGCGGAGCTATTTTACCTTACATTATTCCTGTTCTTGATAGTCTTTCAGCTCAGGAGCAGGAGGTTGTGATAAATGCTCTTGAAAAAGTGGGAGATAGAATGGGGCTTAAAGATGAATTATCGGCAAGCAAGGATAAAGTTGCTTTCTGGAAATCATACTGGTCATATTATAATCTTGATTATAAAATGTCGAGAGCAAGAAGACTTGTTGACCGCTTTGTAAGTTATCACGATGACCTTGCATATAAAGAAATAGTTCGTCTTGACACTTTTGCTTTTCCTGCTGTTTTTGAGGCTTTAAAGAAAGAGGAAAAAAGTGAAAGGTTATCACCACTTCTTAATTTTGTCTTAAAATCCCTCGGGAAAGAAGTACCCCGGGATTTTTTTAAAGATGAATCTAAGTACTCTTCTTTGAGGAAAGAACTGCTCGATTGGTGGTCTCGATATGAGGATGAATTTACGACATGTGATTCCCTTTGTAAAATTACAGGAGTTGTTACGAAGACCCGATATTTTAAATGGCTTCAGCGTTTATCCCGTCTTAATTTTGGTGTGTCACTCAGGGATGGAATGGAAATCAACGAAAAAATAAAAAGGAGACTTCCTGTGACACTCCTTTTGAGTTTTCTTGCTCTTTTATTTTCCTATTGCGTGGCTATTCCCCTTGGAATTTTTTCGGCGTTTTATGCAAATAAACCTGCTGATAAAATAATTACCCTGCTTGTATTTGTTTTGTATTCCTTGCCTGCTTTCTGGACAGGAGTTGCACTAATAAGACTTTTTTGCGGTACAGGACTGCTCGATATTTTTCCATTACAGGGTTTTTCTACTCCGGGCATAGAGAATTTGCCCTTTACATCAAGACTTTTTGATTATGCAAAACATCTCACTTTACCTGTAATTACACTTTCTTATGTTTCACTTGCAGCTATATCGAGATATCAGAGAGCAGCAACTCTTGATGTCCTGAAAAAAGAATACATAAAGGTGGCAATGGCAAAAGGTTTAGATGGATTTTCTTTAATAAGGAGACATGTTTTGAAGAATTCTATTTTACCTGTAATAACACTTATTGGATTGCAGATTCCGTTTTTAATAGGGGGTTCAGTAATAGTTGAGAGGATTTTCGGCATTGAAGGGATGGGGCTTGAAACATTTGAAGCAATAAGGAGTCGAGATTACAATTGGGTGCTTGCAGTTGCATTCATTACTTCTATTCTAACGGTAATTGGGATGATATTAGCGGATTTTCTTTATGCAATTGTTGACCCGAGAATTAGAAGGGAGATGGTTTCCGAAAATAAATAAAATGAGGAATCTTGAGTAACTTTAAAGGCTGCGAAAATGGCGAGAAAAAATTTACTCCGTAATATTATAAAAAGTCGAATTTCGACTAAAATTGCTATGGGATTTGTAATTTTTATTTCGATTGTTGCTATTTTTGCTGATTTCATAGCATCCGATTTACCTATATTACTAAAATATGATGGCAAAATTTACTGGTTTGCAAATATAACTCATCCTGATGAATTAAAGTACCTTGATAATATAACTCTTATGAGACTTATGGTGAAAGGACAGGACTGGGGGATATTTCCCCCCGTACCTTACAGTCATCTTCAGTCAAGAGCTGGTGGTGAAATAGAGGTTTTAGGTGCACCGTCGGTGCGTCACATCATGGGGACTGATGATAGGGGGAGAGATATTCTTGCGAGAGTGGTTCATGGGACAAGGGTTTCACTCGGAGTTGGGTTTGCGGCTGTCCTGTTATATATAGTAATAGGGGTTTTTTTAGGTTGTGTAGCAGGTTATTTTGGTGGGTGGCTTGATTCAATTATTTCGAGAATTGTGGAAACCATGATGAGCTTCCCGACATTTTTTTTCATACTTACTGTTCAGGGTTTACTGCAAAAAAGTTCGATACTTCAAATGATAATAATTATTGCACTTACAAGGTGGACTGACATTAGCAGGCTGGTGAGAGCGGAGGTTTTGAAAGTTAAAAATGAAAATTTTGTATTATCAGCAAAGGCGATGGGGTTTCGTAATTCAAGAATACTTTTTAGACATATTCTCCCTAATTCCATGGGTCCTGTAACTGTTGCTGCTTACCTTGGAATAGCGGGAACAATTTTAATTGAGGCTTCCCTATCTTTTCTTGGTTTTGGAACACCACCTCCTGCTGCAAGCTGGGGAGAAATGCTCACTCAGGCATACGAAAATCCGCAATGCTGGTGGCTCATGGTTCTTCCAGGAGTAGCATTATTTGGCACTGTTCTTTCATTTAACATAATCGGGGAAGCATTAAGGGATTCAGTTGACCCGAGGTTAATGTACACATGAAAATTTTTAAATTATTTGTTTTTGTTGTTGCCTGTATTGTTATCGGAGGAATCCTATCCTGTGGAGGTAAAAATGCGAAAGAAAGAAAATGCAGGGAGGCTGAGGAAAAAATAGTTATGTTTGCTGTTGAACTTGAGGATAATCTCAATGCCACAGTATCTGAAAGTGAGCGTATGGAGCGAAAGGAAATTAAAGAAGAGATTTTCAAAAAGGTTGATGGGGATGGTAAATTTGTTAGGCAGTGCATGGAAGAATTTTCAGATGCGCAGTTAGATTGCATCCTGAAATTGAAAAAGTTTTCCGAATACAGGAAATGTTTTGGTAATGACTAAAGATAGCTTTTTTATTTTTAAGTCAGGGGCATTGAATTGAATCGGTCTTCGACTCCGCTGAGGCATCCGATTTAATTAAGACAAAGCAGGGTTTGCTTCTTTTACCTGCTCCCTCCAGTAAGGAGAAATTTCTCTAAGGTCAGCTATTATTTTAGGGAATTTCTGGATAACATATTCTATTTCTTCCTTTGTATTGTAGATTGAAAGTGAGAACCTTATGGAACCGTGTATCATTGTGAAAGGAATTCCCATTGCTCTCAGTACATGTGATGGTTCTAATGAACCTGAAGTACACGCTGAACCGCTCGATGCTGCAATTCTCAATTCATTCATTCGAAGGAGTATTGCTTCCCCTTCTACAAATTCAAAACTCATATTAGAAGTATTTGGTAAGCGCTTTTCTCTGTTACCATTAACCTGAGTTCTCGGTATTGTTCGTAAAAGTGTGTTTTCAAGCATATCTCTGAGTTCCTTTACACGGGTGTTTTCATCACTAATGTTTTTCATTGCTATTTCTGCTGCTTTTCCAAGTCCTATTATTCCCGGGACATTTTCTGTTCCTGGACGGAACCCCTTTTCCTGATGACCACCAAAAGTTATAGGAGAAATCCTCGTTCCCTTTCTTATGTAAAGTGCTCCAATTCCCTTGGGACCATGTAATTTATGACCTGAAAGACTCAAAAGGCTTATTTTTGTTTTTGACAGGTTTATGGGTATTTTCCCGACTGCCTGAACTGCATCCGTATGAAATGGCACTCCCTTTGAATTGGCTATTTCAGCGAGTTCTTCTACAGGAAAAATCACACCTGTTTCATTATTAGCCCACATGATTGAAACAACTGCGGTATCCTCTCTAAATGCTTTAATATATGAATCTATATTCAGATTTCCTTCTCTATCTACTTCCAAGTATGTTACTTCATATCCTTTAGATTGAAGCCATCTTGTAGTCGACAGAACACCGGGATGTTCAACCCTTGTTGTTATTATGTGCCTCTTTTTAGAATCAGTTTCGAGGATACCCCTGATTGCAATATTATCGCTTTCTGTTCCTCCTGATGTAAAAAATATTTCATCAGGTTCTGCTCCTAAAAGTGTTGCAAGGTTTTGTCTTGCAATCTTAACCTGTCCTGCAACTACACCACCACATGTATGCATACTTGAAGGATTACCAAACAGTTTGGTAAAATATGGAAGCATTGTTTCCAGAACTTCCTGATGCACTTTTGTAGTTGCGTTATTATCAAGGTATACAAAGCATGGCTCAATTTCCTGTCTTTCCATTTTCTTACTCCTCGATTGAAACTTCTAAGTTTTCTGATACGAATTCCCGTAATTTATCCTGAACCCATTTTACTGTTACTGCTGCAGAAACGCAACTTGCACACATTCCAGTAAATTTCACATAGACTTTGTTACCATCTACATCTATGAGTTCGATGTCACCACCATCCTGCTTTAGCATGGGTCGAATGTCCTTAGAAATTACTTCTTGAATTTTATTTATCTTCTCTATATTTGTCATCCGTTTAGATGTGGGTTTTGAAATCTGTAACGAACCTTTTTCCTCTCTCTTTTTAATTTCCTCTTTCAAAATTTCTTCTAATTTATCCCTGCATGAACCACATCCCCCTCCTGCTTTTGTATAATTTGTAATTTGGTCCACATTCTGTAAGTTGTTTTCCTGAATAACTCGTCTTATTCTTGTATCCGTAACGCCAAAGCATTTGCAGACAATTTCACCAGCATCCATTTTTTCAATTTTCTGTCCCCTGTAATTTTTTATCGCTGCTTCCAGCGCTTCCATTCCCATCACTGAGCAATGCATTTTTTGTTCTGGTAATCCTCCAAGTTGTTCTGCAATGTCTTTGTTTGTAATTTTCGCTGCTTCGTCTATTGTTTTTCCAATTATCATTTCAGTTAAAATCGATGAGCTCGCAATGGCACTTGCACACCCGAAGGTTTTGAATTTAGCGTCTACGATTCGACCATCTTTGTCTATTTTAAGGGTGAGTTTCAGTGCATCGCCACATGCAATTGAACCAACTTCACCTACCGCATCTGGATTTTCTATTTCCCCGACATTTTTAGGGTTCAAAAAAAGTTCTTTTACCTTTTCTGTATAATCCCACATGTTTTATCCTAATTAAAAATTAATTTGTTATGTACAATTTAATAACATTATTTTTTTTGTCAATTATGTAAATTTACTTGTGCTACCCATCACTTTTTATAATGGATACCTGCTTCCGCAATGGGCTCCTACTTTTGCAGGAATGACATGTGGGTTTTACATGAGTGAGCGATTACTGCCTATCCGTCAGTCCCGTTACTCTTTTCACAGGAATAAACTCCGGCGGGAATCCAGAACAGAAAGACTACGCGCATGTTTAAAAATAATAGATTCCTGCTTCCGCAGGAATGACTTCTTATCCTCGTGGAAGTAGAAATCTAAATGACCTTCCTCTGTCATTCCCGTCCCTGTTTTCACAGGGATAAACTCCGGCGGGAACCCATGATTGTTTCTTTATCATTTTCATAGTAAATTATGCAGCATATACTTCTTCGTTAGCCAACCGTTTAGCTGCATACAAAAGAGCTGCTTTTACATCATTTTCCGTAATAAAAGGATAATCTCTTTTGAGGTCTTCTATCGTTTCGCCGTAAGCAATTTTTTCGACGATTATCTCTACTGTTAGCCTTGTTCCCTTAATAACTGGCTTTCCAAGCATTATCTTAGGATTAATAACAATCCGTTTGAGAAGCTTTTCATCGGTCATTTGATTTCCTCCATGGTTATAATTCTTATCTTCTTTTTTGTAATTACAATAAAATTTCAAGAGTTATAACTTTTATGGTTTAAAATCCGCCATTTTTCAAGCAGCAGGAATAAGAAGGGTGCATTTACTATCTTGGGGGGTGCCGTCGTGAAAAAGTAAAATGCTTTTCAATTACAATCGTCGAAAACCCCCAGAAACGAAAATGCACCCGACGGTTATGTTTTCCTTCACTCTAACTTCAGTTTTGGTTATAGTTTCCAATTCAGACAAGTATTGAATCCTTGTAGATTTTTCATTGAATCTGGTTTTGGTCCAATTTTCGTCCTGGGCAAAGATGGAGAAGAAAAAAATCGTCAAAAACTCTATTTGTTTGGCCCTGCATGGGAAAAATCCTGAAAAGTAGATTCATGTTTAAATTTTTTTAAGAATTTATTTAATTTTACTGAATTTTATTGACCTTTTGGAGATAGGGGTGTAAATAGATGGTATGGCTTTTAAAGAAATTTTATCAAATATAGTTCAGGAAATGAAAGGGGAGGCATTAGGTTCAATTTTAATGGATAAGGAGGGGATTAGTGTTGAGAAAGTCGAGACTGATGGTAAGGTAACGGATATAGAAACTATAGCAATGGGTTATTCTGTTGTCCTGAAGGATATATTCAAAGCAGCAGAAATGATAAAGGCAGGGGAGGTAAGTGAAGTTTTTATAAAATCTGCTTCTCATTCAGTAATAATGAGAGTTTTAGATGAGAATTACTTCATAGCTCTTTTTCTAAAACCTTCAGGAAATATGGGAAAGGGGAGATTTTTACTCAGAACTGCATCAGCGGAAATTAAAAAAGAAATCTGAAAATATTTGCATTACATTGGCATAGATGAAAATGGTCTTGGACCAATCCTTGGACCCATGATTGTTACAGGGGTTTCCATTCCTCTTTCAGATGAAAGTTTGAGTTGTTTCAAAAAACCGTCGAAGAACTTTTCAGGATTTCTTGACAGTAAAAGGATATTCAGGGGAAGCAATCGCAAAAAGGCAGAAGCACTCGCCCTTTCAATAATAAATGTTCTTACCGGACATATTCCATTAACTATGGGTGAAATGCTTGATGCATTCATGCTGAAAATGTTTCGTCCTTCATCATGCAAGAAGAATGGTATATTTGAAATGTGTGTCCATAATGACCTGCAATTACCTCTGTGGTCATCTTCTCAGGACATAGAAGAAACGAGTCGCTACATACTGGAACAGAATACCGATTTATGCAGAAGCGGTTTGATTCGTTTTGTAGTATATTGCCCTTATTTCCTGAATAATTCATCCCGTGCAGGAAGGAATAAATTCGACCTTGACTGTGATGGGATGCTTTCTTTGGTAGAGTTTTTTAGAATAAATTTGAAAGGCTTCCTGAACATTATTGCAGGAAAGGTCGGAAGCAGAGTTCATTATGAGAATAAGTTAAACAGCACTAACTTTGCTTTATCAGACAAAAATTGTTCTTCGGAAGAATCCAGATATTATTTTTATAAGGACGAAATTTCTCTTAATTTCATCGAGAATGCAGATGATAAATTTACTTGTGTATCAATAGCTTCAATAGTAGGTAAATATGTTCGTGAAATTTTCATGGAGGTTTTATGGAAATATGCTTTGAAAAAGGGCGTTATTTTCCACAGGCGCCCTTCTGGTTATAGAGACAGAGTTTCAAAAGAATTTATAAATTCTTTTCTTCCAATTTTAAAAAAAGAAAAAATTGATACAGTATGTTTTTTGAGAGAGAGATAGATTTAACAAATCAATGCGGGCAGCACACAGTAACAGATATTATTCTTGTGCAATCAAAGTCTTCGCAGTCTACATAAGTGTCTCCGTCATTATCAATTCCGTCACTGCATAATGCGTCAGTTACTTCCGTATTACATACTGTAACATTTGGATTGCGACTGCATGAATAATCATTACAGTCTTTATATGTATTATTATCATTGTCAATGTTGTCGCTGCAGGTCTGGTTTGTGCATTCACCATCAGAAGGGCATGGACAGACTGAAACATTAGCATTTCGCGAACAACTGAAATCCTCACAATCTTTATAACCATCCCCATCATTATCTAAATTATCGCTACAAAGCGCATTAGTATTTTCTTTTGGGCAGACAGAACTCGAAACGCATGCACCATCCTTGCATCCTCCATCCTCACAATCGTTTTTGCCATCCTGGTCATTGTCTTTATTATCAGAGCAGGTTTCATCAGTATCCTCATGACAAAAGTCTTTGCACTGCCTGTCGTCGCAATCAGTAAAAGTGTTGTTATCATCGTCAATACCATTATGGCACAATTCATCAGTATTTTCTCCTCCGCAAAAATCGGAACAATCAAAATCGTCGCAATCCTTCCATCCATTACAGTCGTTATCAATATTATCACTGCAGGCTTCCAAAGTATTTTCTGCGCCAGTAGGAGTGCATTCAGAAGGAGTATCCCTTCCATCAGTTGTGTCTACTATTTCCGCAATGTCAACATGGTCGGAAGAATCAATTAAATCTTGAGTATCCTGAATATCAACTGGAATTTCAGGGTCAGTCCTGTAATCGTGAGATTCTGATTCTGCTCTGCAACCAGACATTCCCGGAGACGCTCCGAGAATGCAAACAATAAATAGTTGAAATAAAATCTTTTTTTCTTTTTTCATTTTTTTCTCCCTGATGTTTGTAAATTTATTTAAATTATTTATTAATTTCATCTCTCTCTTTCCTTCTGGACATCTTCAATGCTATTGCCTCCCCTGGAATTCATTCCAATTGCATTAATTAATTCTTTAATAACAGTCTTCCACTCTTCAATATTCGAACCACTAACTATTAAAGCAGGATTTGTTATGCCATAATTCATAGCCTCTACTGATTTTAATTTACTTTTTTTCAAATAGAGTTCCTGGTCCAATTGCTTAATTTCTTCAATAAATTGGAGCTTTTGTTTGTCTTCCATTATAACCCTTTGATTTTAAACTTATGCTTTTTCACTTAAGAAGTTCAAATTAATTTTTATCCTATTTATATTATGTATATTATAGTTAATAATTTTCTTAATCAATGTATTTTAATTTTTTCCCCCTGTTGGCCCTAATTACTTTTTCTGTTCCTCTTTCCATGCTTTGTAAATAGGGTCTGCTTCCTGAAGTTCCCTTCGAAGAACTTTCCCTACGAGAGTTTTGGGAAGCGAATCCCGAAATTCGATATATTTAGGTACTTTATAATGGGTCATATTTTCCTTACACCATGCAAGGAGTTGTTCTTCAGTTATTTTCCCTTTAAACGAATCCTTCAAAACAACCCATGCTTTTATAACTTCACCTGCTTCTTTGTCCGGTAGTCCTGCTACTGCTACTTCAGAAACTGCCTCATGATTTCCTACCAATTCCTCAACTTCTTTGGGGAAGACACTGTAGCCTTTATATTTTATCAACTGCTTTTTCCTGTCTCGAATATAAACCGCTCCACCTTCATCCATGAATCCAAGGTCACCTGTTAAGCACCATCTCTTGCCATCCATTTCAACTATTGTTTCAGCAGTTTCTTCCGGACGATTTAAGTATCCGACCATTACTTGAGGACCCGCTACAGCAAGTTCTCCAATGTTTTCTTCTCCAAATCCAAGAGTTTTTCTATAATCCTGGATGTCAACGATTCTCCAGTCGGTTCCAGGAAATGGAAGTCCTATGCTACCAATTTTCCTGTTCCCCCAGAATGGTCCTGCACAGACTACAGGAGTTGTCTCTGTAAGTCCGTATCCTTCAACAAGTCTCCCTCCGACATTTTTCTCGAATGCTTCCTGGACAGGGCGATGGAGTGGTCCCGCTCCTGAAATACAGAAGTCTAAAACATCAGTAATCTTTCCGTATTTTTTCTTATTTTCAGGGTTTTCCATAAAATCAGCCATTCTTTTGAAAAGGATTTCTGCTCCACAGTAATAGGTTGCATGCGGAGTTCCGATTTCAATTATTTTTTTAACGAGTTCTTCTGTATCGGGGGGTTTTGGGAATAGCATCATCCACGCTGCTATTCGGACGCTGATATTCATTACACATGTCATTGCAAAGGAATGAAAGAGGGGTAAAACGCCAACCATTGCTGCACCAGGTCTTACCTTGTATATCCATGCGCAGCACTGAATTACATTTGATACGCAATTAAAATGGGATAGAACTGCAGCCTTTGGTACTCCTGTCGTTCCACCTGTCATTATATAGGTAGCAGGTTCATCTGCATCAATCTGAACTTCAGGCACCGATGGTTTAACTTTGAGGAGGTCTTTAAAAAGAAGGCAGGACGGAGGTATCTTTCCAGTGGGTATTTTCCCGAGAAGTTTTCCAAGAAATTTTTTTGTAAATGAAAGATTCGTCATATCTACTATGTTTGTTGCAATCAATGTTTTGACGGGGGATTTGTCTATTATTGGTGCAATCTGCCCTTCATAAAGTGCATCAAGAAAAATTAAACCTTTGGCTCCTATTGTTTTGAGCTGATGAAGTACTTCTGCAGGTTTATAGGTCGGGTTGATTCCACTTGCAATACATCCAAGTTTTACTGTTGCATAATAAGCCACCACATATTGAATGCTATTTGGAAGCATAAATGCAATGACATCCCCCTTTTTAAACCCGAGGTGATGCAAAGATGTCGCAAGGGAATCAACATATTCCTGTAACTGGCGATATGTTATAAATGTGTCCAAAAACCATATTGCTTTTTCGTCAGGATGTTTTTGAACGGTTTCAGCCAGCATCTGCCCGAGAGTAATACGGGGGAACTCAATGTTTTTTGGAACTTCATCAGGCCAACCAGATTCTTTTTTAAACCACGGTCTGTTCTCGTCAACATAGAATTTATTTTGATTCATTTTTTTCCCTCCTTCACCTTTTTAATGTTTTTATGTTTATTTAAATTGTTTATTTATTAAATAAAACTTCTATTTTATATTGCCTAATAGTTTATTTAACTGAAATCAATAGATATAATAAAAATTAGAAATGCCTAATACCTTTTTTAAAATTAACTTTAATGTTTTTTTCTTGTTATTTCTTTTATATCATTGCTGCAGGGGTGGAGCAGGAAGAGAGGTCAGCAATATTAAAAAACAGAATGGTTCTGTTCCAGTCCCTGAAGTTTTTGTAGCAATGGAAGGAAATAGAAAAGTGACCGAAAATTTGATGACACCTGAAGAAATAGAAAAGATTGTGAAGTCACTCGAGATAATTAATGAAAAAATGGAGCCTCCCCGACCAGGGGACTGGTTATGGGTTCATTCTGAACCTGGACAATCATTTACTGAGTACAGGTCTTCTCATCAATTCCTTCTTAATTCTCGAAGGCGTATAATTTATATTCAACCACTTGGAAGTTTTACAGAGGGTCAGAAGAAGATTATGGAGCGGACAGCAGATTTTATGGAGAGGTTTTTCGGGATAGAAGTGAAAATAAAAAAAGCGCTTTCACTCGAAAATATTCCCTCCAGTGCAAAGAGGGTGCATCCGGAATGGGGAGACAAACAAATTAATAGTGGTTACATCCTGAATAAAATTCTTATTCCTTTAGTTTCAGATGATGCCGTGGGGCTCCTCGGGTTTACTGCAACCGACCTCTGGCCTGGTGAGGGGTGGAATTTCGTTTTTGGGGAGGCTTCTCTTTCGGATAGAGTTGGAGTCTGGTCAATTTACAGAAAAGGAAATGCAGATGGCTCTCCTGCTGAATTCAGGCTCGTTTTGAGAAGAACATTGCAAACTGCTGTTCATGAAATGGGGCATATGTTAGGAATGCTGCATTGCAAAAAATGGAAATGTGTGATGAATGGTTCTAATAGTCTTGAAGAGTCGGACAGGAGGCCACTATCGTTGTGCCCTGAATGTCTGGCGAAAGTTTTGTGGGTTACTGGAACAAATCCTGTAGCGCGATTCGAGAAGTTGAAAGAATTTTACAAAAATGAAGGGATGGAAAAAGAATTAAATTATGTTAAAAAAGCTCTGGAGATTGTTTCTGAGAACAGAAAATAGGGCATAATAAAAAGGAAGGAAACTACCATGAAATTCAAATTTATATTATTTTTAGCATTTTTAGTTTTTGTCCGTTGCAACATTCCGGAAAAAATATGTGAGACTGACGAAGAGGATAATACATGCCAGTTGCCTGATGATTGTGTTGTAGCATACTGCGCGTCTGATTGCACAAAATGCCCTGCGGTTTATTCCAAAAAACAGGTAGAGGAAGCATGGTGTTTGACTCCACTTGATGGTGAACCAAGAGCAAAATGCAGGGAAGCTGGGAAAGTATCATGCAACCAGAGTGCACTACCTCCTGCATGCCCGAGATATGTTACACCTGATTGTAAGGATGGTAAATGTGTACCGGTTTTTGAACCACCTTAATAAGGTTTTTGTAATAAATAAAATGCCTCTTAAGATTCTTCATGTTGCAGCGATGCCCTTCCCCTCAATTCAGGGAACACAGGTTTATATTGAAGACCTCTGTTCAAAACAGACTGAAAGTGGTAAGGAAGTTCACCTTCTTACATATCACCATGGTATAAAGAGGCATACCCCTTATGGTTTTTTCCTGCACAAGTTAGGTGATTTTCCTCCGTATCGTTCGTTGAAATCAGGACCTTCGATAGAAAAAATTATTCTCGATATGAGGATGGTTTTAGCAATTAGAAGTCTCGTTCGTGCGATACGCCCTGATATTATTCATGCCCATCACTATGAATCTTTATTTGCATCTTTGATTGCGTGTAAGGGGAAAGTTCCGGTTGTTTATCATGCCCATACCTTATTAGAATATGAACTTCCCTACTATTTTAATTTTAATGTTATGAAAATACTTTCTAAAATTGCAGGTCGATTTACAGATGCTTTCCTCCCTGCAAACGCTGATGTCTGTATAGCAATTTCCCCTTTTATAGTTTCGTATCTGATAGGACGAGGCATCGAGACTGAAAAGGTTTTCTATGTTCCTCCTGCAATTGACCCACCAATGGTTAATGCACTTGTAAAATCTCGGGGTGACTTAATTCCTTCATGGGATTTCGTTTACGCAGGGAACCTTGATTCTTATCAGGGACTCGATGTTGTTTTGAAAGGTTTTTCACTTTTAGTAAAAAAACACAAAAGAAAAGTAAATTTTCTCGTTATTTCTGATTCTGATTCTGCTCAATTTTTTCGGATGGCAGAAAAGTTTTCTGTCAGGTCATTTATCCATTTTGAAAAGCATGGAAGTCCTGAATCTGTTTTTTCAAGATTAAGGGAATGTCGGATTGCTCTCACACCTCGAAAAATCCCCGGAGGGGTTCCAATTAAACTTTTGAATTACCTTCACGCTCGTTTGCCTGTTTTAGCATCGGTTCATGGTTGTGCAGGTTTAGTACATGAAAAAGAAGTCATGATTTTTGATTCAGAAGAAGGATTTTGTTATTGTGCCTTGAGACTCCTGAAAGATGAAGAGTTGAGGAAAAATCTTTCAATTAATGGTTATAATGCGCTTAAAGAAAAATTTTCATGGGAAAAGAGCCTTGAAGTTCTCGATTCTGCTTATAAAATAATTTTTTAATTTTTATTAAATATTGAAAAATATTTTAAATTATGTTAAGTTATTTTTCGTGAAAAACAACTTTTTTAAAAATAATAAAATGAAAGATAAAAGTTTGCCGGTTATTTCTTTAGGGAAAGTTCTTGTTGTTGATGATAGTGAGGCACTTCTTGTTAATTATGGAAAAATTTTAGGCAAAGCCGGGATTGAAACTCTGACGACAAGCTCACCACAAACGGCACTTTCTATTCTCGAGAATGAGAAAATTGATGCAGTAATAAGTGATGTAATGATGCCAGAAATGGATGGTATCAGTCTTCTTCGTGAAATTCACATTCGTCAGCCTGATATTCCTGTTTTGATAGTTACGGGACATCCCTCAGTAGAAACTGCAATGGAATCTATTGAGTGTGGTGTTTTCAGATATATGTCAAAGCCTGTAAACTGGGAGAAACTTGTAGATTGTGTTAAAAAAGCGGTTTGCTTGAGACAGATAGCTCGACTTAACCGTGATGCTGCAAATTATCTTGCTGAAGAAAGCTTATCAGAAGAAGAAAGAAAGAATCTGGAGGTTAAGATAGAAACTGCGGTTGCGAACATGTGGATGGCTTATCATCCGATAGTGGATGCAACAAAAAGATGTGCCTCTGCTTATGAGGCACTTGTAAGAACTAAAGGAGATATATTCCCAAATCCAGGGGTTCTTTTTCAATCGGCGGAACTTCTAAAAAGTACAGACATACTTGGAAGGGCAATTCGCAAACTGGTAGCCAGTACAATTGAGCAGTCAGGGTATAAAGGGGATATTTTTATAAATCTCCATCCGAGGGATTTACTTGACGAATCACTTTATTCAAATGAATCTCCACTGGCACCATTTGCCAATAGAATTGTGCTTGAAATAACAGAAAGGGCTGCAATCGAGACTTCAAGCAATTTGTTAAGTAAGGTAGATGTTCTTCGGAAAATTGGTTACAGAATAGCAATAGATGACCTTGGTGCAGGTTATGCGGGATTAAACTATTTTGCTCTTCTTAAACCTGATGTGGTAAAGATTGACATGACACTCATTCGTGGAATTGACAGGGACCCTGTTAAAAGAAAGATTGTAAAATCTTTGATTTCTCTTTCCAGAGAACTCGGTATAATGGTTGTGGCAGAGGGGATTGAAACTACCGGGGAGCGGGATACGCTTATCGAAATGGGGTGTAATTTACTTCAGGGTTTTTTATTTGCAAAACCTTCACCACCTTTTGTTGAAATTTCCTGGGATTAATAACCTATTTTTTGTTTTTTTCTGCTCCCTTGGTTTGAATCGTAAAAGGAGCGGTACTCCTTCAAAACCAAATGATTCCCTGATTTTTGTTATTAAGTATCTTTTCCAGTTTTCGCTTATTTCTTCCGGTTTGTTTGTTACAAATGAAAACTCGGGAGGATTTATACCAGTTTGAGCTGCGAAGTAAATTTTTACGGGTTTTCCACTAACTCTCGGGTGAGGGTGCATTAAAGTAATTTGTGATATGAAACGATTAAACCTGGCTGTTGGAATCCTTTTGAGCATAGCATTTCTAACTGTGAAAATTGCACTGAAGAGTTTGTCTATGTTCCATCCATTAAGTCCGGAAATTGCAACCACAGGAACAAAAGGAAAAATTTCCTTAAAAGGAAGATTTTTCATGTAAGAGTTGAGGTTCATTCGTTTTGCAAGGTCCCATTTGTTTATTCCGACGACAAGTCCTTTTCCTTTTTCCATGACAACATTAATCAATCTTTCATCCTGCTGAACAATTCCTTCTCTGAAATCAACGAGTAGTACCGCTATATTTACTTTTTCTATTTCTTTAATAGTACGCAAAACCACAACTTCTTCGAGGTAATTTTTAATACTTCTCGGTCTTCGTAAACCAGCAGAATCTACAAGTATAATTTCTCTTCCTTGAACCTCGACTGGAATTTCTATGCAATCTCTCGTGGTACCCGGGCTGGAGTGGACTATCACTCTTTCATAACCTACAATTCTATTAATCAAAGTTGATTTACCTGCATTTGGTCTTCCAGTAAAGAGTACTTTGAATCTGTAATTTCCGTTTTGAGTTATTTCTTCATCTTCAGGTGATTCTTCACATTTTTTTAGAGGCGGGAGTAGTTGAATAATTTTTTCTTTTAAATCGTTAATACCGATATTATGAGTTGCACTTACAGGCAAAATTTCTTCCGGTCCCAGTGAATAATATTCACCAATTTGCAATTCGGATTGCTTTTTATCGCATTTGTTGGCGACAAAAATTGTATTTTTTCCACTTTTGCGAAGGAAATCCACCATGTCTTCATCGATAGATGTTGGTGAATTAGAAGCATCGAAAAGACAGAGGACAATATCCGCTTCCTGAACTGCCACTTTTACTTGATTCATTACCATTGAGGAGAGGGTGTCAGAATTTTCTGGTGAAAAGCCTCCTGTATCAACAAGGAGTATTTTTTTATTTAATATATTGGCATGGGTTATTACTCTGTCTCTTGTAACCCCGGGTATGTCTGCTGTAACTGATGCAGATTTACGGGACAGTATGTTGAAGAGAGTGGATTTCCCAACATTAGGGCGCCCTACAATTGCAACCATCGGAGTTTTATTATTGTTACTTAGGTTCGCCATGAATGAGGTTTTCTATTAATCTCATGTTCTCCCTCCACCTTTCCATAACCAAAACCTTTAGGCCTAAAAAAACATGCTTCCCTAAAAATTTTTCAATTTTTTTTCTGGAATAAATACCAATTTTTTTTATCATTTTTCCATCTTTTCCTATAAGTATTCCTTTTTGACCTTCTCTTTCAACTATTATTTGCCCTTCTATTACTATTAAATTTTCCTTTTCCTCCCATGATTTTATGATGACAGAAGAAGCATAAGGAACCTCAAGGTGGGTCAGACTGAAAATAGTCTCTCTGATAAATTCTGAAACGAAAAATTTTTCTGGTTTGTCGGAAATCTGCTCGGGGTCATACAGAAATTCTCTCGAAGGAGAAATTTTTACTATTTCATCAAAAAGTTCTTTTACCCCTTCCCCTGTTAAAGCAGAAATGGGGAAAATTCTTTCAACTCCATAATTTTTAAAAAACCACTCCATTAGAGGAAGAAGGACTTCCCTTTTTTTAATTTTGTCGATTTTATTAATGACAAGCAAGTCGATTTTTTTCCCGTTGGAGATAATTTCCTCTATTAAAGATTGTTCAAGGGAATCGATTGAGGATAATTTTCCTGTCTCTTCTATGGAACGAAGAACGGAACCGCCCATTTGCGTAATCATGAGTGTAAAGTCTGCCTCAATTATGGTGTTTACAATAACTCTTCGCATTTTCCTTTCGAGCAGGGTATTCTTTGTCTGAAATCCGGGACTATCAATGAAAACGAGTTGAACATCTCCTTCTGTTATTATTCCTCTAATGGATGTTCTTGTTGTTTGTGGTTTAGGACTTACTGCACTGAGTTTGTTTTTTGCAAGATAGTTTAGCAATGTGGACTTGCCCACATTTGGTCTTCCTACAATTGATATTACTGCGCATTTGTGGTTCATTATTGAAATTTCATACCTGTATTTGGTAAATTATTGTAATAATTATTTAATAAGAAATTTTTTATATAATAACAAAAAAATATAAAATATGAAGAAGTTATTAATTATTATTCTGTTTATTTTTTTTGAAACATGTGTGGAAAAAAAGGATTATCCACCTCTTCCGCGCCCGCGACCTGATATTTCTGCACAGGAGACAAACGAAGAATTTATTGAAGAGGAGGAAGGTGAGGATTTTTATGAAGATGAAGAGGAAAACAACGATTTAGGAGATGGGGAATACTTGTATGACATGTTTGAGGATTTTAAAATCGAAGATGCAGTTGAAGTGGATGACCCTGAAAATAGGGAAGTGCCACTTATTGAATAAAATAATTGTGTTTAAGGGTAAATTAAATTGAAGACTATTTTGCAAGTTGCTTTTGTTTTGGTTTTTTCAAACACATGGAGTTTCTGTATCTATTCGGGAGTTTGTGATTCGCAAAAGGAGAAGAAAGAATTAGAAGGTAGAGTTGAGAGTAAAAAACAGGAAGAAAAGGAGCATTTCGAAGCGGGGGTCAGGTTTTTTATGGAGAAAAAGTTTAGTAAGGCTCTTGAGGAGTTTCGGAATGCATATAAGCTCATGGGTCACTGGGCAATCAGGTTCAATATAGCATCCTGCCTTATGGAAATGGGTAAATATTCAGAAGCTACTGAGGAACTTTGGCTTTTCCTTAAAGAAGGAGGAAAATTAATAGAAGAGTCCAGGAGGCAGGAAGCATTTGTTATGATAGAGCAGGCATTAAAGAAATCTGGAAGGCTGGAAATTAATGTGCCAGGGGTTGATACGGAGTTGTTCATTGATGATAAAAAAGTTGAACTTCACGGCATTGCTACAAGCAGCCATCCGCCCAACTACGCCACCCAGCACCTCCTATCATTGGATAAGTTGAAAGAAAAAGAGGTGATATATTTAGATCCTGGAGTTCATGTGATAGAAATAAAGAAAGGGGAATTGGTAGAATGGAAAAGTACTATAGATGTTAAGTCGGGTGAAGTTTCAATTGTTGATGTAAAAATGAGCGGGGAACCGTTAGAAAAGGGAAAAAAGGGGGAGGGAGAAGAATTAAAAGATGAGGAGATTAAAAATTTGATTTATCCTTCAGGGAAAGGGATTTATATCAAGAGTTTTAAAAATTACAGAACTGGTGCAAAAGAAAAACCTCTGGAAGTTCTTCTCAAGGAAAGGAGGATTTCGCGAAAGTGGCTATGGTTGAGCATTGGGGGATTGATTTCTGCATCTATAGCAGCAACAGGAATGACAATTGCTACTTTTATGGTGAAAAAAGACCTCGATAATCTTTACGATGAGTACAATAAAAAAATGCAAGAGGGTACTATTGACAATGACTACTATAATTGGGCACAAGAAAGACGGAATGATTTGCTTGATAAAGGGGTTCTTTATACGAATGTTCACCTTTCGCTCTGGGTTGTATCAGGCTTTTTTGTTCTGTCTACTGTGACTTTATGTGTTTTTACACTTGGAGAAAGAAAAACTTTAAAAGGCAAAATATCTATTGGTGGTAATCCCAATAGTTTTTTATCATTGAGTGGTAATTTTTAGTTGAATTTTGGCTTGTATTTATGACAGATAAAAAGGAAGAAAAGGTATCTGAAGAAAAATTTATTGGCAGGATTCTCGATTCTCGTTATAGCATTGAAAGACTTATAGAGGTGGGTGGGATGGGCTCTGTGTTTGAGGGTTCCCATATTCGTCTCGGTCGCAAGATAGCGGTTAAGATTCTTCATGAAGAATTAATCGGAGATAAAGTGCAAACTGAAAGGTTCTTGAGGGAGGCAAGAGCTGCAGCTGAGATTCGTCATAGAAATGTCGTGGATGTAATAGACATTGGGAAAACAGAAGAAGGGCTTCCCTATTTTGTAATGGAATTACTTGAAGGTGAATCTTTAAAAGCAAGGATGAAGAGGCTTAAGATAATTCCTACGCTTGAGATATTATGGATAATTCAGGATGTTCTTTCAGCTCTTTCGGTTGCTCATGACGCTGGAATTATTCACAGAGACATGAAACCGGGCAATATTTTTATATGCAAAGAAAAGGATGGGAAAGAAATTGCGAAAATTCTCGATTTTGGTGTTGCAAAATTTAAGTACAGGGATGAGGGTGATGCTGTTCACTCGAAAGAACTTACAACGACAGGCACAATAGTTGGAACCCCTTATTATATGAGTCCTGAACAGGCCATGGGAAAAAGGGGGATGATAGACGGAAGAAGCGATATTTATTCATGCGGACTAATCCTTTACAGGGGGTTAACTGGAAGAAATCCTTTTAGAGGGGAAAATTATAATGAGATAATTTATAATATTTTAACTATTGAGGTGCCTCCTCCTTCATCAATAAATAAAGGTTTAAATCCTGTTGTAGATGAAGTTGTAATGAAGGCTATACAGCGGGAAAAGGAGAAGCGTTATAAAAATTGTCAGGAATTTATCGAATCAATTGAGAAACTGAAGGACCAGATAAGGGAAGAAGAAAATCAAAAAAAAGAGGGAGACAGCACGCAACTTCAAAACAGGCAGGGGGATTGGGATGATAGTTCAAGTTCTTCGGTTATAAAGGTTAATGGATTTGAAGGTAGACTGGATAAGGAAGGTAGACAGAAAGAGGAGGGGGAAATATCAAGAGGAAAATTAATAGGGAGAGAAGAGAACGAGGAGAAATTCAGAAAGAAACATAGTATTTTACCAGTTTATCTTTTAATAGTAGGTGTGTTAATCGTAGTTATCGCTGGAGTATACAAATTTCAGTGGCTTTCTTTTTCAAAGACAAAGAGTAGCAATGCAGATTTAAGAGTTATTTTTCATTCAACTGATTCCTCATCAGATTTTGAAGTGCTTTATGATGATACGAGTGAAATTTTTGAAGATATTGAGGATGGCATCTATGAAAAAGAGGAAATAGAAGATTTGAATGAGGTATTTTATGATTTTGAGCATGAAACAGTTACAACTTCTGAAGAAAAAGGGAAAAAAATAAAAGAAACTCGTAGAAAAAAAAGGAATAAAAAGATATATATGAAACTACCTAAAAATTAGTATGAAAAAAATAATCCATACTGAAGAAATGGCGATAGCATGGATGATTTATATTCCTGTTTTTCTTTCACTATGTGGTTGTATACTTGACCTGACGATTCCATCCCTTTCTGATTATTCGGTCCAGGACACGATTGACCCTCCTTTTGAAGAAGACAATAGCGGGGATTTTTTCGATTCGCATGATATGGAAAACGAAGAGATAGATTGTGGAGATGGATGGTTTTCACTTTCGAATGGACAGATTTCATGGTGTGTTTCATCATTTATCGGAATGGGGAATTGCTGTGAAGCTGCACAGATCTGCACAAACATGGGAGGGATGCCAGGTTTCTGGCCTACTGCGGGACCATACGATGGAGTAGTTCCGTATGATTTTTCATTCATTGAATCAAAACCCTTAATTACTATTGTTTTTTGTTCAATTAGTACCCAACCGTACAGCATGAATTGTATTTTTAACTGCATGGATGAAAATGGAGATAAAATTGAGGGATATGGTGCGGAAGAATTTGACATAAGAAATTGTGATCAGGAAACATGTCAGGATGCCTCAGGTTCATTTTGTACTGGACAGGAATATGGATGTGGAGCTCTTTGCAGATATCACTACTGGTGCTGGAAAAATCCTTGAACCTGAATTCTGCGTGAAATAGCAAGTTTAAAAATTATGTATACTCAAAAATACCTTGATAAAATGCTGTTAAAACAATATACTCATAGGTTCCTAAAAACCCTCGTCGAGGTTTCATTGGGTTAAAAAAATGGGCGTGATAAATCACGCCCCTACAAAAAATGATAGATTTTTGCTACTTTTTAACACGAACAATGCCGCAAATATTATGATATTATTCCCACATGCCAGGTACCGGTTTGTTACAGCAGGGACATTTTCCATCTTTAATGAGATTTTTAACCACACTGAACCCCATTCTTTCAATGAGGAGTTTCCCGCTATAAGGGCAGTATGTATTTTCCCCCCTATGACCTATTACATTTCCAATATAAGGAAAATGCAATCCACATTCCTTTGCAATGTCGTAGCATTTTTCGAGAGTTTTTACTGGTGTTGGTGGCAGATTTGTCATTTTATAAATCGGGTGAAAGCGGGTAAAATGCATCGGAACATCAGGTCCGAGTTCCTGCATGACCCATCTGCATTTTGCCTTAATCTCTTCAGTTGAATCGTTTAGAGTTGGAATAATGAGGTTTATTATCTCAAGCCATACACCACTTTTTTTTATTGTTTTAAGATTTTCAAGTACAGGTTTAAGATGCCCGTTACAAACACTTTTATAGAAACTTTCCTGAAAAGATTTAAAATCAACCCTGTAAGCATCTACCACTTTGAGAAGTTCAAGAAGGGGTTCCTTTTTGATAAAACCGTTACTAACGACACATGCACCAAGTCCTTTGTCTTTTGCAAGCTTTGCACAGTCATACATATACTCGTAAAAGATAGTCGGCTCGTTATAGGTAAATGCAACACTTTTGCTTCCTTCTGCAATAGCTTTTTCTATCAGTGATTGTGGTGAAAGAGTAATGGAGTTAACTTCTTCAGGAGCAGATTGCGATATTTCCCAGTTCTGGCAGAATTTACAGGAAAAGTTGCATCCACTTGTCGCAATACTCATTGTCAAAGTGGAGGGTCTATAATGAAAAAATGGTTTTTTTTCAATGGGGTCGTTGTGCAGGGCGCATGGTTTTGAATAAACAAGTGTGTAGTATTTCCCACCTCTATTTTCTCTTGCTTTACAGTAACCCCTGTCCCCGTCTGAAACCTCGCATCCACGGTTGCACAGGTTACATTTGATTGTTTTTTCTTCGAGAGGTGTCCAGTATCTTGCTGGCACTGCTTCGATGCTTCCGGCAAATACACTTTTTGAAAGGGAGCTTAAAACTCCGCAGGATGTTCCTGCATAAAATAAATTTGATATAAATTTTCTTCTATTCATTTTTTATTATAAATTTAATATAAAATTTGTTTTTCGACAACTCCTTTTAAAAAACATGAAAGGAGAAATTTATTGGGATTTTTTAGAAGAAATATTTTTCCTTCTTATAGCATTATCTGGATAGCAAGGTCATCGCTTTTTCTATATCTTATTGGCATAATAAGTGCGGCTCAAATAACTTTTTTGTCGGAAAAATTCTTTCCTCTTTCAGTAAGTAAACTTGAGAAATCTTTAATTATAACTGTTTTTATCCCATTTATTTTTATTTTTGGCGGAATTTACACAGGAAAGGGTTCAATGATAACAGAGGTTAGAACCTCTAAAAGCAATTCTGTTTCAAAGGTTAGCATTTTTTCTAAATTTGACTGGATTATTGTCGCAATTATAATGTTTGGAATATGGGCGGGTGGTTATTTCCTTGTCGGAAAGCTCTCTTTGAAAAGGGAGATGCACACTCTCATGCTGGATATGGACAGGATGATACCGTTCGACCCATATTTCGTGTGGTTGTATTTAACCATATACCCTGCGTTTTTAGTCCCATTTTTTTATATTGATAAAAAAAGCCTTGTTAAGATGGTAATGCACTCCTATATTACTGTTTTGATTTTAAGTTATTTTGTGTTTTTGCTATATCCTGTTTATTATCCAAGACCACAACTGGTTGAAACAGATTTTTCCACATGGGCTCTTAGTCTGGTTTATAAGGGGGACCCTCAGTGGAATTGTTTTCCATCAACTCATTGCGCCATGGCGCTTATGGCAGCTCTGGTTTTGCTTGAAGCAAATGTTGCACTCGGTATATGGGGTATAATAATAGCTTTGAGTATAGGAATATCAACACTTATTATAAAGCAGCATTATATAGTTGATATATTTGCAGGTTACGGGATTACACTTCTCGTTTATTATCTGTATTTTAAAGAGCGGGTAATTGATATACTTGGCAAGAAGCAGAAAGAGTTAACCAGAAAGTTTGAGATTATGCTTACATCAAAGTTTGAAGATGTGGTAAGAAAGGTGGTGAGAGAAGAATTGAAAAAATATGGTATTGACGAGAATGCACAAAATATCATAGAAAACAAAAAGATAAAAAACAACAACGAGGTTTAAGTATTAACATTTAAAATACGAATGAGTAATCTATTACATAAAATAAATCACCTGTCCGGAATTCGTAGCAGAAGATATGTTTTTGTGGTTATTATTAGCCTCATTGTCCTTGTTGTATCTGCTTATCTTTCGTTTCAAATTAAAGTAAATGGGGATATTTCAAAGCTGGCACCCGAAAATACTCCTTCCGTTAGAACTATAAGAGAAATGGAAAAAAGATTTGGTGCTACCAACACTTTAATGGTTATTTTAGTTTCTCCTGCTGGAGTGGAACTTTCAAAAAAACTCGATAAACTTGCCGAGAGTTTGCGTCTTAGTCCCTATGTAAAGAGAGTTGACTATAGAATGGATACAACCTTTTTCGAGAATCACGGACTTTATTTTTTAACAGAAAAAGAACTGCTGGATTTAAAGGAAGATATTCAAAAAAGGATAAAAGAAGAAACAGCGAAATCCAATCCTTTCTATGTGGACCTTGAAGATGAGGAAAAGAAGTCTGATGTCAAGGCTGAACCAATAGATTCATCAAAAGTGGCTGGTCGGTTCGAAGGGGCAGATTATGTGAAAAATGGTTATTTCAGAAAGAGTGTTGATGGGGGCAGGAAGGAAGCGTGGGGTCTTATCGTGACTCCTAAAAAGGGGAGTGCAGATATGACTTATGCCGAATCCCTCGTCAGGGATGTTAAGGAAAGGATCAGAGAATCAAATATGGGGAAGAATGTGGAGGTGTATCTCAGTGGAAGATATAATTACCTTGCCAGAGAGGCAGAACAGGTTTTTTCTGATTTAAGAGTAATCTCTGTTGTTTCAACTGTGGCAGTTTTGTTTGCTGTTTTTTTATTTTTCCCTAATATATTTTCAATTTTACTTATATTCATCCCTCTTATTTTAGGGCTATCTATTGATTTTGCCATAGTCAAATTAGGTATCGGTGAACTTAACATGGTTACTTCCGGTACATTTTCTATTCTTTTTGGGATAGGTGTCGCCTACGGAGTCCATGTTTACGCGAGATTTCGTGAAGAGAAAAAATTGGGTCATTCTTACCAGGATGCGATGGAAACGAGCATCCTTGAATCGGGTGGAGCGATTTTCGGCTCTGCGTCTACCACGGCAGTTGCTTTTCTCTCCCTTGCAGTTGCAAGATATCGTGGATTTTCCCATCTTGGAATAATAACAGGATTGGGCGTGGTTTTTTCATTTCTAACAGCAATGATAGTTACCCCTGCAATAGGAAAACTTCTTGACAGGTGGGACCTGCTGCGAAAACACAGGGTAAAAGGAACAGTTGGCGAAGATATAATTAAGGGATGGGGTGAACCTCAACCATATGCCCTTTCAATAGTTATAATTAGTTTCATTGTAACTCTACTTTCTATTTATTCCATAAGTAAACTCGGGTATGAAATGGATTATAATAAACTCACTATAGAAGACCCCGAAAGAGAAAAGGCAAGGATGTATGAAAACGCTCTTTTTGGAATGAGTGGAGAACCTGTTGTTACATATGCTGAAAACGAAAATGAACTGTGGCTTCTTTTAAAATACCTTGATAATCTTAAGAAGGGAAAGGGGAAGGAAATTATTGAAAAGGTTGTATCGATAGGTTCTCTTATTCCTGAAAAACAAAAAGAAAAACAGGAAATAATTAAAGAAATAAAGAAAATCATTTATGACAAAAAACTCGATTTAGCAGAAGGAAAAGAAAAGGAATCAATTGATAAATTGCGAAGATTGACCGGTGCTACTCCTTTTTCGATTAATGATATTCCTCAGGATGTAAAATCGAGGTTTGTAGGTGAAGATGGGGGAATGCTTGTTTATATTTACCCCAAAAAGGACCTTACAAATCTTTCGGAAGCAATGAAAATGGGGAAGATAGTTACTGAAATGGAAATTGGCGGGAGAAAGATTTCGGCGGCAAATACTACGATTATTTTTGCTTCAATGCAGAATTTAATGTTAGAGGATGCCCCATGGGTAATATCTCTTGCTTTCATTATGGTACTTATTTTTGTTTTTTTAACATTCAAATCAGTGAGACACAGCATTCTTGCCATTGTTCCTTTAGTTATAGGTATTACCTGGATGCTTGCTTTCATGAAAATAACGAATCAGAAAATGAATTTTTTTAATATAGTAGCGATACCTGCGGTTATTGGAATAGGAGTTGATAATGGAGTTCACATTGTTTACAGGTACAGGACAGAGGGGTTAGCAAGCCTAAAACGTATTGTAAGAAATTTAGGTAGAACTCTTCTCTCTGCGACTCTTACTACTGTTCTTGGTTTTTGTGCTTTGTTATTTGCAAAACACCCCGGAGTAAAAACTCTTGGTGCTGCGGCTGCAAGCGGACTTTTTACCACATTTCTATCAGCGGTTTTTTTACTACCATCTTTGATTTATATTTTAGAAAGAATAAAAGTTCGCAAGTATTTGCATACCTCGAAAAAATTTAAGATATGGTCACTTGCATTTGACCCTGTAACGGAAAAAATTTCTATGGGGTTAAGGGAAAAAAATATACCTTATACACTTATCACCCTTGACGAAATCCCTTATCAGGAGAGGAAAAAGGCTGTAGCGAGATTAAGGGAGAAACTGGGGCAAGAAATGTTTTTACCTGTGATAGAAAAAAATGGGAAATTTTTAAGTGCTGGAAAGTTTGGTATGAAAGCAAACGCTGAGTCAGTTGGAAAATTTTTTGAGGTTTAATAAAAGTTGTCTGGAAATCCATTTTTTGTAGCATTTAGCCATATTTTCAACTCAAAGAAAGTAAGGTTCGACTTTGGTCAATATTATTCCGAGAGCAAAACAGTATCATTGTTAAAAAAGGTGGTTGGTTACAAATTTGGATGGGTAAATTTCATAATTACAATGATGTGTTTGTTTTTTTACTGGCGTTCCCTTTCACTAGGGATTTATTCATTGAATTTTTTCACTGTTCTGGGGATTATCATTTCTATCGCCGGAATAAATGCGACTGTTATTTCCGCTAATATTTTGTTTAGTAAAATTCGGTACTTATGGTGCACTTTTTCAATTATTTTAATATTCTTTTATGGTGCACTTCATTCTTATAAACTCGAAACGAAAACAAGTCTGGATTATTCTACTTTGAGGGATAACATATCCCTTATTATTTATCCTGAATCAATATCTTTTATTGTTGGATTTATAGGTGCTTCAAAAATTGCCATATTGTTATCCTTTATTTTAATACTTATCATAATGGAAATTAAGGGGAAATATTTATCCCGCCAGAAACAGCCATTACCTTTGATGCCGAAATTTTTTAGTTCTGTTTTGATATACACCGCTTTGATTCTATCACCTGTTTCTTATATGGAAGAAGGGTTTGCATTTTTTAAGTCTTTAAAAAATTATTATTCGATACCAGTTTCGGTTAATAAACTATCTTCAAAAAAATCTTTTATTTCACTTCCTTCAATTTCAGGTGAATTTTCAGCCAGTAAACCCGATATTTTTTTACTTCTTCTTGAATCATTCAATGCCAATTTTGTCGAATCTCGCACCCCTGACGGGAGAGAATATACGCCTTTTTTCAATAGTTTAATACGACAGGGACTATATGTAGAACATTTTTATGGTAATTCGATGCAAACAGCCAAGGGGCAGTTTGCCACTCTTTTTTCAGTTGTACCAAGTATAAAGGGGAAAGTATTTGTGCATTTTTCAGATAGAAAGTTTCGTGGATTGGCATCCATACTCAAAGATAATGGATATAGAACTATTTTTTTTCAGGCGAATAAAAATCTCGATTTTGATAATACGCGAAATTTTCTTTCAAGAAATGGTTTTGAAATTGTTGAGACTGTAGCTTCTTGCAAGAGAAAAGGGGATGAAAAGTATATGTGGGGTTGGGGAATGGAGGATGATGTTTTTTACAGAAGGTTTTTTGAATATCTTGATTCAATAAAAAAGAATGATGATGAAGGGAAAAGACCTCTTTTTATTACGCTTGCTACTGTAATGAATCATCCTCCATTCAATATGGTTCCTCTGTCAAGAAGATTACTCTATTTATCTCCGAAGACGAGAGAGGAATATTATGCTAACTCTGTAAGATTGATGGACGAATATCTGAAGGTTTTTTTTGATGAACTGCGGAGCAGAAATCGGTTTGATGATGCAATAATTATAATTACAGGAGACCATAGCTACCCGGTTGGGGAGCATGGTTATTATGGAAGTGAAGAGAGTTTTTATAGCGAATTTTTCAGGACTCCCTTTTTACTGATATGGAAAGAAAAGATTAAACCTGCACGAATTTCTGATGCGGCATACTCCCAGATGGATATAGGACCAACAATTCTTCACCTGACAGGTTTAATATCTGAAAAAAACCATTTTCAGGGTGTTTCTATTTTTGATTCTATGAATAAAATACATCCAGTTTATCTAATTCAACCGTATAGCGGAAGGTATCTTTCGGTTGTTTTTTTCCCTTACAAATATACTCTGCATGTATCAAGTAATCGTGAATATTTATTCGATATTCTAAAAGACCCTCGAGAAAGGAGGAATTTAATCAGGGGGAAAGAATATTTTTCAATTTTAACTGAAATGAGAGAAAGAGTAAAATTTATTTTTGAAAATCAAATCAATATTGAAAAAAATAGTATATGGCGAGAATAAAAATTTGATATAAATTTATGTAATAAATGTTGTTATAGTCCGTCCAATAAAAATAAACAGAGAGTAAATGGAGAGCAGCAGAAATGGAAAATATTATAGACGCCACTTATAAAAAGAAATTTTTATTGATTGCACTCACACTGATTGTCTTGCTGATTGTGGATAAAAGAATTTCCAGAGCAGAGGAGAAAAGTTCCGTTTGCAGGGAGGGGTTTAAAAGAACGCAGGAGCGAATATGGCAGGGAATTGAAATTTTTTACGAAAGTTGTGAAAAGCCTCTGTATAAAGCATTTGTTGCAAAAATAGAAATTAAAGGTGTGGATTATGAATTGATAACAACTCCTTCAAAACTGATATACAGTGAACTCAGCACATTTGCTACTTCAACAAATTGTATTATTGCCACTAATGGTGGATTTTTTGGACCTGAACATGGTGGATGGTTCATGAGTTTCGGGAAGGAAACGGGGAAATTCATTGATGACGAAAACACATCAGTTGTCGCTTTCGGTAAGAATGTGGATGGTAATATAAAAGTTGAGATATTTCCCCCTGAACATGTAATGCCAAAAGGTGGTGGGGCACCTGATTGGATTTTTCACGGTGTTACGGGAATGCCACTTCTTGTAAAAGAAGGGAAAATAAATACTATTTATCCACCAGATGACCTCGTAAAATTCAAAAAGGGTGAAGGCGATGCAAGTACTTTGAATTCATTATGGGTAACGAGGCATCCAAGAACAGCAATAGGTATTTCAAAGGATAATTCATGGATGCTTCTTGCTGTCGTAGATGGCAGGCAGAAGGACTGGAGCAGGGGGATGAAAATAGATGAACTTTCACACCTAATTTATGATTATGGAGTTTGGAATGCTCTGAATCTCGATGGAGGGTGTTCTTCTGCCATGTGGGTTTCAACAAAAAATGCGGTAATAAATTCGCAATGCATTCAGCATGGAAAAGTCAGAAAAACCGCAGGTCATATTGGCGTTGTTCCATTGAAGAAGAAAGTTTCAAAGTTGTCAAAATTGCTTTCAATTCTTTTCCCATCACATTTCTCTATCAGGATTTAATTCTATAATTCCTCTTTTTTGTGCATAATATTCGAAGATGCCGGGGCATTTTGGATATAATTTGCATTCTTTACAGGTTTCAGGTTTTACCTGGAATCTGTTAATTGGTAGGGCTTTAAATGTTTCTTCAAGGATATGAATTTCCTCTCTGATTCCTGTGCATTCAATAAAATTCCTGCAAAAACATAGAGGTATTCCTTCAACTGTTACCTTATGTTTTTCAGGAAATTTTGAAAGTGTATCTGAAAGTATTTTCGAAATATCCGTGTAATATGGAGTTAGTTTTTCAAAGTTGCGAATAGCTTCACCGGAGGGTTCCACAATATTCAGAACCATGGTATCAACATCGAAAGAGGAAAGAAATTCGAGAATTTGAGAAATATAAATAACATTTTTTTTTGTTAAAACAGTGCTCGTTATAAGTTTAATTTCATATTTGCTTTTTCTTTCATAAATATTTTTTAATCCTTCTACCGTCTGGTTAAAACTCCCTTTAGTTCTTGTTAACCCCTCGTGCATTTTAGCATTTGACCCGTGAATTGAGATTGTGATTTCGGTTAAACCTGCTCGAAGAAGCATGTCGCAGTATGAGGGATAACATAGTCTCCTTCCATTTGTAACCAATCCAATTGATGAAAATCCTGCTTTTTTAGCCATTGCAATGAATAGTGGAAGGTGCGGATGTAGAGTTGGTTCACCACAGGTAAAAAGAACTTCTTTTATTCCTTTACTTTGCTCAAGAAGAGATTCAACTTCCTTAATTGTTACATTTCTTCTTTTTGGTCTATCATCGAGGCAAAAAATGCAATTGTTGTTGCAATATTTGCTAACTTTGATGTGGAGTCTTTTCCTGATGTTATTCATTCCCATTTTTTTGTAGCGTTTTTTAAGGAGTTTATGCTTTTTAGTTCTGAGGTTCCATAAGTTTCTGCATAACTTCGCCATATTCCTTCACAGATATTTGAAATTTTGCATTTCGCACAGACACTGGATTTAATTTTCAAAGCATTGGTTTTCCTTTCTTTCCAGTTAAATCTCTGGGCTTCAATGGATGCATCGTCTGGCGAAAGGAAAACAGCACAGGATGTATCAAGGTCCCTCATTTCTCCTATATAAAAAGAAGAAAGCCTTGCGCTAACTAAAATTTCCGTTGGGTAAATGCAAAGTGGTATATCTCCAAAACTCAAATCAATGTGTAATATTTTTTCGTTTGCTAATATTGTAAGAAGAATTTGTTTTGAAATGTCCGATAGTCTGGGAGTAAGTTCTTTTGCTTTCTCCATACACGAATCGGTCCTTATGAGGTTAAACCTTATGTCAGTAATTCCGATTTTTTTGAAAAAGGCGCAGAATGCTGGCATCTTATCAAAATTATAAGAAGTAAGAACTGCATTTAAAGAAAGATTATCCCTGAGTTTCCCATCCCTTTTTATTTTAACTAAATTTTTTATTGCTTTAAATTTTTTTTCAAAATTGCCATTTCTTCCCGAGAGATAATCCTCAATTTCTGGTTTATGGCCATGAATGGATATCCCTATTCGGGTTACCCCTGCATCTATTAATCTTTCTGTGAATTGTAAATCTGACAATTTAAGCCCATTAGTTGCAAGTGCTATTCTTTCAAATCCTAATTTTTTAGCGTATTCAACAATTTCTATTATTCGGGGATGAGCAGTTGGTTCTCCACCCAATAATCCAAGTGAAGTTATTCCTGAGCCTCTTGCATTTTCCATTTCTTCTATTGCTCTTTTTAGTGGGAGCCATTTACGGGCAGATTTTGGAGAATTCCTGTCAAGGCAAAATATACAGCGATTATTACAGACCTTCCCTAAGTTTAATTCAAGATTTTTTCTATTTTCCGAATTTTTTATTTGAACCTTATTCACTTTACATAATTTTACTAAAATTTAAGGTTTATTCAAACTGAAAGCTATTATTTTAATTTTTCAAAACCAGAGGATTATAAAAGATGGTGGAAGTATTTTATAAAACAAGACTATTTAAAACTTTAATTTACCCCTTTTTGAATTTTGAATTATTCCTTTCTGTGAAGATACAAGTTCAAGGGTGCATTTTCGTTTCTGGGGGTCCTTCGACGATTATTACGGAAAAGTATTCGCTTATTTTTCGACGGCACTCCCCAGGATAATAAATGTACCCCAAGTGTAAAAAATGCTTGAAAAAATTAAAGTAGATTTTTTATTATTTAAATACGATAAAAGAATAGTTCAATTCGAGATATAATAAAATTATGGATTTGAAAATTAAAATTCGGTAAAATAATAAGTCCTTTGGATAGTTTAAAATTAGACGAAGGAAGTGCGAAATGATAAAGTCAGTCAAGGATAGAGAATTCTGGCTTTTCAGCCAGAGCTGGTATATACGAAATACTTTGTCTATACTCCCAATTCAGGATAAAAAACTAAGAAATTCGTCTATGAACAAGTTAGGCGTAATCGCTAAAACGAGGTGGTAATATGGCAACAAGAAGAGAAAAAATTATAGGAAAGGCAATAGAGATAATCAAATCAAATCCTAATGGTATTCGTTATTCTAACCTTGTGAGAAAGATACATGAGGAGTATTCAGAGATCCCCATTAATACTATTCATGGGACCGTTTGGAATTTAGAAACTCGAGTGCAAAACGAGGTATACAAACCTGCACGAGGACTTTTTCGTCATGTCTTATTTAGAGAGAAAGAGATAACCGAGCAAGAGCAGAAGCCTTCACCAGAAGTTGAAGAGATTAAAGAGGTGGATTTTTACGAGCCTTTCGCACGCTGGCTTGTTGATGAATTAGAAGAATGCACAAAAGCTATACCATTAGGAGGAAATAGATTTAAGGATAAATGGGGAACACCGGATGTAATAGGAAAACGAGAACCCCGCAGAAGTGACATTGTTAAAGCACCTACCGAAATAGTTTCGGCAGAAATAAAAGCAGATACGAGAGATTTAATTACAGCATTTGGACAATCGTGTTCATATAAACTATTTAGTCACAAATCTTACTTAGTGGTTCCTAAAAGTTCTCCTGAAAGTGATATTTCAAAACTTGATGCCTTGTGTTTAATTTTCGGGATAGGATTAGTTCTATTTGACAATACCAATCCTAGTGACCCGAAATTTGAAATTAGAGTCCGACCGATCAGACATGAACCTGATATGTTTTATGTAAACAATTATATGAGAATGGTAGAAAAGGAGTTATTTACAGAATAATGATATGGAGCAACTACGCCTAACAGCGGATAAAAGGGAAATCAGAGATTTCGCCCAAATCCCGACAAGTCGGGACTTCTTTTATCCGCAAACCGTTAGGCGAAAACGCTTCGGGTGGGCTTTAGAAAGTTTTATAATTTGGTAATAAAATCGATGATTAAGAAAGTAATAAAATGGACAAGAAGAAAAAAAATCTAAAAATTAAATGGCAACGATTGATATTTGAGGGGGAAACATGTCCAAGATGTGGACAAACAGAAAAAGAACTTGATAAGGCAATTTCCACTCTCAAACAATCCCTCGCTCCATTGGGAATTGAAATCGTGTTAGAAAAGGAAGAACTTTCTGTTTCAGAGTTCGAAAAAGACCCTTTACAGTCAAATCGAATATGGATTAACAACCGTCCGATAGAAGATTACTTTGAAGGAAAGGTTGGCCAAAGTCCTTGTTGTGATGTTTGTGGACCTCACGAGTGCAGAACTGTCAAAATAGAAGGACAGATATATGAAACAATTCCGTCCCAGATAATCATAAAAGCTGGACTTGCTGCTGCTTCACAATTGGTCAGTGTAAGAAAGCAGGAATCCTGCTGTGGAGGAGGTGATGATTAAAGCCCGCCCTTTGCGACTCTCCCTCGCTTCGCTCGGTCGGTACTTTCGTTCTCGTCTAACAACGGATAAAAGGCTTTGCTATGATCGTCCCAAATTGCCTTTGGCAACTTCTTTTATCCGCATCCCGATAAGTGAAATACCCAAGTCCGCGTTTAAAAAATCAGAGGTGAAACCATGAAACAAACAAAGCTCGATTTAGTGAAGGAGTATAAATCATACTATACAGCAAAGACTAGCCCTGAGATCGTGGAGATTGAGGAAGGAAAATTCCTAACAATAGAAGGAAAAGGCGCTCCCGGTGGGGATGAATTTCAGGCTAAGGTTGGTGCTCTATACTCTCTTGCCTATGGTATCAAAATGCTGATGAAAAAAGAGGGGAAAGATTTTTCCGTTACAAAATTAGAGGGTCTCTGGTGGGTAGACTCTGATAAACCATATACAGAAGTTCCTCGTGAAGAATGGAGATGGAAACTTCTCATCCGCCAACCAGAATCTGTTACCTCTGAGATAGTTGAGAAAGCGAGGCAGGAAGTTATAAAGAAGAAAAAGATAGATTTGGTAAACGAAGTTAAGTTTGAAAAAATGAAAGAAGGAAAATGTGTTCAGATTTTGCATATTGGTCCGTATTCTACTGAACCTCGATCATTGGCAAAAATGGAAAAACTGATAAAAGAAAAGAATCTTGTGAAAAACGGACTTCACCATGAAATCTATTTAGTTAGTGCTGGTCGTTCAGGAAAGGTTCCTGAGGAGAAATGGAGAACGATTTTGAGACAGCCTGTCAAAATGAAAAAATGAGATTTATGAATAAGAAAATGCAAGTCGGCAAGATTATTGAGAAATTAAAATCCTTATCAAACCCCAAGGCAATAGAA
>Ga0078972_1001226_pt1 | contig 98582 bp, 85 predicted proteins | sample YelNatPaOPGAMG01_FD_67568 | JGI IMG/M metagenome (GOLD analysis project Ga0078972, IMG submission 67568) | Hot spring thermophilic microbial communities from Obsidian Pool, Yellowstone National Park, USA - OP-RAMG-01 (SPADES assembly) (version 2) | ecosystem: Environmental > Aquatic > Thermal... | reverse complement strand
CTCTTATTATTTATGTAGTTTATATGTATGTATAATATATACGTATTATACATATATTATACATATATAATATATACTAAGGGGTTTTAACCTAACATTTTAAAAACAAATCTTTTTATCTCTGTTTTTTATTTACGTTTTTTTCCTTTTATAAAAACAGCAGAGCGTGTTCGCATGTTCTTGTCTTATTTTGAATCTCTACGTATCCTTCTAAACTAAATTCTACACGAAGCAAAAAACCTAAGGATTCACTTAGAAAGTGAGACAAAAAAGAGAGGATAGAATTGATATGGTCCTGGCCTGCACCGACTTATGGCACAACCTATTAACCTCTACTCAACTTAATTCTGTCCCACACCGCAATTAAAGCACCCTGATATCAGTTATAAAAGATATTAGGTTACCACCAGTAACTAAGTTACGGTGGGTAACTTATTAAAACTTTTCGTTTATACAAATAATTATGTACTTTGATCCGACTCCAAAAAAAAATCGTGCAGACATGTTTGGTTTTGAAAGTGAGTATAAAATGCTTAAAGAGGCACTGTATGAAAAAGAGCGGCTAATTGTAATAAAGGGACTAAGGAGAACTGGTAAGACAAGTCTTATGAATGTTGTTTACAAAGAATTGGACCAGCCAAAAATATTTATTGATATGAGAGAGTTAACACCATTAACCCAAGAAAATTTTGCAAAGCATTTTTATCTTTCGATTAATGAAGCAATGAATCAAGTAGATTACCTTAGAGTAATATTGGGAAAAATAAAATCTATTGATGTAGGTATAAAGATAAGTATAAGGAGTGAAGAGAGTACCATCTCAATTTTGTTAAAAATGATAAATGAAGAACTGAAAAAGAGAAGAAAAAAGATGGTAATTTTTGTTGATGAGGCACAGCTTGCAAAGCAGATACAAGCAGATAATCTGTTTGCTTTTATTTATGATTACTTGGAAAATATAAAAATAGTCTTCGCAGGTTCAGAAGTAGGAATCCTGGATAAGATGCTGAATGAAGAGAAAAGCGCGTTGTTTGGAAGGCCATATTTAGAAATAGAAATATCACCAGTATCTAATGAAAAAGCAATGCAATTTTTAACAGCCGGGTTTAAAGAGACTGGTTATAGTGTAACCACCGATGATTTGGAAAAAATAATCAAAAAAACAGATGGTGTGATGGGATGGCTTACATTGGCGGGTTATTATGTATCTAAATACCGAAATTTGGAAAAGGGATTGAAGAAAACAGAAGAAATCGCAAGAAGCATAATCTTATCAGAACTAGATCGTTTCTTTGAAAATAGAAAAGAAGCAAGGGCGCGCTATATGCTTATATTAAAGCTGCTTGCAAAGCAATCGCTTACTTGGGCAGAGTTAAAAAGAGGGCTCGAAGCAAAAGTTGGAAAAATATCTAATAATCGTTTCACCAATTATTTATCTACACTAGAAGATTATGGGTTTATAACCAAAAAAGAAAGACAATATTTAATCACAGATAATCTTTTAGCTTATGCTATTAGTAGTTAATACAAGCCTCGAGGTATGTTTTTATGAAAAAATTGCTCTTGATGTTGTTGCTGCTCGGATTGGTTTTTTCTGATATCGGGCCTGCGCCGGCGAAGCCCTCGATTACACTGCACTTTTTGCTTTTTGGCAAAGAATACACCGGCCCGATCTCGGTAGTCTATTTCTGCGGCAATTCGACACGCGAAGAAAGCAGTGCTAACCCAGTAGAGCAAACAATGGTTAACTTTACCTGCAATAAAGGCGTGTGCACCAATGAAGATTGGTTTTACAAATTAAACCCATGCTTCTATCCAAAAAGCGGTCATTTTGAAATTCGTATGGGCGATAGCGATGCGATTATCCGCGTAGACCAAAAAAAGCCGATCGACAAAGGCGGCTCGTATGAATTCACCATTGACCTTAACGAACAATCAATAAAAGAATATAAGTATTGCGCTTTTTCCTCGCTTTTGATCCTAGCCACGATCTTGCTGTTCGTTTATAGGCGATATTGATCATATGGATTTCTTTTCCGCAGCTTTTTTTACTGTTCTAATCGAGAGCGCTGTCGTAATAATGCTTCTAAAAAAAGAAAACCTTTTTCTTGCTTTGCGCGCGGTTATCTATGCCAATATTTTGTCTCTGCCGCTTGTCTGGTTTTTTTTCCTTCTTTTTCGTGGTCTTATGGTTTGCAGATTTTTTCTTCTGAGCTTTTTGCGCTTTTTTCCGAGGCTTTTGTCTATGCTATTTTTTTAAAAAAGTCCTTGACAAACGGGTTTTTAATTAACCTTGCGGCAAACGCGACTTCTTTCGCCCTTTTTTGGCTTACTGTTTAGTTTTTTCGCCGTTATTTGACTACTTTTACTTCCCAAATGTATTTGTTTGTCATCGGCCGTTGTTCTATCTTGGCTATGAGACCGTACTGTTTTAGATACTCGTTTATTTTTTGTTGAGCACCGTCTTTGACCTCGTCATCGTTCATCCAGGAACACGACGTTTTTTTAACTATGCAATCAAGCACTATCTTTGCGTCTAGATCAGATATTCCACATTTGAGCAAATCGTTATATATCTCCATCTTGTCCATAAAACCATCTCAATTAATCAAGCATAATTCTTTTTCTACTATATTTTTTGCGATCTTGCTTATCGCATTATTCACAATTTTATTTAATGCTTCGCGTTCGCGATTTTTTACAAAATAATACGTGGCTAATCTCGCCAATTCGTCGTCATCGCTTCCAGTTGCAATCTCCAGCAAAAGATCTGACGCGTTTTTTTCTCTTAGGTACCCAACCACTTTTTTGAATGCTTCCCTCTCGGTTATCGAGATCTTACAAAAATCTTCTTTTTTTATAAACGGTAATAACTCATCCAAGATCGAGCAAACCTGCGCTTTTATTTTTCCATATACTTCTGCCTGTCTTCTATCGTTTTCGTCTTTGCTTTGACTTAGGATAAGCAGGTTGATATCAACCGTGCGCAATAGTTCGCCGCAGCCTTTTATCACTTTTTTGTTTTCAGTTGAAGCGAGCATGCTTATGTACTGTTCAACTTCTGGTTTTTGCATAATCTTTTCTGCATCTATTCTTCCTAAGGCCTTTTGAGTAATCTCTTTATTCCTGTCGTTATCAATCGCTCTCCTATTCATTTTTGTGTTGGGTGTGTTGCCCATCTTTTCCACCTTTTTTGGGAGGTAAAATAAGATTGCGCGATTTATTTTAAAATGTTTGCTGGTTCGCGCGCAGATCCATCCTCTTGAGCGGCAGCGTTTGGATAATAATTTAAATATATTCATTTAATGAATTATTCGATTGGTGAATACTATGAAGTTTATAGATAGGGAATCCGAGCTTAGGGAGCTGATTGAACTAGGCAGACTCTCGAAAAAGAAGATGTTTGTTGTTGCTATCTATGGGCTTAGGCGTGTTGGCAAGACGCGCTTGCTGCTCGAATTTATCAAGGACAATGGTTTGTATTTTTTTGTAAATAAAAATAAGACTTCTCCAAGCCTTCTTTATGAATATCAACAAATATTAAAGGAGGCCAAGATACTTGGCGAGCTAGAAACGGTTGACTCATGGGATAAGTTTATCGAAGTTCTGATGGCAAGACCAACTCCGCCAATCGTTTTCGATGAATTCCAAAATTTTAGTCTTGTAGAACCAGCCGTATTTGGCATAATGCAAAAGAACATTGATTTGAACGAAAACAAGCCCGGTTTGATAATTCTCTCAGGTTCGTTAATCGGTTTGATGAAGAATCTCTTCAAAAATTCAAAGGAGCCACTTTATGGGAGGATAAAAAAAGGCATCAAGTTAGAGCCGCTTACCCTAAAATCCTGTCTTCAGGTAGGCAAAGAGCTAAAATTAAACAAAGAGGATTTAGTGAAATTGTATATGCTGTTTGGAGGTTATCCAAAATACTATGTGCTTGTCGAAGATTTTGGTTTATACGGTAAAAAGGCAGAAGATATAATCGATGCCTTGTTTTTTGCTAAGGATGCGCCGCTTGAAGATGAAGTTCATAATATTCTTTCGCAAGAATTCGGCGCAAGGAGTGGTATCTACTATTCCATACTTGAAGCCATTGCAAATGGCAACAATACATTGTCAGCTATTGCTGGTTATCTAAATACACAGAGCACGTCTATAACTCGTCAGTTAAACGAGCTTAAGGATCTTTTCGAGTTGATCGAGCTTGAAATGCCCTATCGCGGAAAACGTGGGGTTTATAGGATAAAACACCCATTAATGCACTTTTGGTTTTCACAGATTTACAAAAATTTTTCCAGTTATACCTCCAGAAAACCAGATTTCATAAATGCTCTAAAAAACAACATGAACAGTTTCTACGGCAGGTGTTTTGAAACCGTGGCGAGGGAATTTTTGATTTCTGAGTTAAACCTATTCGAGGCGAAGCGGCAGTGGGGCAAGATCGCCGCGGCCAAAAACAAAGATGGGGATGGTGTTTACGAAATCGATATGATAGGTAGAAACGATAAATACTGGTTTGCATTTGAATTTAAATGGGAAGAGCTCGATTATACAGATGCTAAGAAGATATTACGCGATTTGGAAGCTAAAATAAAATACGTGCCGCATCTGCCGGGAAATATAAGATTAGGCATAATGGCAAAGAAGATCAAAGAAAAGAAAAAACTTAAATCTGACGGCTATCTTGCTTACGACCTTGATGATTTATGAAAAAAATCCAAAAGATTTATAACTTGGAATAGATAATCTTTTCTCATGCTCATTCGTTCACCAATAGTCTGCGTGCTTGGTCATGTCGATCACGGCAAGACTTCCATTCTTGATTCCATAAGAGGTTCGAGGGTGGCCGCAAAGGAAGCCGGCGGCATAACCCAAATGATAGGCGCGAGTTATATAACAAAAAAAGACATAGAGGCATTGGCCGCAGACCTGGAAGGCAAATTGAGTTTCAACCTAAAAATCCCGGGCTTGCTTTTCATAGATACGCCGGGCCACGAGGCATTTACAAATATGCGCGACCGGGGAGGAAGCATAGCCGACATTGCAATATTGGTTGTGGATATTGCTCAGGGCTTTCAGCCCCAAACAGTGGAAAGTCTGAAGATATTGAAGCAGTACAAGACACCTTTTGTTGTGGCAGCGAACAAGATAGACCTTATAACCGGATGGAAAGAACAAGGCACTCGCTCTTTTCTCAATTCAATTTCAAAACAACCGCCTCACGTTGTGCAGAGATTCGAAGAAAAAATCTACTCTCTGATGGGAAAACTTTCTGAGTACGGTTTTGATTGCGAGCGTTTTGATCGAGTAAGCGATTTCAGGAAGCAAGTGGCGATAATACCTGTGAGCGCAAAAACAAAAGAAGGCTTGAGCGAGCTTCTGATGTTGATCGCAGGTCTCAGCCAAAAATTTCTTGAAAACAAGCTCGAGATAAACGAAAACGGAGCCGGAAAGGGAAGCATAATCGAGGTAAAGGAGGAGAAAGGGCTTGGCCCGGTGATCGATGTAATACTATACGATGGTGTTTTCAAAAAAGGCGACGAGGTAGTTTTCTTGACCGTCAATGGTGTCAAGACCACGAAGATAAGGGGGATTTTTGTTCCGAACATAAAGGGCGGCAAGGAAAAATACGAGCAACTGGATTTGATCGCGGCCGCGGCTGGCGTAAGGTTATTGGCGCCCGGCGTTGAGGAAGCGATAGCAGGTTCCCCGATAGAGACTGTTGGCGCGCAAAAAGACGAGATAAAAAAATTCGAGAATCTGTACAAGGAAATGCTATTCACAAAAAGCGACACGGGCGTTGTTGTCAAGACCGACAGTTTGGGTTCTCTCGAGGCCCTTATGAGGTTGTTAAAAGATGCGGGCATACCAGTCAAGTCTGCCGGCATAGGAAAAATAACAAAAAAAGATGTTTTGGAGGCACAGGTCGTCGCTTCTGAAAACAGGTACTTGGGCGCCGTCTTGGGTTTTAATGTTTATGCGATGGAAGACGCGCAACAAGAAGCGCAAAACAAAAAAATCCCGATAATAATAAGCGACATAATATACAAGACATTGGAGAATTATCAGGAATGGGTCGCAAGCGCCAAGGAGGAGAGCAAAAAGAGCGCGTGGGCGAAGTTGCCCTGGCCAGCCGAGGTAATAATACTTCCCGGTTGCTGTTTCAGGATGTGCAAACCTGCCATATTCGGCGTGAAGGTTTTGCGCGGTTCCTTGAAGTCAGGCGTGAGGTTGATGAACAAGAACGGCGATGTCGTCGGCGAATTAAGAGAGATGCAGCACGAGAAGAAAAAAATAGAGAAGGCAGAACGCGGAAGCGAGATTGCGCTTTCCTGCGACTCGCTCGTTTTGGGAAAAGACGCAAAGGAAAACGATATCCTCTACACTTACATGACAAAAGACGAGCTTGACGCTTGGTCAAAAAATATCAACGAGTTAAACAGCGAGGAACGAGAATTGCTTGAGGAGATAAGAAAGATAATAACAAAGGCAGTGTGGTGATTATGGGAGGGGCAGAGCTTCTGACAAACAAATACGCGCCGAAAAAAATCGAAGAGATAATCGGAAACGACGAATCCCGCGAATACGTGAAGAGATGGATGCTGAATTGGTTGGCAAAAAACAAGAGAAGGCCTCTTCTGATTTTCGGACCGCCGGGTGTTGGCAAGACGTGCACTGCTTATGCTCTCGCCGCGCAATACGATCTTGAAATAATGGAGTTCGGTTCGAGCGAACTGAGGAACAAGGAACGGGTGGAACAAGTAGTTGGCGTTGCTGCAGACACCGGTACTTTGTCCGGCAGGATGCGAATGATACTGATAGACGATGTCGATATATTCATAGGCAAAAAAGACACCGGCGGACTTGGCGCAGTCGTGAAGATAATAAAGGAAGCGAACTGTCCGATCATTCTCACAGCGACTGACATATGGGACAAGAAACTCGCGCCTATAAGGTTGGAGTGCGATCGCGTGGAGTACAAAAAGGTGAGCCGGGCATCGATAAAAAAATTCCTTGCCGAGATCGCAAAAAAAGAGAAGATCGATATCGATGAAAAAAAGATTTCAGAGATCGCTGAAAATTCAGGCGGCGATGTGCGCTCCGCTTTGATAGATCTGCAGGCGATGAGGCCGAGCATGAGGGAAAGGGAAGAAGACATATTCTGGAGAGTAAGAACGATCTTCAAGTCGACAACCTACACAGAGGCGAAAGAGGCGCTTAAGGGAGATGTCGATTACGAGTTGCTCAATCTTTGGATAGAGGAAAACATACCTGAGGAATACGAGCGAAGCGGTGATTTGCTGCGAGCGTTTTTTTGGCTTTCGCGTTCGGACGTATTTTTCGGCCGCACTGGCAACGGCAGTTGGGTGATGCTAAAATACGCCTTGGACCTTATGAGCGCGGGCGTTGCGCTTGCAAAATCAGAGCCATACAGAAAATTCACGAAATATCAATTCCCCTCGTATTTGAGAAAAATGGGTGAAAGCGTTGCGAGAAGAGCGCTCATAAAGGCAGTGGGCAAAAAGATCGGAAGTGTTACACACACGAACGCGAACGAGGCTAGATCGTACTTCGGATTACTGGCAGGATTAAAGCCAGAATTGCTAAAAGAGTTTTACGATCTTGAAGATGAGGAAATCGTTTTTCTAAAAGAATTCGCAAAAGCATAACGGTGTTCTGATGCTGATAATAATACGCGGTCTTCCTGGAACGGGCAAGAGCACGCTTAGCAGAAAACTTGCCGAGCGATTGGATGCTGTTCACATAAGCAGCGACAACCTAAGATTGAAGCTCGTCGAAAAAAGAACATACAGCGAACGCGAGAAGATGATGGTTTATGAAAAGATGATAGAGAACGCAGTTGAGTTTCTTAGAAGAAATAAAAACGTGATTTTAGACGCGACTTTTTACAAAAGGGAGCTGCTCGAGAAGGCAAGAAAGGCAGCCGAGGAGTTGAAAAAATCCTGCATTCTTGTCGAGTGCATTTTGAGCGAGGAAAAAGTGAAAGAGAGAATCGCGCAGAGAGACAAGAACAAGGATGAAAGCGAGGCGGACTTTCAGGTTTATAAAAAAGTTAAGAGCGATTTTGAGGAAATAACCGAAGGACATTTGTTCATAGACACGAGCGAGCAACTAGAATCGCAGGTCTCGAAGGTTTTGGATTATTCAAAAAATTTCGGCGGAGATGGCGAGGCTGTTGATACTCACATATCGCAGATATACTTTGTCAATGGCCTTGTTTACAAGATAAAAAAGCCGGTTAGATTCACTTTTCTAGATTTTTCAACCTTGGAAAAGAGAAGGTTCTATTGCGAAGAGGAAGTTAGGTTGAACAAAAGACTCTGCCCTGATATTTACTTAGGTGTTGTGAAGGCCATGAGGCATTTTGGCGGTTATCTCTTTGGCGAGGAAGGAGAAGAATATGCAGTGAAGATGAAAAAAATGCCTGCTGAGAGGCAGATGGATAATCTTTTGGCAAGAGGGGAGGTTACCGCGAGAGATGTTGAAAAGATCGCGGAAATAATCGCGGATTTTCATCAGAAAATCGCAGTTGTAAGAGACAAGAGATACGGCAATCCAGAGTTGATAAATACCCAGGTGAACGATATCCTGAACCACATCGATGCGATAGACAAGGCAACTGGTTTGGGCGATGTAGTAAAGGCTGCTTTGAATCGTTGCGGTGATTTTTACAAAAAGAACAAGAGCCTGTTTGCCAAGCGCCAGGAAAGCGGTTTCATAAAGGAGTGCCATGGAGATCTGCACTCTGCGAATATCGTCCTTGCTGAAAAGATATACATATTTGACTGCATAGAATTCAATCCTGATTTTAGAAATATCGACGTCGCGAGCGAGATCGCTTTTATGGCAATGGACCTTGACGCTTACGAGCGTGAAGACCTCTCAGCAGTTTTTATCAATCGTTATCTTGGCATCACAAAAGACAAGGGCGCTTCTATTCTGCTTAACTATTACAAATGCTACCGCGCTAACGTGCGGGCAAAAGTCGCGGCGATAGAATACGCGCAAAATCCGAATGTCGATTCAGCAAAAAAAATAACAAAATACGTGAATCTGATGGAAAGATATTCGAAACTACTCTCCTGATTCCTTGTTAACTTCTTTGCCTTGTTAACTTCCTCGTTATTATGTTTTTTATCCTGCTGTTTTTTCTCTTTAACAATACGATTCTCGACGCTTTATCTTCGGATTCCATCTTATAAGAAGGTAAGAGTTGAAGCAAATCATCAGCGAATTTTTTAACATATTCGTGCGTTGGCATATTCTCTTCATTTAACCGCTTTCTTGATTGGCCGAGGAACATATACGCCTTTATCTCGATGAACAGCGGTTTCGAGCTTTCGAGGATCTTCGCAAACGCCTTCTTTGCTTCCTCGCTGTCGTTTATCCCGCGCATCAAGGTCAGTCTCACAACTGTTCTGCATTTCATCTTTTTTATCAACGAGAGGCTCTTCAAAAGTCTCTTCCATCCATCTGGATAAACTGATCTGTTCAATTTTGCAAAGCTTTTTTCGTCCCACGCGCTCAAAGAGATGTAGAGTTGTGTCGGAAGGCATTTCTTATTTATCAGTTCCTGCAATCTCTTTGGTTCCTGGCCGTTTGTCACCAAAAACACGCTTCTGACTTCGCCGTGCTTTTTCAATTGGCCTATAAGTTCGCAAATCTTCGGATAAATTGTCGGTTCGCCAGAAAGCGATATCGCCCAATGCGATGGGAATTTGTTATAACTCTCTTCGTACAGCGCCCTTGAAATGTCTTTTAGGCCGCCGAAGCCGGTTATCAGTTTTTTTCTTTCCTTGACTATCTGGTTTATTATGATTTCCGGATCGTCTATGCCCATCTTGTCAAAGTCCTTTTTCTTCATCCACTCTGCCGGCCTCCAGCAGTGCACGCAGCTTTCTTGGCACCATAAGAACGCCGGGCTCATCTGAGCGCATCTGTGGCAGTCTATCCCGTAGAATTTTTGTTTATAGCATACGCCTTCGCCGCGCAGCGCTTTCTTTGTCCAACTGCATATCTGGACTGCTGAATGTTTTCCTGCAATCCTATACTGCGCGTTAAGGAATTTTTTGACTGTCTCCCTATCCAACTCCATCTTAGCCTTCACTTCCGGGCGTCGGATTTACCTTTATGTGCGCTTTCATCGCAGGGTAGTTCAGCGAGAAATAATCGCATTCAAAGGGTTTTGTCATCACCACGCTTGCATTTTTGCCTGCAGCTACTATTCCTGTGGTGAAGAAATCAATGCAGGTTGCCGTTCTCGGATAGTTGCCGCTGTTTATCCAGACAACAGTGTCGCCGACATTTACCTCCAAGTAGGAAGGCTCGTAAGAGAAATCTTTTATCGTTACGGTGTATGTAGTTGGCACGTATTCCTTTACTGTTGGCGCCACTGTGAAATGAAGCGATTTTGATATCCTGGGTATGTATGAACTGCCGTCGTTATGCACGATTTCTATCTGCAATGTATGATCACCAACCCCGACATTCTCAAGCGTGTATGATTTTTCGTATACGTCTATTGGCTCGCCATCGTCCAATACAAAGACGAAGTGCCCTTCGCCGATCTTGTTCTGCCCGCTCTTCTTTATCACAAGGTCTTTCGTGCTCAATATGACCGTTACCGAACCGCTTTTTCCATCGACTTTTATCTCTTCGTTTTCTTCAGGCGAAACTATCGTAAAAGACGGTAGGACTACTGGTTTTGTCTTGTTTTCAACAACGCTCGTATTGTTTTGCACGTTTGTTTGAGGTTGTTCAAAACAACCAGCCAATATTATGAATAAACCAACTAATGCCAACAATAGAACCGCTCTCATAAATACACCAAAAAAATATTGTTAGAGAAGCTTTATATTCCCTTTTGTTCTATTAGGTTTAAGGTGGGTAAAATGAAGCTTGTTGTTGGTAATGCTCCAGCTTTAAAGACAGCTGTGGATGCTATTGTCAGTATAGTTGAGGAAGGCGAATTCGAGATAACAAAAGACGGTCTCAATCTCAAAGCCATGGACCCCTCCCAAATATCAATGGTCTCTTTCACGATGCCGAAATCGTCTTTCGAGGAATACAGCATAACAGAAGAAAAGCGCATCGGTGTTGATATCGCGCAGCTTTCGAATGTTCTCGCAAGAGGAAAAAGCGGCGAGAAGGTCGAACTGACGATCGAAGACGGCAGGCTGGTCGTGAAGTTTTATGCCGCAAAGAGAAAGAGAACCTTCAAGATCCCCCTCAGGGAAGCCAGCGAAAGAGTTCAAAGAGAACCAAAGATAGATTTCAAAAACTATGTTGTTTTGCGAGCAGACGCTTTCAGGGAAGTTTTGAAAGACGCCAAACTCGTGAGTTCTCACGTCAGGCTTTTCCTCACACCGCAGAACTTCCTTGTGGAAGTGCGCGGCGAGAGCGGCGACGTAAAAGAGGAATTCGAGAGCGGTGGCGAGGAGGTTCTTGAGATAAAAACGAGCGACAATGCGAAGGCAACATTCCCGCTTCAATACTTGGAGGACATGCTAAAGGCAGCTTCTTCTTCATCCCCGATAAAGATAAACCTGGAGACTGACAAACCGATGAAATTGGAGTATTCGGTTGAAGGTGCGTTCGTCGTTTATTACCTGGCGCCAAGAATAGAAACCGAGTAGCTAAACTATCTCGACTTTTGTCGGGCTCATACTTCCTTTGTCTCGGTCGAACTTGTACGTTCTTGAAAAGTCAGCGCCTATCAGGCCTTCTTCGTGCGTTATCACAAAGGTTTGCTTTACTACCTGTGGCACTCTTGTCTGCAATGTCTCAGAAAGAAGCGCTATCGCCTGCCTGTCCAAGTTGTGCGTTGGTTCATCCATTATCAACCAGCTCAAATTCGGGGTTAGCACCATCGCCAAGGCAACTCTCAACGTAAGCGCTGCGCACGCCCTTTCGCCGCCGCTTGCGATCGTTTCGAGCGGTTTCCATTCATCGTTTTCCAAAAATTCAAATACGTAGTCCTTCTCAGTTACATTCACCCTCAACGCCTTGTAGTTGCCGTAAGGATAAAATATCCCCCATATCTCGTTCATCGCGTTGTTTATCGCGTCTATGAGTTCTTTCCTCAGGCCGACCTGCGTCTCGAGAAGCGCGTTCTTGTAAATCTTCAACTCCTCGACAATCGTCTTCATAGCCTCTGCCTTTTTCTTGAAGTGCAAGAGATCCGCGAGTTCCTGCTCGTATGCCTTCTTGTTCTGCCCTATCAACTCGTATTCTTTCTTAGAATATTGGATCTGCGCAACCAGTTTCTGCTCTTCTATCCTCTTTTCCTCGAGCGACTTTTTTAGCGAGAGATATTCGCTTTCGTCAAAACTTATCCTTCCGTGCTGTTCAGTTAATACTGCAAGTCTTTTCTTTGTCTCGGCGATCGCTTTCATCTTTCTTATGTTTTCTTCCATCGCCTTTATTTTCACTATCATCGGCTCTATCTGCCTCTCTAATTCTTTTTCTTCCTGTTCCATCTTCTTTGTTTTTTCAACAGCCGCTTTCAAGAGATTTTCTGCTTCTTTTTTCTCGGTTTCCAAAACTTTCACTTCAGGCAGCTGCTGTTTTATGTATGCAACCTTTTGTTTTCCTAATTCTGCCTTTTTCAGCAATTCCTCGCTCGCCGCGATCCTGCTTTTTAATTCGAGCAACTCGCGATCGATTTGTGCAATTCTCTGTTCTGCCGCCTTGATCTCTTCCTCTTTTTTCTTTCTCACTCTTTCCATTCCTTCCAAGCCGAGTTCTGTCTCGCAAAGCGGACATCTGTTCATCCCAGCAGCAAGATGCTTTATCAACTCCCTGTTTTTTGTTATCGTTTGAAGATTTGTCATCCTCTCGGAATTTTTTGTTTCCAATTCCTTCCGGCCATTTTCGAATTCTGCCCTTATTTGTTCCTCTGTTTTTCCGCCCAGCAGGTTCTTTATTATGCTCTCTATTTTTTCTATATCTGCTGCTTTCTTCTGCGTATCTTTTATCTTGTTTTCCACCAAAAGCATCTTTGCCTTCAAATCGCTTTCAACTTTCTGCGCTTCTCTTTTTGCCGCTCGCAATCGCTCCAACTCGCTCTTTGTTTTTTCAAGCGCTTGCTTTTTTTCCTCGTATTCCCTCTCGTCAACTACTGTCAGCCCCTCTTCAAGGCTTGCGAGTTTTCCGTTTATCGTTGCGATTTCCCGCTCGAGCAATTCCTTCTGTTTTTTGTTTTTCTCTATAGTTTCAAAAGATTGCGAAAGCGTTTTCAATTGCTCTCTTGCGGTCTCAAGCATCTTTTCGTTTTCCCTTATGCCTTTTTCGATCTCGTTTTCCTTCTTTGAAATCTCAGCGATCGACTTTTGCAGCTCTGCTTCTTTCTCTGGGCTATACTGCTCCAACGCCAACTTCGCCGAACTCTCTATCCGGTTTGTGAGCGTTACTGCGGTTGCCCTCGCCTTCTCAAAGCGGTCAAGGCCCAAGAGCCTGTCGAATTCTTCCTTTCTCCTTTTCGGTTCAAGCGATAGAAAATAATCGATGTTGTTTTGTTCGGAATAAATCGCCCTCGTGAAAAGGTCGTAATCCACGCCCAATATCTCCTCTACCATCTTGGTTATCGCGGTAGGGCCGTTTTCCAAGAGCGTGCCGTCCTTGTACAGCTCTGCGCGCGAGAGCACCCTGCTGCCTTTTTTCTCTATCTTTCGCTCTATCACATACTCGCTTCCGTTCCAAGAAAAAGACAAAATTACCTTTGCATATGGAGCGCCGTATCTCGGAATGTCATCCAATTTCATCTGCCTTCTTTCCAATTGCGGAAAAGTGCCGAAAAGCGCGAATATTATTCCATCCAAAACAGACGTTTTTCCGCTTCCCATTATGCCTACCAGCAGGTTTGTGCCGTAGCCAAACTCCAATTTAGTGTTTTCGTGCGATCGCCAATTAATTAGATGGATATGTCTTATCATTGAATCACTAAACAAATTAAACAAATGCGGCCGTCGGGATTTGAACCCGAGTCGCAGGCTTGGAAGGCCCGAATCCTGACCGTTGTCCGTTTCAGGTTTTAAAAACACTAGACTACGGCCGCGCAAAATAATTCTTGTACATAAGCCCTTAAAAATTTAACCTAAAGAAAAATTCGTTGCGCTCAGGTTTTGTGCAGTGTAATGAACAAAAAACTAAATTTTTGTGCAATGTAGTGAACAAAAAAGAAAGCTTTTAATAGTTTCCAGCAATTGTAATTATTATGATAGAAAAGGAAGTCTTGAAAGAAGTCCTGTTAAGACAGCGAAAGTTGTTTGAAGAGAGAATGAAAGAAAAACAGGTTGAAAGAGAGCGACTCGATAAGATAGAACAGCTCAAGAAATTACCGCATGCAGTTGTCATTAGCGGTGTGAGAAGGGCTGGAAAGTCCTATCTTCTTTCTCAAATAGCAAAGAAGTTCTATAGTTCTTATTACTATATAAATTTTGAAGATGAACGGTTGGCTGGATTTTCATTGGAGGATTTTGAATTGCTCTATCAAACATCATTGGAATTGTTTGGAGAAGCAAAAACCTTTCTCTTAGATGAAATCCAAAATGTGAATAAATGGGAACGATGGGTCAGGAGGATGCAAGATGAAGGTTTCAAAATGTACTTGACTGGTTCAAATGCAAGGCTTTTGAGTAAAGAGTTAGGAACATTGTTAACTGGAAGGCACATCCAAGTCCTATTATTTCCTTTTAGTTTTACAGAATTTTTACGATTGAAGAATTTTGATTTAAAAAAAGAAGATGTCTATCTAACAGAAAGAAAGGCAAGGATAGCGAAATACTTCGAAGAGTACTTGCAAAAGGGCGGTTTTCCCGACTATCTTAAATACGAGAATGTTGAAATTCTGCAAGGATACTTTAATGACATTATACAACGGGACGTACTGCAACGTTATCCGATAAAGCACCCAGTTCAATTAAAAGAATTGGCTAGATATACAATAACCAATTCAGGTAAGTTAGCAACATATAACAAATTAAGAGAAGTTGTAGAGTTGAACAGTACCAATACTGTTATAAAATACATGGATTATCTCAAGACAGCTTATTTGATAATCACTGTGCCATTTTTTTCTTATTCTTTAAGACAGCAGATTAGGAATCCGTTTAAGATTTATTCAATAGATGTTGGGATGAAGAACGCAATATCGTTTAGTTTTAGCGCTGATATTGGAAGGGCGTACGAAAATATCGCCGCGGTGGATTTGTTTAGAAGAGGATACGAAGTTTATTATTGGAAAAATGAAAAAGGAAGAGAAGTCGATTTTGTAATTAAAAAAGGAAGACACGTAGAACAACTCATCCAGGTATCATATGATTTAAAAGAAAATAAAGAAAGAGAGACAGCAGCACTTATAGACGCTAGCAATAAATTAAGATGTAATAACCTCTTGATTTTAACCTCAAGCTATGAAGGTGAGGAAAAAGTCCTTAATAAGAAAATACATTATACGCCGCTATGGAAGTGGCTCGTGCGCGTTGATTAGAATTGCGTCATTGCATAAATTTTTAAGCGCTTGCGGGCAGAAAAGTATTTATGAAATTCTTTATCGATAGCGCTAACGTCGAGGAAATAAAAAAAGCAGTTGCGCTGGGAATGTGCGATGGAGTGACAACAAACCCGACCTTGATAATGAAGGCTGGCAAGGAACACGAAAAGGCGATAAAAGAGATAGCAGCGATCGTCAAAGGACCTATAAGTGTAGAGGCGATAAGCGATGATGCCGCGGGTATGGTTAAGGAAGCAGAGATTTTCTCGAAATGGGCGCCAAATGTCGTGGTAAAGGTTCCGATGACAAAAGAAGGTTTGAGCGCGGTCAGGGAGTTGGCTAAGAAAGGTATAAGATGCAATGTCACTCTTGTCTTTTCTGCTGCTCAGGCATTGCTTGCTGCAAAGGCCGGCGCTGCTTTTGTTTCCCCTTTTGTAGGGAGATTGGACGACATAGGAAAAAATGGGATGGATGTCGTAAGAGATATAGTGGAGATATATAAGAATTACAATTTCAAGACAGAGATAATCGTGGCATCCGTGCGCTCGGTGAAGCATGTTGAGGAAGCTGCAAAGGCCGGCGCCCACATAGCGACAATACCGCCGAAAGTTTACGAAGAGATGTGGGTACATGAACTTACCGCAAAAGGCATAGAATTGTTTAAAAAAGACCACGCGGAGTATTTGAAAAGGTTGAGCATATGAAAGAAAGCATACCTTTGACTTGGAGAAGAATTCCGGAAAGATACAGATTGCTCGGTTCTATGTGCGAGACCTGTGGCCAACATTTTTTCCCTATACGTAGCGTTTGCCCAAAATGCAGAAGGCGCGGAAAAATAAAAAAGGTTCAGTACTCCGGCCGAGGAAAGATATACAGTTATACTACTATTTATACCGGGCCGACTGGTTTTGAGGATCAAATACCTTACACCATTGCCATAATCGAATTGGAGGAAGGCGCTAAAGTGCTTGCGCAAATCGTGGATGCAGATCCACAGAAGTTGAAGATAGGCGCGCCAGTAGAACAGTGCTTTAGGATAATTCAAAGAGACGATCCAGAGGGTCTTATTCACTATGGTTTTAAATTCAGGATTGTTGATTAGGCGATGCTATAGCATCTGAAGTATTAACAGCAAACACGTATTGCTGCCTTGCTATTATTGGGCCTCTCGTTGCGATCGCGGTCGGATGGTACTTTTTCTCGATCTATAATTCCCTGATCTTCTTAAGAAATCAGATAGATAAGGCGTGGGCGAATATAGATGTCCTGCTGAAGCAAAGGAGCGACCTCATCCCGAATCTTGTGAATTCGGTGAAAGGATATATGAAGTATGAGCGAGAAGTCCTTACTGAGATCACCGCCCTCCGTGCATCCATCATCAGCGCAACCGGATTAAAGGAAAAAGCAATGGTAAACGAGAGAATAAGCGCTGCCCTTAAATCTATATTTGCAGTTGCAGAGAACTATCCGAAATTGCGCGCAAGCGAAAACTTCCTAAAACTCCAAGAACAGTTAACTGCAATAGAGAACCAGATTGCTGACAGAAGAGAATTCTACAATGATTCAGTATTGTTGTACAATACGCGGATAAAGACATTCCCTTACCTACTGGTCGCTGTTTTACTTGGGATGAAAGAAAAGGAGTACTTTAAGGTAACTGAAGAAGAAAAAAAGGAAGTCAATGTAGCATTTGAAGAGAAGTGATCTATATGACATCGCATACACTCTCTATCGACCCGTGTGCTTCGCTATTTTTAATTTTTATGATAATTATTTTGTTTGCTGCCGCTCTGCAAAGATACTCACTTTATAAGAAAATAAGGGACATCCCTACTTCAAAAACACGATCCGCTGCGCTAGGCCTTGCTGAATTTTTTGGAAAGGCGAAGTGTGCGAAAGAGCTTTACAGCCCGCTGTCAAACCAGAAGTGTGTATATTACCTTCTGCGCGGTGAGTACCTTACTGGTGGGAAACATCCTAAGTGGGTACTGTTTTATACTCTTTCTTCGCTAGGAAGGCCAGCGATATTTGATCGTGCCAGACCCGCTCCATCTGCCAGCAGTGGAAAAAACCCTGGAATTATTTCTTTCAAAACTATGATAATAGATGAACCGAAGGAAAAGAGCAAAACATTCTATCTAGAGGACGAGACTGGAAGAATACTTATCGACTTGGAGAATGCAGAAATAGACATAGAGCCAGACAAGGTTTATACTGGATACATAAAGCAATCGTCCATCTTCGATTTTCTTCAAAATAAGATGGAAGAAGAGGGTATTAAGGCGATAGAATCCCATCCTGGATTAAAAGCTGCCTGCGAGCGATTTGCGCATAAAAAACTCAAAATATCAGAGTTCTACATTGCTGAAGGGGATGACGTGTATGCTCTTGGAACCGTGGAGACCAAGGAAGAGGCTGGCGGAACGATTGGAAGCGAGAATCTCGTAGTGAAGAAAGGGCGCGATGGTATAATGTACGTAAGCGACAAGCCCGAAATAAAGGTTCTAGACAGAATAAAAAACGAGGCGATAATCGCGGCTGCAATTGGCATAGGGCTACTTCTCATACTTATCATTCCTGTACTTTCAGTTTTTCTATTTTGACGGTGCTGTTTTACTTATTCAGCGACAGAGCTGCACAGTTAATTTATTTCTCTTTTAATTGAAAAATATAAACAAACTCTCTTTTTTCAGGAGGTACGATATTTTGTAAAGCTCGTTCAACATCTTCTTTGGTTGCTCCGCTTGCAATTGTTATTCCTTCTAGTATTGCAAACCACCCATTAGTCAAACCAATTTTACGCAAACGTTTTCCATAAATTCGTGAGTGCGCTCTTCCCATTTCCTGATGATAAAGTACTAGAAGTTCTTTATCTTTTTTAATCAATCTCCATATTTCTTCTGCATATCTTTCTCGATTTCGTTCGCTTCTTAGATAAAATCTCAATTTCTCAGCATCACTTTGTTCGATTTTTTCTTCACGGAATGGGAGCGAAGTGATGATACCAAATTTCGTTTTGGCCTCTTGGTAGGAATCATCGAAACTGCGACGCATGTTGGCTCCAAAGATAATAGAATAAGTGGTAAAGATGCTATCGTATACAATCTTGTCTTTGAATGGTAAAAGCACAGCCTCAACCATTACTGGCAGGTATGGTCCGAACATTTCTTCAAAAGTGCTGACGAGCGCAACCACACCGTAAGCTTTTGGTATTTTCTCATCCGTACTAAGAAAAACAGTGTAATCTTTCAAATAGCGAAGAATAAGAAATCTCCCCTTAACAAAATTCTTCCAACTACGGACAATCTCTAATTCCTCGGGTGAAAAATTGAAAGGATTATCTGCAACAAACGAATCGATCAACTCAGGATGTTCATATAATCTACTTCTAATCATGTTTATTTTATCGATTGTGAATTTCTTTATATCATCTCGAGAATTTAAACCCTTCAATATCTCAAACTTTTTATTGGCATAAACCAGCAGCAAGTGGTACAATCTATAAAATAATTCAATATCTTCATCTGGTAGTTTATTCCTTATCGTCTTTTCTTCAGATAACATATGCAAACACCAAACCAATTACAAAACTTCCGATCGTACCATTAACAAACTCAACAGCAAGCAACTTGTTTGGATAGGTCGATTGAATCCACATATCAAAGAATCTAGGGAAGATCTTTAGAGCAATTAAGATAAAAGCAAAAACAATTCCCTTTGCCAAAGCCCCTCAGGCAGAACAGGTTTTATAAAAGCAAAAACAAAAGCCCATAAAAAACATTGACTTAATACGCCAGCATATTGAAGACCAAGATATTTTGGAATACTTGACCATTTCTTCAATGCTGGTGAGTTCTCAGCATCTTTGTATATCTTTGCAACAAAGGGATTCATATACAAAGCTCCACCAACTATAAACCACACTATTGAGGCTACAAAGCCTCCTAAAATTGTTTGAAGCATGTCTACAGCCATAGTTTTCCCCTTTAACATTAATCTGAGTTTTGCATTTTATAAACTTACGTCAATAGAATGACTTATGATAACACACTATGACGTAAGTTTACAAGAAATTATCGAAGGAGTAAGGAATTTAATACCAGCAGTTTCTCCTAGGATGGAAGAAAACTTTTTGCTCCTATTCTTCGGGCTGTTTTCTGGAGCAGAATCCATTAACGAAATGGCACAGTGGCTTGGACAGAAAGACCAGTCCAAAAACAGGAAAACATACTAGGATATCGAAGTCTACGTTTGAAAAAGAAACTGAAAATTGACTGGAGAAGGCTGGCACAGCAATATCTTTCAACGTCAAAGGAAATTTTGCAAAACGTTAGTTAACAATTTACAATCCTTTAAAACAAAACTGCCATAGAGGCACCAAATGAATACTGCCAATTTTTCCTTCTATGTTATTTGTAATAATATAAGCCTTATCAACATTCAAACCCTTCTTATATTTTTTTAGAAAAAAATCTATCCAGCGCGTATCTTCCTTACCGATTTTTGCCTTGAGCTTAACTTCTACAGGTGTTGAATCTTTTAGAAAATCAATCTCTTTCTCCTTGTCCCGCCAGTAATATTTTGCACCTAACTCAAACAAAACAAGATTCTCTGCAAATTTTTCTTCATCAACATCAAAGGGAAGAAGTAAGCAAGGGTGATAAGCATAAAGCCTTGAAAGTTTTCTTGAAGCAGCTCTTACAGAAGGTCTGAAGTTTAAAATTCTCTTAATCAAAAATGAAAACTCTAAATAAAATAGTGCTTTGTACAGGGTTGTTTTAGCTCTTCCTAATTCTTTAGCCAGTTCATCAATCCGCAGATATTGTCCTGGTTGGGTCAAAAATATATTAACTAGTTTTTCTAGTAGCAGCACATCAACTTCTTTGAATTCTTTCGGTATGTCCTTCAGAATGATTGGCTCGATGACAGCATTCCGTATATAATTTTTGATAAAACCCACATCATTTTCAGTAACGAGCTCTGGAAAAGGTCTCAGTAGAAATTTATCAAATTCCTTTTCTAGAAGCTCCCTATATAATAAGAATCGCCTCTTTTCAATTTGAATACCTTTTAGTTTTAAAAATTCATTAAAGCTTAGTGGTTTTAGCTCATAATAAATTGTCCTGCCTGCTAAACTTTTTTTAGCTTCTGATAAAATATTTAAAGAAGCTGAACCAGAAACTAAAATTTTTATGTTGTGGAAATTGTCATAAATCAACTTTACATCAGCAACCCAATTTTTGGATTTTTGCGCTTCGTCCAAAAACAAGTAAATTTTTTCTTTTTTATAATCAATGTCTGTTAGTTTTGAATATTCTTTTAGAAGCTCCTCAACTCTTTTTTCTTGCAGCTCTGGTTCGTCAAAGTTGCAATAAACAATATTTAATGGATCTGTTTTATTTTTAATCAAATCGTCTATAAGCTGATAAAATATTGTTGATTTGCCAACTCTCCTCAGTCCTACAATTACCTGAACTTGTCGTCGGCCAAGGTCATTTTTAATAGTAGTGAAAAGTTCTCTTCGCGTCGCTGGCACAAGCTGTTGAGGCACTTGCTTTTCGGTCCACCATAAATTAAGTTCATTCAGTTTCATATTTGTTTTATAAGAAAACAAATATTAAAATCTTTCGTTTTATAAGAAAACAAATAAAAAGGATAAAAAACTAAAAGTTAAACATTTTTAGATTGGAGAGGGTGTCTCAAATCAATAATAGCTTTCCCACATTTTTTGAGCTAACTTGCCGTTGCGCATGAACATCTCTACATCGCATTTCTCTTTTCTCTCCTGATGCTTAGCGAGAAAATCGTTTATTTTGTCCGTCAGTATCTGCTTTAGCTCGCCGCTCAAAAGCGCGCCGTTGCGATAATCATCTTCGATTTTTTTCAAGCGCGAATCGTCCGGTTCGAACATTATCTTTAACCATTGGAAAGAAACATCAATATCCGGGTTCCCGCCTTTTTTCCTATGCTCTTCTACTGTCGGTTGGCCTCCTGAAAAAGCGTATTTCATTATCTTCTTTTTCACTGTCTTTTCGTCGTCAGTCAGCCATATTGCGCTCTCTGGCATGCTCGCGCTCATCTTGCCTTGTATTCCTTGCAACGGTGGGATAAACTTGCTGTGTATTGAAGCGGTTTTTTTGTAGCCCAAACTTTCAGCTATATCTCTTTGTATCCTCCAATAAGGATCTTGATCTATGGCGTTTGGTATGAGGCAGCGTTTGTTTTCGAAAAAAGTCGGCACTATCTGGTAGGCAGGATAGAATATCTCGCCGATATTTGCCTTGTTCGTAAAACCGAAAACCGCGCGCGCGGTTGAAAAGGTTATTTTTTTTGCGATTTTCAGCATAAGCGGATAAACATTTCTTACGTACTCGCTGTCCTTGAATATGAATGTCTTGTTTGGATCAAAACCAACGGCAGCGATGTCTCTTATGTTTTCGGCCGCATAGCGCTGCACGTCGTCCCAACCGAGCCCGTCCTTGAACAAAAATTTCTCATCGTCGGTAACTTCTATGTAAAGATTGACTCCGAATCTCTCTTGAAGCCATTTCGTAAAAACGAGCGGTATAAGATGGCCAATATGCATCGGCCCAGAAGGTCCTCGGCCGGTATAAAGAAAAAATCCCTTTCCTTTTTCGTAATCGTTCAATACCAAGTCCAAATCGCGATGGGAGAAGAAATACCCCCTGCGCAACATGACATTGTCTTCGCCCGCCGCCCTTACCAATCTTTGTCGCAATTCGTCGGTTATCTTTTGCGTTCCAAATTCTCTTATCAGCCTTTCGTAATCGACATTGCCGCTTACTTCCCACGGTGTTACCTTGTACTCTGCCATAATAGGTTAGATATCGGTAATTACTTAAAATATAGCGGTATTGGTTTCTTTAAAGACGAACAGGTTTTCTAACTCTCTTCATTTGTCTATCTAGTAGGAGAATGAGGTTTCTTATAAACCCTTCCCAATCTCTTGGTCTGTTTTGATATGGTATGTAAGGGTTGGTTAATTTTTGCAATGCTCTCCAGTTTAAACTTTCAAGTTTTTTTATGCATCTCTTAATCATTTCTTCGTAATCTATCTTTGTTCCTGAATATTCTTGATATTTTTCTATGTTTTTAGTAAGTTCGCTCATTAGAGACTTTTTTTCGATTTCAACCAATCCGTAATAAACATCGTAAACGTCTTTTCCTTCCCCTCTTGAAATTAATGCATCTATTTTAAGCATTGTCAATACTGGTAAAGAATATGTAGGAATGCCAGCTACAACCTGCCTACTTATATCTGAACGTGCTGTTCCTTTTAGAACTTCAAAAGGGCATTTTCCTTTTCTAAGGTTGAACTCCACAAATACTCTATCTTTTTGCCCGCTTTTGAGAACATAGGAGAGTTCAAACCTTAAAGTTTCTCTAAGTCTCCATCCTTTACTTACTGAATATCCTTCGATTTCATTTAAAATTTCACCTAGTTCTATTATTTTTTCTTCTTTATTTTTATAAAAACAGTCAAAATCTATATCTTCTGAGAATCTTTGCATTTCGCCAAGATAAATCTTATTTAATGCCGTACCACCTTTGAATATTATATCCTCTCTTTTGGCTAATGTACCAGCCATTTTGCCTAGGATATCAAAAACGTGCCATTCTTTTATTATATAGTTTTTAGGGAGTCCTGATTTTGCAGATTGCAATATCTCTTCATCCATTATACCACCACGAGAGAAGGATGGTTTTACCGATACAATCCATTATATTCCATTTTTTGTTGTGAACGCCTTTTCCTTTTCCCAACCATGCCATCTTTCCAGGCCTGTTGAGTTTTTCCAAAACCCAATTCGGCACGTTCTTTTTTGTTTCTCTTTTTAACATTTCTAACAGATATCCTGTTTTTCTGAAAAATGCTGAATCTTCGAATTTTTCTAAATAATATAAAAACTCCTCCCAATTAATCTCAGCATAATATGTCGCCTTAAGCACTTTTTGGTAGCCTCCTGCATATTGCGGTCTTTTTAAGCAATCGTAGATTGTTTTTGCTGTAGTGGAAATCTCATACTTTCCAATTCGTTCATAACCGACAGTTCGTTCTCCAAAAGGAATCGCTTTTATTTCGTATCTTCCGATCTGTCTTTTCCCTCTCGTACGAGAAGTAATCACATAAACAGTAAAGCTAACTTCATCTATCAACCCTTTTAATTCAAGCGCTGTTGAAAAACCTAAATAACCTGGATAGATAGCAAGTGCAACTTCATAGATATCATCTATCTCTTTTTCTCCTGGTCGAAGAACATAGAAAAGGCCTTTTTTGAGCCTGAGTAGTTTTTTTCTACTGCATAAACGATGCATTATCACATTAAGTGAGCGATCTTTTGCGAGCCTCCATGAACGAATGAGTTCGATTGGTATTATCCTTCTGCCGGATTCTAAACAAGCGAGATATATGGATTCGGTCGCTTTTACTTTTTTCATATGATAATTAACAAATAGTTAATTTATTAAATTTTTTGTTTTAAACGAAATCGCAAGCCTACAAGAAATAAAAAACCTTGCGGAGTTAAAAAATCGATGATAGATGTTCATGTGATAGGCGCAGGCCCGACCGGTTCGGTTGCAGCGATAGTTTGCGCTCGAAATGGCAAAAGCGTTCTTGTCAGCGAAGAGGATAAGTCAGCAGGCGGAAAGGTATGCACAGGCCTTTTTTCAGCAAGCGGTTTGAAAACACTTGAAAGATATTTTTCCTGGAAAGAAAGCGTGCAGAACGAAATCTACGGCGCTGAGATATACTTTAACGAAGAAAAAATAATCATAGAAAAAAAATCGCCAGTTGCCTTTGTTTGCGATCGTGATGCTTTTGACAGACAAGCGGCTAGCGCGGCTGAAGACGAGGGCGCTTTGGTGGAATACGGAAAACGAATATTCGGAAATTATCGCGCTTTTCGTGTTATTGCTGCTGATGGCGCTCTCTCTTCTACCGCGTCTTTCTTTAATTTTCCGAAGATGACAAAGTTCGTTGGCGCGATGAAAGGCGAGGTTAGGGCGAATTGGGACGAGAGACTGGTAAAGGTGTTTTTTTCTTCTGCTTTCCCTGGCTTTTTGGGCTGGGCAGTTCCACGAGGCGACAGAACTTTTGAAATCGGCTGCGGTGTTGTTCTTCCGAACAGACCAGCAGAGGCATTTGCCAGATTGGAAAAAATGCTCGGGGTAAAATCGACAAGCAAAAAGGCCGCTGTCATACCTCTAAGACCGAGGAAAAAAACAGCTGCGATGATCGGAAAATACGATGTGCGATTAGTTGGTGATGCGGCAGGTCAAGTTAAGGCGATAAGCGGGGGCGGGGTTATATTCGGTAGTTGGTGCGCTGAAATTGCCGCTACTGTTTCTACGCCTTTGGATTACGAGATTGGTTGGCGGTTTAAATACGAGCAAGAACTACTCGTTCATCGCTTGATAAGAAAATTTCTCGATAGTATGAATGATAAGAGGCTTTCTAATTTTGGAAGAAAATTAAGAGAAAACAATGCGTCTTATTTTATCGAGGAAAATGGAGATATGGAATACGCAAGCGGCCTGTTGTTCAATATATTCAAAAAGCCATCTTTACTCCGGACTTTGTTTTAATAACCACAAATTAACATTTTTAAACATTTCTAACCATAATATAAATAAGGCGATGTTATATGTTTATGTTTGGCAATAACAAATCAAAGGAACTTTATAAGGAAATGAGAGACAAAAAAGACCTAAGTGAAGTTATAGGAAAATATAAGGTCTTAAGCGAAAAAGACAAGGAAAAATTTCGAGGGCTGTTGGCGCAAGATTTAGCCAAAAGCTCGAACGACAAGGAAAAACTAAAAGAGTTGTTGAGTATTGCAGTCAAGATTGGAGAAAATACAGAATGGAGAGACGTTGAGACAGATAATAATCTCGTTGAGGTCTTAAGAAACATCTTAGAGAGATACGAAGAAGACGCTGAAATCGCTAAGATGATATTGGATGTTCTTGAGAAAAACAATTATGGAGATCCAAAATTTTGGAATGATATGCTATATAAAAACGATGAAATCGCGGCCTATGTAGCTGAAAAGATAGCAGACGTGGAGGGCGGTGAAGAGCTTTTAAAAGAAAATCTGCCTGCGCTTTTGCCTTTGTTGTCAAGAAGCAAAAAATGCAGAGAGATAGTAAGCGCTCATATCGCAGAGCAGGAAAGCGATATAAAAAAATCTTTTATCGGAATGGTAATGGAAAATGGTCTTTATCAGGAACTTTTGCCTGCACTGCCAAAGCTTTTTGAAGATCCTCATAGCCGTCTTATGCTAGCAAGTTGGTTGGCTGATAACGGCATAAAGATAAGATTTAATTTAAAAGAACAGGTAGGAGAAGAACAAATTCAAGGATTTCTTAAAGAATTTTTGGCTGTTCAAAAAGAGATTATAGACAAAGCAATCAGAATAGTATCCTCGCTTGACTGGCCGTCGAAGTTCTTAATTAGTCATTTCCTTTTATCTAAAGGAATTTTTGTCAAGAATGCATTTAATGAAGACGATAAAAAATCACTTAAAGGGTTAATCTTTAACAGGACTATGAACTTGAGTTTAAGAAAAAGCGCCCTTCAACTTTTTATGCTTGCGAGCGACGAAAATACAAGGAAGCAGATCGAAGAACAAATAATAAAAGAGGCTAAGAGCTATCTTTCTAGCGCGACTGTAATGGATCAAATAGAAGCATACTTCCTAAGCAAAGTTCTTTATTCATACGATCAACAAAAAGGCAAGGAACTGCTACAGGCCGTTTATAAAGAAAACTTAGATGTTTTGGAAGATCCAGAAGCAAGGCAAGACGCAAGAGAAGTCTCGGCCAAAATTGTCAGCGAACTAAAAGATATTGCTGGCTGATTTTAATTCTTTAAGAAAATTTCTTTTCCATTTCGCAAATTCTACAATATTCATCCCGAGGTATTCGACATCTTTTGGCTCAAAAAGCAGTACTTCACGCTCCAATTCTTTTTCAAGCTTTTTTAGTGAAAACTTTGAGAGAATCTCTTTGTATTTCTTGACTGAAAAATCAGTATGGGTAAGAATTGTAAGGATATCTATCAGGTCTTTCCTTCCTTTTATCGAACCTCTTCTTTCCATCTCTGCGCCTTGCTTTAAGATCACTAGTACTTCCGGATGCGGGACTTTTATGCCGTTCACAATAGCTACATATTCGTGCAGATGTTCTAAAGGAAACAAAAGTTTTGAATATCCAGGAAGATAGATATCTATATCAAACTCGCCCATTTTTATTTCATACTTCTTCAATCTTTCGTTTTTTTCAAGCTTGTATTTACTCCTAAATATGTTGAGAGTATCGTAATCTATCACAATATCTATATCTTTTGATTTGTGAATGCCTGTCCAAAGATATGCCGCCCACCCTCCTACCAATACAAAATTGTATTCCTTGGAAAGAGAAATAAGCATCTCCCAACTTCTTCGTGTAACTATCTCCGGCCAGAATTCTTTTGTTTTTGTCATTTAAAGAGCCTCCTTTCTAGTGCGTCTAAATAATCCCTTGCATACCATTCTTTGAGGTTCCAGAGATCAACGTATATTTGCGGCAAGGGGGCGATGTTTTCTGCCTGCATAAAAGGATCTTTTTCTAGAACAAAGATATTAGGCGGTCCTTTTTTTTGCGGAAATCTGTTTTTTATTTCTTCAAGCGTTTTTTTATCGGCGTATACATAAACCTCGCTGTAATCAGCAGGGGTATCGTTGTATAAAAAACGATAACCTGAGTAGGCAGTAAATACTGCTTCTGCAGGCATTTCTCCTTCTATTTTTTGTACAAAAAGGTCGCTTCTTGTTTTGTATAATATGTCTTTTGTGATATTTCTTGAAGTCGCCCAAAATGTAATCGCTTTTTTTATATCAATTATTCCAAAAGAACGAGTTTTCTTTTCTATTGCGCCTATAGTTTCGAGCGGTTTCAACGCATTGCTGACTGTGCTAAGGGAAAAACCAAACTTTCTTGAAATAGAAAGCTGAGTGAACGAAAGCTGCTTTTTTTCCATTGCTTCTATTAGCATATAGCGATAAATTATCTCTTTTTTCTTAAGCATATTTCTATTATTAGTTTATTTTATTTATAAATGTTTCGAAAATTTTAGAAAATTAAATCAATTTTTGGTTATGCGAGAGTCGAGTTGACTATTAAAAACATATCGTAATAAGATACTTCTATGGCAGAAGAACTCGATTATTTATCGGATATTAAGGATAATATAGAAGATTTTAGAACTGCAGGCAAGATTACCGCGAAGATAAGGGAAGAAAGCAAAAGATTGATAATGGTCGGCGAGTCGTTTTTAGATATCGCAGATATGATAGAGCAGATGATAGAAAAGGAAGGTGCAAAGCCAGCTTTTCCAGTAAACATCTCGCCAAACGATATCGCAGCTCATCATACGCCTGCCATAGACGAGACACGTACGGTTGAAGAGAACGATCTTTTGAAGATAGATCTCGGCGTTTCATTTAACGGTGCGATTGGAGATACTGCTTATACTATAGATTTGAGTGGGAAAAACCAGCAATTGGTCGATGCTGCAGAGGAAGCGCTCGCTGCAGTCATAAAAGCGATAAAACCAGGCGTGAAGATTGGTGAGCTTGGCGCCATAACCGAAGAAGTCGCGAAGAAATACGGTTTTAAGCCGATAGAAAACCTAAGCGGCCATATGATAAAAACAGGTTTGCTGCATGCAGGCATAGACATACCTAATGTCAAGACTGATGACGATTATGAAATAAAAGAAGGCGAGATATACGCGATAGAGCCGTTTATGACCAATGGTGCTGGTCGTGTTATTGATACTGACGAAGTCGGTATATTTGGTTTTTACGGTCCTGGCAATGTGACGATGAGGCAATCGCGAAAGGTCTTGGAACATATAATAAAAGAGTACAAGTTATTGCCTTTTGCAGAAAGATGGATAATAAGAAAATTCAACTCAAAGATATTGATAAATGCGGCATTGCGAGAACTGCTAAGAGAGCAAATAATAATCGGCTACCCGATGTTAAGAGAGGAAAAAGGAGGATTAGTCAGCCAAGCTGAACACACTGTCTTAGTAACTTCGGATGGTTGTGAGATTTTGACAAAGTAATTATTTTTCGCTTTCTTTGTATTCTCTATAAGACATCTTTGCGTTTTGGTTCGTAAGAATTCCGTTTGTTTGTTCGAGTAATTTTATCTTTTTCCTTAATTCTTCTATCTCTTTTTTCAATTTCTTATTTTCTTCTGCCAGTTTGTTATCCTGAATTTTTTTGTCAGAAACTTTTCCATTAAACATTTTCTCACCTCAAATTATTTTATACTATAAGTGGATATATTATAAGTGGACCAATTCTTTTTGCATTGTAAAGGTTCGTCTGGCGTTTTCGTTATTCCGCAAATCTTTATACCGCCTCCTGCTTTGACTATGGTCGGATCAACAAACTGACAATCCTGCTGCATCGCTGCTTGCGGTGTTGGCTGGCCAGGCGAAAACACAATTGGAACAGTACTTATCGCGTTCATCTCCACTCTTTTGTATGTGTAGGGGGTGCCATTTTCTAAAAGACAACATTTCTCCTCTTTTGGAAGCATTCCGAGGATATCAACATCTGCTTCTGTTATATCGCGGTATTTTAAATTCTTGAAATAACTGTCAAAGTTAACGCCGCTTGCTTGCGCGAATCTTTGGAATGCGGTAGGTTCTCCATACCTTCTCATAAGACAGGTAGTACTATCTTGGGTTTCATTGCATATCCTGCAGTTTCTGCTTATTACTCCTTGCGGGCATTTAAACGGCCCTGATAGGCCAGCAGGCTGTACGCAGGTCGTGCCATCTTCGCAGATTACCGATGATGGATAGCAAGCTTCTCCAGGCAAGCATTGTTGGCAGTATAAACTCCCGTTTGGTGCCAATGAACCTTCGCATTCTTTTGGTATAATACTACTTACATCAAAATAATACCATTCATTCCATTCCATGAGTTCGTCTATCGATGGATTGCAAGATAAAGAACACCCAGTCTCATTACATTGCAAAGCACAATCAACCTGTTGCTCTGCGTTTGTACATTTGGCAGTTTCTTTATAATTTGAACTCGCAATATTTCTTGCATTACTAAAAGAACATTCAAATACAGGCTCAGTAGAAGAAGGCTGTTGACAACTAGGATAATATCTATTTCCAAACTCATGTATCTGACAAGATTGATTTATACACATAACAGAGCAGCTATTTGTTTCATTATAACACGTCATATTACAATCAAATATATTAATCGATGGTGCTTTGAGTTCTTGCCCAGAAGGTACAAATTCAGAAGGTACAAGTATTTGTGGAATTGCGATTGATTCTCGATCTTTAAATATATCGCATTCTTTTTCTGGAACGGTCATTTTGACATTTTGTGTTAAGGCTGAAACCCCAACAAAATCATATGTTCCTTCTTGGAAAGCGCAGAAATTATCTCCATACGATCCATATTTAGTCACAACGCCTGAACCAGGTATGATGCCTTGGCTTTCTCTAGATCCATATGTTGAAAATGGTGCATAGACTAATCCTATTACGCCTGCTTTTCTAAGCTTGTCCCTTGATAGGTAGATATTGGAGAAGAAGTCTGCATAAAATCTTCTCTTGTTTTGTGTTTGTATTTCATCGTCTTTACTGCTAAAAGCAGGCCAACCATTCGTGCTGTTTTGTTTTAAGCTGAATATTATAACAACAGGAACTGTTTTGTTTGCTGCTGAATTTATTGACCAAGCATAATTGAACATTCTGTCAACAACAATGTCTGCTTTTTCTTTTGCCGTTCGAGAATTCCAGTCGCTCTGTTTTGCATAATCGGACATAACTTCGTCTATCGGGAAAAATATCACCGCAGCATCAAGTACATTTTTAGCTTCCACGCCATTCTCTTTTGTTGTCCAAATCTTCTTCATCGCATTTTGTACTTCCATATCTACATAGTTTGTTGGCACAAATTCATTACCGCCGTATATGTCGCTAGCATAAGAATCAGCAGAGGCAAAAAACGGTATTGCAGTAAGGCATTTTTGGCACATTTGTTTAACAGGGCTTGCTTGTTCTATTGCTGCGTGCGGTTCTGCAGCGTATTTCTCCCTGCTGCTTCCTACTATTGTTATCACCGGGCCTATCCCGTATGGTGCCTTATTGTCTTTAAAGAGTTTTTCCAATAATGCATAATAATTAAGCAAATAACCTGCTTGCTGGCAGATCAACTCACCGTTCGATCCAATTGAGCAATCCGCCATATTTACATAGTTCGCTGCTTCTCGCACATCAACAATCGGTAATATTCCATTTTTCAAATAATTTACAAGCATGTCGTGGTGTTCTATTACTGTTTGTTCTTCTTGTTGTGTTCCTTGTGGCTTTGGAGCGCTACCATACGCCATTGTAGTATATGTGCAAGGTTCACACCATCCATACTCTTCCAATTTCGGCAGGCCTACTGTTCCTTCTTCTACTTTGCAATCTCCAAGACTGTGGATCACATAAATATATCTGCTTCCTACTAGTTCTACATACTTACGGTCTTCACCCATACCTGATCGTATATACATCAAATCAGTAACATCCCTTATCTGTGTGTAGCCACCTTTTTTTAGACCAAGAACATTATTTTTATCCAAAATTTTGTATTCTGGTTTTGTTAAAAGTACCAGTTGAGGATTTGTTTTAATCGCTAGCAACCACGGTATACTCGCGACTTCTAAATATTCTATAGACATCCCTTGGCGTTCTTCGTCACTTTTGTTTTCAAAAAATACCGGTTCTAATTCCTTAAGGTTGTCCATTAATAATGCATTCGCGAGCTGCATAAGCATTAGATGCTTCTCATCTAACCAGTTAGTGTTTCCTACCTGAATGACAGTATAATCTTTTCCTTCTGTCATATTGCACTTCTGAATAAAATCATTCCCGCCATTTTCATTTGGATTACCTGTTCCATACCCAATTATGTCTTTTCCTCCTATCTTAGAGACTGGCATATTGAAAAAGTAAATAGTAGCAGCTGGTGGAAAGTCTAAACCCCAGTGGAGTATTGTTGCTTTATAACAAAAATATTTATTTGCAAAATAATCAAACCTTTTTATGTAGCCTTCACGGCATTCTTCCTGTGGTCCTATATAATTTTTTTCTATCTCAAAGTTGTTTGGAACAATCGCAACATCGCCCATTTTTTCTTGTACTTCATTTGCGTAGATCTCATACCCAATACCATATGGACCGGCACTAGAACCCTCACAAGTAAAGCCTCTGAGAGTCTGCTCGAGTCTATAAATCCCCCCAGCAACTAGCATAGTTCTTGTAAACATTGCGACGCCATTGTATTTCCGTATGTAGTTACTGTCTTCTGTGTATTTTTTTCCGCATACTGTATCTTTATCATTATCCTTTATCACCGTATTTCCTAGTACGAGTTCTGTATATTTTTTTGTATTCCAATTTTCTTGAAGCGGGTCCATAAAACAATTTCCATCTCCGGTCTTGGTACACTTTGCTGCTGTATCAGTATCACTAATTATTATCGGTTTTGTCCTATTTTGAGCATCCATTGTTTGACCAAAAATCGAAATTGGTTGATAGTAGTTTCTTGCGATTATATTGTTAGTATTTTTGTCCCACCAAAAATCTTTTCCTGGGATTTCTGGACGATAAACAACTGAAGATTTATTTGCTTGAAGAACAGCACAAGCAACCACTTTTCTTCCGCCTCGCATATCGCTATAGCATTCGACAGGGACCTTTGAACCATCATTTTTTACTATAAGAGAGCGATGATAAGTTTGTTTATTGCAATAACCAGACATACAATCTGCACCAGTACATTCAAAAGGCGCTTTTTGATTTTTATCAAACATCAAATCAGCGAATTGTGCGGTAAGCGCTCTTGCATAAAAACTAGTGTCAAAATTCCCATCAGGCGTTGTCCTATACCCATTTGGAGTAGTATTGTCTGGTTTGTCAGAGTACAAAAACGGATACTTCTCTTTAGTTTCTTCTGGGTTTAGCGAGCCTCCGGTATAAGGTATGCATTCGTGCTTTGATATATAAGTAGTCGGGTCTTTGAAATCCGTGCTGCGCGGGCTATAAGCAAGCGGTATCATTTTCATGTCTAAATAGTTCGGATATCTGTCGATTTTTCCTTGCGGGTTTTGCGTACAGAACATATCGCTTGGCGGGAATAAGTATTTGTATTTTTCATAGTCTTCAAAATATAGTCTATCGCTTCCAATACCGAACCTAAAACTGTTCACTAACGAACCTGTTCTCTCTAAAATTTTCGAAAGATTCTCGTCCATTGGCAAGAATCTGCAGTCAGCCTTGTAAAGCGAAAGTGCGCCAGTATCTTCCTCGCTTGTCATCGGCAATGCTGCTCCCGCTTTTATCTCTTCTTCAGTAGGCATTGCTTGCGGCAATCTCGGACGATAGATAAAATCTCCACAAACCATCGCGCTGCAATTTGCTTCAACACAAGTGCGTTTTACCTCGCCAGTACATATCGGCACAGTAATGTTCTCTGTTTTCATTTGTAGACCTATTTTTTGTACAATCGTGATGTTGCAAACATTATTTGCTAGGTCGCAACTACCCGGCGCTGAAAAGTATGTTAACTTTTCTGTGAGATTTACTATAGAGCAATTGCCCACTTTTTCCGCTATTGTCCGGTTGCAGCAATTTAATTCTTGCGCTGGCGGTTTCTCTATCGGTTTTTCAACAGTGCAACCAAAAATAAACAAAATCAAAAAAACAATGAAAAAAATAACCAATCTTCTCATTATATCAACCTCGTTGTCATACGCAACAAATCATAAGATTCTTCACCGAATAAATATATCAAATAACGAATTGCGATTATCGTTAAAAATAAAACAGCAAGCGGGTGTATTATCAAAGATGCATATATCTTTGCAAGATCAGTTTCCATTACACTGCTTTGGGCAGCCGCTCTTGTCTGCTCATCCTCCCTGAAGTTTACCATCGAGATTACAGAAGAAAATGTCGGTACGCAGAAATTTGTTGCATGCGGATTTTGGGTGGGTTGAGGTGGAGGCAATTTTACAAAACCAGGATCTGTTATTATGAAAAGATACGGGAAAATGAAATAAAAGCCGATTGCTATTGCTATAAACAAAGAACCTATTCCTCGTGTGAAATAAAATGCCCTGAGAAGAACACCAAGAGGTAAGAACAAGGTAAGCATTGCAGAACCTATGAGTGCCACAAATGTTATCAATGCATTTAGCGCTATCAGAAGACTTGTAGTTAGATTATTCTTATAACGATATGTTTCTATTGTTTTATAGAGACCACTTAGATATTGACCAGAAAATACAGGTATCCCCATAAGACTAAAAGAAGAATAAAAGATCTGATAATCACTATCAGCTTCATCTCTTATTGAATAGTGAATCTCCTCGAGAGCCTGAGCTTTTTCTATTATCCTACATTGCATAACTGCAAGCGCAGTTGCAGTTCCGCTTATATCTATTCTTTGATTACCGCATTGTATGGTACCATACATCTGCTGATTTATATAATCAGACAAACTGCCGACTATGACCACTAAAAATACTGCTAAGATGAATGTTGCACCAACTTGCATCATTTCTGCTTTTGTATTTCTTTCGAGTTCTTGAAGGTTGAACGAACGAGCGATAGTATAAATCGTTATTTGAATGATAAGCGCGATTATTACCGCTGCTATTGAGTAAGGAAGCCACGAACTTTCCCAAACACCTGGTAATTGAGTAGCCACATCTGCCATAATCACACCATCTGCGATATTCTACTTAAATCTATATCCTCACCGTAAAATCTTGCGAAGTAATGTATCGACGCTATGGTTATCGCTAATGCAAGAGACGGAAACACAAAAGATACTATAAAAGCCTTTCCGACAACGCCAAGCACGCCAGTAAAATCATCGTTACCACCAACAAAAAAGTCCTTTTTAAGCATATTATCATTTGTATATCTACTTGCCCCTAATGCTCCCAATACTGATCCATAGAAAAGCTCTGAGAGCGCGCTCGTACTTTCAAATTTTTCTTCTTTAACTACCGCAAGATTACCTGGATCTTTATTAGATTCTAAGAATGTATGCGTTGCGATTGAAAATGCAACCAATACGCTCGGATAAATTATATAGAATGAAAGGCAAACTGCGAGCAAGACCGCGCCAAAAGAACGAAGATATGGAAGCGAACGAACGATAATCGCCATAGGTAAGAAGAACAGCACTAATCCCTTATAAGTAAACAAAAGAATGAATAGCATATTTACTGATGTTAAGAAATAAAGAATAGTGCTGCCGAATACCATGCTTAAAGTCCCATACTCCCCGGAATAATCGGATAACGGACTTGACCCTGTTCCAGAAGATCCGAATAGGCAACCAATACCTCCAAGGAACTCGCTAATGTCGCAGCTGAAACTTGATCGATAAACAAGAATCGAATATGCAGAAAGATAATATCGAGTTAGCGCCATTGCGTGGTGAGCATAACTTGCTGTTGTGTTAAGATATTCTATAGATGCACTAAACATATCCTGCGAAGACATATCTTCATAACCGACAAGTTCTGCAAACGATTCGGCGTCGATACTGCAGAACAAATTCATTCCAGCCAATATAATAACAACGGCTGAAAGAGAGACAACTACCTGTACGATCTCTGTCTTCGCCCAAGTTAATAGTTTCGGATTGTCTATCATATTTGCTATATAATAAACAATCAATATCGTTACCAAAGAAAAAATCGCAGCCATACCAGCAAGAGGAAGAATAGTAGTGTACATCAAGCCGTTAGATGCAATAAAACTACAAACGCCAGCCATCACATCAACCTCGAAATAGCCGAGACATCGATTTCAACACCAGCCAAACCGCTTACTGACCTTATCGTAGAAGTAATTGCAAGAAGATAAACAATTGGGAAAAGTAAGCCTCTTACAAGGGCATACTCTATAGTAGAACCAAGATAGCCCTCCATACCTTTGAATATCTCTCTTGCATTATTGGCATTCGTTGTTATGCTCTCTTTCGGATCGCAATCTTTGACTTGCGGCTGAGTAGCGCTTATTTTATCTACTCCTGTTTTTTTTGCTACCTCTTCAGTTAAAATTACCATCAACGGAAATATGATATAAAACGAGACAGCAATCGCAATAAGCACGCTGCCCACGGGTTTTGTGAATTTGAACGAATAAAAGAACAAGCCCAACGGGAATATTATCGTCATTAATACTCCGCTTCCCAATTGTGCTATAGTGTACAAGCTTGAATATTCTATGTATACTATCGATATTATGCTGTGCGCAGTATTGACTGGTTGCGCTATTACGCTATAACCGCCGCACGAACTCGTTGTAAAATAAGCACTGAAAAATTGGCAACTATCATATTTCGAACCTTCAACATTAACTTTTTCGAGCGCATGTATATCTTTTAGGATACTGGAAAAATTCGAGAGCGAATTATTTAATATGTCTGCTGTTTCTCCGTGCAGGCCTTTTCCGCCAACTATTCCATCAATACTACTGCTCGCTATGAAAAAACAACCTAAAAGTACAATCGCGATTATCAACTGATAGAATTCGTCCTTTGCTGTTATTTCTAAAGATTGAATATTAAAACCACGCCCTATCATGAATAAGAGAATAAGGATGATCGCTGATATCATAATAGCCAAGGCGCTTGCTTCCATGATGCCTGATGCCGCAAAGCACAATGAAATTAAAAGTAACAATGCTAGTTTTGTCTTCATCATATCACCTTTGCTAAGCCAGGTATTTCTATATCGCCGCCTAAGAATTTCGAGAACGACCTGATAAACATCACTGTTACTAATATATTGAATAATGGCAATAGATACACTGGTACGAGCAATTTTGATACGTTTGTCAATATTGATGGGCCAACGTTTCCTTCAACAAGCAACGGAACAGTATCTCCTGTTGTCATTGTTTTCTTTGGCTGCGGCGTGCACAACTGCTTGCATTCTTCTTCTGTTCTTATCGGCGGATTATACAGATAGGCTTTTTCTAATGTTAAGCAACTCCCGCAGTTCGGATTATTTGGCGTTGGATAGATATACACGCAACTGTTTTCTGGTATGTTACTTTGTTGGCAGTTTTTTGCAAATCCGCATTTCTCTATTGTTGCGGCATATGCTTCTTTTTCTTCTTCCTTAGCTTCTTTCGCCTTTGCTTCTAATTCATCCATCTTTTTCTGAGGAGCCCAAGTGCCATCTCTATACCATACCCTACAATCAAAGCGTGAGTCAAGACACATATCCACTAGTGGAGATGGCAATTCATTTGATGGTGTTACTGATGGGGGGAAACCTGCCTTGGCATTACTACCCTTACAATCATTCTTCAATGGCGGGATTATCTTACATTCTGCTGGACAGCTGTTGTACTGTTTTTGGTCTATATTTTTAACTAGTCGTTTTATTTTGCAGTTATCTGTCAATTTGCTGCACGCGTATTGTGTTATGTACTTTGCGCATTCGTCATTACCATAAGGATAGGGCAGTATCCTGCACGGCGCATCGCACGTGTAATTGTCGTTATCGGAACCAATTACTTTGTTCTTTTGCGCTTCTGCCTCGCAAGAATAAATCGTCATATTGGCTTTTGGAATCGTATAAGTTTCCATCTGTCCAGATGTTAAATTTATGGCTATCTCAGTTGCCAGCTCCATATTTTGCTTTGGGGTGCAGGTATTGCTACCATCTAAGCCTTTAAATATAAGGTCAGCTAATTCTTGTGTATTGTTGAATTGTATAACATGGGTAAATCCATATGCATACGCTACTGGAACTTGTTGTTTGCATTCTTCTGGGCAATCTGGTTGGGCAGAACCAGAAAATGGCAGACTGCCATAAAGTGTCACCTGCATAGCTATCCAGTCAAATAAGTACATCAAAGGCAAAACAACCATTATTGCTATCGCAATAGCTATGAGCAGACCTCCTAATCTTCTAGTAAAAAAGAACGAACGACCGAATATACCTAATGCAAGAAGAATCGGTCCGAGTGTGTAGGAAACATTTTGCACAAAGAATTTTTGCGCTTCCATAGAAGATAAGAGATTTTGATAGTACTCAAAGACAGAGGCAGCTCTTTCTGCGTCTAAAATGTTTTTTCCAAGATCTGGGTCAGCGCTAAAACTTGTTGAAAATTGCAAACAAGGTACTGGAAGAAGAACCTGGCTGCAATAAGAATTTATTCTTCTACTACTCGCTGCCATTTTTTCTTTTACTTCTTCCAACGCCGCGCGCATTTGTTTTTCTGCTTTATTTATATAGCTGTCAAAATAAAATGAAGCGGTTTTATTTAGACAATTCTCTTGGATATTACAAGTAAGACCAGAGATCTGGCTTTCGTTTACTATAGTTACCACAAGCTCGTTTATGAAAACCAATACTACCACTAAACTTGCGATAATTATTGCAGTTGCTATTATTTGCGATAATTCTGTACCTGCCCAGGCTTTTAAGTCAGGCATATCAAACCCTATGCTAACCATATAAGTTAGGCTGACTATTATCGCGGATATTATCAAGGCTAATACTGTCGCGGTTTCCCAATTTGTAAAAAGTTTGCAGGCTTCTTTTGCCCAAGGCGTTTGAATAGAGTCGCAACCAGTTGGGTTATTAGATCCTGAGATTGGGCAGGTATCTACTGCGATTGCGAGTGAAATTAATAATAAAATAAAAATAATTTTCTTCAACCAATCACCCTCAACGCTTTATCAACCGCTGCTATAAAAGTTATCGTTAAAGCAATGGCTAAATTCGGCAAAAAGAACGCCAAAGGAATAAGCGCAGAGATATCCCACAAGGATATCGGAGACCCGCAAGTTGGAAGACCGATCTCGCTGTCTAATGGTTTATCCTTAAATAGTTCTCTATAACTATTACAATCGCCCGCTACCGAATAATACATAAGAAAATTGAATATCATAAACAGAGGTAATACAATATACAAGGCGAGGCAGATTCCGAGAAGTATATTGCCAGCAGAGCGGAATGGAGGGAAGAAACGAAAGAGAAATGCGATAGGCAGTATCCATTGGATGATCGATTCGTCAATTATCTTTATAGCAGTTTTTTGCATGCTTATTGAAAGCCTTACTGGGAAGATATAATTAGAAAGCAGGATGTCCATCTCGTTTGCATAAACTTTTTTGTATGCCTCCATCATTGTAGTTTTTGTTTCACCTCCTAAAATATCGCCTGCAGAATAAGCCCATCCTGAGTCTTGCAGATATTGAAGTTGATAATGTGTTAGCGTGTATATCATATTATCCACTTTGGCTTCAAGATATTGGAGATTGCAGGCTGCGGTTGCACTCGGCACATTTGAAAGACAAGGTACATTTACATTCATTGTGCTTATTGTAAACTGAGTTAAAGAATCTGATATCAAACAACCAGTTGTTATTATTCCACCAAATGAAACGAGCAGGATGGCTGAAAGCAGAAGATGGTACGCTTCGTCTTTTGCCAAGACAATATACTCAGCTTTTTCAGTAAATTTGCCAAAGAGATATATCAAGACTATTGCGATGGTTGTTAGCCCTATAACTATTCCGAGAAGTTCTCCTTGCTCTTTTGTTACTATAGAAAGAACATCTTGCGTGCATGAACTCAAAGAAGCGAACGAAATCGCGAAGATCAACAAAAGCACGAATAATTTTTTCATACTAGTTTCTCCACCCCTGGAAGATAGATCTCTCCACCAAGCGCTGTTGAAATCGATCTTATCGCACCGATCGTTATTATCCCTATCAGTAGAACATCAATATACGAAACAACGACTAGAATATTAACGTCTCTTAAAAATGGATATAAAATATCAAAGGTTCTCCCAACCTCAAAGTTTGCAGTAACTCTGTCTAATAAATATATCACAGTACTAAGCCCAAGAGATTCGGCAGCTAGCAATAGTGGGTAAATTATATCTGCTACGAGATTAAAACAAATTATAAAGGCTGCTGGGCCAGCGATAGGTATAAAAAGGAATGGCAAACATAGCGTCAAAGCAAAGAGTAATTCGTTCATATTCAAGGTTGTTCTTACCCATTCGTTTTCGCATATTGGCGAAAGTATTTTTTTCCCCCATCCTTCTTCTACTCCGAATTCTTCCAAATCGCTTTTTGTTAATTGTGGATAAGGTACGCCTATGATGTTGTTTAGGTATCCTACAAGAATTACCGACATTGGGAAAAATATTGCAAGACCGAGCGCTATCGCAATAAGCGTGTTCCCAATTCTTCTTGTTAATGGGAATGCCCTAAGGCAGAACGCAGCAGGAAAGATAAAAGACGGCACTGCTACGGCAAAAAATTTAATCAATGCCACTATTGCCTTGTACAAGAAAATGGCATTTGTCAGACCTACCGTCGCAGCATTCAACGAGCTTAATAACGGGTAAGCACCACCGTAGGGTGTATCGCTATAACCTACAAAAAGTATAAAACCAGCAGAAGCTCCACCACTATACATAGAAGCTGCTCGTACGCGCGTTGCAGCATCTATTATCGAGTAATACGCATTTTCATATCTTGTTAACATACTCTCCGCTACGTTTTTCGCTGCTTCTCTTGTGCAATCTATGCTGCTACCGTCGATCGTACCTGTTACCGCTTGGATTATTATATCCGAGGCTCCGATAACAGAAAGAAATATTGTGAGTAAAACAGCAGTTACTATTATTTCCCTTATCTCGCTTTTTATCCATGCTTCAAGAGGCGGTAGACCTAATGCTCCAGAGAAAGTTTTCAAAATCGCAATAAAAATCGCAACTGTTATCAAAGTCAACGGAATTAAAACACTGTAATCGTTTATGACATAATCCGAAACACTATCTGTAGGGGAACAAGCATTATTCGCTGAAAAGGATAGCGCAGTTATTAAGACAATCAAGAAAAACAAACGCATAAACTCTATTCTCAAATAAATATTTAAATTTTAGTGCGCTGTCGCATTAAACGCGTTTACGATAAATTTTTAATTTCATACTGAATTAAATCTTTATGAAAAGAGTATTTTTTCTGTTGCTTTTTGCCTTTTTTGTTTTGCCTGTGTTCGCAGAGGAATGCATCAGCTGTCAACAAGTCGCGAGTTTGACGCCTACGCGTCTTATTTTGGTGCCTGATGAAGTGAACTATTTCTTGAAAATAATGCTTTACAATGTTAGCAAGCCCAGTAATCCAGTACCAATGCCAAATGCGGTAATAATTATCCACAGATATAATGCCACTGATAGATTTTTTGAAAAAGTTTACACTGATAAAGATGGTGTTGCGATATATAATTTCTCAAATTATAAAGATGAGTGTTATAATTATCAAATAATGTTTTGCTCGTGCAACGATAGTAGGGTGCGAGAATGTTGCTTGAAGGTAAATAACATAGATATAACAAAGTCAGATACGCCTTTTACTATAAGCGGGATTAAAGATGCGCCAAATTTAGTTTATACTCCAATTTCTAGCGAGATAATATACGATTATCATTCTTTTCCTGCAACTTCGAATTATGCTTATTGCAAGCCAAAGACTGCAGTTTCAACCACGCCTGCCTTTTGCCTTCCTTTGGCTATAATATTCGCATTGCTTGGCGGAAGCCTTGCGCTTACTGGTAGAAATCCATTAAGAGGTTTTGAGATCGGCGGAGCTCGTGTTGGCAAACACATACGTTATGATTCACGAGGAAGATATGCTGGTTATCAACTTATGTCCCTTGCTAGTACTTTTGGTGCAATAAGTGGCGCCGTTACAGATGCTAAGATGGTGACTGAAAAAGGTGGAGTAGTTACAGCTGCGAAAGCAAAAGCGCGCACACTTGCAAAGCAAAAAGTTGAAAGCGTCAAAGAAGGATACTCCCAAGTAAAAAAAGGAATTGAGGGAGTTAGAGAACGTGGTTTGGGTGTTTTTAATCCAATAGACACTGCACCTAGAGTATTTATGGCCGTGGCTAGTATACCACTGACAATAGCCGCGGGTCTACAGAGACCATTTTATTGGATTCCAACTGGTCAAACTGGTGCTGGTAGTCCAAGACAACTCAAAGAACAACCCAAAGAAAGAAAAAAGCCAGATGCTGGTGCTCAAGAAGGAATACAACTACCTAGCATAGGAAAGGGAGATGAAGAAAGAGTTCTCAATTCGCTCTATAATTTATGTAATAAATTAGGTTTTAAGGCAGGCGCAGATCTACTTAAATCATACGGCGCTTTTTTGGTAAAATTAAGTTCTTATAGTAGTATTGAAGTTACACGAGCACAAATTGAAGTTGAGATGCGTTCTAAAGAAGTCAAAGATTTGAAGAACCAAATATCCGACCTGCAAAACAAAATGTCCACAGAGGGTAAAACAAAAGATGGCGTTAGTTATGTAGCTACTATAGATAGTACGCCAGAAATGGAATTTAACGGTAAAAAAGTCAAAGTCATAGGACAGATGCAGGGTGGTTCTTATGTTTATTTGGAAGATGGAAAACAAAAAATAATATCTAAAGATGAGAAAAATTTCAATCGATTTGAAGAGACTTTGCATGAGGCGAAAAAAGATACTAATGTTGTTGGTGCTGTTATAATTACTACAAGTAGTGGTAGATATATAGTAACTAATGAAAGCGGGAATATTGTTATTAGAGATGCAGATAACCTTGATAAGAAATATATGGTAACTACTGAAGGAGGGAATATTGTTATTAGAGGCGCAGATAACCTTGATAAGAGATATATGGTAACTACTGAAGGAGGGAATATTGTTGTTAGAGACGCAGATAAACCAACCGGGCAACCATTCAGCAGTGATACTGCTACAGCGAAAGTCATTAGCAGGATTAGCAGAATATACGGAATGTATACTGATGTTTCTGAAAAAAAGCCGGATTTTGCGATTGGTAGCAAAAATGAAAATCTTCCTAAAATGGAAGAGATCCGGGAGGACCTAAACCACGCCATCGGAAAATTCCAAAATGCAGTAAATCAATTACAACAATATGAGTGGGTAGCACGAAATGATTTATTAAGTTCTATTAGTAAAGGAGTAATCGATGCTACAAATAAACAGTTGCATAGTGACCCACAAAACATAGTCAAAATTGATACTGCTGTGCTTGGTCAAATACTAGTCGGCACAATGGACGAAAAAACATATAAAAAAGCAGCAGAAGAATATACTCAGGCTTTGTCTGCAGCAGAAGAATATGCTCAGACCTTATCTACATCCTATGCGGCAGAGAAATTGGGTGTTTCAGAAGAAAAATTGCGACAGTCCATGGAAGCAGCAGGCTATAAGAATGATGTAAAAGGATATTTAAACTACATAATATCGGAATATACGCGCGATAAGGAAGGGTATGCGGCAGCTGAGTTAGCAAAATCAGGCTTGAAACCAATAGACGTTGCAAGGAGAGCAGAAGGTTATTATAACGAGATTATCACCACTGAAAATAAATACAAGGAGCAGATCTCAAAGATCGAAACTATATTAAATGAAAAAATCGCAAATCTGGAAAAAGAAATAAATGAAAATCCAGAAAACAAAGGATACCGCGAACAACTATCTTCGCTATCAACTGTTCTTTCATATATAGAAAAACGCGAAAAAGATCCTTATAATCCTGCTGCAGCTTTGAGTGAATTACCTTCTTTTACTTTAGAAGGAGTTTTAAGTTCATTGCCAAAAGGACAATTAGAAGCAATAAATGGATTTGTTAAGCTTAAAGAGGGTTTGAAAGATTTTGATAATACTATTTATTATAACACTGATGGGACACCGAGAACACCAGAAGAAATAAAAGCCCAACACGATCGAGTTGGAAACATCATAAACGGGATGGTGGCTGGTATGGCAGTAACTTATGATTCTGTTAAAAGTAATAACGAAAAAGAAAAAATGGAAGATGTAATTACTATTATTAATTGGGGGAACAATACGCTGAAAATCGCTAAAGAAGAACCCACTATAGGACCAGAAGAAAAGAAACAGAGGATAAAGGAGAAAGAGAATGAAACGTTGGAAATAAGTCAGCCGGAAACAGATCAGCCGGAAACAGAAGGAGGGGAAGAAAAAAAGGAATGGCGACCACCTAGTGATGATCTAGCCTGATTTTGCAATATTCTGCATGCGGGTTTACCAACATTTAAAAATATATAAGTTCATACTTATATTAATGAAAACTAAAATAATCCAGGCACTGGCTGACCCTACGCGTTTTAAGATTATTGAGAGGATTGGTGTGGGGGAGGTTTGTGCGTGTGAGTTTACCAAGCATGTGGATGTGAGCCAGCCCGCAGTATCCCAGCACCTAAAGGTGCTTCTTGATGCGGGATTAGTAATGGTTAGGAAGGATGGAACGAAGAGGGTGTACTCGCTTTCACCATTGGGTAAAAAGGTAATGCATGATATATCAAGGTGGTAATGTGAGGATTGAAGTTTTAGGTAGCGGATGCCCAAACTGCAAGAGGTTGGAGGAGAATGCGCGCACAGCACTCAAAAAGGCTGGGAAGGATGCGGAGATAGTTAAAGTAACAGATTTCAGGGAGATCCTTGCATACGGGGTTATGCACACCCCTGTACTGGTAATAGATGGTAAGATTATGGCTGAGGGAAGAATACCTTCAGTTGATGAAATAGTAAGGATGCTGTGAGAAGATGGGTGTGCTTGAAGATTTTGGGGCATGGGTGGTATACACTCTACTTGGTATGGTTAAGGGAGACCCATTAGCAGAGGCGTTGGATTTCTTCATATATGATACACTCAAGATATTCCTGCTTCTTTTCGCAATAACTTTGATTGTGGGGGTTATAAGAACATACGTTACACCTGAGAAGATAAGGGATTTTCTTGCGCATAGGAAGTATGGAACGGGTAATGTGCTCGCGGCATTATTGGGTATACCAACACCGTTCTGTACATGCTCCGTAATCCCGTTGTTCATTGGGTTTATACGTGCAGGTGTGCCTCTAGGTATTACGTTCTCTTTCCTCATCTCGAGCCCTGTCATAAACGAGGTCGCAATCGTAATGCTTCTCGGGTTGGTGGGATGGCAGATTACTGCACTGTACATTGGGATAGGGTTTGTGATCGCTGTTGTTGTGGGGTATATACTTGGGCGTCTCCATCTTGAAGACCAGATCGAGGAGTTTGTGCTCACATCCGATGTAAACAAGGGGGTAAGCAGGGATGGAAAGGAATTAACATTTAAGGAAAGGTTAGAGATTGGGTTTGAGGAGGGTAAGAGGATTGTGGGAGAGGTGTGGCTGTATATCCTAATTGGGATAGGGATTGGTGCGCTAATACACGGGTATGCACCTGAGGATTTCTTCCTGAAATATGCCGGGCCAGATAATCCGTTTGCAGTCCCTGTAGCTGTACTGATAGGGATCCCACTTTACTCAAATGCTGCGGGAACAATACCTATAGTGCAGGCACTGATGGCAAAGGGGATGGCCACGGGCACTGCACTCGTGCTCATGATGTCAATCACTGCGCTCTCTTTCCCGCAGATGCTCATACTCAGAAAGGTTGTGAAAACAAAACTGCTAGCAATCCTCGTTGCGATACTTGCAGTTTCGTTTATAGTGATAGGTTATCTGTTCAATATGGTTTTGTAATGCGCTAATACATAAATCCGAATAAAAAGAGGGGGATGGTCCTTTCCTCTATGAGCGCTGCATCCTTTACAAGGTAGTCTGCTTTTTGCTTGAACGTCTTGCCAGGGCCTCCAACTTCAAAAACCACATCATCGATTTTGAAGTCTGGGGTTTTTGCACCGCGTTCTGTTTTCATATAACAGATATCGTCTACATGGTTGACAAAGAACTCCTCACGAAGGGCGCCGATGTCCGGCTGCCTTGATTTTACTGTACTGAAATATGCTCTAAATGGGAAGGCCAGATAGAGTTTTGGTTCTTTTCTTATTGATGCACCTTTTCCGCAGGAGAACACTTGTTTTACTATACCGATCTTTGCCAGATCGTTTATTATGCTTATAACTGTCGGCTTTGAGAGGTTTACTGAATTTGCCAGTTTAGAATAGTTTGTTTCTGAAGGAGAAGAGAATGAGATGAAATAGAGAAGACTGAAAATATCATCTGCGATCTTCATGCTCATTTCTCTGAGAGAAGAGAGGTCTGTGTAAATGATCTTCTCAATAATGTTCTGTATGGAATCATAGAAAAACTCCTTCTCCGTAGCATACAGCACCCCTCCATAGTTAAAGTATTCTGAAAGATAAGAAGCAACATTAGAGTATTCTAATATTATTTTTTTCCTCTGCTCGTAATCTTCAAGCTGCCTCAGTGAAAGTATAGGCAATTCCTTACCATGCTTAATCGAAACATACTCGCGAAAAGAGGCGGGTTTCATATAAAAGAGAAGTGCCCTCCTTGAAAGTTCCCCGCCTTTCTTTTTTATCTCCAGAGCAGAAGAACCAGAAAAGATGATCCTTCCTTCGCCTTCATCATACAGCGTTTTAAGGTCGTTCTCCCAATAAGATTTAGTATGAATTTCATCTATGAAAATATGTTTATAGCCTCTTCCAATGGCGTATTTAACCACATCGTATATTGACTCATCCCTGAAGTATGCGGCATCTGCAGAGAAATAAAATGCATTTTTTGTTTCCCTTGCCAATTGGAGAAGTGTAACCGTCTTGCCTATACCTCTTATACCATAAAACCCCACAAAATAATCAGCCGGTACAGAGGCGATTCTATCGTAAAGATACCTCTTTTTTACATATGTTGATGCCTCTCTAATCCTGCGCTCACTTTCAAATAGCGCTTTTCCAAATATTTCATCGTTCATGTGTTTATCTCACCACCTATATTTATAAATTTTGCATTTTGTAAAATTTGATTAACAATTTGCATGCATTTTGTAAAGAGCGATTAACAAAGTGCTAAGAAATAAATCATAATATAAATGGGTTGATACAATCGTTTTATTCAAAGTGCATTTTGTAAAATTTGTTTAACAATTTGCATGCATTTTGTAAAGTGTGATTAACAAAATGTTCTTTGCTCTTCATCGGAACAAAATGTTTTTAAATGTAAAGTTGTATAATATAATACAATGCACGCATATAATTGCACCCGCAAAAGTTGTCCGGCAAGTATAGACCAGAATAAAAAATCAAAAATTTTTGACAAGTTTTTTAACTTATTAGAAAAAAAATTTTTAGAATTGCATTACAACGAATCTTCTCAACTTGGTTTAGCACATCCGCTCGAGCTTCCGGTTTATCAATCAATGTGGAAAAATGCGAGCTCTGAAACAAAGACAAGTATTCTAGTGGAAGCAGCTTTGTCAAGATTGGTCATCGGCGATAGGGAAAAAGCGCAAGAATTGCTTGAAGAAGCAGTATGGACAATGAGAGCAAATAAGCCAGATTTAGAAAAACAGTTGCGCTACGATATAAAAAAGAAATTGAATGAAGTTGAAAAAGAATTCTTGGACAAAGGTTTATACGAATTTTTAGGCGATGCGTTTGAACTTGAAGCGAATATGATCGCGCATTACGAATCAGAAGAAGCAGACAGACTTGCAGATTTAGCCCAAAAAGCATCTCTTCTTGAAAAGCAAAGATGGTCTGTGATAAAAACGATTTCGTTCGCTTTTGGTTTTGGTGACAAGGATGGCCATTCGTTGATAGATATCTTAAGATATCTCGGCGATTTTAAGACAGTGAAGGAGAGATTGGAGAATATGCTCAGTAATGGCGAGCATAAGGACAAAACCGAAAGAATGAAATCCATAGTTGCTAGATTGTGGTCGTTGCAAGATTTGAGAGAAGAACTCGTAAGCGCCATTCACGCTAAAACCGCTTGACCTCGTCATGTTTTAAAATGATATTCTTGATAACTACTTTTAGGGCCTGTAGCTCAACTTGGATAGAGCGCCTGGCTTCGGATGCACTCTCCTGATTGCAGGAGCGACCAGGCGGTTGTGGGTTCAAAACATTATGTGAAAATCCTGCCAGGCCCGTTTTCTGTTTTTTATAGTATAAGCTTCTCTACTGGACGCTCTGTCGCCCTTTTTTGGCTTACTGCCTTGCTGATCGTGTAATCGATGTTTCGATTACATCTTCTCGCAAACTACAAAAGGGCTGTAAAATACTGAGGTGAGGCTACGGTTAATAGATTGTTGTTTCCCTTTTTATTTTAGAAAAGAAAATTAGTACAAATAAAACAAAATTTAAAAAACTAAAAATTATTGGTCGCTGTTGTTTGCAACCGGTTCTATTTTTCCTTTGTCTACTTGGAAAGTAACTAGTTTTTCATTGTTAAAAGTAGCTATTTCGCAAACCGTAAGAGTTACTTTAACAGAAGAAAATTGGTTAGAACTAAGAATTACCTCTTTTGTGTCGCCTTCGTTTAAATCTTCGACTATCTTTCCGTCAAATCTAAGAGTTACATAACTAGCATCTTTGGCATCACTTGATTTATCTGAAACATAAATCGCTATCACGTCTATTTTCGTTTCGTCCTTTTCTAATTTTATAGAGAAAGAACTGCCTTCATTAGTGGTTAATTGCTTGTCTAGATCGACCTTTTCACATGCTCTTTTTACCTTGTCAGCATCCATAGATCCTGCATCCTTGCTCGAAGATGCGTCATTTAGTACGTCTACTGCATCGTTATCGCTGGTATTTCCAGCATCTCTAACGCTAGTTTGATAAACTGGCACTTCTTCCTTGTCTGAACCACACTGCGGTGTTGTAGCAACACTAACTGCAATTAAAGCAGCACTAACCAACGGAAGAAACTTATTCTTGACAGTATTTTTCTGTCTATTTTTGTTTTCTGTTTCGTTATTACCCTTACTCTGTTTATTTTTTTCTTGTAAGTTTATTTTATTCATCTTTACTCACCCTAAAATTATTTCTTCGGTGTTAAAGTCATACCTGTCAGGTTGTTCGGCTGTCCTTGTTCTGTATTAATCTGTACATCGTAGTTTTTACCGTTGAAAATAACTTCTGCGTTGTTAACGAATTTTGTTACGTTTTCTGCTACTGCAACAGGAACACCATCTACTGCATTACCACCTTCGTAGACCTTTACATAGAGACTGCCGCCTATATTTGTCGGTTCGCAGTTGCTACTCGAAACTTGGTACATCTTATTTAGGTATTTCACCCACACGAAGTTAATGCCATTTGTTACTGTAACGCTTACTACTGTAACCGCGTTGCCATTGCTGTCAGTGTACAAAGCATCATTGCGTTTAGCTGCTGCATTGTACTGCAAAAGTTTACCTGAAACTCTATCGCTTGTCGTATACTTAGTAGTTAGACCAAGATAACCATCAACCATTTGCTTACAGAAAATTGCCTGCTCATCTGGTGTGAGAGACTTAGATAATCTTAAATAAATTGGGTCTTCTAAGTTTTCAACACTACAGTCTGTATTTGTTATCGTACATACTTTCTGGCTAAAAGTTTCTGTAACCACGATACCATTGTTATTAAATAATTGGTAATCTTTGCTGGTATCTTTGCAATCACTCTTCTTCTCACAAACCATCCCTGCATCTTGGCCGGCATCTTGTTTTGCGTCTAAGCTTTCGCCATCAGTTACAACATCTTGATCAATAACATCCGTAGTCGCATCTGCTACTGCATCTCCCGTTGCTGCATCTTCTGTGCCCACATCTTCGACAAGTTCTACAGCATCCTCCGTGCCTGCATCTTCTACTGGCTCAACTACTGCGTCCTCAACACCAGCGTCCTCTAATGATTCAGCACCAACATCTTCTTGTTCAACACCTGCATCTTCCTCAGCATCTGCTACTACATCTTCCGTTGCTGCATCTTCGACAAGTTCTACAGCATCTTCCATGCCTGCATCTTCTACTGGCTCAACTACTGCGTCCTCAACACCAGCGTCCTCTAATGATTCAGCACCAACATCTTCTTGTTCAACACCTGCATCTTCTTCAGCATCTGCTACTACATCTTCCATACCTGCGTCTTCGACAGGTTCTACTGCATCTTCTTGTTCAACACCAGCATCTAGATCAGCATCGCCAGAAACATCTGATTGGCCGGCATCTGCAGAAGGTACTTCGAGCTGACCTTTTGTTGTCTCCAAAGTCGCCATGTATTCTGTTTTTTCGGCAGCATTCGCCTCGCTTTTAACTTCCCGGTCTGGTCTTATACTGCAGACAGTAATATTAAGTTCAATATTATTTATAGTAAAATCGCGCGACTCGCCATTTTTAAGTGTTACAAAAACTTGTCGCTCACCTTCCCCATTGTAAATCCACATTGAAACAGAAGAAGCGTCGATTTCAGATATGTCGGCCATATATTTCGAACCGTCGTTCAGCGAAATCAAGAAAGATTCTCCCTCTTTTCTTGTTATTTGCCTCTCGACGTTAACACTGCTGCATACTTTGCTAACTTCAACATCCGCACCGGCATCTTTGGTAGAAGAAACATCTACCGGAGCAACATAAGCAGGCGGCTTCTCTTCATTTGCGCCACAATTCAAAGCAGTGACCATACCACTAATTGTTAATGCTATGGCTCCAACGCCGGCGAGAATATCATTTTTAAATTTCGAAAATTCTTTTTTACTCTTACCGTTCTTCTCAACTCCTTCCATTCTCTTTATTTCATCATATCTCAATTTCATCCAAAACCACCTTTTTACATAAATATTGAATATGAAAGACATTCAACAGCAAATTTCCGACGGCAAATCATCAACAAACAATCAAACCCCGCCTAAACATGACGTATGATATTTAGCAACAAAAGATTTTTAAATATTGTGTAAGAGTGGACAGTTATGTCATATATAAATATACAAGTGCAAACACAAACAAAAACCTCCTACCAAACCTCCTGCCAATATTGATAGAATTTACAAGAAAGAAAACACTCTATATTTTTAAATTCTTATTAATATAAGAAAATCAAAAGGGGGTGCGAGAGTGTATTTCAACCGTGGTGTGATAATAGCATCACTTTTGGGCGGATTCGCTTCTATTGTTTTGTGCGTGGTATTCAACAACACATTATTCGCAATAATAGCAGCGCTATTGTTCGCTCTTTCGTTGGCATTGTGGAAATATGGCTATCTATTCGTGCCAGTGATCACGAAGATGACAAACATCGTAGAAGTAAGAGATTCCTACGAAATCCCGCCAACGAGAGATTATGTGATAAAGAAAAGGCCAGAGGGGTACTATTGCACGAAATTCCTTGAAGTGAGATTTTACGAGAGCTCGATGGACAAAGGAGAAAACGAAAAGAGATTGATATTCGAATCTTTTGAAAAAGCGGTCAGTGCATTGAAGTACGTTGTAAAACTCTCGATGCTGATATCTGCGATAGATATCTCGAAACACATAGACGAGATAAAAACGAGGAGGAGCAATCTCGAAACAAAAAGATTTTCCCAAGAAAAATTGGACCAAACTGACATAATAAGATACGACAGGGAAATCGCGATGCTCAACAGGTTGCTCGACAGATTTAGCAAAGGCGAAAGACCAATCGAGATGATCGCATTTGCCAGCACGACCGCCTTTGGCCTGACAAGAGACGAGGCAGTGAGCAAGGTTAACAGGCAAGCAAAGGAATTGCGGACGATCCTGTCGAGCGCGCTCAGCTGCGACGTCAACGAACTCAAAGACACCGAAATGCTGAAATGCTTCGAATGGGAATTGTTTGCCCCGCCGAGCGAAGAAGAAATGCGTGACGAGGTGTTTTAGGTTGAAACTCTCTTATCTGCTGTCGAAAGACGTTGCTGCCCGTCTTCCATTCACACGACCGCCAGAACCGAGAAAAGAGATGCTATTGTCAAAACCCTTTGAAGGAGTTTATGTTGGCAAAACCCGATTTATGCACATACCGGTATTTTGGAATCCTGACAAACTCGTAAATCCGCATATCGCCATAATCGGGATTACCGGTAGCGGAAAATCATATACAGTAAAGACGTTCATAACGCGCGCTTCGCTGGTATGGAACAGCAACGCGTTGATATTGGATTGGGTCGGCGAGTACGACAAGTGGGTAAGACAGGCAGGCGGGCGAGTGATAAACTTGGCAAAGGAAAAATTAAACATATTGGACCTCGTCGGCTTGCCGAAAAACAGCAGGATAAAACAGGTTATGGCAGCATTCGACATCCTTGCGGACTTGCGGTCATTCCCGAACGAACGCGACGAGATTGAAGAAGCGATCGAAGCGATTTACGAAAAAAAGAAAAAACCGAGTTTGAGCGATGTTATAGACTATCTGTTGAAACAAAAAAAAGCAAAGGCGGCAAGATTGTTGAAGAGATTCGCGAGCGAGGGAACAGATTTCTTCTCCGGCACAACCACGCTCGACATAAAAAAACTGACGAATAGCGGTCTTGTCTGCATAGACCTGCACGAATTGCCGACTGAGGAAATGCGAAGCCTGGCCGGGCTTACGATACTGCAGTACATAAAAGAATTGATGAGAACGGAAAAGATAAGCGAAGACAGCGGGAAAAAGGTAAAACTCTTCGTCGTTCTTGATGAGGCGTGGAAGATAGCGCAAGACGAGAAAAGCGATGTAATAGCGATAGTGAGGGAAGGCAGAAAGTACAATTTTTCATTGATAATAGCAACCCAAAATCCGACGGATATTCATAAAACGATATTCAGCAATATGGGAACGATATTCACGTTGAGATTGATATTGAAAGAGTACCGGGATTTTGTAAAGGAGTCAATTGGTTATTCTGATTTTATAGATGAACAGGTTTCAAGATTCGGCGTAGGAGACGCAGCAGTTAATATGATATTCACCGAGCGACAGGACAAGGTTTCGACTTTTCTCCTTGAAAAGATTGACGGCGAGGATCCCCTGTTCATTTACAAGATAGAGGGTGGTGGAATGGATGTAGAAATAGAAAGAGAACAATTCATAAAAATGCTCTACGAGCTCGGATTGACCGACGGTCAAATAGACATCTTGAAAAAAGAATTCGAAAAAAAGGACGGCCTACTTGACGGCGAGACGTTCGTTGAGATATTGAAACGTTTCGGTTATTCAAAATCCTCGATAATATCTTTCCTTAGGCAACTCGGTTTCGAGGAAAAGAACATCGTCAAGATATTCTCGCTTGCAAAGATGAGAAAGGCGACTCGCGGAATCGTCAATATAGTGATGGAGGAATGAAGATGACGGAAAAAATGGTAATAAAGGCGGTACAGAAAAAAAGCGTGAGACCTCTTGCAAACCTGATGGGCGAACTCGGATTCACCAAGATCTCATATTTAAACGACACGCTGACGATAGAGCGCGTTCTCGGTTATGACCTAAAGGGAAAACCTGAACTTGATTACAGAGTGAGCTTTGCGCCAAACGAGATCGTTCTCGAATACGAAGTAACAAAGGGAAAGAACAAGCGCGGCAGGCTTCTGTCGGTACTGCCGACATTTCTAAACGTCTTGCAAATCGCAGAGGATTATTACGACATCAAACCATCGGCGATATACTACGAGATAAACGAGGCGATAGGTGAAGCGGTAAAGATGGTTGGAAAAGACGCGGTTGAACTCTCGACAGAATTAAGCGAGTTAAGGAGCAAGTATAAGGCGTTGAGGGCGAAATACGAGGATTTGATGAAATCGAGCGAAACGAACGCAAGGATATTGCTCGAGTGCGAAAACAAGCGCGACGAACTTGCGCGGAAGGTTGAGAGACTGATGAAATACGACGACGAAACATTAAAGGAGATGATCTATGAGTGGATAGAACTCCACAACGGGAAGATGAACGTGCTCGAGTTTTCAAAAATGAACAGGATAGCAATACCGCGCGTGGAAGAAGGAATAAACATGCTCATCACTGAGGGCTACATAAAGAGGAGATTTGAGTGAACGAAGAGATCGTAGAGAATGAAGAGATCATAGAGTTTGAGATAGTGAAGCATTATCCGATAGAAAGAAAATACATAATTTTGAAACCGTTAAAGAGAAATATAATAGAAGAAGTGTTCAGCATATTGAAAAAGAAAAAATAAGAGTGATTGTTATGAAGATTTTGCTCGTGGGCAACGGCGCGCGAGAGCACGTGATAGCGAAAAGGATAGCGGAAGACGCAAAGTTATACGCTGTTATGAGCAAGAAAAACCCCGCCATTGCTCGGCTATCGAAAAAGTATTGGATAACTGACATTCATTCGCCAGAAGCAGTTGCAAAGGCACTCGAAGGCGAGAAGTTTGACATATGCTTCGCGAGTCCTGACGCGACATTGGCCGCAGGCATATCAGATGCATTGGAAAAATTCGGAGCAGTTGCTTCTCCATCAAAGAAAGCGGCAAGGATAGAATGGGACAAGTCTTTTGCGAGAATGCTTGCAGAAAAATACAAGATAGAAGGCTCGCCAAAGCTAAGATTGGTAAGAACGACAGAGGAAGCAAAAAAAGCAATCGAGGAAATTGGGGAAGTTGCTGTCAAGCCCCTGGGATTGACTGGCGGGAAGGGAGTTAAGATAAGCGGGGAGCACTTCAGTTCGTTCAACGAGATAGAGGACTACATAAAAGAGCTTCTGTCAAATGAGGGCGCTGTTCTCATAGAAGAGAAACTAATCGGCGAGGAATTCACTTTGCAGGCTTTCAGCGACGGAAAAAATCTCGCTTTTATGCCGCCTGTTCAGGATCACAAGAGGGCGTTCGAAGGAGACATCGGACCGAACACTGGTGGAATGGGCTCTTACAGCACAGGCGAGCTTCTTCCGTTTTTGACTCGCAAGGATTTGGATGCTGCCAAAAAAATAATGAAAAAGACAATCGCTGCGCTTGAAAAAGAGGGCGCGCCTTTCAAGGGCGTGCTTTACGGGCAGTTTATGGCGACTGCCGACGGCGTCAAGGTGATAGAGTTCAACTCACGTTTTGGAGATCCTGAGGCGATGAATGTCTTGGTGCTGTTGAAAGATTCGCTGAGCGAGATATTGGAAAAAATTACCGCGCAAAAACTGACAAAGGCCGCGTTCGAAAAGAAATGCACCGTCGTGAAATATCTTGTTCCTGAGGGTTATCCTGATAATCCGAAAAAAGACGCTGAGGTTAGGATAGATGAACAAGCGATCGCGAATGCAGGCGCGGAAGTTTATTATGCTTCAGTTTACGAGAACGACGGGAAGATTTACACAACCAGTTCGCGCGCGTTCGGAATCGTTGGGATAGCAGAAAAAATAGAGGATGCTGAAAAAATAGCTGAGAAAGGCTGCTCGTTCGTTAGCGGACCTGTTTGGCACAGAAGAGACATAGGCACAAATGCGCTGATCGAAAAGAGAATAGAAAGGATGAAGAAATTGCGGGGCAGATAATGAAAGGATTGTTCTTGTTTCTTGTTCTTCTCGGAATTGCCTTTTCAAGCGGTTATGAGGAAACAACGATCGCATTTGAAAAGGAATGGAAGGTAAGCGGCAACGCTTCCATCATAAATTTCACGAGCGTATTCTTAATCAACAACAGCAACCAAGAGATAGAGAACATAACCGCGCTGCCTCCGTTGGAGATAGTAAAAGACGGAGATAAATTTACCGTACACTATTATGGAAAATTTTATGGCAATGCGACTTTCAGGGCCCGCGCGATAGCCAAGATAAGATACAAAACAAACATAACAAGAGACGAACCTTTGCCTGAAAAAGGAATAAGCTACGGCGGTGTTGTAGAATATAACGACGAAATGGCCGCGCTTGCGAAAAATCTTTCTGATGCTAATTCTTCTTTGGAATCATTGGCGAACCTGGCCAATTGGGTAAATGAAAATATGGAATATGACAAGAGTTATACTGGTGCTGTTCTTCCTGCAAAAAAAGTTTTTATTGGAAAAAGAGGAGTTTGCACTGAGTATACTCATCTATTCATCGCATTGGCGAATTCCCTGGGATTCAAAACCAGGTTTGTCGCGGGGTATGCGGTAGAGGAAAATGATTGGGAGCCGCACAGTTGGGCTGAAGTTTATACCTCTGGTCAATGGATCGATTTCGATCCGACATTCGCCCAAGCAGGAGTTCTAGACAATCTTCATATCGCTGTTTCCTATGGCAAGGACGCCGAAGATATTTATGAAAGCGTAATGCAAAGCGATGGTTCGGTCGCAGTAGAAACAAAAACAAAAATAGATCTGCTTGAAAATGAACAGGCACAAAACGATGTTCTTGAATTTTATTTTGATGAAAAAAACAGAAGCGCGCTGATAAAAGTCAAAAATCCGCAGGATAAGTACGAAATCGGAAGTTATTCCAGGATACTACCGAAAGAATACGGCGGAATTGAAAAGAAGATAATCGTGCTGAAACCATATGGTTCTTACGACGAAAAATATGCGCTGGAAGGAGATTTCAAAGAAGGTTACCGATACACAATACCAGTGATACTATCATTTAACAATATCGAAGAAAAAAACAACATAAGCGTGGAAATAAGAGAAGGAAGTGGGCAGGGAGAAGAGCATCTCGATAATCAAGAGGTCTGCCTGCCAGCTCTTGTTCTTCTTGCTTTGATTATGTTCTATTTCTTCAAAATTGGGGGAACTGAGATTTGAACTCAGATAATCAGCTCCCAAAGCTGACAGCATACCAGGTTAGCTCATTCCCCCAAAACTAAAAATGCAGGGGGCAGGATTCGAACCTGCGTAGACGCTGAGTCAGCAGATTTCTCATCGCGCAATCGCGAAGAGAACTTGAGTCTGTCGCGTTTGACCGCTCCGCCACCCCTGCGAAATATGGAGCGATAAATGGGCCCGCCCGGAATCGGACCGGGAATCTTTACCGTGTCAGGGTAACGTCTTAACCATTCGACTACAGGCCCGGATTAATTTTGAGCAAAAAAGCAAAAGATAGATATTGAATAATATTTTTAAATACCTGACTTAGCAACGTTCGCAACGTGGCGAATTAAGTAAACAGCATCATCCAATATAAAAAATAATTCTAACTTTTTCGTTTATTGCCGTTTGCAATTCCGGCAAATACAATAGTTTAAAATAATTGTGTTTTGAATATCTGCAAAAAAAGGAGGAGGTTAGATTCAATGAAATTTGTTTTCAGGATAGGAGCAAAAGCCGGCGAAGGAGCGATGGTGACCGGAAGAATGCTCGGCAGATGTTTCACAAGGGGCGGCTATAATGTTTTGGGATATCCAGAATATCCGTCTCTCGTAAGAGGAGGGCACAACGCCTATCACATAAAAATAAGCGATGAATTGGCAACCTCACCGTCCTATTCTTGCGATGCTGTTATCGCTCTTAACAAAGACGCGATATTTTATCACAAAGAAGCAGTAACACCAGGCGGCGCGATTATTTACGATAAAGATATCGACATAAGCAACGCAAACATAAAGCAAGGCGTGAAGTTGATCGCGCTTCCGATTAAGGAGTTGCTTGAAAAAATCGGTGCGAGTCCTCTTATGGCCAATGCCTTGGAGATCGGCGCGGCTCTTGCAATAATAGACTATCCACTTGAAATTTTCGAGGAAGTAATAAGAGACGAGTTTTCGAGAAAAGGAGAGGAAGTGGTTGCAAAGAATATCGCGGCAGCTCGCGAAGGATACAATTATGTCAAATCGCAAATACAACCAATAAAAAACATAAAACCGCTCAGCGACAAAAAGAAATACTTCGCAACCGGAAATGAGATCTTGGCATTGGGCGCGTTAAAAGGCGGTTTGAAGTTTTATGCTGCTTATCCGATGACTCCTGCCTCGAGCATTCTCCACTACCTTTGCGAGGTTGAAAGAGAAGCTGGTATCGTGGTGAAGCAGGTAGAAGACGAGATAACAGGAATAAACGAGGCGATTGGTGCGTCTTATGCGGGCGTGCGCGCGGCAACAGGAACATCAGGCGGTGGTTTTGCGCTAAAAACAGAAGCGATCGCATTGGCTGGATTGAGCGAAACACCTGTTGTCGTCTATCTCGCGAGCAGACCCGGACCGAGCACAGGCATGCCAACTTGGACAGAACAAGGCGACTTGAGACAGGCATTGCACGCCGGCCAAGGGGAATTCTTGCGCGTTTTATTGGCACCGGGCGATGCGAGAGAAGCGTTCGAACTGTCGGCACAGGCATTCAATTATGCAGAAAAATACCAAGTGCCAGTCATCGTGCTCTCGGACAAGTTCCTTTCTGAAAGCGTTTTTTCTTTTGAAGACCTTCCTGAAGTTAAAATAGAAAGAGGGAAGATAGTGAGCAATCCCAAAACACCGCCTGGAACAAGATTCAAGCGATACGAATTGACAAAAGACGGAATATCGCCAAGAACGCTGCCTGGCACGCCAAACGGAATGCACGTTGCTTCTTCTTACGAGCACGACGAGTTTGGTTTCAGCACTGAATTGTTTTCTATGAGAAAGGCGCAGGTCGACAAGAGAAACGCGAAGTTGAAAAAGATGCTGAAGGAGTTGCCTCTTCCGAAGATATACGGCGATGAAGATGCAGAGATAACGCTCGTAGCGTGGGGCTCGATGAAGTTGATAGGATTGGAAGCGATAGAGATGCTGAAAAAAGAAGGGGTAAAGGCAAATCTCGTTCATTTCAATGTCGTATATCCGCTTGACAGCAGAAAGATAAGGAAACTGCTGAAAAAGGCAAAACACACAGTGCTTTTCGAAAACAACGCAACCGGCCTGTTTGGAGGTTTATTGAGAGAATGCTGCGGGTGGAAACCAGAATTCAAGATCCTGAAATACACTGGCAGGCCGATATACGCTGAGGAATTGGCAAGAGAGATAAAAAGGATAAGGGATGCAAATTACAAGGCAGAAAAAGAGATAAGACTGCTCGACATGGAGGATTATGAATATTATAATCCCAAGAGGTATAATTTGTAGGGGTGAAAGATATGGATGCAAAAGGCAATGTTAATTTTGATGTCAACACATACAACACAAAGGAAATGATACAGTGGTGTCCGGGCTGCGGGAATTTTGGCATATTAACAGCGATAAAGATGGCTCTTGCAGAGTTAAAGAAACAACCGCACGAGGTAGTCATCTCATCTGGCGTTGGGTGCAACAGCAAGATACCACACTATGTTATGACATATGGCTTTGAAGGATTGCACGGCAGGCCGGTTCCAGTAGCAGAGGGAATAAAACTCGCAAATCACAAATTAACAGTAATCGCAGAAGGCGGAGATGGTGATGGATACCAAGAAGGGATACAGCATTTTATACACGTGATGAGAAGGAATCACGATATAACTTACATCGTGCACGATAATCAACTATACGGTTTGACAACAGGCCAGGCCTCTGCCACTACTCTGCTCGGCACAAAAACAAAAACAACACTGCACGGCGTCATAGAAACACCGCTAAACCCGATTTTATTGGCGATAGACAATGGCGCGACATATGTTGCGCGAGGGTTTGCAGGAGACATCCCCCACTTAAAGGAACTGATAAAAGGTGCTATAGCTCATAAGGGATTTTCGCTTGTTGAGGTATTCCAACCGTGCGTTACATTCAACAAGTTGAACACTTACGAATGGTTCAGGGAAAGAGTGTACAAACTGGAAGAAGCAGGCCATGATCCAAGAGACAAAAAAGCAGCAAGAGAGAAGGCAGAGGAAGAGGTATTAACACAATACAAGAAGATACCGATAGGCCTGTTTTACAGAGAGGAAAGGCCGACTTATGAAGATCAATTACCGCAGATAGCAGACAAACCGCTTGTCGAAAAACAACTTGAAATAGACATAACACCATTCCTCAAAAAACTAGTCTAAAAACGCGCATTAACAGCGTGCAGCGCATACAAGCATCTATCAGCAAGCTTTTATCAGCAGAGACATATTTTTAAATTTTTTGAAACTAATTAAAATTATGGTTTACTGGAAAAAAATCGCTGCAGGAATGTTAGACAAAAGAGAAAGCACTTGCAAGAAGAACAAATGCAAGGGCAAGCACAGATTAGAGTCTGATTTGGCCTTGTTGATAGAAGACATTTCAAAACTTTTACCAGATAAGACAGACCACCAAAGATTATTAGAGGCGGCAAAAAATTCTGCGAAATGCACAAATTGCGCGGCGACAAACGAGAGAGCGCAAGACGCTTACGAGATACTCGCGATCATAAGAAAAGCAAGGGAAGATTACAACGAACTTACAAATCTCGCAGAAAATGCGATAGAAAAAAAAGCTGACAAATGCTTTAAGTGCACGCGCCATCCACTTGCAGTTGAAGAGTTGGTTGTCGCAGTCGCTTCTTTCGAAACAAACAATTTTTATTCGAAAGAGAAGATCAACCCACTAGGCAAGGCTGCGACAGAGATATGCATTGGAGAGTTCGTAAGCGGCGGCACTCTGGCGTGTGGCGAGCAACCGTGGTTGGAAGGAGTTTTGCAGGAAGTCGCAGACAAGTTTCTTGAAAATAAGAGTAAAAAAGAAAGAGAAGACGTAAGGATAAGACCGATCCGCGAAATGAGAGGAAGACTGCTTTTTGAAGATAAAGAAGAAAAGATGATTAGGTTGAACAAAGACCCGACTTTTTTATGGGTGATCGGCATACCGCGTTCGCCGCCGAAGATAGAGAAGATGGAACTTGACTATTTGGATAGATGCTTGAAACTGCTGAGAGTTCTTGGCGTTGATGTCATAACTGACAAAGCAGCTGATATGGAAAAAAGATGGAAAGAATATTTTGAAAAAGGAGAAATCGACAAATTGGATATTGAAGTAAAACTCGTGGAGAGCATAAGGATACTGAATAGCGAAGGAAAAATATATTATCTATATGAAAAAATCGATGCGCTCGATAGGATTTTAAGATACGCGAAAAAGAGCAAAGAGCAGATAATGGAAGAACTTCAAGAAAAAGCGAACGAACTGACAGAAAGCGAAAAAAATATTATAGAACTGATAATAAAAATGCGATAAAGTTAGCCGAAAATGCTCTCAGGAGATTTTTTAAAACGAATCGTTGTCGGAAGCACTTCTATTAGCCCTAATCTTTTGGCCTTTTCAAACACTGCCTTGTATTTCATAAATTCATTTGCACCATATATAGGTTTTCCTTCTTTGAGAGATTCCCAGACAATAGTATTATAACCGCGCGTACCAGCTTCAAATTCCTCTAATGTAAAGCATATCGGTTCAAGGGCTTCTTTTTCCTTCCACAGTTTCAAGACTTCTGAAATTCGCTGGATTACATTTCCTTTGAAATATTCTGAAACTAGTAGAATGTCGTAATCACTACTTTTAAGAGCATCCCCTCTTGCTCTTGAACCAAATAAAACTGCAAACCTCAAAGGATAGCGCTTATTAACAGCCAAGACGAATTCTTTTAGAGCATCTCTTTTACCCATTTTAGCACCTCTGTTGCTTTTTCAAGTAGATCCCCTGCAGTTTGCTTCGTATAAAGCTCGGCCGGAATGCCATTACTTGCATCTGGATATCTGCTTACAATATAGCGCGGAGTTAGATCGCGAAGATGTCAGATTTGCGATAGAATAAAAAAATAAAAATTATTTCTTTGTACCTGCAACGAGCGCGCCTATTGCGGCCAATACTGCGCCGATTACAAAACCAACACCGGCCCAAATAAACATGCAGATTATCGAACCGATGATGCCCAGACCAGTAAATAAACCGCCGAAAATCATTTGCGGTACGGCATTGTCGTTATTTTGCATTAAATTGCCCGCGGCTATTGTACCAAAACCCAAGAGCTGAATGACGATTCCGATTATTTGCGAAATGAAAACCGAAATTGCCGCGCTTATGCCGCCAACAATTGCTGCGTCAGTAAGCTCCAAGCCGCCTTTTGCGATTAAATAGCCGATATAAACTAATAGGCCAATCTCGATTAACAAAGTACCCGGAAGCATAAAGCATTGTAGAGCGCCAGTGCAAACGTTTAATACAGGTATAAGACCGAGCAAGCTCCACGACGAGTAAATAATCGTAACCAACAACAATGCCGCGATGGGCATCAACGCCAAAGAAAATCCTTTTCCAATGTTCATAAAATCACGATATTAACTTATCAATAATAATTATAAATATAAATATATCGCTAAATCAGATTAAAAACGCATTAGTATGGGCACTTGACTTAACAAAAAAGTTAAGTTTAAAAATATTAGGATAAAAGCAATAGAAGAAACCGAAGAATTGATTAAGGTGAAAGAATGAAAAACACAACTGTATTTTTCTTCTTGCTGGTGATTATTGGGATTGGCAGTGCTTACACTAATTTAGGTGGAGGGGTATGCGAATGTAATAGCTGTTCTGACTGTACTAACGCATTAAATGATAGTAGTTGTACAAATGTAAAATTAACAACGGATATAAGCGGTGCTGCTGGAACATGCATTAATAATTCGGAAAATTTCTCCAATAAGATATTTGACTGCCAAGGGCATTTGATTGATGGAGATAGTTCAGGAGGAGTTGATTACGGAATTTACTTAAACGGTAAAGAGAATAATACGATAAAGAATTGTAGTATTTCAGATTTTATAGAAGATGTATTTCTTTCCTCATGTTCAAACATCACACTGATAAATAATACTGCTTATCAAAACCCCGGGGGTCCCTCTAATTCAATTGGTTTCTATATAAGGAATAGTTCAAATAGTATAATAATCAACAATAGTGCTTATTCTAATACCCAGTATGGGTTTTCTCTTTCCTTTAATTCTAGCAACAATACGCTTAGCGGTAATGACGCATATGATAACGATGTGTCTGGTTTTTACATTGCTGGAACATCTAACAATAACAACCTTACAAATAACTCAGCATCTGGTAATCCATATGGTTTTACCATTAATCAGAGTTCATACAATATTTTATCCAACAATATTGGTTGGAACAATAGTTATGGTTTTTATGTTGTTGATTCTTCTGGCGGGCAAAATATTCTGAGAAATAATACTGCTCGCGACAATAGTTTCCATGGTATTTTTGTTTATAATTCTCAGATGAACGTTTTTAGTGGCAATACTGTTTGTAATAATACCAAATACGGTTTCTATGTAGAAAGTAGTTCATATAGCAATCTAACTGATAACATTGTTTATAATAATAGTTTGGGTCAAGCAGAATTTCATTCGAACACCAATCTGCACATATACAATAACATCTTTAATGCCTCTGGAAGCCAAGGGGTAGTTTACGATGATGGAACAAACGATTGGAATACAACAAAGGATTGTTTCAGAACAAACATAATAGGTGGAAAGTGTATAGGTGGAAACTGGTACTCCGATTACATTGGAGCGGATTACAATAATGATAGTATTGGTGATAACCCACCAAATTATACAATATCTGGAGTGGGATCGGTTGATTACTTGCCATTAACTAAGAATTACACTCCGATCTGTTATATGCCAGCGGGTGCAGGGGTGTGTGAGGTTCTATTATCGAATTGTTCATGTATAGAAAAGGCATTGAATAATGCTAGTTGTTCAGAAGTAAGATTAACAGTGAATATAACGGATTGGGCAGGAACCTGCGTGAACAATCCAGAAAACTTCTCGAATAAGATACTTGATTGTCAAGGATATACGATTGATGGAGATGGTTCAGGAGTTGATTCCGGGATTTACTTAAACGGTAAAGAGAATAATACAATAAAGAATTGTGATATCTCTGGGTTTTCATATAATATCTTTTTCAACTCCAGCTCCAATAATACCTTAACTAATAACTCTATTCACAACAGTAGTTCTGGGTATAACATATATCTCAGCTCAAGCTCCAATAATAACAAGGTAACTAACAATCTTATCTATAATAGTTTCTATGGTCTTTCCATTTCTTATGGATCCAATTATAATCTCGTCGCTAACAATTCTATCTATAAAAACTCTCTCGACGGGTTATATATTTCCAGTAGTTATAGTAATATTCTAACTAACAATTCTGCCTATAATAATTCGGTTGGTTTCAGTTTGGCAGCAACTTCAAATAATACTATAATTAATAATTCGATTTACAACAATACAGGAGATGGTCTCTCCCTATCAGACAGTTCTAATAGCACCTTAATTGGTAACTTAGTTTACAATAATTCCAATCACGGTTTCCACATTCTTAGCAGTTCCAATATTACACTGGTTAATAATACAGTATACAACAATACCCAGCGCGGCATCTATCTTGAATCCAGTTCTAATAATACTATTGATAGCAATATTGTTCATACCAACAATTACAATATACAGCTTTACTCGAACTCCAATAATAACATTCTTGCTAATAATATAGTCTATACCACGGTTCAGGATCTTTCCCAGTATGGTATCGTTTTAGCTTCTAGCTCTAATAATACCCTCACAAATAATACAGCTTATAACCATTATTATTATGGTATATATCTTTCCTCAAACTCCAATAATAACAACTTAACTAACAACTCCGCTTACAACAACAACGACTGTGGTTTTTACCTCTCCTCTAGTTCCAACAATACTCTAACCAACAACACAGCTTATGGCAGCCCTCACCACGGATTCTCTCTATCCTTAGACTCTAACAACAACATCCTAACTAACAACTCCGCTTACAATAACCTTTACTATGGTTTTATTCTTTCCTCAAGCTCCAATAACACCTTCACAAACAACTTGGCTTACAATAACTTATACCACGGTTTCTACCTCTATTCAAGCCCTTACAACAACTTAATCAACAACTCTGCCCATGGCAACTCTCAGCATGGTTTCTATATCTACTACAACTCCAATTACACCACACTAACTGATAATTCCGCTTACAACAACTCCCAGTATGGTATATACATAGATATCTCAAACGCTACCAATATAACCAATGCCCATCTCTTCAATAATACTTACGGGGATTTCTATATTACTACAAATGCAATCCCGAGAGCAGTTTATCTCTCCAACGTTACATTTGATAATCCAGTAGGAAACTATGAAAACTACACGAGCATTTCAATAACTGATACAGTAGAAGCAGACACAGCATATCGCATAAAGTGGACAACAAACTCTTCAGCACTCCCAACGAATCTTTTCTCATTTGCACAGAAATTTGTTGATATTACGAATGTGAGCGGATCTGTCTCAATAGATTCAATTACTTGGGGTTGGTTAGATTCCGAACTTACAGGTTATGATGAGCATATGTTCCAACTCTGGAAATACAACTCGAGCGGTTGGGTGCCTTTGAACAAGACTCCAGATACAACCGCAAACACTCTAAGTTTGGCAAATATGAACCCTGCAAGTACTTATGGTATTTTGGAATATGTCAATTGTCCAGTTATAACCTCTCCAGGAGAATATAAAATGACCGATGATTATGTAGGTGCGCCGAATGATGCTTCACCATTAAGCGGCCATGCTTGTGTAAAGATTGCATCTTCAAACGTGGTTTATGATTGTGATGGATATAACATAACCAATAATGGCACAGCCGGAACAACCTATGGTATACTATTAAACGGTTCTCTAACGAATGTAACCATAAGAAATTGCAATGTTGGAAATTATAGCTATGGTATTTATGTTCACAACAGCTCTAATAGCACCTTAACTAATGACTCTGCATATAATGCTGTAGAAGGCTTCTATCTAGTCTCCAGTCATAACAATACCTTAACTAATAACTTTGCCTACAACAACTCCGAAGGCTTCTACTTAGACTCCAGCTCCAATAACACCCTAATCAACAATTCTGCTTACAACAATTCACGCGGCTTCTATCTAGTCTCCAGTCATAACAATACCTTAACTAATAACTTTGCCTACAACAACCCAGACGGCTTCTACCTCGACTTCAGCTCAAATAACACCTTAACCAACAATTCTGCTTACAACAACTCATATAGTTTCCACCTCTACGGTGTTTCAAATTACAACAATTTAACTAATAACTCGGCCTACAATAACTCAAATTATGGGTTCTACCTACATACCAATTCCGAATTCAACACTTTAACTAATAATACTGTCTATAACTCCCGTTATGGTTTTGTTATCTATTCAGGCTCAGATCATAATACGTTGATTAATAATCTAGCTTATAGCATAAATTATGATGGTTTCAGGATATCCTCCAGTTCAAGCAATATCTTCATCAATAACTCTGCATACAACAGCGTATACTCCTCTGGCTTTTATTTCACCAACAGCTCTAACAATACCTTAATCAACAACTCAGCTTACAATAACCCTCAGCCCGGCTTCCGTTTTGAATCAAGTTCAGATAATAATACTCTAACTGACAACCTTGCTTATAATAACTCAGGTAGTGGTATATATTTCTCTTCGAGCCAAAACAATACTTTAACCAACAACTTAGCTTATAATAACTCACAGCATGGGTTCTACTTCGACTCTAGCTCTAACAATACCTTAACCAACAACTCTGCATACAAAAACTCATACGATGGCTTCTATCTTGTCTCAAGCTCTAATAACGAATTAAGCAATAACTTTGGCTACAATAACTCTCGATATGGTTTCTACTTATCTTTGAGCTCTGACAATGTTCTTACTAACAATACGGCTTACAATAATTTATACAATGGCTTCTATCTAGACGTGGGTTCTAACAACACTTTAATCAACAACTTTGCTTATAACTCTAGTGGTGGCGATGGATTCTATCTCTACTCTGGTATCAACAACACTTTAATCAACAACACAGCATACAACAATTCCAACTATGGTTTCTCCTTTTCATCCAGCTCTTATAATACCCTAACAAACAACTCTGCTTACAGTAACACCCATGGTTTCTATTTTGACTCCTGTTCTAACAACACCTTAACCAGCAATATTGCCTACAACAACACTGACGGATTCTACTTACTCTCCAGCTCTAACAATAATACTTTAACCAACAACACAGCTTACAACAATTCTGCAGATGGCTTCTACCTCTCCTCTGTCTCTTACAATACCTTAACCAAAAATATTGCCTACAACAACACTGGTGGCTTTTATCTACTCTCCAGTTCTAACAATAATACTATAACTAACAACTCCGCTTACAACAACTCACAATATCAGATCTATTTAGCTTCATCCAACAACAACCGTATCTACAATAACATCTTCAATGCTTCGACAGGTCAAGTAGTAGTTCACGATGATGGAGCTAACTATTGGAACACAACAAAAGACTGTGCAGGAACTAATATAATAGGGGGCCCATGTATAGGAGGAAACTTCTACTCTGATTACTCAGGGATTGATATAAACTTGGATGGAATAGGAGATATTCCACCAAACTATTCTATTTCCGGAGGAAGCAACTTTGATTATCTGCCTTTGACGAATAATCATGTACCGAACAATCCACCAGTAGTTAATTTAATTTCACCTGCGGATGGATATACCACTACGGATACAACGATCACATTTGAGTTTAATGCTACAGATGATCACAATAGTACCTTATCCTGTGGTTTATACATTAATGGTACATTAAAGCAGACGAATAATTCAGTTCAGAATGATACGAATACAACGTTTACTTACACATTTGGAGGAGGCGGTACATATAACTGGTCAATAAACTGCAGTGATGGGTATGATTCAAATATGAGCGAAGTGAGAACATTAACCATAACTGCTCCACCAAATACTCCACCAGCAGTTAATTTAATTTCTCCGTCAAATGGAACCACTACTACAAATACTACTATTACCTTTGAGTTTAATGCTACAGATGATCACAATAGTACCTTATCCTGTGGTTTATACATTAATGGTACATTAAAGCAGACGAATAATTCAGTTCAGAATGATACGAATACAACGTTTACTTACACATTTGGAGGAGGCGGTACCTATAACTGGTCAATAAACTGCAGTGATGGGTATGATTCAAATATGAGCGAAGTGAGAACATTAACCATAACCACTCCATCAAATCATCTAACAATTACTCTAATCTCTCCATCTAATGGATACACTTCGTACTCAACAAAAGTTACTCATACATTCAAAGTAATTGATGACCACAGTGCAACCTTGAACTGTTCTATCTGGGTGGATGGAAGCATAAAACAGACGAATGCGAGTGTGGCGAATAATACAAATACAAACTTTGTAGTAACGTATACATTTGGTAGTCATGTTTGGTGGATAAATTGCAGTGATGGTTCAACAACCAATGTTTCAGGAACAAGAAGCCTTACTGTGAAATCAGCGCCTAGCGGAGGAGGAGGCGGTGGAGGAGGTGGCGGAGGATATACCAGCGCCCATGGTCTATCCATACGCTCCATAGATCACCAGTATACAAAGATAGGGACAAGGAAGGATGTTCTGATATCTGTAGATAATACAGGAGATTACACAGAAACAAATGTTAAATTAGCTCTTGTGTGTCCAGCGTCTCTTTCATGTGAAAATACAACCATTGGTTCAATCGACAGGGGAAGTGAAAAGAACGTAACGATAGGAATAACCGGAAATTCAGTTGGTACATTTGTTCTTAAGGCAGAGGCAAGAAGCGACAATGCCTATGCATCGCAGGAGTTTTATTTCACTGTACAGCCTGAATGCGAGAAAAACAGTGAGTGCGCGAATAATGAAGAATGCAGTAATTGGAGGTGCGTTAAACTCTCCTGTCAAGAAGGATATACTATAAAGGACCATGCGTGTGTGAAAATAACAGCTGAAGAGCAGAATATTTCGGAGAACATAACGCACGTATTCAATCTGACGATGGTTGAAGAAGCAACTAATGTTGGAGAAGAATTCGTGCTGTTGGTACTTATGGATGGAAAACCAGCAGGAGGAATACCTGTAATCGTCAATTTCCCGAATGGAGCTTCAAACACATTCTATTCTGATAAGAACGGATATGTACACATTTCGGCTGATCAACCTGGCGAGTACTCAGCTTACATACAAGGCTATATGCCGACAAAACTATCTGGAATGGTAAAAGAAAAACCAGCATCTCAAAAACCATCCACGACAACAAATGAGCAACCATCGAAACCACCGGCAGAGCAACCAAAACCAATGAACACCGCACTCATAATTGCTATTGTTTTAGTAGTTATGATTGCAGGTGGTTTAGCGCTAGCCTGGTACTTGTTTAAACAGAAAAAAAGATGGTGATGATTGCTAATTGTTTTTTATTTTTTTGCAATTCTTGCGTTGGCTGCCAGAAGTATTGTTGAACTGAAAGTTCGAAGAGCAGTCCACAAATAACTTCTGAGGAAGCTATATCTCAACTCAACAAAGTTAGACCACTAGTTGCAAAAGGAAAGGTGCTGAGATTAACAGGCGAAAATGAAGAAATACGAAAAATAGTGCCAGCGATTGAAGCTTAATAGGTAAATTTGCGAAATTTGGGTTTCTAAAAGAAAAAGTGCGAACAATAATCTACTGACCGTAGTCCCGCCTCAGGGTTTTACAGCCCTATTTTTTACCCTTAGGATAGAGTTAGCCAAAAAACGGGAACGCGGGCTTTTTTACCATCTGAGTTTGCGAAGCAAACGAAGAGATGAGACAGCAAGCGCATGTCTCACGATCTGAGCTTACAAAGTAAGCGAAGAGATGAGACAGCAAGCGCATGTCTCACGATCTGAGCTTACAAAGTAAGCGAAGAGATGAGACAGCAAGCGCATGTCTCACGATCTGAGTTTGCGAAGCAAACGAAGAGATGTGAACGAATTGTCGTTCACAAAGATGAGGAAAACAGTAAGCCAAAAAAGGGCGTAAAAAACGAACGCTATATTTATAATTAGTTTCGGGTAAAAAGCTTTTGGTAATTTTATGAGGCGAGTTGCGATAATAGGAGTTGGAATGACAAAATTCGGCGAACATTGGGAGCGAGGTTACAGGGACTTGGTAGTAGAAGCAGGAGTGAAGGCAATCGAAGACGCTGGGATAAGCGGCGAGAAAATAGACGCTGGCTTCGTTGGAACGATGGCTTCTGGAAGACTGATCGGCCAAGAACACGTTGGCGCGTTGATAGCAGATTACATGGGGCTGAACCCGATACCAGTAACGCGTGTGGAAGGCGCTTGCGCTTCCGGAGGAATAGCGCTTAGACAAGCGTATACGGCAGTAGCGTCCGGTGTAGCTGATATTGTGGTAGCCGGCGGCGTTGAAAAAATGACTGACTTGGACACGAGCGGCGTGAGCGATGCGCTTGGCGGCGCTGGCGATCAAGAATGGGAATTGTTTATGGGCGCGACATTCCCAGGATTGTATGCGCTTATGGCGAGAAGACACATGCTCGAGTATGGAACGACCGAAGAGATGTTGGCTGCGGTAGCTGTAAAAAACCACAAGCATGGCGCAAAGAACCCTTACGCGCAATATCAAAACGAGATAACGATAGAGACGGTGTTGAAATCAAAGATCGTTGCAGACCCGTTGAAGGTGTTTGATTGCTCGCCGATCACTGATGGTGCTGCCGGAGTGATATTGGCTCCACTCGATATCGCTTACAGTTATACAAAAAAGCCGATAGAGATCGTTGCGAGCGCACAGGCAAGCGACACGATATCGCTTTCTGCAAGAAAAAGCCTGACTGAGATTGCCGCAACGAGAATAGCGGCCCAAAAAGCCTACAAGGACGCAAAGGTAACGCCAAAGGACATAGATGTTGTTGAAGTTCACGATTGCTTTACGATAGCCGAGATAATGGCGATCGAGGATCTTGGATTTTTCAAAAAAGGCGAGGGAGGAAAGGCGAGTTTGGAAGGAAGAACGACTTTCGGTGGCGATGTTGTTGTCAACACGAGCGGCGGATTGAAAGCCGCAGGCCATCCAGTAGGCGCGACAGGTATAAAGCAAGCAGTGGAGATAACCTGGCAACTCAGAGGGCAAGCAGAAGGGAGGCAAGTAAAAGATGCAGAGTATGGCTTAAGCCACAATGTTGGCGGAAGCGGGGCTACTGCAGTAGTGCATATTTATAAAAAAGCGTATTAAATATATGCGCATAGAAATAAGCGCGAACAAGCGCGATGGTTGAATAGCGGGATAGCGGGGGTTAATTTTATGAGAATATTGACCGTTCACGCGGATTTTATTGAAGTTGAGCCAATAAAAAAAGCGATAGCAGATGCTGAAAAGATAGAAAGCCAAGAAAGAAAAAGATACGACGAGGTTTTGGTAGTTTTCACGGCTGTTGAACTGGGCGACGAGGATGTTGCTGGAAGCGCAAAGGCGCTTGCGAAAGAAGCAGACGCAGTGGCGAGGCAGGTGAAGACGAAAAACATCCTGCTTTATCCGCTCGTTCATCTAACATCAAAACCATCTTCGCCAAGAATAGCGAGCGCAGTTGTTTTGAAAGCAGAGGAAGAACTCAAGAAGATGGGTTATGAGGCTGCGCACTCGCCATTTGGTTGGTACAAGGCATACACCTTAAAGTGTAAAGGCCATCCATTGAGCGAACTCTCGCGCGAGTTCAAAGCATCTGGCAGTGGCACAGAAGCAGGAAGCAAGGAAAAAGAAGAAGTATCGGCGAGCTTGAAACAGGAGGCAGAATTAAAGAGCAGATTTTATATTATGGACCTGGAAGGCAACTTGCATGAGATAGAAAAATTCGATTTCAAGAAATACCCGAATCTCAAAAAATTCGCGATCTACGAGACGAAAAAAGTGAGAGCGTACGAAAAAGAACCGCCGCACATAACATTGATGAAAGAACAGAGAATAATCGACTACGAGCCAGGAAGCGATCCCGGAAATTTCAGGTACTTGCCGAAAGGAAAATTGATAAAGAAATTATTGGAAAAGAGAATAAGCGACATATGCGTAAAAACCTGCGGCGCGGTTGAGGTTGAAACGCCGATAATGTACGATTACGAGCACCCCGCGTTAAAAAAATACCTCAACAGATTTCCGGCGCGCCAATACGTAGTCATAAGCGATGACAAGAGGCTTTTCTTGAGATTCGCCGCGTGCTTTGGCCAGTTCTTGGCAGCGCACGATATGGTAATCTCTTACAAGCAGTTGCCGTTCAAGATGTATGAACTCACACGCTACAGTTTCAGAAGAGAACAAAGCGGCGAGCTTGCCGGTCTGAAAAGATTGAGGGCATTTACAATGCCTGATATGCATACATTTGCGGCAGACATAAAGCAGGCGAGGGAAGAATTTGAAAAGCAATACGATATCGGCTTGTCTTTCTTAAAGGAACTTGGTTTGGATGCAGAAGTCGGTTTTAGGATACAGGAGGACTTCTTCAAAGAAAACAAGGATTGGTATGTGCGGATGGTGAAGAAAGCTGGCAAACCAATTCTCGTCGAGATGTTCAAGGAAAGATACGCTTACTTCATAACAAAATTCGAATTCAATTTTGTCGATGCAATGGACAAGGCAAGCGCGCTCACGACAGTCCAGATAGATGTCGAAAATGCAGACACCTATGATATAAGTTATGTTGATAAGGACGGAAACAAGAAAAGACCGCTCATACTCCACGCATCTTTGAGCGGTTCGCTCGAAAGAGACATATACGCGCTTTTGGAAAAGGAAGCAATGAAGATGAAGGAAGGCAAAAAAGCCATGCTTCCCTTGTGGCTCTCGCCAACACAGTTGCGGTTGATCCCAGTGAGTGAAAACCAAAACGAGTTCGCATTGAAAATACTGAAACAGTTTGAAAACAGCGCAGTGCGCGTGGATTTTGACGACCGAAACGAAACGCTTGGCAAAAAAATCCGCGATGCAGAAAAGGAATGGATTCCTTACATCGCGGTCATCGGCGAAAAAGAAGCCAAGGAAGGAAAGCTCTCAGTGACGATCAGGGAAAGCGGGGAGAAAAAAATGATGAGCATTGAAGAGATAAAAAAGGAGATAGAAACAAAAACCGCTGGAATGCCGTTCGAAGTGCTTTCATTGCCGCAAGAGCTCTCGAAAAGGCCTTACTTGTAGTTTGATGAACAGATTAAGTTTTATGAACAGATTAAGTTTGATGAACAGATTAGGTGGATAGATGTTCAAGCCTGCACAAAAATCTAATCAGAACGTGCAAAAAAAACTCGTTGAATTTACATTGCACCTTCAAGACAGACACGGAAGGCGCAGGGAGTTGAAAGGTCTTGTCGAAGAAGGAACAACGAGAAACGACGCAGTTGAAAAACTCGTGAGGGAACACGGCGGAAAATGCGAAATAGAAGAAGGCAAGGGCGAGCTTGCAGGATTTAGATGGATAAAAAGGATAGAGTTCAAAGATGGCTTTAAGATAGAGGAGTGGGGGCAGTTTGCAACAATCAATGGCGAATTCGAGATAGGAAAAATAAAGAAACCGTTAATGAGCATGTTATTTTCAACATTCTTTGGAAAGGAAAGCGCTACTGCGTTTTGGGAGAACGGCGATACGAAAAGGATAACTCAAAGAGATAATGCAGTGCTTTTCAGGGAAGATTATGGCGTGACCAACGAACTGCCAGCTGCGAATGCCATATTAAATCTTGATAATTTGGATAAGTTGAATTTTAGGGGTGGAGGGTGCGGAGGGGCAATTACCGCTGGCGAGATCGAGTTGGTGAAATTAGCCGCAAGATTGGACATCAAGAGAGAGGATTACTTGATTAATTTTGGTACAGGCACGATAAAGAAAAAAGAGGCAGGAAACAGCGAGATGGGCGTTGATATAAATTCGCTTGTTGCACCAAAAAGAACTTCGCTTTTTGACAGCGGTATGCCTGCTAGCATGCCCGCCATGTCATACGTAAACCACTATTTAAAAGACAATTTAGCAGACAATTTCGTGGATAGAATGAGAAGAATTAGACATATTCAAGAAGTGCAGCAAGACGATCTTTTAGTCCAGGATATCGGCCAAGGCGCGCTCTTGTCTTCCATCGCATTCTACGTTATGAATCAAGGCCATCAGCAGAACATCATTGAGGCTGCGCCGAACCTTTTTTTCAGCGAATATGCAAAAGAGAATGCAGGAGAAAAACAAGGACAAAGCAAAGAAGAAAAAGAAAGCGGAGAAACTGAAAAAGGCAAAACGGTTGAGATAAAGGATAATGAAGAGGAAATTTCAAAAAAGAAAAAGGAAAGAAAAATGACGAATGAAGAAAATGAAGATGATAAAATTTCTTCTATAATAGAAAAACTCAAAGCAGATGAGAAAAAAGCAGATGAGAAGAGAGCTGATGAAGAAGCTGACAAGCAAAAAGATAAAAACACTGGGAGGACGAACGAGAGGGATGAGGGGAGTGCGGGGGCCACTGACCAAAACAACAAAGAGGATAGTGATAAGACTGTGGCAAACCAAACCAAGATTGCTCCCAAAAAGCACAAAAGCGTTAAACAGGAAAAGACAAAAGAGAAAGAAAGCAAAAAAGAAAAAATGAAAAAGCAAGACCGCAAAAAAGATGAAGGAAAAAAAGAAAATATCAAAAAGCCAAAAAAAGAAGTAAAAAGTCGAAAAACAGAAAAAACCATAGACAAGAAGGCTAAAAGCGACAGATCAAGGTTTAGAAACGAGAAAAAGACTGCGAAAAAACAAGAGCAAAGACAAGAACAGGCAAAAAAACAAAAACAGGTTCAAGTCAAAAAGGCGAAAATCAAGAAGATAAAATTGAAGAAGATAAAAATAAAAAATACTATAAGGAAACCGAAAATAAGGCACAGCAATCCTCATATGAAAAAAGGCGCTCAAATGGCGCACGAACTATTTTTAAGAGCACTGAAAAAGGCGCAAAGCAAGAAAAAAATCGCCACTGCGATAGCGAGAGGAAAATAGCGCAATCAAATAAAAAGCCAAGGCACGAAATTTAACAAAAACGCGCCTATGGTGGCATACATTATCGCCTTAACCAGCGTCTTGTTTTTTACATTTAGTTCAAGTATGCGATAACCGTCAAACAACGGTAAGGGAAGAAGATTCACGGTTGCGACAACAAAGTTTAGGGAAAATGTCAGACCGAAAACAACATAGAGAAATTTAAAAGCGTCGTAAAAAAAACCCGCGGGTAGGAGGGGCATTACCAAGGCGGCGCAGACGAAGATGATGAAGAATAGCACGCTCGTTATGAAATTCGCTGTCGAACCAGCCATCAATATCCTTGTTTGCTTGACCTGCTCAAGGCGGACGAGTTTTTTTTCATCTGGTTCGACAAAGGCACCTATGGGAATAATGCCAAAAAGAACGATGCCAGAAGACAAGAGCGGGATGGATGCGATCCGTGAGAGCACTGCGTGCGAACCTTCGTGAACTACCAAAACTATCGCTAATGCCAATACGCCTTCGAGCAATGGAAGATTTATGCCTGGTAGCAAGAAAGTACCGCCGGGCTGCGTTGTGGTTATTGTCTGCTGTCCGAAAATCAGGAAATTGAAAAGCAGTATCGCTATATGCGCGCCGTAATAAAATATCCCGAGCAAGATCAACGAGAAAAACCCGCCCGCATACATGACAACAAGGAATAGCAAACTCGCGAGATTGTCGTTTCCAAAGCTTACCGCCGCCTTTTTTTCAAAAGATGTGGTAAGCACAGACGACAGAAAATGAAGAGAAAAAGGAGCAACCAAAAAAGACAGCACGCTTAATATCGCGAGGCCTGCCAAAAGCGATTTCCAACTGAATTGTTTTTTAAACAAGAGAACAGATAGCAGACCGTAGGAAATCACCGTTCCGACATCAGCGAAAAAATTCCATAGCTTCGCATTCTTTGCTAGCTTGTCAATAATAGTAATGCCCTTCTTGCTTTTCAATAGAAGAAAACCCATCTCTGTTGAGAGGTCATATTTCTTTGACAAAACAAAACTGACAGTATACATCTCGGCGACGATCAGGATGAATTTCAGCAGACCAGAGAGCGGAAGCGAGAGAATTTCGTAGAATAAAGCTAATGAGAGAAAAATCAACAGCAATGTAGAGAACATAAAATAACCTAATGCAATTATGAATGAAAGAGATTAAAAATGTGCGCCATTACGCCATTGCGGTTAACGCATATATTTTTAAAATGTTTTAATTAATATAAAATCATGGGAAACGAAGGAAATAGGTTCAATGCTAAAAATGGAGATGGCGAGGCTTCGATTGGACAAAAAAACAATGAAAAAAACGAAATCAAACAAAATCGGCCGCTAAGCGAGAACATAATGGTATCGCCATCTTACGCAATGACGATCTACAGCCTTTTGAGAGCCCAAAACACAAATTTCAAGAGTCTTGAAGAGTATTTCAGGCTTGTATTGGACCACATAAAAAATCCGAGCAGCACCACCCTTCATTTATACACAAAAGACAGATTGATCCATTCCTTCACGGCAAAGGTAAAAGACGAAAACGGCAGCGAAGAACGGGACTATGTGTTCAGGGATTACGAAGAGATGGATAGTAAACAAAAAAAATTGGTTGCGCCGCAGTTGGCCGCGATAGAAGGAAAGGATATGAATTTCATATTTATAGACCGAAACCAGATGTTCGTTTACAACACAAAGGTTGGAGACCACGAACCAGAAGATGTAATAGAAATACCAATAGACACGAAAAAACAAAAGATAATAAGTCCGATATATACCAAGAGTTTCTACTCAGACGAAGCAAGAAAACTTGGCGTATGGACGATAACCGGCGAGGAAGTTACATTAAGAGACTCAAACCTTGCAGGATATGAAGCGATAAAAGAAGTAATGCTCTTCATTTCAACGCTTTCGAGCGGGGTATCGCGAATAGTTGAAAATTTCGATCCTCTGACAAATCTTCCGACGCGTATAGCGATGGACGAACAGTTAAAGGCCGCGATAGCCCTTTACAACAGTGGAAAGATAGATGATTTTTCCGTCATAATGTTTGACATTGATGGATTTAAGCGAATCAACGACACCTATGGGCATCCAACTGGCGACGAAGTATTAAAGATGCTGAGTTATAAGATAAGCGAAAGCATAAGAAAAAAGAGGGCGCCGAATGATAACCAAGAGTTTTATCCGGACTTTCTAGCAAGATGGGGAGGGGAGGAATTCCTGCATTTGATCATAAGCAACATTGAAGCTGCAAAACAGTGCGCATTGCGCTTTATGAAGATAGTACGCGATATAAATATCCCTCTGCCTGTAGGCGGCCATCTAAAGATAAGTTGCACTTTTGGCGCCGCGAGCATAAAGAGCATTTTAAACAACAAAAAAACGCTTACTTACGAAGACGTGGAATTGTTGGTCAAAAAGGCAGACGAACAACTCTACAGGGGGAAGAATTCAGGCAAGGACTGCATTTGTATTGAAGGAAGCGAGCCGATAAGAAATTAAATATTCCAGTCCAATTACTATTTATGGAAACAAAACAGGTCGAGACAAAAAAAGCAATAGGCGAAGAAGATAAGAAACCCGCGGCTGTGTTGAACCTGATAAACATAGCGCTTGACACTTACGACGACATCTTTTCGGATTTCGATCCATCTCCTTACTCTACGAGGATATTGTCCGACGACTTTTTGAAAGAAGTACAAAAAAAATACAGCGAAAGGCAACGGGGAGAATTTGAGATAAGATTTACCATACCGCAGGCGCAAAGAAACCTTAAAACCGAGAGTTTGATAAAAAAGAGGATAAAGGATTATTTCAGCCAAGTTTTGAAAAATACTGAATACGAATTAAAGAAAAAGAAACAAAAGGGCCTGCTGTACGTTGCTGTTGGTTTTAGCTTGCTGGCTCTTCAGATGTACATAAGCACTTACCATAATAATGGCAATTTTTTTGCAAAGATGATCGAAATCCTGCTCGTGCCGGCTGGTTGGTACGGGATGTTCGAAGGAATAGGCAGCCTGCTTGAAACACCGCCGGCATTGGAGAGCCAACAAAAATTTTATACGAAACTGAAAAATGCAAATTATGTTTTTATGTCAGAGGAAGAAGTAGTCCGGATGATCGCCGAGAGCGCCGCAAAAACCGAAGCGACAGCAGTTGAGACAAAAAAAATCGAATCAAAAACAGAAGAGAAGAAAACAGAGGACAAAACTCAGGAAAAAACAAAGAATCCTTAACCGTCGCAGGCGCCCCAACCGCACTGCAAACAGGTCATACAACCTTCTTGAAAAGTAAGAGAAGCACCACAAACAGGGCAAATACCATTTTTTATTTTTTCTTGCTCCGTCATCTCCATAAAGACACCCTTTTTTCTTTTTTCTTAAAAATATATAAAGCTTTCTGAACCGGGCGCATCAACTTTTTAAAAACTTCTTTGATATAAAGCACTATGCTACTTAAAAAGAGAAAATATATTGTTGTTTTAGGCTCAATAATGTCTGGGCTCGGAAAAGGAATACTGTCTTCTTCTATAGGAAAGCTCTTGCAATCTATGGGGTACACGGTAACGCCGATAAAATTTGACGGCTATCTGAACGTGGATTGCGGAACGATGAATCCTTTCAGGCACGGCGAGGTATTTGTTTTGGATGACGGTACCGAAGTCGATATGGATTTCGGAACATACGAGAGATTTTACAATATCTCGCTATCTGGAGAAAACAGCATTACTGGCGGAAAATTATTCAAGAGGATAATAGAGAAGGAGAGAAGGGGAGACTACTTGGGGCGAGACGTGCAATTCGTTCCGCACTTGACAGACGAGATAAAGGCTTGGGTAAGGAGTGTTGGAGAGAAGGAAAAGGCAGATATCGTGCTTATAGAAGTTGGCGGAACGGTCGGCGATTTGGAGAACGGATATTTCATAGAAGCGATGAGGCAGCTCTATCACGAAGAAAGAGGCAATGTTATATTTATACAACTCACCTATGTTCCGAGTCTTTCTCCCGGCGAATTAAAAACAAAACCGACTCAGCACGCCACGAGATTGCTTCAAAGCATGGGCGTGCAACCGCACATAATAGTCGTGAGAGAACAGGAAAAAATTGACGAAGAAGCAAAGAAAAAGATAAGTATGTACTGCAATGTTCCTGAAGATGCTGTTTTTGACGACCCGCTTGTCAGAACAGTTTACGAACTTCCGATAGTATTGAACAAACAGGGAATAACAAAGATAATAAGCAGGGAACTCGGGATAGAAGAAAGGGAATGCGACTTGAAACAATGGGAAAGAACGGTAAACCGCATTATCTCGCCGGCAAAACCGCCTTTGATAATCGGCGTGGTTGGAAAATACACAGCAGTAAAAGACGCCTACGCAAGCGTGAAGGAGGCGCTCATACACGCCGGCGCAGCGAATAATGTCGGCGTGGAGATCTGTTGGGTGGAATCCACAGAACTTGAAAAAAACGGCATTGGAGTGTTGAAAAGCTTTGACGGGATTATCGTTCCGGGCGGTTATGGCTCGCGTGGGATAGAGGGAAAAATAGCAGCGATACAGTTTGCAAGAGAAAACAAGGTTCCCTATCTCGGTCTTTGTCTTGGCATGCAGTTGATGGTTGTTGAATATGCGAGAAACGTCTGCAAGTTAAAAGGCGCGAATTCGACCGAGTTTGACAAAAAGACGCCCTATCCAGTGATCGATATCCTGCCCGAGCAAAAACAAATCTCAATGATGGGCGGAACGAACAGATTGGGGGCTTACGAGTGCAGATTGAAAAAAGGCACGATCGCTTATGACGCTTACAAGCAAGAGGTAATATACGAGAGACACAGACACAGATACGAAGTCAATCCAGATTTTGTAAGGCAGTTGGAAGAAAATGGATTGGTGATCAGCGGCACGCATCCAAGCGGAGTTGTAGAAATCGTCGAGTGGAAGGAGAGTTTCGGCGTCGGAACGCAGCCGCACATAGAACTTAAGAGCAGGTTGGAAGCGCCTGCGCCTTTGTTCGTTGCATTCGTGAAGGCAGGATTAAAAAAGAAGGGAATTGAATGACCGAAGACGAAAAGCAAAAAGAGATCGGACTGAATGTTTATATCCTTGGAGCGGTGAGTTTTTTCACTGATGTTTCGAGCGAGATGATATTTCCGCTCATACCGATTTTTGTCACGACCATACTTGGCGCTGGAAAAGAAGCCCTAGGTTTGATAGAAGGACTAGCGGACAGCATAGCGAGCCTGCTCGAGATATTTTCTGGCTATATCTCAGACAAAACCGGCAAGAGAAAGCAGTTGGTGGTGTTGGGATACGGCATATCTTCATTTGTAAAATTGGGCATAGCGTTGTCAACGCAATGGTGGCATGTTTTGATAATGCGTGCAGCCGAAAGAGTAGGCAAAGGAATAAGAACATCTCCGAGAGATGCGATAATAGCATCTTCAGCAAGCGCAAATGCGAGAGGGAAAGCATACGGGATTCACAGAATGATGGACACATTGGGAGCGATAGTAGGACCAGTTGTGGCTTTCTTGCTTCTCGGGATTTACGGGCAAAGCGAGAGCGGTTATAGAACGGTTTTCTTGGCAGCGCTCGTCCCTGCTTTTATTGCTGTTCTCTTGATAGCGCTATTCGTGCGAGAGCCGAAAAAAGCGCCACCACCGACTTCAAAAGTCCCATTTTGGGAAGCGTTGAAGCAGCTCGGCGGTGAGTACAAGACTTATCTAAAGATCTCCCTGTTCTTCTCGCTCGCTTATTTCAGTTTCGCCTTTTTCATCATAAGGGCAAACGAGCTTGGGATAAGCACAGACAACATACTTCTCCTTTATCTAATATATAACATCGTTTATGCGGCTGCTGCCGTGCCTGGTGGAATGCTTTCTGACAAGATAGGCAGAAAACCTATGATTGCCGGCGCGTTCGCACTCTACGGCATTGTCTGCATAGGTTTTGCTATGGCAGGAGACTTTTTTGCGTTGGCTTTGTTGTTCGCACTATACGGGATTTTTGTGGCTGTTGACGAATCAGTAAACAAGGCTTACATAGTTGATATGACAAAAGAGGAAAAGAGAGGCTTGGCATTGGGGGCGTACAACACAGCGATAGGAGCAGCCTATCTTCCAGCGAGCATAATCGCCGGGATGCTGTGGGCGACTTATGGCGCCTTTGTTCCGTTGGCGCTTGCATCAATAATAAGCGTAATAGCAGCGGTAGCGCTGATAACCTGCTGCAAATAATTAAAATTCCATTCGCAATCTTTCTTCCATAAGGCGGCTAAACTCGCGATTCACTTCTATTCTCTTTTTAATATCCTTGCTATCTCTTGACTTAGGACCAAAATCCATTCTGTTTTTTTCTCTTAAAACATCCAATAGTCTTTCACAAATTCTGTCGTTTTCTTTAACTCTTCAAGGTTCTGCTTGCCTTGTTCAATCTTTCTATTATTTTGATTTAGCACATTGTCTCTTTGTATGCAAACTGCCATAATATCACCTTTCTATAATAACTGGTCTAACATAGATTACAACAAAAACATTTATATTGCTATTTTTTTCTTGAAAACGACAACCAGGCAAGCATAATCAACGAAATAATGAAGAAACCGCCATAATCGAAAAGCGGTGCTATTACGCAGCAATAAGCAATAACGCCATAACCGCCAAAATATGTAGAAAGAAAATCTATGGTGTTATGAACAGCATGCAGAAATATCGCCGGCAACAATGCAAAAGGAAAGAGTAGCAACTGCGGCTTTTTACTCGTCTTCACATAACCGATTAAGGCACCGGTAAACGCGGTATACACGCCATGGATGGCAGAGAAAATTATCGATCTGAGGAAAAAGACAGAAGCCCAAGAATAGAAATCCCCTCCCATTGGCGTGCTAAGCAAGTAAAACCAATTCTCTACGAATGCGAATCCCATCCCGACAGTAAAACCAAAGACAAGACCATCGCCTACACTGTCGTATTCGTGATGAAGGGAAAAGATTGCAAGACCAACACCCTTGAAGAATTCTTCGAAAAGCGGTGGGAAAAGAACAGATGCGACAAAACCAAGACCGAAAAGGAAAAATAGGGAATCGAAAAGCGTGTTTATGCCGAATACCACCAAGCAGGAGAAAATGCCCCAGAGAAAAAGAGAAACTATTATTCGCAATGGTTCTCGTTCTTTATAATTTACGAACCACCAGACAGCAACCCATAGAAAAGGGGCAAAAAATGCAAGAGCGCCACTTGCCAAAAATGCGACAAAAGAGATGTCGGATTTGAAAGCGTTCGAAACTAGCGCGAAATACGCGATTAAAACAATGCCGCCGATGATCTCGAAAAACCAGAACAAAGGAGAAGCGATGAAAGCCTGGAAAATATGCTCGGTCTTTCGTATGTTTTTAAACGGATGGATAAGACTCTCAATGGTGTACTCTCCCTTGTATACTGCGTGATGTTTTTCCAATGTTGTCAGGTGGTACATAGTCGCTGCTATCGGAGCAACAATAATCAAAAATGCGATTATTACGCTTATCAGAATGGCAGAGCTTGTTCCGCGAAATGCGCGCTCGTAATTGTTCCAATTGTATTCTAAGTAGAGTTTGTTGCTCACGAGCGAACGCGATTGGTCAAGATCTTCCAATACCGCGCGCAATTCCAACTTGCTCGCAGTGGAATAAGAATACGGCACTGAAACATTGCAGATTATTCTTGAAGGCTCGGCCGTAAGCGAAGAAACTTTGCATTCGGTTTGCGAGATTATCCTGCCATCCTCGCTCAGCACTATGGACAAGGCCTGCGTGCTCTTGATTTCATCTAATTCCACTGCTATTGGAACTGTAACTGGTGAATCGCTCGGATAGAAGACATCTGCCTGCGGTTCAGCAAAATAAATCCTGAAATTTTCTGTCTTATTCAATTGATCGTATTGAGAAACCAACTCGTAGTCTTTCAGAAATTCCGGGAGAATGAAAAACGAAAAGACGCTGATGAGAATACCGAAAAGACAGAAAGCAAAGAAAATAGTCAGTATCGCATAGTTAATCCATTCTCGCATTGTGTAAACATCTATGGTAAGCTCTTAAAAATCTACCGAAAAAATGGCTGCGCGCTAAACTAAAAAAGACGCCTTTAATAATAAAGGATCGGCGAGATAGTACTTGTCGTCTTTCTTTTCTAAAAATGAATAATCTACGAGTTTTTCTAATGTTGATGTGAAAGAATTCGGGTTTAATTTCTTTCCAATTTCGTGCTCTGTTCTTATTTTAAGTTCAGACCATGTTATTCCATTTGCTTCTCTCAAAATTGTTAGGTATAATTTTCTATTTTTTGTTATTTTAAGAAAGTTTGCAAGCTCGGCAGCAACAATTTGTGATGCTATTTCAGTAGTCTTCTCGAGTGCTTTTTCATTTTTTATAATCCCTCTTTCATAGCCATATAGTGTAAGCCAACCTATTAAACCATCTAGCTTATCTATGGCTTCGTAGATTTCATCTTCTTTTACTTTTATCTTAAGCTGTTCGAAACCTTGTTTTAAGAATTCGAACCCTTTGCTTTTATCTAGACGATTCATAAAGATTTTTGTTATATGTCTCCCGTATAGCGGATGCTCGCTGTTGTTTTCCCCCAACACTGTTTCAATTAAGCCTATTTCACTTCCTGAGATAACAAAAAAAACATTTGGAAAACGATCGTAAAAATAAGACAAGACATCGGCAAGATCACTCGGGTCTGTTTTTTGGGCTTCATCTATAAATACATAAATTTGGTCTGCCTTTCTAATCTTGTTTTCTATTTCCAACAAACTACCAGCAGAGATTTTTACATTAATGCCTACTCCAAAAGCCGAGATATTGAGACTTTCGATTTTTCCGAATATTTTTGATTTGCCTGTTTTTATCACATCATATATAGCAGAAAATATCTCTTTTTTTGGATTTGAGATAATCCTCCCATCCAGCCATACTTTAAGGCCTTTGGTTTCATTATACAAGATGTTTAAGAGACTTGTTTTTCCAACTCTTCGAACTCCTAAAACCGCGATGATCTTCTCTTTTCTTGCCATTGCCTTTTTAATTTCAGCATATTCATACTCATAATTGAAAAAATCCTCTTTTTTGCTCTTTGGTTCGGTTATGAAATACATATACAACATACAATTGGTTAATATTTATAAAGTTAAGTAAAAATGAATTTTACTTAACTATAGTTAAGTTAATTTGATTTATAGTTAACTAAACAGCGACTGTAGGTTTGCTTGAATTTTTGCGCATCGCAGAATTGATCGCGACGCGAAAAGGTTAAAAAACCAATTAATAAAACTATCTACACTTTGCCTCGGTAGTGTAGAGTTTATAACGCACAATGGTCTAGCATACGAGACTGTCACTCTCGCGACCCGGGTTCGAATCCCGGCCGAGGCGTTCATTTGCTCAAAGGGAGATTTTTAATTTTAACAGTCGATAGTAGGTTATGACGATAGATATTGCAGTGCTCGCATCTGGAAGAGGGAGCAATTTCAAAGCTATTTTGGAAGCGATAAAAAACAAGGAATGCGATGCGAATGTAAAAATCCTGATAACTGATAATCAAGAAGCGAAAGCGATAGAGATCGCAAGGACGAACAACATAAGAGTGGCAATAATAGACAAAAGGAAATTCGCCAAGCGGGAAGATTTTGATAATGAGATAAAGAGAATATTAGATGAAGAAAAAGTGGACCTCGTTGTTCTGGCAGGCTACATGCGGATAATCGTATCAAAAGAATTGCTCGATGCTTATAAGTACAGAATAATAAATATCCACCCGTCGCTCTTACCGGCGTTCAAGGGAAGCACGCACGCACAGCACGATGCCTTTGATTATGGCTGCAAGATAAGTGGATTGACGATACATTTCGTAACCGACGATGTTGACGGAGGCCAGATAATCTACCAGGAAGCAGTAGACATAAGCAAATGCAAGAGCGGCGATGAAGTCGCGGCAGAGATATTAAAACACGAGCACAAGGCTTATCCGAAAGTAATAAACATGTTCGCAAAAGGAAAGTTTGTAGTGAAAGGCAGGAGAGTAGAGTACGAAAAGATGGGCTAAACAAAAATTCTTATGAGGCCGGGCAAATTTATCGCAATGAGAAGCGCGATCAAGGCCAAAATCAAGGCTATTAAAAATACTCTCAAAAGATTTGTTATTTTGAAAAAGAACTTCAGGATTATCGAAGAGATTATGAACACGGCTAAAAATATCGCAAGCAAGAGGACAATAGCGACATTTATCAAATTACTGAAAAAACCTTCCATATTTCCGCACGTATTTTTTATTAAACGTATATTTTATATTCTAATGTAGTCATCTTAAATTTAGCATTCACTTCGTTCATGCAGGGGTAGCCAAGCGGTCAAAGGCGCCAGATTCAGGGTCTGGTCCCTCAGTGGGTTCAAGGGTTCAAATCCCTTCCCCTGCATCTTTCGCTAACGATGTTAGATGTGGAATTTTAAACTCTTACTCCAAATAACTTTTATGAGATTATGGTCTATCCATCCTCTTTACTTGGATCAAAAAGGATTGGTCGCTTTGTGGAGGGAAGGGCTGCTCGCAAAAAAGGTATTGGAAGGGAAAACACGTGGTTATAAGAACCATCCACAACTGGAACGGTTCAAACAGGCAAGGGATCCTGTAAAAGCAATCAATCTCTACTTGTTCTATGTGTACGAAGAAGCAAAGAGGAGAGGTTACAGGTTCAACGCAAATAAAATACACGTTGTAAATGAGAAAATAAAGATACCAATCAAAAGAGGGCAAGCACTATTCGAGCTGAACCATCTTCTGAAAAAGGTCAAGGCGCGGGATAGAGGATGGTACGCGATATTAAAAAAGGTGAAAGGACCAGTGAAACTCAACCCTATTTTTTACAGAACTAAGGGCGGAATAGAAAAGTGGGAAAAAAAGTGAATCTTCCAATCTCTCTATCGCAGAAATGCACTATATAAGGTTTATAATATCAATGAGTCTGTCCTAGTTGCCTCACTAAGAAAAAGAAAACTATTTTGCGAAAGCGTATCAGGAAGAAAAGCGATGATCTTTAATATTTCCTGTGGAATTCAACTCATGAAAACTTACATTGTGTTATTATTTGCAATACCTTTATTGATTATGCTCTCCGGCTGTTGTGGCCTGACAAATCCGCAGTCGTCATCTTGTCCTTATGGCACTTATGACGAAAGCTGTTCGCTTGTATGCAAAAACACCAGCACGGGTTATATCCCAAGATTGCACCAGAAACAATTTATTCGTGTATTTAATTAGTATTGCCGAGCGGCATAGACATAAACAGTTGCTTTTTTTCCGCACGCGATACATTTCTTGTTTGTTGGTTTTTCGTCTTTTCCGTAAAGCGTTCCCCTGATATTCGCGTGGCAATGCTCCTTGACAACCTCAGCGCACTTCTCTCCTTCCATCTGATCAGTGCAGAAGGGGATTTTCACGAACCCGAACTTTTCGAGCGCGGCATTTAATTCTTCCAAACTGTTCGCTTCTGTCATTTGGCTTTTAAACCACATGTCCGCCCTGCTTATCAGGTTTTTCAACATCTCTTCACGGATTTTTTCTATGGTCTCTATCAATTCGCTTTCTTTTATCTGTTTTTTCTCTTTTGTGTCCCTTCTCACTATGGTTAGCATACCGCTGTCAATATCCCTCTTTCCTATCTCTATCCTGACCGGGACGCCTTTCAATTCCCAAAGATTGAACTTTGCGCCTGGCGTTTCTTCACTGTTGTCTATTTTTACGCTGTAGCGATCCTGAAGCTTACTCATTATCTCCTTGCATTTTCTGTTGACTTCATCTTTCGTTTCAACTTTTACTATTGGTATTATGATTATCTGCAATGGTGCGAGATCAAAAGGAAGAACCAATCCCTTTTCATCGCCGTGCGTTGCAAAAACCGCTGCGTATATTCTCGATATCGCAGGTCCATAGCATGTTTGCCAAACGAATTCTTCTTTCCCGTTTTCGTCCATATATTTTATGTTGAACGATTTTGAAAAATTCTGTCCGAGCATATGGGTACTTGGAAGTTGTAGAACGCGCCTATCAGGCAGCAAAGTATCAGCAGCATAAGTGTCCACGGCACCGGCAAATTTGTCCCATTGCGGTCTCTTGAAAAAAAGGAATGGAACGCCGAACTTTTGGTGGATTATGTTCTCAGCCATCTCCATATCCTCGCGCACTTGTGCTTCGGCTTCTTCGCGAGTTGCAAAGCAATCGTGCGCTTCTATCCAATAAAACTCGCGCGATCGGATAAATGGTTTTGTTGCCTTTGTCTCGTATCTCCAAACTTGGCCTCTTTGATATAACTTGAGCGGGAGGTCCTTTTTTCCCTTTATCCAAAGCGAATACATGAAGTACATCGCTGTTTCGCTTGTCGGCCTCATCGCGAGTTTCTCTTCAAGCTTGTTTTTCCCTGCTTCAGTTACCCAAAAAACTTCAGGAACAAAACCCTCAACGTGTTCTTTTTCTCTTGTGAGGTAGCTCTCAGGAATAAGCGCCGGAAACAGGGCAGGCACGTGCCCTCGTTTTTGCAGTTCCTTCTCGTACATATCGTACATCTTGTTCATTGTCATAACTGCCCACGGCATAAAAACAACAAAACCTTTAACGCCATAACGAATATCGCACAATTCCGCTTCTTTTATTACTTCGTTGTACCATTCTGAGAAGTTTGATTTTTCAGTCTGCACCTAAAACACCGAAAATAATAATCGTCCAACACTTTTAAATTTTTACTATTCAATATTCAATAAGTTTACTATATTCATATATATAAGTGATGTATAAATTGCGGGCGAGATTATGGAACCAAAATTATTTTTTCTCGGGTTGCTGTTCATTGGGCTTTTGAATGCCATAGTCGTCTCGGGCGATGGTGGCGTGTCGTTTGCGAAAAACAAATCTGCTGAGATGTGCAGCGATCCGCGCGTAAGCGAGGTTTTCATCTGTGTCGATAATACTGTGAAGGTTGTTTGGGCTGAAAGTGAGAAAGGCACGACGTTCTATTCGCCAGCCGGAAAAATAACCGATTGCCCACCGGTAGCTCTTGGTCAAGCGTCTGCCGAATGCGTACGATTCTCGATGCCGAACTATTGCACTAAAAAAATTGAATGCGAAAAAAAGCCAATTGAGAACATTACTAAAAATGAAACTACTTATGAAAACATAACTGAAAAGCCTAGCGAGGAGAAACCTGCAGAAGAGAAACCGAAAGAAGAGAAGCCAAGCGGTGGCGGCAGTATCTTGGATAATAAGCCTGTAGTTATACCATATACTGGTTCTAGTAAGCAACAAGCAAGTGCAACAGGCGATATTTTCAGCTCGCCAATAATCATCGTTCTTGCTGTGATGATCGTTCTTTTAATCGCCTTGTATTTCGTATTCAAGAAAACCGTCCGCCCAAGTTAGCGCTAATTTTTTTGTTTTTAGTCTAGTAAACAGATATTTAAAAATATCTGTTTAGTATAATAAACATGGAAATGGCAAAAATAATTGAAAGAAATCCCTGGTGGCAAAATAAAGAAAATATTAACAAAGACGAAAAGATAGTCCAGGCACTCAGTGGACCGATATATTTTTCTCCTAAATTTGAAATAAAGAAAAACAATATTTATATCATCAGAGGACCTCGTCAGGTAGGGAAAACAACTCTTCTAAAACTCAAGATAAAAGAGTTACTCGAGATGGGCATAGAACCAAGATCTTTGTTTTTTTATTCTTGTGATCAATTCAGGAGAGCTGAACAGATTATAGATATTATAGAGGAGTATATTAGATGGTGCGAACCGCAAGGTATATCTCCTTTTGCTTTGTTTTTAGATGAAATTACTGCAATATCTAATTGGGCGCGCGCGATAAAGCACATAAAAGATAGCGGTATTATTAGAGATGCTATTATCGTATTAACCGGGTCAAATTCCGTAGATTTAAAACAAGGATCAGAAAAACTTCCAGGTAGAGGAATAGAAGGAAATGAATATTTCTATTACCCACTCTGCTTTCGTGCATTTTGTAATATAATGGGCAAAAAACTTCCCGATCCGGTTGGTATAGATGAATTTCTATTAAAAGAGAAAGACGCCCAATTTGTAAGAAACATTTATGACCTTTCAATGGATAGTGAGTTGAAAAAATTGTTTAATATCTATATGCAGTCTGGCGGTTTTCTTCTTGCGTTAAACAATTACAAAAAGGGTATGGGAACTACGTTTGAAACATACGCAAGATGGATAGAGGGTGATTTGGTATATTTTAAAAAAGATATTCGTTTTGCTAAACAGATTTTGGCTACCCTGAGTTCAAAAAATGCCTCCCAGGTGAGTATAAACACAGTTGCCAAGAATACTGAGATAGCATCGCCAGTTACTGTAAAAGATTATCTCTCTGTTTTTGAAGAAATGCAAATTCTTCTTCCTCTTTATAAGTATAATCTATCATCTAAACAACTCGATTATAAAAAAGAGAAGAAATACCATTTTATCGATCCGTTGTTATACGCTCTCGTCAGTCGTTGGACAGAAACAAAACAAGCAAATGAAGAAGCAATCATAGAGGGCATTGTGGCTTCGCATGTATATAGGTTTAGTTATGTCAATAAGTTAGGTATTGGTTTTTACAATGATGGAAAATACGAAGTTGACGTTCTTGTAAAAAGCAAAGAAAGATTTATTCCTATAGAAGTTAAATGGGCAAACAAAATTAACACTGAAGATTGGAAAGGGCTCTATAAAATGGGCAAGGGTATTCTTTTGACTAAAAACAATGTGGGTTTTGAAAAGGGGAGATATCTAAAAATACCCGTTCCTGTATTTTTAGCATTGTTGGATATCCCAGTATTAATCCCAATACAATATGCCTAATCTCTTGATATGCCTATCTTATGCAATTTTCCGATTGCATGGCCTCTTATGAGCAGATGCTTTAACTCGTCTTTCTCTTCTTCATTTTTGTCTAATAAATCTATCTGTTTTAACCTGTTTGCATAATGGTGGAATGCTTTAAGGGCAGCGGCATAAGAATCCCTGACGTGAGGGTCAGTTATCCCTTTGCTTACCTTCTTTTTTTCTTCCACCAATATGACTTTTTTTGGTTGGAACAACGGTGCTGAAAATCTCGCAGCTATTTTTTTTACAAAATAAGGCGCAGGTGCCACGTCAGTTGCAATCACCGAAGGAATTCCAAATGCCCTTATTATCCGCACCATGTCGTCGTGGTTTGCTTCTTTTACAACACCTGCCGCTATTAACTCTCCTTTTAGATTAAGAATTGCATACCCGGTTTTTATACCTGCATCGATCCCAACTATTATATGCAAGAAATCACACTATCTTACGGAAGTTGAGTTGTTGCTGTACATATACGTACAAGCCACTCGGTATGTTCTTGTTTACTACAACGCCTGAGTGTATCCAGCAATTCGGGCCGATTAATTTTCCCGGCATGACAGATGAAAGAACGCCAAATTTTACATTATCGCCAATAACCGCGCCCAACTTTCGTCTTCCGCTGTTTACCCATCCCTTCTCGGTCATTACGTTGACACTTCCTTCGTCAAAACGAAAGTTCGCGAGTTGCGTTCCTGCACCAAAATTCACATTCCGGCCTACTACGCTGTCGCCGATGTAAGTCAGGTGTTTTGCATCAACTTCATCGAATATTACGCTCTCCTTCACCGTCACCGATTCGCCTATGCAGCAATTGTCGCCGATAGCCGTTGGTCCTCTTATGTAAGCATTCGGGCCGATAATCGTATTCTTTCCGATATAAACATCGCCTTCTATGTAGCTGTTTATTATTTTCGCGCCTTCTTCCATTATCACTTTGCCAACTATCGTGGAGTTTTGTATGTCGCCTGCTTTTGGTTCCATCCTCGCAAGCATTTCTTTGTTCGCTTCTAGAAGATCCCACGGATAACCAACATCGCGCCAATAACCATCTACTTCGACCGCTTTCGCCCCGACCAATACATCTGTAATTTCGTATTCTCCTCTCGCTGATTGCCTTATCTCTTTTATCATTGAAAATATCGATTTGTCAGCGCAGTATATCGAAAGATTTGCAAGATTGCTCTTTGGGTTTTTCGGTTTTTCTTCTATGTAGCTTATCCTGCCATCGACAACATCGACTATCCCGTACTTCTCTGGTCTTTCCACGTGTTTCAACGCGACGGTTATACCGCTTTCGTGCGCCTCGAGCAATTTTTTTATGATGGAAGAATCAAATAGCAAGTCTCCACCGACTATTATAAACTTCTCGTCTTCTATCTTGCCTTCCGCGGCTTTCAATGCAGCGGCAGTCCCATTTTCTTGGCCTTGTTCCACCACGAACAACTTGAAGCCGAACTGTTGCTGAAGCGAAGAAGCATATGCGGTAATCTGCTCTTTCTTCTCTCGAACTATGAAAACGAATTCGTCAATCCCAACCTTTGTCAATTCCTTTATCTGATGATAAGTTATCGGTTTTCCGGCTATCGGCAACAGACATTTTGGTCTCGTCTCGGTAAGCGGCCACATCCTTACTCCGCTGCCTGCTGCCATTATTACGGCTTTCATATCCGCACCTCTCGTTGAATTATGAGCATTTGAAATTTAAATTATTGCTTTTTCATAATGTCAGCGCCCATTTCCATGCTGGGATTACGCTAATTTTTTTCCCTTCCTTTTCAATTTCTTTTTCTTGATCGTATGTTATTATCTTTCCTTTTTCAAGTCCGCAAACCTCCATAGCTTCTAAAATTCCTTCTATCTCTCTTTTTTCATTTTCCTCGTTCAATTCATATGTGACTTGTACCGCCTCTTTTTCTACGATAAAATCACATTCTTTCTTGCCTTGATAATAATATATTTCCTTTCCTTTTTTTACAAATTCCATAAATACCAGGTTCTCTAAGAGTAAACTCGAGTCTTCTTTTATTTCAAATATCTTTATGTAACCGTTATCTACCAGATACCGTTTCTTTTTTTCTTGTTTCAAAACAGATTTCGCAAATGGCTTGCATGGAATTACGAGAAAAGTTTCTTCAAGGTATTGAAGGTATCTCTCTACTGTGTTCGGTCCAATATCTATGCCGGCGTTCTTTAGTGATGTATAAATTGCTCTCGGAGTTATAACACCCCCAATATTCTCCCTCAGTTTCTTTATTATAAATTTCAATGCAGTTTCATTTTCCACATATTTTTTGGTTACTAAATCTTTGTAAAAAACAAGATTGAAATATGTTAGGATTACTTTTTTCTTGTTTTCTTCATCAGAGAAAAACGCGACTTCTGGAAAACCGCCATAAAGCATATATTCTTCAAAATATTTTTTTAGTCTGAATCTTTCTTTTGAATAGAAATCCTCTTTTTTTATCTCGATCTTTTTGAATCTAAGGAATTCCTTAAAATCCAATGGATATACTCTGTTCTCAATAAGACGCCCACCGAGTTTGTTTGATATCTCTCTGCTTAGCAGTTCAGAATTCGAGCCAGTAACTACTAGCTTGTATCCGTCATCTGTCAGCCTCCTCGCGAATTTTTCCCAGTTTTCGACATTTTGTATCTCGTCAAGAAAGATGATTGGCTTTTGTTCACGCATTTCGTAATAAGCCTCTAACAACAATTCTAGTTGCTCTTTTTTGAATTCCGAGAGACGTTCGTCTTCAAAATTAATGTACAGAAAATCTTTTTTGTCAGCGCCTTTTTTCATTATCATATCGCGTATTTCATAAATCGTATAACTCTTCCCAGCCCTTCTTGGTCCAGTTATTATGATAGATGATTTTGCTGTTGCGAGTTCTTCTGTTATTTTTTTTCTTGGTATATAATCTATATCCTTGTCCCAAAACTCCGCTATGAGTTTTTTTATTACTTCTTTCATGTACCATCGATAGTACAAAATATTTATAAATATGTACTATTGATGATACAAAATAATACAAAATTTGTATCATAAATGATACATTTTTTTAAATTTCGTCGATAAATTTTGCCGTTAATTTCCCTTGCATTCAGATTAATGATAATAAAAATCCGATCAAAAACGGTAGCGCTATTCCAATGAAGAACGATGATATGGTTTCCAAACGATATTTCCTTTCGGCGAACATATCAGGAAAGACTTCTCCCAAAACTAAATAAGACATTGCCCCAGCCGAGAATGCGATGGCAAAAGGCACGAGAAAATCAAATTGAGAGAGGAAAAAATATCCTATCACGGCAGTCAAGCCTTCGAGAAAACCTGAGAGAAATCCCAACGGTATAGCGACTCTTCTTTTTAGTCCATAAAAAAATAATGGTGCAGAAACCATAATCCCTTCTGGTATGTCTTGTATTGCGATAGATAATGTTATCAGCCAACCAAAACTAACTGAATGCGCAAACGCTGAAGCGACCGCAAGTCCCTCTGGAAAATTGTGAAGCGCCACAGTTCCCACGATTAAAGCAGTTTTTTTGGTTGTCTTGTCAAGTTTTTCTTTCTTCATTATTGAATGCAGGTGCGGGATTAACCTATCTGCTATTGCAATTAATAAAACACCAATAAAAAATGCCGCCAAAAGAGTTGTTTTTTCATTGTTTTTATTTATCATGTCGATCATTTCAAATATGACCGATGACATAACACCAGCTGCGAGCGCCATCAAAATGATGTTCATTTTTTTATCTTCTCTCTTTACCGGCAGTATGAATAGCGCGCCCAAGCTAGTCGCCATAAAAACCACTAAGGCACCTAAAATTGCTTGTATAACGCTTGCCGTTTCCATATTCATCTCTTCTTTTTGTAATTTTCGATTGCTTTTTTAAGCGCTTGTATGCCCATCACAGAACAGTGAAACTTCACTGGTGGCAGACCACCCAACTCCTTTACGATGTCCTCGTATTTCATTTTCAAAACATCGTCGATGTGCTTTCCTCGCGCCATTTCGCATAGTGCATCTGACGCGGCTATCGCGGCAACGCAACCATATGTTTGAAAGCGAACATCTTCCAGGATCCCTTTCTTGTTAACCTTGATGTAGACCTTTATGACATCGCCGCATGCGACATTTCCGACCTCGCCTATTCCGTTTGCGTCTTTTATCTCGCCGGCGAATTTCGGATTCTTGAAATGCTCAAGCGCTTTTTCCGAATACATTTTTCAAAACCTCCTTTGCCTTTTTTATCGGCGATATCGCGCGAAGCTTTTTTACTGCGTACTCTGTCTTTTCTATCGCGTAATCTATCTCTTCTTCGGTTGTGAACCTACTTATCGACATCCTCGTACTGCTGTTTATCTCAGCATCGCTTAGTCCTATCGCTTTTAGCACATGACTTTTTTCAAGAGATCGCGAAGAGCAGGCAGAGCCTGTTGATGTCAACACGCCTTCCTGCTCAAGCGCCATTCCGAGTCCTTCGCCTTCAACCCCGAAAAAAGAGAAGTTCGCATTATTGCACAATCTCCTTGAACCGCGCGGCCCGTTTAAGCTTACATCCTCTATCTTCGTTATCCCTTCTATCAACTTGTCCCGCAGTTTTGTCATACGCTCTATGTGCCTTTTGTTCGATGCGAGTTCCACTGCCTTTGCAAAACCGACAATTCCAGGAACGTTTTCCGTCCCACCCCTTCTTTTCGATTCTTGTCCTCCGCCGTGCTGCCATGGAACGAACTCCACATCTTCGCGTATGTAAAGCGCGCCAACGCCCTTTGGGCCGTGCAATTTGTGCGCGTTTAATGTCGCCAATGCTATGTTGTACTTTTTTACATCCAATTCTGTTTTTGTATAACTTTGGCATGCATCTGTGTGAAGCCAAACATCGTGTTCCTTGCATATCTTGCCTATTGTTTGCAAATCCTGTATAGTGCCTATCTCGTTTTGGCCATGGATTATTGAGACCAGCACTGTCTCTTTTGTTATGCTGTTTTCAAGTTGCTCCAAGTCAACGAAGCCTTCCCTATTAACGTCGAGATAGGTTATCTTGAAACCTTCATTCTCGAGCCATTCGCAGCTGTTAAGTATGCATTTGTGCTCTATCTTTGTCGTTATTATGTGTTTTCCCTTTTTGCGATTTGCAAAAGCAACGCCTTTCAGCGCGAGATTGTTTCCTTCTGTTCCGCCCGAGGTAAAAACTATCTCGTCCGCGCGTGAGTTTATGGAAGCCGCTATCCTATCTCTGCTTGCCTCCGTGGCCTCTCTTGCTTCCCTTCCAAGTTGATGTATAGAAGATGGATTTCCGTAATGCCTGTCAAAATATGGCTCCATCGCTTTTATGACCTCTGGGTCAACCATCGTGGTTGCCGCGTTGTCTAAATATACACTCCTCTGCATTTGCACACCCTTTTTTACATTTTTTTGTATAACCTTCTGCTATTTTCAAAAGCGGAATTATCTCATTGTTAAGCGAGTATATCTTGTTTTTTCCCTCGCGCCTTGCCTTTATTATGTGGCAATGGCTCAACATCGCCAAATGATGAGAGACATTGCTCTGCGTCTCGCCAGTTGCCTTTACCAATTCATTGACGCTCATAGGCTTGTTTTTCAGCAGCAGTATTATGCCTAACCTGACTGGATTTGAAAAATTCTTGAAGAAATTGTAATATGAGAAAAATTTCATATGAAATTTTTTTGATATGAAAATTTAAATACCTTTCTCTTTGCATCTTCTCTCTTCAGCATCTTAAAAATTTAGTCATAATGACTAAAGATTTCATAAAATCTTTATCCCTAAGGACAGAATTTTAAATTTTTCTGTTCATCTATGTTTATGAGAGATTACATTGTTGATAAAAAAGAGGATATAAAAGGACTTGATGTTTTTGAGAGAGCTATAGACACTAAGTTTTCTGAAGAATTCGCTAATGCAATAATCGGGCCAAGAAGAGCAGGCAAGACCTTTTTCCTTTATAGTCTGATTAAAAAACTGAAACTCAGAGATGAAGAATTCTTGTTTGTCAATTTTGAAGATGACGAGGTAAAAAGCTTTGGGAAAGAGGCAAAAAAATGCATCCAGATTCATACGGAGATTTATGGAAGAGAACCTAAGTACTTGTTTTTTGATGAAGTGCAAAATCTTGATGGGTGGCAATCATTTTTGTACAGCCTTATTGAAAAAAAGAAGTATTGTGTTTTTGCGTCTGGTTCTTCATCAAAACTTTTAAGCAGAGAGATATCAACACAACTGAGAGGGCGCGGTCTAAATGTAATTGTATTTCCATTTAGCTTTAAGGAATTCTTAAGTGTAAAAAATTTCAAAATTAAAAATGTTTACCCGACAACAGAAAAAGCGGTGATTAAGAATTATCTTAATGAATATCTTAAATTCGGTGGTTTCCCGCAAGTGGCCTTAAAAAAAATAGATGCAAAGATATTCTTTAGGGAGTACACGAATGTTGTTTTATACAAGGATTTAATAGAAAGGTACAATATAGCAAGTCCTGATGTTGCAAGACTTCTTATCTATTCTGTGGTTCAATCTTATACGAAAGAATTTTCTATAAACAATATCTATAAGCAGTTGAAAGAGAAAGCAAGAGTGAGTAATAAAACAATCTATCAATATTTTTCATATTTAGAAGAAGTTTTTTTCTCTTTTTCTTTACGGAAATTTAATTTTTCCTACAAAAAATCTTTTTTATCTATCCCAAAGGTTTATATAAACGATGCTGGATTGGTGTCTGGTTTAGGTTTTAGAACAGAGATTGGAAAATTAATGGAGAACGTCGTATTTTTGGAATTGAAGAAGCTTGAGTTGAATAACGTATACGATTTATTTTATTGGAAAGATTATCAGCAAAGAGAGGTAGATTTTGTTCTTTCGAGAAAGGCAAAACCGGAGAAGTTAATTCAAGTAACTTATGCTTCTAATAGAGATGAGATAGAAAAAAGAGAAATTTCCTCTTTACTAAAAGCAAGCGAACAACTAGGTTGCAGGGACCTTATTGTTATTACATGGGATTATGAAGGAGAAGAAGAGATAGAAAAAAAGAAGATTAAGTTTATTCCATTGTGGAAATGGCTGACAGATTGATGCTTACTTATGCAGATAATTAGCGGGGAATGGATTTGAACCATTGATCTCCGGGTTATGAGCCCGGCGGGCACTCCAGGCTACCCTACCCCGCTAGAAAAACGAAGGCAATGGTATTTAGAAAATAGGATTATTCTAAGGTACCCCGAAGAACCACTACCGACTCTACCTCAGGCAACTCATCAACATATTCGGGTGCTTTTTCCATGCTAAGCATTTAAGACCACCATTTTTTAAAGCTACCGCGTTCGTCAGTTTTCGCGCTTAATTAATTCACTCATCGCTTGCATAGCGGAAAGTTTCGTTTGCGAATTCGTATTCAAATATCTCGTTTTCCTTGAAGAATCGTTTTATCTCCTTTTCGGCGGTTTCTTTCGAATCGCTAGCGTGAATTACGTTTCTCGAAGTGCTGTTTGAGAAATCCCCTCGAACCGTGCCCGCAGGCGCTTTTGTCGCGTTTGTCGGACCGAGCATATTCCTGACAACTTCCACCGCTTCCTTTCCCTCGATTATCATGGCTATTATCGGTTGGCTCGTCATGAATTTTTCAAGATCAGGGTAAAAGGGCTTTTGAACGAGATGGGCGTAATGCTCCTTTGCGAGCGAAGGCGTCATCTTGAGCATCTTCATCGCGACTATCTTCAAGCCCTTTTCCTCGAATCTCGTTATTATCCTTCCGACAAATCCGCGTTGTATCGCATCAGGTTTGAGCAGTATCAACGTTCTCTCTCGCATAGTTTTCACTTTTCTTTTGCCTTTGTGGCAGATGCTTCCTTAAACCTTCTGCTTGCCTTTGTCCATTTGAATCTTCTTCCCTCTCTCCCGAGTTTTAGAAGATTTTTTCTGCATTTGCTTGAACAAAAATAATACGTTGTTCCGTCTCTCTTGACGAATACTATTCCCTTGCCTTTTGGTATCTCGTCAGCACAGAATGAACAGACAACCATTGCCTCACCTTGTCTTTATTTCTTTAGCTTCTCTTTCGGTGTCTGGAAGCATCACTATCATTCCTTTTTTCACCGGGCCCTTTATGTTCCTCAATATCACTCTTCCTGCGTCCGGTCCTTCCAAAACCTTGCAAAGTACTTGGTATATCTCGCCATAAACGCCGGTCTTTGTTCGTATCTCCACGATCTCAACAGGAATTCCTGCCATCTATTTTTTCACCTTATTTTTTGCTTCCGGTTTCGGAAGTTTTTTAACAATATCTTGAAGTTTTTCTGTTGCACCGCCAGCATTTTCGACTGCGACAGCTGCCGTTGGTACTTTCAGGCCGATTGCCTTGCCCAATTCTGCTTTCGCAGGAACAAAAGCGTACGGGATTCCCTTCTCCTTGCACAACATAGGGATGTGAACCACGATCTCCTCTGGCGTCACGTCCTCAGCCACTATCACGAGCTGAGCGGTTTTCCTCTCTATTGCTTTCGTTGTCTCGTTTATCCCCTTCTTTACCTTCCCGCTCTCTTTTGCCACTGAAAGCATTTCTAAAACTTGCGGTACCAAATCCTTTGGCATTTCTATATCCACATACTTTGGCATTTTTTTCACCTCAATTTTATTTCATCGGTTTGAGCATATTCTTTGCTCTGATCACTCTTCTTCTTTGTATGACTTAAACAATTTTCTCTTGCTTATGTCGCCCCAACAATCCTTGCAGATTATCAGGTGGCCGACCTTCTTTCTCTTCATGCTTTTTATGCACGATAAACATAACTTGCGGTTGCAATAATCGCATCTTTGCAATTTTGCGCTTTGAGCGCCGCATCTTTCACAGGTTTCTATCATAAACGCACCTCTAGATACTGAAATCTAGTAAATCAACAAATATTAGTAGGTTCTTTTCTTGCTGCAAAACCTTTTTATATATTTGCAATTTCGAATGTCAGCCCAAGTGTCAGCCCAAGGGGGGCTCCGCCCCCCTTAGTCCGACACCGCCCAAACCCCCCGTTGATCATGCTGAGATAGCCCTTAGTTCGACCCTCTCCTAAACCCCTTGATTTTTCAGATGGTTTTAGTCCGACACATAGGAAACGCTGCTGCGTTTCCTTGCCCCCTGAACGAATTGTCGTTCAGGTGGGCCGCCCAACCCCCCTGCCGGAACAGATGAAAACAGACGAGACGGCACTTCACAAACCCAGGGGGAAACTCTACTGTTTTCTCACTGGGTTTCCCCCTAGGTTCTTGTGCTCCTCCTTAACCCCCTTCATCATACTAATAACTAATCTTTTAGAAAACAGTAAAAATAACAGAGCCATACCGGAGAAAGTTATAAAACAGTAAGAAAACCTAAAACCCCCCCGCCGGA